>Ga0224501_10000017_pt1 | contig 197295 bp, 198 predicted proteins | sample SF_Oct11_sed_USG_4_FD_169105 | JGI IMG/M metagenome (GOLD analysis project Ga0224501, IMG submission 169105) | Sediment microbial communities from San Francisco Bay, California, United States - SF_Oct11_sed_USGS_8_1 | ecosystem: Environmental > Aquatic > Marine > Sediment | place: USA...
GGCGCCATGGTGATGATTTTTCACTGCTACGAGTGCCATTTGTTCTTCTGTTGTGCCGTACTTGTGCATGTGAGCTGTGGCTACCATGGCGAAGAGTCCGGGGAAGGTTAAGCCGTTCCACTGTTCAAAGGGGAAATCGCATGCCATTGCTATGTATTCTGTGACGTCTGAAGTGGCTCTGTGGGTCATTTTCTCAACGCCGCCAACCATGACAACGTCTGCGAGGCCTGAGAGAACTGCAAAGATTCCGCAGCGTATGGCGGCTGCTGAAGAGCCGCATGCTCCTTCTGTTCTGGTTGATTGAATAGGTAGCAAGCCTATCCAGTCTATGGCGGTTGGTCCTGTGTGGCCTTGGTGCTCGAAGGATTCGCCCATCATGCCTATGAAGGCTGCCTTGATGTCTTTTTTGGGATCTAGGTTTGGGCATCTTTCGAAGGCTTCGCTTGCGGCTTCTACGAATAGTTCTCTGCCGTACAGTCCTTCGCGTTTTCCAAATTTCGACAGTCCTGCAGACACTATGGAAACTAATGGTTTTCCCGTCAACTATTTTTGCCTCCAATTAAGTGAATACTAGATTTTTGAGAGCCAATAGTATAGTTCAAACAAATATATAACCTATATTTTCAATTGTTTAAGTTATACTCCTACTTGCGCTTGCGGAACACCCTTTGCTATCAAGTCGTTGTATGTTTTCTTCTGTTTATCCATCAACTTCGCATTACGGCCACATTTAATCTCAACAATTTCCAGATCGCCTTCAACAATTGGCAACTTGAAGACATTTCCTTGTTTCAGAGTTCCAATTCGCAATCTTGCTATGGAAGGACAAGCATTTTCTTTTATTCTCCTCGTTTTTCCTGTTCCTTTAAGCTTCAATAATAAGCCATCAGGAGTGCAATGGTTCTGCTCTAAAATGCCGACGGCGCTGGCATATTTGGAAAGAAGTTCCCTGTTTGCATAGAAACCGTGAATTATAAAGTCCTCTCTGAAATAATCGAATTTGAAAAGCTTCGTGTTAAAGGTCCATGCATGTAGTTTGTAGTCATTTCTGCTGAGCACAACATGATCCCAATCCTCTTTTTTAATTAGCCTCGGAGCCAATTTATTTCGTAGAAAACTCCTTGCTAACTGCTCGCCAATAACTCCTTTCAAGATATTATATTCAAGATGTTTAAACCGATACTGCAAAGCCAACGCCTAACCAATTGAAAATCTATAACACGTTCGAGCTACACTTCGGACATTTCCAATCATTCTCTATCGCACAAATCATACAGACTCTAGCTTTGCAGTTGGGGCATTCATAACTGATTACAACTTGTTTTCTACATTGAGAGCACTCTTTTAGGATAGCGTCAGTCTTTGCTGTCATTTAGAGACCTCAAGTGAACATGGAAGGCTTGCGATTCACAGCGTGCATTTGTGAAGGGAAGACCTGAAGACATGGGGCTACCTTCTCACTTTCACTAAGAGAGCGATGAACCGCAAGCACAATAGCATTGAGCGAATTCTCTATTTAACCGCAGTGAAGAAAAGCATTACAGCAGAAATGGAGAGACAAGTGAAAGTGTGGACTCTGCTAGAGTTTCTACTTTCTAATTTCTAACCGAAGCAAAATTCTTGGAATTTTATGTTTTCTTAACTAGGTTAGGAGGTAGAAAAGTAGAAATCTATTTGACTCGTGAATAATGACTTAATTAAATGCAAGGGATGATCGTAACACTTTGTATGATCCTGTAATACTTGCTCAACACACAAGAAAGATAGTTGTTAGAGGGAATTTAAGGAAATACTACAGGAAAGTCAGAAGTGAAAGATGGTATGGTGGAATTGCCGGCGCTTATTGTTGTGGATGTAACCTCAGATGTGTTTTCTGTTGGAGTGGATTTCCAAGAGACAACCCTGACAAAATAGGAGACTTTTATACTCCAGAGCAAGTGTTCAATCAACTCAAAGAAGTTGCTCACAAAAAAGGATATCGTCAAATCAGAATTACTGGCAATGAACCTACAATAGGAAGAGACCATCTTTTCGGAGTTCTTGAACTAGTTGACCAAAGCAATCTTCTGTTTATTTTGGAGACAAATGGCATTTTAATTGGACACGATAAGCAATATGCTGAGCAGCTTTCCAAGTTCAAAAACCTCCATGTAAGAGTTTCGCTAAAGGCGACAAATCCTGAGAAATTCAGCAAACTTACGGGAGCAAAGCCAGAAGCATTTGAATTCCAATTGAAAGCACTGAGAAATCTTATCGATTCACATGTCTCGTTCAATCCTTCAATAATGATGTCCTTTTGTTCACCTAGTGGAATTCAACAACTCATGGATAGACTACGAGAAATTGATCAGAGTCTTGCTAGTAATCTGGAAGAAGAATACGTTATTCTCTACCCTCCAGTGGTTGTAAGACTGAAAGAAGCTGGAATTGAACCAGTGATATAAAATCAAAGCGAATGTGCCTAGTGTTTACCTCTTTTCCTAGCTTGCTTCTCTATGGACTTCCTCTTTCTCTCTTTCTTGCTAGACATATCTCAACATCGCTCTAATGTTATGAGTTTCTAATTTATAATCTCTATCTAAAGAAAAAATCTTGAAATATTTCAATCTCTCTTGAAGAATTTCTGAGCGAAAAACCGTTTTTGTTCGCTACCTCTTTATAACTTAGACAAGTGGAAAAGTCAACTTTATTGATAGAGAAACTTGTAGAGAACGAAGCAGTTATAGACATCAGATGCGAGATACATTCTGAATTTTTCTTTGTTTTCTTTCCACAACTGTGTTATCCTCTTCCCTTTTTCAGCAAAGTCTTCTCCTTTAGGAGCTAATTTCTTTTCTTCCCTTCTTAGAGGCAGATCTTTGAAGGCCTGTTGTTCCAAGACGGCTTCAAGCGACATGAAACTTGGCTTCTCAGTGTAACCTTTGTTATATAGGTAAAATCGAATTGGATTAGCTAATCCTAAGAAATGCGCCCTTTCAATCATGTCATTAATAATCCACAATTTCTCGCTTCTATACTGTGACTTCATCTTTATGGTTAGGAAAGGTCGATCAAAAGATGAGATCCCGTAGCCCACAACAAGGAGAGGCCTTCGAAGCTTGATGAAATTGTCAAAACTTCTGAGAATCGCTAGTTCACCCTCCTCTCCCTCTTCATCAGTTATAAAAAGCGTTGGTTCATTATCTTTGAAGTACATTATTCCAATTCCAATAATTTGTCTAGACGGATTCAAAATGTCTTCAGGTTTCTCGACATAAGGATGAATCTCTAAGTCAAGAAACATAATTTGATCTATCGGAACTGCTTTCACGATCGTTTCTTCAAAAGCACCATAATGCATTTCATCAACTCACAGAGGACTTACTAGTTTTTAGTTTATAACTTTCTAACTAGATGGAAAAATCTCAGAATTTTATATTTCCTAGACTAGGTTAGAAAGCAGAAACTTAGAAACTTGTTTCTCTGATTCCTCTATATCAACATAAACTGAATTAATACGTGCTGTCCCTGGAAATCCAAAGCCTTGATTTCTGGTTTTTATTAATTGTGGATGAAACTTGGTCACCTCCTTGCTAGAGAAATTGGAATGCCAAACTGACAGTCACCAAAATTGTCAATTCGATGTGTCGGAAGTAGATACCGTCAAGTCTTCTAATGTATGTACTTCTAAATTGTCGATAGAGATCCCTAACAATATAGTTTTCAAGACTGTCTACAGCTCCATCTAGGTCGCTTACATTGATAGCACTTCTAATAATTGAAAGGAAGACAAAGATATTAGAAGACTTTGCAAGGGCAGAGAAGTCACCATTGGTTAGAAACCATAGCGCAACTTGTATAATGATGTAAGGGATGAATAACCACGTGTTCTTTCACCAGCATTACTCTCAATCATCTGCACATACCGAGAATGGAGCAATTTTTATAGTGAATAAATTGCCGTTTAGATAGATGTATGCTTTGACTCTATAGTCTCTACGGTTGTCTCCAATGTCTACTGTGGCCTCTAGTCTGAACATAAGACTACTGATTTCTTTAGGAGAGAGAACTTTAGTGTAAGTGTAATTACCTCCTTCCAAAGGAAGTAAGTTGTCTCCCAAGTAGATTTCAACATTTTTATGTGTCTCCAAATGCATAGCTATGGTAATAAAATCATCTTCAACAAAGCTTTCCACTTTGAAATAAAGTGCTCCAATCTGTGAACTCTTGAACTCAGAAGGATTCGCTTCGAATCTGTGGATTTGGATCGGTGGTTTGGTCTGGAATGCTTGAGAGGCTAAATAAACTGCAGAAACAAGAATCACAAGAAAGATCAGTACTATGATTATTGTTATGAATCCTTTTTGGTTTAATTTCATCAGCCACACCTCTATCTTATGAATGGTATATCTTTGTCTTTCTTAGGAGACGTTCTTCTTAGATGAGATTTAGGAACGTAGAATGACTTCTTAGCCGGTATAACGTTAACTTTCAACGATGCGCTGACATTGTAGTGAGGGGTTCCATCAGGGTTTGTGAAACCCGAAGCAACACCTGCACGATCAAGGTCAACTTTTATTTTAACAACGGCTCCATCTTCAAGCCTGAAAACCACAGTGTCAGTTCCTGTACATTTGGTCTCTAGCCATTTGAACTCGACTTTAGGCTCAGACATGGCAATTACCGAAGCAGAATAGAGGGCCTCAGTTTATTTTAAGAAATCGAGTCAAAATTGGAGAATAACATTTCCTCAGAGAGTGAGTGAATATTTTCATCAAAATTTGAAGAAATAGATAAATGAATCCGTAAGACATACTAGCTTTCGTGCGATGAGCAGCTTGAAGAAAAAGAAACTACTAATATACCATTGTTCAACGATTTAGAGAAATATCTTGGTTTCTTATTCAGAACATTATCCACAATTAAAAAAAAGAGGAGAGATTGAAGGTTACCAGCTTTGTCCATAGTTTCCAGCTGCAATAGTTACGTCGAAGATGTCAATCTCACCGTTATTGTCTATGTCGCAGTTAGCAATGTAACCCGGGTCCCCTTCGCTGGTTCCGTACGCACCAGCAATCGTCACAATGTCATATATGTCGACATCTCGATCTCCGTCAATGTCTCCCGCAAGCGTCACGAGGACATCGCTGCCAAATTTCACATTATCGGTTTGACTGGTCTCTCCGAGAACTGGCGACGCTTGAGCAATCATAGTCCAGTTGCCCTTATACCATCCTGTTGTATTCCACACGAATTCTAGAATAATGCTGCTCCCAGGGTCTAAAGTTACAAAGAAGATGCAGTCTATTTCTGTAGCGATCGGGATACTTCCCACCCACACAGCAGCGTAGAGTGTTACATTGAAAGTTTCTAGTATGTCGCCTTGGTTCTCAACTGTCACACTAACGTTTGTCAGATAACCTTGTCCGACAGCACTCTTTTCGGAACTAACGTCAATCACAGCTATATCATGTACACCGGTGAACACAAAGACTGGCTGTAAGGCATGGTTTCCATCCATGTAAACCTGATACGGGTTAGCAGCGCCAACATTCTGTCCGTCACACAGCCAGTAGTCAAGCTCATAGAACGGATCAGGATCTGCCATAACCTCAACATATGAACCTCCGTTGTAACTATAGACGCCTGCTGCAGGATCCGTTGAGCCTCCTTCAGCGGCTTCAATTTGGAGCTCATACTCGATAGCCATGAAATTCGCACGTAACCAATGAGCACCATCAACGGTGAAACCGTAGGTGAGTTCTGAACTGACAGGACTCCCATCAAGCCACCAACAATCAAACTCGTGAAACTGCTCAGGTATTGCGGTCACTTCAAAATACGTTCCATACGGTTTTGCATAGACATCGGGAGGCGGGGTCGTCGTGCCGCCTAGAGTAGTTGTAACGGTAATGTCATAGTCATTTGGCTTAAAGTTGGCACGTAGCCAGACAGCGCCATCAACATAGACATCATAAGGATTTTCTGAGCCTACAGGTGCTCCACTAAGCCACCAACTATCAAAATGATAATGCGTATCTGCGAGTGCGGTTACTTCTACATAGGTGGGTGTTGGGTAAGTATATGTGTCGGGAGGCGGGTCGGTTGTTCCTCCAATTGTGGTAAAGATCCGTAACAGATTTTCGTTTTGGGTCAGTGTAAGGCGAAATGAGTAGAATCCGTAATCTCCGAGAAGCTTAACTCTTAAGAACCAATAGCCTGCTGAGTCTGTGTTGTATGAAAGAGATGCATAGTATGGTGGACCCGTTAAGGTTTCTTTGGATTTCTCCACTTGCCCAGGGTCGTAGAGGTATATCTCTATGTCTGCTTTTGATTCAGAAGTCAATTCCAGGAATACATCAATATTGTACCCCGAATCCACTTCGAATTTATAGTAATCGTTTGTGTCATAGCCACCGATGTAGAATCGATAATGCCATCCACTTGACTTTGTGTCAGCGGTAGCAAAGCTGTTGTTGTTATCCGGGCCTACATTCAAATTAACTGATGTTACTATGGGATCTTTCTCTATGATTTCACCTGTAGTGATTGAATATTCGTAATACTCGAGCTCAGCAGTTATAGTGAGCGAGTGATCTCCACTATCGTTAGGTGTGTCTAAGATCCAGTCAACAAGAATGCTGAGTGTTGCATCAACATAGTATTCATACGAAAATGCTTCTGCTGATGCTTGATTGCTGGAGCTGTCATCGCGATCGAATACTTCTATTTGCTTACCACTGTACTGATTATACGCCAACAGGGCTTCACCCCAATCGTGAGCCACTAAAACCGTATCAATCAGTATGCAGGCGGCAGGCATCCATCCTCCAGCAAATGTAAGAGCGCTATAGAGTAATGTGGCTGTTCCAGCGAATGCCAGTGTGAACATAAATGTTGTATCAGGATTTGATGGTTGATCCCAATTTCGCTGAAGATTAAGTCCTCTCAAGTAGGATCCATCGTCTTCCCATATATTAAATTGCGTGTTGGCTTCTAGATCTTGGAAATGTAGTGTCAGCTTTTTCACGAAATAGCTGTTAGAATATTGATAGAAATATAGAGAATCGCCATTGTAACTTCCAAGGCTACTTCCACTCTCAATCCCGCCATTTCCTTTCTCACCCTGGTGATCCTCAATTCCAACCGTAAAGTCGGTGTTGATTGAGCTAACGCTGTTGTAGCTTATCCAGATTTTGCTCTGGCTGTAGCGAGTGTTCTCGGGGTACATTTTAGGTGCTTCCTGCAATATCACAGCAAAAGTTAGGCGTTGGTTACTAGCCTTATGTCGCACATTTTTCCACATTATCACAAAGTAATATCGACTCAAGAATACATATTGTCCAGTGATTATTGACGCTTGACTGTCGACATCGAGATCAGTCCAAAGAGCAGCGATTATTGCGTTTGGACTCGCCGAGTTAGGTATGTCGGAGGGATTGGCACTAGTTAAATTAGAATTATCAAAAGCTAAAAATCCGTTTGTGCACACCCATACTCCAGAGTATTCCCCGCTTCCTAAGCCGCCATAGAAACGGACGTAGAAAGGCCATCCATCTGCATCAGGAAAGTCAACCCGGGTTCCCCAATTGTCACCAACATTGTCGTAGTCTGTTCTATACCACAAGTCATTTTCATCAATCCAGAAGAGGCTGTCCATGTAACAGCCATAGGTAATTCCCTTTCGCGAATTTGCAGCCATCGAAACATTCAAAGAAACACTGTCTTTCCCATAGTGGCCATCGTTTTCGTCATAATCATCAATGGCAACACCGATACCGACTGAGGCTTCGCCATCTGTAAAGGCATTTTCAACTCTCTCTTGTATGTCAATGTCCTCGCTGGGTCTTTCTAAAGTAAACGTAGATGAGTCTAGTGCATAGCCAGTTGGTAGAAACGCCATAAAAGTTGAAAGCAATAAGAAGCTTAGTAGTAAAACTGCGGTTTTTTTCATCTTTCATTCTCCCAAATCGGAAGTATTAATCTATGCATATTTCATTTAAGAAATTTGTGCAAAACCTTCGCACACGTAATATTGGGAGGCCTTGACTTTATGGATCGAACGCACAAAGGCTGTAGGTTAAATCTTTTGATTCTTCAATAGAAATACTGGCAATGGGTGATACTGGGCTTTCCTAAATCCTTTCCCTTTCTGAAGCTTTCCAAGTGCAAGAAAAGCGGAGAAGTCTAGCCAAACCAAAAGAACTAATCGCGATAATAAAGAAAAAGGAAAAGAAGATCGATTTTTATCCTCCGTCAACACAAGTTCGAGTAGGAAACAGTTCGTGTGATATGTTGTCGCACAAGTAAAAAGCAAAGATATGACCGCGCATTATGCAGGTTTCTTCTATTGTCCTTATTTTGACATTAATGATGAGCAACAGAAAAAAGGGAAAATGCGGGAGCCATCACCAGTGCGCGCGTATTAGAAAATTATAAACTTAGAGAGCTCAACTTAGTAGAGAAAAGAAGATGAGCGAAATGATTGCTATGTGCGGACTTGTTTGTAACGATTGTGTAGCTTTCATTGCGACCCAGAAAAATGATGATAAGCTGAGGGAAAAGGTTGTCGAAGCTTGGTCGACAGAGAAGGAACGTCTTAGACTGGAGGATGTTGACTGTGACGGTTGCAAAGCGGGAAAACGCCTACACACGTTCTGTAAAGCCTGCGAAGTAAGAAAATGTGGGCTTGAAAGAGAATTCGAAACCTGCGCCTACTGTGTGGAGTTTCTATGCGAGAAGCTTGAAAAACTCTGGAAAAGCTTTCGAACAGTATCGGCAGAAGAAGCAAAGGCGAATCTAGAAGAAATAAGAAAAAGCAATAGATAGCTGGCTCTGCCACAAAAAAATGGGGGTTTGCGGGAGAATCCCCGTTTGGTGGGTGCAAATCTCTCCTAGCCCACCTAGAATTCTCCTGTCCATTTTAATGGAACTTTAAGGCTTCTTGGGAAGAGATCTTTAAAGCTTTTTCCGCCAAAGGTGCACTTCTGTCTTTTCGGTGAAACCTATGGATTCATATAATCTATTCGCAGCTTCTGACGGTGCTGCTCCGAGTATACACATTGAGGAAGGACAATATTTTTGTAGGCGATGTAAGCCTTCGCAAATCACTGATCTCGCTAACCCAAGCTTTCTGTAGTCAGGGTGTGTTCCTACTGGCTCCAGCTCTGCCATTCTACTTACTGGGTCTATTCTCACCGTGCAAAATGCGGCGAAATCGCCATTGCGGTCAACAGCAACCAAGTCAAGGTCTCTTTTATAGAATGATGCAGTGCTATAGGTTTTTGCAGTTCTTTTCGTCATACGACTACAATGAGGAAAAACTGCTGCCTGGACCTTTTTATATTTAACAAAATCTTCCTCTACATCGACAGACTTGATTGTAAAACCCTTGGGAGGTTGATATTCGGGAATTGGCTTATCTATAGGTCGAATTCGATTATATTCATTTAGCCCAGAATCTTCATAGCCTAATTCCGTCAATAACGCTTTGCGTTTTTCATCAATCTCATCGACATAGAAGCGCAGTTCCAACTCTGGAGTTTCATTGCTTTTAATTTCTCTCCTTTGTCTTTCTATCCAAAGCGCAATCTTTTTTTCGACAAATCTATAGTCAGGGTGAATCTGTATCCAGCAATCCCCTGAGGGTTTACAGAATGTGACAGCTACTATCTTTGAAACAGAAGATACATCTGAATCGCCCGCTTTCTCCCATATTTTAATGTATTCATCTTCCTTGTCCTGGTATTCCGTTCCGCAGGGTCCGAATTTTATGTTTTCGAACATTGATGGAATCCAATTTTGGAATGAGCGGGTTAAGTTGTAGGTAAATATCAAAAAAGCCCGAACAAGTTCAAAATCCTTCTTCCATTTGAATGACCGCATTTTAAGAGCCATCAAACACACCAACTATTATGCACGTATGGATGACTAGTATAGACAAGAAGAAAAATAAAAACAGCTTGTCTGAGGAACTGAAAAAATGGGGAAGATGCTGGAGATAATTGTTGGAGATGGCTTAAACGTATATATAAACCACGTTTTTCAACGCTTGTGCTGTGTTCTTACTTGTTTTTATGGAACACTTATCCTATCTGCCCGCGTTACTTGCCTTTCTGTCGATGTTCTTCGCCGTATTGATATGTTCTCTGTCTGTTTTTCTCTAGTTTTTTGAGGAACATTTCATCCATATTTATTGTGGAGCAGGCTAGTCGACTTGCGTCTAAGACATAAAATATTACGTCAACTAATTCTTCAGCTATTTCCTCTTCGCTTTTGCCCTTTTTCCAAGCATCGCTTGCTTCGCCTAATTCTACGAATGCGAAAAGCAGTTTCTTTGGGATATCTTCAGGCTTGTTGTAGAAGCCTTTTTCCAAAACTAGTTCATTTATTTCCTTCTTCATTTCTTCCAAGTGCATGGCTTGTTTCTCCTCTGTTACATATTCTATGCGAGTCTGCAAAAGACTTTATAATTTCAGTTACTACTAAACTATTTCTTTCGTTAAAATGAGGTGTAAAAATGAAAAAAGTCGCTATCGTTGCTGGTAGCATTTCAAGGTTCGACAACCCAAGACACACACTACAGGAAGAGATGGTTGCAGAATCGGTCAAAGCAATACTGGATGACGTGCCAAACCTCGACCTCGGCTCATTCATAAAAAACGACGGCGCAGCATGCTACTCCTACTTCAGCGACATCCTAGAACAACAACAATGCATGCATTGGATAATCCACGACTACCTAGGATTGTCCGCTGTACCTGCCTATAGAGTAGAATCGGGAGGCGCAACCCCAATAGACGCAGTCATAAACGCAGCACTATGGATACGATCAGGCAAGTTCAAGATGGTTCTCGTCTCTGGATGGGAAAAAATGAACGAGCTTCACATCCAGAAAATAAACGAAGCCATAGCAATCGCCGGAGACACCGATTGGGACTTCGTATCAGGTTTCACTTACAATGCGTTCTATGCAACACTAGAAGCTCGACGAATGCACGTCTTTGGAGACACCGAAGAAGACTTGGCTGAAGTAGCGGTTTTGAACCACAACAATGCGCTTGACAATCCCTATTCGCAGTGGTTAGCCCGACATGGTTCCAGCAAAATCTCTGTCGAAGACGTTTACAAATCCAGATTGATCTCCTACCCATATAGGCTTCTCGAGTGTGCCATGACCAGTGAAGGTGCTTCCTCACTTCTTTTGGCAGACGAAGAAACAGCTAGGAAGCTCACAGACACGCCGATATGGATAACTGGTGTAGGCTTTGGAACGGATACAATGAGACCCGGAGACCGCCCAGACAACCCAGCATGGAAAGGACTATTTCCCGAAGAAGAAAACACTTGGCCAGACAACATACCCCGTCCAATGTCGCCCTATCCAGACTTGGTCAACTTCGGCTCATTCAAAGTAGCCGCAAGAATGGCATACAAAGACGCTGGAATAAAAGACCCACGACGCGAGATTGACTTCGTCGAAATATTCGACCCTTACGCCGGCGTCGTGATAGCTGGACTTGAAGACATGGATTTCTGTAAGAGAGGCGAAGGAAAGACGATGATCAGAGAAGGCGTGATTGAACCTCACGGAGAACTCCCCTGTCAACTAAGCGGAGCCTTAACAGCTCAAGGACACGCAGTTGGAGCTACGTCAATCGCCCAAGTAGTAGACGTTTACTGGCAACTAAGCCAACAAATCGGCAAGAAATGGGGCGCACCAGGAAGACAATTGAGTAACCCGAAAAGAGGACTGATACAAGGACACGGCGGCACAGGATGCCAAGCAGGAGTCACAATTTTGGAGGTGTAATGACATGCCAAAACAACCTGAACCAGAAAAAATCGTAAAAGAAGTAGAATATGACAAAAAGTGGTGGGACGAATGGGTTCGCAAAGGCGGCTGGAGACCCGAAGGCTACAAAATAATCGAATTGGAAGATGGGCCAAGCCTCAACGAACTAACTCCTCAAAAATTCATGATCGCGCATAGACCCCACGCTAACATGTTCCATCACAGCTACGGCAAAGTCTCAAAATTCTTCGAAGGACTGCTAGAAGGAAGACTGTTGGGAACCAAATGCCCAAAATGTGGACTCACCTATTGTCCACCGAGAGCGCACTGCTTCAACCCTAAATGCAGACTACAAGAAACAGAATGGATCGAACTTCCAAAAAGAGGCACAGTACATTCTTACACAATCATGGCAATCGCATGGCCCGCACTGGCACACATGCAACCCCTTGTCGGGGCGATGGTGAGAATTGAAGGAACAAACACATGCTTGCCCATGCTAATGAAAGACATCGACCCCGAAAAAGTAAACATCGATCTCAAAGTAAACATTCACATAGCCGAGAAACCGAAAGGCGACCTGCTAGACGTCTACGGAACCCCCGCAGAAGAACCCAGAGGCCCAAAAAGAACCGAAGAAGAACTAAAACGTTTCAGAGCAGACATGGAACTCACAAGAGAATGGGTCCGAAGAAAATTCGGCTCCAAGTAACCCAAAACAGCCTCACCACAAACCACACTCCCCCTTTTAACCAACCCAAAAAAAGCCAACCCTATTAGGAACTAAATAGAACGGTCCATCTTCTGCGCCGAGAACACAAACAAACCCTCACCCAAACCCAGCCAAACCAAACGACTTCCTAAGCACACCCACATTGACCTCACCAACCTGAAAAACACTACCTGTCACAATGTTGTTTACAATAAACATTGCTGGTGCAAAAAGACTTGAATCAATTTGATAGAAGTCATAGTTAGCTTCTCTAAAGATTTCCCTAAAAGGCTTGCCATAATGCTTAGATGCCGAAGAAGGAGCTTTTTCCAAGAGAGCTTTTAGTTCATCGTCATCCTTGTGCTTTAAGGCGTAATAGGCAACTCCGCCGTAAAGAATTGCGTCGTTCGTTTTTCCCATAGCTTCTGCTAATTTTGGGTGAACAGGAGCAATGGGTGCACATCCCCACGCATACTTGATAGATAATGGGGCAACTCCCAACTTAGACAGCTTATGTACGCCTGTTTCCACAATTCTCCCCGAAACCTGCGTCGAACCTGCCACGCTTGTTGTGGAAACCAGAATAATGTATAGCTTGTTAGGCGAAACTTTGCATTCAAAAGAAAGCTCTTCAAGAAGGACCCTTGGCGGTTCTTTAGAGGCTTCCAGAACCATCACCGCAACACCTGATTTATCCTCATATTTTATCTTGTCATAGATGTCGCGAGGCTTCAAAGCTAATGCACGAGCAGGACCAGACCCAATTGCAAAGAAACTGCCTTTTTTTATTTGCCACCCTGCAAATTGAGAACCTAACGTGGCTACGGCGGGCTGATCGGTATGGACGAATATTGATGGAAGTTCGGAATTGCCATAGCGTTTTGGAAATATTCGTGCTTTGGCAAGGCCGCCCATGCAAATTTCTGTGATCATTCTGCCCGCGTTGAAACCTCCTTTTGCATGTATTCCAGCGTCAATTAATGTTGTACCTAATTTGGTTTTTTTAACTGAGACAAGGTATTCTTCAGATGCCGTGCACAACTTCTGCACTAATTCATAGGCTTTTTGGTTTACGCTCAGCACGTGTGGGTAATTCCTTTTGAATTAAATATAAATTGAACGGAGTGTTCTATCAGAGTAGTTCTTCGTAGCCTTTCAGATGTTCGTTCTTGTTTTTTGACACGTAGAGTTTTCCGTTTCCATGCTCAGCAAGGTCGCCGATAAACAGGTAAAAAGGTTCTTTGATTTCTTCTCCCTCTGCCTTTGCTTTGCTTTTTATGTTGTCAATTGTGAATGTGGGTAAAATAGATGCGACGTGGTTACATAAGATTATTTTTCCGCCTTTCATAAATGCTCCTGCTCTTTCTTTCGTGTTTCCTTTGACAATTATAGTTCCGTTTCTCATGCGGATGCCCACAAACTGGTCTATGTCACCGTAGACTTTAATGAAACCTTTCCTCATGTAGCAGCCAACTTCAGCTCCAGCGTTCCCATGTATAATTATGGTTCCGCCTTGCATACCTTTTGTGCTTCCTCTATAGGCCGCGCCAATATAGTCGCCTGCATTTTTTCTCACTTCGATCACCCCACCCTTCATTGCAGAACCAACCCAAGAGCCAGCATTGCCTTCTACCGTGATTTTTCCGCCTTTCATCTCTTCGCCAAGATGCATTCCAACATCGCCTTGAATCCTTACTTCGCCCTCAGTCATACCTGCACATATTCTTTGAGCTTTGGAGAGATTTCCAACAAGATGGATTGTTACTTCGCTGGGCGTTTTTCTGCAATTTCCTTCTACCTCAAAAACATCTCCTAGTGAGCGTTTGCGGTTTCCCTCCCAAAACTGAAGTTCCGCAATTTTACTTAGTGACTTTCCGGCAAAAACGTTTGGAGAAATACATTCTGCATTAATCGGTACTCTTAACTCCTTTTTTAGATGCAACATTACAGCCATTTTTTACACCTTTGCTTGTACTGAGATTGGGGTTGCGGCTGCCAGGTGATGCTCAGGCACAGAATAGTTTTCATATTTAATTGTATAGTACTCCTCGAAGACTTTCTGAAGCTCGGGTTCAATCTCAATAAGGCTCGGAGAAGCCTTTACATTAACCCAGTATGTTTTCCCACTAACAGATTTTACAACTTCACCGTTTTTCACTACAACTTCCCCGTCTTTTATGGTGTAGACAGCGTTCTTGAAGGCACGTCTAATAGCCATTGGATGCTTTGCTAAATTCATTTTGTCTGGATCCAAATCGTAGATGGCTACGTCTGCGTCTGCCCCAATCCCTAAGTGTCCCTTGTTTTTTAAACCTAAAGCCTTAGCTTGTCCAGCTCTAGTAGCTATTGCAATTTCGTAGAGTGTGTATTCTCTATCTATTGCAGGGAGCAGGGCTTTACGTCTTGCTCTTTTACTTATTTTCTTCATAACTGTATCTCTGGCTTTTCGGCTCATGAGCCATGCGATAATCTTTGGATATGCCGTAAAGGGACCGGCGTTGGGGTGATCTGTTGTTAGGAATATTTTCCATGGATCTTTTATTTGAAGGGTGAGTTCTAACCCTATTGTCCACTGAATTGCGTGGACGTAACTTTTTCGTTTGTAACTGAACGGCACTATTCCTGAGCTGGTTTCAACCTCTACGTCGTTGTTTACCCACTTGTTGCCAGTGAGCCGATAAAGGATAAATTGGAATGGGCCGTCTGCAGTCATCGTCGTCGTGTTTGTAAAAATGATTTGCCCCATGTCTAGGGTAACGTGGCTGTGAGAATTTACGTATTTGGCAATTTCCTCTGAAGCAGATTTGAGAGTGCGCCAATCTTTGCCTGCAAAGGCACTAAACTGGCAATGGGTTAAGTGAATGGTTGGTTTTCCATCTGTCGCTAAGTCTTCAACACATTCCATAGTTTCTAAGGCTGTGAGATAGTTGCCAGGTTTTCCCAGATTATTTGTGTGTACATGTATTGTGTGGGGCAGGTTGAGGAGCTTATTTACTTTGCACAAGCCGCGAACGATTTCGCGTGGAGTTATGTCGAAGTTTGGTACAGGGTCATCAATGTTGCGGACATTTCTACCAAAGCCCCACGCCTCTAATCCTCCAGGGTTAACAATTTTGATGGCGTATCCTTTGGTTGCATTCACCATCCAAGCTACATAAGCGGCGCATTCCTCATACTCTTTTGCCCTCAAATATTCCAACACAAACCAGTTGCTGCCTAAAAGAGGATACGACCCTTTGTCTATCATTGGTGTGTCATTCAGTTCCTCATGTGTATGTTTAGCTTTTAGTGGAGGCATCGCTGGATCCATTACGGTAGTCCAGCCCATTCTCGAGTAACGATAGCCTGTTGTGAAGGTTGAGGGAATAGAATAGCCAACTCCTGAACGTGTTAGAGCAGTTTTAGATTCCACATCTTTATAATGGTCCTCCGGCCGTAACAATCGGCCTGTGTTTACTTTGGCGCCTGCAATGTGTGAGTGCATATCTACACCGCCTGGCATCACGACCATTCCAGACGCATCGATTACTTTAGCATTTTCTAATCTCTCTACAATCTTGCCGCCATAAACAGCAATGTCCATTTTTTCTCCGTCAATGTTGTTTAACGGGTCGTAGACAAAGCCACCCTTGATCAAGAGTCCTTTCATTCTACGCTTTTTCCCTTTACCGCTTTATGCGTCTAATTTGACGCAAGATTCTTCGCAAAATCTCTTCGTCGGACAAACATGTTCTTGGGGGTTCTACCAATTTTTTCAAAGGTAACGGAACGCGGTCCATGCGGTATGCTGTTCCCTCAGCCTCAACTCCCACAAAAGTGGATGGAAACACGACGTCTGCCATCATGGTTGTTGGAGAAATCACAGGGTCAATGGCAATTAGGGGATTTTTCACCAAATTCCGAGCTGCTTCTCTTGGAAAATTGGAAACCGGATCGGATGCAACAATCAAACCTGCATCAGCTTCATCGCGGCATAGTATGTCTACAACAGACGTCTCACCTGGATTGTAACGTGGATAACCTTGTGAAAAATCTACGGCAAAGGGATAACCTGTCTGCCAAGTGGAAACAACGTTTGCACCAGCGACATTGAAATGTCCTCGCATCGGCATGATGACGAACTTTGTGCGGTAATTTAAGTCTCGTGTCAAAGCAATTGCAGCATCAATGTTCTGCAGTTTTCCAGAACTCATAGTTAACCCCACTCCGAAGAACAAGACGCCAAAATCGCATCCAACCATTGCATCCGCTACGTCTTCGAGCAGTTCAACGGACACGCCGGCAACCTCATCGACTTCAAGTTCTTCATCTTTCACCAGCAAGCGGAGAGCTTGAAGGAGTTCAAAATCTTTGTTAGGTTCGACTTGAACGAAGAAATCGGCAAGTTCTGCGGAACGAGTTTCTCGGACATCTACAACAATTAGCTTTCGCTTTTGTGTCTCGAATTTTGGTGGCAGTTTTTGCCCCACGATAGCCGGCAACGAAACTTCCTCCATCAACACCAACTCTGAAGCTCTGTTGAGTCTTTTCTTGCCTAGTATGCCTCGTAGACGTGTAACATAATGCTCCCATTCACTTTTTTGGAAGCGCCCATCTGAAAAGGCTGTGTAACGTTCCATGTGGCGTGGGTGGGCGCTGTAGGGGTCGCTTGCCCAATAAATGATTAGGTCGGCGCGGTGGCGTATTTGGCCTAAGGTGCATGTTGGTATGCCGACGTCTTGGATGCCGAGTATTGAGGGACCGTGGCAAACGGTGGAAGTGTTGTCTATGACCCCCCCAACTTCTTCGGCTAATTCTACCCCTACCCGAATTGCTTCGCAGCTTGTGCAGCTCCAACCGTAGAGGACTGGGTAAGATGCATCGACGAGGATTTGAGCGCTTTTCTTCACCGCCTCGTCAAAAGAGACTTCGGTCAATTCTCCCTCTTTTCTCACGAGGGGTTCTAGGTTTCGATGCTTAGGGCTGGAAAAGTTTATGAATTTTGCTTCGCTAATTGCACATGCGTTTTTGATGTCTGTTATTACGTTTTTCTCCACTGTTACTTCGAGGTCGTCGCAGAGGGTTCCACAGACTGGACAAGTCACGCTTTTAATAACTGGCATTGTTATTCTTTCCTGAAGGTTTGTTTCAGAAGTTGCGGTATGCTTGGAACTTTCTCTGTTGGGGCAGGTTGTATTTCCGCTGGGATTCCTTTGAAAGACGGCATGCCTGTTCCGTGTGTTCGAGGGTCGACTATTATGTTTGCCCAAAGTCCGTAGGGCATGTAAGCAATTTTTGGATGAGGCGCTCTTTTAGACTCTTTTACTTTCACAATCACTGATCCGTGTTTTGTTGATACTCTTATGTTAGAATTCTCTTTGACAGTTAGTTCTTTTAAGTCATGAAGATCTATTTCACAGATGGCTACGTTTTCGCGATACTCATCCGAGAGTTTGCCGTGTTCTTTGCTGGTGCCTTGGTCTATTGTTCTTCCAGTTACAAGCGTGACTTCAATCTTTGACATTATTTTCCACTGTTTCTATTGTTCTCTGGTGGTTAAAATGTTGAGACGTTTCTTAAGGAGTTTTCCATTATTAAGCTGTTTATCTCATCGATGTGGGTGTTTGCTGCTTTGATTAGACTCTCTTTTGTATGCTCCTAATAGAGGCTGTGTATGGAGGTTTGTTGAGTGGGTTTGATTTTTTGGTGATTAATGTGGTTACTTGGATTTGCTTATTTTGAATATTGATTTTCGTTTCATAATGGATTTTAAGGTAGAAAGATATCGCACGTTTGAGTTAAAATGGGCAAAGTTGAAGAAGTTCGTTTGAAAGTTGCTAAGCTTCAGATGGAGGCTAAAGAACTTAAACGTCTAAGGTCGGACTGCAACCATCTCAAAAGATTTCGCAAAATGATTGTCAGAGAAAAATTCGACTAACAGTGCGATGGTTCAATGGAACAGAAATTAGAAAAGGCGTTAGAAGAAGCTCTTGACAAGTTACTTCAGGGAACTCTTGAAAATACTTACTATCGATTGATGGACAAGAAATTTCTTAATCTTGTGAAATCGAAGAGAGACTTTCTGTGCGGTGTTGTTGTAGGCGACTTACTTGAGGGTTTGGGCTTTTGCATGTATGGAGCATATAAAAGATACCCTAAAGACGAAGAGTTTAAAGAGTTATTCAAGATGATCCGAGGGAAATCAGAAGAAATACGGGAGAAGATTAAAGCAATACTTTCAAAATGATGCGATTATAATAAGAATGCTATTGATAATTGTTAATTTTGCTTGGCTACCTTGTTTATTGAGCGTGTTGAGGAAGAAAGAAATCTCGAAACAAAATCTTTGAAGCCGACGTTTCCTACTAGGGCGCCCATAAGAAAGCTTATCAGTATAATTTCGATCCAAGCTTTGGGGATAACGATGGGCAACATGAACGCCATGGCAAAGCCATAGAAGTAAAAGACTAGATAAAGAAAATAGAAAACTGTGAACAAACACTCAGGAATGAATGATATAAGCACAATGGGAACTGTGAAAGTGGAAGGTCGTGAACTCTTGCTTATTTTTAGTCCTTTGTAAAGCAGACCAGTTGTAAAGCCTGTTAGAGCCTTTCCTACAGGTATTCCAATAAGAGAAAGAAGCCCGAGACTGCCTACTGTGAAGCCAAACGAGTACCCAGAATAGATTCCGCCGAGGAGACCTACAATCGCTCCCGTTAAGGGACCTCCGAAGATTGCAGCAATAAACGTTGCGATGTGTGAAAGGTCTAATGCCGCTCCACCCCCACCAGGGGAAGTGGCGGCTAATATTGGGGCAATATTGATTGAAATTCCAGCAAGAATGTTTCCTAAGGCACTCATTATGGCGATGAAAGCTATCTGTTTCGAGTTTAGGAACGCCATAGTGCTAACCACACGGATTTACAAAGTAAAACGCTAGTTATTTAAGAGTAGCTACTCAAAAAAGAGTGTGATTGGTGCAGATATAGCATTTATGCTATACTGCACATAATACTTTTCAGGACTAGTTGGCAACATGACAAACCTAGCTGAAATGGCTCGCAAAGCTCTCGAAGCAGACAGCACAGAATACATCAGCTTAATCGGAAAAGCCACAAAACTCTTGGCTTCAGAAAAAGAGCAAATAGGAAATTTGGGTATTGAAGGCCGGCTTGTTAATGTAAAAGCTTCTGGAGAGGCGATTGTCATCGGTGATCTACATGGTGATTTGGAAAGTCTTGTGTACATGCTGAAAACTTGCAGATTTGTAGAAAAAGCCACAAAAAATAAGGAGGTTCTCTTGGTTTTTCTCGGCGATTATGGGGATAGAGGGATCTATTCTCCAGAAGTTTACTATTTAGTTTTGAAGTTGAAGCAGCTTTTTCCACAAAAAATAGTGCTAATGCGAGGGAACCATGAAGGACCTGACGACTTGCTGGCTTACCCTCATGACTTACCAGAAAACCTGCGGACAAGGTTTGGCGAAGAAGGCTCAGTTGTTTATTCAAAAATTCGTGAACTATTTCCCTATCTCTACAATGCAGTGGTTGTGGATGAGCTTTGCGTGATGGTTCATGCTGGAGTGCCGAGTCGTGCTTCTTCACTGGAAGATTTGAAATTTGCTCATTTAAAGCATCCTAAAGAAAGGCATCTTGAAGAGATTCTTTGGAGTGACCCTGATGAAACTATTAAAGGAAATCGTCCATCGGCCCGAGGGGCAGGAAGGCTTTTTGGCGAAGATGTTACTCGAAAATTTCTCAGCACGTTAGATGTCAAAATGTTGATCCGCGGACATGAACCAGCTCAAAATGGCTTCAAAATAAGCCATAATGGCAAAATTCTAACACTGTTTTCAAGAAAAGGACAACCCTACTTCAACGCTTCAGCAGCATACTTGCAACTTGGCTTATCCCTTAAACCACAAAACGTCTATGAACTTGTGCCTTACATTCACAAGTTCTAGTTTTCAGCCTTCGACTAGCTATTTTTAGGAAAAATTTATGCATCATGCTTAGCAAGGTAAGGACTAAGAAAGAGCCTAGAAAAACTAACGTTAAATGAGGAAATTCAGTATGGCTGAGACAGAGAAGAGACGAGAGAGCCCGAATGCTGAGACAACGGACATAGAAGAATACTTGAAACGGTTGCCTCACCCTCCTGAAGAACACACTTACGAGTTGAAAATGGAGAAACGTCTCAAGCGAATGTTTAAAGAGCAAGATGAGAAGCTTTCAGATGAAGAGTTACGATTTTACTCAAGACAGATAATGTTAGACGAAATAGGATACAAAGGACAACAGAGATTGAAGAGAGCAAAGGTCTGCATTGTAGGTCTAGGAGGCCTCGGCTCCACAATAGTCACGCAGTTGACCGCCATGGGCGTAGGACATTTAAAACTTGTTGACCGAGACGTCGTTGAAGAATCAAACCTCCAAAGGCAGCATCTCTACAACTTTGATCTCGTCGGCTTCCCCAAAGTAGAGGCAGCTGTAAAAAAGCTGGAAAAGTTAAATCCCTACGTGGAATTTGAACCGCTTCCCCTGTCTCTTAATGAGAACAACGCTGATGAAATATTAAATGGGATGGATGTAGTTGTTGACGGTTTAGACAACATGAACACTAGGTATGCAGTAAACAGAGCTTGTGTCAGGCTGAGGATTCCCTACGTGTTTGGCTCTGCTATCTCAACCTTTGGAAATGCTTCCACAATAATCCCACAAAAAACTGCATGTCTAGAATGTTTTTACGGAAAACTTGACGACAGCAACTTACCTACATGCGGCACAGTCGGGGTACATCCGTCAGTTTTAGGCGTTGTGGCAAGCATAGAGGTTGCTGAAACAGTCAAAATACTCCTGGGAAGACAACCAAGCCTTAAAGACAAACTTCTATACTGTGACGTCAGTTTTATGCGTTTTGAAGAAATAGAGGTTACACGTGCAGAAAGCTGCCCTGTTTGTGGACGTCAGCCTAAAGCTAGCCCTACTCCTCTGAAGAATGTTTTGATTGAAGAAGGTTGTGGAAGAAACAAAAAGCGAGTTTTTATCGTGGTTCCAAAAGAAAACTTGAATATGAAAATTGAGAAACTAGTTGGTCTTTTGAAGGAAGAAAGGAACCGTTTAAATGTTGAAGCCAAACTTGGAGTAACCTTCGTGACAAAAGAGGGAATTCTTGCAAGCATTCTTAAAAGCGGTGTCATGATAATCGAAGGAACAAACAGCAAAAAGGAAACATTAGATTTTTACAAAGAAATCGTTGTTGACAAAATGAAGATACCTTGGTCTCGCATAAACTAGTAATCTGCTGAATAGACAAAAGCTCATCAGGTAATTAATGAAATAGACTTCTAATACTCGATGCCTTTCCTCGACGGAACTCCTTTCTTGAAAGGATGCTTAATCTCTTTCATTTCCGTAACAAGATCAGCTGCTTCAACGATTTCTGAAGGAGCATATCGTCCCGTTAAAACCAGTTCTACATGCCTAGGCTTATTCTTTAACAACTTGACAACATCGTTTACCCTTATCAGTCTCAAGTTAAGAGCCACATTAATTTCATCTAGTATCACAATATCATACTCGCCGTTGAAAACGACTTTTTCAGCTAACTCAAAAGCTTCCATAGCAAACTTTATGTCAATATCTTCAGGAGGCTTTTCTGTAATAAACTTCCCACGTCCAAAAGCCTTCAACTCCAAGCTCGCAAGCTGCTTGATTGCATAAAGTTCACCATAGTCAAAACCGCCCTTAATGAATTGGATTACGTAAACCTTCAATCCTCTGCCGATGGCCCTGAGAGCTAAACCGAATGCGGCAGAAGTTTTTCCTTTTCCGTCGCCTGTGTAAACTTGCACTAAGCCGGTTTCTAATCGTTGCTTTTTCATCGAATTATTCGTCCTCGCTAAAGTTACCTTTAATTTGTTCAGCTAACACTTTCTCTGCCGCAGTAAGAGGATCTATTTTTCTTGTCAGAATGCTTGAGATCAGTGCATCTAGTTTGCCGCTTCTCCTGAGCACCTCTACGACATGTTCAGCGGTCTTTTGCTTTATAGCCGCTACAAGTTCTGTTTCCACTATTCTCTTTTGCCTTAAGCTGGCTTCACCTTTCTCAAGGTGTTTTGTATGTTCATCAATCTTTTCCAAGAGTTGAGTAGTTCCTTCACCGGTGGTGGCTATCGTTTTGACTATCGTTGGGATCCATTTGTTTTTTTCATTGCTAAGTTGCAACATGGCTTGTATGTCAGTAACTGCTTTGTTTGCGTTTTTACGGTCAGCCTTGTTAATAACAAAGATGTCGCCTATTTCCATCATGCCCGCTTTGATTGCTTGAATTTCATCGCCAAGACCAGGGGCTAAAACTACAACAATCGTTTGGGCAATTTTAATAATATCTACTTCTGATTGCCCAGATCCCACTGTTTCTACGATAACTACGTCCATGTTTGCTGCGTCTAAAATGCGGACAGCGTCTTTGGTAGCCCTAGCCAAACCTCCAGGGTTATTTCGTGTTGCCATACTTCGAATAAAAACTCCTTTGTCAGTGCTCAGGTCTTGCATGCGTATGCGGTCGCCTAAGAACGCGCCGCCAGAAAATGGGCTGGTGGGATCAACAGCTACTACACCTACTGTTTTGTCTCGCTGTCTCAGCGCCTTAATTAGTTTCTCGACTAAAGTGCTTTTTCCAGCTCCACCCGGCCCCGTTACACCGATTATTTGTGCTTTTCCAGTATGTGGATAAAGTTGGGATACAATTTTTTGTGCTTCTGGAGTGTTGTTTTCTATGAGTGTTATTGTTCGGGCTATGGCTCTGTGGTCTCCTTTTAGTACTGCATCGGCAAGCTGTTGAGAGGTAGCCAATTTTTATCAACGACTTCTTTCTACATTCTCTTTAACAAAGCTGACTACGGTTTTTGTTGGTGTGCCTGGTCCAAAGATTTCTTTTATTCCAAGCTGCTTAAGAGACGGAATATCCTCTTCTGGTATTATGCCGCCAGCAAATACGACAACATCATCAAGTCTCTTTTGCTTCATGAGTTCAGTTATTTTAGGGAAAAGTGTCATGTGAGCGCCTGAAAGTATGCTTAATCCTAAAATATCAACATCTTCTTGCAGGACAGTTTCCACTATTTGCTCAGGCGTCTGTCTCAGTCCAGTGTAGATAACCTCCATCCCAGCATCTCTTAAAGCCCGTGCCACAACTTTTGCGCCTCTGTCATGGCTGTCCAATCCAGGTTTTGCCACAAGAACTCGGATTTTTTTCTCTTGCAATGTCTTAACGTCTCCTCTTAAACAACTATCAATTCTTTATATTCCCCATACACGTTTCGAAGGACACCACATATCTCACCTAGCGTTGCATAAGCTTTTACAGCTTCAATTATTGTAGGCACCAAGTTTCCATCTTTATCTACCGCACTATGAAGTTTGCTTAAAACTTGTTTCACTTTAACATCGTTGCGTTCGCGCCGAAGCCTTTGAAGCTTTGCTAGTTGTTGTTCTTCGACTTTTGGATCGATACGTAGAAGCTCGATGGGACATTCAGGTTCTTCGATGAAATACTCATTCACACCGACCAATGTCTTCTCGTTATTATCAATTTCATGCTGATATTTATAAGCGCTATCGGCGATTTCTTTTTGGAAGAAACCTCTTTCGATAGCTTCGTAGACGCCGCCCATGTCATCGATTTTTTCAATATAATCCATGGCTTTCTCTTCCATCTGATTTGTCAACGTTTCCACGTAATAGCTTCCTCCAACAGGGTCTATCGTGTTTGGAACACCGCTTTCGTGCGCGATTATTTGCTGTATTCGCAATGCTATGCGAACCGCTTCGTCGGTGGGGAGGCATAAAGCTTCGTCGTGACTATTTGTGTGTAGGCTTTGTGTTCCACCAAGTATTGCTGCGAGAGATTGAAGTGTCACGCGGATTATGTTGTTGAGGGGTTGATTAGCTGTTAATGTGCAGCCGGAGGTTTGGACATGCATGCGCATCCACATGGAGCGTGGTTTTTGAGCGTTAAATCTGTTTTTCATCAGTTTTGCCCAGAGTCTGCGTGCTGCTCGGAATTTGGCGATTTCTTCAAATAAATCGTTGTGGCTGGCGAAGAAGAAGCTTAAGCGTGGGGCGAAGTCGTCTACTTTGAGTCCTCTTTCGATGGCTGCTTCTACGTAGGCAATGCCATCGTAGAGTGTGAAGGCGAGTTCTTGAACGGCGTTTGAGCCTGCTTCGCGGATGTGGTAGCCGCTTATGCTTATGGGGTTCCATCTTGGCAGATTTTTGGTGCAATATTCAATTATGTCGATTACGAGTTTGACTGATGGTCTTGGGGGGAATATGCAGAGTTTTTGGGCGAAGAATTCTTTAAGAAGGTCATTTTGCGTTGTGCCTCCAAGCATTGCGCGTGGAACGCCTTGTTTGTCTCCTATGGCGATGTACATCGCTAATAGCATGGCCGCGGGACCATTTATAGTCATGCTGGTGGTTACTTTGTCGAGGGGAATCCCGTCAAAAAGGACTTCAAAGTCTTTTAGCGATGCGACTGCGACTCCGCATCTGCCTACTTCGCCTTGTGACATAGGGTGGTCTGAGTCGTAGCCCATGATGGTGGGGTAGTCGAAGGCGATGCTGAGACCTGTTTCTCCTTCTTTGAGGAGATACTTGAACCGTTTATTCGTTTGTTCTGCTGTGCCGAAGCCGCTGAATTGGCGCATTGTCCATATGCGCCCTCGGTACATTGTGGCATGGACGCCGCGGGTGAAGGGATATTCTCCTGGGAAGCCTAGATCTTGAGTGTAGTTGAGGTTTTTTGTGTCTAGGGGTGTGTAGAGTCGTTTTATTAGGGTTTCTGAGATGTTGTGGAATTGTTTTTTTCTTTCTGGATGGCGTTTTAGCCAGTTGGGTACTGTGGTTTTTTCCCATTGTTCTTGTTGTTTAACGAGATTTTTTTGTTGTTGAGTTATCAATGTTTGTGGGTTCCTTTTGTGGGGGTTAGGATAGATAGAGTTATTAGATGACCTAAAAAGTTATCTTTTTGGTCGTTGTGGGAGGTGTGTTATTTTTGTTTGATTTTTTGTTTTAGTTTGAGGGCTTCTTCAGTGTATATTTTTAGTTGGCGTTGTTGGATTTTCTTTTCTGGTAGGGTTTCTCGTGCGTAGAGTAGGGGTATTACGGCTATGAAGAGAAAGAATGCGGCTAACGAAAAAGCACTGGTCTCAGGAATCAAAGCAACATAAGGAGCAAGAAGAAGAGATAGCATTTGAGTTAAGAAAAACGGCGCTACTCCAACTGCATAGAATTTTTCTGAACCATTTCTGGGTAGGTCTCCCCACAACACCATCACGAACAATACCACTAATAGTCCTAAGGCTATGCCATCTATAATAAAGTAGAAGAGCCATGCAATCCATATATGCGCGGCCAGTCCTACCATAGCATAAGCTACTCCAAGTGAAACAAAACCGAAGATCATCACTCGCTTCCGGCCAACTTGGTCAGATAGTACCCCCCCAATTAAGGCGGAGACCCCTGCAACACTCGGCTCAACGATTCCAATTAGAAAACGAATCTCTCCAACGTGGAAGTTCACAAAGACTGATCCAAAGCTATCTACCAAAGTAAACATGAGCCATGCAACAAAATATAGAACAAATGTTCTATTCTGGAAAACTGAGATGAGCGAAGGGGTTCTTTGAATACGTGGTTCGAAGTCATCGCTCTTTTTGGGAGTGAAAAACAGCATTGGTAAGCTCCATCCTCTCCATAGGGCGAGAATTACTGCACTTGAGACCAAATCTAACGTAGACATAATTATAGAGACGAAGGGTGCGCTAAAAATCGTCGCAAATAATATAATCCCACTGAGTTTTCCTCGGTTTTCAATAGGTGTAGATTCTGTAAAATAACTTAGACATAAAGGCATACCGAGACCCATAGAAGAACCCAATAGCATGACCATGACAAGCGTAGTGAATAATGAAGAAACCATAGGAGTGGCCAAAAAGAGTGAAGCAATAATTCCGAAGAGTAACCAAACATAGAAAAAACGAACTTTGCGGACCTTTGCCAGAGAAACTGATCCAACGAGAGCAGACGCAATTATAGAAACCGTATAAACCAACCGTAAATACAGATTTTCAAAACTTACTTCAGAAAAAAAGTATCCAACTTTGTCTATCATAAGCAGCCCAATAAAATACCAAGAAAAAGTGTTAAACAAAAGAGCAAAAGCTACGATGTGCTCTCCTTTGAAACCGTGTCTCTCTTGAAGCCGAAGGAACATTGCAGCCACTACGCGTAGTCATGTTCACTCTCTTTTACATCGTTCAAATTAAGTTTAAGAATTGATAATGTATATTTCGAGTTCAGATTCGAGAAGTGTTCATGTGTAGAACAAAACGCTTAAATAAACAGTTCTACACAAATACAGTTTGGGGCTATAATATGGCAAAAAAGAAAAAGGTTCCAAAGGTTCCTTCAAGAGGACTGTTGAACTGGGGAACTACGTAGCTTGAAATACTGGCTTCCAATCTCTCGGATTTATCGTAGTGGAAGTAATTAATAGTTTAAGTTTCTTATTTTTATTTTGAAGCAATTCAACGTATGAGCATGCTTCTTCAGCCATTTTTGTTATGAGCTCAGCCACATAGTTCAATCCTCTTCTATCATCTGAAGCCTTTGAAATTCTCTGCAGATCCATGGCTGTTAATCTTTTTTTAGAAATAATTGAAATGATCTCGGGTCTTGCTTTAGGGTCCTGTAGTGTATAGACCAAAGGCAACGGTAAAGATTCTTGTCTTATTCTATGCCTCAACACGTCTAACTCCAACACGTCAATTATCTCATCTCGCAACATTGACATAATCCCAAACAATCTGCCAAACATACCCAGAATGTTGACTTCGCCTTGCGAACCACAGCCTAGAATCCCACCGATACGAGTAACCGCCTCCAACTCTGAAGCCCTCATTCTAATTTTAGCTAAGCATTCTTCAGGCGTTATGTCAATTTGCCTTCGGGATCGCAGTTCCAAAACTTCGCTTTCACTTTGTTCAAACCATATTCTTTCAATCGTGCTGAGAATTGCAATAATTTTCTCTGGGGGTATACCAGATCGAATGGTTTTTCTTAGTAGTGTGAAGCCTTTGAAGAAGAGGACATCACTTAATACTAATGCAAGCTCTTTCCCAAACTTTCCCAAAACTGTTGGACGCCTATTCTTTGTGCGTGATTTATCTATAATGTCATCATGTATTCCAATAGCGCGACCAAACAAAACCAAAGACGCTGCAGTAGAAATAGTAACTTCTGAAGTCCCTCCTACAGCTTTGCTACAAAGAGAAAGTAGTGCTGGTCTAAAGTAATCCGGCTTGTAATCGAGCATAACGTATTTTATGGCTTCTTCAAGTTCTGAACTGCTTGTTTTTTCTTTTAGCATTGTCTCTTGCGCAAGCTTCCACCCTTCTCTTCCTTCTTTCTCGCATAACTTATCGGTCTTGTTAAGAAGTTCTTCTCCTGTTTCCTCGAATACGCCTTCATTCTCTTTCATAGCTAAACCTCTAAACTCCAACAGTAGCTTATCTGTTGTGTTTTTCTTAAAAATCTAATACACTACTATGCTGCTTTGATATCTTGTTTTTGTATTTGCTCTTGTAAAACTTCACTGTAAGCATCCAAAAGCTGTATGCCTCTCGACGTTATCTCATAAACTTTCCTAACACGCCCTCCTTTCTCCTCCTTCCTGCTTCTCAAAAAACCCTTCTTCTCTAAGCTATTAAGCAAAGGATACAACGCACCATGGCGTATGCTTATCCCATACTCTTCTTCTACATACCTAATAATCTTGTAGCCCCACATAGGCTCTGCCTGCACCAACCTCAAAACTATTATATCAAGAAAGTTTCTGAATACGCGTTGAACAATTCCCTTCCTGAAGCTTTCAGACACATATGTCACGATCCAGACACTTCATGTTCCAGCGTTTTAATGGTTCCTCCTTATAGAGATTATTAAATTTTCAGAATAATTATGCTGGGTTAATATGCTCTTTTATGACTTGTAGTCGCATCAACACTTATATGGCTGTTTAATGTATAATAAGTCTTGAGATATGTCTCTTTAGAGACATATTGTATATGCGGTGAACAACCTAACTGTTCAACGCGTCTACGAGAGGAAGAAAATGGGACAACAAAAGAGAGAAGTTCAAAACAAACTGATGAAGGGACTCCTAGACCTCGTCATACTCCAATTCCTAAACGCCAAACCAATGCATGGATACAAAATAATATCCAGCATACGCAAAAACTTCGGCGTCTACTTCGGCCCCAGCACCATATACCCCCTTCTGAACAGCCTAGAAGAAAAAGGCTACATCAAAAGCAAATGGGACCTCAACAACGAAAGACCAAGAAAAGTTTATGAGCTTACAACTGAAGGACAGACCCTGCTAAACTTCACCGAAAACTCGCTTAATCACATCTGCCGCAAAATCAGCAACATAGCCCTAAGCAAAAACTTAGTAAACGGGGTTAACGGCATCCTACAAAGACCAATATGCTCCACAATGAAAAACTCCGTCGCCAGAAAGTAAACTTCTTTCTCACACATCTTCTACTTTGCCACATGAGTCCCCCTTTCACTGTTTACTTTGTATTAGCCAACAGCGAAAATATTGCTTCCTTTATACAACCGATAATGTAATTTTTGAGTGGACAATAATTACTTCAAGGTAAGAGCAAGATGGTTTTCGAAGAAGCCGACATCGTCATAAGGAATTGCATGATTTTACCAATGAACAATTTGAAAGTCGTTACAAAAGGATTGATTGCAGTAAAAGACGGCGCCATATCCTATATGGGAGAGACTAATGATGCCCCTAAGATAAAGGCTGAAAACATACTCGAAGGACGTGGAAAACTTGCCATGCCTGGCTTAATAAACTGCCACACTCACTTGGCTATGACGCTTTTTCGAGGCTTAGCCGAAGACGCAACGTTAGAGAAGTGGCTTAGCGAATCCATTTGGCCTTTGGAGGCAAAGCTTACTTCCAAAGATGTTTATGCTGGTGCTCTTCTGGGCTGTCTTGAAATGGTTAAAAACGGGGTGACGTGTTTTGCTGACATGTATTTTTTTGAGCATAAAGTAGCTGAGGCAGTGGAAAAGGCTGGATTGAGGGCTGTTTTATCCTCAGGAATTATTGAGGCAAATGACAGGAAAAGAGGAGAAAAGCTGTTTAGAGAAGCAGTTGAATTTGCTGAGAAGTACAAAGGATATGCGGATGGGCGAGTTACTACGTTTTTGGGACCGCACACGGCTTTTACATGTAGTGCGGAGTTGCTGGCGAGGGTGCGGGAGAAAGCTTCGCAGATGGGCTTAGGAGTTCATATTCATGTTGCTGAGTCAAAGGAGATGGCTGAAAAGGTTATGAAGAAATGTGGTTTTTCAGAAGTCGGGTTTTTAGAAAAATTAGGTTTTCTTGACAGTGATGTGCTTGCGGCTCATTGTATTCATTTGACGCGGGAGGACATGGCTGTTTTGGCGAAGAGAGATGTGAAGGTGGCGCATAATCCTGTTGCGAACATGAAGTTGGCTCAGGGCGTGGCGAAGGTCAGGGAGTTGGTGGACGCTGGTGTGACTGTGGGTCTTGGCACTGATGGGGCTGCTAGCAATAACTGCTTGGACATGTTTGAGAGCATGAAGGTTGCTGCGTTGCTTCAGAAAACAAACTATGGAGACACGACTGTTTTGCCGAGTAAGAAAGTTTTGGAAATGGCGACCATAAGAGGGGCTGAGGCGTTGGGGCTGGAAAAGGAAATCGGTTCGTTGGAGGTTGGAAAGCGGGCGGATGTTATTTTGGTTGATTTGAAGAAGCCTAATCTAACGCCGTTACATGATTTGTGTGCGAGTCTTGTTTATTCTGCTCATGGGTGTGATGTTGACAGTGTGATTGTTGATGGTGAAGTGGTGATGGAGAATCGTGAAGTGAAAATACTTGATGAAGAAGAGGTTATGGAAAAAGCGCAAGATGCTGCTTTTAGTTTGTTATACCGTTAGATAAACCCTTGATTTTCAACTCTACGATACGTTTATCTATTGAAGATTTTCATTATCTCTAGTTCTAGCGGGGAAATTAAGTCAACGAAGGTATATTGGTGTCTATTATCCGTACAATTGACTTGACAAAGCGTTTCGAAGATTTGGTTGCAGTTGACCATCTAAACTTGAACATTGAGGACGGAGAAATCTTTGGATTGTTAGGCCCTAATGGCGCCGGCAAAACAACCACTGTTCTCATGCTTACAACAGTGATTAAGCCAACCAAAGGCACTGCTATCGTGGGTGAACATGACATAAGAAAGAGCCCAGACGATGTGCGGAAGCTTATTGGAATCTGCTTTCAAGAGCCTAAGCTTCTGTGGGTTAGCACGCCGTGGGATGTGTTAAATTGGCATGCTAAGGTCTGCGGTCTCTCAACGCAAGAAAGGAAGAAAAGAGTCAAGCAAGTCTTAGAAGACGTAAGCATGTGGGATTATAGAAAGAAAAAGGTTCATGGGCTTTCTGGTGGAATGAGAAAGCGCGTAGAAGTTGCTAAGATTTTGATTCAAAGACCCAAAGTTGCTTTCATCGACGAGCCTACCGCCCAAATAGATGTGGTTGGCAAACACAAGATTTGGAACATGATTCGAGAACTCCGAGATGAAGGCTCCACCATAATCTTAGCCACCAATGAGCTTTACGAAGCAGACATACTTTCTGACCGTGTCGGCATCATGCACAAAGGCAAACTGCTAGTATGTGACACACCTAAAACACTGAAAGACAGCATCCCAGGGGGAGACATAGTTGAGATTCAACTTGAAAAAGAAGCACCAAAAAACGCGTTGGAAGAGTTGAAGAAATTCCCAGAAGTCGTAGACGTAGCTACGGTAAGCCCCAAGAATTTGAGGATTTATCTAAACAAAGTGCAAGAAGTCGTTCCTCAAATTATGAAGCTATTTCTGAAAAATAACCTGCCAATTATGTCAATCAACATGAGCGAGCCATCACTTGATGACGTGTTTGTACATTACACAGGATTGACCATTGAAGAGGCAGAGCAAAAGGGTTCTTCGAGGTGAAAAGAAACGAAGAAGTTGTTATTGGTGGTTGAAAGAGACCTACGCATGTTTTTGCAATTTAAGTTCCTCATAATCTTGCGAGCCATTTGGTTTGCAGCACAAATCGCCTTTTTTGGGTTAATTGCTTCTCGCATGGTTGTGCCTGCTCTAGCAGATATTTATTTTGAGTACTATGTTGCAGGTGTTGTAATAATGATGTTATACTCTACTTCCGTGTTTATTGGATACGACATTTTTGAAGAAGCTGAACATGGAGTTTTCGAGTATTTGCTCAGTCTTCCAGTTTCTAGAAGAGAGCTGGTGTTGGGAAGGTCGATTGGCGGTGGCATACGTAGCTTTATTTTTGTAGGGCCACTTATTGCTATAGCGTTATTTGTAATTGGACTGGAAAATCCACTAAATTTTCTAATTGCTTTTTTAGCCCTTTTCCTGTTCGCTTTCGGCGTTTCTGGGATGAGCATCACGATTGCAGTTGGGCTAAAGTCTAGCGACCACTTCGACATTCTTATGGGAGTTCTAAATGCCTTCATAATTCGGCTAAGTACAACAATGTATCCTCAGACTTTCGTCCAAGATGCCAGCCAAGCATACGCAGTCTTGACAAATTTTAATCCGGTTACCTTTGCCTCTGACCTGTTCCGTTGGGGTGTGGGCATTGAAAAATACCTAACTATGACCCCTATGCCGCTAGCGGCGATAATTGGGCTCGTCATATTTTTCTTCACCTTCACATTTATCGGCGTTACAATTTATGAGAGACGGCTTGAGGGTGGAGGGTGGCAATAAATGAAAGCAGTTCTGCACGTAATTGAGCATGATTTTAGAAACTTCTTTCGCTACAAATGGTGGCTAGCCGGTCTCATAAGCATGAACCTGGCCGACCTATTTATCATGGCAGTAGTATACAACCAAATGGTGAGCCCAGACATAGCTGAGCAAATCATAAGTTATTTCAGCTTTTTTGCCCCAGGTGTCACCATAATAGGCCTATTCGCTTCAGCCTACATGATAGGCAGAGAAATAAACATGGAAGTACGCCGCCAAATCCACCACTACATGCTAAGCCTCCCAATCACACGTTTAGAACTTGCCATAGGGAGACTGCTTGCAGGCGGGCTGAGAGGCATGGTATATATGTCGCCGCTGCTCTTGACAACATTCCTTTTTCTCGGCTTTCCATCACTTCCACAACTTCTCGTGATTTTAGGCGCTCTCTTCCTGTTAGCAACAGGAATTTCAGGCTTGAGCATAGCCACGGCAGTCTCTACAACGAGTCTTGAGAAATTCGTTACTGCGAGAGGCATGGTTTATTATGTGCTGTTTTTCTGCAGCAGCATCTTTTACCCGCTGTCGCTTATACAGGATCTTGGCCGGGATGGCGTAATGCCGCAGTTCGTAGTGATGTTGGCTGAGTTTAACCCTCTAAGCAGCGGCGCAGATCTTATCAGATCCTTTCTCCTAGGCACCCCAGAGTTCACGTTTAACATGATAAGAAATCTGGTAGTTTTTTCAACTATCTTCGCCACCACTGCCACATTTGCCTACATGAAAATAATTCAACGAAAATAGCGCATGTGTCCAGAAAAGCTTTTATTTGAATACGTAGAAACTCGTTCTTCAAGGCGGAAAAAAATGGATTTAGCTACAAGCAAGAACCTTGGAGGCGTAGGAGCAATACTGATGTTCATAGCACCTTTACTTATGTTTGCAGCGTCCTATGCAGGTTTACTTGGCCTTATTGGCTTTATATTAGTGTTGATAGCGTTGAAAGGCTTCGCCGATCATTACAAGGATGCTGGCATCTTTAACAACGCCCTCTACGGTTTCATCACAACAATTGTAGGCGGCGTTGTGGCTGTGGGGGTTTTCGTAATAACTGCTCTGACCGTCGTCGCTGATCTAGGCATCGATGACTGGACCAGTGCAACGGAGTGGACAGACTTAATTACGGCGGAAGCTGCTCTCGATTCCCTCTTAACGCTAATCGGAGGCATCGTTGCTGCACTTATCATCCTCTTCGTATTCGCCATTCTAACTGCCTGGTTGTATCGGAAATCACTGGGATCGCTTGCGTCAAAGTCAGGAGTAGGCTTATTCGGCACAGCAGGCCTGCTGCTCCTAGTTGGGGCAGTTCTAACAATAATCATAATAGGTTTACTACTAATTTGGATCGCTGTAATACTACTTGCTGTCGCTTTCTTCTCAATTAAAACAACCGCTGGACCGGCTCCAGAAACCCCACCACCACCACCACCATCGTAGCACCCTTTTTTTTCTTTACCAAGATTATCTAGATTGTTTTTGTAAATAGTTGTAGAGTTCTTTGGTGTAGTTAGAGAGGCTATCAATGCGTTTAGTGAGTTCCTCAACTTTAACCTCAAGTCGCACAACTCTTTCACGAAGATCTGAAGCCTCTCTGCCAGCTTCACCTTCCTTAGCCATTTAATCACCTCTCCATTCTCTTAAGGAAATAGCATATTTATGTTTTGAAGATAGCTTTTAAACACGAAAAAATCTATAATGTGTGTAGTCATGAGCAAACTTGTAAGTATCGACGGTCCTGAAGAAGATCGAATTCTCAAACTATGCAAAGAGACTGCAAGCCCTCAAGAGATTTTTGCCGCTTGTTTTCACGGGCCGAGAGTATATGGATACGCCAAGAAAAAAGCCGACGTAAACGTCTTGCTGATCGTGTCTGCCTACTCTCCTAAGATGCGCAATTTTGCCAAGCAAATAGACAGCGTCAATCTCTCCATTTTGGCAATTGACAAAAAAGTGTTCGAAAGCGACATAGAACACGGACAATTCGGCGAGGTCGCTGCAGAAAAAATTGCACTACCCTACCAACCGTGGATAAACCCAAGCTATCTGGAAGAAATGGAGGTGAAGATGAAAAAACGGTTTGTGTTAGAGCTTCTAAAAAACATCATTCTGCAATACCCTGAATTGTCCACGGAGCTTCTCATTAAACCAGAGTATTTCATGTACGAAGCCATAAGAAGAAGAACAAGACTATTCCCACCTTTAAAGTACAGCTTCTTAAACATGTTTAAAAGAAAAACTAGAAAGCAAAATGTTGACTTTATCATGAATGGATATTTAAAAGCTCTAAAAGAACTAGAAACAGAAAACTGCATAATGTCGTCAAATAGCTACATAAAAATTGACAAAGACTTTATTGAAGCAACAAAGCGTCAGAGAAACAGATTTTCCAACATCCTCATGTCCATCCAAAAAGCCTTATTACCCTACATTCGAGGTATTTCCTCAAAAATAACAACGGCTTTTCCACAAAATCAAAAATCCTTTACAAAAGGCTCCCATCAAAAAACAGAAAAAGAACTGCTCAGACAACTAGGAGAAACAGAAAAATATCTACTAATGCCCACACCACTCGGTCCAGTTCCTCTTTCCGACAAAACAAACATTCAGGACTTCGTACGAAAGACGGTGCCTGGCGGAGAAGAATTAGAAATAACGATTGAAGAAATGGGCGGCGTTCTGAACAGTGTTTTCCTACTTCGACTTCAGAAAAACAGTGAAACACAAAAAATTGTAGTAAAAAAGTTCGAAGACTGGCTAGGCTTCAAGTGGTTCCCTCTAGCCTTGTGGGCACTAGGTACACAATCGTTTGCTGTGCTGGGCGCAACACGACTTGAGAGAGAATACTCTATCAACCAGTTTCTAAGAAAACATGGCTTCGCTGTTCCACACATTCTCTATGTTAGCCTAAAAGAACGTCTGATTTTCGAGGATTTTGTTGAAGGGAAAAAATTAAGTGAAATAGTTAAACAAACAATTTCATCCCTGTCAAAAGAAGGCAAGGTAAGGAACGGCGAAGTTCTTAAAACAGTAGGAAAGGAAATCGCAAAAGCACACTCGTTAGGCATAGCCCTAGGAGACTGTAAACCTGAAAACATACTAATCACAAAAGACAGGAAAGTGTGTTTTTTAGACCTTGAACAAGCAACAAGAAACGGAAACCAACCTTGGGACATCGCAGAGTTCCTCTACTATTCAGGCCACTACATCCTTCCAATCCACTCCGACGAAGCTGCCAGAATAATCGCCTCCTCTTTCATAGAAGGCTACTTAGAAGCGGGAGGAAAAAGAGAAACAATAAAGAAAGCCGCCTCTGCAAAATACACGAAAGTCTTCAGCATATTCACCCTTCCCCACATAATTTTGATAATGGCGAACATCTGCAGGAAAATAGAGAAAAGTGTTACATAACTGGCTAAACCATTTTCGCCTAAAATTCCATCAGATGCGCGCGTCGGGTCACTGTTCCTCCAAAAAACCTCGTCAAAGTCATTGATAAGATACAACCGAAAAAACTGGTTCCCATTCATACGGAGCACCCGATTATATTTAAGAAATTATTTGGAGACCATTCTGTAGAACTTGTTGAAGAAGGAAAGGAAATTCTGCTTTAGAGAAGGAGCTATAGCTATTCAGAATATGCAGAAGAAATTATTATGTTGCATTTTATGTTGCGTTTCGTAAACCTTAAGATAAGCGGTTTGCTATTGTATTTTTGATAGACTTGTTCAACGTGACAGTTGATCGGCGTTTGCGGCAACTTATCCACTGTTTAGGCTTTAGCTGTATTGGAGGAGCCATATTTCTGCAGATTCTTGTTTTCTCAGACATCGTTACACAAGGCTACTTTTTCGCAGTAGAACAGAACCAGCTGATTTTGTCCTTTGAAGTCGTGTTAACTCTCTTCGCCTTTATTTACTTCGTATACGTATACCAACGTTTTATTCGCACGTTAAAATAGCAGATTTTCACCAGCAAAAATTAAAAATACGGCTGAAAAGGTTTTAGTTTTTCAAAATAATGGTAGAAAACCGTTAAATACAGTTTGATGGAACGCAATAAGCACTTCTAGAAGGTGGAAGAAGATTGAACACTAGACGATTAATACCTTTGTTAATAACGACCGTGATTCTTGCCAGTATAAGCATAAGCGCAACTGTCTACTCGGAGACAGAAGAAAGACAAGTATACTCGTTTACTCAAGGAGGTTTAGTTATAGAAATAGAATCACCAATTCAAGCTTGGCCTGAAGATAGATTAAATGTCACCATAAAGGTCAAAGCTGTAGCAGAAATCCACATAGACTTCATCAACGCAACCATTTCTTGCCTAACGGAGAATCTGACTGAAACTTCAATCACATACATTGACTTTGTCAAAGACTTCGATTTTAGCTCAGGACAAACCTATGAGCAGCACTATGAAGTGGTTGTACCTAAAGATGCGTTATCCGGCTTGATTTATGGTAAGTTTCGGTACAGCTGGTACATCAAAGGAGACATACCTACGTACGTTGACAATGTTCACACTTTCCAAATTACATTCATCCAAAACAAAGCTTACGAAGATTTAAGACAAGCTTATGATTCCTTGAACAGTTTCTGTAACGACTTGCAAGCCAACTATACTTCGCTTGAGGCAAACCACACCGATTTACAGCAAAAATATCAAGAATTAGCGAGCAACCAAATTGCTCAAAATAACTCAACAGGCTTGATGTACCTTTTCGTAATAACAACAGCAATTTTCGTTGTAACAACAATTCTCCTGTTGATAAAACGTCCTAAAACAACAACATGGTAACCTTTGCCAAGCTCCACAACCCCTATTTCTTGTGCAAGTTCTGAGCAGCGATGAAGGTTAAGCCCCGCTCGGTGAGGGCTTTAGCAGTTCTATTCATTGAATCATGTTTGTCGAGATAATTAATCGTTAATTTCGGCATCAGACCCTTTGCCAAAATATCCTTTTTAGGGATGAAGTAATCCAAGATGTCCGATGGATGTTCCCGGGTTTTCTCAACCTCAAGTGTTCCACCCTCATGTTTGGCACTAATGTTCTTCACATGACCTGCGATTTCCAGAAGTTCGTCAAGTCGGTCGTATGGTTGCCTAACAATACTCTTGTAAGTTTCTACAATGTGGTGTTCGATACGAACAATGTCCTCAAAGTCGAAGGCTTTTCGTATGTGAGCTGAAAGCTCGATTGTCTCGTTGTTGACTGAATTTGCAAGATTAAAACCTATTAGTGGGCTTGTGCTGTCATCGCGACTGAAGAGTTTAGCGGTCATTAACGTCCAGAAGCAAGAATAGGGATTGTCATTACCTAGATATACTGAAATCTTAAATTCAATGTCGATTCCAAGTTTGTAGAGCCAGTATCCAAGCATAACGCTCCCTATGTTTGTGTTCAATACTTGTCGAATGCCATATTCAGTATAGCACTGCAGAAATTCATCGACCCACTTCAAGGCAAACTCGTTCGGCATCCCTACGCCTCCGAAATATCCTGTAATAGTTTCAGGGCCTCCCAAATGAACGTTAATAGGTAAGCCATCAGGCCCAGGCAAAGTTCCTTTTGTATCTAACGTTTCCACGTAGGAAGCACCTATGATCTGTACTGCCGCTGCAAACGCTAGGATTTCATTGTCCTCAACTTGCTCTCTCATAGGACGTACACGAATGAAACGCCCGGGCATGAGATCTTCCTGTGCAATGGCTTTTTTTGCTTCTTCTATAACCCAAGGAAAAAAGTTGCAGGCACTGATTTCAAGAGTGACAGCGAATGACTCGTCGAACGTCATAGAAGCGGCTTTGCCTCCTAGGATTTTCTTGCGGTAGTCGGGGATGCTGATAAAAGCGTCCTTATCCCGCTGCTCAATCAGCCACTCAAGGTCGTTCACAAAAGGCGAGTTTTTCGCTCCAAGTTTAGCCATGAGATTTTCGAGCCTGCGGGCTTCTCGAGCTTTGCGGTTAATCTCGTCAACGCCGCCGTGTTTCTCGATGATTTTTAGCAAGTTGTTTATAAGAGGGTTGTCCTCTTTCAGGATAAATTCGTTAATTTTCTTTAAAGTTTCATCTTTAATTCTCAATTTTTGCCTGAGTTTTTCCAAAGGATGACCCTCCAAACTCTGTGTTGGGTAACTAGTGCATGTAGCCTTTATAAGAATAGTGAAGTCTGTGGCAGCTACATGAGTTCTTAAAGAAGGGCTTAAATGTGTAAAAAGTACGATAACTTGTCAAGGAGTTAGAGTTCATGTTCAAGCCTAAGGGAATTATGCCTGCTCTGGTGACGCCTTTCACTGAAGACAGAAAAGAAGTAGATGAAGAACAGATGCGTGTGCTTGTTAATTACTGTATTAAGCTTGGAGTTCACGGTGTTGTTCCGTGTGGGACTACTGGCGAGTTTGTAAACATGACTTTTGAAGAAAGGAAACATGTTATCGATGTTGTTGTTGACGAAGTTAATGGCAGAGTTTCTGTTGTGGCAGGTACTGGGGCAAGTGGAACTGATCAAGCGTTGGAGATGGTGAAGTATGCAAAGGATGCTGGTGCTGATGCGGCTTTAATCGTGACACCTTACTATCTGAAGCCGACCAGTAGAGGAATCTACGAGCATTATTTCACAATTTCGTCTAAAGTAGATTTACCAATAATTCTTTACAACATTCCTCAATGCACCGGGCTGCCTTTGCCGTGGCAGATGGTGGAAGACTTGGCGCAGATTCCTAACATAGTTGGCGTCAAAGACAGCAGCGGGCAGCTTAGCTTCATTTTGGCGGTTTTGGAGAAGGTTCGTGACAAGGTTAACGTTATGTGTGGTCATGATGAAGTGGTTGTGGCGGCTTTGGCTGCTGGAGCTAGTGGAGCCATTTTGGCAAGCGCCAACTTCATTCCTGACGTTTGGATTAAAATCTACAACAGTGTGCAGAAGGGTGACTTGCAAAAGGCTCGTGAGTTGCAGTATAAGGCGCAAAAAATTGCGCGGATTACGGTGGCGAGTGGGGCGGTGGGTACTAAGGAGGCATTGAACATGATGGGCGTTAAAGTAGGGCGTGTGAGGCTGCCGCTTAGTGTTGGTGGAGAACTCACTTACGAGGCTAGAGAGGAGTTGCGATTGGATTTGGAGAAGATCGGCAAAATAAAGGCAAAGCCGGTTAAGTTTGAGGTTGCAGAGAAGGTTTTGGAAGAAAGGTTTACAGCTGTTCACATAACGCCTGAAGTAATTCGCGATTTCAAGCTTCGCGTAGGCGAGGCTTTAGCTGGAAAAGATGCGGAAGTGGCGCACATCGATTTGATGATTGGTAGGAAGGATGGCCCTGTGGGTGAAGCGTATGCTAAGGCAAAGGCGAATCCAACTCCCGGGCATGAGCCACTTGTAGCTATTTTGGAGCCTAATGTTTTGGTGAAGCCTGTAACGTTAATGGTTCCTACAGTGACTATTAAGAATATGCGGCAGGCGAGTATGGTTTATGGTCCAGCGCAGGCTGGCGTGGCTAAGGCGGTTGCGGACAGCTTGGCGGATAGTAGTATTCCTAAAGGGGCTGAGGAGGATTTGATGATTATAGCGAACGTTTTTGTGCATCCGTCTGCGGTTGACAGGCAGAGAGTATATATTAACAATTTTAAGGCTATGCGACATGCTATTCGGAGGGCTGTTGAGGGCAGACCGTCGGCGGACGAGGTTATGGAGAATAAGGATCGGTCGAGACATCCTTTCAAGTATACGCCATAAAAAGCGGATTGTGCGCACGTCACCTAGACCTTTTTAAATTTTATTTAGAGCCAAATAGAAACGTAGACGCCAAATATGCGAGTGGCGATTTTTTGATGTGACATGGAGTTTGGATTAGGTGTGATTGTTTGTTTGGATAATGTTAATTAATTGTTTGTTGTTTTAGAATTGAAGGTTGGAGAGAGGGGCTGTCGGCTAGCTTGGTCTAGGCTATGAGACTTGGGCTCTCGTGACCCCGGTTCAAATCCGGGCAGCCCCACCACTCTGCAGTTCTCCATTGCTTTCGTAGTTATTCTTCGTGTAGATCTTCTCAAATTTGGTAATCAACTGTTTCAAGGGATTTTACATGTCTCAGAAAGATTAAAGCTCAATTCTCTCGATTTTCTTAAAAATTCAGCATCTGATTATGACACAGTGTTTCTTTTCCGTCTCATTCTGCGCTTGCATTTTCTTAGGTACAAGAAGCAGGAGAGGTTTAAAGTTTTAAGTTTGATGTTTGGGCAAGGAAGAGATCTCCATTTGATATGTGTGTGAAAAAGGAGAATGAAATTGTTGGTGTTGAAGGTTTGTTGTGCTGTTTTTAATAGTTGTTAATGTTGTCTATGTGGCTGTGCGTATACGAGAGGAGAGGAGAGTTTTCGATATATGTAGTTTGTAGTTGTCGTCGGTGTATGTGGTAGTGGTTGTTTTTGGAGTGTTGTTTTTCATCCTGTGCACCAATTTGAAGGGCTAAACGTCTGTATTAAGACTTAATAAACGTTATGCAATGTCTGTAGAACTCAAAAACACCACACTAAATGTGTGCGCACAACTCATTGTGTCAGTTGGTCTTTTTTGCTTTGCCCTTCACTCTGCACTCTTTGCGTCGTTTTCCCGTTCTGTTGTATTGCTTGAAATGTTCAAGAAATGGGGGAGTTTGCGGTGCTGATTGCACAAATTCTACGAACTTTGCGAGTTTTTCTGCAGTTTCACGATTTATTATATGTTCAATCTCACAAGCGTCTTTGTCAGCGTTCTCTTCAGTAACTCCTATCATAATCAAGAACTTCTTTAATGCTTGATGCCGTTTTTTTAAAGTTTCTGCAAGCAACTTCCCCTTACGGGTTAGTACAACCCCTCTATACCGTGTGTAGGTGACAAATTTCTGCTCATCCAGCTTTTGAAGCATGCTTGTCACGCTTGGAGGCTTTACATTTAATGCGGCCGCTATGTCAGCAACCCGGGCATAGCCGTGTTCCCTAATAAGATTGAAGATTGTTTCAATGTAACCTTCCTCGCTTTCACTTAGCTTAACTGTATTTGTTGTTTTCACCAGTGTTTACCTCTAGGCTTTCTTAGACTTGCCTAACATTGTTATGTTAAACTAAATCCTTATTCATAAGCTTTCTACATATACAAGTGACGCTGCCAAAAAAGAGGATGAAAAAACTGGAACTACCACTAACTCGCCTAAGAGATGGTGAAAGGGGAGTCATAATCTCCATCAATGCATCATCAAGCCATCGCCGTAGACGTCACCACCGAAAATGGGGCTTTCAAAAAAGACTGGAAGACATGGGTCTTACCCCAGGAACCAAAGTAACAGTAGTCAAATCAGCACCTTTCCACGGTCCCATAGAACTACAAGTAAGAGGCTCCAGACTAGCGATAGGAAGGGGAATGGCAGAAAGAATTTTAGTGAGTGTAGAAAGGTGACTAAGAAACAAATTATTATAGCCCTCGCTGGCAACGCCAATGTCGGAAAATCTGTCATATTCAACCACCTAACGGGAATGCATCAACACATTGGAAACTGGCCTGGAAAAACAGTTGAAAGAGCAGAAGGAACACTTCATTTTAAAGGCTACACAATAAACATCGTCGACTTGCCTGGAATCTACTCCTTATCCACCTTTTCCATAGAGGAGCTTATCTCGAGAGAATACATTGCAATCGAGAACCCTGACCTAGTAATCAATGTTGTTGATGCCTCGGTTCTTGAGAGAAACTTGTTCTTTACGCTTCAGTTGATTGAACTCGAGACACCGATGATTGTAGCTTTGAACCAGATGGACATGGCGAAAAAGAAAGGTATAAAAATTGACCATAAGAAACTAGAAAAAGCCCTAGGCGTACCCGTAATTCCAACAGTAGCGCCAAGTCGAGTTGGCATTTACGATTTGCTGCAGGCATCTGTCAACATTATTGAGAAGGGAAAGGTTGCCCCTTCAAAGGTTAGATATGGAGAAGAAGTTGAGGAAAAAATCCTGGAACTCATTAATTTGGTTGGGAGATTGCGGCTTCCCTACCCTGCTAGATGGGTTGCCATAAAGCTTTTGGAAGGAGAAGAGCAGATAGAGGGTAAGATTCGCCAGATGAACCCTAAAATTTTATCGGCTGCAAGAAGGCTTGCAGAGGAGATTGAGGGTATTCATGGGCATTCGTGTTCAACTGTGATAACTTCTGAGCGGTATGAGATTGCTGGGTGTATTGCCCGTGAAGTACAGCAGATAGTGTCGCCGATTAAGCCTCCGAAGAGAGAAAGACTTCATGGCCTAACAACTCATAAGCTCCTTGGATATCCAATAATGGCGGCGGTAATCCTCTCGATCTTCTTTGGGATTTTCTCTTTTGGAGATTGCACGTCTGGTTTGTTGAGTGATATTTTTTATGGTTTGGAGCCTGTTTTTGAAAATGTATTGGGAACTGGGATTGTGGGAGAGCTGCTGTGGGGGGGTGTTGTAGAGGGACTTATAGCGGGGATTACGATTGCGTTGCCTTATCTGCTTCCGTTTTACTCGGTGCTATATTTTCTTGAGGACTCGGGGTATCTTAGTAGAGTTGCGTTTTTGATGGATAACTTGATGCATAAGATAGGTTTGCATGGGAAGGCGTTTATTCCTGTGATACTTGGCTTCGGCTGTAATGTTCCTGCTTGTTTGGGGTGTAGGATAATGGAGACTAAGAGGGAGAGGCTTATTGCAGTTTTTGTCGTTACGTTGGTGCCTTGTGCTGCCACGACTGTTATAATTCTAGGTCTTGTTGGGGCTTTTGTAGGTGTTCAGTGGGCGTTGCTATTGTACGCTGTTGACTTATTGATTATTTTTGCTCTTGGAAGAGTGGCGTTTAAGGCTTTGCCGGGTGAGCCGACGGGCTTGATTATGGAGATGCATGACTATAAAGTGCCTCATGCGAAAACTATAGTGAAGCAGACTTTGTTTAGATTGGAAGAGTTTATCAAGATGGCGTTTCCGCTCATAATAGCGGGCAGTTTCGTAATCAAGCTTGTAGACGTTCTCAACTTGCTGGAGCCAATAGCGGATGCTCTCAGTCCTGTAACCGTTGGTTGGCTGGGATTGCCTGCAATCACTGGAATAACTTTGATTTTTGGAGTGTTAAGGAAGGAGCTGACTTTGATAATGCTAGCAACCTTGCTGGAAACCTCAAATTTTGCCGCAGTTCCAGGTTTTGGACCAGTGCAGATGATGGTGTTCACTTTAGTGGCGATGCTCTATATTCCCTGCATCTCGACTATTGGAGCGCTGGTTAAGGAGTTGGGCTGGAAGAAAGCGTTACTCATTACGGTTTTTGAGATTATCTTTGCAATTGTCATTGGTGGAATAGCATATAGAATATTGTTACTTGCAAGCATTTGGTAAGTGAAGAAACGCTCAATGAGAGCATTAAACTGGTTTTATCAAAAAAGCTAAGTCTTAGTAGACATTAGAAGTCGTGCAAGAGGGATAAACGCTTGAGTTCGCTAGAATACGAAATTAATCTTCTCTCAAAAATGGTTGAAATCGACACTGAATCAGTCTCAAAAAAAGGATACGACAAATGCGCATCCATAATCGTAGAAGAAGCCGAACAAAACCAGCTAGACGTAGAAATAATCAACGGAGAAAAAGGAGCCAAAGACGGACTCTCACGCCCAAACGTAATCGTAACTCTCGATGCAGGCTCAGACGTAACACTGCTCCTCGAATCACACTTCGACGTCGTCCCTCCAGGACCCAACTGGACATATCCACCCTTCAAACTAACGGTTAAAGATGGAAAAGCCTACGGAAGAGGCTCTGCAGACAACAAGTCAGGCATCGCAGCTGCAATGGGAGCCATGCGACAACTAAAGAAGGAAAAGTTGGACATAAACCTCAAACTCGTCGCGGGAGTAGACGAAGAAATAGGCGGAAGATACGGCGCAGACTACGTGATGAGTGACTACGGATTAAAAGGCGACGCAGCACTAGTCGTCGACTCAGGACTAGAAAGACTCTACCTAGGAGCAAGCGGCATCCTCTGGGGAAAAATAACAGTCAAAGGAAAACAAGGACACGCTGGATACCCCTTCAAAGCAAAAAACGCTATCAACGAAACCATAAAACTACTCACCGCCCTCGAACCCTACAAAAACGCAGTGGAGAAAAAAGAATCAACCCTACACGCACCACCTGAAGCCCCAAGACAATTCATCTGGGGACGATACACCGTAACAATGATTCGAGGAGGAGAGAAAGAAAACGTCATACCCGGCACCTGCGAAGCCCGCTTCGACAGAAGACTCCTACCAGAAGAACCTGTAGAAGAGGCAGAAAAAGAACTGAGAAACTACTTCCAACAAGCAGTTGAAAAAACCGGCTGCCAAGCCTCACTAGAAATCATAAACAAATTCCCAGGCTACCACACACCGAAAAACCTAGTCTTTGTGCAAACAGTTTCAGAAAACATCAAAAAAACAATAGGCCAAACTCTACCTTTAGCTGCTGAACTAGGAGGAAACGATGGAAGCTTCTTCGCCAAAAACGGAATCCCAGTAGTATGTTACGGAACGATTAGAGCTGACACCTGTTATCATGGTTTGGATGAGTTCGTACATCTCGAAGACGTGAAAAACGTCCGAGACCTTATAATCAATCTTGGAAGATCACCAAGAGAAAAAATAGCATAGTATCGCGCACGCAAAGTGTTTCGTTTAAATTTGGTGGGCCGGGCCGGACTTGAACCAGCGACCTTTGGCTCGTAAAGCCAATGTCCTACCAAACTAGACGACCGGCCCTATTTGCGAGCAAGCCAAAAATCTGCTGGAGAATTATTTAAGCTTGTAGGCAAACTGTCTTCAAGACTTCAACTTCAAGACAAGACTCGCAACCATATTGCCCAACTCTCTACACCTCTCTGTCTCTCCTTCTTTGGGCTCTCCAACCGCAGCAGCGCCATAATGTTGAGCATGAGCCCGCCCCTGAATAACCATTCCATGAACGAGCATAGCCTCCAAAACCGAAACAATAGTCGTCTCGGCACCACTAGCAACACCACCCGAACTCGTAAACGCCGCCCCCACCTTACCTTGCAATTTTCCATGAATCTTAACCGACTCGTCAAACATGGCTTTGATTTTACTGGACATTTGACCGTAGTAAGTAGGCGACCCGACAATAATCCCATCAGCTTTCAACAAATCCTCATTAGCCGTCTCATCCACCCTCTTCATCACAACGTCAATGCTGCCAACCTCTTTCACGCCCTCAGCAACCGCAAAAGCCATCTTCTCCGTATTCCCCGTCTTTGAATCATAAACAATCAGAACTTGCAAGCGTCTCACCACATCAAGCGATTTCTAAAAAGCGATAGCTAGATAATAAAACTATCTACCTGCACATATATACATCAATATAAAGATGTAGCAGCTAACAAAACACGAAAATAGTTCGTGCAGCAAATCAAATCCAGTCAACCCAAAAGAGCTCTGAGCACCAAAATTGCATGTTTGCGGGGTTGCCCTAACCTCTAGCTAATGGAGATATCACCCGCAACTCCCCATTTTTTCATCAAATTATCGAAACTACTCTGTCCAGTAAACCCATCCATTAAGTTCTTTGGCAGCCTTCAGTTTGCCCGTTCTTATCCTTCGGGTTAAGGTTGTTGCGATTACACCAGTGTAACCTTTTGTCGAGATTCCCCTAGCTTCAAAAGCTTTTACCACGTCATCTCTTGTTCTTTTATGCGGCAGTTGAAAAAATCTATCTTTAATTAAGCTATCAATCGTCGGCGCCCAAATGCTGGGTGCACCGCCACGCTCCTTCCATTTCTTTCTGAGCGTTTTAGCCGCCAATTTAGATTCTTCTCGTAAACTTTCGAGTGGCGTTCCCACAATCTCAATGTCTTCTATGTCTCCTACTCCTAGACCCCGCTTCACAAATTCTTGGGTTACAGGCATTCTCTCAGGTTTCAAACCAGCTAAGATTGCTCCCACAGTTTCCACCGCTACTGCATCCCTTCCTGCAAGAAGAGTGTTCATAGGCACTCTAAGATCACCTGCACCACGCCAAAGATAGGTGCCATCCATTACAGATAGGTCCACTCCACCTATTGCTTCATAGATGTCTGCCAAGAGTGAACAGAAAATTTCGTTTTTATGAAACTTTGCCTTCTTTCGGATAGGAATACAACCGAACAAGTTCTTAAGGATGCTACCCCGCTCAAAGGTTCTCATTATGTGTGTGTTAACCAATACGTTGGGCTTAAAAAGAAGAGTGGAAAGTTTCATCTTTTGACCGGCAAGGGTTACATCTTGAGCATCCTTTAGGTCTGAGAGGTTGACAGGTATGACTCGTTCTGAGAAAAGCTCCTTCCAGATTTGCAGCCTTTCTAAACCTGTTCCTTGGTAGTTATCTGATTCGGCAATGAAGACCTTGGGAGCTTTGTTGAAACTATCAATTATAGCGTCGACAAAGCTAATAGATGTGTGATTGTCTGCTTTGTGACTGAAAACTCCCACTTTCACAACTACTGCTTTCTTAGAAGTATTCAAATCGTCTATTCCGCCGATTAAGCGCAGAGCCTCCCCTAATGATTTCGCTTCTGCGTTTCCATCAAACTTGACAATGGCAACCTTTGAAGTCAAATCGATCCCTTCGTAGAAGAGGCATTCTTATCCTAAACTATCGCTTAAATGTTATGCGCGCGCTTGTTATAACCGCCTTGAACATAGGAGGCTCAAATGACTTTGGAGATTAACACCCTCACTACGCCTTTTGTTTTTAATGTCTCTGTCAATTGCTACCTTGTCAGAACCGGCGACGGATTTATCCTGATCGATACGGGGAGGACCAACAAGCGCGGCGCGATCGAAAAAGAACTTGAAAGCGCAGGTTGCCAGCCGGGAAATCTTACGCTGATCGTACTAACTCATGGTGATTTTGACCACTGCGGTAATGCAGCGTACCTTCGGAAAAAATTCGGTACACAAATAGCTATGCACAAGGACGATTCCGGAATGGTCGAACGCGGAGACATGTTATGGAATCGAAACAAACAGAATATTCTCATCAGAATAATTTTTAAGTTGTTCTTCAGGTTAAGAAAATCGGACAGGTTTAAACCCGATTTATATATCGACAAGGGATACGATTTCTCTGGATATGGATTCGACGCTAAAGTTCTTGATATTCCAGGGCACTCAAAGGGTTCAATAGGCATCCTGACAGGCAGCGGCGACCTGTTTTGCGGGGATCTGCTGGCCAATGTGGGCAAACCAGAGATCTGGTCCATTATCGATGACCCAGTTGCAGCGCACGCCAGTGTCGAAAAACTGAAACGTTTACAAATCAACTCAGTGTACCCCGGGCACGGCCAGCCATTCCCGATGGAGCTGTTCATGAAAACTCACTAGCTAGTTACTAACCCGAACATATTCGTGAAATGAATGCGCTAGCTAGCTATAAAACCCTCGCGCGCGCATGGTTATAGTTGGTTAGGTTAAATCGGGTTTGACTGGCTAAGTGTGGGTTCGGGGTTCAATTCCAACCCGACCAACCAAAAAAAACACTGACAACGCAATGGATTCAAGGTTAAACTACCAATACAGCATCCTGCCATGTTGCTACACCCATTGGCTATGCGCGCATGCGAAAAGGAAGGACTATTGTTCTTCCGAAAAAGAAAATAACGCGTCTCAACAATTGAAAAGCTACGGGGTCAGGAAAAAACGATGCGGGGTTGCCCTAGCCTGGTAGGGGGCAGGCCTGCTAAGCCTGTGGTCCATCGGGCCGCGCGGGTTCAAATCCCGCACCCCGCGCCATCCTGTCACATAAAACATCATTTTTTGCTTGGGAACAGTCGTCTCCTTAGCCTTTCTTTTCCCTTGTCTCTCCGATAGAGATTTGAATTAATGGCGCATGCAGTATCGCAATATGTGTGCACCGAAGTCAATGACATAGTTGCAACATGTCTGTAACTGCGCATATCAGCGTTTTTTGCCAATGTATTCAGCAGTTAGAAGAGCGCTTCCAAGCTGTACTCTAACCAAACTCCTTATGGGTACGACCTCGTAGGAAAGTTGCTTCTCAAGCTCTTTATTCCATTTTACGACACGCTGCAAAACTGCTTTTTCAATTTTCTTGTTATTCGTGCTTTTCACGCAGCGATAGAGCATCCCTAAAGACAAAAGATCGTAAAAGCGGCTAATCACATATGAATCAAACTTTTCGGCAACGGTTGCTTTCCGTTTTAGTTTTGGATCGGTCTTAGCCCAATGTTTCCAAGCTGCTATGGTATCTGGAAAACGTTTCAGAGAATCTTCAATCGCATCTATAAATGGTTTCTTATCCTCATGGCTACTAAGACTTGCTTTCACTTCTGAATACTTTTTCTTGATGAAATTGTAGCGTTCCTCTGCAAGCTTTATGCTATGTAGAACTGCCTCTTTTCTTATCACGTCTGATTCAGAAGTATCCTCAATTCTCGAATCGTAATAATATGGCATTTCACACACTAAGGTAAAGCTTCCAGCGACTCTTCGAGCATAATCGTCGCTACTTGTACCATAGTTAATGATCTCTGCCGGATCTTTTTTTGTGTGTTTCTTCAAGAACTCGTATGTTTCGACTGATGTTGGCATTCTGAATATTGCTTCTGCGAGTTTCTTCACGTAGGGTGTTTCTGGTTCGCCTAGATGTAAGGGCAGCTTTTCTTTCTTAGCCAGATTCTGGAACTTTGGATAGAGTGGCTTACAGCGTGATGAAACATAGAAGTAGACTCCGCCGAAGCCAGAGTTGTGAAGGCTATACATAAACTGGGGCTTCACATCTTCCATAACCCTCATCAAGGCTCTTGTTTCTGGAATCGGCGTGTCCCATAGAAGGGTTTTGTACTTGATCGGGAAGGTCCACTCAATTTGCTGATACCCTGGAGGGCGATAGTAATTCAAAGCATAATTAAACGGAGTGAAGGGGCCTTTGAACCATCCCTCATTCAGCCTTGCTCCATCTGGATCTATACATTTAACTATATACCATGTAAAGTCAAGTTTGTCCAAGGCGCGATCTTCAACTAGTCTCCACGAAAGATATTCAAGCGCCACGCTTCCAATAGGCTCATTTGGGTGAGGAAAACCGAATAGCAACGCTGTCTTTTTTCCTTTGCCGATTCTTAATGCCTTTATCATCTCTCCCTTTCGTGACTTGCCAATCTCGAAAATCTTTACTTTTGACGGATGTTTTTGAGCTAGTTTTTCAGAGCTTGCGTTCAATTCATCTATCGTGTAAAAGGCTTTGTAGTCAGGGATCTCTTCTACAACATTATCAAACATATAATTTCGCCGAATGCAGAATACTAACCAATAACATAAAGAATTTGCGCACCCTTCTCAAAAGGATAACTAGCAATCACATAGGAGAAGTTTATAACTCTCTAAGCAGGTAAGAATTTAGAAGTTTATAAGATCTTAACCTAATCTATAATCTCAGAAACTTAGATGCTCACGTGGCTTGTATGAAAGTTTTGTTTGTATGTTCGGGAAATGCTTATCGAAGCCCTGTAGCAGAGGCACTGTTGAAGAAGCTTAAACCAGAGGTAGACGTGGACTCTGCAGGGATAGATCCGGCAATCCCAATATCTGAAGCCGCGAAAAAATACTTGGCAAGAGAAAACGCTCAAAAATATCTAAAGCATGCTCCAGAGGGTTTAAATGAGAAAGAACTTGGCAGCTATGACCTTATAGTGGCTATGAAACCTAAACACAACGAAGCCATCTTAAGAAAATGCCCACAATGTGCAGGCAAAATTGTTGTGTGGAACATCGACGATCCATACTTCTTGCCCCACGGATACGCTGAGAAGATATTCATGCAGATAAAAGATAAAGTTGTAGAGTTGGCTAATTCGCTATGAAAAATACCGCGAAAACTACACAACATGCGTCTCACACATCATGCGTATATAAAAACGATAAGTTAAAATAGTTTAGAAAATAACTGGACAGTAAGGTGAAAAAGAAATGTCTTGTTGTGGATCCAAGAAAGCAAAACCCAAACCTGACGATCCATGTGATTGCGGAAGCGGAAAGAAGTATAAAGACTGCTGCGGAGAATAAACACACAAAACCAGCCTAGAAGCACAGTCCACCTTTTTCTTTACAGACACACATTTTGTAAAAAAAAGAAAACAGCAATTATAATTACAACGATCAAAGAATAAAGAGTAAGGTGACCTATTCGTGAAGGCAGTTCTCGTCATCGCAGATGGAATGGCAGACGTCCCCCTCAAAGAATTAAACGCCAAGACCCCGCTGGAAGCAGCCAAAAAACCACACCTCAACCGCATAGCAAAATCAGGCATATGCGGCATGATAGACGTAATAGCGCCAGGCATTCCGCCAGGAAGCGACACAGCCCATCTTGCGTTGCTGGGCTACGACATAATGGAAGTATACACTGGAAGAGGAGCACTTGAAGCAATCGGTTCAGGAATAGACATTCTCCCCAACGACTTGGCGTTTCGATGCAACTTCGCCACTATTGACAAAGATTTCAAAGTGCTGGACAGAAGGGCAGGGAGAATAGGGAACGAGGATGCAGCTAAGTTGGCAGTTGCTGTTGAGGAGTCGCTTCAAGCTGACCCACCCGAAGTAGGAGGCGCACTGTTCAAAAGCACCGTTCAACATCGAGCGATACTTCGCCTAAGCGGACCAAACCTGTCCACCATGGTTTCTGATACAGATCCGCATGAAACAGGAGCCAAGGTTTTAAATGCTCGCCCACTTGATGGAAGCAGAGAAGCAAAAAACACTGCCGATGTTCTGAATAAGCTCACACAACAATTCCACGAAGTGTTGAAAAATCACCCAGTAAACGAGGAAAGAGATAAGAAAGGTTTGCTGCCTGCTAACTTTATTCTTTGCAGAGGCGTTGGACAATTACCCGAAATTGACCCCATTCCTCTTCTCTACGGAATTCGTCCAGCAGCAATCGCGGCTGTGCCTCTTGTAAGAGGTGTTTGCAAAACTGCTGGAATGCGTTTAATTTCGGTTCCAGGCGCTATGGGAACGTACGAAACAGATGTCATTGCAAAGGCAAAAGCTGCAGTGCAAGCTTTACAATCCTACGATTTTGTGCTTGTTCACGTAAAGGCTACTGATCTGGCAAGCCACGATGGAAAGCCTCAGAAGAAAATAGAGATGATTGAAAAGGTAGACGCCTTAGTTGCCCACTTCATAAGTCATGTGGATCTGGATGAGTCGTTTATCGCCGTGACTGCAGATCACACGACTTCGTCGATAAAGAAGGAGCACAGCGGTGAGCCAGTGCCTGTTGCGATTATGGGGCCAAGTGTCCGTACGGATGATGTTAAAGAGTTCGGAGAAAGAACATGTGCAAAAGGGGGGCTTGGTCGAATTAGGGGGAGAGACTTGATGTTTATACTTATGAACTTGCTGGGGAAGGCTGAGAAGGCGGGCGCCTGATTTTCATCTGATCTGTAATAGTCTCCATTCGCGGTAGTCTGTGGCTACTCTTATGTATCCCCTGAGCATCCTGTCTACTTCTGCATCGCCCGTGTCAACTCTCAAAACGCCTTCTTCAATGCTTCTAATCTTGCTTCTAGTTGCCAACACGAGAATTTTGTCTTTCCCAACAAGTCTGATGATTTTCTGGCTGATTTGCAGATTGCCTCGCCCGAACAAGATTCCTTGTCGTCCAATTGGAGAAACAATAATCCACGTGTTCTGCCAATCGTCTATTTCTTTCAACAACTTCTCTTCGTTAACGTCTTTTGTCATTCCGTCTTTGCGGTATATGTCAACTCCTAGGAGAGTTTTTTCCACACCTAACAAGTCCGCTACGCATTTTACGGTGGTACCGGGGCCGAGGATGTAGGCAGCGTTGTGGTTCATCTCTTCTATTATAAAGCGGGCAACAGCCACCTGGTTTTCATGTTCATCTAAGGTCTCTGGAGACACTTGTTTACTTCCTTGAATGCGCATTGGCAGGAAAGGACCTTTTAAAAAGCCATAGAGTCGTATGTTGAATTGGTCGTTTCGGATGGCGGTTTCGTCTGCGTCTATTATTTCGAAGTCGTCTAGTTGAGTTTCTTGTTTGATGAAGGCTTCAACGATGTAGGCTGCGTCTATTGGGTTGATGGCGAATATTCCGCTGTACATTTTTACGCCGGATGGAACGCCTAGAACTGGTGTGGAGTTTGAACTTTGCAGTGTGTCTAGAATGTCCCTTGCTGTGCCGTCGCCACCTACGAATAGAATAAGGTCGATTTTGCGTTTTGTCATTAGTTTTACTGCTTTTTTTGTGTCTTCTGCGGTTGTTTTTGTTGTTATTTCCATTGATAAAATGTCGGCGTCTAAATTTGCCAAGCAGGTTTCTTCTTCGCCCATTGTGGCTGGGCATGTTATTAGTTGGATTCTTTGGTTTAGTCCTAGCTCTTTTAGTTTTTTTAGAAATTCTGTTCCTCTTTCAGGGGCAACTGGTTTTGCTCCCATGTTAACGGCTTTTTTGAAGACACTATCTGTTCCTTTTAGTCCGACTTTTCCTCCCATGCCCGCAATTGGGTTAACGAGAAAACCTATTCTCATAATACAACCATTTATCAACACCCTAATATAATCATACACATCACGTGGTCTGTGGTTCGAGCTTGTTCTTCTAGGGACCCCATAAAATCTGGCGCTTCATGGTGTGAAGCAAAAGTCTGCTGAATTCAATGGTTGAAACTTCAGTTTTTTGTTTGGCTGCGCGCATCTTCCTATACAGTATTGGAGAAGATATAAGGCGACCGATTGAATAATCACAAACTTGCACGCGAGGTGAAAGGTTTGATTATGGTTCAGTGGTCATGTGAGATTCCTCCTGAAAAGCTGGAGGACTTCGTGAAATTTGCTAAAGAGAAGCTAAAACCTTTTCATGAATCCCATGGCTGCAAACGGGTTGAGTTATTCATGCCCATGGAAGTGCAGAAGAAGTATTTCCCATATCAGACTATCCATAAGAGAAATAGATACATAGAACAGTTGATCTTCGACGATCTGAAAGCCTTTGAGGATTTTCTTGACGCAGTAAAGAAGGATCCTCAGGCAGAAGAGATTATAGGAAGGTACGGAAGGGAGTTCAATGTCTCCTCTTGCAGCTTCACTGTTTTAGCACAAACTGTATGAGCATTCTCGTTAAGCTTCGTTTTTGACTTCCACTAAATAGAATAGGTTTTCGTCAGGATCAGCAAATAAGGCAGCATACCCACCCCAGTATTGCTTCTTAGGTGGCTCGATGAATTTCACACTTCTGTCACTCAGTCTTTTGTATTCTGCGTCAAGATCTTCGACGGCAAAGTAGATGTTGGGTGCACCTTCCTTTCGTCCCTTTTTCTTGCGCTTTCTATTTTTCAGATTGGCTTTTTTTCCCCTATGAGAGACTCTATAGTGGAAATAATGAGTGTCGTGTTGTGACTTTGAGATTCTGGGTTTCAGTCTGGTGGCAGGCAACTGTGACAGTCTGGATAATTTTGTGGTATGCCTTTTGTTTTCTATGTGTGCTACTTCATGAGCCACCATGTACCTGAGTATATTCTCTGGTAGGGCTATGGCATCAAGCTGCAGAATTATCCTGTTACCTTTGAGTTTGGCAATTCTCCCTTTCTTGTTGTCAATTCTTTTTGCAATCTCAAAGCCTAAGTTTCCTAGAAGGTCAATTTTTCCTTCTTTTTTGTAGAATAAATTTTACTACCACCCATAGAAAATAGAGTGCCAGCAAGAGAGCAACCCATTCAAACATTTCTCTTGCATATACCCAAACAACTACCAGTGCAAAAATGATTGTTGCTAAGTTGACTAGAATTGTCGTCGAATATTTCATGGGTTAATACCTTTTCTGAAGATAGTTAAAACTCTTCTTGACAGTTTACAAGACAAAAAACCCACTAATCTACACTCAGCAAGCTAACTTTAAATCCGATGCGCGCGCTTTCATGTCGTATTTTATATACGATAAGAGCAAAGTGTCATTTTGGGAAAAATCTTGCCAGTTCGCAATTTGTGGTCTCTGCAACCTGCAAATGCATTGTAGCTGAAGAACTGTCAAGTGAGGGTTTTGACGTGTATTTCCCTTTGCATGACGTAGGCGTCGACTTGCTTGTTTTTAAAGGAAAAGAACATGCCAGAATTCAAGTTAAAGCATCACGTTACTATATCGGACATAAATGGAAAAGTGGAAGCCTAGCTCACGATTTGTATAGGGACAAGCTACTGAGATCAGTTATAGAGAGGCTGTAATGACATAGAGGCAAGAGACAAGCGATATAGGTTCATCAAGACTGTAGAGAACAGAGAAATTATCTGCAAAGCGCGCGCATTACGCTGCTGTCGCTAATTTCTCCTTTAAGGTTTCCTTATAAAGGTCTTCATATTTGGGCACAATTTTGTCAGGTGTATACTTCTCAAGAACCTTTCGCATAGCGTTATTTCCTAATTTCTTCTGCAAGTCTGAGTCTGTTAAAATCTTTAGAGAGTATTGAGCAAGCATTTCTACATCTCCCACTTCAGTCAGATAACCATCGACACCATGAGAGATCAACTCTTTTAATCCTCCAACATTGGTGGCAATTACAGGAACTTCACAACTCATAGCTTCCAATGCAGCAAGTCCGAAACTTTCATCCTCTGATGGTAAGAGGAATAAATCACATTTGCCAATGATCTCCTGGACGTTCTTCACGTTTCCAAAGAATTTTATGTTCTCTGATATCCCAAGGTTTCTCACCATTTCTTGGGCCTTAGGCCGTTCAGGCCCATCTCCAATGAGGAACAACTTGCATTCGACTTCTTGCAAGATTTCTTTAAAGGCCTTAATAATATCAGGTATTCGTTTTATTGGTCTGAAGTTTGATGAATGACATACAATCTTTTCTTTTCGATCTGTCTTCAATCTCTTGAACTTTTGAGGATCGACAAAATTTGGTATCATTTTAATTTCCCTTGTGATATCAAATTCAGCCACTGTGCGTTCTTTCAAGTATTCAGAAACTGCGGTCAATGCATCGCTATTTTGCATACTAAACTGTGTTACCTCTTTGTAAGAGGGATGACTTCCAACCAAGTAAGAGTCGGTACCGTGAAGTGTAGTTACCACCTTCACAGAGTCATTACAAATTTTTTTAGCTAAATAAGCAGATGTGGCATTTGGAACGGCATAATGAGCATGAACTATATCTAGACTGCAGGATTTTATGACCTCTGAGAGTTTTGAGATTAATGCCAGAGAATAACAACATGGAACACGCTCGAAAAGTGGGTATGAGAGAAGCTCCACCTTATGAAAGGAGAAATCTGTCTTCTCCTCCAATCGAACAGGCTTGTCATAGCTGACCAAATGTAACTCATGCTTCTCTGCCAGCAGGTGCGCCAGTTCGGTAGCAATGATTCCGCTTCCGCCATATGTTGGAAAACATGCAATGCCTATTCTCATTTCGAGAAGACCACCGGATCATCGATCATTAAAGGAGTATTGCAGAAGAATGGTTCGCCATATTTGACACCTACTCTTGAACCATAGATTTGGTCTCTTAATTCTGTTGATTTAAGCAAGCCTTCCATTCCTAACATTAATCCTATCTGAGATTTGTAGGCTTTAATGGCCTCTAATTTCTTTCCATGACTCTGCGTAACATCGACGATAAACGATGGAACAAACGATTTATGTAACATGTAATAAGTAACCATTTTAACTTGGTGCACTTCGTTATCTGTTCGCACTCTTGATAGTTTGGCAAAGAAGACTGCTTTATCAACAAGCTTCCTGCTCGCTGCGTGGTCTGGATGATGATCATCCCCATATGGTGCTATCAGAAGTGAGGGGATATATTGCCTAATCACACCTGCTAATTTTTTAGCCTCATCAAAACCAGAGCTTACTCTACAATCTCCGAAATCCATGTTTTCACGAATCTGTACACCAAGTAAATCAGCTGCTTTAGTTGCCTCTTGCATCCTGATGTCGGCTGTTCCTTCAGTTCCCAACTCTCCCTTAGTAAGGTCCACTATACCAATGCGATATCCCTTGCTACCCATCTTTGCGATGAGACCGCCACAACAAAGCTCTACATCATCAGGATGAGGGCTAATGGCAAGGATGTCTAACATTTAATCACCCTATGTTCACCATAATCGGCTTCAATAAAGTTTTCGTAAACATCTGTCAAAAATTTTTTTCCGAATTTTATGATGTACTCCAAGACATTTATCTGCCTTTCTTGGAGGTGGCTATTAGGAAAGAGATTGTTATATGCTTTTGTAATCTGTCGTCTGACAACCAGATTATGCTTCTTACGCTTCGAAGCGATCTTGTCTTCCAAGACTTCTATTGTCTTAAGTATTTTACCTTTTGTGAGTGCGCAAGGTTCAATGAGAGCCTTGTCAATAGACTCAGCTTGTCGAATCACTTCAGACATGTTCCTCGAAACTTCGCTCTTAAAGGAATCAAAGACATCCCCCATCTTCTTCCTAGCTAATTCTTTCAATAGTTTCGCCGGGTTCCAAAGTTCATAAATTTCTACATTATATTTTTCAAGAACTTTGGAAACCTTTTTCTCGACTATTGTAGCCCCAAATCTCGGAAATATAACCGGTGCCTCTAGGGAGAAAAAGTTGTATAGTCCTTTCAATTGGGCTTGATAAGCTATCTCGTTTGGTCCAGCCACATATGCGAACGTGGGAAAGAGGAAATCCTGAGTTATAGGTCTTGTGAAAGCATTCGCACTAAATCTGGAGGGATTGCCATCTAATAGATCAAGTAGTTCTTTCTGTGAAAAAGTTTCATTGGCAGCCTGGAATTTGCCATTGTATGTGACTCGCAGTCGCTTTCCATCTTCGTTCAAGAGAAAGAAATTGCATATGTTGGATTTCTTGTGGATTCTAGGAGAATAACCAAGCTTCTCAAGCTCTAAACCTGCTCTGTTCAAGATCTGAGTGCATTCAGTTGGGCTTCTAATTAACCTGTTAAAAACAGGAATCATCAAATCTCTAAAGTGTTGCGGCTCCATCATGACAAGTCCTAATTCTCCAAAAAGCCAAATCATAAACCTGGAGAAGAAATCTCCTATAGTGGATGAATTTTCTATGATTTCTTTGCTCTTTCTCAGTAAAGGCGCTTTAAACTCGGAGTCTGGAGATACATCCTCTATGACAGTTAACATCTTATTCAATTCGAATTTGTCAAGACTCATATGTGAAAGAGCTACGTCCTTTGCTGCACAGTCATAATGAATTTTGTATGGCTCATTTTCCATGAACATGTTAATGTGATTAACCTCAGAAAAGTCATGATCCTCAGATGCATTCCAGAAAATGGGAACGAGCGAATATTTCTTGGTAGACAATCTTTCACAAATGACAATGGTAGAAATTGCTTTGTATACTGTGTACAATGGACCTGAGAACAAGCCGGGCTGTTGACCTGTTATCACAGCATAAGTCTCTGCTTGTGAAAGAGATTCTATATTTTGAGTCACTCGGTTGGGCGCGTTTATTTTCTTGTTGTAATCCAGCAACTTGTCTACAAGTCTCTGACGGTCTACGTTGCATTTTCGAACGGTTGGCTCTCTGAAATGTTTTGGGAACACGTGCTTTAGATTATTTGCATAATTGATGTAGTCGATGGTTATCCTCTCTGAAGTTACGAATTCATAAGGCAAGACACTAGATTTCACTTTAGATCCCCTTTTGCTTTTGAGATTTGTCACCAAAGTTATTTTAACCTATACCCAATTGCGTATTTGTCCATTGTGTTTCCTTGCTGCTGTGTTTTCTGTTAATGTGTGTGCGTTAATAGAAAACATTTTTGTTGGCACCAATTCTAATGGGGTACTACTCCTTCAACAAGCATTTATATTCGTAAGACACAACTCATACCAGTTACGTATGAGCTGGTTTCAATGTCTGAGAAAGTTGCATTAATAAAAAGGTTCGTAGAAATAGCCTTCGAGAGATTTGACTCGGCGATGAAGGACCTCTCTGAAAAGGAGATTGATTGGCGACCTCTAAAAGAGACTAACTCCATAAGGTGGATACTTACCCATCTCTCCCAACAATGGAATGTAGGAATACACAAAATCCTAAAGGGTGACCCAGAGTATAAGCCAAAAGACTGGTCTGAAGACTACATTGACAACAGATCATATTCTTTAAGCAAAATAATGAGTGACATAGAAAAGGGAAGAAAAAATTTGATAAATAGTCTCGAAGAGCTGACTCTGGCAGAACTCGAAGTCGAAATACCCCTCTGGGGAGGAAAAAGGAAACGACAATATGGTCTCTTGGCTTATGTCTCTGAGATTTTCCACCATGTTGGGCAAATTGCTTATATCAGAGGTGCCATCAAACGGCGAAAGCAGACAGATGACCACTTCCTAACCTAAGCTGTATCATCATACTCTCTTTATTTTTCTAGTTTCAATAATGTCGCAGCGTTTTTATAAAAAATCTTCTCAATGCTTTCCTTATCGAGCCCTATTGTTCGGCAAGCTTTTAGCTGCTCCATAAGATATGGGGTACTGAAACCTCTTGGAAAATAGCTTGAGTCGCTTCCAAAGATCAAACGATCTGGACCAACAGTCTCGATAGCCTTCCTAAAAAGCCCTTTTAAGTCCATTTCGAATGGCATCCAATGCATCCAACGGTTTGACCCCGAAGTATCTATGTATACATTGGGACATGACCAACAAAGTAGAAGAAGCTCTCTGAGGTACCCCGCGCCAAAATGGGGAATGACGAACGGAATTCTCGGAAACATCTTTGCAACCTCCCATAGTGTAAGCGGGTTCATATTCCTTAAATCAAGGGATGGCCCTCCACCTCCACCAAGGACACCGAAATGAATTATCACAGGAACTTCAAGTTTCTCCACAGTTTCCCAAACGGGGTAAACTGACTTATCATCTATAGATTTCATCTGCGAGGATGCTATCATTTTGTATCCCTTTAATCCAAGCTTTTTAATTGCCCTCTCAAGCTCTGAATACGAATCCTCCGAGAATATACTATGGTGGGCAAACCCTGAAAATTTGTCGGGGTATAACCTCACGATTTTAGATAAATTATCGTTTCCCCCACCTGTCACAAAATTTACCCTTTCCACACCTTTGCTAGCCAAATCCGTAGCCCACCTAGCTGCTTGCTCCTCATCTGAAAGTGTCCCAGATTCAGGAGGCGCAAAGCCCCAAAGTTTCCTCATTTTTTCCTTATCTTGCATTGACTGCTCTACAAGTAACTGAGCCTTCTCCATTCCATATCTCTCAGCTAACTTTTTTCTCCATGAGGCAACCCAATTCACCCATTTTGTAGTCGGAAAATGAGCATGGAAGTCGATTATTTTCAATCCGTTAGAGGTCATATAATTTCCTCTTTTCTTTAAGATATTATCATTTTAGAAGAATATTTAGGTTATTTTATTTCATGGTGATTGCACGCGCGAAAACAATTCATACTCAGCACAGGCTTTGTTTTTCTCCAGTTTTTGTCTTGTGTATAAGGTTGAACAAGTTCGTTTAGATAAGTTTTTTAGCTTAAGAACTAAATGGATTATTTCTCTCAAATTATGCTTCAAAAGTGGAGAGTTTGAGAATATGTATGCAGTTGTTAAGACGAAACGGGCGCCGGGTGCAGAAACCACCACTGTTAGTATTCCGAAAATTGAAAGGAACGAGGTTCTTGTAAAGGTTAAGACAGCTTCGATATGTGGTACTGACGTGCATATTTGGAACTGGAACAAGTGGGCGCAGGAACGGATAAAGAAAGTTCCATTTATTTTTGGACATGAGCTTTGTGGTGAGGTAGTGGAAGTGGGGGTAGATGTATCTAGCGTAAAGAGCGGAGATTTTGTTTCTGCTGAGACGCATATAGTGGATGGCACTTGTTATCAGTGTCGAACTGATCGTATGCACGTTTGTCGACATGTGCAAATATTGGGCGTTGACAGGGATGGCGTTTTTGCGGAGTACGTTGCTTTACCCGAGAGGAATGCGTGGAAGAACGACCCGAAGCTTGACTCTGGAGTTGCGTCCGTCCAAGAGCCATTGGGGAATGCTGTTCAAACGGCTTTGCCGAAGGATAATGTTGAAGATATTGTGGGAAAGAACGTGGCTGTTTTGGGTTGTGGTCCTATTGGGTTGATGGCTGTTGCTGTGTTGAAGGCGTTGGGTGCGGCGAAGATCTTTGCTACTGCAGGCGGTTTGAACAGGGTGCGTATGGATTTGGCGACAAAGATGGGTGCAGACTTGGTTCTTAGTGCAAGGGAGGAGGGGGAGAATATTTCTCAGATAATACTTGACGAAACCGATGGAAAGGGCGTTGATGTTGTTTTAGAAATGTCGGGTGCTCCGAGTGCTTTGCGGCAGGCTTTTGAGATTTTGACGCCTGGTGGGAGAGTTTCTTTATTGGGGCTTTTTGATTCTTCCGTTATGTTTGATTTTAATAATACTATGATTTTCAAGGCAGCGACGGTTTATGGTATTTCTGGGAGGCGGATGTTTCAGACTTGGTATCAGGTTAAGGGGTTGCTTTCGGATTCGGTGTTTCGGAGTAAGATTGCTTCTATTATTACGCATAAGCTTTCTATGGAGGATGTGGAGGAGGGTGTTGAGTTGATTAATTCGAAAAAGGCTGCGAAGGTTGTTTTGGAGCCCAAATGGTAGAGCGGTAAAAGTTAAGAGAATGCTAATCGAATATGGAAAGCAGAAAAGATAGTTTATTGAGGTGAAACGTGTGCAAACAAAACGTCACCCAACAAAATACATGGGTGAAGAATACCGTCGACTCGTAAACGAAAGCCTAAACTGGGAACTCAAAGAACTCCAAACAGCCAGCGAACCCGCATGCACCATAGATGGCAAACAAGTCATCATGCTCTGCGCCAACAACTACCTCAACCTAGCCACACACCCCAAAGTCGTAAACGCCATGCTAGAAGCAACAAAAAAATACGGAGCAGGCGCCGGCAGCGACCGCTCCATCGCAGGCAACATGACATTACATGAAGAGCTAGACCGCCGCCTAGCCAAATTCAAAAACGCCCCCGCCTCCTTAACATATCAAACAGGCTTCATGGCAAACGAAGGACTAATACCACAACTGTGCGGCAGAGGCGACCTCTTCGTCTCCGACGAACTCAACCACGGCTCCATAATAGACGGCGTACGCCTAACCCACGCAGACCGAGCAATCTTCAAACACAAAGACATTGAAGACTTAGCCCGCGTCATGGACGAAACAGAAAAACACCAGCCACCATATAGGCACATATGGATTCTCACTGACGGCGTCTTCAGCATGGATGGCGACCTCGCCCCACTATCAGAAATTGCAAAAATTGCCGAAGAATACGGCGCAGGCGTTTATGTAGACGACGCCCACGGCGAAGGCGTGCTAGGCGAAGGCGGACGCGGAATCGTCAGCCACTTCCACTTAAATCGAAACCAAGTGCACGTTGAAATGGGAACGTTTTCCAAAGCCTTCGGCGTCATAGGAGGACACATAACTGGCTGTGAAGACTTGAGAAACTTTGCCTACAACAAATCGAGAAGCTGGCTTCTCAGCGGAGGAGTCCCCCCAGGCGTGGCCGGCGCATGCACCGCAGCAATTGATGTCCTTGAAACCGAGCCTGAACACGTAAGGAAGGTGTGGGAAAACCGCAACTACTTCCTCAAAGCAATGCAAGACCTGGGCTTCGAAACAGGAAACAGCGAAACCCCGATAGTGCCTGTGATGTGTGGAGAAAGTAAAACGGCAAAGGAGCTTGCAAACTTCATCTGGAAAAAAGGCATATTTGCATTGCCAATTGTCTATCCAATGGTTGTACGTGACAAGGCGAGAATTCGAGTTCAACTGTGCACCAAACACACCAGAGAACATTTAGACAAGGCTATTCAAGCGTTTGAGGAAGGAGGAAAGAAGCTAGGGCTAATCTAAGCAACATGAAACAAAGGGCAAACATCACCCAATTTTTCTACAACAAGCATCAAAGAAACATCCATTGTAAACTCAAAAGAAGCAACCCGGATAGTTAGAGTTAAATCCGTCCAACCTAAATCAATGCAACATAAAGATGGAGTGTCAACGTGTCTTTCATAGATTGGATGCATGGCGTGGCATTACAGTTTGGATATTTCGGCGTGTTTTTAATCAGCCTAATTGGCACCATGGCAATTATCATCCCCATACCCTACACAGTAGTTATTTTATTTCTAGGCATTGAGGGATGGAACCCCTTGCTGTTGACAATTGCCGGAGGCTCCGGCTCAGCTATCGGAGAACTTGCAGGCTATTTCCTTGGATACTACGGGCGAAGAATAATCAGCGAAGAAAGACAGAGAAAAATGGACTATTTCCTTAAGCTTTTCGGCAAATACACTCCCGCCGCCATCTTCATCTTTGCGTTAACCCCCCTTCCAGACGACTTGCTATTCATTCCACTAGGCATTCTGCAATACAGCCTATTCAAGGCGTTCATTCCAGCCATATTAGGAAAGACCCTCATGTGCTACATCCTAGCGACCTTCGGCAAAATTTACGGAGACTTGCTCACCCTTCTTTTCGGAGACACGGGAAGCTGGATAGGTATTGCTATAACTGCTGTGTTTCTGATCTTAGTTATTTATGCCTTATATCGAGTTGACTGGGAAAAAGTCTTTGACAAGTATGTTACAAACAGAGGAAAAGTTGAGGATAATCGCTGACTATAAGCATGGAAACACTTCCGCAAAATTCTGTTTTTTCCTCTTGGGGAAGTGCGTGTGCTCGTGCTTTCTTTAGGTTTAAAATAGTCAAGGCATCATACTATTGTTCATGAGTGAAGTCAAATCACTGAAACCTGAAGAAGACGCGTTTGGTCAAAAACTGTGGGTTGCCTACAAAGGAAACCAAGTTTTCGAAATAGTGGAGAGAAATAATGGATATATAGATGCTATGAGCTTGAAAGGCTATTTTTCCGATTATGGAGACTGGCATCCAATTGAACAGAAGGCAATGGAGTTTGTTCAAGGAAGAATTCTAGACATAGGTTGCGGAGCGGGTAGACATTCATTGTATTTACAGAAAAAGGGTTTTGATGTGCTTGGAATTGATATTTCCCCTCTTGCTATAAAGATCTGTAAGCTAAAAGGGTTGAAAAAAGCCAAAGTCATGTCAATTGAGGACGGGAATTTCCAGCCTAATTCGTTTGACACGATTATCATGATGGGAAACAATTTTGGTTTATTCGGCAGCTTCAAGAAGGCAAGAAGACTCCTTAAGAGGTTCCATAAGATGACTTCTGAAAGCGCTTTAATCATAGCTTCAACTCGCGATCCTTACAAGACGGACAATCCCGCACATTTGGAATACCACGATTTAAACAAGAAGAAAGGTAGAATGGGTGGACAAGTGAGAATTAGATCAAGATTCCGAGAATATGTTGGCCGATGGTTTGACTATCTGATGGTTTCCAAAGAGGAGATGAGAGAAATACTTAAAGAAACTGGGTGGAAGGTAAAGCAATTCATAGATTCTGAAGACGCACAATACGTAGCCATCATTGAAAAAAGACGGTTTGCTGCTTTTCAGGAAGCGAAAAAAATCGTGACAGCCCCAAAAACTTGACAGTCAGGTGGAAAACTTGAGAGTTATCGCTGATTTGCATATTCACAGCCGCTTCAGTCGAGCCACTAGCAAGAGGATAAATATCCAAGAGATTTCGCGATTTGCAAAAATAAAAGGGTTGAATCTAGTAAGCACGGGAGATTTCACGCATCCACAATGGTGGAAAGAGCTGCAAGAAGACTTGGTTGAAGTTCCAAACACAGGGCTTTTCAAGTCTACTAAAACCGCTAACTCAACTTATTTCATGATAACCAGCGAAGTAAGCACGATCTTTATTTTCAGAGGCAAGACAAAGAAAATTCATCACGTAATTTTGACGCCTAACTTTGAGACAGCAACGCAAATCAACGACCGACTGGCACGGTTTGGTGACTTAAGCCTTGACGGAAGACCGACTCTTGAAATGACTGCGCCGCATTTGGTGGAAGAAGTCATGGCTGTTTCAGCAGACAACGAAGTTATTCCAGCTCACGCTTGGACACCATGGTTCAGCCTCTTCGGCGCCTTCAGCGGCTTCGACAAAATAGAAGACTGCTATCAAGACATGACAAAACACATTCACACCCTAGAAACAGGCTTGTCTTCCGATCCACCTATGAATTGGCGACTAAGCGCCTTAGACAAATTCACTCTAGTGTCAAACAGCGACAGCCACAGCTGCTGGCCCTGGAGAATTGGACGAGAAGCTAACGTTTTTGACCTTGAACAGCTCACGTACAAAGAAGTCGTGGACACACTTCGCAAGAAAGACCCTAGACGGTTCAAGTTTACTATAGAAACAAATCCTGCCTACGGCAAATACCATTGGACTGGGCATAGAAGCTGCAATGTTTCCATGCCGCCACAGGAAGCAATAAAGTTTGGCAATCTTTGTCCAGTGTGTCGCAGAAGGTTAACGAAGGGCGTGGAACAAAGAGTTGAAGAGTTAGCCGACAGACCAGCAGGTTTTAAGCCGCAAAACGGTATCGGCTACATACACTTGCTGCCACTCTCAGAAATCATCGCAACGGTTTTAGACTCGTCATCTCCCAGCGTGCAAAGCGTCTGGAGCGTCTACAACAGCCTAATAGCCATGTTTGGCAACGAATATATGGTGCTGATTGACGCTTCTAGAGAAGAACTGTGTAAAGTTGTTGACCCGAAAATCGCTGAAGCCGTTGTGAGGGTTAGAGAAGGAATGGCCAAAGTCATCCCTGGCTATGATGGAGTCTATGGCCAGCTTAATCTCTTTGAAGAAGAGAAAGTGGAGGCGAAAGTTAGCAGAGTTCCACAGCGAAGTCTTACGGAATGGTGCAGTCAAACCTAACACTTACTATTATGCACTCCGACTAGGTCGTTTTTCTTAAGAGCATTTCTTTTCTCCACTCTGGGTAAACTTCTCAGTCTAGACAAGTCTTTTATATTAACAAGCAATGTAGAAAGTTGAGGTGTTAATTTGGGTAGCTCGGGCAGTTTATGGCTTGGAGCTTTCATAGGTTTTCTCATCATTATTGTTCTTGGGTGGGTGATCCCGATAATTGGCCATTTAATCGGCGGATTAGTTGCGGGATTAATAGCTAAGGGTGGAATGGGCAGAGGAGCACTAGCTGGTTTTCTTGCCGGAATATTCGGTGCGATAGTGCTTGGTGTACTTGCAGTGATAGTTGGGGGGACAATAGGCGCAATTTTAGGAGGACCGATTGGCGGAGTTTTAGGAGGACTAGCAGGTGCAGTTATAGGATTAGCAGCAATTATAGTGAGCGCCTTTGGAGCAATAGTAGCCGCCATTGGAGGACTAGTCGGCGGAGCAATAGCAAGATAGCAATGAAACCTTTTTATGCCACTTAAACTCACGTTCTAAAAACATAAAACAAAGAAGGGAGCACCTCGAAGACTTGGTTAACATAGAACACGCAGTTTTTCGCATAAGAACCTTGAGAATAATCAGCCAATTTGTCTTCTTCTTACTCTTCAACGCTGTAGTATTCGGCTTCGAACCCTTATCTCTATCACTACCAGTTCTACAAAGCCTAGGAAATCCCGCAAAAACTGTAGGAGACGCTTTTGCAGCAATGCAGTATATGCTTTACGAAGCCACTTTTCCATGGCTTCCCCTTGCATCTTTTCTCATAGTTGCGGTGCTTTTGGGCAGAACATTGTGCGGGTGGGCTTGCCCATTTGGCTTCATCCAAGACATACTCGGCTACATGAAAAGAAAACACATGGAAATTTCGCCGAGAACTCATAAAGATATGGTTTATATAAAATATGGAATCCTTGGAGCAGTTTTACTCATAAGCATAACAATATCTGCCACAATAATAATGAGAATGGGTTACAGTTATCGAGATGCTTTGGGAGTTTTCGCCCAGGCACCTTTTAACGCGTTGAGTCCTCACGACATGCTGTTTGCAGTACTGCCCACCATGGCATACAACGCATTTTCTGCAGGAGCACTTTTCCAAGACATTTTAGGAGGGATACTTACTCTTTCACCGTTGTTTTGGACTCGCCTGTTTATTTTGGGGCTTGTTTTAGTGTTTGCAGTCTATACTCCCAGAAGCTGGTGTAAATACTTCTGTCCTGTAGGAGCGATAATGGCTCTGCTTAATCATTTTAGTTTTCTAGGGCTGAAAAGAAACGTAGTACACTGCACAAAGGAAAGCTGCCGCAGTTGCGTAGAAGCATGCCCAATGAAAGTTCCAATTCTTGATTTGTCTTGGGAAAAGTTCACCCATCCCGAATGCATATACTGTCTTGAATGCGTAGATGCGTGTAAGACAAAAGCATTGAAACCAAAATTTCCCTAAAAACAACACCGCTAACTCAAGTGTATGACTCACAAAGTATCCGAGAAATTCTTCGAATAAGTTGTGAAGAAGAGAAGATAAAGATGGAAAAAGGCGCTATTAGAAAACTTACAGAGGTTGGTGCAAAGAGTTCCCCTCGGTACGCCGTTGGGCTTCTAAGTTTAGCAGCTCAAAGCGCCAAAACTGCAGGTCGAGATAAGGTGACTGTGGAAGATGTGGAAAGGGTCGACAAGCTATTCATGGACATCGGAGAAGCAGCAGATTGTTTGAAACAGTACGAAAAGAAACTAATGACACATAAAAGAATTTGCTGCTGAAGAAGAAATCTTGATTATGGAGAAACAAGACTTTAATTTGGGCATCCCCTTTCATAATAAGGATGCTAAAAACATGGCAGAAAGAAAACAAAGAAAAAATTCTCCAGAATTTTTAGATTTGGACGAACCTGAACAATTCATATTAACAGAACCTGAACCTATAGAAATCGCTTCAGGCTACTCCATATCCGTCAAATACGACAAAAACGGTAGACCAGTGATATACGTCAAAAAATATGGTGACGTTGACACGAAAGGATTGAGAAGAGAGATTGAACGAAATTATCCCGGCGCTGCTATTCAAGGGTTGGAAAAACTACAACTGATTGAAATAGAAAATAATCAGAAGAAAAAACCTAGAAAGTCCTGCGTCAAACGCCGCAAAAAAAGACAACGCATCTAGAAACCGTTCTCACCCGAAATTTGCGGTTCCGACACGAGATTAAAATTTAATGCTTCACTCCTTTTTATAGCTTTCACTTTTACAAACGTAAAATAGCGTATCGAACCGCTTAACAGGTTAAAAGCCAAGGAATATATGATTCACATTTGCTGCGACATTTTTAATAAACTCGTCTCACTAATTATTTGATGTGAGATTCATGGCTAAAAAGAAAGAAGCGGCAGTTTATCCCCCAACATTGCCAAAAAGACCTAAGAAAAAAGAAGATTGGCGATGGCCTCCACCAACTCCTCTGCCTAGTTTTCCAACAGAAAATTCAGGGCGCATATTAAAGCAAATTCTGAACCGACTGGATGCTATTGAGAAGCGGTTGGAAAACATTGAAAAAACGTTGATGAAAAGCAGACGGACACCATAATATCTTAAAAAGCATTGTTTAACAGACAAATTCTAGACAACAAACTACGCGCCGAGTTTTCTGATATAGTGCCTTGGCAATACACTAAATCAACTATTTTGCGATTGATTCTACAGCCTTCGAGACACGCTTTAAGCAATGTATTGCAGAGGCATAGGTTGGGAATCCTCGTAACCCGCATTCTGCACCAGCCAGCACCACTCTTTCCACACCAAACCGTCCAACAATTCTCACAAGCCGCTTCTTCATGACACCAACATCTTCCAGAAACGCTTCTGGATTCAACGTCCCATTTGAAATGTTTTTCCAAGCCTCTGCGACAGAATCGTCAGACGCATTTGAACCCAACTTCTCCCTGACTAATCGATCAAAGTCTGTGATGGCTATGCTAGCTTTTAACAGTTTATCTTCCCTTTCCAAACGCTGTTTAGTTGTTTTCATCTCGTAAAGAGGGTCATCTACATGTGACTCTACGACCCTAAGCGACTTGACCGCCCAGAACAAGTCGTCAGAGGTGCAGTGGAGATGGATACAAGTTTCTACGTTCCTGTTTCTAGCATCGCTCATCATGGATTCCCACGCCGCAAGAAGCTCCTCCCTTCCCTCAGTGCCTCTGTCTATTAAAGGGTCGTCAACCATGCCAAAAAGCGGCTCGTCTATAGAAATTAGGGCAACTTTTCCTTGCTTAGTGGCAAAAACGTTCTTCTCTATGATTTCTGAAAGCACTCGACCAAGTTGTCCGTAGGTTTGACTGTTCTTATAGGGGAAAAATAAGGCCAATGTATATGGTCCAGTAATGCAGACCCTGAACTGAAAAGGGTCGCCTGTCTGCGCGTGAATTTTTTCAGCGTTTCGCTCTATAGCTGCCACTTCAGGTAGTCTGCCATACCCAGACTTCAAGGTTAGCCGCCCTGTCTCGATGTAGCCGCCCTTTATCTTTTCTAAGCCTTCGAAAGTTGAAAGAAACATCTTATTCATGTCTCTAAATTGCGGAAAAGCTGGAACTGCAATGCCTGCCTTCAGCTTGTCTAAAAAAGCGTCAACAACCGTCTGCTCAAAAAGCTTGGCAGAGGCGTCGCTAATACTAGCCGCAAAATTTTCAGCCCCCTTTAACAACTTGTCAGGTTCACCTACGTAGGGGAGACTTCCAACGTCACAGGATTGAATCAGCCTAGTCGCTTCCCTTCATGCTTGAAATGCTCATATCCTCGCGCTTCTATTTTGACCATCTTACCCTTTTGCTTGAGAAGTAGAGCTTTCTTTGATGTGGTCTTGCCGATTTTCACAAGGTTGCCTCCTTCTTGCACAACCGCTTCTCTAACTCTTCTCCAATGTCTTGGCTTAATGGTGACAACTAACTCATATTCTTCACCGCCGTAAAGGCTTATCTCCAAAGGGTTAAGATTGTGTATTTTTGCGAACTCGCAGGTTTCTTGAGCGATTGGCGGAGTGTCAATTACGAAGCCTATGTTGCTGGCGCGGCTGATTTCATAAAGACTCCACGCCAATCCGTCGCTGGAATCTATAGACGCTGTAGTTGCGCCTGTTTTTGCTAAAGCTAGGCCTTCTTTGAGCCTTGCATGGGGCATCAGAACAGCGTCCACAAGCTTCTTTCTAATTTTCGGTGGTGCAGTGAGTTTCGCTGTTAATATTTTAAGGCCCAACGATGTTAAGCCGAATAAGCCTGTTGTGGCTACAATGTCTCCTGGGTGTGCGCCGTTGCGTAAGATGAGGTTTTCTTTTTTTGTTAATCCGAAAGCTGCAATGCTAATTATGAGGTCTTGTGTTTCGCTTGTGTCTCCTCCCAAGACGTAGGTGTCGTATTCTCTTGCGCCCGCATTCAAGCCTTTTCCAATCTGCGTTATATCTTTCTTTGTTAAGTTTCGCGGGATGCCTAATGAAACAAGGAGCCCTAAGGGTTTTACACCTTTTGCAGCGAAGTCGCTGATGTTCATGACGACTGCTTTGCGAGCAGCCTGCCAATAGGTCATTTGGGGTGGGACATCTGTTTTGCCTACAAGCATGTCTGTTTTTAGAACTGCGAGGTTGTTGTCGTTGTATCTGATGGTTGAAACGTCGTCGCCGAAAGACACCGGCATGTTGGGGGCTTTGTTCAGGTGTTTACAGATGGTTTCAATTATTTTGCGTTCGCCAAGCTTCTCTGCTGTGCCCAAGTCAGTAACACCTTCTCTTGGTAAAGAATTGTTGTGGTTTGGCTTAAATATTAGCAAATATCAGCCACGTTTACGGGAAGGGGAAATGGTTAAATTTGTGGATGATGTTTTGCTGTAGGAAATTTGGAGGAAAATAATTTGCTGAAAATTCGCCAGTTTGTTCAGGGAAGAGATGAAGAAGACTGGGTTAGGGTACGGAATGCTGCGTTCAAAGAATATGAGGATGACAGGCAGATTGCAGTGGATGAGTTTAGGATTTTTGAAAAAGCGCCTGATTTTGATTCTAAAGGAAGATTCATTGCAGAACTAGATGGAAAGCCTGTTGGAATTATTCATGCTCATGTTGACAAAAAAAGAGAAGAAAGGAAAGGTTTCATAAGGTCTTTTGGGATTATTCCCGAGTTTCGAGGTAAGGGAGTAGAGGAAAAGCTTGTGAATATTGCTCTGAAGGAGTTGAAGAGTCGCGGGATGGAAATTGTTCAAGGTTGGGCTGTTGATACTAGGGAAGATAGGATCCGCCTTTGGGAAAACTTGGGTTTTAAGTTGGTTCGGAAGTTTAGTTTGATGAAAAGGGACTTGGACAAGATCCCTTCAGATATTGGGGAGAACAAGGAAGTGGTGTTGAAGCCGCTTCGAAAGGATTTAGATGAGGATTTGAAGGTGCTTACTTGGCTTAGCAACGAATGTTTCAAGGAGCATTTTAACTTTAGACCTGGCACTTTTGAGGAGATGGTTTATTGGTTGCGGAAGGATCCGTGGTTTAAGGAGCAAGTATGGTTTTTTACCATTTTTGACGAGGAACATGTGGGTTATATTGGTGTGGGGATTGATGAGAAGTATAATGTGGAGAAGAATGTGAAGAGCGGTTGGATTATGGATATCGGTGTGTTGAAGCCTAATAGAATAAGGGGGATTGGTACGAGGTTGATGTTGCAAGGCATGGAAACGTTGAAAGCTAAAGGTATGACTACGGCGATGTTGGGTGTGGATGATTGGAATGTGACGAAGGCAATGAAATTGTATGAGAAGGTTGGCTTCAAAGTGGTTAAGAAGGACTTTACCTACGAAAGAAACCTTGAATGATCCCGCAATCTCCTTTTTTCTTGCTGAGTTTGCGAATGTTTAAAATGCTGTTTTGCTCAGTCATTTAGCAGTGCGCCTCGGTGGCTCAGCCTGGTAGAGCAACGGTTTCGTAAACCGTCGGTCGCGGGATCAAAGCCCGCCCGAGGCTTCAACTTTTAGAGAATAATAGAAAGGAGAAGGAGAAGTCATGGTTGCCAGCTTTGTCCATAATGTGATGTGCATCTTACCACGTCGTATATATCGATTATACCATCGCCGTCAATGTCGGAGTTTGGCTTGTAGTTCGGATCTCCTGCTTGAGACCGATAGATACCAGTGATTTTTACCACGTCATATATGTCCACGTCTCGGTCGCCATCAACATCGCCAGAAATACTCACAAAAACCCAGCCGTATACGAGCAAGCTATCCGAAGTTTCTGCTTCGTTTGACACTGGAGTGGCATACGCGCTTACGTTGTAGTTGCCCTTAGCCCAACCTGTTGTATCCCACGTTAAGGTAATAGTTGTGGAGTTTCCGCTTGTTAAGGTGATATTTGTAAGCGTGTCGATGAGTGTTGTGTTGGCGTAGAGTGTTACGTTGAAAGTTTCTGCAAAATTGCCTTGATTTTCGACTGATACGTTTATGCTTGTGGAGAATCCTTGTCCAATTATGGTTCTTACGGGTTTTATGCTAGTTATAGCTATGTCGTAGGTTGCGTTTATTGCTTTGTCTGTAATATAAGTGAAGACTGGTAGCCAACGTTGGATTATGGCTTCGATGTTATCAGGGTCAGGGTTGAAGAATTCGGAGACACCTTTTACCCACCACGAGTTTGGGTATGGTCCAGGTTCGTATTGCCATGCACTGTCGTTTGTATAGATTTCACACGTGAAAGCCATTATGCTTCTGTTGCCGTACATCCAGTCATCCCAAACACCAGAAGTCGTATACCATGCTCCTGACTGCCCATACCAACATCCCACAAGACTCGAAATTTGACTTGCAGTTTCATTGAACGTTTCATGGTCTGGCGGAAAAACTGTTGAATAGCTCCATGGATAAATAATGCATTCGGCACCAGAATGGAAACTTACAGCGTATCTGAAATTGTGTTGCAGGGTGAAGTCCCTTATGGCTTGTGTTTCTGGTTCTGAGAATGGTGCTAGTCCACGGTAGTCTTCTGCAGATGGGTCGGTGCTACCGCTTTGAACGGTTGCGTTCCATTGATAGCCATAGTTTCTGTTTAGGTCAACGCCTCCTACAAAGTCTTCGTTTAAAAAGCCATCGCCATCATCATCTACGCCTTCATATCCAGTTGGAAAATGTTGCCAGAACTCCTCTATGTAACCGTCCCCGTCTTCATCGTCAGGTGGATCCTCATCAAATAAGCCATCATTATCTTCATCTGTAGGTCTAGCATTTTTCCTTTGCCAATCATTGGCTTCGAATAGGTCGAAGCCATCAACATTGAGTGCCACAACTACGTAGATTTCACATGTGTTGATTAGTTCCGTTATGGTAGTGTTCGAACCATAATTCGTGGCGGCATGAACAACAAAATATAAGAGAAGCTCGGCACTTATAAGCTCACGAGCATGATGGTAACCTACGAAAAGAACTTCCGATTTTGACTTTTGGTCTGTTTCGTTTGTCAGCCGCACACAATAGATGTCACGGTTCCACCAACTTTTGCCAATAGAAAAAACATCAACAATATTTGGATAAGTTTCGTTCAACGCTAGTAATATTGTAACTATCTCCGTATAGTTGTGGTAGTGAACCCAATCTATTGGAGGCAAAGAAGTAGGATAGTTATCCTGATTATTTTTGTCAATAATGTGTAGGACAGCATCATCAGCCCAATTCATAGGTCTAAATTTAGTTGATTGTGTATTGAACTTCAACGTTAAAACGGAGATTAGCAACAGTGCCAATATTATTCTAGAAACTATTCTTTTAGACAATTCCTTTCCTTACAATACTCAGCTATATCGTAGAAATAAGTTTTAGCGAGAATATTCATCGAAATTGGTGCTTGTTATCATGTTGATGAAGTGTTTGATAGCTAGAGAATGTTTTGTAAATCAGCTAGATAGTTAATAACGTCAACACAGGTTGCTGAAAGATACGGTCGCTTACCCAAAGAAATTTTTCTACTAAAACGCAAAACGTATCTTTCATCTTTCTTCGGCAACCCCACCTGATCACCCAAAACAAACACTGGATCCTCTCCAAACTTCATCTTCCAAACGTCTTCACCCTTCTCCTCAAGAACAAACACATTCCTGTCAACACGCTTCTTCACAAGCTCCTGCAAACTCTCCTTCTCAACACTAATCCCGGGATGCGAACCATCAGACAAAACCTTCCTAAAAATCTCCTCCCACGTCCGCTCATCCGTCCTTACATCCCACAGACCCCTCCCATCCACAGTCAAACACAACGGAGGCCTAGGCGGCCCACCCAAAACCACATGAAAAACAACATCACGCCTCAACGCACCAGAAACAAACAAACCAAACAACAAACACTGATAAACAACATCCAACCTACCCCCCGCCCTCAAACTCCCGAATTTGCCATCGGTTCTGCCCCGGCGAGAATACAAAATAAACTCTCTCATAACACCCCACTAATGATCAACAAGAAAGATTTCTAACTTTCCCTCCTCCACTAAACGCCAATTATACCTTGCATCTATCAGACGCCTATCTGGAACATATAATAAAAAGCCTACTTTCCCTTTTCTTTGAAGTTCTACGGTTGTATGGCCAATTTTATCTCAGTCTTGGAACAACCCAGAAGTTTAAATGCCTCTCGAATTTTTCTCAACGGCATTCGCCCAGTAACAAAAGGCTTCACATTTAACACCCCAGACGCAATAAGATTCAACGCCTTCCTAAAATGCGTAGGAGTCGCATGAAAAGCCCCCATCACCCTAACTTCACCATAATGCAACAGCTCAGTACCCACCTCGATTTTGGTTCCAAGCGGACAACCACCAAATTCAAGCACTGTGCCACCTTTATACACCATTTTCAACGCTTGTTCCCAAGTAGCTAGCAAGCCTATGGCTTCAATTACTACATCCGCCCCATAACCGCTTGTTAGTTTCTTGACTTGCTCCACAGCATTTTCCATTCGAGCGTTTATTGTTTCGTCTGCCCCAAGTTTTCGAGCAAACTCAAGTCTTTCATCAACTAAATCAATTATAATTATTCTTCCTGCACCAAGTTTCTTGGCAACAAGTAAATGGAGAAGACCGACGGGCCCCGCACCAATTATTGCTACAGTGTCACCAAGTTTTATGCCTGCTTCCTCAGCTCCATGGAGAACACAAGCGAGAGGTTCAGTTATCGCGGCTTCTTCATAAGTAACGTGAGATGGAATTTCTTGCGTGTTGACCCGAACTGTGCGGGCTGGAACGCGAATGTACTCGGCGTAGGCGCCCCACAGCCAAAGCATGTCCTCACACAAGTTGTATTTTCCTTTTTGACACATCTTACACCGCAGACAGGGAGCACTATTTCCCGCTCGAATCCGCATGCCTTTCTTAGGCCACGTTACGCCTTCACCAATCTCAACAACATCGCCTGCCCACTCATGCCCAAAAATTGTTGGCAACTTGATTATTTTCTCTACGTATCCTCTCTGAAAAATCTTCAAATCTGTACCGCAGGTTGTTGCGGCTTTAATCTTGACTAAGACCTCTCCAGAGCCTATCTGCGGCTTTTCGACATATCCTACTCGAAGGTCCTTTACCCCGTAAAGCATTGCGGCTCTCATTTTTTCACCGCTCATTCAACACCACCACTTTTATACATTCCTTGCTTCTCGCCGCTGTTTGGAACGCCTCCACGGTTCTACTTAACGGAAACCTATGCGTTATCAGGGTTTTTGCATCAATTCTTTTTGTCTGAATGAGCTTGAGAGCAGTTCTAGTTTCTATGTGCGATGTTGAATAAGAGGGTATTAGTTTGATTTCAGAGAAGAACAGTTTATTCGGGCTTAGTCGCATAAAATCTTCTGATTGAGTAGGTGCAAAAACACATAAAGTTCCACCTTTGGAACAAAGTTCCATTCCAGCAAGATAAGCATTAACGTTGGGTGCAGTGACAATAACAACGTCTGCGCCCCGTCCGTCAGTTGCTTTCTTAACCACATCAATAAGGCTTTCTGTCTCCGGGTTAACCGTCAAATCTGCACCTAAACGTTTAGCTGCTTTCAGCCTATAATCAATAAAATCAGTAACTATAACTTGGCTTGCACCCAAAATTCGTAAGAGCATCGTGTGAATAATCCCTGAGGGCCCAGCGCCAACAACTACAGCCGAGTCTGATGCTTGGATATTACATTTGTTTAAGGCTCGAATGCAACATCCAACTGGTTCTACGAGGGCTGCTTCTTCGAAGGAAAGTTCATGGGGAATTTTTAAGGTGTCGGTTCGAAGGTTTGGCGCTGGAACTTTAAAGTACTCCGCGAAGCCACCTGGTTCCAGATGAGTTTTTGTGAACTGTTCGCACAAGGTGTAGGCTCCGCGTCGGCAGTAGTGGCAGGTTAAACAGGCAATATGATGGTGGGCGAAAACTCTGTCACCCACCTCAAAGCCCTCTACTTTGCTGCCAACTTTAGCAACTACGCCCGATGGTTCATGTCCAAGCACTAGAGGTACACGCGTTTTTAAGTACCACTCCATTAGATCGGAGCCGCATACCCCACAAGCCTTCATCTCCACTAAGATTTCTTGCGCACCAATTTTGGGTATAGGCATGTCTTCGATTAGCATGTTGTCGAGGCTGTAGTACACGACGGCCTTCATAGATGATCACTGGGATTTGAGAAAGACTGTGACGCACTTAAGATTTTTCCAAGAGATAGGCTGCTACGTGAACATAAACACAGAAAATGGAATAACCAATCTCGTTTTTGGATGTGTCTTATTCAGTTGTAATTCTCGCTTCAATTATTTCTTTTATTTTTCTCAAGAATATGGATGCGGGTGCGCCGTCTATTATTCTGTGGTCATACGCAAGCGTAAGCGTCATCACAGGCTTGACTACAATTTCTTTACCTGCGGCAACTGGTTTCTCCACCGTACATCCCGCTGCAAGTATGGCGGCCTCAGGAGGATTGATTATTGGCAAGAACGTTTTCACACCATACATTCCAAGGTTTGTCACCGTAAAAGTTCCACCAGTTAATTGTTCCTTTGACAGCTTACCCCGTCGTGCTTTCTCAGCTAATTCCTCTAATTCTGAAGATGTTTTTGCAAGCTGTTTTTTATCTGCATTACCTATAATAGGAACAACAAGACCCTTGTCGGTGGAAACAGCTACGCCTATGTTAATGTCTTCATAAACTTGGATTTTCCCATCTATTAACGTGGAGTTTACCGTTGGATGCTCACGCAAAGCCTTCGCCACCGCATAGACCAATATTGCTGTGTAGGAAGACTGGGTTTTTTCTTGCAGTTTTACGGCTTCCGTCATGTCAACATCCATTATGATGAAGCTGTGGGGTGCTGTCTGAAAACTGGAAGCAACACGTTCTGCAGTTGTTCTCCTAATACCCGTTAAAGGAATTACCTCTCTTACCCGTGGTGTCAGCTCGGTTTTTTCTTCTATGAAACGTTTGACATCTTCTTCTGCAATTCTTCCTTCAGGACCAGTGCCTTGTACTTGCGTCAAATCGATGTTGCGTTCTTTCGCCAGTCTTTTTGCTGCGGGTGAAGCCAAAACACGTTCTCTGACTACAGTTGTCTCTGTTTCTTTCCTTACCGCAGCCTTTTCGACAAGTTTAGTAGGAGGAGCCTCAGCTGCAATTGCAACTTCAACTTCGGGCAACTCCTCGTCGGGTGCAGCTATCAAAGCAAGTGTGGCGCCCACAGGCATGTCCACACCCTCCTCAGCTAAGATTTTTCGAAGAACCCCTGCCGTAGATGCCTCAACGTCGTATGTGACTTTTTCGGAAAGCACTTCTACAACGGGTTCGCCTTTTTCAACTGTTTCGCCTTCTTTCTTAAACCATTGGATTACGCTACCAGTTTTCATTGTTAGGCTGAGTCGGGGCATGAGGATTTTTGTGACCAAAATAGTTCACTCCTTCTAAACGATTTCTTTCACCGCTTCTATTATGCGTCTTTCGTCAGGTATAACATATTTTTCTAGCGGTGGACTGAAGGGAATCGGAGTGTCTGGTTCAGCAACTCGTTTTATCGGAGCGTCAAGATAGTCTATGGCTTCCTCAGCAACCACAGCGGCAATTTCCGCAGTCACTCCGGCTGTTTTGCAGTCTTCGCTTACGATGACTAAGCGTCCTGTTTTCTTCACCGAGTTGATTATGGCTTCTTTGTCTAGGGGAACAAGCGTCCGCGGGTCAACGACTTCAACACTTAGGCCATCTTTTTCAAGTGTTTTCGCCGCCTCCAAGGCTTTGTGAACCATGAACATAGTGGCAACTATTGTTACGTCTTTACCTTCCTTTTTGACGTCAGCAGCACGGAACGGAATCGTGTAGTCTTCTTCGGGTATCAAGCCTTCAATTGGATAGAGAAGCTTATGCTCGCAAAACACTACGGGATTGTCGCTTCTTATTGCTGCTTTCAACAGTCCTTTCGCATCATAAGGCGTTGAAGGAACTGCAACAAATAGTCCAGGTACATGCATAAACCACGCCTCAAGACTTTGAGAATGGTGGGCTGCAATGTTAACGCCTCCACCGAAAGGAGTTCTGACGACTAGAGGCACTTTTGCTTGTCCACCAAACATGTAGCGAATTTTGGCTGCTTGGTTAGCTATCTGATCCATGGCAAGAGTTGTTAAGTCGCCGAACATAATTTCTGCAACAGGCCGCATGCCAGTTATTGCAGCACCAACTGCAGCCCCTACGATGGCAGATTCACTGATTGGAGTATCTCTGACACGTTCGTCACCGAACTCTTTAGCCAACCCTTTAGTCACCTTGAAAGCGCCCTCCCAGTAGCGCCCTATATCTTCACCCAAGAGAAACACGTTTTTGTCTCGTCGCATCTCTTCCAACAGTGCCTCGCGAAGCGCATCTCTAAAAGTTATTTCTCGCATCTTCTCACCCTCCCTGCGCATAAACATCTTCCAGAGCCTCTTCAGGAGTGGGATAGGAGCTATCCATGGCAAACTCGACGGCGGCCTCCACAGCATCAGACACTTCCTTTTCTATCTGCATTGCCTCTGTATCTGAGATTTCTCCGTTTTCCAGAAGCCGCTTCTCAAGTCTACGAACTGGGTCTTTCCCAAGCCACTCTTCAACTTCCTCTTTTGGTCTGTAGGTTGCTGGGTCAAAGCGGGAATGCCCCTTGTGTCTGTATGTTTTGCATTCTATCAGCGTGGGGCCATCGCCGCTTCTTGCTCGTTTGACTGCCTCTTGTGCTGCTTCGTAAACAGCTAATACGTCGTTTCCATCTACCGAGACTCCGGGAATCCCATATGCAGCAGCTCTTTTCGCGATGTCTTTTATGAGCATGACCTGAGTTTGACGGGTTCCCATGGCATAGAGGTTGTTTTCGCATACGAATAGAACTGGAAGCTTCCAAACCGCTGCCAAGTTGACACCTTCGTGAAATGTTCCCTGGTTTGAAGCCCCATCGCCGAAGAAACAAGCTGTTACTTGGTCTGTGCCTCTTAGCTTTATGGAAAGCCCTGCGCCTGTGGCGATTGGGATTCCTCCGCCTACCACTGCAGTTGCGCCTAACATGCCTACACTGAAGTCTGCTATGTGCATAGAACCACCTTTCCCCTTGCAATATCCTGTTTTCTTGCCTAAAATTTCAGCCATCGTCTTGTCTAATCTTGCGCCTTTCGCTATGCAATGTCCGTGTCCTCGGTGGGTGCTTACGATGTAATCATTTTTTCGCAGGTTTGCACATACGCCTACGGCTACTGCCTCCTCTCCTGCATACAGGTGGATAGTGCCAGGTACAAGGTTCTGACCGTACAACTCGAAGACTTTTTCTTCAAAAAGCCTGATTTCCAACATTTTTCGGTACATTTCAATCATTTTGTCTTTGTCCAAAGCCAGATGTTCTCCTATACTCTGTTTCTTTAGAAAGACTGCCATCTCACATATAAAAACTCTAAAGAAAGGGAAACGGTTAGTGCGGCTAGTATGAACGGTGTTGGGGTCTTACAAGTTCCTCCAGTATTCTCAGCATGTTAGGAACCTGCGTTACTATGTCGGTGAATGTGAGTATTCCAACAAGTTTGTCGTTGTTCATAACAAGAAGCCTCTTAATTCTTTTCCTCGCCATAATCTTCGCCCCTTCATCGACGCTGGCAGTATCGCGAATGGTTATCACAGGGCTTGTCATAACTTCTCTCGCACGCAAAGCTTCTGGCGCTAAACACGGCTCCACTATTCTTCGAAGAATGTCACGTTCAGTTATAATGCCTACCGGGCGGTTACTCTGCACCACTACAATAGAGCCTATGTCGAACTTGTTCATCGTAGCAACGACTTCTTTGACAAGTGTGTCAGGTCTAATTACTTTTACGTCTTTTGACATAACGTCTCTGACAAGAACTATTCCTGCCATTCATATTCCTCTCCAAACACCCCATTCAACAATAACTTCGCGTATGTTTCTTAAGTGTTTTTACACAGATTAGTTAAGGTTCGTCTTCGTCCGCCAAGTGGTATATTTGATACTCCATCAATTCTTCTGCCGTTATGGAGCCAAACTCATCTTGTATTATCATGATGGCTGCTTGAGGCGGTATAATTCCCCTTTCTGTAACTATAAGGTCTATGTACTCTGGAGGAGTTATGTCAAATGAAGGATTCCGCACCGTGACATTCGGTATTCTCTTTAGTGCTTTTTCCGATAGGATTTCTGAAGAACCACGTTCTTCTATTTTCACAAGCTGCCCTAACATGGTCTCTGGGCTGAACTTGTAGGTTTCTGCAGCTACGAAGAATAGAACTCTTGACTCGTGTGCAGCCAAAGCCACCATCGAAGTTCCTATTTTATTTACAACAGCGCCATTAGCAGCTACGGCGTCGGCTCCAACAATCGCCTTATCCATCTTTGCCATAAAAAAGCGGGTAGCTCCATCAACAATTAATGAAGTAGGTATTCCAACATTGCTTAATGCCTTAGCGGTTATTCTGCCCTGAAAGCGCGGTCTCGTTTCACATACAAACACTTTGAAGCGCTTACCCTGATTAAAAGCCGTTTTAAGCACAGCTGTGACTGCAGCGCTATTGCAATGGGTCATGATAAAATCGCCATCTTCTATTCGCCTAGCACCAATTTCACCAATATGTTTTACGGCATTTTCAGAGTTTTGAATAAATTCTGTCGCAGTTTTAACAACAAGAGATCGCAAGTCTTCCAATTTCACGTTTCTTTTTTGAGCTTCTCTAACTCTAAACATTATGTAGCGTATGCTGTTTGGCAATGACACGGCTGTCGGCCGAGTGCTTAGAAGAAGCTTCGCTGAGGTCTCAAGCTCCTTAACCAAAGTTGAAGATTTCCTAGCCTTCGACTGCTGAGCAGTTATAAGAAGCGCTTCAGCAGCAGATCTAGCGATTTTCCCTGCGCCACGTATTTTCATTCTTTTTATGTCCTGGGCAATTTCTTTGACTTTCTCGTTAACTTTCGTCATCGCTTTCTTCTCAAACTATCTTGATAAGCTTTAGAAAAAAGCTTTACTACGTTGTCCGTTGGCATCTCTTGGCGGATTTAACGTTATATTTGCTAATTAGCGCCATGTCTCTTCAAGACAAAAGTTGGAAAAACGGCGCAATGAAGTTTTTTCGCCGAAAAACCCCAAAAACGCGGTTGTACATATTAATTTCATGCGTAAGATTTATAATGTGTTAGTAATGATAACTAGACTTTTGTGGGTTTAAAATGGAAATGGAAGAGATAGCAAAATGGGCGTACATCATCTTCCTTGTCATAGCAATCGTAGCGGGACTAGCAATCGGCTACATGGCCTTTGCTGCACATGAAACAGGGGGCTTTAGCGACCCTGATGTTGAAAACACCAATGGCTATGTCATTCTAATCATGTTAATCCTAGGAATCATTATCGGACTCACAAGCATTACCACTAAAGAGGTCACTCCGTTCCTTATAGCAACAATTGCTCTGATGGTCGCTGGTGCTGGAGGAGTCTGGGATCCACTGCTAAAAATTGAGGCACTACAAGTGGTCTATTATATCGCCGCAGCAATCACCAGCTATATCGCAGCGTTCGCAGCTCCAGCCGCTGTCATAATCGCAGTTAAAGCCGTCCTAGCTATGGCGAAAGAAAAATAGCACACCATTTCCCCAATTTTTCTTTCTTTTTATTTTAAGCCATTCACTAGATAACAATAGAACAGCTATTGCCACTTTCGAATCTAGAAAACATTATAATAAAGTCGAAGCTATTTTCAAAATGTGATCTTTCATGGAAAACGTATTAAACGAGTTGAAAGTCAACCCGCTTAATTATGTTGCACATCTAGAATCACCAATCGGCGTTTACCTTAGAAGAGACACATTCAAAAAAGAAACTAAAGCTGACGTAGACTTGAAGAAAAACTTGTATAAGAAAACGGTTGCCAGTCAGTCAACAGATGGAAGCTGGACCCAGCTATTTGTCACCACTGCTAACAGTCTTTGGAAGCTTGCTCTCCTAGGCTACGATGCAAAAGATAAAAGCGTTAGGAAGGGGCTAGAGTGGCTTCTGTCAATTCAGAGACACCAGTATAGAGGCTATCCAGGTTTTTTTCTCTCAAACAACAGAAAAGACGCGAGCGTGATGCGTTCGACATCTTATGGAGAGTTTGGCCCAGGCTGCACAGTTTTTTACCAAACAACCTATGCAGTTCATTTGTTCCATATTTTCGGTTTTGATAACAACAGGAAAGTTCAAACAACTGTAAAATCTTATCTTAAGTTTTGGAGGCCAGACTGGTGTGGTTCATGGTGCACAATCAACGTGTTACGCATATTAATTGAACATCCGTTGAGCAAAGAATCCAACAAGGTTGAGAGTGGAGTGAAATATTTGGCGAAGCGACAGACCAAGAGAGGAGCGTGGAAAGGTTTTCCTTTCTACCACACGTTTCATGCTTTATCCAGAGCGCACCATGCTTTAGCAAAGAAACAGTTTGAAAAGGCGTTTCCTTTAGTTGTTAGGAGACAGAATAAAGATGGAAGTTGGGGTAGAAAAGAACAAGAGACTGAAACGTTTTTAGTTTTAGATGCTTTGAAAAACTCTGGTTGCATTAAATAGAAACATGACTATAATTATAGCTGCAAAAAATATGCTCTCCTCAATAATATTACAGAAAATCAGACGATGCTTTCTCCTTCAAGCTCACGCAAGCGTTTTTTATGTTCCGCCTGCATCCTGTTCCAACTACACACCAACATCACCTCTCCAAAGTTAGCATAATATCGTTTTTGGTCATATACACCCCCAACTACTCCATCGACGTACCATTCGCCGCCCAAACTGATTCTGCCACTTTCAACGCCGCGAGAAAACCTTAACACGAGAGCGTCACTTCTCTGCCGTCTTGTTGCTGGATGATAAAAATCCACAATCTTTTCGCCAATTTGAACACCGCCCTCAAAGACGGGAACAGTTTCGAAGCTGCCAGGTTTTGGCGTCTTGATTCTATAAGAGGTTTCGTGGCGGCATTCAATGCAGTGGAAACGGATAATCTTGTATTTCTTGTCGTGGCGAAGCTCAAAATTTTCGCTATGGCAGTTTGGACAGCCAGTTGCGGCGATAGTTTGGAGAGCAGTGTTATTTGCGCTAGCCCACTTCAAGTATTGAGTTTCAGGTGAAAATTTGTTTTCTAAATCTTTGAAGGCAAACCACCTATATTTTCGCGGTCGTCCACGTCGTGTCATGCTTCTTCAAGATACAATTGGGTGTTGTTGCTTTTCTTACTTTCCCCAAAACACATAGTGATTAGTGTAGAGGCGAGATCCACACACAGGTTTGTTGGCAAAAACCTGCTTAAAATATACTTACGAGAGCTCAAACCTCTTCTAGACTGGCACACATCTTGTTTAAGAAAACATCAAATACGACTTTATTTAATCTCTGAGCAACATAATCGAGGATGAAGAAAGATTTGGTATTCTTGACGAAGGAAAAGGAGAATTATTGGCGTGGCGCGACCCAGATGAGCATCGAAGATGGGTCTTAGAAAACAAGTCCAGAAGCCTTGAAGACAAGCAGACGAATTTGAAAGAGGCGATTGCTAAGTTTTTGCATAATGGAGATTACATAGCTATGGGTGGATTTGGTCACATTAGAGTTTCTATGGCCGCTATCTATGAAATTATAAGGCAAAGGAAACGTAATCTTGTAATGGCTGGGAAGACTGGCGTTCACGACTTTGACACACTCGTGGCATCAGGTTGCGTAAGCAAGGCGGAGGTAGCCTACTGCTTCGGACACGAGCTTCGAGGCTTGTCGCCAGCATCTAGAAGAGCAGTTGAGAACGGAAGGGTAAAAGTTGTAGCTGAAATTTCAAACGCCGGCTTCCAGTGGCGCTTCAAAGCGGCAGCTATGGGTCTTCCATCTATTCCAACACGCGTGATGCTGGGCACCGACACCTTTAGACACAGTTCTGCGAAGATTATGAAAGACCCATTCAGTGGAAAACCTATATGCTTTCTCCCAGCATGCTATCCAGATGTAGTCTTTGTACATGTACGTCGATGCGATAAGTATGGAAACTCTCAAATTGATGGCATAGTTGTCGAGGATTTTGAGCTTGCCAGAGCCGCACGTAGGCTAATCATAACAACTGAAGAAGTCATAGATGAAGAGAAAATCAGAAAAGAACCTTGGAAAACAGTGATTCCTTTCTATTTGGTTGACGCTGTTGTCGAGGTGCCTTATGGATCTCATCCCGGCAACATGCCATACCTTTACTACTCGGATGAGGAGCACATGGCGGAGTGGCTTAAGCTTTCAAAAACAGATGAGGGAGTAAAACAGTATTTCGAAAAATACGTATACGGAGTTGAATCCTTCGAGGAGTATCTACATTTGATTGGTGGAGACCAAAAGCTTAGGTATCTTAGACAAGTTGAGCAACTTAAAGTGCCTGTGAAAGCACCTTGGAAGGAAGGCTGAAACATTATGGAAATGAAGGTTGAGTATTCAACTATCGAGCTTATGGCTTGTGCAGCTTCCAAAATCCTTGATGATAAAAAATCAATCCTTGTTGGAACAGGACTTCCAATTATAGCTGCTGCTTTGGCTCAGAAAACCCATGCGCCTAATCTGCTCATAGTTTTTGAGGCTGGAGGAATGGGACCGCAAATACCGATGCTTCCTATATCCGTAGGGGATTCACGTACGTTTTATAGGGCGCTCATGGCCAGCAGCATGGATTACGTAATGTCTACCGCCCAGTTGGGCTACGTAGACTACAGTTTTCTAGGAGCTGCTCAAATAGACATGTACGGAAACATTAACACCACCGTAATAGGCTCACATGAAAAACCGAAAGTACGGTTGCCTGGAAGTGGCGGTGCAAATGATGCAGGTTCTCTTTGTTGGCGAACAATCATCCTCATGCAACAAAACAAACGAAAATTTGTGGAGAAAGTAGACTTTCTAACCACCCCTGGATATTTAAGCGGCGTTGGCGCTAGGGAGAAGGCTGGACTTCCAGCCGATACAGGTCCGTATCGTGTGATTACTCAGCTGGGGATCATGGGATTTGATGAGAAAACAAAGCGAATGACTCTGCTTTCGGTACATCCTGGAGTGACAGCTGACCAAGTTAAGGCTAGTACAGAGTTTAAACTAATCGTGTCTGACAATGTGACTGTAACAAAGCCGCCGACTGAGAAAGAATTGGAAATACTAAGAACGGAAATTGACCCTGCTGGGATGGTGTTAGGGCGAAGGTAATCTTCCTTCTACTTTTACCTATGTTTCCGTCACACTTTTTGCGTTGCATGCTGAACTCGCTAGTCTTCTTTTCCAAGTTTAGAACAACTTTCGCGCGTGCGCGATATGAATGACCTCAAAATTTTCTAAAAGCGCAAATGAAGTTAAAAGTCTGGGGCGGGATTTGAACCCTCTCCTCAGTGGAGACATCACCTGCAAACCCACATTTTTCTATGGAAAAACGTGCGTATTGACCGTAAGTTTAATGCTGCTCTGCCATAACCTCAATATGATGTGAATTGATTGGGTATGGGGAAAAGCTCTAAGAAAAAGCCAGTGACTAAGAAAGAAAGAAAAGAGAAAAGGAAAAAGCGCAAAGAGAAACGTTGAGACTACTCATACTTCCATGTGCGCGTAGGGAAAAATTATGTGGATGTATGCGTGGAAGCGGAGGATGGGAATTAAACCCACATAGAGTGGAGATATCTCACGTAAACCCCCTCTTTTTCATAGTTTTCCTCTAGGTTTCATTAAACTCTTAGGTTCTCTACTATCCCCTAATCAGCCGTCTACCTGCCTTTTCCAACATCTCAAACTTATGATCCTTTGAGAACCGAGTTACCGGAACCAAATCGAAGATATCGAACCCAAGCCTCCTAAGATAATCTTCAAGATTATAAAGAGCGCGAACTGCACCTCGACCACTTCCACCAGCCGAAGCTATCCCAATCACTTTCTTACCAGTAAAAGTCTTAAAGCCTACACTAGTCTCACATCTACGAAGACGATCCAGAAAGATCTTAGCAAACTCGCTTAAATCATGCCAGTACACAGGAGTAGCAAAAACTAATGCATCACATTTGCCTATCTTATCCGTCAAATTCTGGAAGTCATCTTCAAGAATACAGCCCCCTTCATCCCCGCACTTTCCCCATCCATTGTCACAGGCAATGCACGGCTTAAGGTTCAGCTTATTTAGGTGAATAAGTTCGGTCTCTCCACCCTCATCTCTTACGCCCTTGAGAACGGATTGGGCGAGACTTGACGTCAACCCATTTAAGTTAGGACTCGACTGAATAGCAAGAACTTTCACACTAACAACCTCAAGCTAAAAAATAGAAACGCAAAGAAAAATGTTGCGTAACCACTTTCAATCAAAAGTGCGGGGGGTGGGATTTGAACCCACGAACGCCTACGCGACAAGGTCCTAAGCCTTGCTCCTTTGACCAGGCTTGGAGACCCCCGCTTGAACACTCATCCAAAAGATTGAAACCGTATATAAGCGTAAACATCTGTTTTCGAAATCTTTAAAAACATCTTGAAAAGTAATTTTCTTGACTGTCGCACGCGCATTAAAGGACTCGAAAAGATCTTTGAGTTGTGTGGTTAAGGCCATACCAAGCTCTTTTATTAAAAAAAGGGTGCCTAGCTATTTACTTTACCTTGAGGCTTTTTCTTTTCTTTGGCGACACGTGGTTAAATAGTTGAATATATGGAACTAGAGCTCCCACCACTTTGTTTTCAGCCTTTTTAAGGTGTTCTTGAAACGTCGTGCGTGGCACTTTTTCTTTAGCAGCTATCGTTTGAACATCAGCGTTCCTTGGCAAGTTGTAGTAGCCATGTCGATGCGCAGTTAGCATTGCTTCTATCTGTTTCTTAGTCAAGTCAGAAAATAGGGCGTCAGCTGAAAGCGTCAAAGAACTCGCAATAAACCCGTCGAAGGGGACTTTGCGCAAAATCTTGTAAACCCATCCCCAATTCTCAAGGCGTCGCAAGAGTTCCTCTAGGTCTTCGTGTCTAAATACTACGAGACGATGATAAGCCCAGCTATTCTCTATCAAGTTTGGGAAAATGTTGAGAATGCCTAATTCACCAATATGCCTGACAATTGTGTCTTGTTTCATACAATGACATTCATGTACGTTTAGATAAAGCCTACAACCGTCAGATATTTCCTCGAGAATCCTGTTTCTACCGCAAATCATAAAAACTCCCTAGTCATAAGATTCGATTTCTAACCAAAAATCTCAAGCAGGTGTCTGATTGTCGGAAGGGAAGATTACTGTCAGTCGGAATTGCCGTGAAGCAGTTGATAGATTGCATGAAACTATGAAATTGTTGGATTTGTCCCAGATAGACTTGGCACATAAAGAGAAACGCTACGTGATAGTAGTCGCCATTTTCTCGCTATGGATAGGATTTGCGATTGCCGATTTCGTTTCAGCTGCTACAGTGGTTTATTCAGTAGGCCCTGTTACTGGGATGAAACCCGAATATGTGTTTTGGAATCCTGAAGGAGGAATTTTCATAAGCTTTACGTGGTTTGGCCTTGGACTCATTGTCAGCATCGTGTTTTCATTAATCTCGCTGTGTTATAGTGTTGTTTGCTCTTTTTCTCGCAGAGCAGCAAGAAGAGAATTAAAAGATCTTAACGTGAAGTTGAAAGAGGCTAAAAGCGTCATAGTTGAAGTCTGTCCCATGGAACTCTGGTATAGTGGTGAAGCCTAAAGACATGTAAGATTTCTTTTCCCAAGAAATATGTAAGGCATTTGTTCCAGATAGATACATTGACATCTTTCAAGACCGTGCTCCAAAAAAGTTCTGGCGAAAGATTATACTCCGCATGGAATTAAGATGTTGAAGGGAATGTATGATAAGGCAAACTTGAAGGTGGTAGGGTAGGGAATTCTGCGCATGTCTGTTGTTAAGCTTAAAGCAGTTTCATTTTTCCGCGCGCGCATAAATTTCATCTGCTCTCTAAGTTTCAGAAACTTGAGAAGTTAATTCGTCTATGTATTTCTGCATTAAGGTGTCATACTTCCTAATCCAGTTGTAAACTGTTTGATGTGAAACTTCAATACCTAACAACCAAAGCGATTTCATTGTATTTCTCAGCGATTCGCCACTAAAGTATAACTGCATAGCTGTTGTTATGTTTGAGGATTATGCTTCATTCTCTCAAAACCAATAAATATGTCGGAATGTGAAAGCATTTCGCAGCAGCCAACTGTGCCTCGGTGGCCTAGCCCGGTAGGGCATCGCCTTGGTAAGGCGGTGGTCGCGGGTTCAAATCCCGCCCGAGGCTTCTGTTTCTGAAATATGTACAGACCCGCAATTATCTCTATATTTCTCTGTTCGTGAGTATTAATTATGCGTTCCATAAACGTTCTAACGATTAACGGAGAGCCTGAAAACAAAGGAGACATAGTCAAGATTGTCGAGGATGCGAGGACCTATTTCCCGTTGGAAACATGGGACGATGTTAGATATCTTGGAGGACTTTGTTTGGAGTATGATTTTCAGATAGCAACAAGCGGCGAATCTTTTGGCGCCTTTCTTTTTGAAAAATTGGTTGAGAGAATTGAGGGGATAAAAAACTCTGATAAGTTGATGAGCCTCTTGTTAGGAATAACACCGGACCCTATAGTAGCCATGTACTATTTTTTTGATGGAAAACATTTCAAGAAAGCACTATATCTGGTTCACGATTACGTGGCTGAAAAAGTTGGGGTCGTCTCTTTTTTCCAAGTGAAAGATGAATTTTCAAGCAAAGTGGTGGCGCATGGGTTAGGCCACAACAGAGGTTTGCGTCATCATGTGAAGCCGATTGATCTCATGTATTCCAAGCTGTTACGAGTTCCCGCATTACAGGTGGAAGGTTTTTGTGAAATTTGTCTGCACAAGTTGAAAAAGGATCAAACGGACACATTGGATTTAGAATAATGGATGACACTCGAGAAACAGAGGGCAGATAGAGGAAGGATGATGTGTTCTTTTCAGAGTCCATAGATTTGATCTGGAGCTAAAATGTTAGGAAATCTGTTTCTTAGCCTCAAACGAGTGGAATAGCATAAGTGGCATTCGTCAATGTAGCCTTCTTCGTGTTCAATACCGTATTCTCTAACAAGTTCAGCTGGTCCTCCTTTTAGAATTGGCGCACATATCGGATGTTTCTCTGGATTAAAATTGGCGAATAATTCCGACAGCGGAGTTTGCTTCATATTTCCTATCGTAATGCCTTGACAGATGTGAACATAGCTAAAAGGGTCGATGTGGACTCGGCTTTGGTTAGAAAAGTCTTCGTCTAAGCATTTGTCAAATTCGGTCCAAGGCTTGGTAGGCAGTACTTCAACGAGTTTTTCCACCGCGCGACCTTTAAACAAAACTCTACCTTCGACAACGGGCTTGCCCTTCCACTTAATTTCCTTCATGTATTTTTTTGGGTCTTCGATAGTAATCTTGCTAACAGGTAAGCCAAGGTCTTCTGCTGCTTCGTAAGCGTATTTGGTAAGGTTCTCCTCAGTCTCGCCATAATGGTAAGCGTCATCACTTATAGACAAGTCAGAAATGCCAATCTGAGAAATTGGGGTAAGCCATTCTTTCGCATCTTCGACAGATGTGGCCCAGTAAGCGTTCGTAACTATTCCCCTTTTAAAACCGAAGTCTTTAGCTGCGCGCAGGCCCCAAAGCATGGTTTGATAGTAGAGGAAGGGTTCACCACCCTCAAAGTATATCCACTTAATATGTCCAACACGTTTTGCTTCATTGAGAATTTGGCGTATGTCTGATATTTTCATTACGCCTTCTGCGTCGGGGCGGCTGTAAACGAAACAATGGTCGCATTCGAAGTTGCATTTGTAGGTTTGAAGAAGATGCAACCCTGTTATTGTCATAATTTACTGTTAGAAACTTGCAGCATTTAGCCTTTTTTACAACGGTAAAATGAGGGTGCTCGATGAGTTTTTCACTGCTTTGATTAAAAAGCTATAGGTTTTTATACATTAAATTAGACAAGTTTTTTGAAAGAATAAGCTCTATATATGAGGTGACAGCAACTTGATGAGGGGACTGTATTGGGCTTTGAAGAGCTATTACTATACATAATACCTTTAACCGCAACACCTATCGCAGTCTTCATCGTCCTCTACGTTACAAGGTTTAGAAAAAAGAAAGAGGAAGAAAATTTGCAGCCTTCTCCAAAGCTAGAAGCCACGGAAAGTTGGCGCTACAGAGCCCAACGAAGTATCTCTTTGGATAACGCAAAAGGGGCAAGGGATGAGCTGAGAACCATTAGTTTAGAAAGAGAAATTCTAAGCGATGCCATACGTCGCCTCTACGAAGCCCACGCAGAAGGAAAGATAACTGAAGAAGAACGTGAACAATTGGCTAAAAGATACAAGTCGAGAATGATGACAGTTAAAGAAGCCATAGCAGAGAACGAGTCAATTGTGGCACTTCACGAATTGGAAGCAATGCAGGAAGATTTAATCAAGCTATTTGATGAACGATTCGACGAATTAAACACTAAAATTGAAACTTTACGTTCACAAGTTGGACTTGGAACAGAGGAAACAATCGTTCCCACCCCAATACCACAAATCGAAGCAGAACCACTTGAAAATGCGCTTGCAAGAAAGGCGAAAAAGAAAACCTCACGAAAGCTTCGGAAATCCCGCAAAACAGTTGCGGAAGAAAGAATAGAGAAAATTCGGGCAGAGGTGGAAAAGGTTTTAGACAGGCTTGAGCAGATGGAGGTCGAGACTTAGGCTTGGATTGGCGGGACAACGCCAAAAAGATGGCGGCTGTAAATGCAGTTGAACACGTTAAGGAGGGTTTTATTGTAGGCTTAGGAAGCGGGACAACAGTTGCTTACGCTTTTCAAGAGCTTGGCAAGAGAATACGTCAGAAGAAATTGCGGATTTACGGCGTTCCAACATCTTATCAAGCTTTCCTACTGGCTGTGCAACATAGCATCCCCATAACAACACTGAACGAACATCCCCAACTCGACGTAGCAATAGATGGTGCAGACCAAGTGGACGAAGAGCTTAACATGATAAAAGGCATGGGTGGGGCGCTAACTCGAGAAAAAATAGTGGCGTCTGCGTCAAAAATGAACGTTATCATAGTAGATGAGACAAAGTTGACAAAGAAGTTAGGCGTTAATCAACCCGTTCCAGTTGAAGTTTTACCCTTCGCCTTGTCCACCGTAACAGCAAAATTACACATGTTGGGTAGCAAGCCCATATTACGTGAGGCAGAAAAGAAACTTGGCCCTGTAGTCACGGATAACGGAAACTTCATCCTTGACGTGCACTTCGGACCAATTGACAGCCCAAAAGAGCTAAATCGAAAGCTAAAGGTTATCCCAGGAATAGTTGAAACCGGATTATTCGTGGACATAGCAAGCATTGTCTACATTGGCGGGAAAGAAGCTGTTCGGAAACTAGAAAAGTAGCTATTGGGCTGCAAAGTTTTATTGTTCTTTTGAGAGCAAAGTTTCTGCAACCTCTTTGGCTTTCGTCCCTGTAAAAGGATTCTTAACAATCTCGTTCAGATAATCTTTCCACGAAATGTCTAACGCTTTTATCCAAGTTTCAAATTGCTCCATCAAGTTTTGATGTGCCTTGTCGTGGAGAGCGCAATGGTCCTTATTAACGGCTTCTTTGCCGCAAATTTTGCATTTCAACACGTTTCTTCCTCTCTTCTTTTCTGGGACAAACAGGATTTAGGCACAATCTCCAAGACCTTCGTCCTCTCATAAAGACTATAACCGTTGGCCAATCACAGACGCTACAAGTTCTTCCCGTTGGTTTCACTGTGCCACGTTGAGGGAGGGGAGAAGAGGTTTTGCAGCTGCCTTTGAAGTAGTTGGTGCATCCGACGAAACGTTTGCCAGTTTTACGGGAGCGGAGGATTACGAGTTTGCCCGTTTCACACGTTGGGCAGTCGCCAACTATACGCTCTTGCGGCTTTGACTGTCTAACAGCTTCACTTAGAACTTGACCTATCGTCTCCTCTCGGCTTTCAAGTTCTTCCAACACTAGTTTCAAACGATTAATAGCTTCTGCAAGGACGTTTTCTCGTTTTTCTTCATTGTCTTGGATGCGTTGCATTTTTTCTTCAAGTTCTCGTGTTAGCTTGACTGAAACTATTGTGGGAGCGTGTTTTTGGAGGGTTTCTGTGACACCTTTGCCTAGTTCTGTTACTCTGATGCTTTCTTGTGTAATATATTTTCTATTGTAAAGTGTTTGAATTATGTCTGCTCTTGTGGCTTTGGTGCCAATTCCCTCTGTTTCCATCTTTTTGAGAAGACTGTTGGGGTTATAGCGGGGCGGCGGCTTAGTGAATTTGTCTTCACAAATTACATTTTTTACTTTGACCTTTTCGTCTTCTTCAACATCTGGAAGTAAGACTTCATCAAAGCGAACGTATGGCTTGTAGAAGCGTATCCATCCTTCCTTGAGAACTTTGCGGCCAGACAAGAAAAAGCGGTAGTCATTCAAGTCAATCTCAACCTTCACGCTTTGTTTTGTAGCAGGTTCGCCGAACACCGCCATAAAGCGTCTCACAATCAAGTCCCAAAGTTTCCGTTCAGAAACAGCTAGTCTGCGTTCTGGCAGATTGCCCGTTGGGTAGACGGCTGGGTGTGCAGAGTCTTCTTTTTTGCCTTCTTTAGGCCTCAGTCTTTCAAGTCTAAGTAGTTCTGAAGCTAGTTTACTATAAGTTGATTTTCTGTGCAACCCAGTAAGAATGGATTTGTAGTTGATTGTAGGTGGTAGTTTTTGGCTGCTTGTTCTTGGATAGGAAATTAACGCGCCTAGGTAAAGGCGTTCAGCTAGGTTGGTTGTTCGTCTCGGATTGTAGCCGAAGAGGCGATAGGCTTCGTTTTGCAGTGTGCCTAAGTCAAAGGGAACTGGAGGGTTTTGTCTAAATGTTTTTTCTTCAATTCTCGCTATTTCACCTGTCCTTCCCTTGCAAGCTCCAACTATTTCATCTGCTTCTGCTTTGTTCTCTATCGTTTTCTTTTCGTATCCTGCTTCGTAAAGCTTACCTTGCACTTCAACTTGGGCTTTGACGATCCAATAGGGTGTGGGAACAAAGCAGGCGATGGAATCCTCTCTTAAGACTAAAAACCGCAAAGCTGGACCTTGCACTCTGCCTGTGCTTAGAGTTGCGTATCTGCCGCTTGCTCGTTTAAACGCTGAAGTCAGTGCTCTTGAAAGGTTTATGCCATAAAGCCAGTCTACTTCGTGCCTAGCTTTCCCGGCTTCTATGAGACTGAAATCAAGTGCTGGCAAAGGATGGTTGTAGGCTTGTTCTAGCTCGGTTTTTGTCAGCGTGGAATATTTCATTCGTTTAGCAACATCTGCCTTGCCACAAGCATAGTTGAGGATGCTGTAGCCGATGAGGCTGCCTTCGATGTCATAGTCGCAAGCATCTATAAACACGTCGGCATTCAAAGCCAGATTGGAAATGGTTTCAATCCACACCTTGGTTCGTTGAGCGCCTTTCTCAACCAAGTATCGAGGAGCCCATTCAAACTTGAAAATCGGATAGTGAGATCTTCCGCCTTTTCCTTTGGCAACGGTGTAAAGATGCCCAAGGGCTGAAACAACAACAATCGTCTTATCTCTCTCAGCAACGAAATACGGAACGCCTTTTTCTTTATGCACCTTCGGCTTGCTCTTCTTGTCCAGAGCTTTGGCAATACGTTCAGCAGCAGTCGGTTTTTCAGCGACGATCAAAGTATACTTTCCCATAAAGGCGCCCTCAAGACTTGCAAATTTCACCCTTTTCATTTACTTTACTCTTTCGCCAAAAGATAACAAAAAGCCAAACGGTTATTGCAACAAAAATAATTACGAAATGCTAATTATATTTCGAATATGTTTGGCCTCTATAAAAAGAACTCAGTTTTTTCCGAACTATTGCTAGTAGTGTTGCCACGACTAAAATTGGCAGGATGTTGTTCCATGGAAACTCTGGTATAACGGGTACTTTTTGAATAACCTCATCGAATGTTGACCCAGAAACATCTTTAGCATAGAGGTTAAGCGTTCCGTTAGTGAAAATATCTACTAATACGAAGTGATGTATACTTGAAGAGTAATCGGTCCACCAATTTGATCCGTTAGAGTATAAAGGTGCTCCCCAGCCGCCGGAAATTATGTACATTGTTCCTTTAGAGTAAGTGTCTTGTGGGGAAGTTTTGGATGCTGTATAGTTAATTGGCTTTGAACGTTCGTAATTATGGTCATGCCCTGCAAAAACAATATCAACATGATATTTGTCGAATAGAGGACACCAGTATTCTTGACCTTCAGTCCAGGAATCGTGCTTGCCAGAAGAGAACGGTGGTTGATGAAATAGGACAAACTTCCAAGCATAGTTTCCATGAGATGCTAGGTCATTTTCTAACCAGTCAAGTTGTGCACTTGATGGGTCAGCCTCACTGTTTAGGACGGTTATATGCACATATTTTCCCCAATTGAGTGAGTACCACTGCTCGTTACCAGGCAGAGCAAACTGTTCATAATAATTGGTGGCGTTCTGTTCGTGATTTCCGAGACATGGTATGATGGGTATAGTCAAACTGTTGCTTCCAATCCAATATGAATGTAAACCTTCGAAAAAACTGTCCCACATGGTTTGGTTGTAGCCAGAAGTCACGAGGTCTCCGCTAAATAGCACAAAACTTGGATTAAACTTGCTCATACCCCTAGATATGTTGTCACGTTGTGACCAGTTGGTTCTGGAATCCCCACCGACTACAAACCTTAGGTGGGAAGAGTGGATTGGCGCTGTTCGGAAACTTCGTTCATCGCTGTATCCCCCTTTTTCTCCTCCGCAAACGAAATAATATGTTGAATTCGGTTTCAAACCTGACAGTTCCACGTCATGTATGCCGCCTGAAGCCCCGGGATATGTGTGATTTGTTCCTATAACCGAATATCGGTAAAGTGAAGGGGCACTATTCCGCGAAACGTTGTCATAAGCGACTGTGTTCCCCGAGTCTGAATCTCTAGTTTGCCAAGTTACGGTTATCGTGCTAGACATGTTGTTGTATTGCCAAGTCAAATGTATATGGATCGGCAAGTCTAGCTTTTCAGCAATACTTTCCTCGCAGAACAAAGGCGCAAATACTACAAATGCAGCTAGTATCAAGCCAATTGTTAGACGAAAGCTTTCCCCTTTAATCATGTTCATCCACATGCATGTGTTATTAAATACTAACAGATTAGTAGCTATGAAAGATTTAACTTTCGATAAAAAAGGAAAAGGCCCAATCCTTCTAGTCATATCCGGAGCTTATTAGCTACCTGTTTGGAAATAAATAAAACCTAGGAGAGCTTAGAAGAGGCGCACACACTCCTAAATCTCATTAAGGCTTATGAGAAGACATAAATAGTTTGCCCCATCTGTTCATTCTGGACCAACACAAGGGATAATATTTATGCCTCAAAAAGTTTTTTGTCAAAAATGCGGTTATACTTTATATGAAGGCCCAGAATTGAAACCACCGGACGAAATTATACACAAATACAACGGAAAATGCCCAAAATGCGACAGGAAACTGTCTTTCATACCCATAGATGTTGAAGTTAAACCAGCAAAATAGGAAATTGAAAGGTGTCATCACTTGAGCAAGCAAGGAAAAAAGACTCACCTCTACAATTTTCACGCCCGAAACGGCAAAATAATCTCCTTTACAGAATTTGAAATGCCAGTCTGGTACAAAGGCATAATTCCAGAACATCTAGCTGTAAGAAACAGCGTCGGCATTTTTGACGTAACTCACATGGGAAGGGTAATAATAACTGGAAAAGACACGGAAGAATTCCTCAACTACGTAACAACAAATAATGTATCCAAGCTAGAACCGTTAAGTGCCCACTACTCAACCATGTGCAATGAAAAAGGCGGAATAAAAGACGACTTTGTCATCTCACGACAAGCAAAAGACAAGTTCTTTATGGTATATAACGCCGCCAACAGGGACAAAAACTACCAATGGCTAACAAAACAAGCAAACCAGTTCAACGTGAAAATAGAAGATGTGTCAGACAACATAGCCATGTTCGCAGTTCAAGGACCAAAAGCCCAAGAAACACTGCAGAAAATCTCCACAGGAGACTTGGACGAAATTAAACGATTCAAATGCGGATGGACAAAACTTTCAGGTCTTGAGACTTTCATGTCAAGAACAGGCTACACAGGCGAAGACGGATTCGAAGTATTCATCTGGGACACCCCTGTTTCAAACCCGGAAAAAGCAGTTAAAGCATGGAACGCCGTTCTTGAAGCAGGGAAAGAATTCAATATCGAGCCCTGCGGCTTGGGCGCTAGAGACACTTTGAGGCTAGAAGCGGGCTTGTGCCTCTATGGCAACGACATAGACGAAAACACCACACCCCTAGAGGCAAGAATAAGTTTCGTGGTGAAGCTGAAGAAAGAAAATTTCGTAGGCAAAGAAGCATTGCTCAAGCAAAAAGCTGAAGGAATAAAGAAAAAGCGCATCGGTCTAAAAATGCTTGAAGCAGGAATTCTACGCTCCAAACATGAAGTCTTCAAAGATGGAAAGAAAATAGGCTACGTAACAAGCGGAACCTTCTCGCCACTACTAAAATACGGCATTGCTATGGTCTACGTTCAAACAGAGCATGCAATTGAAGGAGAAAAAGTTGACGTAAAGATTAGAAATAAACAAAGAAAAGCTGAAATTGTCAAACCACCATTCTATGACACCAATCAATACGGTTACGCGAGAAAACAATGATGCTAAATTATTTCCGAAAACCGCAAGGGAAATAAAAGAGTTCTATCAACTTGTTTGAGCAAAAGGGAGACGTTGCCATTGGACCTTAGAAGCTTAATAACACGGCAAAAAATTGTGGATGCCCTGCATGGTCTATCAAACTTAAGAATCCCTGTTTCTCGCTCTACACTACTTACAATTTCAGCATTAACGCTTATTTTCTTTATCGCCTTCTCCATAAGACTGTTCCCTATCCGCTGGGGACTCGAGCTCTCAGAATTCGACCCATACTTTCAATATCAATTTACAGAAAAAATAGTAAAAGACGGATACTTCGACTGGTTGACGTGGACAACACGAGAATCTAACCGATGGTATCCTCTTGAAGTATCAATAGGACGCGCAGCTTTCCCAGGCCTTCCCCTAACCGCCGCAACCTTATACAACATACTCTCCATCTTAGGCGTGCCTATATCACTCTATCATTTTTGCATAATATTCCCAGCAATTTTCGGAGCGTTGGCGTGTTTGATGGCCTATTTCTTGGGAAACGATATCGGAGGCAAAACTGTAGGCCTTCTCTCTGCCTTCTTCCTCGCATTAAATGCGTCCCACATCACAAGAACCGCCGCAGGCTTCTTCGATGATGAAACAGTTGGGATAGGGGCTATCCTCCTCTTTACCTTCTTGTTTCTCAGAGCCTTAGACAAGGAACGCTCCCGAAAACACTCCATAATCTACGCGGTCACCGCTGGTTTGACGCTCGGCTACATAACCGCCTCATGGGGAGCGGCACTTTACCCAATCGCGATGGCAACTCTCTTCGTTTTTGTCTTAATTTTAATCAAACGTTACTCACGCCGGCTACTTATTTCATACAGCCTAACATTCGGTCTCGGTTTGTTCCTAGCCATCAACATCCCCAAAAACTCCACTACATACCTTACGACAATGGCAGTCCTGCCGGTGCTAGGTGTCTTCGGTTTGCTATGCCTCAATGAAATACTAAGCGCCACAAGAACCCAAAAAAGAAAAATCATCTTAACAGTGATTTTCTTTGCAACATTAATAGGGGGATTCCTAGCTCTATCGTATTTTGGATATATGGGTTCGATTGCGGGAAAATTTATTCGCGTGGTTGACCCGCTGCAGAGGGAAGCATCAGAAATATACCAGTCGGTTCAAGAGCACAGACTCACCGCTTGGGGCTCCATATACTATGACTACGGTATAGGTGTCCTATTTTTCGCATTAGGCTTATTTTTTGCAATAAGAGACCTTACAAATCGGAACCTTTTCATCATAATTTTTGGTATAACAACATTGTACTTTGCTTCTTCCATGGTCCGATTAACCATATTGCTAGCACCTGCATTCACCATCTTAATGGCAATTGGAATAGTAAACTTGTTGAGACCCTTCATGGCCATAATGAAAAGGACGCCAAAACTACCGTCAGGAAAGAGATACATTACTGGACGTGTTGGAAAAGAATTCAGCGGATCAGTTCTCATCCTTATGTTCTTACTTTTAACTGTGACCTATGCCTTTCCTATGCGTGGAGGAGAAGTAAGTGTGTATAGTCATGCATACTCGCCATCTACAATACTTGCTGCAAGCGTTCCAATAAAGCCGGGAGAACCAATAGAAGAGTGGACTAAGATGCTCAGTTGGATGCAATTTAACCTTCCAGAAAAAGCAATTATTTGCAGTTGGTGGGACTATGGGTATTGGATTTCGGTGAAGGGAAATCGAACTTCTCTTGCAGACAACGCCACTTTCAATTCTACACACATAGGATTAATAGGTGAAGTATTCATGTCTAACGAAACTCAAGCCATAAAAATCCTGAAAGAACAGTTCAACGGTCCAGATGGCCCCCCGACACATATCCTTGTCTTCACAACATTCAACAGCTTAGGCGGCGACCAAGGCTACGGAGACGAAGGAAAATGGAGATGGATGGCTAGAATCGCCAACCAAACTGTAGCATCTGGATTTTACCATGAGTGGGGAGACCAAGGGCAGAATAATACGTTTGGGTATATCACGGAAAATCAGTGGGTGTGGAATGCCCAAGGAAAGAACACAACCGTTTACAAGTTGATGCAAGCTGGAAAACATCACATAGTCTCTTCTGTAGAATTGCCTCAGCTAAAATACTTTAAAGTCGCCTACTTCTCACCTGGAAACCCCGTAGCATCCCTTGGAACGTATGAAGACCAAACGATCTATCTTCACGCGTTAGTTTGTCTTTATGAAATTAACTACCCCACCGCTTGAAGGAGAAGAACTTGTTTCCCAAAGCTATCGATCAACATAAGCCAAATAAGCCTTTAATTCACAACGGACTCGGCGTAATCTATGTCATAGTTAGCGCAGTATACCTTTTTCTGCTCTACTACTTTGACTTTACAGCAGCTTTACCCTTGGCTGGCTGTATTTTGTTCGGCGGATTTATGGGGCTCCTTGACGACTGGATGGATTTGAGATGGCGATACAAAGCATTCCTTCCGGTATTTGCGTCTTTGCCACTTGTTGTGCTACGAGAAGGAAATCCTATAATGGCAACTTACATTTTTGGTAAAGTTGATTTCAGTCAGTTTCATTTCAACGGTTTTCCCTTAGGAGAAACACTATTCTACTTTGCAGTAATTCCGTTAATCGTAACCGTTGCCACCAACGCTATAAATCAGCTTGGCGGACTAAATGGATTGGAAACAATCTGCCCTTCTATTGTTTTGATTGGTCTAATGCTTACATCTAATCGAAGCGTTTTGCTTTTTGTTCCACTAGCCGTCTATCTTGTTTTGGCTGTTTTCAATTTTTTTGGTAAAATTTTTGTGGGTAATACAGGTTCCTTCGCCATTGGCATCACGGTCGCCTCATACGCCATTATTGTCAACAACGAACAGACATTGCTAATTTCAATTCTGCCCTTCATCTTCAACTCCTTCCTAATACTGCTAAACGTTTTCCTCTTCGGCAAAACTGCCCACCTCATTCTAGAAGGAAGCAAGCTACGTTCAGATAGCAAGCGCAGCTTACTAACGTTAATCGCTCACTATAGACCTTTATCCGAGCGAAAACTAGTGTTAGCCGTTTCGTTGCTCGTGGCACTCTCTACTTTCATAGCGGTTTTTGTGTGGTTCATATGGTAAAAAGAATCTTGATAACAGGCGCCGGCGGCCCAGCTGGAGTAAACTTCACGCAGTCGTTGAGAATTGCGCCTGAGAAGATGTTCTTGGTGGGCGCCGAAGCGAACCAGTACTACGCTAATCTAGCCGTTACTGATAAAGTAAGCGTTGTCCCGAAGGCAACAGCTTCTGATTACATCGACAAGATAAACGAAATCATTGAAAAAGAAAAAATTGATTTTGTCCATCCACAACCAGACGTTGAAGTGAAAACGATTTCAGAGACCAGAGAAAAGCTTAACGCAAACACCTTCCTCCCTTCAAAAGGCACAGTGCGCATTTGCCAAGACAAACTTGAGTCGGCTGAAAAGTGGAAAGGAAAAGGCATTCCTGTAGCAAAAACCGTTGAGTTAAGGAACGAAGGCGACGTTGAAAAGGCTTTTGAAGAGCTTGGGGCGCCCCTTTGGATAAGAGCCAAACGAGGTGCGGGAGGAAAAGGAAGCACTCCTGCGAGCAGTCTAGAAACGGCGTTGTCGTGGATCAGCTACTGGAAATCCCGTAACAAAGGATGGGAATTCATAGCCCAAGAGCATTTGCAAGGAAGAAACGTTGCGTTTCACAGCCTATGGAAAGATAGCAGACTCGTCACTTCCATGGCTAGAGAACGAGTTCAATACATTTATCCTCATCTCGCCCCTTCAGGAATCACTGGAACACCTTCTGTTCAACGAACAATCCACGATGACGAGGTCAACGAAATCGCCACCGAAGCTGTGCTAGCAATCGACCCGAACTTCAATGGTATTGCCTGTGTAGACTTGAAGGAAAATGATAAGGGAATTCCGTGTGCAACGGAAATCAACGCTGGACGAATGTTCACTACTTCATTTTTTTTCTCCTATGCGAGCAAGAAAATGCTAAAGAATTATCACGCCAACTTCCCCTACCTCTACGTTAAACTAGCCTACCGAGAACACATGCCCAATGTTCCCAAACATAACATTCTGCCACAAGAACTCTACTGGGTCAGACACATCGATGCGCCAGCAAGACTTGTAAAGGCAGGAAAAGTGGTTGGGGCAATGTACAAATGATTTATGGCGTAATTTTTGATTTGGAAGAAACATTGGTTAAGCTTCCTATAGATTATGAGCCATTGTATGAAGAGATAAAGAGAGCGCTAAGGATTTCGAGAGTTAAACCGTTAACTAAAACTGTTAAGAAGTTAGATGGTAAGTCACGGGAGAAAGTTTATAAACTTTGGGAATGTGCTGAATTGAAAGCGTTACCGAACATGAGCGCCAACGAGGAAGGAATGAAAATATACAAAAAACAATGCAATAAGCCCGTGGCGTTAGTTACCATGCAAGGTAAGACTGTTGTCAGAAAGATTCTTGACCACTTTCACCTATCTTTTAATGTCATAGTCACTAGGGAAGATGAGATAGATAGAGTAAGACAATTAAGAAAAGCCATAGACGAAATAGGCTTGAAGCCCCACAGCGTGCTCGTGGTCGGAGATAGAGACAGCGATGAAGACTCAGCTAAACAAGTCGGTTGCAAATTCTTAAGGGTGATGGCTTGAAAGTCTGGTATGATGCGTGTACTGGAAAACACGTAAGATATGGAGTTGCCATAGCCCAACGGCTCAAAGCTTCAGGACACGAAGTCATACTCACCACCAGAAAACACCCCGATACACTTGCATTATCCAAACTGCTTGGCGAAAAGTTCAAAGTTGTGGGCAAGTATTCCCCCTCTTCACCTCAGTCGAGACTGAAAGAAAGCTTGAAGCGTCAACTCGCTTTTTGTGAAATGTTCGAGAACGAACCACCAGATTATGCTGTCTCTCACGGGTCTATCGACTTGTGTCGAGTTGCTTTCGGATTGGGCGTACCTACAATATCAACGGCTGATGCCCCCCATGCCATTGCGGCAAACAAACTTGCACTGCCACTAGTCAATGTCTTAATCGCTTCCAAGGCAATCCCTCCACGGGAATATGAGAGCTTTGGAGTTAAGAGAATCGTCCAGTTTGACGGAGTGGACGAGGTGGCTTGGGTGAAGGGCTACAAGGCTAGACCCGACGAGTACGAAAAGCCCCTAATCGTTGTTAGACAAATGGAAACCATGGCATCTTACGCCAAAGGAAAACACGACGCCACGGAACAGATAGCACAGAAACTTGTCTCCCTTGGAAATGTGATGTTTATTCCACGATATAGCAGAAGCTCCAGACGCGGGTTGATTGTTCCGCAAAAATTTGTTGATTCTGTCAGTCTTTCAGCTACCGCAGATCTGGTAGTGAGTGTTGGGGGAACTATTTCTAGGGAAGCCGCGTTGCAGGGGACTCTGAGCATAGTGATTCGCACTTTTGGAGCGTCTTACGTCAATGATTATATTTTCAAGGGGGGATTCCCATTATTCACGGTGGAGCCGAGTGAAGCTCTAAAACTAGCGAAGAAATATGTAAGTCGAAAATGGGACGTTAAAGAACGTCTAGAACAGCTTGAAAATCCAGTCGACTATGTTGAAAAAACCATTAGAGAGAAGCTCTGACATTGCTGAAAAGATGTCGAAACAAAGTTTGAGTTTTTAAAAGCGGCATTTCTATCAAATTCTGCAATCCATAAGAGCTAAATAGAGTGGAACGTCCACATCTTACAATAAAGTATTCATGGAGTTAAAAGGCGTATGAGAGTTGAAAAAGTTCTAGTTATCGGGCTGGGAGAGATAGGTGCGCCTCTTCTGGAAATTGTTAAGGGAATTTATAGTGCAGAAGGGCTAGACATTGAGCCTAAAGAGGTTCATGCCCCCGTTGACGTGATGCACATTTGCTTCCCCTATAGTGTAGATTTTGTGGAGACTACGGCCAATTATGTGAACAAGTTCAATCCTAAACTGACCATTATAGAAAGCACAGTTCTCCCCTTCACAACAAGTAAAATCTACGAAAAAACGCAAAATCCAGTTTGTCACAGCCCTGTGAGGGGAAGAAAATCCGACGGGTTCAAATGGGCATACTTCACCTACACGAAGTTTATTGGACCCGCAAAACCGGAATTTGGGAAGATAGCAGAAAAATATTACCAATCGTTAGGCTTCAAAACACACGTATGCAGTTCCCCGTTGGAAACAGAATTCATGAAAGTCCTCAACACCACCTACTACGGACTCATGATTACATGGTTTCAAGAAATCCACAGAATCTGCGAAAAATTCCATCTCAAAGAGGAAGAGGTAATCGAGTTTTTCAGAACAAACGAGAGAGATTCTGGAGGAAGGCATCTGCGGCCGGTGTTCTATCCTGGAGTTATAACAGGACACTGTGTTATTCCAAACGCCGAGTTGCTGAAAGAGTTGTATCCGTCCCCTTTTGTTAAGGCTATTCTGGAATCAAACGAAAAACGGAAAAAAGAAGTAGAATCAAAGTAAACTCGCTTGTTAGATAGGTGCTATGCAATAGATGAAGAACCTATACACGTCGCTAAGCATTAGAAGCTGTTTTTCTTCAAAGCGGCAGAGCTATAACACATTGGTCCGCGGAGGCATTCTGGTTTGAAAATGAAAGCCATAGTGATACTGTTATCTGTGTCGCTCATAGTCTTGGAAATGCTTTTCCCAGTATCTAAGGCTTTGATAATACTGGTTCCGCCGATAGTCTTCGGCTTAGTGGTTACAATTCTATCAGTTAGAAAAGGAATTTCGTACCTCAATGAACTGCCAAATGTCCTAAGAGTTTTGTTTGCGTCGATTGGAGCTGCGTTGATAGGTTTTTTCTCGCCTCTTTCTGCAGTGCTTGGGTTTCTGTTCGTTCTACTTGGTGTTTTTGCAAATGACGAGGCTATGAGGAGGCTGTACAAGCATAAAGGGGTTATTGTGCTGACTGGTATCGATGCCACTGGAAAGTCAACGCACGCCCGCAACATTTCTTCTTGGTTAAAAGGCAAAGGAATAACATGCGAAATACTACCGTTTCACAGATACCTCTTTCTAGGCAAGCTTTCAGGCTTGAAAAAAAGTGGAGGAAAACCAAGTCGAGCAGCAGGAAACAGGGTCCCTATAGCCAAGACTAGCAAGTTTTCGCTCATTAGACCTTACGTGGCTCTTGTTGACAACGTCATATTTTACATCCTTAGAGTGCTTCCGCGCATCGCCGAGCGGGAATGCGTGGTTTGCGACCGTTTTATCTGGGACAACTGCGTTAAACATAAAGCTCTTGGATACAACACGCGTTTTCTTTTTAGGCTTTCCACTTTGATAAGGCCACAAATCGGCATGGTTTTCGACTTGCCTGCAGAAGTCGCTTTCGAGAGAGTGGAGAAAAGAGAGAAGCACCCACGATACACGATTGAGCAGTATGAACTTGAAAGAAAGGAATTCAAAAAAATAGCGGTGATGCTAAACTATCCAACAGTCAACACGAACGAACCAATTCAACAAACATGGAACCGGATAGAGGCTTATCTTGATTCGTTTATTTGAGAAAAAACAACGCAGCAGACTTTAAAATGTTTTTATCACACTTTTCAGCTAGTTAACCTGTCCGGTGATTGCTAAGAAAATGGCAAAAGTTTACGTTTTCATGCCTGCCAGAAACGAGGAAGAAAATCTGCCAAAATGCCTAGCCAACCTCTTAAACCAAACGTTGCGCCCACAAAAAATACTAGTCATTAACGACGCATCAACAGACAACACTCAAAAGATATGTGAGCGGTTCGGAGTTGATGTGATTACGCTAACTAAGCAACACAGGAACTACGTTACAACGCCTGAACTCGCCTACAAAATGGCAGAAGTCATGAACCACGCTTTTCCGCCTCCACCATCATGTGACTACATGATGCAGCATAACCCTGACACGATCCTCCCAGAGAACTATATCGAAGACTTGACAACACGCATGGAAAAAACTCCACACCTTGTAATCGCCTCTGGCCGCATTGAGGGTGAGTACAGCCGAGAAAATCACCCTCGCGCTACTGGACGAAAATATAAAACATGGTTTTGGAACAAATACATCAAAAAATTCCCATTGAACTACACTTACGAAACTTATCCGTTGCTTAAGGCTCAAAGCCTGGGGCTTGAAGTTAAATGTCTTCACGACGTTGTGATGACCACGCTTAGACCGACTAAGCAGTATAAGGCAGATTATGGATATGCAATGAGGGAACTTGGATATTCACTCCCATACATGCTGGGAAAATGTGTCATGGGGTTACGGAAAGCAAAAGCAAAATCTGTCAAACTATTCTATTCGTACTTAACCAGCCCTTACAGACTTGAAGACCCTGATTTGAAGAGGTTCATGAGGTATTATCAGGCAAAGCAGTTTACAAACTTCAAGGCGTTCATTAAACTATTAAAATAGCACGCAACTTCTTTATAATCCCAACCGAAATTACAGTTATAATAGACACAAGAGTTAAGAACTCATAAAAATAGTTTAATGGTTTTGTTAGTGTATGCCACTAAGAAGTCGTATTTTTAGCGCATGCACATTTGTGAGCGGAATTTAAAACATCGCGAAAGGCACTAGTAAATAACATAGAAAAGGGTGAATCTTATCAAACAGTGCGGCAGACTTTAAGGTTAATCTACTTAACACGTAAAGAATCAATTTAATTCAGCCCACTTTAATATTTTGGGAAAGAAATCAGTCATATTGCGTGCGCACGCATTTTTCCATAGGTCTTTCGTAACAGGAACCGCATTCTCTCTTTGACTACCAAATCGTATTCTAAACCATCCAGAGCTATTATTGGAACCTTCAATGATACTTAGTTCTCCTTCGGAATCCAATCTTTATTAAGACTCAGTTCTTCTTATGATTTATAGATTCTAGAAAAATATTCTGTAGCAATACCAAAATACTCGCAATTGTGCTTGCCAAACTGTTTTGCCATTACTCATTTTTCCAAAGCTGTACTTGTTTTACGAGCCAAAGTGTTAACCAGATCAAACTTAGTTCCAATACTGATTCTGAATTCACAATACAGAATAATAACTAGAACTGAAAGAATTCAAAGCAGGCAGACTGTAGAGTGTTCAAAATGGTGTTATCTCTTGAAAAACCTCAAAACATCATAAAAACACACAACAAAAACATATACATCCATACATATCTGCATAAAGTTGACTTAGTTATGTGGGCAAAAAACGGTTCCAAAACTCTACCTCTTGTTTTGAAACGAATTGATGAGGTTATACCTGAAGGCTTTGTTAACAACCGTATTTTGATTGATGACCACAGCGTAGATAATACTCGAGAGATTGCCAAGTCTTTTGGTTGGCAAGTTTTCTTTAATGAAGGGAAAGGCATTTGTAGTGGAGCAAACACTGCTCTTCAACATGTTACGACCGATTTCTTCATAAGTTTTGAACAAGACCTGCTTCTGGCAAAAGATTGGTGGCAGAAAATTCCGAGCCTTCTGGAAGACAAAACGGTGGTGATAGCTTCTGGAGTTCGTGTGCCAAACCAACCAAAAGCTTTGAGAAGGCTTCAAGAATATACGCTTAAGCGTTACCAACGTATTGACATGGAAAAAGCGGATCTCTTTAACGCCAAAACTTTGGACAACACGATTTACAAAACGAAGATAATTAGGAAGCTTGGCGGTTTTCCTTCGCTGTCAGTGTCGGCTGGAGTGGATACTTTTCTAGCTAAAAATGTGATCTCAGCGGGCTTTAGGTGGAAGGTTGATTATACTATAACGTCAATCCATTTGCGTGATGACTTGAAAGACGAACTTGCTCATTATTACTGGTATGGAGCGTGTCATAGACGAACGTCCAATGTATTATATGACAAACCTGCTGATGTCACACGCAACGTGCTTCGATTCTTTTTTAGTCCAGTTAGAGGGTTGCAGATTGCGTTCAAGAAGAACGCTCCTGAAGTGGTTTATATCTATCTGTTGATTCGACTTAACATTCTTAAGGGAATGATGGGGACAAACAGAACATCATAATCGCCTAAAAGGAGAAAATCACAAGTCAAAATTGGCGTGCGCGCAAGTTATAAGCTCTTAGTCTTTCCAACCATAGTTGTTAAAACCTGTTGCTTTAAACCTTTGGCGTGTGTATTTTCAATTCATATTTGGAATTCAGAAGTATAAAATATGGGGTCTAACTCAGAATCGGATTTCTTGGTCTCAGGACAGAATGAGGAACAGGATTGTATAGGTGTTTAACATGGAATCCGTTGAAAAGCTTGAAGGTATCACAGAGTCTTATACGACGCCCTATAAAACAATAGGACGCCCAAAGGTTGTCGACAAACGTTCAATTCTTAATGTTGGTTGTGGAAACGACCCACATGGAACAATCAATTGTGATTTGTTCGTAGAATCGACAGAACACAGAAACGCAGGAGACAAAAAAATAAAAACAAAGAAAATACCAAACTTCGTCATATGTGATGCACACTATCTACCATTCAAAGACGACAGTATTGAAATAGTATACTCACATCACGTTCTGGAACACCTAGACTACCCATTAATCGCACTACAAGAATGGAGTAGGGTAGCGAAAAAGAAACTAATTATCATAGTTCCAGATTTAAAAATCTCAAGGATATATGGTGAATTCGGACCACATCTTTATTCTTGGAGCAAATGGACGCTGCAAACTCTAGTAAAAAAAGTTTGCGCAAAAGCTGAAGTACACATTAACCGTCAGCCATTGAGACTACGCAGAAAAGGGAAAATATCTCATATAATAAATTTCGTTTTAAAAAGAATAATGATTTATATGCCTATATTTCAAAACTCAGAACTAACTGCAGTGGGATATCTAAGCTGATAAAGAATAACCCCACACATGTCAAAAGCTTTAATAATAGGGTTAGATGGAGCAACTTGGAACATAATTAAAGCTTCTGTAGACAACAAAACGTACATATATTCAAGAAGCTGATATCAAATGGAGCTAAGGAGGGGTCATATGACTACACTCGATGTAGGTTGCGGTAATCGTCCTTAGTTCGACCGATTAAATTGTCGTAAAAATCCAAAGTCTAACAACCAAGTGCGTGCGCGAAGCTGAGGGAATTCAACGTTGAGGTATTTGTCCAAGTATAGTCTTTTATAGGCTAAATCTCACACTTCTTTTACACGGGCAATACGACTAAACAAGTCAGCTATCCAACGGAGGCGCGATGGAAGATAATCATGTAGTAACTCTATGTCTCGCTTTTTCATAGCTTTCAATGCGATCAAAGAAAGAAGATGCACAACCACACCTACAACTGCGTAAACGGGAAGCAGACGTAAACGTAGAACAAGAAACTGATAAGACAAGGGGTCGATGATTGCCCTCAGAAGTTCCAATGAGAAAAGTGATAGAACCATGGTGATAGACGCCGTTGCCGACTTCCATATTGCCTCTTTGTCGAAATCTATCTTGAGACTCGACCAGAGCACATATGCTCCTAAACTAAACCCTGCAAGTGCAGCAAAAAACCTTGAAAGCGCCACCCCTGTCAAGTCCGCGTTTAAATAGGCTAAAGAAACGTATGAAAGAAATGCTTCTAAGACAATAACGATTGCTGTAATTGAAGAAGCAACTTTCGTTCGTTTCAGCGTGTAAAGCGTGGGAAAAATAGCTGAACCTAAAACAGCTGGAAGCGAGGCTATACACATGACAGCCAACGGAAGCACAGCACCCACGTATCTCACGGTGGCAAACAGGACAATTATTGGATAGGCTAAAGTCGCTACCATCAGGGATATGGGGAACCCTAAGAGGGCAGCGTACCGCGTTGAGGTCTTAAAAGCGTCTTTCAAACTGTCAACTCCTAACATCGAATGCATCTCCGACAATTTTGGAAAGAGAGCAACAGTTATCGCAACCGAAACCAAGTTAGAAACCACAGAAGCTCTAACGGCAATACTATACACTCCAAGAGCCTCCGTGCCTAGAAAAGGAAAAACCAAAATCTGATCCACCCAACCCACAATGAAGACCAAAAGTGCAGAGACATAAATCGGGAAAGAAAACACTAAAAGCGGTTTAAGTTTATGGGCATGTGCCGAGGGAGAAATGTTACGAAACGCAATAAAAAAGCTTGTTGAGCATGACAAAACAAGAGCGAATACCCAGCCTATGACTATTCCAAGAATCCCAAATCCTGCGTAAACCAGAAGAGTGGCAACAGAGTATTGAACCACGGTATAGAATATGCCTATGATCGCAATTTCACGTATCTTTTGCAGACCTTGTAAGAAGCCTTGCGTTTGAAAATAGAATATCTGAATAAAAGAAGACAGGGGGAGAAGCTGGAAAATAAGAACAGAGATACCGAAAATGTTGGATAGCACTCCAGCCAAGACAAAGATCAAGACTGCTATAGTTAATGAAGTTACCACAGAAACCTGTAGAACGCGAGTCACTACTGATCTTGCCTCGTCCTTTTCCCCCTTTGCAAGATAATGGGCAATGTACCTGACAGAAGCCGATCGAAGAGCAAAAATTCCCAATGTCGAGGTTAGTGTTAGGATGAAGCTTAGCATAGTATACATGCCGAAATCCGCTTCAGTGAATAAAATTTGTCCTGCTATCTCCTTTGTGTGCAGAAGGAACCAAACATAAAGCACTCCTAGTGCCGCGTTTAGGAAACCTTGAACAAAGATGAAGGTTGCGCCTCTTGCAACGTGTGTTTGAGGACTTATATCTTCAGTCAATGAACATTTTCACCATCTTAACAGAATAGAATACAATTTAAATGATTTAAAATTCACGCCAAACTATCCATAGTAAATTTTGGCACTTGCAAACAAGAATTAGATGAGCCATGGACTATCAGCTTTGAAGAATTCGTCTTTCAGCAGAGGACACCACCACCATTCGTTATTCAAATACCAATTAACCGTCTTTTCTAAGCCTTCAGCAAAACCAAACTTTGGTTCCCATCCAAGCGCCCTTATTTTAGCAGTATCCAGCGAGTATCTGCGGTCATGACCAGGTCTGTCAGAAACAGGCTTGATCAAACTTTCTGGTTTTTCCACTATTTTCAAAATGCCTTTTGCGACTTCAATATTCATACGTTCTTCACCAGAAGCGATGTTATAGACATCTCCAGCTCCTCCTTCATGAGCCACAAGGTCTATGGCTGCACAGTTGTCTGTCACATATAGCCAATCTCTAACTTGTCTTCCGTCGCCATAGATGGGTAAAGGTTGGTTGTGGAGGGCGCGCAGTATAAGTTTCGGAATGAGTTTTTCAGGGTATTGGAATGGTCCGTAGTTGTTGGAGCTGCGAGTGACAACCAGTGGAAGCCCGTATGTTTTGTGGAAGGCTAGGGCAATGTGGTCTCCTGAGGCTTTGCTTGCAGAGTAGGGGCTGGATGGGTCTAGAATGTCTGTTTCTTTGAAAGACCCGCCCTTTATGCTGCCGTAGACTTCGTCGGTGGAAATCTGCACAAACCTTTCAACGTCAAATTTTCTTGCGGCGTCTAAAAGAATGTAAGTTCCGTATGCGTCTGTTAAAACAAAGGAACCTGCCTCTACGACACTTCTGTCAACGTGGGTTTCAGCCGCGAAATTCACTATTAAGTCAAATTTTTCCTTCACCAAAGGCTCTACTGTCTTTCTCTCTCGAATATCTCCATGAACAAACCTGTAGCGTGAATCGTCCTTCACATCCTGCAAGTTCTCAAGCCTACCTGCGTAGGTAAGCAAGTCGAAGTTGACGATTTCTATGTCGTCGTAGTTTGATAACGTATGTCTTATGAAGTTGCTGCCGATGAAGCCTGCACCGCCCGTTACTAAGACTTTCATTTTTTCACCCATGTTTAAGCCAGGGTGCAAGCTTCCAGTTGTATGGTATCTTTGTGGTGTTTGGCGGTAATCGGTGTTCGTCTGGTTTCTCATAGTTGTATAGATTAGTGGGTACGTTCATGACGAGGGCTGTTTCTTCGCTTATGGTTTTGAATCCGTGCCAAACTTTGGGTGGCACCTTCACAAGCGTGGGGTTTTTTTCGCCGACGATGAACTCGTTGATTTCTCCTTCGGTTTTTGAGTTTTTTCTGCCGTCATATAAGACGAGTTTAACCATTCCTTTTATGCAGGCCATATTGTCTGTTTGTTTTTTGTGCATGTGCCAAGCCTTCACCACTTGGGGGTAGGCGGCGGTGACGTATGATTGTCCAAATTTTCTGAAGGTTTCCCAGTCGCTTCTGAACACTTCCATTAGCCAGCCTCTTTCATCTGCAATTAGCCGTAGTTGTTGTGTAACTACTCCTTCAATCAGTTCTAGATCCCTCACATAATTATTCTCGAATTTTCACCCACAACAAGTCTATAACCTTTTGGGCTTTTCTGATTTGTAGCTAGCGTGGTGCCCGCTCCTATGAGGCTGTCGGTTATTTTGCCGTTTATTTCTATGCAACAGCCATTCATGATTATCGAGTTTTCTATCTCGCCTCTCTTGATTTTCACGTTGTTTCCGATGCTTGTGTAAGGACCTATGTAGACTTGTTCTCCTATGATTGTATGATTGCCGATTATAACTGGACCTCTTATCAAAGCTCCACGCTTGACAACTGTTTCTTTTCCAATGGCTACTCTTCCTTGAATAGATGGTTTTTCTTCAACTGTGCCTTCTGTTTTCTCTTTAAGATCGTCAAGTACAAGTCGGTTTGCTTCCAGTATGTCTCCAACTGTTCCAGTGTCCTTCCACCATCCTGTTACAAACTTGTAGCCGACTTTGTGTTCAGCGTCTAGCAAGCCTTGCAATGCTTCAGTGATTTCCAGCTCTCCCCTCCAAGAAGGCTTCAAAGCCTTTATCATCTTGAAAATTATGGGTTTGAGGAAATATATGCCTGTGAGTGCGTAGTTGCTAGGCGGTTTTTTCGGCTTTTCTACTAACTTAACCAGTTTTCCATTTTTGTCAAATTCAGCCACTCCAAAGTGCTTGGGATTCTCAACTTCACAAAGAAGCACCATTGCGTCGTCGTTTGAATCCTTAAATTCTTTCACAAACGCCCCAATACTACCTTTCAACAGGTTGTCGCCGAGATACACAACGAATGGGCTGTCGCCGACAAAGTTCTCTGCAAGGCTAATCGCCTGAGCTATTCCGCCAGGTTGTTTTTGATGGATATAAGTTGTTTTTACGTCGAATTCTCTACCGTCCCTATAGTAGCTTTGCACTTTTTCCGGCATAATGTCTCCAACGATAATCGCAATCTCTTCTATACCTGAATCTCTCAGGTCTTCTAGAACGTATTGTGACATCGGCTTGTTTGCCACGGGAATTAACTGTTTCGGCCCAGTATGGGTTAACGGTCTAAGTCTTGTACCGTGCCCCCCATGCAGGATGACTCCTTTCATTTTGTTTTCACCCAACTTTGGTTCATCTCCCTCAAACCTTGTGTAACCCCTAAAAGCTCTGTGTCTATTCTTTTTTTGACTTTATCCACACAGAGAGATGAGTCTTTTGGTCTCTTCGCTATCCACGCCTTTAATTCGCTCATCTTTATTGACCTTACAAGACTTGCGTCGAAGTCAAAGGCTTCAACAACCTTCAACGCAAACCCGTATCGACTTATCCGTTCGCTTCCAGCAGTGTGGTAGATTCCCTCCAGTCCCTTATCGACTATTTCTAGAATAACTTCAGCCAAGTTATCAGCGAAAGTGGGAGAATTATAATGGTCTTCCACAACAGTGAGAGGTTTCTTTTTCTTCAGAGACTTTATGATCCACATTGCAAAATTCGGCTTCTCAGGGTGCACGCCATACAAGACGCTGGTTCTCAAAATCACAAAGCGTTCACAGAGCTTCGCAACGTATTTCTCTCCCATCAACTTCGTCAAGCCATAATAGTTAATGGGGTTTGGCTCATCCTCCTCGGTATATAGCCCCTTTTCACCGTCAAACACATAATCGGTTGAAACATAAACGATTCTTGCATAGGCTTGGCGGCATGCTTCTGCAAGAATCTTTGTCCCCGCTGCATTCACCCTCAACGCATAATCCTTGTTAGTCTCACATTTGTCAACGTTTGTCTTTGCAGCCGTGTGAATCACGACGTCTGGTTTTACTTTGCTGAAAATACGTTTTACCTCGCTTTCATCTGTAATGTTCATTTTCAACGATTTCAGAAACATTGGATGTGTCGTATGTGTTGGATAAACCGCGTATTTTTCTTCAGCTTTGTCAACAATTTTGCTTCCTAACAGTCCACTAGCACCTGTGACAAGAATTTTCTCCATGTCCAGTCCTTCGCAGAAAACAGTTTCTACTGATTAATGCGGCTCTACAAGTTTTAGCTGATGTAGCTGGTTTTGCCTTCCTCGCTCTTACGCATTTTCCTCGCGTAAGTTTCTCTCCGCGTCTCTATCTGCCGCATCTTTTCCAAAATCTCATCCGACTTCGTAATTTCTTTATCCAAGTCATCTAAACTAAAAGTAATTCGCAACATCTTTTGCAAAACAACAAGAATGCTTTTCGCGGCTTTAGGATCTGGAAGATAACCACGGGTTTCTGCCAAAAGACATAGCGCCGGAATGCTTTTGAACTTCGCCATGCCCACAAGTAGGCCAGCTGTTCCAACTATAGGGTTCCCGGGAGGACTAGAAGAGGCATCTGCTTTAAGAGCATTATCCAGCGTTTTAGTATCTGTAGCTGTGGCAATTACCTTAGGTATTTCATCAGCTTCCTTGCGGTAGCCACCAAGAGTAATTATAGTTTCTACCTTGTGTTTCTTAGCGAAGTCTAAGATAGTTTCAGCAATTTCGTACTGTCCCTCGATAGTTTGAGCCTGGCTGTCACCTGTGAAGAGAATGAGATCATTGCCCTTTGGATTTCTCCAGCAGTGAAACTCGCCGCGGAGAAGACGAGTGTTACCTTTCTTGTTTACAATAACATAGTATGGGAAGTGAGGTGAGTGAAGAAGAGCAAATTTTTCGGCTTTTAGCTGCTTAACAAGATAGCGAGTGGCAATTCTGCCCACCATTCCTAGTCCTGGAAGGCCTTCTATGAGAATGGGGTTCTCGGGTCTTATTTGAAGCTTTTCTTTGATTGCCGTTTTCATGAGTGTATACCTTCTTTTTTCAGGGACATGCGGTGTTTGGCGTATTTGTCGTTTGGAGAGAATTTCGCGGGGTGAGGACTGTGGACTTTGCCGTTGCAATAGGGACACGTCTCTCTGTTTAAAGTGTAACAGCTGCATTTTTCACATTTTCTGAGAAGCCAAACCATGTTATTTTTCCCTTTTGAAACTACCCTCTCCATCTGCTTTTGTGATGATTTTTATGGCTGTTTCTGAGGCTTTCTGAAGTATGGTTTCGGCTTGCTTATAGTCTTCGGCTTCTACTTTCAGCCGGTATTTTGGGGCTGCGATTGTGTAAATGTGAATTTTTGCGGTGTCCGGTGTTTGGGTTTTTTGGGCTGCGTGCAGGGCTTTTTTGATTATGTTGACACCGTCGGGTCTGGTGCTGGTGAGCTGGAGAACTCCCTTTATTTCGACTTGTGGGGGCCGGATTCTTTCTTGAGCTAGCTCAGCTAATGTCTGGGCGATGTCAGAGGGGACGCTGATTTTTGTTAGCGCTTCGAGACCTTGGCGGCTTGCTTCTTCAAAGGCGGTATAGACATCGCCGTAGGTTTCTTCCATAGGTATAGCTGCTTTCTCTATGATTTCTTTGAGCGGTTTGCCGAGTTTTTCGGCCGTGATGCGGAGGAAGGTTTCGGCTTTGCGTTCGTGTTTGAAGGTGTAGATTTTATCTATGCGTTCGCGTTTGTTGACTCGTTTGCGGGAGAGATCTATGTGTGTTTTGTTTGGGTTGACGCGGAGGACTTTGAGGACGAGTTTTTGGCCTTCGCGGACGTGGTTGCGTATGTTGCGGACCCAGCTTGTGCTTATTTCGCTTCGGTGGAGGAGTCCTTCTTTGTTGTCGTATTCTTCGAGGGTGACGTAGGCGCCGTAGTCGGTGACTTTTTTGACTGTGGCGAGGACGAGTTCGCCTCTTTCTGGCCATTCGGGTTTTTGGAGGGAGGGCATTGTTGCGGCTGCCTCACTCCATTATGGCTATGATTTCGCCGTTGATTTTCGCTTTGCCTCCTGTTGGGGTGGCAAGGGTGGTTTTGCATATTTTGCATTTTACGGTGTTTGTTGGGTTGCTGTAGATGAGTTGTTCGTTGCCGCAGTCGGGGCAGCGTACGCGGATGAAGTAGGATTTGGGATTGGGGATGAGGGTCTCCCAGTCGGTGCTCACGGTTTAGGCTCGACCTCCGATTGTTAGTTTTCTTAGGCGCATGCCCTCTTTTTGGATGATGAAGCCGCATTTTTTGCACTTAAGCTTGAGAACTTGCTTTTTTGTGGTTTTGGCGAATTTTTTCTGAAGAGGCCATCCTTGACCGCCGTATCCGTGTTTTTCTCTTTCGTGGCGGCGGGCGCCGACGGCTAGGGCACGGCGTTTTCCAGCCTTGTAGAGGCTTACAGAGTGTTCTGTGTGAGTTTTACATTTTGGGCAGTATGTGTTAATTGTTTTGGGGACGTTCATGATTTGCACGCACGGTGCTTGTTGCGTTTAGGTTAGACAAAAACCAACCATATAAACATTTAACAATCTAGCTTTACGTGGTTAGGTATGTGTGACCACTAAAAATAAAAGCATAACGCTCCAAGTAGTTTTGCCAATCAATGGTTAAATATTCGCGCGCATTGTCGTTCTATGCATTGTCTGCCTTCTCGCTTTTCTCTTAGTATTAGCTCTTTCAGGGTCCTCGCAAGGAGGGTTAAGTGAAAATGACTCTCACTGTCATACGTCTCTGAGCGCTCCTTGCGTCGCCTACGGATTTCTATCTTCATGGCCTTCGAAGGAAGGATTGTATGCTCTATTCTCTTTTCTGCGGTTTGCCTGCTGTTATTGTTTTGCACAAGAAGGATAGATGATGAACCATGAGAAGTTGAAGTTCGACATCATTCATAGGAGGTTAAGTAGCGGTGGCAAATAACATGAGTCTCAAGTCGAGCGTACGCACTAATATTAAAAGGATAAATAAACATTATACAATTCATAAGTCCATGAAAAAAGATAACGGAGAAAAACAGAGTACGTCCAAACTCTTCAAAATGGCGGTTTGCATCGTAGATGACCCCGATAAAATCCGACTACTCGCCGACTTTACGCGCGCGGAAATTCTACATTGTTGTACGAGCATCCCATGACAGATGCTCAACTCTCCAAAGAACTCGGTCTGACAAGAGCCGCGGTCGGCTACCACCTCAATCTGTTGATGAAGGCTCAACTCATCTACTTACAAAAGGTTGAGCCCAAAGAACATGGCATCCTACAGAAATTCTACTGCCCGGTAGCAACCTTCTTCATAGTAAACTACGATCGCATACCAAAGGATGTTAAGAGATTCTTCATACAGACGCAGATTGTGTATCTAAGAAAAATCTTTATCGTTTTCCAGTTGCACCACTGCTTCTTTGGCGTCTCACCGACGACCCTCGAAAAATTAGCTCTGACTATGGTAAAGCAACTCGAGAGCACTGAACGAAAACACGCAAAAGAGAGACCTGTAGAAACGCTGAAACACTAAAAGTAAAGATATACGCCGAAGCCCTCAAGAGCCTCACGAAACAAAACAAGTGACACACCTTGTTAAAGGAGCCCAAAGAACTTAAACTGTAGAGACTGAAGAGAAATGTGCATATAAAAATAATCCCGTTTGGGGCTTATCTACCCGATATATCGCACGCCAACTCACTATTAATATTCGAGATCTATTTGGTGCCTATTTGAAACCAAATAGTGTCAAAACTAAGCGTCCAAGTAAGTTTCCGCCTTTATAACCTTTCATGGTAAAACGAAGGTTTACAAAAAAGAAAGCGCACGAAGCGCGCCGCCCGGGTATGAGTAGACCAGCGCGCGCATATAAATTCTAAGAAATGAGCATTCTGGAAAGCATGGAATGATGGATTCATAGATATCGATATATTCTTAGTTACCACTACGTTACGCTAAGCATAAGATTTTGGAGACCGTGACCAGAAATGAAGCGTGGATCTACACTTCAGAAAAAAAGGTTCCTGGCTGTGAACACCATCTTCGCCATTACTGCTATAGCCATAGAATGGACGGGAATCTCACTAAATATGTACGTTTACGCTGACAACTTCTTCAATATCTTCAATGTGCCCATGATCATCATCGCTTCTTGGATTGCAATAGGTCACACATCATGGGTTGTTTACAAGAAATTCGGTTGGGTTGCTGGGCTTTTGACAGGTATAATCATCGACTTACCCCTCGAATTCTTAGCCTTTCACCTAGGATGGTGGACATGGATTCCCAGCTGGTCCCCTGCAATATTCTTCAATGCTCCTGTTGCAAACTTCGCAGTATACCTGAGTGTGAGTTTAGGGAGCATTATAATTTACAAATACACAATGAAGTCAAAATTGTAACAATAATACGCGCGCAAAGGCTTTATGAAAATAGTGATTTTGATTGAATAATGGAGTTGATAAGAATGGCATTTAAAGTTGTTTTTCTGGCTCATACTCTTGATGCTGATCCAGAGAAAAATAGATGTTTTGTCGAGGTCATGCACTTAGATTATAAAAGCCATTCTTTCAACACTTAGAGAGGGCCTAAGAGACACACACTCAAGCCCCGCATTCATATTTAGTTCCTAATGGAGCAGTCTACTCCTAGCGCCAAACACACACTCTTAAAAGCCACAAATACAGACTACAAACAACAGGAGCGCACCAACAAACCATGTGCATCTTAGGCAAAAACAAACTCCAAAACCTCATACAACAATACCACATAATCTATCCCTACGACCACAGCCTCCTCGATGGCGACAGCTACGTCCTAACAGTCAAAGAAGAAACCACCCTAAACTACCTAGAACACCAAAACATCACAAGCCACGAAATAATCTTCACGCCACCCAACCTCGTCGCCCACCTAACAGCCAAAAGCAAATATGGACGCATGGGACTAAGCTTCCTCAACGCCGCAAAAGTCCACAGCGGCTTCATAGGCAGACTAGCACTAGAAATCGTAAACCTCAGCAACGACCGCCGTTCCATCACAATAAAACGAGGCGACCCCTTCATGCACATCGAATTCATAACCCGCCAAGGCACCCCATCCCCCTACACAGGACAATACCAATTCCAATACCTCACAGAAGAAGAAATACAAATGTACATCCCCATCCTAAAAAAAGTCTTCCCAAACTACGAAGAACTAACAAAAAAATGGTTCAAAAACACGCCAACAACCCCATAACCTAACTTGACGCAAAAATCCATATTTTCAATTCATAACTGACATAACAAACTATCACAACAAACGCTTTAAATATTACCAAAATCGCTATGCAGAGGGGAAAACAGCAGTGAAAGCCAAAAACTACCGAGAAGTAAAAGGTCAACCTTGCACAAGAAAAGAATATACCAAAAGCTCACCCCCATCAAAAATCACCAAATTCACCATGGGCGACACAGAAACAAAATTCCCAATCAAAGCTAAACTAATCGCCCTAGAAAACGCGCAAGTCCGCCACAACGCTCTAGAAGCTGCAAGAATAGCCTCAAACCGCCACTTATCAACAAAACTTGGAAGCAACTACTTCCTGCGAATCATGCCTTATCCACATGCAATCCTCAGAGAAAACAAAATGATATTCGGCGCCCACGCAGACAGACTGCAAGACGGTATGCGCCGAGCCTTCGGAAAACCCATAGCAACAGCAGCACGAGTGAAAACCAACCAGCCTATAATAGTAATAGGCGTAAACGAGGACTCCATAGAAACCGCAAAACAAGCCTTAAAACGCAGCAAAGCAAAACTCCCAATGCCCTGCCGCGTAACAATAGAAAAAACAGGGGACTAACAACTATGAGCACATCAAGAGAAGAAAAACTCGTACTGTGGTTCGAAGAACTAACAAAAAACGACATTCCAACAGTCGGCGGCAAAAACGCAAACCTAGGGGAAATGACACAAGCAAAAATTCCTGTTCCACCAGGGTTCGCAATAACAGCTCAAGCATACCAGAGGTTCATTACCGAAACAAACATTGCTCGAGGAATTTACCAAATCATTAAAGAAACCGTTATTGACACTGACGACCCTAAACAATATGCAGAAGCCTCCAATAAAATCAGAAAACTCATCGAAGCAGCTGGAATGCCTAAAGAAATAGAGGAAGCAATCAGAGATGCTTATCAGAAACTAAGCGATAGAACAAACTCCACAAACCTCTCTGTGGCTGTTCGCTCTAGCGCAACTGCTGAAGATTTGCCAGATGCTTCTTTTGCTGGACAACAAGAAACATACCTCAACGTAAAAGAGCCTGACGAACTGATTGAGAAAACGATTAAATGTTGGTCAAGCCTTTTCACCACAAGGGCTATTTTTTATCGAACTAAAAAAGGGTTCAAACATGAACAAGTCCTAATAAGTGTAGGTGTTCAAAAAATGGTGGACGCCCGCTCAGCAGGCGTTATATTCACGATAAACCCAGTGACTGGCGATCGAAACCAAATAATCATCGAAGGTACTTGGGGCCTCGGTGAAGCAGTTGTCTCAGGCGCGGAAACCCCTGATCATTTTGTAGTAGACAAACAAACATTTGAAATAATTGAACAAAGGATAGCTAAGAAAACAGTGGAGTATATTCGCAACCCAGAAACCGGAAAAACAGAGCATGCTGAGGTGTCTTTAGAGAGACAGAAAAAGCCATGCATTACAGACGAGGAAACTAGAAGGCTGGCTCAACTAGGCAGTCAAATCGACCAGCATTATGGCAAGCCTCAAGACATCGAATGGGCTATAGACCGTAATATACCGTTTCCTGAGAATGTTTTCATTGTACAGTCGAGACCGGAAACCGTTTGGAGCGTAGAAGAGAAAGAAACGGGAATCGAAGCAATTGGAACCCCAAAACAGCTCTCAGAAATGGAAGTTGTAGCCAGAGGTATTGCAGCGGGCAGGAGGGATATAGGGTTTGGTGTGGCAAAGGTTGTTTTCACACCTGAAGACGCTTCAAGGCTGATTAAAAAAGGAGACATACTTGTTGCAACTATGACGAACCCTGATTTTGTGCCTTTCATGAAACTTGCCAGCGCTATAGTAACAGATAAAGGCGGCGTTACGGCTCACGCAGCGATTGTAAGCCGTGAGCTAGGTATACCGTGCATCGTAGGTGCGGAGACAGCGACCAAAACGATGGTAACAGGCAGGGAATATACTGTTGACGCTCGAAGCGGCGTAGTTTATGAAGGCATATTAGAGAGGCTTGAAGAAACTGCAGCTCCAATAGTCAGCATGGATTATGCTTCTGTGGTCCAGTCTGCACCCGTAACTGCCACAAAGATTTACATGAACCTTGGAGTCCCAGAAAAAATCGATGCATACAAAGATTTGCCTTTTGACGGCATAGGGCTTATGCGTATTGAGTTCATTGTTAGCGACATCGGTGAACATCCACTCTACTTGCTTGAAAAAGGTGAAGGAGATAAATTTGTTAACAAGCTGGCGAAAGGCATAGCCAGAGTTGCAAGTGCAATTCAGCCCCGACCAGTGGTTGTTAGGTTTAGCGACTTCAAAACAAATGAATATCGAGATTTGAAAGGTGGCAAAGAATACGAAATTGAGGAAGCCAATCCAATGCTTGGTTGGCGAGGAGCAAGCCGCTACATAAGCCAGTGGTACGAGAAAGCCTTCAGATTAGAGTGCCAAGCCATTCGCAAATGCCGTGAAGAGTGGAGGCTTAAGAACGTCTGGGTCATGCTTCCCGTAATAAGAACTTTGTGGGAAGCCAAGAAGTGCCTCGGAATCATGAAAGAGGAAGGGTTGGAGAGTTCTAGAGACTTTCAAGTATGGTTCATGGCTGAGACCCCGTCAATAGCGATAATGGCAGACGAGTTCTCAAAGCTCTGCAATGGCTTTTCCATAGGCTCAAACGACATGACCCAAGGCATCTTAATGATAGATCGAGATTCTGAGAGACTTGGACAAATGGGTTATTTCGATGAACGAGACCCAGCAATCAAACGCATAATTGCACATTTGATCAAGGTAGCCCACGAGAACGGAGTTACAGTTTCAATTTGCGGCGAAGGCCCCTCAAATCTGCCAGACTTTACTGAATTCCTAGTTCGCTGCGGTATAGACAGCATTTCCGTTAACAACGACGCTGTAATAAGCACCAGAAAATTGGTTGCAAGTGTTGAACAGAAAATCCTATTAGAGCAGTCGATAAAGAGCCGAGAACAATGGCAAGAAAAACAAAAACAAAAAGCTTCACGTGACCTTGAATGGCCCCTTAGCTGAGATTTTCTGTCTCTTCCCTTTTCAAAGGTTATTTCCTTCTAAAGAGAAAGCACAAATGCCATCCTCAACATTTGACCTAGAAGAAAAACGACTAGAAAGGGAAGTTCGAAAAAGAAGAGCCAAACTAGTTCTTATACAACTTCCTGAAGGGTTGAAGCCTCATGGTCCAAGACTAGCTGCCATAGTTGAAAGAGCTGGCGCTCTCGCAATTGTCTCCGCAGACCCTTGCTATGGCGCTTGTGACTTGGCAATAGTTGAAGCAGAGAGGTTAGGCGCAGACCTCATCGTTCACTACGGTCACAGTGCGATGCTAAAACAAGCCGCAGTTTCAACACTTTACATCGAAGCAAAAGCAAAAAGCTCCGTCAAAAACGCTGTAAAAAAGACAGTTCCTTATCTTGAACAGTGGAAAAAAATAGGCTTAGTAACAACCATTCAGCACGTGTACAAACTTAATGAAGCGAAAAACGTGCTTTTGGAAGCAGGCAAAGCCGTCGCAGTTGGAGATGCAGGACGGTTGAAGTATGCAGGACAAGTTCTCGGCTGCGATTATAGCAACGCAAAAGCAGTTTCAAAGGAAGTAGAAGCTTTTCTCTTTGTTGGCGGCGGCAAATTTCACGCATTAGGTGTAGCTCTAGCTACAGCAAAACCTACAATAGTAGCAGACCCCTACGAAAAGAGAGCCTTCTCAATAGAGGATGAAACTGCAAGAATGCTGAAAAGACGGTGGGCAACCATCCATGAAGCCAAGCAAGCTGAGAAAATCGCCATACTAATAGGGTTAAAAGCTGGACAGAAAAGACTCGACCAAGCCTTAAAAATGAAAAAACTAGTGGAGGACGCTGGCAAAAAAGCGACGTTTTTAGCTTTGAAGGAAATTACTCCAGAAGCCCTAATGCAGTTTCCAACAGTAGACGCTTTCATAAACACAGCATGTCCCAGACTGTCCATAGATGACGCTAAAAAATTCCGCAAACCCTTACTTACACCCAAAGAGATGTTCGTTGTCCTAGGCGAGTTACAATGGGAAGAACTATGCAAAAAAGGCTGGTTCGAAAGCTAGACTTAGAAATTGCACTTTCAAAAGTCGAACGGCACCCGTCTCCAAAAGCCTATCTGGAACAATACACAATAACTCCAGAAGCCGCCGCAGAAATACTATACCTAGCCGCATACACATATAACCACATAATAGACAAAACCATAGCAGATTTGGGCTGCGGAACAGGAAGACTCGCCATAGGTAGCGCCCTTCTGGGAGCAAAAGAAACAGTCGGCGTGGACATAGACAAAGTCGCCACAAAAACAGCATCGAAAAACGCTGAAAAACTAAACATAAAAGAGAAGACCCAGTGGATAACCGCCGATGTCACTACAATCCGAGGAACATTCGACACAATATTGCAAAATCCCCCATTTGGAGTGCAAAAGAGAAAAGCTGATCGAAAATTCCTAGAAAAAGCTCTAGAAATAGGCAAGCACATTTATTCGCTACACAAAAGCACAAGAGAAAATCAAAAATTCGCCAAAGGGCTAAAAAAGCGTGAACCCCGATTTATACCAGTTTCCCCATCTCCATTTTTAAAAAGGCTTATTGAAAGACATAGTGGAAAAATTAAGGCTGCATACGCTATACCAATGACCATTCCGCACATGTTCGATTTTCATAGAAAAAATAGACATCACTTTCTCGTTGATCTATACGTAATAGAGAAAGAAGAAACTTAACCTTAATCATGAATCTTTCTCATTTCTCAAGTTGATAGAGGTATTGAATGTTTTTCCATCAATATATTTTATAAATTTCATGAAAAAATCTACACTTAAAACCCCAAAATAGCTTCTGAATAAGTCTAACCATTCCTTAAGCGACATGTGCCAAATGTGAGATTTGTCTCCGTACATGTCGTTTAAATCTGTTGTAGGAACAGAAACAACCACTAAGCCCTTAGACTTGGTAACTCTCTTTATTTCGTTCAAAGCCAAATTCAGATTTGAGCAATGTTCCAAAGTTTCAAAAGCCGTTGTAATATCGAACAATTTTGATCTGAATGGTAGAAAAAACGCGTCAGCCCTAACAATGCTTAAGCGGCGGTTCATTTTCTTAGCTTTTTTAGTTGCCTATGCCGAAATGTCGCATCCCGCTGATTTTAGTCCTACCGACCGAAACCTGCTTACAGAATGACCCAGCGCGCATCCAACATCTCATACTCTTCCATTGCCATTATATTTCTTTATTAGCGATTCAATCCTTCGAAACCTAAACCACGCATTCACTCGATAAAAAATGGGAGCATAACCAAATAGAATAGGACTACGATCACCAACAAAGTATTCTTCTTCGTACACTGTTTTAATCAATCTCCTTGAGAGTGTCATGGTAGCGTGATTTCTTATTGAAGTCTTCATAGTGTCGCATAATAATTTAGCAATTACTCCTCAATCAAAAGGTTTATTGAGGAGCACGGTGGAAAAGTAACGAGCATTCCAGCTTAAAGATAACTATTTGAAACCCTTTAAGTTGCACACAAAAACAAAGGAGAGAAAAATAATATGAGTGAACCTCGTTCAAAACGACAGAGCGGACAGTTCGTTGTTCCAGGAGACCGTTTAGGAGTAATTGAGGAATTCACGCCAGGTCAAGGCACCTACGTAGAGCAAGGAAGAATCTACGCCAAGGTTAGTGGACGCACGCTTCTAGATTTACAAAACAAAACAGTTTCAATTTACCCGCTAGTTCGTGAAGTAAGAATACCAAAAGTTGGAAGCATTGTAACTGGTCAAGTTTCAAACCTTCAAAACAAAACCGCGATTGTACGGATATTCAAAATAGGAAAAGAACATTTGTCCGGCGTTTTCTCGGGGTTGCTTTACATTTCAGACATAAGCACATCTTACGTTGACTCAATCCACGACGCGTGTAAACCAGGAGACATAATCCGTACAAAGGTGATAAGCGAAAAAAACCGAGTTTACCATCTCTCAACAACTGACAAAAACCTTGGCGTTTTATACGCCTTCTGTTCGCGATGTGGACATATGCTACAGCAAAAGCGTTATAGAATGGTTTGTCCCAACTGTGGAAAAATTGAAAAGCGCCGAATTGCGGTAGATTACGATAAAGCAGTCTTTTAGAAAGAGGGAGAATGACGATGAAAGTCAAGATTTTGAAAAAGACGAAAAATGAGTTGAAGATAGAAATTGATGGAGAGGGCCACACGTTTTGTAACGTTGTTCAAAAAGCACTGCTTAAAAATAAAAAAGTGGATCTGGCTGGCTACAACATTCCGCATCCTCTCACTGCAAATCCTGTGGTTTATCTTCGCACAAAAACACAGAGCAAACCAGAAATTGTGCTTCGGAACGCTGTGAAAGAGGTGCAGAAGGACACTGAAGCGTTTAGAGTAGCGTTTGACAAAGCTTTAAAAGAATGGCAAAGTTAGCAAAGTCAGGGTTATAAGTCAAGTTTTTTCTTTGCGTCAGAAAGAAGAGAACCGAACGCTTCAGCAACGTCTTTATAATTTGTCAACGTGTTTACGCTTTCTGTGATTGTTGTTAAGCCTAGTAACCAGACGTAGACTAGTAATGCTTCTGCAGCGTCTGCTTGTTTATGGCGGTCTACTCTTGAAGGCATGAGTTCTCTTAGTTCTGCTTGTTTTAGGGCTTTAGAAAGCATGTGGCTGTTGGCTTTTGCTCCAGTTGGTTTTCCAGTTTTTATAGAAAGATAGATGGAGTAGACTAGGTTGGTGTAGGCGTCACCGAGGGTTGCGAGGTTGTGGTCGGTAAGGATTTCTTGTATAGTTTTGTAGGAGGTTGCGATGGGAAAACGTTTGTTTTTTCTTTGATTTGGCATATTGCTCATCAACTGTTTGTAAAGCAACTTTAAATAATAACGCTTATTCTTTGGCTGTTGCGAAGAGTAAGAGAGGGTGCTGCGAGTGAGGAATGCAAAATTTCGTTCTGTGAAGCCTGAGATTAGGGTTGTGGGCGTTGATGATGGTTTTTTTGTTCCTCATACGTGGGGGAAATGTGATGTTGTCGGGATTGTTTTTAGAGGTGGATATTGGCTTGATGGGGTCATGCGAACGCAGGTTGAGGTTGATGGCATGGATGCAACTGAGAAGATTGCAAGTATGATAATGAGTTCGCCGCATTATGGGCAGTTGAGGGTGATTATGTTAGACGGGGTAACTTTTGCGGGATTTAATGTTGTTGATACGTTAAGGCTTTTTGAGAAGACTGGTTTGCCTGTTATTGCGGTTACACGGGAGAAGCCTGATCTCGATGACATCCGGAGGGCGCTAGGGAATTTACCGTTTGCAGAGGAAAGATGGAAGGCAATTAAAAATGCGGATAGAATTATTAGAGTATCTACTAGGAAAAAGGAGGAGGCAGTTTTTATGCAAGTGACGGGGTTTGGGGCTGATGTTGCAAAGAGAATTGTGAAGAGTACTGCTACTCGAAGTAACATTCCTGAGGCATTGCGGGTGGCGCATTTGATTGCTTCTGGGTTGACTGGACCGTTGCAGGAGTAGTGGGAATCTTTATTTGGGCTGGAAAAGATTTTTAAGAGTCGGTTGTGAGGGGAAAGAGACGGATATGGTGAAGAGGTCTTGGAGTTTTGTGTGAAGTGCGGGAAGAGGCTTGTGCCTAAAAAGCAAGAAAGTGATAAGGATGTGGTTTGGGTTTGTCCGAAGTGTGGTTTTAAGAAGAAGAGGGAGGGTGGGGGAAAGACTTTTGTTCCTTTTGTTACGAAGGAGTCGAAGCCTTTTCAGGAGTCTATTGCTGTGATTGGTAAGGAGGCGCAGAAGTTGCGGACTTTGCCTACTATGAGGGTGGAGTGTCCTAAGTGTGGGAATAATTTGGCTTTTGTTTGGCAGGTACAGACGCGGGGGAGTGATGAGTCGTCGACGCAGTTTTTTAGGTGTACTGAGTGTGGCTTTACGTTTAGGGAGTATACATAGCGTTTAGGGTTTAGAGCGTGTGTTTTGCGCAGTGGAGGGACTATTCTATTAGGAGGTAGTGGATAGAGTGTTCTATTAGGTTTCTAATATGGGGTGGTTGGTTGGTTTGTGGTTGGTGGATGGGTTTTTAGTGTGGTTTGATTATAGTTTGTGGTTGTTTTTGGTTTGAGGGAGGTGAGGGTCTGTGATTAGGAGGATTAATCATGTTGCTTTTGCTGTTTCTGATTTGAAGGAGACGGCTAGGTTTTATGAGGAGGTGCTGGGATTGAGGAAGACTGGGGAATGGGCGAATTATGTGATTTTTGATGTGGGTGGCGTGGAGTTGGCTTTTGGTCCCGGAGGCAAGAAAGGTGGCAAAGGAGTAAGTAAGGAGGGTGTTCCGGACATTTTTATGCTTGTTGACGACGTGGATGGGGTTTATGAGAGGTTGAGGGCGAAGGGTGTACGGTTTGTTAGTGAGCCGAAAGATCAGTATTGGGGTGGCAGGACGGCAGCTTTTCTTGATCCAGATGAGAACAAGTTTATTCTAGTGCAAAGAAAAGAAGAGTAAAACGGAACAAGTTTTACGCATAAACAAATGGTGGCAAGGCACAGTAATACCGCATCCTATTAGTGACAAAATAGACAGTAGACTGATCTAAGCACGAATTTTCCTACTTGACAAGCGAGACAAACTCGCAGCCGTATAACCTTCTGATTTCTCATCATTTGAATAATGCTTGAAAACAACAAGATAATTATCCCTAGATAAAAACTTGGAGCAATATGCTTTTATTTGGCTGTTTTACACATACCTAACCACTAGACAAGGTGTGATATTTACATTGTTTAAGGTTAAAATGACCGACGCCAAACTCCTGCGAGACATGTTCCAAGCCATAGCCATCCTCGTAGACGAAGCCACCTTCAACCTCACACCAGAAAACATCCAACTCCGCGCCATGGATCCCTCAAGAGTAGCCATGATAGACTTCCACTGGCCAAAAACAATCTTCGACGAATACCAATGCGACCAACCCCAAAAAATGTGCATAAACATAACTGAACTCCTCAAACTCCTACGTAGAACTGCAAAAGACGAAACCATCGAACTGAGCCTAAACCCCGAAACCGCCCGACTACAAATCAGCATCACCGGACGCTACACCCGTACCTTCAACATGCCCACTCTTGAACCCCAAGAAGCAGAAGTCCCAATCCCAAAAATAACCTTCAAAACCACCGCCAAAACTACAACAGACGGCTTACGCCAAGCCATCGAAGACGCCCAACTCGTAAGCGACCACGTCCGCATCGAAGCAGATGTTGAGAAGCTAACCCTCCAAGCCACAGGAGACCTCATGGGCGCTACCATAACACTCCAAAAAGGAAGCGACGCACTCCTAGACCTCCAAACCCAAGAACCAGCCAAAGCAACCTACAGCCTCAGCTATCTCGCCGAAATAATCAAAGCCGCCTCAGCCACAAGCGAAATCGCCGCACTCCAATTCGCTAACGACATGCCTATACAAATTGACTTCCAACAGCCAAAAGAAGGAAAACTCACGTTCTACCTAGCCCCACGCATAGAAGTAGAATAGGCGCATGTCCCTCACAAAAGACGACCTAGCTAAATATCCCTTTCTTCCCCAAGCAGCAAACGACATCAAACAACTAGACTTAACAATACAAGAACTAACAGAAACACCAGCAGTCATAAAACATGCTGAACAACGCATAACCGCATCTTTTGAGGATATCCCACCACACCGACTAAAAAACCGCGACATAGAAACCGCCTCATTCCCCGTAGCAATAATGATGGTAGCAGCCATCAATGACAAATACCTCAAAAAAAGATATGCTCTCCACGAAGCCAAAAAAATCTACGAACACCTAAAACAAGAAAAACCACAAAAAATCCTCCAAATAGCAAAATACTTCAAATGGAAACTCTCCCAAACACAAACCAAAATCCCCCAAAACTTCAAGCTCCACTTCACACATTACCTGCCAAACACTACAACCCTTCAACAGCCAGAATGGAAACTCATAAACAGACAACTCGACAAAGGCGAAATCTACCTAACCCAACGCGAAGCCTGCCGCCTCCTTCAAGAAGAAATACGAAAATATATAGAGTCAAAGCTTGACACAAAAGTCAGCTCATTGCCCCCAGAAGTCAAAGCTGCAGTTGAGAAACTTAAAAACACGTTCACAGCCCGCAAAGGAGCAATCAAAATAGAAGAATATCCAAAGACAGTAGACTTCGAAGCCTTCCCGCCATGCATAAAAGCACTCTACAACTCCATATCCAGTGGCCACCACCTCTCCCACATAGGCCGCTTTACTCTAACCACGTTCCTAGTAAATATCGGTATGACCGCTGAAAACATCGTAGACCTCTTTCGAACGCTTTCCGACTTCAACGAGCGCCTTACACGATACCAAGTTGAACATATTGCAGGTCAAAGGGGGTCCAGAACAAAATACAGACCCCCAAAATGCTCTACACTTCAAACTCATGGCGTATGCATCAACTCTGATGAAGACTGCAGAAAAGCGTGGAGCCCAGTAGTATGCTATAAGAGAAAACTAAGGAAAAACGTTTAGTTAGGAAAGTAAAACGTGGTTCGCCCAGATTGTGTGTGCGCAACTATTATAAACAAACATATATAACAACACTAACCATTAAAAAGCTTCATTAAGAAAGTTCGTTTCCCAGAAATAGGTGAAAGAAGTGAGCCAAATAGCACTGCCCCCTAGCATAAAGGAGCGAGGTTCTTGCGAGTTGTCTTCAATAGATAAAGCATCAAAGAAAAAACCGTCTGTCGCTATTATGCTCCCTACATATTGTGAAGCAGGCAACATTGAAAGCCTCATAAGGGAAATCAAAAGCTTGAAACCGGATTCTTTAATCGTCGTAATAGACGATTCTAGTCATGATGGGACAGCAAGCATTGTAGAGGAACTAAAGAAGGAATATGAAAATATTCTAGTTTTTACAAGACCTGCCAAACTTGGGTTGGGAACTGCCATTACAGATGGGTTCAAGGTAATCTTATCTTTGAAGAACCCGCCTTATTATATTATTACAATGGACGCAGATTACTCTCATAATCCGCAAGCCATACCGAAGCTACTTGCAACCGCTGAGAAAGGCTATGACTTGGTTATTGGAAGCAGATATAAAGAAGGTAGTAGAATTGTCGGGTGGCACATTCTGCGGAGGCTAATTAGTCGGGTGGCGAATTTCATTGCTGCTACGATGGTTGGAATGAGGATACGTGATTGTACAAGTGGTTTCAGATGCTACTCTAAGAATTACGTAAAAAATGTGATTGGTCATCTTCACAGTCAAACATATGAGATACAAATCGAAACAGTCAAACAAGCGTGGACCCGAGGTTTCAAAGTCATAGAAATACCGATAGTATTTGAAAATAGGAAGAAGGGTAAGTCAAAGCTTACGAAAGCGGAATTTCAAGGATTCTTATCGTACATTACCAAAACAAAATTAGGCGTGTGTACATCTAGAGAAAAAAAGTCAGAATCTCTGTGATATTATCATAAATCTTTGATTTATTAGAGTCTTTGAAACTCTGAAATAGTAACGCTTGTGCATATTCGATTTCTCATCTTTGCTATTGTACAGCCCCTCGTTTTAGCCAACGCAAAACATCTCTTCCCCATAAAAGTACTTCGGGCAGAAATTGTCGTGGAGATGACCTTGCAGGATCTACATATGGTTCATTAATAAACGTCTCTAAAGGTTTCAGCGCATTTTCTATGTCTAGAGTTTTCTGATAAATCTCTTTCATGTTTTTCTTTGCCTTCGTTATCTTTTGAAATCCCTGTTTGTCCATTAGCTTCTGCAATACTGTCGAGAGGCTTACAGGGTCACTTCCGAGATACTTGAACCCGCCACCATTGTTAATAACCATCTCAGAATGTTCATCCCTTGCGGGTGTTATTATTGGAAGATTTGCCCAAACATAGTCCATTATTCTTGTTCTTACGCTTAGCTCATCTTCTACTGTGTTGCAAGGGATATTAACGGCAACATCGGATTGAAGATAGTAATTCCCTCGCTCCTTAAAAGGCACTATACCAGTGAAGACCAAGTTATTTTTCAAGAGCGAATTATAACCCATCCTCAAGATTAGCTTTTCAAAATGCTTGTTTCTCGGATTGCCTCCAAAAAAAACACATTTAAAATTTTTCCGACCTTTTTTGACCAAAGTATTGAGGGCTCTGAACAAAGTTTGATAGTCATACCATGGCAAGAAAGCCCCGGCTATTAATATCACCAGCTCACCTCTTTGTTTATCTATGACCATTTTTCGTGATACTGGAGGAACTGAAGGGGGAGTCATAGGGATATGGTGGATAAGAGAAGCGGAGAGTTTTCGTTTGAGACTGCAGAGTCTCTTAGAACTAACAAGGAGTCCGATCAAGTAATATCTTTCCCTTGAACCCGCGGTCATTAAGAAATCTCCAATCCAAAAAGACTTCATCTTCAAGCGAAGAAAGTCAGTTGGGACAGTTCCGAAAGATGTCAATTGTTCTAAAAGCGTGGCACCCACATAATCCACAATAGTTGGAATTTTCTGTGTTACTCGCGCTATAAATGGTGTTGCTGACCAAGGGAGATATAGAGTGTCTGGCCTCTCGTCAGACACAGCCTTTGCAACTTTTTTAGGTTTATGTGATATGCATTTAATTAAGTAGTTGTCCTCAGATACAGTAAACTCCTTTTCTATGTTTTTATGATAACTTTCGTAGAGACTCAGAATAACAATTTCGTGTTTATTGGAAAATCTTTGAAAGAGATTCCATGCTCTATAACCAGGCCCATCAGTAATATTATCGCCATGAGGAAAAGGAGAAGATGAAATAAGCACGATCTTTCTTTTTGGCACTATTTTTCACCCAAGACCAAATGCAAACGCCAACAACCACTTTCAAGGATGCAAGCATGGTTTAAATGTCGGCGATTATTTATTTTATCTCCTTGATGAGTTGATATAGCCATGTAATGAGAACCGAGATGTTGATCAGGGTTAGACATAGTATCCCCACATTTCCCACAAAAGAAAAGCTTCCAAAGATATTTAAAACGTTTGAAGGAGTCCATTGTTCTGAAAGAGCTGAGAATAGGTTAATGGAAAAAGTAACTAGCAAAAGTATAGAGAACTTTTTGATATAGGCTGCACTGCCGTAAGCAAGAGGAAGAAAAGATAAAGCAAGATACATGTAACGCTCGTGCATTCTTGTAGGAATCATGTAAAACACAAACAAGAGCAAGCCGAATTTTCCCATTATGCCTTGACTATTTGTGTCTTTCAGAAGACTGTAAAGAATGAGAATATAGAGAACCGCGAACAACAAAATACCAAGTTGATAATAGCTGAGAAAGAGAAACTGGTTTGGTTTGTTGTCTGACACAGTTGCCAAAGCACTAATTCCTGGTGGAACTCTATCTATCACCAAATTGATGAGTGGCCATATATTTAATGCAAAAACAGTAGTCTTGGTGATCTCCGAAGATGCGGGAGTAAATGCTCCGCGGCTGGAAAAAAGACCAAAGCCAAATTGCCACAAAACAAAATTCAAGGAATATCCGCTCAGTAAGAAAGGCGCCCAAACAATTATCGTAGTAAGGCTAAATATTCCTATGCCCACCAAGGTGCGGAAAAAACCCCACTTTTTTATGCTCACTAAAAGAACCGCTGGGACAAATGGAAGAGCAGTTGATTTTGTTGCTACAGCTAAAGCTGCAGACATCCAACCTAATTCGACGTGTTTTGTTACGACAAACCAAACAGCTAACACCATGAATAGTGCAATGACAGACTCGTATTGTCCCCATACACTAGAATTGACGACGTTCAGCATAGTTAACGTAGCAGCGGCAAGTCCAAATTTATGTCCCTTCCATCGTTTGACAACAGTAAATGTCACCCATGCTAATGCCAATTCTGCTAAAATCGGAGGAACTTTAAGCAATGCAGGTAGAACCTCAGAGTTTGGAATGTTTGTCGGAAGAACTTGCGTAATTAGAAAGAAAAAGTATGCTATTACTGGCGGATAAGGATAGACAGGTCGAATAAAGTGAATTGGAGGCAACACAGCAGTTTCAGGATAAATGCTTAACAACCCTTTCTCATTAATTACTTGACACCAAGCCCTGAACGCATACATGTCGAACCAGTGGGCAGGCAAAGATATTGCTAAGATGATTCGCAAAACCGCAAAAAACGCGAGTAAGTAGACGAAAGATTTGTTTTCCTTAACATATATTATGAAGAAACTGTATATACGCCTAATGGTGCCGTTTAATCTCTGAACTCCTAGTTTTAAAGACGAATTCAATAAAGGATAAAATCTGTCAGATTGGGAAACAAATACCAAAACGGTCAGAATTGTGAAAATGATACTCCCAAAAATAGAAGCTACTGTTGCAACATATGATTCTTCTGAATATCTTGAATTATAAGTCAAGAACGAGCTTTGCACATAATAAACCGCAACGTGGGCATCATAGTTTGCCCATGCTTGAAGGCTTAGAGCCGGAGAAAGACCAACCTCAGGTATATTAACGTGAAATTCTTTAGCGCCTGTTTCATTTTCAATTGAGAAAGTCACTAAAATATGCTCGATTTGTTCGTTCCATTCTATTTCAACGTTATATTTCGAGCCAATATTTATGGGTCCCCCTCCTATTGAAGCGTTATTTTGCACGAAATTTCCGCCTGAAATGAAGTTGTAATACCAACCACTTTCCGTCTCAGCCCACACAGAAATACTTCCATGTATCCACTCTACTGAGAAATAGATAGGATAGGAAAAACCAGATGATAATAATGGGATTGCAGAGAAGTTCCATATAAAATCATTGGCGGCAGCATAAACAAATGCCTTTGGAAACGAGTTATTCTTTGCCTCTAGCCTGACACTATCTTGAGTAATAGAAATGTTTCCTTCATCATTCGTGGATGTAAAATACGTTTGAATGCCATTAACTTGTGTATATTCTTCAAAGGGACTACCCCATAGATATCTAGACATGGTCATAACAGAGACTAGAATCGATGCGATCATTAGTATGAAAAGCAATGCCATATATTTAGGATGTATCTTCTTTAGAAAATCGATGAAACTTAAAATGTGTCTGAAAGACATTTTCAATTTTTTCATCACGGTTCACTATCAGACACTTGGACCAACTTCCCTGAATAAGTCTATGGGCTATCATAATCTTGTGCCAATAGTATATAAAATTAAGCCGTACAAAAGACCAAGACTGTAAACAAAGTCTATCACTAGCCCTAAAGCTGCTATAAGCAAAGACTCCAAGAAAGAGACCCCTTTGCTTTTACCGAATACTTCTGACATACTAAGTAATTCGTTCCAGATTGTAGCGACATAGAAAAGATATCTAATGACTAATACTATGATTGTTAACCAAAAAATCGTCAGACTTGTGAGAACTATCGCTGAGAGTAGCAGTAGAATGAAAGCCATAGCAAAGAGAGGTTGGCTAGCCCGCTGCAGAGACCTAATCCTCGAATACTTTGAAACTCTCATTTTCTTAAACAAGAATGCTTTAAACATCAGGAAAATACCGCCCATAGCTTTCCCAAAGACAAATTCTTTCCGCAGATTTTTAGACAAATTATCTGCAGCTGGCCCAAACTTCTGTATGACAGGAAGTCTGTAGCTTTTCAATATCAGAAATCCTTGTTGGCGTATTTTGTAGGATACGAAAAGGTCTTCCCCAGCAATTCTAAATCTCTCAGGAAAACCTCCGATTTTTTCCAAAACGTCTTTCCTGTATACATCACATTTCCCCTCGGAAAACGTTACCTCTTCTTCAACCTGTTTAAGGTTTGCGGCATGGTATTGTCTTCGAAATATACCGAAGGCTTTTGCGAAAAAATTTAGTTTTTTAGGGGGAATTCCATAATAACCTGTTACAACAGCTACTTTGCTGTTGGCAAAGTATTCTAAAGCGTTGATTATCCAATTTTTGTCAGCAAATACGCAGTCTTGATGTAGTATTACAACATATTTTCCATGTGATTCTTTTATTCCATGATTCAATGTTGCTGCAAGCCCAAGATTCCTGTCGTGTTTAATTACTCTATAAAAAGCAATGTTATCTTCGTGTTTGCATTCGTTTATTTTTTCGAAGGTGGTGTCTTTACTTGCGTCATCGATGATAATCAGTTCGATGGGTTTGTAAGTTTGATTTAAGACGGATTCGATACTATTACATATGGTTTTTTCCCCATTATAAGCAGGCATTATCACTGAAACTAACTCTGTCAAAACAGGTTTTGTGTTGGTTTTTGCAGTCAATATGACTCCCAGTCATTCATGGTTGAGCAAAGCGGCTTGCGCTGCATCTATACCTGTTTTGAGAGCCGTTCCCATATAACGATCTCTCGGATACGTTCGAGAGATGCCACCTGTGTATAATCCTTTTACCGGGGACTTAGCTTCAGGCATATGTTTACCGTAATCGGGGATAAACAGAGGTGTAGAGTATTGTGCTCTATGAAGGCGCCACCATAGCAGCTTTTCTCTTACATCACAGTCAAAAATGTCGCTAAGATGCGGCAAGAATTCCTCTACTATCTCTTTGTCAGATTTTTGCCAGAAGTCATCTGTGGAATTCAAATATTTCACGACAAACATTAAACTAGGATGTTTTAACTCTGTATTCAAATGTCCATGCTCGAAGACTCCTACAAAAGGATACTTTTCTAAATCCATTATATTTAGCCAGTAGAATAGACTGAGTCTTTCAGACAAAGCTAATGCTGCGCAGAGTGATGATTTGTATTCGATGTTTTCTAACGATTTCCGGTATTCCTGCGGCAGATCTTTGACGACTTTTAAAAGTACAGGAATAGGCAATGTGCTGATAACTATGTCAGTCGTGATTTCTTGAGTTCTTCCTTTTTCCGCATATTTTACCTTTTTTACCTTTCCCTTCTTTATTACAACGCTGGTGACCTTGGCTCCAGTTTTTACAACGCCATCGTTTTTTTGGCATCGCATCGCAAGTCCTGTTACAATTTTCTCAATGCCGCCGCTTACATAACCGAATCGGTCACTAACTGATTTTGATTCGTGCCCAAAACGACTCATTAACCACGCTGCAGATACATTATTTGGAGGTTCGGCAAACTTCGCTTGTACGATGTAGTTTATCAGCTTGTAAGCCTCTTCGCCCGCAGTAGCTTTGCAGTAGTTCTCAACGTCTACTCCTTCCAGTTCCTGCCAATCCATTTTTTGTCGCGCCTTAAAAACCAACAAGCCAAATTTTATTCGCCCCCAAAAGCTCAGAGGTTTGAATTTCAGAATTGACAAAGGAGAAGAAAAATCATAAGATTTCCCTTGAGAATAGAAACCAACCTTCAATTTCCTCCAATACAAATCGCTTTCTAAACCTAGATCACGGATAGTCTTTAGAGTGACGCTGTCGCCATACATGACATGGTGATACGTTTTAGGAATATGTTCTCCATCTATTAAATAACTTGATGCCAAACCACCAAGTGTGCCATTTTTTTCCAGCAAAACAGTTTTAAAGCCATTTTCGGAGAGCGTCGAGGCAGCTATTAAACCAGATAAGCCGCCTCCTAGAACAACAGCTTTCGCCAAGTCAAGACCTCTAGAAAGTTAAAAATTGCGCCAATTCTCGGGCATACCACGTATCTGCAATTTTCTCCGTGTAACTTATTCCTTCGCGTCTGTAATACCAAAAGCTATTATACTTAGTGGCGATCCAAGCAAATATCTCAAACAGAGATGTGTCGAACATAATTGACTTGAAGATAGATTTACGAAACGCCATCTCCCACTTGAAAATTGGTTGTTTATCTGGTTCTGGCAAGATAAAGGGATTTGATTTGAACTCATCGCCTTGCAGAGTGTAGTCAAGTACGCCTACACCGCGTTTCGCACTAGTTTTTACGTGTTTAGGAGTTGGCATTCCCATATACTCTGCAACAACTGCATCTAAGGCCACAGGGTCGGTGGAAGCCAATATTACATTACATATTTTCGGCATCCCCGTACGAGGCCCATTACCTTCCATAGCAATGGTGCCGTCTACTATCGTGTACGCAATCTTAGGTTTTAAAAAACTCGTTATATCTGCAATTGCATCGTTGACAACCAGATGATATTGGTGCCGTACTCTAGGGACGACGCCCCAAAAATGTTTTAGAGAACAGGTTAAGCCAGTGAGGCAGTGTGTCTTCATTACCGGCAAGTTAACGATACTATCTGCTTTGAGAATAGATTCGGGGACATCTAATGTTTTGAAAACTTTGCCATTTAATTTAACTCTAATCAACTTATCCTCTGAAAGATTTTGAAAACGCGCACCATATTTTCTAGCGAGTTTCTTATGCCCCCAAACTTCAGCAGCTTTGTTGCATTGTCGCGCTGCCGCAAGATCTGCATCACCAAGAGTTACATCATAACCACGTTCAGTTAACTCTTTTAAAACTTCATCTAAAACCATAGGAGATGTGCACTGTCCAGGGACGTACTCTGAGGAAATAAGATTAACTTTGACGAATACCTTATTTCCCTTTAGCTCATTCTTTTCCCACATGGGCAGCATAGCGGCTTTAACTGTTTTTTGTACACCGCCTCGTATTCGTTTCACTTTTAAGAAAAGAACCAATGAAGGGAGTTTCTGCATCTCCTCATTTGTAACAGGTGAAGTGTTAGAAAGCATTTTCAATCTTCACACCATCTCTTGGCCTTCAATATATTTTGTTCAGAGTGACTACTCTGCTCATACATATATAATCTTTCAGAAACAAGACCATTTCGGGCGACATATTGATCAGCAACGCATCATGAGAAAATAGTCATCAGCATTATTAATGTTCTAGATGGATGTTAGAAAAAGCTGTCCTCAAAGATTTTTGCAAAAACATGCCAAGACATAAAAGAATTTACTTTGAGTTACCTCTAAACTTGAATAAACAACCTATCTATAAAGTAGGCTAGTTGAAGACCCATGCTTTCACCATCAGTACAAGCTATACGCGAGAAGTTTGCCCAATACTACAAGAATAAGGGCGTCACATTTCATATTCCTAAGCAAATGGAGAAACGTGAGTTTGGTTTTCTTCTTTTTAAGAAAAGAATAATGTTGAGGCACAGAAAGTTTGAAAATATAAACGTCCTCAAAGCATTCTTGAGCACCATAATTCCATCAGATGTCTACTACTCCAGCGCATACTTCGAGGAACCTGAGAGAGAGATGAAAGACAAAGGCTGGCTGGGGGCGGATTTAGTGTTTGATATTGACGCGGATCACATTCCTACGCCATGCGGCAAAGTTCACGACACATGGGTCTGTAGCCATTGCAGCTTTGCTGGTAAGGGACTTTCTCCTGAAAAATGTCCCTCTTGCGGCGAAGCAAAATTCGACACTAAGACTTGGATGTGCGACGAGTGTTTGAAATCTGCCAAAAAAGAGACAGTCAAGCTCTTAGACATGTTGATGGAAGACCTAGGCTTCGCAGAAGACGAAATAAAGGTTTACTTTAGCGGAAATCGCGGCTATCACGTACATGTAGAAAACGAAAATATTCGTTTTCTTGATTCTATGGCGCGCAAGGAAATAACGGATTATATTATCGGGTTAGGCTTCAAAGTAGAATTGCACAGGTTGATAGATAAGGATAAAGGTAGAGTTGTTGTTGGACCTAACTTGAAAGGTTGGAGAGGTCGCATTGCCAACAGAATCTATGAGTTTCTAACAGAAGCAACCTCCGACGAAATCGAAAAGCTAGGCTTAAAAAAACACGTCGCTGGTTTCTTAATCAAAAACAAGAAAACGCTTCTGGAAAACTGGAAAAATAAAGAGTGGATCAGCGTCAAGGGTGTGGGACCCAAAAACTGGAAAAAAATTATTCAATGGATTGTGGACCAGCAATCGGCGAAAATTGATACAGTGGTCACAACAGACACTCATCGACTAATTCGGTTAGCCGGAAGCCTACATGGAAAGACAGGGTTTATGAAAGTGGAAGCACCTCTAAGTGGCCTGGACAAGTTTGATCCTTTAAAGGAGGCAGTAGCCTTTAAAGAAGGACAAATAAATGTTAACGTTGATGAAGCGCCCAAGTTTCAAATAGGAGACACATATTATGGACCATTCAAAAATACCTCCCACGAGGAGTTGCCCACAGCAGCAGCGTTATTTCTACTCTGCAAGGGAGCAGCGCAGGTGGCGGAATAGCCGTGTATGACTTGCTTTATGACGCTTGGTTAAAAGAAAAAGAAAATGCAGAGCTACAAAGGCTTCCTAAGGATTTCTACGCCAAACTAGCCAAATATGTAGGCCGAATTCGACGAGAAGGACGAATGCTGGACCAAAAGTCAGCCAAGGCAAGACTGATTTCACAAGAGTTGTCAAACGCTAAACGACTAATGGAAGAACTTGCCAGACTACGCTTTAAAAAGATAGTCGAACACGCGACATCTACAAAACCTCTGAAGAAAGAAGCATTAACAGTAGAGGAAGAAAGAGTGCTTCTTGAATTGAGACCTTCATTTGAAAGTTTTCAGTCTCTTTTGAAAGATTCTTTGCGGGGAAAAATTTCGAAAGTTGAAGAAAAAACTGAGCCGTCGAAAAGGATGTTACTACGTTTTATACAGGAAGTCCCGGCTATTGTGGGTGCGGATTTGAAAGTTTATGGTCCTTTTTCGGTTGAAGACGTGGCAACGTTGCCTGTTGAAAACGCTAAAGTTTTGGTGAAGCATGGTGTTGCTATGGAAATAGAAACTAGATGAGTAATTGCTGCCGGGCGTAAAACTGCTCAAAATTCTTTCACCATGGCTTTTAGCCCAATTATAGTAAACCTTTTCTTAACCCTCAACAGAGAAACTTTGGGAAAAACCTTGAAGAAAAACGCTAAGGCTGACAGAACGTTAGATTGCCTTGGGCTTTTTTGTCCAGAACCCGTTTATAGAACACGATTAGAGTTAGACAAAATGAAAGTGGGTGAAACTTTGGAAATCTGGGCAGATGATCCAGCAGCAGAAAGAGACATACAAAGCCTAACTAAACGCTTAGGCCATGAAATCGTGGAAACGAGGAAAGAAGGGAGTAAGCTTTATTTCTTGATTAAGAAGGGAAGATGAGAGGTTTTGCGATGAGAAAGGTTTACATGGATCATACAGCGGGTATGCCTGTTGACCCTCATGTCGTTGAAGAGATGAAGCGTTACTTTGAAAAGTTTTACGGCAACCCTGCTTCATTGCATTCCTTTGCTCAAGAAGCAAGGAAAGGGCTTGAGAGTGCTCGGGAAAAAGTTGCTGGGCTGATTGGTGCAGAAAAAAGTGAAGAAGTTGTCTTTACGTCATGCGCCACTGAAAGCAACAATTGGGCGATTAGAGGAGCGGCGGCAAGAAACCAAATGCGTGGAAAACACATCATAACAACAGGCATAGAACACATGTCGGTGCTGAACGTTTGCAAATATTTGATGAAGCAAGGGTTTAGAGTGTCATTTTTGCCCGTTGATAAATATGGCATAATTGACCTTGAGATCTTAAAGAAAGAACTGACTGATGAAACAATTCTTGTTTCTGTCATGTATGCAAACGGAGAAATCGGCACCATCGAACCCATAAAAGAAGTAAGCGAAATCGTGCATGACAAAAACGCCTATTTGCACGTAGATGCTACTGCTGCGATGGGGCAGGTTGCAATGGATGTGCAAGAGGAAGGCGTTGACCTATTGACTTTGTCTTCAAACGACATGTATGGACCGAAAGGAGTAGGGGCGCTTTACATAAAGAAAGGCACGCGATTGGAGCCCCTTGTTTATGGGGGAGGTCAAGAGCGCGGGTTAAGGTCTGGCACAGAAAACTTGCCAGGTATCGTTGGTATGGGGAAGGCGGCGGAGTTGGCGGAGGCTGAAATGGGAGCGGAAAGCGAGAGGCTGAACAAACTTCGGGACAAGTTCATCAAAGAGCTGTTGGAACACATTCCTTACTCTTTTCTAAACGGTCACCCATCGAAACGTTTGCCCAACAACGTGGCAGTGCGATTCAGCTTCATTGAAGGTGAGTCAATGCTTCTTAATCTAGATATGGCGGGTGTTGCGGCATCTTCCGGGTCAGCGTGCACCGCTAAGACGTTGGAGCCGTCTCATGTGCTGTTAGCTATTGGGTTAAAGCATGAAGAGGCTCACGGTTCGTTGCTGTTTACGTTGGGCAAACAAAACACTGAAGAAGATGTCGACTATGTGGTGGGTTTGATGCCCGATATAGTTAAAAGGCTGCGTGCTATGTCACCATTAACGCCAAAAGAGTTGAGGAAAAGTGTATAGCGAAAAGGTTATGGAGCATTTTAGAAACCCTCGAAACGTGGGAGAAATTCCAGACGCTGACGGCGTAGGCACTGTTGGAAATCCCGTATGCGGCGACGTGATGACCATGTACATCAAAGTCAAAGACAACCGCATCGTTGACATTAAGTTCAAAACCTTCGGCTGCGGCGCAGCAGTCGCCACAAGCAGCATGATAACAGAGTTGGCTAAAGGCAAGACTTTGGAAGAGGCTACGGAGATTAGCCGAGGCGATGTGGCAGACAGCCTAGGAGGTCTTCCACCAATAAAGATGCACTGCTCGAACCTAGCTGCAGATGCGTTGCATGAAGCCATAAAAGACTATCAGAAAAAGCAGGGAGCAAATGAAAAGTGACTAAATTCATACAGTGTGCACAGTGCAACGTAAAAATAACAGACGATAAATGCGAGTTTGCAATCTACAAATATGTTATCGATGGTGAAGAATACGTGTTCTGCTGCGAGAAATGCGCCGAACAATATGAAAAAAAGAAAAAAGCATAATAGACTCTGCTTCCTGGTTTCATACAGTCATTGTCTAGCTTCAATCAGCACAATTTTCTCAAAAGCTAACTTTTCCTCACCAACTATCGCTGCATGCAGCTTGCACTGTGAAAACCGTCTTAACGTCTCTTCCACGTTTGAAAGGCTTGACTGCACCAACAGAATACGCCCATTTTCTATGAGGAATTTTGAAGCTTTGCTGATAAATCGGTCAATAACCGTTCGCCCCGACTTTTCGCCTGCCCAAGCCTTCTCAATCCAGCTTTTCCCTTCATCCCGTTCAACAGGCAGATAGGGCGCATTGAAGAGAACTAAATCGAATTTTTCGTCAGCTTCAACAGCGTCAAAAAGATTTCCTAAACGTGTTTCAACCTTTGCTCCAACACCATTCAGTTCAGCGTTTTTCTTGGCACAAACCACAGCATGAGGGTTGATGTCTACTGCTACTACTTCACTCGCCTTTTCGGCAGCTAACACAGCAAGGATGCCACAACCAGTACCCATGTCTAAGACCTTTTCACCTCCGCTGACAGACAGATTATGGGCAATGAGAAACGTGTCTTCTGCAGGCTCATATACTTCTCCAGAAACAACAAAAACATGCTTTCCAAAAAAGACCTTTTTAGGTCGATAATTCATTTGCTAACGCTCCAAAATCTTCAGGCGCCAAATCTCGAACACGTTTATTATGAAATGGCAAAACATCGGCTCTTTTCACAGCCGCTGTACCCTTTAATCCATATTTACGGAGGAGTGGTAGAACCGCGTTTCGGACTTTTCTGTTGCGTTGTGTAAACAGAGTTTGCACGACTTCATCAAAAACTTCTTCGTCTTCTACCTTGAAAGGCGCCAATCTCTTAGGTATCAACCGCACTATAACAACATCCACGTCAGGTGGGGGATAAAACGCCTCTTTAGGAACATTGTCTAGCAGTTCTACTTCAACATGGTAAGAAGTGGAAACGGTTAGACGACCGTAATCCTTGCTGCCTATCGGTGTGTCGAGGCGTCTGGCGAACTCTTTTTGAAAGGTTAAAACAGCACAGTTAAAAGTTCTTTTTAAAAGCCAGAAAAGAAGTGGCGAAGAGATTGAGAAAGGCGGATTAGAAACCACTTTGTCAAAAGGCGGTATGGCAACTTTGAGAATGTTGCCTTCTATTAACTCTGCATTATCAAACCCGCCAAGCTCATTCTGCAAAGCCGTCATTAATCGAGCATCCGCTTCAACAGCAATAACTTTCCTCGACTTCTGAGCAAGAAGACATGTAAGAAAGCCAAAACCCGCACCAACCTCCAAAACAACGTCTGATCGCCCTACAGACGCATACGAACTCATAAGTTGCAAAAATTGCTCATCAACAACGAAGTTTTGGCCCAAATACTTCTTCGGAAAAACTCTATAGGTACGCATAAGATGCTCTGCTTTTTGGTAAAGACTCATGAGAGTCCCACTAGGGTATCCGCGTAAATAGCCTGTATTTACTGTCTCCCGACAGCTCTTCAACAACACGTTTAGCTACCAACTTAGCTGGATCAGGTATGTTAGTGCGTTTTTGCAAGTCTTCGAAACTTTCAAAGGGCTTCCGTTCACGCTCATTAATAATTTGCCACATGTACTTCTTGCCAATGCCTGGAATGAGTTCCATGGCGTGCATGCGTGGAGTTATGGCATGGGCTGTGTTGAAGAAGTTAACGAACCAGTGTTCACGTCTTAAAACAATTCCTTCAATTACACTTGGCAGCTCCATCTTGGCGTTCGCAGTCAACTCGTTAAAGCCGACTCTGCCAATTATATAGGTGATTTTCTCTCTCTTGTCTTTTCCAACGTAAACTCGGTCTTGAGGCTTAAGGACTAGACCTTCTTTCACTATGGCTTCTAACAGAGTGAAAAAAGCTTCACCTACCACTTGGACAACCGCCCCTGACCGGTAACCAGGTCTTATGCCTGCGCGACCGTGAGATAGAAAATCCAGTACGTAGGCGTGTTCCTCGTATCTTTTCTCCATACCCTCTTCTCTCGCCCCTTCAAACCGAAATAACATATTATTATATCGTGAAAGCTATTATTCCTTTTTCCGATGCTGATTCAAAAATGTTAGTATGTCTTCCAATTTCTGTGTTTCTACAATTTTTCGCCCGCCAGCCAAGAAAACACGAATCTCCTCAATGCTTTCGGGCATGCAGTTGACCACCTGCACAGCTTCCTCCTCTTCAAGTTCAAACTTTTTTACCAAGCCTTTCACAAGCTCTTTGGCAGGTTTTGCTTCTACTTTGGCAAACTTGGCTGTGTAATCGAAGGCTCGGCGTTGAAACTGGTCCAGATTTTCTTCCCCGATGGATTCCAACAGCTGCTTAACTTCTGGTACGGTTAACATTTTTTCTTTTAATGCTTTTCTGGACATTTACAGCCTTCCTTGATTATGCCGTAAAGGGCTCAAGGTGTTCGGGTCTAACTATTATTTCCTTAACCGTTTTGCCTTGAGTAACGTTCACTACGTAGGCTTGTCCTCTTCTATTTTCTATGATGCCGATTTTCCCGTGGAAACGGCGGTGGGGCATGCCTTTTTGAACACTTGGGTTTAACTTTACAACCACTCGGTCACCCGGGTTGTATTCTCTGAGTATTTTGCTCAGACCCGTTTTGCCTTTTTCTCTTGCTTCCTTTCGCAGCAGAGAACGAGTTTTGCGACGGTATCCTCTTGACTTCATTTTTCTTCTCCTGTAACCACGCTTAATACGTCTAATTGGAGAGGTGTAGCTTTGGTATCTAGGATACTGGCTACGCTGGGTTCTGTGCGACCCTTATCTCCAGTGACTAACTCTTTTATGTAAAGACCCCCTTGACAACGAATTTGCATTTCCGCGCGGTTATATGACAACCTCTTTACCTTTGCCTTATATATGTACTTTTCTCGTGTCAAATTAGCGCGGCGATGTAAAACACGTTGAGGCGTCTGCTGGCGAACGGTGGCATTAGTCAGCGTTTTTTCTATTCTCTCCAGCTCTTCGCCAGAAACATCTTGGCCAAATTTGATTATCACACGGTAGATTTTCTCGGCTGCCTCTGCCTTCTTAAACCGCCTAACAACATCTTTATCAGCAAAACAAAGATTGCGTACTTCAACTTTCCCTTTTGCACGTTTGTTAACTGTTTGCTCAAGTTTCTGCAAGTCGATAAAGCGCTTCTTGGGTTCTTTAACTTCTAAGACGAAAGGGCGCCCGGAGCCAAGCATACGAGCGTCAACATCTTCTCTGCCGGCGCCATGAAAAGCAATTTCCTCGCCCTCTGCCATTTCCAGCAGTGGAATGCCGATGAACTCCTCAACAGATTCCTGATATTTTTTACCAGTCCAGTTGCAACTTTCGCAGCCTTTGCCACCACATTCTCTGCACGACCACCGTGACTGAGGAATGCCGCGGACAAGTTTTCTGTATCTACCAGCAACGTAGAGAGAGTTTATCTGTAGCCTAACGCGGCGGGTAAAGGGATTTATGAGCATAACTATCTCAGGTCGTCCATAGTCAACTTCCTTGTTAGTCATTTCACAAATTCGTTTTCCGATATCTCGACTGAATTGGCTTTTCATGCTCTCGCCGTGAGTGACGTTGAAGCGAGCTTTAAATTCGTCTTCTCGCTCCGCTACCCTGAGCGGTAATTCTATACCGACAAGAAACGTGGTAAATTCGTAGCTTGTCAGTTTTTTTGCAGCCTTATCTGCAAGGGCGTTAATGTTTTCGAGCTTTCCTTCACAGAGGGAACATGGTTTTTTTGCTCGTGCACGTTTGTTGAAGCGTTTTAAAACATTACGAGCCATGTCAAAAGAGCCGTTGGCAGCAACGGTTTTTAACAGAGGAATGCCAGTTTTGTCTTTAGAAAGTGTGAGTTGATGCCCCCTCAGAGTAAGCAGCAACTTAATTGCTTCGCCACGGTTCCTATTTTCTACGCCGTGTCCGAGGAGGGCAAATTGTCTGCCCAAACAGTTGCTGCATAGGGGATGTTCTGTTAGCATTTGCACGGCTTCTTCCAGAATGCCCATTGGTCCTGCTGCCTACCTGAAGCCTTTTGGAAGTTTCTTTCCAGTCAAAAAAGGAAGTTTCTTGCGCCGCAGTTGCTTCATCATCCGCCGCATCATGTTGTACTGTTGGAGAAGCTCCTTAACCTCTTTCTCCGAAGTGCCTGACCCTTTTGCAACTCGCCGGATACGAGAAGAAGAAAACATTTTTGGGCTTTCTCGTTCTTTAGGAGTCATCGATTGAATGATGACGCGCCACTTTTCCAGTCGGTCCTGGGCCATGTCAACCATGTCGTCTGGAATGTTGTAGGACATGCCAGGCAACATTTGTAAGAGACGTTTGAAGGGACCCATGCCTTTCATTGCTTCGAATTGTTCGTACATGTCGGTTAGGGTGAATTTGCCGCTGAGTATCTTTTTAGCTTTTTTTTCTGGGATTCTTATTTCAGCCTCGCGGACTTTTTCTATGAGGCTTTCTAGGTCTCCCATGCCCAAGAGACGCCCGACGAAGCGGGATGGCACAAAGGCTTCGATGTCTCCGATTTTCTCACCAGTGCTGATGAATTTGATTGGAGAGCCTATTGCTGCAACTGCCGATAGTGCGCCGCCTCCACGAGCAGAGCCGTCCAGTTTTGCCACTAAGATTGAGCCTATCGGGGTGGCTTCGTGGAATGCTTTTGCTTGCGTCGCGGCCTGCTGCCCTATAGTGCCGTCTATAACAAGCACGACCTCGTCAGGTTTGACGGCTTTCTCCAGTTGCTTCATCTCTTCAATGAGACTTTTTTCTTCTTTGTGGCGTCCCGATGTGTCAAGTATCACAAAATCGCGGTTATGAAATTCTTTCAGTCCTTCTCTAGCGATGTTAACTGAGTTTTTCGATTTTGGGTCACCGTATACTGGAACGTTAATTCGGCTGGCTAGCTGTTTTAGTTGGTCAAAGGCGCCTGGTCTGAACGTGTCTACGCATATTAAAGCTGGTTTTAGTCCTCTTTTTTGTAAATATCGGGCGAGCTTGGCAGAAGCTGTAGTTTTTCCCGAGCCCTGAATGCCAACAAGCATAATGACACGGCGTTTGCCCGGCTCAATCTTAAATGGAACAGCTTTCTCTCCAAGAAAACGGGTTATTTCCTCATAAACCACTTTTACTACGTGCTCTTTTCTAGAGATGCCTAGAGGAAGATCTTCTTTCAAGGCTCTGTCTTCAATTCGCTTCGATATGCTGAGAACTAACTGAACGCTTACGTCGGCTTGTAAAAGCGCTCTTTGAATGTCGTGGACAAGTTCCTTCACTACTGCCTCGTCCACGACAGCTGCTTTAAAAACTCTTTTTAAAGCGCCGTGGATAGATGAGCCGAGACGTTCTAGCACCATGACCGTTCACTTTATCCTTAAACTCGGTGCGTGCTTAAATAGGATTTGGGTTTACCACAACCTTTTTGTCAAGCTTTTAATAACTAAGAAGACTAGGGAAGATTCTTTGGCAGTTCCTATAAATTTTGTGGAAAAAAGCCCAATTCCTTCTGGAGCCACAATGCTTTGCGGGTTCCCAGATGTTGGCCTTGTCGGCGTACTGGCTTCATCTCATGTTATTTCTGAGCTTAACTTAGTTGAAATGGCTTATGTTGACTCTGACCTGTTGCCGCCGATTGTTGTGTTACATGAAGGCTTGCCTCATGCGCCGATTCGTATATTTGGAAATGACGATTTGCTTGTTACGATTGCAGAAACTGCGATTCCGGCGGGGGGAGTTCAACGTCTTATGCGAAGTTTTGTAGAGTGGGGAAAGTCGAAGAACGTTAAGATGATGATTCCGATAGGTGGGATACCTGTGCAGAACCGTCAAGACATTGAAGAGCCTAAAGTGTTCGGTACCGCTTCGAGCCTTGACATGATCAAACTGTTGGAGCAGAAAGGCGTCAACGTGTTAAAGGAAGGCTACATGGTTGGGCCTCAAGCGTTAATCATGCGCTACTGCGCCGAACGCAGCATCCCAGCAATAGCTCTGCTCGCCCAATCATTCTACAACTATCCCGACCCAGAAGCCTCGGCAGCTACACTGAACCAATTAGCCAAAGTCACAGGCATAAAAGTGGACGTTTCCAAGCTGTTTGAGAAGGGAGAAGAAATTAGACTCAGGGCGAAAGATGTGATGAAACGTACTCAGCGGGAGTTGACTAAGATGAAGAAGGGGCAAGAGTATGACTTGCCGCTTTATGTTTAGGGAGGGGGAAAATAAGGCATGTCAAGTAGTAGAAGAAGACGGTCAATCTTCGAATTGATTAACGAGTATATTGAAGAGATGGAGTCGCTGGCTGAAGAACTATTGCCCACTGAACGGCCAAGCTGGGATATTCAAGCACATACCATAGAACCCTTGTGTAACGTGTTCGTCACGCCAGATGAAGTGGTTGTCACAGCAGACCTGCCTTTTTCCGATCCCGACTCGATAAAAGTTGAGCCCATTGACCGAAACACTCTTGAGATAAGTGCAAAAATAAAACGAAAAGTATGCTGCGAAGATTTAGGCATAATCCATCAAAGAGGCGAATTTTCCACCTTCAAATGTCAAACACGCATTCCAATGCCCGTGGACATGGAGAAACGAGAAGCGAAGTTCAAAAAGGGAATCTTAGAGATTCGGTTGCCTAGAAAGAAGGGCTATGAAATAAAAGTTGAATAAGAACGGTTAAGGGACATATTAGGAACAAGTATCCACTGACTATTCCAACATAGCCTACGGAAAATTTTAACAAGAGATACGCTAAAGATACGATACTTAGGAGACTTGTCAGCTTGACGGTAAAAAACGCTATCTACTTTTTCGTCTTCGTCTTCATACTTGTAGGAGTTTATGGCATTACAGCATGGACTGCCCTCAACACCGTGGGAGCTCCGTTAAGTTACGCCGTAATAGCGTTTCTATGGGGCATAACACTCGCCATATTATACGTCGCCTTCGACAAAGCAGAGTGGGACTGGTGGGAAAGTTAGACCTCTTCTAAAGCAGCAGCAACGATAAGCGGAAACGCGATAGTGGCATCAGAGATAACCGTGACAGTGTTCTCTTCAGATTTGACTTTACTCCAACTAATAGCCTCCTCCAAAGACGCACCACTTAAACCGCCTGGCTCAGGCCTGTCCATAGTAATCTGAACCGCCAAATCCACGCCCTCACGAAAAGTATTCGCAAACAACGCAAAATGCTTCGGCAACCCACCACCCAGAATTATGATACCCGATTTTTTAGCCTCATAAACCTCACCCACGAGCTTGGATACGTCGCCGAGAGGGTCAAGAACTAGCTTTTTGTCTTGTCCGTAAATCCAAAGCTGAAATCCTGCTATCGAGTCAGGCAGGCCAGGGCAAATTACTGGCACGTTTTTTCTTGCAGCCGTTGCCAAAATAGAGTCTTCGTCATCTATCCGCTTTCCGATTTCCAGAAGTAGTTCGGAAGGGGAAATTCGTTGACGTTTCTGCTCCGGTATTTCTTCAAGAATACGGTAAAGCCACTTCTCTAAGTCTTTGAAGACTTTGTGTTCTATGTAAATGTCAGCGATCCTGCCAATGTCTTTCCTCTTTAACTGTTTGTCTTCAGCTCTGAATGTGCCGACTTTGTGTCTGTAGCCTAAAGCTTCAACCATGTCGTGAACCATATTAGCGCCAGTTGTTACAACCACGTTTACGTGTCCTTTCGCGATGAGCTGAGCAATTATGTTTCTCAAGCCGCCGGGAACAAGCGCGCCGGCTAAGGTTAAGAAGACGGTGTAGTCTGGGTTCTTGAACATTCTTGTTACTAGCTTCGCCGCTTTCCCTATTTTTCCAGCGCCCAAAACTCCGCAAGCATCCATCTCCTTAATCAGTTGAGCAACGGTGATTCCACGCGTAAGTTGTATATGTTTTACATCTTTCAACGACTTCAACTTCTTTAGAAAAGATAAGACAAGAAGTGCGGCTAACCCTTGGTTCGCATTATTTTAGTTCTCCCCAAGATGCGCCAGTATTCAACCTCGACACCAGACGCCAACTTCTGTTTCAGCGCTTCTTCGTCAGGGTGCGCTGCCTCAAAAACCTCATAGTTCTCCAAGTCCATTATTTGAACAGCGTTTGGCAACAGAGCGAGAATTTGACCACTTCTTTTTTCAATTAGAGGCACTTCTATCTGCGCGTCCACAGGTTTGACAAGAGTTTTCTTACTGCCGTCGAAAACTCCTATAGCTACAACTCGCGCTTTAGCCGCGCCGTGTTTGCCAGGCTTGGACTTTGTGAGGCTTGCAACGCGGCATGGTTCGTTGTCAACAATCACGTATCCGCCGACACGTAAAGTTCCAACGTCAACAGGTTTACTCATCTATCCCTCGCATCCAATATAATACAGCAATGTTTAACAACTAAAATAAATAGATTTAGCTTATTGTAGAGTAAAATAAATCCAAGGATAGATTTGAGCTTCTTGTCAGAGATTATCTTATGCGAGCGCGCAAAAATATTAGTCATTTGGAATAGCGATATCTCTTGCACAATCACTATTTTTTTGGTATTTGCCGACTTATTGCAAGGAAGAAGATCACCTATCAACATACAATTGAAGTTTGAGATCTAAATGATTGCAAAATAAAGTGTGAATTGCATTGGTAATAGTACAGTTTTATCGAAAATATTTAATACTTTATACATGTAGATAAGATTTAGGAGGAAACAGAAATGTCAGCTAATAACAAAATGATGGACTGGATCTTGGCGATTTTGCTTATAGTAGTCATCATAGTGTCTGGCTTGAGCGTCTACTACTCAACAACCACTGTAACTAAGATGGACGATAACTACGCAGATCTATTGGAAGCAATCAGGAACAGTAACGCATCATCATCCATATTTTCGGAAGCAATATTGAAAGCATTAGAAGAAATTGCGCTTGGTCTTAATATAACACTGCCACTGACAATTATAACCCAGGCATCTCCAACTCAGGGTGAAGTGAATTTAACCGTGTCCTTCCGAGCAATGGCCATTGGAGGTACACCTCCTTACACTTATGAATGGGACTTCGACGACCAAACACCTACAAATAACGAACGTGATCCAATTCACGTATATACTAATGCATCAACATACACAGCCACGGTTCTAGTTACCGATAGCGAACAAGAAACTGCCTTAGACAGCGTAACTATAAGGGTAACTAGCGCCGAAGCACTCACTGTTTTCAGCTTATGGGGTGGAAGCGAAGAAGAGAACTTCCTGCAGGCTTTGGGTAACTTCACAGAGGACACTGGCATAGAGGTTAATCACTACTCCTACACAACTCAAGAACTTTTGATCGGTGTGCCGATGCAGCTTAGAGCAGGATATTCCATAGCCGACGTCGTAATAGCCCCGTGGCCAGCTTGGATTCTGGAACTGGCACCATACCTCACAAGTGTGAACGACATAATCAACTCCACAAAGTATCCCGCGAACACTATCAATGCAGTGAAGGATGCCAATGATGTCATATGGGCTGCTCCGTTCAAGCTCTCAGGAAAGCCGGGCTTCTGGTACAAGAAATCTTTCTTCTCGGACAACGGGTTGACTGTTCCCACAACCTATGACGAGTTCAAGACTCTGCTGGTAACCATTCAAGGCATAGCTGGAATTGAGCAAGCTGTAGCCAGTGGTGACACTGTTGGATGGCCTCTTTCGGACACAACTGAAGCGTTCATAATGGGTCTTGGTGGCTATCAGCTTCAGGAGGAACTGATAACTGGTCCAAGCGCGCGGAATTGGACAGACACTGAGGTTAGAAATGTCTTTGGAAATCTGACGGAGTTGTTGGCGGCTGGTTACTTCAGCGCTCCGGCGGAATGGACATCGCAGATAACAAAGTTCTGGGACGAAAAGTATGGCATATACTTCATGGGTAGTTGGATGACAACCATGGAACAAATAGGAGACGTAAGCGACCTAGACTTCTTCGGATTCCCAGGAACAGATGGGGTAGCAGGCTCAGTAGACTACTTGATACTACCAAAGGATGCACCAAATCCAAATGAGGCTGCGCAACTGGTTGAATGGCTCGCAGGAGCCGAAGCGCAAGAGATTATGGTTGGTTTGGGCGGATTCTTCGGAACGAACATCGATGTCCCCGACACGGCCTATCTGCCGCTCGACAAGAAAGTACTGGACTTCATCTCTCAAGCAACAATCCACATTGTCTCCGACCTTGACGACGCCGTTGGCGGTAAGTTCCAAACAACCTTCTGGGACCAACTGAAGCTACTCTGGGTTGACCCAACACCGTCCACGCTAGATGACGTGTTAGCTGTCCTGGAAGCAGCAGCGTTGGAACAACAGACATAATAAGCGATTCGCCTTTATGAGAGCGGAATAATGAGTCATCACATAAAAACCCCTCTATTTTTTCTAATTCCGGCTTTTTTACTGCTTGCTCTTTTCGTATTTTACCCCATGGTTGATACAATTTATATGAGCTTTGTTGACCAAGATGGCAATTTTGTTGGGCTTGGCAACTATGAAAAAGTTTTTGGCACAAGAATTTACCCTTTAGTGAATACTAAGAATGTTGCCTTGGGAAAGTTTCCAATGGGTGCTCTAGTTCATAACATTTTTTGGATAGCAATCCATCTTCCTTTATGTGTCTTCTTTGGTCTTCTCTTAGCGGTACTTCTAAGAGATGTTAAGGGCGGTTCAATAATGAAGTCCGTTATTTTCTTGGGGATGGTGATCCCGCTGATAGTTGGCGGTGTACTGGTGCGTTTCATCCTTGACAGAGACGCTGGTATATTGAACGGCATCCTTAGAGTAATAGGGCTTGGAGCGTACGCGACCGATTGGACTTTCTATCCTAACACTGCTCTAATTACTGTGATACTAGGTTCGGTGTGGTTGTGGACCGGTTTCGCAATGATAGTGTACTCCGCTGGTCTTGAGGGAATACCGGTAGAGTTGTATGAAGCCGCCAAGATAGATGGAGCATCACGTTGGAAAACCTTTTGGCGCATAACAGTCCCAATGCTCAGGTCTTCGACCATAACAGTTGTCACCATGACGTTGCTGTGGGAGCTAAAAATTTTTGACGTAATTTACATAGTAACCAACGCAGGACCAGGCGGTGCAAGCGATGTTATGGCCTTTCGGATGTACATCGAGGCTTTCCAATACCCCCCCAACTATGGCACAGCCACGGCCATAGCCACTGTACTGACCATCATGACTTTCGGATTTGCGGCATATATGGTTAACAGGATGACGAAAAGTTGACAGAAAAAAAACCTTCTATTGTCAAAAAGTTGAAAGCAAAGAGGTTTACCATTATAGTTCATCTAATTGCATGGATAATAGCGTTCATTTGGATCATACCGTTTTTAGGGGTTTTCATGTCTTCTATAAGGCCCTACGAAGAGGTGCAGTTTGGTTGGTGGAATTTCCAAAACGCAAATTTTACTCTGGGAAGTTATGTTGATGCTTGGGTCGGCGAAACATCTAGTGTTCCTCTAAGCAACGCGATTTTAAACTCTCTAATAGTGACTATATCTGCAACTTTTATACCAATAATTGTCGCTTCTCTGGCAGCATACTCCTTTGCACGGTTTTCGTTTCGCATAAAGGATCTGCTATTCCTTGTTATAGTCCTCCTTCAAACTATTCCTCAACAAATGGTTATTTTACCAATCTTCAACCTGATGAACAGCTTACGTCTCTTGAATACATACATAGGATTGATATTGCTCCATACAGCCTTTGGTCTTCCATGGCAGATACTCTTTCTGAGGAACTTCTTCTCCACACTTCCTGTAGAGGTTGAGGAGGCTGCCAGAGTCGATGGCGCGTCCTATTTCAAAATCTTCTACAAAATAGTTCTTCCAATGAGCCTGCCAGCCTTAGCTTCCATAACAGCTCTTCAATTCGTATGGGTTTGGAACGATTTCTTCTTCGCTCTAACAATGATTCAAAGCCCAACCATGAAGTTGGTACCACAAACAATACCTCTCATTTTTTCGAGATTCGAACCCAACTGGAGCCTCTTGTCCGCCGCGTCGATAATAGCCATGATCATACCAATCGCCATCTACGTAGCACTCCAAAAATACTACGTAAGAGGTATTACTACAGGGGCTGTTAAAGGCTAAAAATTAGTAAAGCCAAGTTGGATTTATGTTAGTATCTCACCCGTTTTCTTGTCGAATACATATACCTTGTCCGCTGGGAACTCAATCCACAACTCGTCTCCTATTTCTGCTTCAAAATCAGGGCTCACCAAAGCTTTGACTAGATAGTCACCTATCTTCAGGTTGAGTATCTGCTTATCTCCAAGAGGCTCTGTCACATCGAGTACGGTTTTGATTAGCCCTTTCTTTCCTTTCGCATCCTTATAAACAAGGATATCTTGTGGTCTCACGCCCAGTACACATGCATCGGATGTACACTTCTTTACTGCTTCCGCCACATGTTCAGGCAGAGGATAACTAAACTCTCCAGTGTCGAGAGTGCAAGGAACTCCCCTTATCAAGTTACAATCGAAGAAGTTGGTGGGAGGGGTGCCTATAAACCCTGCTACAAATACGTTGGATGGATGAAAGTATATTCTATCTGGAGTATCAACTTGTTGTAGTATTCCTTCATTTAGGATGGCAACCTTGTCTCCCATTGTCATGGCTTCAACCTGGTCATGAGTGACATAGATTGTTGTAATTCCAACTTCTTTCTGCAACTTCTTGAGTTCAGCTCGCATGTAAACCCTTAGCTTAGCATCCAAGTTGCTGAGGGGTTCATCCATAAGGAAAACGTAGGGCTCTCTAATCATCGCCCTTCCTAAAGCTACCCTCTGTCTTTGACCTCCACTTAATTGCTTCGGCTTTCTGTCAAGAAGTGCCTCTATCTTCAACAGTTCGGAAACTTGACGAACCCTCTTCTTTATCTCATCCCTAGGAACCTTAGCATTTTCTAGAGGAAAAGCAAGGTTTGAGAACACGTTCATATGAGGATAAAGCGCATAACTCTGAAAGACCAAGGCTATATCCCTTTCTTTAGGGTCCAGGTCATTTACAAGCCTCTCCCCGATGTAGATTTCTCCTTCGTCCGGAGTCTCGAGGCCTGCAATACAGCGTAGAACAGTAGTCTTGCCACATCCTGAAGGACCCAAAAGAACTAGAAACTCTTTATCTTTAGCCTCCAAGTTGAGCTTGTTAACTGCGATAACTTCGCCGAACTGCTTTTTCACATTTTTAAGTAGTACCCTAGCCAAAGCAAACGCCACATATAACGAGTATGCAAATTCTAATAAAATCTTCTTTTAACAATCGAATATATAACCGATTAATCACACAATTTAAGTTAGTAGCTAGCTTGAATTTGAGGAAAAAATATGCACTGTGTTTCCTTCAACAAAATCTCTCTCGACGAGTATACACCAATAGTTGGGAAGGTGAAAATAGAAGAAATCAAAGAGTTGGCAGAAAGCCTAGTTGGAAAGAAAGTACGTCATGTAAACTCTACATCTTTCGGTGGTGGGGTAGCTGAAATTCTTCACAGGCTAGTTCCCCTAATGTGCGACGTGGGACTTAAAGCTGAATGGACAGTGATTAAAGGTTCAGACAAATTCTTCAATGTGACAAAAGCTCTTCACAACGGGCTTCAAGGCATGAATATCCCTTTGACAGAGGATATGAAAAAAACTTATCTGAAGTTCAATAAGATAAACGCCCGAGAGTTTGATTCAGATCACGATCTAGTTGTGATACATGATTACCAACCAGCCGCAATTATGAATTACCTCCCAATTAGAAGAGGAAGGTGGACTTGGCGCTGCCACATTGATCTATCCCATCCAAATCAACAATTCATTGATTTTATCAGTCCATTTATACTAAAATATAATTCACTAATCTTCACCATGAAGCAGTTTGTACAAGAACCCTTAAAATCGAGGAAAACATTCATCATCCCTCCTTCTATAGATCCTTTGAGCACAAAGAACAAACCTCTTCCTGAAAACCTTATTTTTTCAATCTTAGACAAATACGATGTAGATCATGAAAAACCAATAATAACTCAAGTTGCTAGATTTGACCCATGGAAGGATCCATTAGGAGTTATTGATGTTTACAGGTTGGTTAAAAAGAAAGTAACTAACGTTCAACTATTATTGATAGCTAGCATGGCTAAAGATGACCCAGAAGGATGGATATACTATGAAAAAACTGCTCGGCATGCAGCAGAAGATTATGATATACATTTACTCTCAGATTTGAATGGTGTTGGAAATATCGAAGTCAATGCGTTCCAAAGAGCTTCAGATGTTATTTTGCAGAAATCCATACGCGAGGGATTTGGCCTTACTGTAACTGAAGCGCTGTGGAAAGGCGTGCCTGTAGTGGGCAGCAATGTTGGAGGTATTCCACTACAGATAATCAATGGTGAAATCGGATTTTTGATAGATAGTATCGAAGAAGCGGCTGAGAAAACCCTTTATCTCCTTAAACACCCAAGCGAAGCAAGAGAGATGGGAAAGAAAGGGAGAGAGCACATTTTAAAGAACTTCTTAATCACAAGACACTTGAAAGACTATCTCTCGCTGTTTCGTTCAATTTAACCTCTTCCTTAACAAGACGCAAGTGTGCACGCCAAAAAAAGATAAAACTTTACTTTCATTAAGACTTATAGATTTAGCTTATTGTAGAGTAAAATAAATCCATGGATAGGCTTTGAAGCTCCCGCGCGCGCACCCGATATCTCGCAAACTCCCATTTTTCTATTTCAGACGAAGCGCGCTAATGGCAAATCTAAAAGAGTGAAAGTGTGAAAGATAAAGAGAGGTCATCGCATATGCAGGTAACTTTCATAAGCAAAGGTGAGACATTGCCCGCAACACTATATGCAAATTCATCCAAAGGAGTCATTCTGTGCCTACCGCATCCTTTGTATGGTGGCACCAGAAATGACACCAGAATCATCAGGGTCGCCAGAGAACTTGCTTCACATGATATCTCTGCATTATGCCTCGATTATGGAAGCTATGGCAAAGTAGTGAAGGAAGTTCAGAATGTGTTGGACGCAATTTCTTTCATGCGGAAAAGAGTTGATGCTTTAGGATTACTAGACTATTCCTTTGGAGCCGTCGTCGCGTCCAATGTAGCGGTTCAAACTAAGATTGATGGTTTCGTTGCTATGTCTGTTCTGAAGAAAACGAATGGTCTAACAGCGAACTTGAGATTTGACTGCTCAAAACTCTTTGTGCATGGAAAACGCGACAAGGTGGCACCATACTCGGATTTCGAACAGCTCTACAGAAAAGCAAGTGAAAGAAAAGAAAAACTTGTTTTAGATACAGACCATTTCTATATGGAAAACTATCCGACCCTCATTGACTTAACTTCAAAAAGCATATGCAAGTTCTTCCTACAAATATTTTCCAAATAGAACAGGCATGCGCGCAATCTTATATAATCAAAAAGGCTATCCACAAACATGGAATTCGCAGAGCTTTCAAAACTAATATTTGGCGAACTAAAACCAAAACTAGAAAATCATCAAGGATTATCAATCTTCGCGGCTGAAAGAGCTAAATTCGAAGGTTGGTTGAAGGTAGAATTATGCGACAGTTTGTCAAAGCATTTTAAAGATGTTATCCCAGAACAGAATAGAATCGATATCACTTTTGAAAATTGGGCTATTGAGCTCAAAACCATTAATACAAACATAAGGTTCCCAAATGTAAAGAATAAACACCGTCCGATAACCAGAAACACTCAAGGCGTTGTGAAGGATATAGAAAAACTAAGAACCACCGAATACACAAACAAGTCCACTTTATTTATCGTTTTTCCAGTACGGCATCGTAACAAAGATTGGCAAGTTCAACTAAGACGCATAACAAACAAACTAGTAAAAATAGAACATCTGGAATTTAACTTCAAAGACAAAATCCCAGGCACCATCTATTTTGGCTTGACCAACTAGTCTTCGATATGCTATGATACGCGCCCAATGAGTAGTCACAACTTTACGCCGTTAAGGTATTTTGCGCGCGCAAGTGCTTCGAAGTAGTCTTAAATATACTTGATAATTTAGAATGTATTGGGAGAAAACGCGTGCATGGTTTTCTATTTTTCTCACAAGCCACGTAAGCTAAAAACCGAGAAAGTTGAGCGTTTCATCAAAAAACTTGCCAAGAAACATAACGTTCCGGTTCCTAGATGGCGTATTGTAGGAGAAACACCAAAATCAGACAGAATCGAGAAAACTGTGTTTGGACCTAAGACAACGTTTGAAAGAAAAACAGTTCAAGTTGGAGGAGCTTTCCTGATGGCATCTGACAGAACTTGCTGCATAGAATTTTATGGTCTTCCGACGAAAGAAACTGTGGAGCACGAATTCAGGCATTATGTAGATTGGCTGCACGGGACGCTTAGGAGAGAAAAGATTTGGTGACTGAGTTCAGAATTTCGCCAACTCGCGCGCGCTTCTGCAAGTTGCTAAATGTGAAAGATGCGGAAAAGTCATAGCAGAACCAAAGGAACTAATTAGAATACAGAAAAAATGCGCGCGCGCATAAGCTAGAATAAGGCTTCCTTCTGATGTTGAGGAATATTCTTCAAGAATGTGATTTGATAAGTGTTAGAAGTAGATCTATTGCGTTTTTTCTTCAACAGTTTTCTTTCTGAGATGATATGTCAAAGGGTTCCTTATAGTTTTACAGACTGGATCATTTGGATTCACACAAATACCATGAGTTTGCAGAGTTGAACAATTGTAAGTTTTATATGGAGTTCTGCTCCCTCTTTGACCTGCAAGATGTTCCACTTGATATCGTGTTTTGTCTTCTCTAAAGTCTGCAACATTTGAAAACAGGTTGACAATCCTATCTACACTAATGCCTTGATTAAATAGGTATGTCACCAAAGTGAACCTCTCAGCATGGGAAAGATGTTGTCCTTTAGTTGTTCTATCCAAAAGATTCATAATGCAAGGAGGATACTCTGACTCCTCAGCCCGTATTTTCTGATCGAATTCTGTCAAGTGAGGTTTTCTTTTCAGAAATTCAGCTTTGATTTCTTCAATAACGTCTTGGATAACCTGAGGAATGCTCATAATTTTTTCCTTAGTTCTGTCTTCTATGTATTTCTTTATCTCCTCTTGAAGAAGCCTGCAAACCTCATTTCTAGTTACAGATACCTGACCCTTATCAAGTTGCCTATTCACCAATTTCCATTCTGGAGCATGAACTAGTCTTCCTCTAGTTGCGTTGTTTAAGTAGTTCACAAAATGCACTGTATATGAAAAAGGTTCTTGTTTTGATGGATGGATATCCCATTCAAAGGATTCTGCTATTTCTAGTATAAATTCATCTTTCTCTTTCAAGAGGTAACTGTGGATTTTCCTTGCTTCTGATAAAGCATATCTTTCAGTAAGGATTTTGTCTTTCACACCTGTAACCATTAATATCGCAACAGGAAACGAAGCAATCTCAACCTCTGATCTCTTATATGGCACCTGATTTTGCACGTGTGCTAAGAATTCAAAAGTGGCTGCTATTCTAACCTCTGCCCGATTGACAATACTTTCAAGTTCTCCAAGATCGTTTATATCAATGCCTAATTCAGCAATATGCCTTCTTGCTTGAGGTAGAAAAGGATATTTTGCCATGTCAGTTTTTGTTAAAAGGATGCTCTCACCCAGCTTAAAGTTCTAAATCTGCCTCTTATGTTTTCTCCTTCCTATTCCGTATAATAATATCACAAATCATGAAACCTCAGAATAATTATTTTTTCCACAAGTCATAAAACCTGACTGATCTAACTTATCTTCCCAGGGGATGGGTTGATGAAAGATTCTGTTTATGCTGATATGGAGGACTCAGAGAAACAGGTTGCAGACTATTTGAGGGAACTGATAATTTCAAGAAATTATTTAGTTGAGGAATAATTTTGAGTAATATCTCTGGAGCTATTTTCCCAATCTTACCTGAGAATGTTAAATCTCTTTTCGATGAAAAGAAAGAGGCTTTTGTTAAGTTCACCAAGTTCTTAAGGCTTGAAAGAGGTTCAAAGATAGTCTTCTATACATCTGGAAAGTTGATAGGAGAAGGAACCATTGAGAGGATTGAAAGAATGGAGCCACAAACTGCTTGGATTCGTTACAAAAGCCAGATTTTTCTGACCAAAGATCAGTATGACAACTATGTTGTTAGATCACCAATAAGTGGGGAAGAACGGAGAACAGTAGCTATCACAATATTATTTTTGAAGAGACTAAAGAAATACAATCAGCCCCTCCGTATGTTTTATTCCACTGCATCTTTCACACATAGAAACTTGCAGAGGCTGGCTTCGAATTTCTCACTACTATAGAAAGCATCCAAGTGTTCCGAAAGCGCAAGTAGGAGTATAACTTAAACAATTGAAAATATAGGTTATATATTTGTTTAAGCCATCTCCAACAATTATCTCCCGCAAAACTCCTTTTTTATGTTTTACGATAAAAGGAGATATGAGTTTCTTCTATAATTATCCTCAGTGTTTTTACTGCCGCTCTTAGAGTATACAACACTTCCAAGCCAACTTTCAAAGGGTCAAATTTTATTAGTTTGTTCGCACTCATTCGGATTCACCGAAATCTACAAGTGTATAAGTGTTAAAAGTGAATATGAAACTCTACTTTACATTAAGACTTATAGATTAAGGTTACTGCAAAGCCTTAGATGCGATGACAATGACGTTTAAAAGTGTCGGGTTAACGGCGCGAAATGACAAGAAAAAAGCGTTAGACCTAGCTAAAAAACTATTGAATCATCTAGAAGAAAGAGGGCTAAACGTAATCGTTGACCCTGAAATCGCAGAGCGCATCAATAAAGCTGACTTTGCTGTACCCCTTGAAGAATGGAAACCAGACTTTATCATCACCGTCGGAGGCGACGGAACCATCCTAAGAACATGCATCCACGTTCCAAAACCTGAACCCCCAATACTCGCCATCAACATGGGTGAACGAGGCTTTCTAGCTGAAGTATCTCCAGAAGACGCTTTGCCAGCCATGGATAGAACCCTCAAAGGAGAGTTTACGCTTGAATACTGCAAGAAACTGTCTGCTTCTGTTGAAGGCGAAGTGTTGCCAGATGCGTTAAACGAAGTTTTTATTTCTGCAGACGCCCCAGTTAAGCTGTTGTATGCAGATCTTTGGAAAGACGGTGACAGGATTTTAGACTGTCGAGCAGACGGAATTCTGGTTGCGTCGCCGACTGGTTCAACAGGATATTCAATAGCGGCAGGCGGACCAGTTTTAGACCCTGAAACCGCCGTGTTCGTCCTCACACCCGTATGTCCACTCACACCGTTTCCTCCAATCGTTTTTTCTGAGAATTCAACACTTACGGTGGAGATAGAGAGACCCCGCACAGTATTAGTGGTGGTTGATGGGTATTATCGTAGGCTTGTTGAGAAGCGAAAGCCTCGTGTGACGGTTACGAAGTCGGATAATGTAACTTCGTTTATTCGTTTTAAAAAGGAATTTTATCGACGGCTTAAGAGTCGGTTGTTGTATCCGAAGGGAAAACTGTGCTGACAAAAACTGAGAGGCGGAAAACAATCGTTTTAGATACTTCCGCTTTCATAGCTGGGTTTGAACCCCTCTCCATCCAAGATGTTCAATATTCAGTTCCCGAAGTTAAACACGAACTTATTGCTAATTCGTTGCCTTGGACTCGGTTTAACGCTGCCGTTGAAAATGGAAAGCTGAGAGTCAAAACGCCTAAAGCGGACTATGTTAAAAGGATTAAAGCGTCATCTAAAGCCGTTGGCGACCTGCTCTTCCTCTCAGAGGCAGATCGGCAGATTTTAGCGTTGGCATTGGAGCTGAGAGACATGGGTTATAGTCCTCAGATCGTTACTGATGACTATTCTATACAAAACGTAGCCAACCAAGTAGGTATTGAGTTTGCGCCCTTGATGACTTTTGGCATACGCTATCGCTTCCGATGGACGCTTTACTGTCCCGCCTGCTACAGCAAATACCCAGCGGACTATCGGTCTAAACGTTGTGAAATTTGTGGGACTGAGTTGAAACGGAAACCTGTCGGCAAAACACCAGTATAAAGTCAGTGTTGAACGTTGAATTTAGAAAAAGTTGTCTTAATTTTCCAGCTTAGTTATGGTCGAGTTCCAAGCACCAGTGAAATGGTCGTTTCATAGCTGTCTCTTTCCACTGTTATGTTAATTGTCTGGTTTGGTGATGTGCGTTCTTCGAGGTAGCTGGATATATCGTCGCCGTTTATTATTTGTGTGTTGTTTATAGCGAGGATTATGTCTTCGGCTTTTAGAACTGCTTCGGCTGGACTGAGGGGGATCACATCTACTATTAACCATCCGTAAGTGGTGGAGGTGCCCATTTCCTGAGCTAACTCGTAAGTCATGTCCGTTCCCATCACTCCTATCCAAGGGTGTGGATAACTGTCGCCCTTTACAAGCCAAGCAATTTCGCGGAGGATTGCATCGGAGGGTATGGCGAAGCCTACTCCTGTTGAGTTTTCGATTATGGCAAATGTAACGCCTACCACCTGACCTCTAGAGTTTAGCAGTGGACCCCCGGAGTTGCCCGGATTAAGAGGAGCACTAATCTGTATGACGTTAGCGATTGAATATCCGCCCGCCAGATCTTCGGGAATTGCTCTTCCAAGCTGGCTGACAATACCCGTTGTCATGGAGCCAATTAGCGCATAGGGATTGCCTATAGCTACTACAAAATCGCCTACTTTGAGCAACGAGGAGTTGATGATGGGAAGAGACTTAAACCCGTAAGGGAGAGCACCGTCAACTGAGAGAACGGCGAGGTCTACGTAAGCGTCAGAGCCGAGAATGCTGGCGGAGTATGCGCTGCCGTTCGTGAAGGTAACTGAACGGCTTGTTGTGCCTTGAACTACGTGGTAGTTTGTGATTACAATCTGACCCGAAAAAGTATCACTTGTATAGTTATAGACGAATCCTGAGCCTGCCACTGCTCCTTGAGGTGTTTGTCCACGAATCAGAACTACAGCGTCTTTGATGTTTTCGTAGAGTTCGGAAAGCGATATGTTGCCTACGCTGGTTTGGCTGTAGTTTCCTAGAGCTTCCGTCAGTGCAGAGATTTGGGTTTGAAGGGTGTCAACTTTGTGTTCTAGGTTCTTGACGCTGTTTGAGAATATTTGGTATGTGTAGATGTTTCCAACGATGCTGGCGACTACTATGACGGCGATTACTGTGACTGTTATAAGTGAAAGACGGTTTGAGCGGGGTTCATATTCGTTATACAAGTTTTATGACTCTCCAGAATCGTGTTGTATGGTGCTAGCTTTTACAGTTCTTATAAGTATTCTCTAAATGCGAAAGTGAACGATTGTTCTAAACTCTGTTTTTAAATAACATGGGCAACCGTATTCAATATAGGGTGTGTATAGAAGATAGAGAATTGAAAACGGCTTATGAATTCGCAGCCATTACGGTCGGTGTCTTTAGTCTGTGTTTTGCCATTTCTACGTTAGGCTATAGCATAGTTGACTCTTCCATGCCTGAAATTAAGATTTTCCGTTACGGCTTTCCAATGACATGGCTCAGAGCAACAACAGTCATTCTGCCACTGGCTCCCGCACAATACACCATCTTATGGTTTGAACTGTGCGTCGACATCGTTTTTTATCTGGCGTTGTCTCTAGGGATTTCTTTCATTACATTAAACCTGTGAAACGCCTTAAGGCTCGTTCAAAAGCGTCGTTGGGGACGAGAGTTCTTCTTGTCATTTTGGCGGCGTATTTCGCTAGGCTGGTTTCTTGTGGCATTCACGAGCTTTTGGGTCACGGTTTTTGGGCGTGGATTCTCGGGGCAGACAGTGTTCAGGTTTATGTTTCTTGGCTGGGGTTTGGATGGTGCAAATGGGATCCTCCTCTTAGTGGGTTTGCTAAAGTTATGGCTATGGTTGGAGGACTCATCAACACCTTCGTATTAGGCGCTATGATTTTTGCATTCCTATATTTAATGCCGAAAAAGTGCGGATTCTACGTGAGGTTTTCTCTTTTTTGGTTGGGGTTTTGGACTATGATAACTCAAGCAAGTTATTTATTGTTGGGAGGGTCTACAGGGTATGGCGATCCTGGGGCGTTAGCATCATTGGCAGGAGTCCCACTAGATTTCTTCAGGCTTCTCGGGTTCGGCTTGTTTTTGATTGCCTATCTAGCAGTTTCGGTGTTGTTTATTTCTGAAGTTAGCTGCTTGTTCGCAGAATACAGAGAGAAAACTTTGTTGTTTGAGTTTTGGCTCACAATGCCAATACAAGTAATCTTCTTTATGGCTTCTGAACATACCGTGTCTTTCGAATTGATTTTCGGTTTACTCCTTGTTTCTCTGATTCCAAGCTTGCTGTCTCTGCCGCTTTTCCCGTTCTTTAATCGTTTGAGAATGCATAGAGATGCTTAGCATCTATAAAGAGAAGACCAAATGTTAAATCAAATCCAAATCTTCTAGGGAAAGCTCCCTTTTTAAGGCTGAAAGGAGAAAAAGTATTTCATTGTGCCTCCTCTTTGCGATTTTCTTTGCAGTTTCGGTGTTCAGTAAAGGATAGATGGTTTTTAACTCTTTGAAAGAGCGTTTTACAACAGAATCAAATGGTGCATTACCAAGCCAGTGAAACGCTCTAACCACACCTACGATTCCTAGTAAATCAATTTTGTCAGCATCCCAAACTATCTTTTCTTCTATGGTTTCCAACTCGTCTCTAAAGTCAAGAGGATGACGCAATATTATCTTAACGATTTTTTCTCTTCTTCCTTGAGGATAGTTGATGTCTTTCAAAATTCTGCTAGCCAATTCTGCCCCATTTTCATGATGTGGTTTACCCATGATCCATCCAAGATCATGAAAAAGCGCTCCTACTTGTACCAACTCTACGTCAGCTTTTTCTTCTCTAGCAAAAAACGTTGCTATCTTGAAAACTCTCTTAACATGCTCGAATGAATGAACGCTTCCTTTTATTACTGACATTTTCTCTTTTACAATGCTTTCAAGATTTTCTACGATTAAACCCACAGCCCTACACCTCTCTGAAACACAATTATTGTATTTTGATCTCTAGAAAAAGTTTGGCGCCGGGGAGAGGATTTGAACCCCTGAGGGCCAAAGACCCACCGGCTAACTGGCCCGCTTCTAGACATCATCGGATCTCGAGGCCGGCGCATTACCGCTCTGCCACCCCGGCACCAACAAAGTCAAAAAAGAGCAACGTGTCTAAAAGCGTTTTGCCTCACACCCATCCACATTTAAAGCCTAATAGAACAGTCTATCCAAACACCAAAAACACACCGCCAACCACTTAAAGATAAAAGCAACCAACAACAAACAAACAACAGGGGAAACACCCGCTATGAAGCTAACAAACAAACTACTTCAAATCGACCCGGCAGCCACACAGCAAAAAATCACACGCTTCATCAAAGACTATGTAAGCAAGGCAAAAGCAAAAGGCATAGTCCTAGGAATCTCAGGAGGAGTAGACAGCGCCACCACAGCCGCCCTAGCCACAACAGCCATAGGAGCAAACAAAGTCCTCGGCTTATACATGCCCGAAAAAGAAACCTACAACAAAACCGACCGCAAACACGTAAAACTCCTCGCCAAAAAATTCAAGTTCCAACTAAAAACAATCAACCTCACACAAACCCTAAACACCATATACAAAACCATCCCAGACTACGACCCCAAAGACAAACTTAGCCGAGGAAACCTCAAAGCCCGAACCCGCATGCTCATCTGGTACTACTACGCAAACCACCAACGCCTACTTGTAGCCGGCAGCAGCGACAAAAGCGAAACAATGATAGGCTACTACACCAAATGGGGAGACGCAGCCGCAGACATCACTCCCATCATGGACCTCTACAAAACCCAAGTCCGCCAACTAGCCCCCCACCTAGGCATACCACCTGCAATAATCAAAAAACCACCAACCCCTGCTCTCTGGCCAAACCAAACAGCAGAAGAAGAAATAGGCTTAAAGTACGAAACCCTCGACCTAATCCTCTACGGCATAGAACACTTCATGCCCACCCAAACAATAGCAAAACAACTCCACCTACTAACCAAAACCATCGCAACCGTTAAAAAAAGATGGCTACAAACAGAACACAAAAGACAAATGCCCCTAACAACCAAACTCGAATATCGAACTATAAACGCCGACTTCAGACTCACCCGCACAACAGAGGCAATATAACATGAAAGAAGAATTCAAAACAGCCCTCGTACAATTCCCATGCAAAATCGGAAACAAACAACATAACATCAACAAAATAGCAAAATACGCCAAACAAGCCAAAAAACAAAAAGCCGACATAATCATCTTCCCCGAAATGTCCTTAACAGGCTACACCACACGAGACTTAACATACGAGCTAGCCGAAGAAATCCCAGGTCCCTCCACCAAAAAAATCGGAAAAATAGCCAAAAAAGAAAATCTCTACATAATCTACGGCATGCCAGAGCGAAGTGAAAAAGGAAAAGCAATACTCTACAATACCGCAGCTCTTACAGGCCCAGAAGGCTACGTCGGCAAGTACAGAAAAATGCACTTGCCAACCCACAGCGTCTTCGAAGAAAAGAGATATTTCAGACTAGGATATCAAACACCAGTCTTCGAAACGAACATCGGAAAACTCGGCATAATAATATGCTACGACATATTCTTCCCAGAAATAACACGTGCACTTCGCCTCCAAGGAGCAAAAATCATAATTTGCATCTCAGCCTCCCCCGCCGTAAGGAAAAAATTCTTTGAAACCCTTACAACCGCAAGGGCAATAGAAAACACATGCTTCTTAGCATACGTAAACTTGGTCGGCATAGAAAACGGCCTGCAGTTTTGGGGAGGAAGCCGCCTCATAAGCCCAAGCGGTACTATAATTACCCAGTCAAGGTATAATGAAGAAGACATTTCATTCGGAAACGTAAACTACGAAGACCTAAGACCGATAGAAGCTTTTGTGCCTACCCTCCGCGATTTAAGACCAGAGCTTTATGTCACATTAAAGGAACTCTCGGAAAAACTGTGATGTCACATAAGTCATCACGTACGTGATGTCTGTGTGATATTGAGCAAGGCATATAGAACAGGGTGAAAACGCATCGAAAAGCGTTGCGACTTCCTTAGAGCTAAGATTTCGGAAATTTTCTAACAGCCTTCTCTATCCTATCCAAAGCCTCACTAATTTTTTCATAAGATGTAGCATACGACAGCCGCAAAAAGCCCTCACCATGCTTACCAAACGAAGACCCAGGTGTTACACCAACTTTGGCTTCTTTCAAAAGAAACTCAGAAAACTCAGCAGAAGTCGCTGTGAATGCCTTCATATTCGGAAACACGTAAAACGCACCTTCTGGAAGAGAGCAACTGAGACCTTCAATTTCACTTAAACGCCTATAAATAAGTCTACGACGCTTATCAAATTCAGAAACCATTTCTGCCACAAAGTCTTGTGGACCTTCCAAAGCCGCTGTAGCAGCGTATTGCGCTGGTCCACCTACACACGCTACTGTAAATTGGTGAGCCAGTAACATGGCTGAAATTAAATCTTCAGGTCCTAACGCGTAGCCAACACGAAAACCAGTCATTGCATATGTCTTAGAAAAAGAATTTACGACAATTGTTTGCTCACGCATACCAGGAAACGTTGCTAAACAATAATGTTTCACATCATCGTAAGTAATTTTTTCATAAACTTCGTCAGAAACCAGAATTAAATCGTTCTCAACCGCAAGCTTCGCTAATTTCGCTAACTCATCATAGGTCAAAACGGAGCCTGTAGGATTATGAGGCGAATTAATAATAATCACACGTGACTTCTTTGTGATAAGTGACGTCACGGTCTCTATGTCTGGTTTAAAGCCATTATTCTCAAGTAGCGGCATCAAAATAGGGGTGCCCCCAGCAATCAACACCGCAGGCACGTAACATACAAAGCCGGGATCGGGTATTAGCACCTCATCACCAGGATTTATGAAAGCCAATAAGGCAAGAGAGACCGCTTCTGTTGCGCCCACAGTAACTAAGATTTCATTTTCTGGATTATAGAAAGTACCATACTCCCGCGTGAATTTCTTAGAAAGAGCTTCGCGCAATTCTGAAATTCCATTTGAAGTGGTGTAGTGGGTTTTTCCTTCAGTCATCGCTTGCTTAGCTGCTTCTAACGCATGCTCTGGCGGTGTAAAGTCTGGCTCTCCTATACCGAGGCTTATGAGGCCAGCTTTGTGTGGAGTTAATGCAAAAAGACGGCGAATACTGGAGGATTTAATTTCTTTTAATCTTTCTGCCTTGTTGTGCGTTTGCAAGAGGTTTTCCTCGTCTTCTTTTAATTTTCCTAACATAAAACGTTTACTTTTGTCAACCTAGAAATACAACCACAACTTCAATTCTTCAGCGTAAAAACTATATTCAGCTTGTATACAAAACTGTATCCAACCAGCATAGAAAACCGGGGAAGAATCTTGTCCTTCAAAAAAAGCGTTCAAAACTGGCTAAAACGCTCATTAGAAGACCCTATCGCAAAAATACTTGCGAAAAACAGCAATTTAACTAAAACACAGCTTGAAACACTACTTATAGACGTTTTAGCCGAAAATTTAGCCTCAAAATCGTTAAAATACGAAGAAAAAGCCAAATTAAGGCAAACAAAGGCAGCAATAAGCCGCGGTTCCTTCAACAGAACGCTAAAACAAGCAAAAAGTAACACTATACAATCAATATACACCATCCTTCTTCTCGGCTATTTTGGCATTCTTGAAGACACAAGTCTCACCCCTTATTTGGAAGCAGCAAACAAACTAAAAGCATACACAACAGCGTATAGAGATCTTTCAAATAATCATAAGGGAGTAAAGGAACATTTACAGCTTATAAGTATGTTACGTGAAGAACTTGAAACAATGCTTAATAACCTATCAAAACCATGGACTTCATCTAAACCGTGATATCACACATCACATAGGTTACAGAGACTTTCAATTTGCAGGGTAGAAAGATGTTATTTTTTCCCCCAAAAAGAGCCCTAATCTCGAATTAGACAACTAAAATAGCGCTCCTCTGGTGATATCGTTAAAACATCATTGAAAGGGCTTCACAGTAATGTGATTTGTGACGTCACATTAATCATGTTTTCACCATAAAATTTAAGTTTTCTTCTTGTAATATTGTGATACTAACTGTGACGTCATATAGGTCACAACTAATCACACTAGAATCACGGTTGATGCCAGAAAATGTTTGAAATAGTTATTCTTATGAGCACCTTGTCAATCTTCACTTTGAGTGCTGCAATTTTATACAGTAAACGCATAAATGAAGCTCACAATAAGTATGTAGAGGCTAAGAACGTTGTTGATGACATTATTGTGAGTTTTAATAGGCAGCTGCAAAAGCAGGAAGACCGGGTTGAGACTTCTACTCACAAAGTCAACGTTCTTTTTACTCATGATGAACTTTTTGCTGAAAGACTGGAAAATCAAGAAAAAAAGGTTCAGGCGCTTGTGGATAGAGTGGAGTCTTTCTCTTATCTAGAAAAGGCGACAACAAGAATTGATGTTTTGGAAAATAAGCTGGGCGAAGTTACGTCAATGAAAGGTACTTTGTTAAAGAAAATTGCTGAAATCGAGAAACAACGGCTTCACCGAAAAGATTCTGCAGCAGAAATTGAATCTGCAATTCCAATAAAACGAGAAAGAGTATTGGCACCGTTAACTGCAACTGAGCTTACGGTTCTTGAATTTCTCGCCGTTGAAGGCGAAAAGACCGCACCGGAAATAAAGGAGCAAATAAAACTTAGCAGGGAACACACAGCGCGGTTAATGAAAAAACTTTATGAAAAGGGGTATTTAGAACGTAGCGCAAACAAAATTCCTTTTACATACCGCCTAAACGAAGAGATGCAGAAAATTCTGAAGAAACCGGAGCAAAAAAGCTAGCTGATGCCGAGATTTTTACCTGCGTTTTGTAGCCGCTTCAGATTTTCGTCCATTACATCAAGAGTCTTAGATGGTGAAAGGTTGTAGTTCACTTTTTCTCGGGTATCCAAGTATTCGGGGTAGTGCGTCACTTTCACTGGAACGGCAAATCGAATCTTCGGCTCAGATATTAATAATGCTTCGCCGATGTCAAGCATTTTCACCTCTGTGTCGCTGTATTCGAGATATGGCGTATTTCTAGTGAGGTAGTCCCTGTCGGTCTTCAACTCGGTTTTCATGATGACTTTGGTCCAAAGTTCTGCAAACACGTCAGGGTTAATTCGAGAAGGCCGCGGTGACACCGCGTTTAATCCTACACGATATTTTCGGTACATCAAGGCGATGGCAGAGAAAATTGTCCTTTCTTTGCTTGGGTCTAGAAACTCGTGGGCCTCTTCAAGCGTTATCAACAACGTAGGGAGTCTCTGCCATTCTTCATATTTTTCTTCCCACATGTGTTTGTAATGGTTTGCTACACCTGATGCTGTTAAACAAACGACGCGGTGTTGCTCCTCAGCGGTGATTCCAGAAATATCAATAAGACATGTGATTCCTTGACTTATGTTTTCAATAGTATCATCAATAAAGCTATACCTAGAAGGAGGAAAAAGTCTTGGATCTAAAGACAGGAGCTTCCGCATAAAAGCATCAATCGTTTCTCTATGCGCACTAGCTATCTTTGCTACACCAGCACGTCCATTCAGCTCATATTCTTCACATGATTTTTCAATCCATTGTTCTCCAAGCTGCCCATACAGCTTCCTAGCAAAACGATATTGATGAGGACTAATATCAGAATACAGACTACGCAGCTTCCAAGGTCGCAGTGTTCGAAGCCCGACACGTAGTTTTTCCTCTTTTGTGCTGTAAAAACGTACCCTACTATGAAAAAGCGGGTGGTTGCACAAGCCCTTGTGGCTCAGCTCCTTTCCTTCTAGCAATTGCCCGGCGAAGTCAAAAATTAATCCTGCAGTTTTTGGGCTTTGGTCGATTAATTGTGCGTTTATTAGTAATTCCGTGTTGGTTTTTCCAGAGCCTGTCATGCCGAACATGCCCATCATCCGTGGTACAGCGCTGATGTTTATGCCTACAGAGCCAAGTGATTGCCCTCCAGAGCGTAGATGCCCTATTTCCAGCTCTCCTGCAAGTTTCAACACGGTAGAGTCTTCTGTGGTTGTTGGGTATACTTTGTCCATATAGTTAGGATTGAAAGTGGGAGACCGAGTTTTTCCAGCTTTTCTTTCAAGAAAGAGAATTGCTTCGATGTTCTTGTAGCAAGAGTACGGGCCAAATGTTTCTTTTCCCTCTGCTTCGCGAAGTTGCTCACCAGCATCTAAGGTAGACTTGCTTTGAGCATTCACAACCCTAGCATAAAAACTACTGTCACCAGAGTCTACGCGAACTATCTGCCCAAAAGAGAGGCTAATATTTTTGTTTAGGAAAAAGGAAATCTTGTCGCCTTTTACCTCGCATATTGAACCTAAATGGCTAGACATGTTCAATCCACTCCAAATTAAAAGCGTATTTTGCCCCGTGAAGCTCATCCGCGAAATTGCAGGCAAGCTCCTCTTGGCGAAGTACATCAAGAAGCCCAACGCTCGCCAATTCCTCTTCAACTTGGACATGATATTGAAGCAGTTTGGCCTCAGCAACGCCTGAGAAGTCGTGTGCCAGCCACAACACCACAGGATAACCTAAACAGCGAGGATCTTCAGAAATTGTAGAAAGAGGCGAAAGCAGCGAAGGGATATCTTGGCTGGTTAAATAGCCCATTATGTCACACCGAAAAGCTCGTGGACTGTCCTCACACAACCTAACGATAGATACGTCGCCGTAAAGGTGGCCGTGAATGCTAGCTTTTTTGACCGGGTAGTAAACCCAGCACCCTTGAGGCGTAATCATGCACATCGCAGCAATAAGGTCATGGCCCTTGTCGTCATGGAGCATAGGAGACTGCTTGCTTATGGCAAGTAGCTTTATTCCTTTTTTCTCACATTTTTCGTAAAGCATGGCGTTAAATTTTCTTTCGCCGCCAAAGTAGCTTGCACCATCTAGAAGTATGTAGTCGTTTTCGTTTGCTTTATTGAGTAATCCTAAGGCCATCTCACTCTCTAGTTGAAGTCGTATTTCTTGCAGAATTTTGCGACGTACATAGGAATCTCCTCTAATTGTTTGAACTCTCTCTTTAAAGCTCCAGTCCACGTTACGGTTTCTGACAGTGGCAGATGAGACTCGAAAGACATATACACCCCAGTTGTTTGCCCTCTTCAAGGTCCTAGTTGAACAGTCCACCGCGAAGAAATGTACGTCACAACTCTTCATCCTCGTAAGGGGAGCAATCTTAGCTGGAGTTAGTTTGACGGCTATAGACGGCTCATCCTTTACATCTTTAAAACTAACCATGCAACCTTTTTCAACGTAATTTCTCAATATTTCCTTCATCTCGTTAAAATCTGCTTGCAACTCTTTATTCATCCACTACGCTCCTGCATTCTTTAGAGTTTAAGATTGTAAATGTAGCGTAAATCTTTTTGCAATAGCTTTACTTATTTATCTTCTCCAATCTTTATGGTGCTTTGCGCCAATTCTGTCATCATCCGATATTTCCTGTTATTAGCTGGCCCTCTTCTTAAAAGAAAACTACGGTCGGCCATTCTTGCCAAATATGTAGAGGCTGTGCTGAGCGATATAGGTTCATTAAATTCTTGTTCATATGTCGCGAGAACTTCCTTAGAAGAAAACCATGTAAAAGGAAAATGTTTTTCAACAATAGATTTGATCTTGTCATATTTTGAAGCCTTGGACACACTACGGTTTAATTCTTGTTTGTCATGTGCGCCGCCAAGCAACTCAACAATATCAAGCAAACACAAAGCCTTTTTCCTAGTAACTTTACCCTCAAAAGCTATAGTGTAACGATTGCCTTCTTCATCAAAGACTTCCATACGTATTTTCTTTGCAGGCATCGTACACACCATAACAGAAGCCTTAACACTTTACACTTCACAAGTTATTAGCTGTTATGATGGGGCAACCTAAAAAAATAAGCAAAAAATGGCGGCGTATATTGATAAGGGCTTCTTTCTGCAAATATTTTGATTTAACAGTGTTCACAAACTATTTCTTCAACGAACAATGGAAAAGGCGTAATAGTTTCTATATTTCCAAAGGAAACGTAGGGGTCTTCTATTCACTGTGAAATAGGCAAAAATACCCAAAAAAAATCAAAAATATTTGCTAAAAGTTCCACGATAAATTAAATTTTACAAATGCTTCACAAAATGACAGTGGCGTATATCTTCACCAACCCCTGTATTTCCACTGCAAAACCTAAAAGTAGATCAATATTGTTAGTTCATATTTTAGGTATAGTATTTAAAAATAAACAAGTGTTTCACTCGAAATGTTTGTAGCAATAATAATAAAGTTAGTTTTTTAGGTTAAGCCTTTAGAGTATATTTCTATAAGAAAGAAATGCCATCATTTCTTTTTAAATAATAGAGTTTCTATTAGAAACCGAGGGGTGTGTGTAGGGGCTACTTTTGAAATGGGTTAACACCTTTTCATTTCTTTAAACATATGCCTCAACATTACACCTTCTGTTTTTGAGTTGTATAGTAACTCTTTGTTTTTTTGTAGGAGAGTGTTTATCTTCTCCAGTTGAAACCAAGGCTCTACAAGTGCGTTTGCTGAAGGGAGAAAATTACTATGGAAAAAAAAGTGGACATACTTGATGCTGTTTTTGAGCGCTTTTTAAGCAACACTCATTTTTTTAGAGATAGAGATGTACTTCGCCATGATTACATTCCAGAAAAACTGCCTCACCGCGAAGACCAGATAAGATACTTGGGAATGATAGCTGCTCCGCTTTTGAAAACAGAGAGATGTTCAAATGTTTTTATTTATGGAAAAACAGGAACCGGAAAAACTGCTGTTATGAGGTATGTGCTAAATCGCTTATCACAAAAAGCAGCAGAATTTAGTGTACCAGTTAAAATAGCATATGTAAATTGTCGCTTAGCAGGAACAGAATATAGGGTTTTTACAAGCTTATGTGCTGCTTTAGATATTACTGTGCCCTTTACTGGTCTTGCGGTTGGTGAAGTTTTTGATCGCTTTAAAAAAGGATTGGAAAAGCGAAAACTGTCATTTATTGTTGTCTTGGATGAGCTTGACGAGTTAATTAAAGCTAGAGGCGACGTGCTTTTATATGAGCTGACAAGAGTAAATGAGTCTCTCAGTAATAGCAAAGTCTCTATTGTTGGAATTTCGAACGATTTGCGTTTTAAAGAGTTGTTGGAGCCGCGTGTTTTGAGTTCCCTAAGCGAAGAGGAGGTTGTGTTTAAACCTTATGATGCTTCTGAGCTTCAAGATATTTTATGGGAACGGGCAGAGTTAGCATTCTATAAAGATGTGTTGCTTGAGGGTGCAGTAAGCTTATGTGCGGCTTTGGCTGCTGCAGAACATGGGGATGCAAGACGTGCACTTGACTTGTTGCGTGTGGCTGGTGAGGTGGCTGAGAGGGAGAATGCAAAGGTAATTTCTGAAGATCACGTTAGAGAGGCTGAGAAGCGAATCGAGCATGATAGAATAATTGATGCTTTAACAAATTTGACACCACACTCAAAATTTGTACTCTACAGCATATACCTCCTTGGAAAAGCCAACATTTACTCCGCTATCACTGGCGATATATATGAGGTATATGCTGAACTGTGTAAAGAAATCGGGGCTTCACCGTTGACACAGAGGCGGGTGAGCGGGCTTATAAATGAGCTTGACGCAATCGGGTTGCTAAATGCAAGAGTCGTAAGTAGAGGCCGCTACGGTCGCACAAAAAAGATTAGCCTCGCAATACCGCGGACACCGTTTAACGAAGTGTACGCAAACGATGACCACTTGGGACGGCTAATTCATTTTACACCAAAATGTTTGAAACTAAAACTCGGCAAAAACTAGGCGTTGAAGTCTATAGGTAAGACACCTATTGTCTGAAGATTTACAACTGGGATGATGCCTGGTGTAGGTTCTAGCCCCAAATTTCGCTGATAGTTAGTTTGCTTTTGCCAAGCGCCGGAATTAACCATAAGAGTCCCTCTATAAGATTCATACTTCATAACGTGTACGTGACCTACATGGAAAACGTCTGGAACACGTTCTATCACAAGGAAGTCCCGCTTCTCTGGCGATATTGAAGTACGCTGACCGTATGTGGGTGCTAAATGTCGGCCTCGCAATAACAAGCGCATAGCTCTCTCTGGCGAGTGAAAGTCCATGTCCGCTGCTGTTGCCAAGACATCATCCAAGCTTCGCCCATGATATATGAGAAATTCTACGCCATGAATGGTTACAGTTGCCGGATTACCTAGCGACAATATGCTTCGTGTCTCGTATAAGGGCTCTGCGTACACCTTTGGGATGGCGGGTTGTGGCAGTGCTTTCCTTGAGGCGTCATGGTTTCCAGGGATTATTATTAACTCTATGTAGTCTGGAATTTGTTCAAAGAATTTTGCTGCTAGCTTATATTGTTTGAAGATATCTTGTACAGCTAGTTCCTTTATTTGATTTGGATAAATACCTATACCGTCTACGATGTCCCCAGCGATAATAACATACTTGACATGGCTAGCAGCTTCCTGTAAGCTCTCATTTCCATATTTTCCGTTAAGCCACAACACAAAACGATTGAATTCTTCTCGCATGAACTCTTTGCTTCCCACATGAAGATCGGATATAAGTGCTACACTAACCATCTCTTTGGCTTTACGCGGCTTCTTTTTAGGAATATCTGGGAGGATGAGCTCTTCGACAATTAACAAGTTTTTTCTGCTTTTCATTAGGCTGAGACATACAACCTGATCAGGTAGTAGCGATTTTGTGTTTTTTAAAAGCCCTTGGGATGCATTTCGTGGAATAAGCGCTGTAGCACTGGATTCCAGATCTTCGATTTTTAAAAAGACTCCATATTTTGATTCACGCTTTCCTGTAATCATACAAAAAATCTTGACTCTCGAACGAGAAGCCGCTCGGAACGCATCTTTTATTGATGCAGCATTTCTGGAATCCATCCGTTGCCGCAGAAGTTTTCTTATCCGCTTAAACCGATCTTGGAAGTATTCTAGGTATTGGTCAATTGAGCCAGTTGAGCAAATTTTGCCAGTTGGATCCTCCAATATTTTTATGTCTTTTTTTATGTCTTTCGCGTGCGGGTGGAAGGTTTTTTTAGCTTTTCCTGTTACTAGAGAAGGCTCAGGTAAAATGGGAACAGTAAGTGGTTTTGTTTCTAGAAAGGTTTCTTTTGCTATTTCTTCGAGAAGACTCTTGCTTATAAAAAGCGGCTTTTCGGTACGTATTTCTAAATTCTTTAGAGCCGCTTCAATGAGTTTTATGGGATTTTCTGCCTTCGATATTATAGTGAGTAGGTTGAAGGCTTCTTTGTCGAGATGGTAGCCTGCTGTTAGCGAGAGGGAGACTGCCTGACGTACTTTTTCGTGTTCACTCATTTTAAACGTCTCCAATCATTTCTTTTCGGAATCACGATGTAGCCTTCCTCTTTGTCGCCTATCTCTCTAGTTTTTCCTCGTAAATGGAGGTAGGCTGTCATTGCAGCAGTTGTGGCATCAATTTCGTGTGGTGTGAGAGTGCGTATTTCGAGATTTCCCTTTAAACCTATCTGCTTTAGCAAAGTTTGAATTTTTTGCCAATCTTTCGTCGGCATTCCAAGGGCTTTTCTTGTTGATGCAGGATGAACTTCAATAACGCTTTGCCCGCTTGCTCTTAGCGCATGCGTTAGAGAAATGGCACGTTTTGTAAGGGTTTTCATTGAGCACATGAGTGGTGGGAAGACGGGATAACCGTGTTTCAGCATTTCTTTGTCTGCTTTACGTGTAGTGCCCGTTTTTGGCATCGTTAAAGGTGCATCTATTGCAACAATAAGGGGTTTGTGGTGAACTGTCGAGTTTATCACTTCTTCATCATTATGTAGGTGGCATGTGGAAACCCGTCTGTTTTTCCAATATGTCCATCCGGTTGGGTTTTTTTCCAATGCTGCCAAGTCTATACCTATTATAACTTCCTTTCCAGCTTCCATTTTTGCCACCTATATTTATATATTGCTTGCTTGTTTTTGACTTCTAATGAACGGTTTGAGGCAGTATTATGGAGCTTCGTAAAGTTCAGCGTACCAATAGCGGTACTTTTTTTGTTTCTTTACCTAAAGATTGGGCGGAACGTATTGGACTTGGTAAAGGAACGGTTTTGGCAGTGTCCGAGTCTATTGACGGACGTTTATGTCTCGATCCTCATTATGATGCTGAACGTAAACCTTTAAGCGTTGTGATAAAGCCAACTCCCTATTTAGACAGAGAAATCGTGGGCAAATATTTGCTTGGTTACGACGAAATTTGCGTCGAGGCTAAAAACCGCATTTCGCCCGAGGAAAGAGCGATGGTCAAGCAAACTTCTGATCGTCTTGTTGGTTTAGAGATTGTGGAGGAGGATTATGCTCGTATTGTTTTAGAGTGTTTGTTGGAACCCGCTGCGTCTTCACCTGAGAAGATTTTGAGGCGTGAGTACAATATTGCTGCTAGCATGCACCGAGATGCTGTGAGCGCCTTTCTAGAAGGCGACGTACATTTAGCCAAGAATGTGATTTCCCGTGACGTTGAAGTGAATAGGTTTTATTTCCTTCTAGTGCGAACTTTGCGAACTGTAATTCAAAATCCAAGTTTAGGCGAGAAATTAGGGATTCGTTCTATTGATTGTCTTGACTATCGCTTGTGTGCAAGCTTGGTTGAAACAATAGGAGATAGAGCAGTAGAAATTGCTTACAAAGCCTTAGCGTTAAAGGACGTGAAGGTTTCTGGAGAGGTTTCACAACTGATAGGTAGGTTTCATTCTATGGTTTTTGAGGTTCAAGATAATGCGTTGAAAGCGTTTTTTGGGCATGATGTAGTTTTAGCGGAAGAGGTGCGGGATGAGAGGATGAAGATGGAATCTGTGTTCCACGACATAGAATCAGCGGTAAAGAAACAGTCCACGGAGGTTGTGCCCCTAATTTTAACAGCAGCATCTTTGGTGTACCGAATTTTTGGTCATAGCGTAGACATTGCGGATCTGGTGATGCCGAGAGAATTGTGAGTATAAGCCTCTAAGCTCTTTGGGTAAGTATTTAAGGAATAATAATGTAGATGTAGAAGAGTAGAGGCTTGAAGACATGGGGAGAAGACGGAGGAAAGTCGTTCGCATTCCAAAAAAACGTCTGCCACAAGTCTTTCTTTGCCCTCGTTGTGGAAAAAAAACTATACGAGTTGAGCTTGCAAAAGAAGAGGGAAAAGCCATGGTACGCTGTGGCGGTTGTGGCTTAGCCGACGAGTTGTCTATTGAACAATACGATAAAGACATTGATGTTTATTGTAGATTCACTGACAAATACTACAGTGAGAGAAAAACTTCAAAAGCTACAGCAACTGCAGAGTAGGGGTTTCACATGGTTGGCCCTGTAGAAAAACATCTTCTTAAGCGTATTTGTGAAGAAGGTGCAATTCATCTTACTCTTGTTGATCCTGAAAAAGCTACATCTTCTTTAGCTTCTCGCCTAGCTAAAAGGGTAGAGTCATACAAAACAGCGGCTATTATGGTAGGCGGCTCCACTTCCACTTCTACAACTCATCTAAACAGTATTATAAAGGCGATAAAGCGCACAGTAAAGATTCCGGTAATTTTGTTTCCAAACAACGTGACTGGGATAAGCAAATATGCTGATGCAATATGGTTTATGTCACTTCTGAACTCAGTTGATCCCTATTTCCTCATTGGCGCTCAAGTTTTAGGAGCTCCTATGGTTAAGAAATACGGTTTGGAAGCTCTGCCGCTTGGCTATATTATCGTGGGGGAAGGCGGCACAGCTGGAATTGTGGGAAGGGCTATTCCAATTCCCTACACGAAACCAGAGCTTGCCGCGGTACACGCATTAGCAGCACAATATTTTGGCATGCGATTCGTATATTTAGAAGCTGGATCAGGAGCAACTCAACCAGTTCCGTCAACTATGATAAAAGCCGTAAAACACGTAACAAACATTCCTTTGATCGTTGGAGGCGGAATCCGCAGCAGCAAACAAGCTAAAACTGCTGTTGCGGCTGGCGCAGACATCGTAGTCACTGGAAACATAATTGAAGAAACAGGCGCAAAAAATAAGTTCAAAAAACTTGTGACAACTATTAGAAAGAATGGATAGTCTAGATGACTACTGCTTTTGAACGATATTTACGGTCAACAATGATGTTGTGCAGAGTACATATAAAATAAACAAGTTGCCGTCTATAAACACAATAACGGCGTCCACGTTGTTGACGTTTTTAACCTTATTTGTGTCAGAAAGCCCAAAATACACTTCTGTAATTGCATTTACTAGGTGAGCTTTTTGGGCGTCAAGATGAGCACGGAATATGGGCAATATGCAAAATCCCTTGAAAACAAACTGCAGAGACTCTACACGATTGCCGAGAAGGCGCGAGAGAAAGGATTAGACCCTACACTGGGCCCAGAGTCAGAAGTTGCAAAAGACCTTGCCGAACTTGTGGAAGGTCTGGTAGGACCCGCTGGTGTTGCAAAAGGCATAAGGGAACTAGCCGAAAAACTTCCCCGCGAAGAACTTGCTTTTAAAATCGCCGAAGAGATCGTTTACGGTAAGTTTAGCCACATGGAAACTCAAACTGTCGCAGAACAAGCCGTTCGCACCTCCCTCGCCATACTAACCGAGGGAATCACAGCTGCTCCTCTTCAAGGAGTGGCAAAGGTATCCATAAAAACCAACTTTGACAAGACAAAGTATTTGGCTATATACTACGCAGGGCCTATTCGGTCCGCTGGAGGCACCGATCAAGCGTTAACGCTTGTCATTGGCGACTTTGTACGTAGCCTTCTCGGCTTGGACCGTTACAAACCTACAGAGGAAGAAATCAACCGGTTTATCGAAGAAATGCGGCTTTACGAGCGAAATGTGGGTCGGTTCCAATATCACGTCACTGATGCGCAGCTTCAAATGGCTATTGAGTCAATACCTATCGAGGTAACAGGTACAGAGTCTGACCCCGTTGAAGTGCAGTCTTTCCGCAATTTGCCGAGAATAGAGACAAACTGCGTTCGCGGGGGAGCTCTGCGTGTAGTAAATGATGGTGTGATAGGTCGGGCAGCAAAGGTCGTCACCATTGTTGAAAAAATAGGCATTGAAGGTTGGGATTGGCTGAAACACATAGGTGGAGCATGTGGGGCTCAAGATAAGAAAAAGACTGCTGGCTTTATGGAAGACATAATTGCCGGGCGCCCCATTTTTTCATTTCCTTCGCAACCAGGTGGTTTTCGTCTTCGCTACGGGCGGGCAAGAAACACTGGTTTGGCTGCTGTCGGGGTGCATCCCTTAACAATGATAGTTCTAAATCAATTCCTTGCTGGGGGCACACAGATTCGCTTAGAGTTGCCTGGTAAAGGAGGGGTGGTCATGCCTGTAGACTCTATTGAACCGCCTACTGTATTGTTGAAAGACGGCTCAGTGACCCATGTTTCAAGACAAAACTTCATTCAAATAAAAAATAAAATTGACAAGATTCTTTTTCTAGGCGACCTACTCATTAGTTTCGGCGATTTCTTATACAACAATAAAAAGCTTCGTCCTTCAGGATATACAGAAGAATGGTGGAGCGAGGAACTAAAATCATCAATAACACAACACTTCAACGGCAACATTGAGGAAGCAGCAACAACAGCAAATGTTTCGGCGCAACGCTTAGAAATGTTCCTTTCGCACCCCTTTCACAACAAACCAGACGCTAGAGAAGCCATTGCAATAGCCAAAAAACTCAATGTCCCTCTTCATCCACACTATAGTTTCTTTTGGTCTAAAATAACAACCGAAGAATTGCAAAAACTACGCCAATGGTTACTCAATTCTCAGGCTCAAAAAGAGGACGAACATATTTCAAAGATCACCGGTAAACTAAACACCACATTGAAGAAAATACTAGAACATTTATGCCTTCCTCACAAAGTTGCTGAGAACCAAATAGTCATTGAAGACGATGAAGCTTTTGTCTTGGCTACCTGCCTTGGTCTTGATTTACCAACAGCAAAAGTGGATATTACGACTTCTCCTTTCGAGGCTCTAAAAAGTCTTTCCAGCATCATTGTTCGGGCAAAGGCGCTTACCACCATAGGAGCACGTATGGGTAGACCTGAGAAGGCAAAAAGGCGGGAAATGAGGCCTCGTGTCCACTTCCTCTTCCCTGTAGGATTGGCTGGTGGCCCAAAGCGCAATTTGATTGTGGCTGCGCAAAAAGGGCCAATTCACGTAGACTTGGTGAATCGGCGTTGTCCAAAGTGTCAAGAGCTAACTTTTAGAACTAAATGTCCTTCATGCCACATTGAAACGGTTCTTGAGACAACTTGTCCGCGGTGTGGTAGAAAAGTTGATGAAGATGTTTGTCCCGCTTGCAAAATCCCTGCTTCTGGTTTTCAACGACAAAAGCTCGACCTAAAAGCCATGATTTCTGATGCTTGTCACCAGTTAGAGGTTAACCCACCTGAGCTTGTTAAGGGAGTGAAAGGATTGTCAAACGAACACAAGGCCGCTGAAATTGTTGAGAAGGGGATTCTCCGTGCTAGGGAAGATTTGTCTGTTTATAAAGATGGAACGATACGGTTTGATGCCACAAACGCCCCGCTAACACACTTCAAACCTGTTGAAGTCAAAGTTTCTGTGGAGAAACTTAAGCAGTTAGGCTACGCTGTGGGCTTCCAAGGTAAGCCTCTGACTAGTGAAGAGCAAATTTGCGAATTGAAAGTGCAAGACATTGTTATTCCACGAAAGAACGCAACGTATTTTGTTCGCGTGGCAAACTTTATTGACCGACTTCTAGAAAAGGTCTACAAGCTTCCAAGATATTACAACGTGAAGCAAGCTGAAGACTTGGTTGGCCGTCTTGTCATTGGTTTGGCCCCTCACACGTCTGTGGGCATTTTAGGTCGTATTATAGGATTCACTGACCTTGATGTTTGCTATGCCCATCCATTGTGGCATTCTGCGAAGCGGCGTGATTGTGATGGAGATGAAGATGCTTTGATGCTTGCTCTTGATACCTTGCTAAACTTTTCAAGAGCTTACCTTCCTTCTCAAATTGGCGGTATAATGGATGCGCCTCTCTTCCTAATTCCAATTGTTAATCCAGCTGAGGTGCAGCGGCAGGCGCATGAGTTTGACATTGCTGGCCAGTATCCTTTAGATTTTTACGAAAAGACGTTAGAAAAAGCTGCTCCTTTGAAAGCGACGAACCTTGTTGATTTGGTTGCGCACAAGTTGGGAACCGAAGCGCAGTTTGAGGGTTTTGGCTATACAACTCCCGTTTCGAACATTAACATGGGAAATCGTGAAAGCATGTATAAGAAGCTTAGGAAGATGACCGACAAGCTAAACAGTCAATTAGAGCTTGCGGAAAAAATTGAAGCTGTTGACGCCAAACAGGTAGCTTTGAAAGTATTAACGACCCATTTTCTCAAAGACATCTCGGGAAACCTCCGTGCATTCTCAACTCAAGGCTTTCGCTGTAAAGTGTGCAACAAACGTTTCCGGCGTATACCGCTTAAAGGAAAGTGTCCAGAATGCGGAGGAACCTTATCATTGACAGTGTACCGTGGCGGAATCGAAAAATATCTGAATGCTGCACGGCACCTTGTTGAAAAGTATGAATTACCCAAATATTATCTTCACCGTCTCGCGTTGGTGCAGGAAGAGGTCAATACTCTGTTTGAAGGTAAGAAGCCCCGGCAGATAAGCCTTGTAGACTTTGCCTAAACCTTTTCTGTCCGAAATGCAGAAATGTAATTGATGATTATGGCAAAGCTGGTTTTTCATCCAAATGCCTACTTGAGCGAAACAAGAAACGTTCGACAGGGGCTGGCTTCGCGTACTAAAATCCTCAGAGTTCTTGAAGGAAAAAACGCTACTGCAAACATGATGGCAAAGGAGTCCAAGTTGAACTACGGCGTGGTTCTTCATCATTTGCGACTTTTAGAAACTGAGAAGATTGTTTTGCGTGGGGGGAGGAAAAAACCTTATTCTTGGGAGCTAACAGGCATGGGCCAACAACGTTTGAAAACCGTTTAATCCTTTTCCCTTATGAACGCGCATTCACAAGGTGATGAAAGGCATTTTGGGCAGCAGTTGTCATATTTTCTTAGTGTAGCCTTTTCTAAGTCTATTTTGAGAACGTTAGCTAGTGATACAAGCCAAGCTATGACGTCTGCGAACTCGTCTTCTAGGGCTTTTTTGTTAGAGTTTTGCATGGCTTCTCCAAGCTCGTCAACTTCCTGCTTGAGCCATCTGTATGTTCCTTCTGCTCCTCGCTCAGAGTCTCGGTGGAAATAAATACGTCGCATAATCTTCTGAAACTCACGGACATGCACACTTTCTCCCTCTTATAACAGTAGTTCACAAACCTAAATGTTGAAATGTCCGATCATCCGTTATCAGTGTTTCCTCTTTCAACTTCCTTAACATGATCGCTTTTCGCCAAAAAGAATGGGATAAACGATTTTAGCGAAGTTTTATGTACTTATATGCCTCTGCAGCATCTTCAAAACAGTAGTGCACCTTTTGGTAGTCTTTTCTAAACTCTGCAACATCCCTTTTGACCTTTTGAAAGTCTTCTTCGTCGATGATTACGCGTTTTATGAATTCTGCAATTTCAGTCATCTCCGATTCTTTCATGCCAAGCCTTGTTATCTCAGAGGCGCCGAGTCTTATTCCGCCTGGGTGCATGAAGTGGCGTCCTTCTTTGATGTCCCAAGGCAGCAGGTTACGGTTTATGATTATGTTGGCCTTTTCTAACGTCTCTTCTATTGTACCTCCGTCACCTTGTTGCGTTATGTCGACAAGAATGACGTGTGACTCGGTGAAGCCCTTGTGCTCCGCCAACACCTTAAAACCACGTTCATACAAAGCCTGCGCCAACGCCTTCGCGTTCTTAACCACCTGCCGGGTGTATTCTTTTCCGAACTCCAACATCTCAGTGCATGCCACAGTAACGCCTGCTACAGCGTGCAGATGATGATTGCTAACCATCCCTGGAAACGTAGCTCTCTTTATGGCATCTGCGTGTTTACTCCATGAAACTACTCCACCATGTTGCGGACCGAAAAGAGTCTTGTGAGTGCTTAAGGTGACAACGTCGGCGCCTTCTCGCAGTGGATCCTGAAACGTTCTGCCAGCAATCAAACCAGCTACGTGAGCGGCGTCATAGCCCACCGTGGCACCTAAGTTGTGGAATGTTTCAGCTAGTTCTTTAACTGGGTGTGGAAACGGAAACACGCTTGCACCAAACATTACAAGCTTAGGACGTTTTCCTTCATCCACCAGTTTTTGCACTCTTTCCTTCGTCTTATCTACATCAATGTTCAATTCTTTGTAATCCAAGACTAAGTACTGCACGTCTAAGCCTCTAACTGCACCTGCAGTGCCGCCCAGCCGCTTCTTACCTGTCGTAATATGGCCTCCGCATGGAATCGACAACGCCATCATAACGTCACCAGGCTCGGTGAAAGCTGTGTAAACCACAAGGTTTGCAACCACTCCAGAAATTGGACGTACATCAACAAATTCTGCGTTAAACAGTTTCTTCATCAAATCGATACATAGAAGCTCAACCTGATCCATATATACGCATCCGGCGTAAACACGCTCACCCGGCCAGCCTTCAGCGTAACGATGACCGAAGTCGCTTGCTAATGCTTCATGCACAGCTGGGCTTGACACGTTTTCGCTTGCTATGAGTGGGATGCTTTCTTGGAACCATTTGTGATGTTTTTGGAGTAGCTTGAATGTTTGGTTGTATGATTCTCGGGCAGACAATGGTGTTAACCTCTGTTCTTATGAAAGTCCAGCGCTGGCATAAAAGCTTTGAAGTGACAATAACCTTAATTAGTTGAGGTTTAATGAATATACGATAACATCGAAGGGGCTTACCAGTATGAGCAGAAAGAAAAAGCGGGAAAGTGGTGCACCAATGCCTGCTGCAAGCGCTGGCTTACTGCGATTCTTTGAGGAGGAGACAAAAGGTATACAGATCAAGCCTGAACTCATTGTTGTTCTTGCTGTTGCTTTGATAGTTGTATGTTTATTAGCGAAGCTTTTCTAACAGCCTTACCTATTCTTCTTCGTGGAGAACCTCTATTCGCTGAACCGAGTTTAAATTGACAAATATTTCGCTTCTTTCCTCTCTACCCGCAATTTGTGGTATGGGATTTGCAATGGTTGCACGGAAAATCACCGCTTCAGCGTTTGAAAGCCAAATTCCCGATGGCTCATATGTTACAGCTACTAACTTTCCTTCAAAACCGTAAGCTTGATTTAGAATCACTAGTACTTTTTTACCGACGCTTTTTTCCAGCATATGAAAGATTGAGGGAGGTGGAATTATGTTGGCTGGCATAAACAGTCTCTATCTTCATATGTCGGTTCTAAGATAAAACTTTATCTCGTCTTTGCAAGAATTTCTTCACGAAGTCTTTTTTACTAGAACATGTTTGGCGAAGTGTTTTCTTTAAGTTTGTTAACTTTAATATTTGAGAAGAGGCTACTCTTGGATTCATGTGCGGAGTAACGATCTGATTGGCTTCTACTAAGAGTTTAGAATATTCAATTGAGAGAGCAATAAAGCACTATTCTCAACTGTTTGTTTTGCCGTCTTATAGAAGAATTGTTTCACTCACGTTTCTGTCATGTGTGATAGGCAGTGTTCTAACGATTTTTTTGCTTGCGAGAGCGCCTATAGTTTTGGCTTTGCAGTTTAGCTTACTTCTTTTCTTGTTATCAACAATTTCTGACTTAATTATAAGGCAAGTTTTCATGAAATCCGACATGGTTTACAACACGAGGCGTTGCGCTGCTCTCTCTATGTTCTCTATTCTGTTGTGGTTCAGTTTTCTCATAGTCGGTTCTTCACTAACTCTTCTTTTCGATTCATGGAGTTTTTGGGTTGATCTTTTTTCAATAGGGTTTGCTGCTGTTTGTATTCTTCGTTTGATTGTATTTTCCTCAATCTCTTTCGTATCTTATTGGAGGGCGGTAGGCTCGTCTTTGATGCACCCTATAATTTGCCTTTTACCTATGTACTACGTATCTTCTTCTGCGGGCTATACTTTTGGCACCACCTCGGTGGCATATTTGCTCGTTTCTATTCCAATATCGATTCTCACAGCATTCCTTTTAATCAGTTTGGTGAACAAAATAGGCACTGAAACTATTCAGATACCTACGACCTCGGTTCTGAAGGCTTTCCTTGCTAACTGGATGGAAAATGTAAAGATTCCGCTTGAGGGTCTTTTTGAAAACTTTGGAGGGGAAAAAACTATAGACTTTTCGCTTCTAGCGTTTGAGGCGGAGAACCGCGTCAAATCTGTAATTACCGTGTCATCTTTTCACCCTGGACCCTTTAGAAACGTCGGAAGTAGTTCTCTTCCGTTTTTGATCCAAGAAGCGTTGGAGAAAAAGCTAGGCGGTGTTGCTGCGGTTCCCCATGGCCTGTTTGGACACGAGTTTGACCTTGCATCCCAGCGACAAAACCAAAAAGTGTTAAGAGGCATACTAGACTCAACGGATTTTACCAATTTCGGTTCGAAAGCTACGCGTTTCGTAAGAACGCAAAAGGGCGTCGCGGGTGCAAGCTGCCAGATATTTGGAGACTGTGCAGTTGTTACTTTGACTTTGGCGCCTGAGACAACCGAAGATTTTCCGCGGGAGTTAGGTGATTTTATTCTTGAAGAAGCGTCAAAGCTTGGTTTGGCTCATGTGATAATAATCAACGCCCATAACAGTATTAATGGCCCCTTTGACGTAAGCAGGGTTATGGTGCCTTTAAAAAAGGCTGCTTTGGACGTTTTGAAAAGGGCATTTAAACTAAAGTCTTCTCTTTTTGAAGTTGGGGCGGCAAAGGTTGTGCCAGAAGAGTTTAGTTTTGAGGATGGAATGGGGTCTGGTGGAATATGCGCCTTAGTGATTAGAGTTGACGAGCAGACATGCGCTTACATTACCATTGACGGCAATAACATGGTTTCTGGTCTGAGAAGAAAGATTCTTGATGCTCTAAAGGAGTTAGGCGTTGATGAAGGAGAGGTTCTTACCACGGACACTCATGTTGTAAACGCCATCGGCGTGACTGAGCGTGGATATTGTCCTCTAGGAGAAGCGATACCCCACGAGAGGTTGATTAATTACGTTAAGCGTGCAGTCAGAGAAGCGTTGAGCAATATGAAGCCTGCGTCGGCTGATTGGCGTGTTGGGAAGGTTCTCCATGTGAGGGTGATTGGGGAAAAACAGATAAAAGAGATATCGCTTCTAGCAGATAAGGCGTTACAGCGGGCTAAGAAAACGGCAGTTCCACTATTCGCGGCTGCAGGTTTGCTTTTGATAACGTTGGCTATTATTCTCTAGTTTTGTCTACGCCATGTTACATTTCTTAAGCAACTTGTTCCAGCGTTTGTCAGTTATCTTCTGAATGTCATCAATCACGTTTTCAAATTTTGGTTTAAACAAGTGTCTAAAACGGCGCTGCATCTTTAGATATTCCGTGACAGATTTCTTGCTTTCCGGTTTCAAGGCCATGATTTTGCTTTGAGGAGACAAGCTGTATTCGCCGTTCACTGCTTCCCACAACGGAAATACGCAGGTCTCCACAGCCAAACGAGCAACTTCTACGGTTTTGCTTGTGTCGTAGCGCCACCCTCTGGGACAGGGCGCAAAAACGTGCATGAACGCTGGGCCTTCTGTCTCTAGAGCTTTCCGTGTTTTCCTTAACATGTCTTGCCAATAGACAATTGAAGCTGTTGCCACATATGGAATTTCATGAGCCACTATGATGTCTGCTATGGGTTTCTTGAATTGTGGCTTTCCAGGAATAACTTTACCTGCTGGTGATGTGGTGGTTGAGGCGCCGTGGGGTGTACCTCCGCTTCGTTGTATACCCGTGTTCATGTAGGCTTCGTTGTCGTAGAGAACATACAGAAAGTCATGACCTCGCTCTACTGCACCAGACAATGCTTGAATTCCAATGTCGAACGTGCCTCCGTCGCCGGCAAAAGCTATCACGTCAACATGTTCATACTTAAGTCGTCCTTTCCTTTTCATTGCTTTCAAGGCAGCTTCAATGCCGGATGCGTTGGCTGCAACGTTTTCGAAGGCTGTATGAATCCATGGAACTTTCCACGCCGTGTAGGGATATATAGTCGATACTACTTCCATGCATCCTGTCGCGTTTGTGACTATTGTGGGTCCTCGCGTGGCTTTCATTATCTGCCGCAAAGCAATTGCTGGACCACATCCTGCGCATGCTCGATGCCCCGACGTGAAAAGTTCTGGTTTTTCCACGATTTCTCTTGCGGTGAATCTCCAAGGGGTTGTTGCCATTTTCATCGCCTCCTATTATCGCACTCCCGCAAACTGCACATACCTTTTCACCCGTTTGGTTTCAAGGATTTCCTGTAAGTCTCTGTAAATGTCTCGGATGATGTTTTGAGGCATGTCTCTTCCTCCAAGACCGTATATGTAATTCACAACATATGGCTGTGAGTGGGCATCGTAGAGGATGTGGCGGGTTTCATGAAATAATGCCCCTCCATATCCGCCGAAGCTGTTGCTTCGATCCATCACCGCTACTGCCTTCACGTTTGCTAAAGCTTTTGTAATCTCTGTTACTGGAAGCGGTCTGAAGGTGCGGAGACGTAAGAGTCCAGCTTTTACTCCTCTAGCGCGAAGCTGATCCACAACAGTTTTGGTGGTGCCTGCTGTTGAACCGACACATACTGTTGCGACGTCGGCGTCTTCAAGACGGTAAGCTTCAACAAGACCGTTTCCATATCGGCGTCCGCTTAGCTGAGCGTACTCGTCGTGAACTTGTGTAATTATCTGCGAAGCTTTTCGCATTGCCTCTTCCTGTTGTCTCTTGTGCTCAAAATAATAATCATAAAGGTCTAAGGGACCCATAGTTAACGGATTATCCGGGTCTAGTTTGAAGGGCACTTTTTTGCCTTCGTGACCAATTACAAGAGGAATCAGTCTGCTGCCAACAAACTTTCGCACAATTTCATCTGATAATATAGCAACGTTTTCCAGAGTGTGGCTGAGGAAAAACGCGTCAAGACAAACCATTACTGGAAGAAGCAAGTCTATATGCTCAGCTATCCTGAAGGCTTGAATAATCGAATCATAAGTTTCTTGCGAGTTTTCAGCGTAAATCTGTATCCAGCCGCTGTCTCTCTCCGCCATGCTATCCGAGTGGTCACAGTGTATGTTTATCGGCGCAGACAACGCCCGATTTGCGATAGCCATTACCACCGGTGCTCTGCAACCTGACGTAACGAAGAGTATCTCATGCATCAAAGCAAGACCAGCTGAAGCTGTCGCAGTAAACGTTCTCGCTCCAGTGGCAGAGGCAGCTAAACATGCACTGAGGGCACTGTGTTCCGATTCTGTACAGACAAATTCGGTATCCACCTCTCCATCTGCCACGTATTCGCTGAACCTTTCCACGATAATTGTTTGCGGCGTTATTGGGTATGCTGCTACAACGTCTACGTCTGACTGTTTAACAGCGAGAGCAACTGCTTCGTCGCCGTTTAATGCAAGAACCTTTTGCTGAACAGTCGTCATCCTTTAAGCCTCCCCCTCTCTCACCATCTTTATAGCCTCTGCGGGACATTCGTTGGCGCATATGCCGCAGCCTTTACAGAAATCATAGTTGAACTCGATGTCTTCTGTGGTTTTATTCCATGTAATGGCTGAGTCGGGGCAAATCATGGGACAAAGTAAGCATCGTGTGCATTTTTCAGGATCACGAACTGGCCTGAAGGTTCTCCAATCCCCTGTGAGGTATTCTGTAGCAGGCTTCCAACAAACTCCCGCTATCGGGACTTCCTTCCAGCCTTTTTGTTTTTGGCTCATTCCATTTTTGCCTCCTTGTACGCTTCCTTTATCACGGCGATGTTTTTTTCCGCTAATTCTTGTCGAAAGCGTTCTCTGATGGCTTTTTCGATGCTTTCTAGGTTTACTAGGGATGCTGCGCGAGTTGCAGCGCCAAGCATGGCAGTGTTTGTGATGGGAATGTTTAGTATTTTGATGGCGATATCAGTTGCTGGGACAGTCCAGACTTTTTGAGACGAAATATCCAGTTTTTTTCTCAGTTCTGCAGGGCTTTCTTTGGTGTTGACGACTAATGCTCCGTCTTCGGTGAGTCCGTTGGTTACGTTAACCGTTTTCAAGATTGTCGGGTCAAGTACGGCTACTAAGTTTGGATTGTAGATGGAGCAGTGGAGTCTGATTGGTCTGTTGCTGATTCTTGTGTAGGCTGCTAGAGGGGCGCCCATGCGTTCGGGGCCGAATTCGGGAAATGACTGAACGTGTTTTCCCTCGAGAATAGCAGCTTTTGCCAGAAGTTCGCTTGCTGTCCATGCTCCCTGTCCGCCTCTGCCATGCCATCGTATTTCTTGAATTTGTGACATTTGATGTTCCTCGAATCTTTCATTCTACATTTGACTCGTTAAATATACACGTTTCCCCAAATTTTGCGAAATGTAACCTAAAGGGTTGTTGAAGAGGGTTTAGAGAACTGTTTTTAAATGGTTTTGCGAAACACTTTTCCTTTCTTATTGGTATTTGTTACTTCTCAAAATGGTGCTCACGATGAACGAAATCCTATGTGCACGAGTACTGGTCCATGATTAAGGGGTGCAAGGCAAAATGGGTAAAATAGTAATTGATGAAAACGCGTGCAAGGGCTGCGCGCTCTGCGTCAACGCTTGTCCATTTCATCTTATATGCATCTCCCAGCGAATTAACTCTAATGGGTACTTTCCTGCAGAGTTCATTGATTCGGAAGGAAAATGTACTGGTTGCACTTTGTGCGCCATAACATGCCCTGACGTCGCTATAGAAGTTTATCGAGAAAAAAAGAAGGCTAGAGGTGAGAAATAATGAAAAAGAAGTTTATGACTGGAAACGAAGCGATTGCCGAAGCGGCGATTCAAGCTGGCTGTAGACACTTTTTCGGTTATCCTATAACTCCGCAAAGTGAAATTCCCGAATACATGTCGAAACGTCTTCCTGAAATTGGAGGAGTTTACCTTCAAGCTGAAAGTGAGGTGGCTGCGATTAACATGCTTTTCGGCGCAGCTGGTGCCGGTGCGAGGGTGATGACGTCTTCTTCTAGCCCTGGAATCAGCCTGATGCAGGAGGGGATTTCATACATTGCTGGCGCTCAACTTCCATGCTTAATTGTAAACATTATGCGTGGGGGTCCTGGGCTGGGAGGTATACAGCCTTCACAATCCGACTACTTCCAAGCCACTAAAGGCGGAGGACACGGCGACTATCACCTGCTTGTGCTGGCGCCTCACACCGTGCAAGAGGCTGCTTCGCTTACTATGGAAGCATTTGACCTCGCTGATAAGTATAGGAATCCTGTGATGGTTTTGGGAGATGGCTACTTGGGACAGATGATGGAACCCGTTGAATTCAAAAAGACAGCTCCACCGACGCTTCCTGCAAAGGAATGGGCTCTAACAGGCACCAAGGGGCGTCCTAAGAACTTGGTTAAAAGTCTCTACCTTGATCCCGAAGCTTTAGAAAAACACAATTTGGAAATAAACCGCAAGATTCAAGAAATGATTAGGAACGAGGTGCGTGTCGAAACTTATCAAACCGACGACGCCGAAGTTGTCATTGCTGCTTATGGAACGGTTGCGAGAATTGCAAAAACTGCAATCAAAGTTCTACGCAAGAAAGGCATCAAAGTAGGAATGATAAGACCGATTACCGTTTTTCCGTTTCCTTACAAAGCCTTTGAAAAAATGGCTGATAAAGTGAGCAAGTTTTTGGTGGTTGAGATGAGTCTTGGGCAGATGGTTGAAGACGTTAAACTTGGAGTGTGTGGCAAAGCTCAAATTCGCTTTTATGGGCGAACTGGAGGCATGGTTCCAAGCTATGATGAAATAGTTACTGAAACAGAAAAACTCGTAAAGGAGGCAAGCTGAAAAGTGCAAGTAGAACTTGAGAAAGTTTTTGAACGACCAAGAACGCTACGTCCAGTGACGACACATTATTGCCCCGGCTGCGGACACGGAATTACAGCGCGTTTAATAGCAGAAGTAATAGACGAGCTGGAAATACGAGAAAAGACTGTCGGAGTTGCACCCGTAGGTTGTTCGGTTCTTCTCTACAACTATCTTGACATTGACATGTATGAAGCCGCGCATGGTCGTGCGCCTGCAGTTGCAACCGGCTGTAAAAGGGTGCATCCCGAACTTTTTGTGTTCACTTACCAAGGTGACGGCGATTTCGCCTCTATAGGGACTGCGGAAGCGGTTCATGCGACTGCTCGTGGAGAAAAAATTACGACAATTTTCATCAACAACGCGATTTATGGGATGACTGGGGGGCAGATGGCGCCTACAACGCTTATTGGCCAGAAAACCACGACCTCTCCCATGGGGCGGACTACCGAGCAAGCTGGCTTTCCAATTAGGATGGCTGAGCTACTTGCAACTCTTGATGGTGCGACGTATATTGCAAGGGTAGCCGTAAACAGTCCGAAACACATTATACAAGCCAAAAGAGCCATAAAGAAGGCGTTTGAAACGCAAATAAAAGGCTTAGGCTATTCTATGGTGGAAGTCCTTTCGCAGTGTCCGACAGTCTGGCGCATGACTCCAATTGAGGCAACGAAATGGGTTGAAGAGAAAATGGTGCCCTATTATCCATTAAGGGAATTCAAAGCTCCAAAGGAGAGTTGAATGATGGAAAAGACAATTGAGAAACTGGTTTATGCCAACGTCATAATGGCTGGCTTCGGTGGTCAAGGATTGATGTTTATTGGAAAACTTTTAGCATACAGCGCCATGAAAACTGGAAAGCACGTTACGTGGATACCGTCCTACGGTCCAGAAATGCGTGGAGGAACCGCCAACTGCACAGTCGTCATATCGGACAAGGAAATAGGGTCACCAGTCATAACCTCACCACAAGCATTGATAATTATGAATAACCCCTCCTTAGAAGCTTTCGAATCCCGCCTGCAACCTCAAGGGACACTGTTTTTCAACAGTTCGTTAATCACCCGCCAAGTTACAAGAAAGGATATTAAAGTCATAGCGATACCTGCAAACGACATTGCAGTGGAAGTTGGCGAGAAAAGAACAGCCAACATGGTTATGCTTGGAGCTTATGTAGCGCGGACAAAAATCGCCTCAAAAGAAAGCATTCTTGAAGGCTTAAAAGAATTCTTTGGAAAGAAAATTCAATTTCTCGACGTAAACACGAAGGCCTTTGAAAAAGGAATGGAATACGGCAAACGCTAAGAGAATACAATACAAAATTCCAAAGATTCTATCTGTCAGGCATGAAACGTGAGAAAACTATAAGAGACCCCAAACGAAATTTATGAAGCACCATTCAACATCTTGAGTACAGATGCCATCATATGTCATTATGGTCCTCAAGTAATTTGAGGAGGTAGAAAACGTGACAGAAGAAGAAAAAGCTGCAAAACCAGAAATAAAACCAAAAGCAGAGAAAAAAGAAGAGAAACCTAAAAAGGTGGTAAAGACGAGCGACAACGCGGTCCTCATCGGCCGAAAACCAGTGATGAACTACGTGGTTGCCTGCCTCACCTTCTTCAACTCAGGTGAGAAAAACATCTGCGTCAAAGCCAGAGGACGGGCAATCAGCACTGCAGTCGACACCGTCGAACTGTTGCGACGCGCCTTCATAAAAGACGTGGAACTGAAAGACATCGCCATCGGCACCGAAGAGGTACAAAGAGAAGAGGGAAGAAAAAGCAACGTCTCAACCATCGAGATAACTTTGGCTCGACCATAGACCTGAAAGGTTTCCCTCAATCCAACAACCCAAAAGTCGGGTCTCAGGTCCCCGAACGACAGAACAAGGGCCTGACCCACACCCTTTTTCTATCTTAAACCCTAACAGATAGCTATAAAAATCTGTTTTTCACTATTGAGTAGTCTTTACAACAAAGGTGAAACTTGATGTCAGATTATCCAAAAATAGTTGTTACTCCTCCAGGACCGAAAGCTCGAGAGCTTGCAAAACGAGACGAAAGGGTGATTTCGCAGTCGTTTGTGCGATGGTATCCTCTTGCGATACAAAGCGGGAAAGGCTGTATAATTCGTGACGTGGACGGCAACGAATACATAGACTTCAACTCTGGCCTTGTGTGTCTTAACGTGGGACATAGTCATCCTAGGGTGGTAGAGGCGATAAAGAGCCAGTTGGACCGTTTTCTACACTATTCCGTTACTGACTTTCTGTATCGTCAAGTTGTGGACGCGGCTGAGAAGCTGGTCAAAATTACTCCTGGCGCGTGGGAGAAGAAGGTTTTTTTCGGTAACAGCGGTGCTGAGGCGGTTGAGGCTGGGGCGAAGCTTGCAAGGTGGCATACGCGGAAACAATTGTACATAGCTTTTACCAGCGCTTTCCACGGCAGAACCTTCGGCGGGATGTCTTTTACAGCTAGCAAACCGGTTCAGAGACGTCACTTCTTTCCTTTGGTTCCCGGCGTTACACATGTGCCTTACGGTTACTGCTACCGCTGTCCCTTCAAGCTTACCTATCCAGACTGTCGCTATTGGTGCGTAGACTTCATAGACGAACAAGTGCTGCAAAAATATATTCCTCCCGAGGAGGTTGCTGCCTTCGTCTTTGAGCCGATTCAAGGTGAGGGTGGCTATGTTGTGCCTCCCCCTGAATACTTTCAGAGGCTCAAAAAGTTGGCAGATAAGTATGGTATATTGATGATGGATGATGAGGTGCAGGCGGGGATGGGGAGAACGGGCAAATGGTTTGCTATTGAGCATTGGGGTGTTGAGCCAGATATAATATGTATCGCTAAATCAATAGCGGCTGGAATGCCTCTAGGCGCCATGGTTGCAAAAGCCTCGATAATGGACTGGGAAGGGGGTTCTCACGCAAGCACTTTCGGCGGCAACCCAGTGTCTTGTGCTGCTGCGTCAGCAGTTATCGACGTGATTCAAGATGAGGGATTGAGAGAGAATGCGGCAAAACAGGGCGTTTACATTATGAAGCGGCTCTTGGAGCTTAAGGAAGAAAGCGAGATTGTCGGCGACGTGCGTGGAAAGGGCTTAATGATTGGCGTAGAACTGGTTGAAGACAAGGCGAGCAAAAAACCTGCACCAAAAAAGGCAGAAGAGGTTATGACGCGAAGCTGGAAACGCGGCGTTGCAGTGATAACTTGTGGCAAGTCAACAGTACGGATAGTTCCCCCACTAATTATAACGCGGGAACTTGTAGACGCCGGGTTGGATATCGTAGAAGATGCAATCAAGCAAGTGGAAAAGCAAGGCTAAAACCTTTTTTCCTTTTTTACTGGAAACCTATTTAAACCGTAGTGTCTAATTTTTGCAGACTAAGAAGACAGAGTAGTGCATAGTTGCAGCATTGGCGAGACGTTTGGCAGTATGACGCCGCTCTGCCTTGGAGGAGTTTGAGGATGGAAGGTGAAAGTGATGGCGATCCGGAGCGTAAGAGAGCAGAGAGGGAGCTAGCGTGGGCGCAGACAACATTAAACAACTTAGTCTCGCCAAAACAACTGGGCAATCACTACTGTCCCTTGTTTTTAACCTAGGCGGCATTTTTGCAGGTTTAACTGTAGCTGCTTCTTTAGGTATTTTTTCACGTGAGCTTTGGATATTTGCTCTTTACCCAGGTATTCTTAGCATGAGAGGCGTTATAGGTGGTCTCTTTTCTGGTCGTTTAAGCACAGGCTTACACTTGGGTACCATTAAAACAAACATCCTTGGAGAAAACACGAAGAGCATCCATATATTGTGGGGGGCCATTGCGGTATTGACGTTTGCAAGCAGTATTTTGTTGGGCGTTGTAGCGTTACTTTTCGGCGCAATTTTTTGGGGAATAAACGTCTTTACTGGATTGGGTATCCTTGGAGTTCTCATTGCAACCATGGGCATATCGCTACTTGTGATCTCCCCTTTGACGATAGCTATTGCCTTTTCCTCGTTCAAGAAAGGCTTAGACCCCGACATCATAGTCTACCCAATCACGTCAACAACAGCTGACATTTTAGTCACTTTATGCTATGTTTTGGTGTTGAATATGCTTTTCTTGATGGGTGGGGCAGGTCAGTTTGTTGTGTTTTTGATTTGTGTCGTTTTTACGTGTATTGCCTTAATTATTTTCTACAAAAATATGTCCAATGTAGGTTTTGCAAGAACCATTAAAGAAGCTATGTACACTATGGTTATCGTGGCATTCATAGTGAACGTTACAGGGTCTGTGCTTTCTCGAATTAGCGAAGTTGTGAGTCGCAGACCGGAGATTTATGTTGTCTATCCAGCCCTTATTGATACGATGGGGGATTTTGGAGCTATTGTGGGGTCAACGGCTACAACAAAACTTGCTTTAGGCACCATTAGTTCCTCCTTCAAATCAATAAAAAACCACAGAAACCAGATAGTTGGAGCGTGGCTTGCTTCAGTGACAATGTATGTGATTTTTGCGCTCATTTCATCAATTTTTCAAGCTCCTATAAGCTTTTTTGCAATATTGCGATTTATTGGCTTGCTTATAGTTACAAACATTCCTGCCTCAGTTTTCATGACTTGGATAGCTTTCAATGCGGCCATCATCACTTTTCAGAAAGGGCTTGATCCCGATAATTTTGTCATTCCTATAGAAAGCTCATTGGCTGATACAATAACAACTATTTCTCTGCTAACCATGTTGAGTTTGATTGGATAGAAACAACTGCGTGTAAACGACACTGCATAGACATCTATAGTATATTGTTCAAACTATTAAATAAGCCAAAAATAAGAAAGGAGAATTAAACGAGTATGTCATGATAAGCTAAAGGACTAATATTCCTTTTCTTCCTCTTTCTTCTTCTTGCCTTTGCCCTTCTTCTTTTTCTCTGTCACTGTTGTCACCTCCCTTGTGGTGATTTGAAAGCGTTGCTACCTACCGTTTTTACCAGCCTTCTTCAGTCCATTCCTCTTCTTCTTCCTCTTCCTCTTCGAAACGCACACGAAGCCCTCCTAGAAAACCATAGCATAATATGGATTCACTTAAGACTTTGTAGAGGAAAGAAGAATGGAAAATAAGGGTTTTCTAACAGAATTAGGAACTTAGAATACCTTAAAAACCATATGAAACGGGTTTTACGGCTTTATGTCGATAATAACTGTATTTCTACCTTTTTCAACGGGAAAAAGGCAAAATCTCCATTTCGGAAAGAATTACTTATGAAACAACTAACTCGAGATACACATTGGCATTTGCCCGATTGCTATCAATAAAGGATTGCATCTTTTTGATTGCTCTGTAAGACTTCATTAGGCTCTTCGAAAAATCGACTTCCATCCACTTTTCATAGAAAGAAGCTACGTTTTTAATAATTGTAAACCTTCTCTTGAGTTTAGAAAGTGCATCTTTAGCGAATTGTGGGTCGCATCCTTCCTTGGAAAATTTCACCTGAAATCGCTTACACGACTCTGCAATATTGAGGAGTTCTGCCTCAACACGTTGCTTCGTTTCTTCCAGAAGTCTTACAATGCAACTTTGGTTTAGAATCACTACTCGTGTAATGACTTTAAAATCCTCTCCATTTTCTCTGAGGAATGTAACGAATTTTTGCCAGTCAACTAATTCATTCTTCTTGTCGAAGAGTGAATGCCTCTGAAGAAATGCATATACTGAACGACGTAAGCGGATATATGGCGCTTTTTTCAGGAAATGGCTTGCTTTCTCTCTTTTAGTTTCTTTATCAATATTATGTATGACAATAACTAGGCTTCCAAGTTCACGAAATTTTTTTTCCTTTAAAGTGCGCACTGAGAGGGGTCTTCTGATTTCTCTTGCCTTTTTTAGAAGGACTGGCTGCTTTCCTTGAAGTAGTTGCGTAACTTTTGAAAGGTTCTTCTCGTTTATCTCCCAGAAGCATTTATGTATTTTTCTGCATCCAAGAGCATGCAAGCGACGAGGTGTCAGACTTCTGTCTTTGATGTTTTTTGAAGCCAAGTACACTACGTATATGACCATAATTGCATCAAGCACCGACCAAGAATTTAAGATTAGTGTTATTAGTACACGTGGACAATTTTTTAATTCCTTTTGGAGTTTTCTTAGCCGAGCAATAGTCACAGTTTCGCTGTTTGTCATGTTAGGTTTAATAGGTTAATTTTGAAAACAGCAAGAATTATCTATGCTTGTCCGGTATGTTATTGTGGTGGCTTCCACCCCACATTGGAGTGTCCTTCGCCACATGGTGAAGTT
>Ga0224501_10000018_pt1 | contig 191071 bp, 157 predicted proteins | sample SF_Oct11_sed_USG_4_FD_169105 | JGI IMG/M metagenome (GOLD analysis project Ga0224501, IMG submission 169105) | Sediment microbial communities from San Francisco Bay, California, United States - SF_Oct11_sed_USGS_8_1 | ecosystem: Environmental > Aquatic > Marine > Sediment | place: USA...
AACATTATCTTTGCTCATGTGGTGTGCTTCCTTTGTCGTTTGTTTTTCAGCGAAAACAATTATACAACAAAGGGCACGCCACCCTTTCTAGGTGCTCATACACCAGAAATGATCATAACTCTCCGACAGGTCCATCTTGCAGTAACAACCGTAGCTGGAAAAAAGATGGTAATACGAAACAAGGCGGCAGCCTCAGCTTTCGCCCGCGTGGGCACAACTCTCGCTTAAAAAACCGTGCCCACCCTACAATCTGTGGTAATGCGAAACAAAGCGACAGCCCTACCTTTCGAATACTTCCTGCGACACTCAACGATTTATCATTGCTCCAGACAACCATCGACCAAGATCAGCTTACTCGTTGTAGTTTCGTGACGTAACTGAAACAAGGCCTGCGCGTCCGGGTCGCTTAAAAAGTTTTCTGCCTGGTCGCGGCTTGGAAATTCAATGACCACCACTCTTTGCGGGTGCCAATCGCCCTCCTTTACGATGGGCTCCACTCCCTGGACCACATATCGACCGCTATGCTTCTGTATGAACGCCGGTATTTTCTTTATGTATTTTCTGAATCGAAGCAGATCGTGAATCGATATATCAAGGATTAAATAGGCGTTCATATCTTCATCCCGCCCTATTTGTCCATAAGAACATACTTCAATATTTCCACCACCTGCTCCGGCGTTGTTGCCCAGGCCATGGCGACGGCGTCTACTTCCTTAAGCGGGTGAATGATATCCTCGTCATGCAGGGTGATATACGGTATACCCAAAGCGGCACAATAGCCGGCATCGAAGGCGGCATTCCACTGTTTGTATTTATCACCAAACCGCACCACGGCCACATCGCAGTCTTGAATTAAAGTTTTGGTTCGGATGGCATTAACCTTAGCAGATTTATGGTCACGCCAGAAACCGTTTTCCTCCGGGCCGAGAAAATCTCCAGCCGCATCGCTGGCTTCATGATCTGTCACCGGCGAGGTAAATTCCACCGGTAATTTAAGCTCACTGCAGCCGTCTTTTAAACGCTGACGCCAATCCGTATGAATTTCACCGGAAAGATATACATTTAAGATCATTGTTGTCTCCATTATTTGACTCCATGGGAAAATTATACCCCTTGTATCGCCTTTAAACGAGAGCTTGGTTTCGGAACTATAGCGTAACACCCGGACATATCGAGGATATTCAATCCGCCTATTAGCACTTTATTACTAGCGCTTCGAGCTTATTGCCACTTTCACGGAAAATTGGATAATTTATGCCAATAAAATAGACCTATCAAAAGAGACGAAAAGTCCTCAGGGAGAGTTTTTCATGAACAAACTATTTGTTGCTTTGTTGTTTATTCCGCTGTGCTTCGGTTGCGCTCCACGTATTCATGTTATAAGCACGGACAATATGGTCCAACCACTACCCTTTGAAATAGTGGATCACAGAAAAGAACCAAAAGAACTCTCCAGTTGGAAACATCACGGCAATACCTTTTCCTGCCACTTTGGCATCAACCCCTTAGAACATGACGAAGTGAAACCGAAAATGCTGGATTATGTGGGACAGTATTTGAATAAAGTCGCGGGAGAGCGTTTAACCGGAAAACAAATCGAAGTGATGCGTTTGGCTTTTTTCGTTAATAGTCAGGCGATCCAAAGATCCATCGGCTTGGCCCTATCTCCGTCGGACTTACTTCTCAACGCCGCTGTGGGAGCGCTGAGTCCGAAACCTAGACTCATTGGCTGCAAAGGGTCCGAAACCGGAGAATATTATTTCTCGGAAGCGCCGCAACGAAGAGCAAATGTTTACGTGGTGTACCTGAACGCCACCATTGATGGAGTGAACCATAAAAGCCGAATTGTACACTCCTGGGTGCATCCACCGGTTATTTATAAAATCGACTTCGATTTGATTAATGACAATATTCGTCAGGCCATTGATAAAGTTGTGGATAACTGGCTGAAACTGGCACCGGAACAAAACAGTAGCTAAGTCTTTTGTGTAATGGGCAGACTTGCCCCGAAATCCAGCAACGTGGATTTCGGGACAAAGGCGGACAAAACTAGAATTCTGAGACCACCACTAACTCAAATCCTGACTCGTTCTCGCCCGCCGTAGTATCGCTGGCCGAAAAAGACTCATAACGCAACTCTCCGTGAATTTTGGGAGTAAAATACATAGTGGCGCGAACCTCAATAGTGTTTCCTTCACTACTGAGATTATCGCCACTGTTTATATTAAAACTACCACCAATACCGGTCTTTTGATCTATGTAATAATCCCCGCCAACTTCAATTATCGTGTTGCTATCTTTCGTTGTGCCGCTCTCTAAGGATAAAGACGCAAGCATGGCTTCCACATTGACTGACTTTGTACCCTGTACCGTCAGAATATTCTTATAATGCAACCCAAATTCTGTAGCATCCGTGTCGTTGAAGCCTGTCAAGGATGTGGTCAAAGACTCATACGAAGCGCCAACCCACATTGTCGGCTTCAGGTATTTGCCCCCACTTAACTCAAACCCGGAAGTCTCAAGTGTCACCCCGCTTTCTTCTAATTCCAAACTCTTATATTCCAAGCCAATGGTTACCAGCGATCCCGGAACTACATGACGGTAACTCACTAACATCATGGGACCATCATCTTCGCTAGGCCCACTACTCAAGGTTACTTGACCTATAGCTCCCATCACAGAGCTTTTGTGGGACAGAAAATCCGCCTCATACCATGGACTATCACCCCTACTGACGGGCTCCAAAAAATAACGGCCTTGTACATATATTGCCGTTGAATCGCCCGAATCGCGGCTAAAGCTAAAATACCCCAGGCCGACCTCCGTTTGTTCCGCATAAACTGCCGCATGGGAAAAAACCATTAATCCCGAAACCACCAACCCCGTAAGTGGACTTAGTTTCATGACTCGCTCCTTCAAGTGATATAAAGTCGTTAGATACACTACGCCTCAATTCAACACTGAGTGTAGTATAAATATTCACTTTCGCCACTCCGGATGGTTTCTAGTACTTTTTTCGGAACCGAGCCACTATCAATCGTTGTTACCAACCACTAAGAAGGAATTACCCCGCTATTGCCACTTGTCTCCATCGTATGCCGATCCTGCACCACCGATTCGTCTTCAAAATCGATAGTGAACACTTTGACGAATACAAAAGTCAGACACAAGGAGAAGATAATAGCGCCAATTGCAGCCACTGAGCCTTCAATACCGCCTAGCGGCACCTCATAGTCCAGATAACCGCGCATGGTTTTGGAGATTTCCTGGCCGCCGATAACCACGTTATAGCGCATCATGAATACTTGCGCTAAAGCCAGTACGGATGCGGTAGCAGTGGCCAGATAAAGTTTTCTGCCGCTGAGCTGGAAACGCCACACACTAAACAAAATAAGAATGGGCACCACGGCTCCCACCAGAAACTGCACGATGAAGAATCGGTAAAACATAGGGCCGGTGACGTACTCAAGAATCAGACCAATTCCTTCTTTGGCTTTGTAGATGAGACTGACAAACTCCACTCCCTCCAAAAACAAAGTAAAAATAGCAAAAATCATCAGATAAAATGCCAAGCCTCGCAGACAAACCTCATCCGCCTTTTGTTTGCGATAGGTCGATACCACCAAATACATGAGCATCACCGCCGCCAAACCGGAAACAATGGCTGAGATAACAAAAATAACTATGGTTAACTCCGAAGACCACCACTCCCGCGACTTTAATGAAGAAAACACAAAACCCACATACCCATGCAAACCGTGAGCACCCAGGATGCTGAATATGACAATACGGCGCATCCATTTATGATCAAAGGCCTGTGATTCGGGGCTGATATTGTCATCAAATAAAGTCAGGGTGCGGTAGAACAACCGCTTAATTCCGGTGGAACTCCGCGCCTGTAACACATTGTAAACTCGAAACTCGAACCAGATTTCCAAAAACAGAATAAAACTATACAACATGGCGAAGTAGCCAAACATGGAAAACGCTGACTTGAAGTTGGGAGTTATCATGGCCCCCAAAGCCCGTTCCGGATGCCCCAAATGACTCAGCAGCACAATGGGCACCGTCAACATAAAACCAAAAGCGGCTAACAAAGCCAAGCGAGAGACAGGCTTATATTCCTTCAAACCGGAGCCGGTATACAGCACCGAGACACTGGATGCACCGGCCACCAATCCAGTTAAGTAAGGATAAACCGCGATGAGTATGGTCCAGGCAACAACGGTTTCATTGGGGTAAACATAACCGGTGAACGAGGTTACATGAATGGCTTCCATTATCGCACCTCCTCATTAATTCCAATATATTTCACCGCCGGATGGGTTCCCATCTCCGCCTTCAGCACCAAAATCTCCCGACCGTGTTGTTTGATCCACAAACTGATATCGCTATTGGGATCATTTAAATCACCGAAGATGAGAGCGTTTCTCGGGCACACGCTGACACAGGCGGGTTGCAAACCTTGAGTCAAACGATGCCAACACCAAGTGCATTTACCCGCCACCCGCGTCACCCCGTCGGGTCGCGCAGGAATGGGACGCAAATAGCGAGCACCGTAAGGGCAGGCTTGCTTGCAGTATAAGCAGCCTATGCAACGATCCTCATCCACTAACACGGCACCATCGGGGGTTTGAAACGTCGCGCTCTTTGGGCACACCTGAGTACAAGCGGGTACATTGCAGTGGTTACACATTTTCGGGACGAAAAAACTGTATTCCACATCGGCGTTTTCGTAACGGTCGTCAAAACGATAGATATAGTTATCCGGATCGGACACGGCAATATTAGCAGGATCCGTGGCGGCATCCACATACACTGTAGAGTCTCCCTCCAGCTTGGTATAGCGTTCTATCCAGCGGTTGTTGATGGAGGGGTGGCCCGGCAGACCGTTTTCCAGTTTGCAGGCCGTCATGCATTGATTGCAACCAATGCATTTATAGGCATCAATACCGTAGGACCATCGATGGGCAAAAGGATCAAATCCATTGGGACTGTATTTTTCCAGAAACTCCTGTTTGTGTTGCTCCATTAATACGGTGTCCGCACCGCGACGCGACGCCAAAGACGGCACGGTTACCAGCAACAAGGAGCTCCCCAAAACCTGTTTAATAAATCTGCGCCGCCCCTGCTCCGTCTGACTCAAGGGAATTGTACGCTTGCTCATATGTGCCTCCCATTAGGGCAATCCTGCCAAATACTTCGCCAAAGCCGTAATTTCTTGATCGCTGAGTTTTGCAGCAATTGGGTTCATCAAGGTTCCCTTCAATTCACCGGAACGAAACTGATTCAGCCTGTCGCTTAATGTTGCCGCAGACTGTGCAGCGATTGGCGGTGCAAAGCCACCACGCCCGTTAGCGCCATGACAGGAAAAACAGGGGGCTGCCAGGGCGGCGGCATCAGCACCGGCGTCGGTCTTTTTAGCCCCGTTTTTATCAGCCGCTGGCGCCTGCACCTCAGGCGTTTCTCCCTGTTGAGAGACGGTACCGGCGCCAATGCCAGGTGAGTGGGGGTTATGGCACTGGGTACACTTTAACACCCCCTCATGTGGAGCCGGATGCTCTTGCGCTACGATTTGGGGTTGACCGGTGTTTTGCCGGGCTTTCAAGCGGGCGTGGCACACCAGGCACAACTCGACCACATCACCGTCACCGCGCACCTTAGGTAACTTTTTAGTTTGTTTGGGATGATCGCCCTGAGGTCCGTGGCAAACTTCGCATTTGGACTGCTCTTGACGCGCTCCGTGGGCACCCTTAGCCCATGTCTCATAGACTGTGCTGTGGCAGTTGACGCTACCACAAGACTGGGAATTGGAAGCGTATGCTAAAGGTGCAGCCGCAATATAGGGTAAACTTTGGGCATCGTAAGACCCGGTGAGTTTAGAGCCTTCGGGCACAAACAAACGCAACCCGAGGAAAAAGACCAATGCCGCAATCACCACCACAGCCACCAGACGAATCGCGTATCGAGGCGTTGACCCTTGTTCTTGCATCGCAGCTTCCTCCCGCTTTTTCGCCCATTGTACGGCAACGCAAGGCGACAAATATGATCCAGGTCAACTCGGAGGAGGTTTAACTCGGCACCCCACGCAATGGGGCTTGATTAGTAGAGTTTGAGAACGGAGGTAATAGGGTCGATTTTGTCTGCCGCGTCCGGTCCGATGGCACAGGCGGTAAGCGTGGGTACACCGTTGAACTCGGTGCGACCACTATCCCGAATGATTTCACTGGTGAGGCCTGCAGTCAAAGCGGCCTGATGAAACTGTAACAACTCCTGCTCGGACTGGACTTGAAGACAGACTTTAGCCATACCGGCTTCAATCCAGTCCAACTCCACCTTCGACAGCAGCAAAGTAACTTGTGGCTCTGCTTGCGCCGGGCGGATACGACGACATATAAATGCCATGCTGGCGTGTGAGCCCTGGGCAATTTCCTTGCCCCGACGCATTCTCAAATCTTTGCGAATAAGAATCACCTGCTTAATTCTTGTCACGAATACCCCCTACACGCGCAACAATACTTTTAAGACACCCTTTTGCGCCGCTGTTTCAAACGCCTTTGCGGCCTGAACCAATGGAAAAATCTCATCAATCAAAGGTCTCGGATCTACGACTCCGAGACTCAACAAGTCCAACGCTTGCGCGATTGAACCACAACGGGAACCTACAATACGGAGTTCATCAACCACCAGGCGGGACGCCTCCAGCTGCAAACGGCCATGAAAGGTGCTCTTTAATACAACGCAGCCTTGCGCCTCTACGCATTGCAAAGCCGTGGAAAAACCGGAGGCAGAGCCGGTTGCCTCGACCACAAATGCGTAGGATTGGGGACTTAATTCATGCTCCTGCACAGGGGTTACGCCGAACTGTTGCAACAGCAGGCATTGTTTTTCATACCGGGCCACAACGTCCAAATGGTAACCGGCGGACGCCAACACTTGCGCAATCAACAAGCCCAGCTTACCCGCTCCCAGTAATAACACTTTAGAGTCGGCCTGGAGATCCATAGCGCCCAACACGTGGGCTGCCGCGGCCAACGGTTCGGCAAAAACAGCCTTTTCATTGCTCACATTGTCCGGCACGGCATACAGGTTCACCAATGGCAACACCAGGTACTCCGCAAAAGCACCCCCTGCCTGGGAAATCCCCAAAGCCTGTCTGTGTTCGCAGTGATGAGGATGATTCCTGAGGCAAAAACGGCACCGACCGCAAGCGATGTTAATGTCAGCCACCACGCGCTTACCCACCCAGACAGGATCGTCCGGCGCAGCGATCACCTCACCCACGAACTCATGTCCCGGTGTACCACGGAAATCGTAATAACCGTGAAGCAGGTGTAAGTCCGTACCACAAATTCCGGCCAACAACACCTTAATCAAAGCTTGTCCCGAGGCCGGTACCGGGCGTTCTGAGTGTTTCAGGATTACTTGCCGATCTTCAAACCACACACTATTCAACGGCGCTACCTTTTCGTTTGCATTCTTCCCAATCCACCGGGAAACCGTAATGAACGCCACACATAAAAAGCAATCCCTTCGCTACAAAAATCGATCATCCATTGTAAACCAGACGCCGTCCGGCCCCGGATCGTTAAATTGTACACTAGTGACGCTATTTCCAGTGTGTATGAATTCTACATAGCTATCTATGACATCGTCGCTATTGAACCAAGTCTGATTATCACCCGGACCAACAATAGTAACCAAGCGCCACAACTGCCCCAATACATCGTAGATGCGTTCAATGTAACGCCCCAATCCATCGTCTAAAGTGAACCAAACGCCATCTGCACCGGAATCCACAAAATAGACCGTGCGCAATTCTCGATTTTGGGCATCCAAAAACCGCCCAATGTAGTCCCGCACTACATCATCTGCTGTAAACCATACGCCGTCGGGGCCGGCTCCCGTATAGGAAACCCTTCTATCTAAACTGTTATCGGCATGATAGGTATATGCAACATAGGCGCTGGGAACATCATCACTGGTATACCATTGGTTATCCTCCCCCACTCCCACATATGTGATTTCCGTGGACAACAAGTTCTGAGCATTGCGCACTTGCACCGTATAGGTCTCGGGCACATCATCGCCGGTAAACCAGATACCATCAACACCACTGTCTACATAGCGCCCGCTTCTGAGCAAATTACCGCTGTCGTCGACAAACTGCTGCGTGTAGAACGAAGGAATATCATCGGCGGTAAACCATAAATTATCCGCACCGGAAGCGGCATAGTGAACTTCGCGCGATCTGAATCCGGGACCATTAGCCGTAAACACGAAATACGACCCTTGCACCTGATCATCCAGGGTAAACCAGGTATTATCGGCCCCCTTACCGTTGAGCGTTGCCGAGACCACGTTCAAACCATTAACCAGTGTATTGCGAATTCGGTAATACACCACATCGTCATCCATGGTGTACCACAACAAATCCGGTCCGGGACCACTAAAATCCGCTCTCTGCACAGTAAAATCTCCGGCAACAAAACCGTATCGGGTATATCGACGGGGAATATCATCCTGTGTAAACCATTGAGCGTCAGCACCGGGGTTAATTATCGTCGCTTCTATCAGCAGATTGCCCCCGCCGTCGCGCCGATAGTCCACATAAGAAGCCGGAACGTCATCTCCGTTTAACCAAACTCCGTCAACACCAGGCGCCACAAAATGAGCCCGACGAGTCTCATTCCCTTGGGTATCGATCAATCGACCCGTATATTCCCAAATCACATCATCTGCTGAAAACCAAACAGCATCATCGCCCGAAGCAACATAGGTGACAACTTTATCCAAACTGTCATCACTATAGTAGATATAGGACTTGTATTGACTGGGAACATCATCACTCGTATACCACTGGCTGTCAGCACCCGGCGCCACGTAGGTGGTTTCCACGGACAACAAATTTTGAGCATTGCGCTGCTGTGTGACATAACTCTCAGGTATGTCATCGTCATTGAACCAGACTCCATCCGAGCCACTGGCGATGTAACGACCGCGCCTTACGTAATTGCCACTGTTATCCACACTTTCCTGCGAGTAAGATTGGGGTTCGTCATCTGAGGTAAACCACACCGCATCCGCCCCGGGTGACCCGTAATCAATATTGCGAAACCTAAACCCGTTTCCACTGGAAACAAAAACCCGGTAGCTGCCCCGAACTTCGTCATCCGGAGTAAACCAGATACTATCGACCCCAGGACCAATCAAAATCGCCGAACTTACGTTGACACCATTGATCACTTGATTGCTGATGGAATATTGCACAGGCTCGTCATCCGAGTTGTACCATACCTGATCCGGTCCCGGCCCGTTAAACTGGGCATGATCAACAGTAAAAGTACTTGCATCAAACCGGTACCGAGTATATTGAGAGGGAACATCATCTATCGTAAACCACTGACCATCCACACCGGCACTGACTACATTGGTGCTCAGCTGCACATTTCCTGAAGCATTGCGGCGCTGCTCGACGTAAGAAATAGGAACGTCGTCCTCACTAAACCACAAACCGTCCATGCCGGGGTGGATAAACCGGGCTTCGCTGATCTCCAAACCATTGCGTTGAAATCCATAACTGCGGTAATAGTCCGGAATATCATCCGACGTAAACCAAATACCATCCTCACCCGCTTGGCCAAATCGGATCTGGCGCGATAACTCACCCGTCACTTCACTGATAGTTTGAGTATATTCTCCTACAACATCATCCGTCGTAAAGCATAAACCGTCTACACCTTGGTGCCGGTAAGATACCTGACGTTTCTCCACATCACTGACTTGCACACTGCTGGAATAATTCTCGCAACGATCATCCTCACTAAACCAGACGCCATCGGCACCAGGACCGACAAACACCGCAGAGGCAATCAACACGCCATTGCGAACAAAATCCGCTGCTCTGTACTCCGCGGGCGTATCATCCGCTGTCAACCAGTTGCCGTCCGTACCGGGATCGATGTACGTAGTCGCGCGTGAGCCGCCGCTGATGCTGCGCTCTGTTTTCACATAATGGGACACCACATCATCTTCACTAAACCAGACACCATCATTACCAACGGCAGTCCAATAGTCGGAATACGTTATGGAAAAACCGGTGCTGCCGCCTGCGGAATTTTCTGTATACTGTCGTACATAACGCGTTACCGCGTCATCATCGTTATACCAAATACCATCTGTACCGGGACCACTAAAAGAAACCTGCAAACTACTACCGTCCACTTCCCAATTAACGCTGGAGTAACTTATGGGCATGTCATCTTCGGTCATATGCAGAGCATCAGGTCCGGCACTATCTGCACCGAATTGACTCTCACGGGAAACACGGCCGTTTTGATCCATGACCCGCAAGAAATAGTAAAGCGCACCATCGTCCCGGTTGTACCATACCCCATCCGCTCCGGGACTATTGAATGTGCCATTGTAGTGGATCAAGCCATCTTCAGAATCGCGCACAACGCTATAGGAAAAGGGTGAATCGTCCTGGGTAAACCACACACCGTCAGCCCCCGCGGCATTGAAGCTGACCGTTCGCACCCCGGCAGCGGGGCTGAATTCCTGCGTGTAACTTAATGGGATGTCATCATCGGTGAACCAAACACCATCACGCCCCGGTTGATTATAATGAACGGTTTGAATAGAACCGGATAAAGGTCGCAGGGTATAGCTATCGGGCACATCGTCCCCATTCAGCCACTCACCATCCGGTCCCGGGTCGCGATAGTAAGCCACACGAAAACTAAATCCCGGGCCGTTAGCCTCTTCTACAGTATACAACCGCGGCTTGTCATCCTGGTTAAACCACTGACCGTCCGCACCCGGCCGAACAAACTCGATGCGAACCAGCGACTCCACCCCGCCCCTAAGCTGCCGTCGAATCTCAGTATACTGTTGCGGAATATCATCCTGTGTGAACCAAAGCCCATCCTCACCGGCAGCAATGATATCTGCCGATCGACGTTCGCGAAACCGGCTATCGTAAAGTTTTTGTTCATAAAAAGAGACACTGTCATCAGCGTTAAACCAAAGACCATCAACGCCAAAGCCATTATAGTAAACAGCCCCGCGCCCGACTTCGTTCACCGCTTCGTTTTGATGTCGAACATATCCCGCAATCACATCATCATCATTGAACCAGAGTTGATCCACGCCCATGCCGGACACAAACACGGTCTCCACTTGCGCTCCCAATCCGGAATTGTTGAACACGCCCGGAGCCGCTTTTTCGTAGACCGTATCCGAATACTGTCGCAGCACATCATCATCCGTACCCCAAACACCATCAGCGCCGGAACCTGTGTAATATAGAGTGCGAATAGCGCGTCGGTCGTGTAGAAACTGTTGTCGCGCATAGGGGCCTTGCGGTACCGAAGGCGTTGCGAATGGCGGCAGACTGTTCACTCTGATAATTTTTTCTACATCATCCAAATTTTCATTGGTATGGGAGCGCAAGCCTCGAACAGACAATCGATACTGCTCACCATGCCACAACGGCAGCGACGGAACGACCGAGAGACGGTGTTTATTGGCATCATAAGAGTAACTCGCCACTCGGACCGTTTGATCGAGCCGATGAAATCGTAAGCTAAGATTCTCCGGCCTGAAACTGGACAAATCCACTGTATCATTAAACGTCAAGGTAACCGCCCCAAAGGCGTCTGTGATGGTCAACGGGTCCGCCTGTGCTTTTTCCTCTTGCTTGGGTGCTGCCTCCCATTTTTCCCCGCACGCACTTAGCAGAGCACTCAGAAAAACACACATTGCAACCGTTAAAAATAACTTAGGATTCCTTTGAATGGGTTTGGCCGCAAGGAATCCCCCCTCCCCCCTGATCGCTTTTTCCATCAGCAATTTACTCTTATTTTTTATATGAAGCCTAAATGTACACTAAGCCGCTATTTTCATAAACCCCCTGAAAAATGCAGCAAACTGCGGCGACTTTCTGACAACTGAAAATCCGGAGCGCCAATTTTACGTCCAATTTGGCAATCCGCCGCAGACCATATATAGTGGATGCCTTTCGAACCACACCAATACCGCAGGAACTTCATGGAATACAGAAAATTAGGACGCACCGAACTGAAAATCAGCGCAATCTGTCTTGGCACCATGACTTGGGGAGAACAGAATTCAGAAACCGAAGCGCAACAACAACTGGACTATGCCGTGGAACAGGGCGTCAACTTCATGGATACTGCGGAGATGTATCCTGTACCACCCAAACAGGAAACCTACAGTCTGACGGAACAGTTCATGGGCCGCTGGATAAAAGCGCGTAACAATCGTGACCAATTGATTCTTGCTACCAAGGCAGCGGGACGCGCCGACTGGTTACCTTATTTGCGGGAAGGCAAAAATTGCTTTGATAAGGACAACATCGAATCGGCATTAAACGCCAGCCTACAACGTTTACAAACGGATTACATCGACCTGTACCAACTGCACTGGCCCGATCGAAAGACCAATTTTTTTGGGCGCCTGGGCTATGAGCACAGCACCGATGACAACTCCGTACCCATTGAAGAAACCTTGACGGTGATGGCGGAACTGGTGAAGAGCGGCAAAATTCGCCACTACGGCCTATCCAACGAAACTCCCTGGGGCACTATGACCTTCACAGCCCTGGCGGAAAAAATGGGATTGCCCCGTCCCGTCAGTATCCAAAACCCCTACAGCCTGGTGAATCGCACTTTCGAAATCGGCTTATCCGAAGTGGCCCACCGCGAGGACGTGGGCTTACTGGCCTACTCTCCCTTGGGTTTTGGTGTCCTCAGCGGCAAGTACCTCAATGGCGCCCGCCCGCCTGGGGCTCGCCTGACGCTGTTCGATCGTTTTGACCGCTACAGCAGCAACAACACCGAGCAAGCAGTAGCGAACTATGTGAACATTGCAAACCAGGCTGGATTGGACCCGGCGCAAATGGCCCTGGCCTACGTGAACTCGCGCAGTTTTGTTTATAGCAATATAATTGGCGCAACCAACATGGAGCAACTGCAAGCTAATATCGCCAGCATTGATCTTAAGCTGAGCGACGAGGTACTGGAAAAGATTGAACAAGTTCATCGAGCCAATCCCAACCCGGCCCCCTGACGGGCCAGGTCCAAACCAAGTACAATAAACGCGCCATGGCATCCACCCGCTATAACCATTGGATTTAGAATATGACTAACACGCACACCCTTTACCCGAAACCCACACACCGGTCCGGATTGGTTGATGGGGCAGGTTTTGCAGCCATTTTTAGAGTAATGTTCGGGGTAGCTGTCACACTTTTGGTAAGCGCCTGTGGCACCATTGAGATCAACAAAACCCACCCAGCCATTGCCGAAGTCACTCCGGACACCCTGACCGCCAGTGTTTATTTCATTCGCCCCATGCCGGTCAAACCCAAGGGCGTAGCCGACAAACCCCTGAAAGTGGAATACAATAAACAAGCTCTATTGACCATCGAGGAAGGCAGTTACACGCTGATAAAAATAAAACCCGGACAAGGTGAAATCAGCACTCACTCAGAAACCCGCTTTATCAACAAAGCTATCCCCATAAAAGTCAGCCGGAAAAGACGCTATACCTTTATCTCCGGTCGCACCTACTTTATTCATTTACAACGCATCGATGAAGAATTCAGAGGTATCTTCTATGACCCCAAACCCATGGAGCTGGAACAAGCCCTAACATTGATACAAACCACTAATGTGACTGCGCGTGGTCCGGCGAGAAAGGAACCCATCGAACAGATCGAAAGCGTACCGATCACACCAAAGGCCGGCTCACTGGAACCGGCTTTTCCGGAAGGACTGTACCCCCAATCACCATACTTGCTGAAAAATCCGGAAATAAAATAAGACCCTTAAACCAAACTCTTACCATTAAAGTTTCACACATGATGTCTACAAAGTCTTTGATGTTTAGAATCGCCATCACTCTATCCTTACTCAGTTGCAGCACTTACTCAGCTGCCGACCCCACAGATCAAATCCAGCGCGTACACCCCGTCGACCTTGCCTTTAGCAAACCGGGCTCAATAACCGTAGAGGGACAATGGAGCAAAGACTCCCAACTGGCACTACGCCCCGCCGGTCCGATTCAAAAAGAGTTTTTAGCCACTCCAAAAAACGTGACGAGTTTAGTTTCAGGGGCTGAACGCATAGCCGCTGTCAGCGGTAAGCGGGACTTACTCATTTTCAATACGGAATTAAAAAAACTGCATCAGCGTCATTTTGGTAAGGACATTACCGCGACAGCGATATTCGGAAACAAAACCGCCGTGGGTTTGAAGGGCAAGGGCCTGCTCCTACTGGACAGATCATTAAAAACCATTAAAACCTTTCCCATCAAAACTGATGTTTCCAGCATCGCCCTGAGCCAAGACCATGCTGCCGTCGTCAGCAAAAGACAGGAAATACACGTGATCGATTTGTCGAACATGAAACGGCGCAGCCGCATCAAAACGACATATGCCATCAGCGATATCCGCATGCACGATTCCAAACTGTACCTTACCGGAGACAAAACGCTGCTGCACATTATAGATCTGCACACTCCCACGAAACCGCAGATCCTATCCCGTTTTCCCAGCAACTTTACCGGCCGGCAACTGCAATTGGCATTACCGTTGGTCCTGGTTGCCAATGGTCCCGGCGGCTTGGTGGTGCTCAATGCCGGAGAACCCAACCATATCCGCTGGTCTGGAAGTCACAACAAGCTGGGACATGTCACCAATGTACTTCATTCGGAACAACTGACACTGATAAATAACAAACAACAACGTCTGGCCAGCTTGAACATGGACAACCCGGAACTCCCCATTACCGGCAGCTTTTACCAACCCCAAGATCGAATTGACGCCGTCGCTCTGGTGGGATCTGACGCATTTATTGCCGGCCCATCCGGTATCGAACGAGTGGACTTTTCTCGCAAAGCATCCATACAAATATCCAACGAAGGCATTAATCTTGGCGGTAGCCGCCGTGCATTTGTGCAAGACAAACTGGCCTATGTAGCGGATTGGTTTTCCGGTTTGCATATTTACGATATGAGCGATCCAAGCAAACCCCGGCATTTATCCAATTTCCACACACCGGGATCATCCAAAGGCGTCGTGGTAAAAGACAATATTGCTTACGTGGGCGACGACGATCATGGCCTACAGATACTGGATGTAAGTGACCCCGAGCAGCCTAAAAAAATATCTGAGATTTTATCCACCGGCCTGGCTTACACCATGAAAATGGTTGGGCATTCAATTTACCTGGCAGACCATCGGGGTGGCTTCCACATTATTGATGTCAGCGACAAACTCAATCCAAAGATCTCCGGCAGCTACGATACCCCCGGCAAATCCTGGGCAATTGATGTAAGCGGCCATATAGCCTATGTGGCAGACGACAGCTCCGGCCTGCTTATTTTCGATGTCAGCCAAGCCGCCAAACCGGTACAAATTGGCCAGTTTAACCCCAAAGGCTATGCTGAGGATGTACTGATTCGGGACAATAAAGCCTATGTCGTCTTTTTCGATAAAGGGCTGTACATTTTAGATATCCGCAATCCTACCTCTCCTCAAGTACTGGGTCATACGTCAATCCCGGGCAATGCACGCAGTATCAGTGTCAAAGACCGCTATGCCTACATCGCCGGTTGGGAATCGGGCCTGCAAATTGTGGACATATCCGATCCGAGCCAAGCGCACATCGCGGCCTATCTGGACACGGACGGCTCCGCTTGGGGCCTGGATCTGGCCCATAACAGCGATCACGTGTATCTATGGGACTGGTGGGGCGGCGTCAAAGTTATTGATGTTTCCACGCCGTTAGCACCTAAATTAGTGGGGCGATATCACGGCCACGGAAATATCCAACGCTTATCCATTCAAGGCAATCATCTGTACACAGCCAATACCGAAGGTGGAATGCAGGCGTTTGATATCCGCAACCCACTCAACCCCATATGGCAAACAGGTGTGGACTTTGACACCCCTATCGTGGATGTGTGGACCGATAAAACCACCGCCTACCTGGCCGCCGGCACACAAGACATCCTACGTGTGGACATCAGCGACCCGTTTCACATAAAACGGGAAAGCCCCATTCAGTTCGCGACAGTCAACAACATTATCCGCCTCTGCGGCCATAAGCGGCAACTGGCCGCGCTGGACAACGAGCAAGGCCTATGGCTGCTGGATACCGCAAACCCGAAACAAGCCAAGCGGGTATTTCCCGAAAAGCCCAATGACTTTGCCTTAGGCCCATCCGGTTTGGTACTCAGCACCAAAAACCGAATTCTGCTTTATTCCAATGACGGGCAACCACTGGCGGACCACACACTGGAACAGACAGCAGGGGCTTTGAGCATAGACCAAAATAAACTGGCCGTGGCAGAAACCGATCGGGGTATCCATTTGTTGAGCATGGATAAAAAAGGAATTGAACCACAGGGGTTCATTGCCTTACAAGGGAAAGTCCTGCAAATACAGCTGCAAAAAGACAGTCTCTATGTTGCCACCCAGGAACATGGCGTATTTCAGTTTGATCTGGAACAAGCCCCCCAGCTTACCGCCGTTTATCCCGCCACCAGCCGCATTACGGATTTCGCCATCCATCAGGACGCAGCCTTTTTTGCAGGCGAACGCAATATCCACTCTGTCAACCTGCTACCTGCGGTGTTTTTTAGTCCGCACGGCACACAGCCAAATTCCCTAACATCCAGCGCAGCAAAAGCCATCATTCCCGCTTCTCTGCCTTTAGGACAGTACCAGTTTGTCAGCCTGAACCAGCAAGGCCGGTTACAACATTACGCCATCACATTCAATATAAAACTTAAAAAACCCACCAAACCTAAGTTTTCTATGGAAGACTTCAAAAAAATCATGCAACAGAAAAAGCTCAAAAATGTGGTGGAACCATGATCCGCCGGCTTTATTAAATCCAACACAAAATCGGTATATTTAACACAATTCCTACAATCCTTTGGCTTTCTTTTGGTTAAAAATAAAGCAAACCCACTATACTTAGAGTTCTACCCGTAAAAACGGGTGGGGCGTTTATATCCTTACACGCAGCGTAATAGAAGTGATGGCAGCAGTACCCTGTGGAACCCATTTGGCTCACAGTGGCTGATCCCACTGAAGAGACTTGAACACTTGAGGGAAAGGCATGTCGACTTCCATAACCATACGACGTTACCTGGAAAAACAGGACATTCGTTACCAATCCAGACCGTTCCAAGGCAACCCGGCACAATTGTTTCGCAATGGCACACAAGGCTTGCGCGCCCAAAACATTGCTAAAGCCGTCATCCTGAAAGACTACCGCGGTTTAGTCATGGCGGTGGCTCCCGCACCAGACCAGCTTAAAGTGGACAGCATCAACCGTCGCTTGAAACGGCGACTGGTACCGGCAAAACAAGAAGACTATACCGCCTTGTTTGCTGATTGCAGCCCCCACTTAATTCCACCGCTGGGAGAAGCCTATGGTCTGGAGTGTATTGTAGATGACAGTCTGCTACATCTGGACCAGATTCATTTTGTCTCTGGCAATCAAGGTGAGCTGTTGTGTATCTCCACCGATGATTTCCAGTGGCTGCACAACAATGCCTGGTACGGAAATACCTTTTATCCTATTGCTGCACCGATGCAAACTGACAGCGATAGCACAGACCGCGATGACACAGAGGAACAAAATCGCCTCCCTCCCCTACCCACCATCGCAAACCAAATCCTATTGCTCAATCAAGGGAACAGCAACCCCGAAGAACTGGCCAAGCTGGTGGAAAAAGACCCCCATTTGGCCAAACAGATTGTCCATTACGCCGACTCGCGGTTTTATGGCGTACGCGAAACCATAATCTCTGTTCGCCAAGCCATTTCCAGGGTTTTGGGATACGAGTTGGCAAGCAATATTGCCCTGGGTATTGCTGCCTGCCGCAGCCTGCGCCCCAATACCCTTGGCCCACTGGGACGCCAAGCCTATTGGCGCCATGCCACATACAGCGCCACCCTGGCCCAGGGCTTGGCATACGCCGTAGCACCTCACACCCGGATTCAACCAGGTATGGCCTTTTTATGCGGCATTTTGCACAATGCCGGCACCTTGCTACAAGGTCAGTGGTATCCACAAAAACTGGACCAACTCAGCCAGGCGCTGGCTTTGTACCCAAACACAAATTTACTGGAACATGAAAATCAATTGCTGCAAAGCAATCACGCCCAACTGGGAGCACAGCTGCTACAACACTGGAACATGCCCCGAGCCGCTGTTGTCAGTGCTTTGGAGCACCACAATCCCAATTACGAAGGCGACTACGAACACTATCCGGCCTTACTCTATATCGTGGATGCGCTGCTGAAACGTCACGGATTGGGCGATGCTGCCGCTACCGACCTACCGCAGCACAGCCTTAGAAAACTGGGCTTAAGTTACTCGCAGGTACTGGATGTGGTAGAGAAAACATTTCAGGGTAGTACCGAACTGGATCTTTTCGCACGTAAACTGGCCGCTTGATCCTTGCGTAAACTCCGTCGGGACTGCGTCCCGACTGGCCCCGACCAAAAGAGCACAAGCAAAATATTGCGATATCCCACCGCAACAATCGCCACTGCGAAGCCCACCGTACCATAATGAAATTAATCAGAGCTTCCCAAAAAAATATTCTATACTGAACTGAAGCGACAAGTCGCCCCAAAATCCATGCCCGCCAAAATGGTACCGACGACAGGTTTACAATGACTGACAGCAAAGACGAAGTTCAGGCCCTCAAAGCGCAATTGGCCGCTTTTTTACACCAGGCTCGCGAAAACGAGCAAAAAATGCAGCGTTTTCAGGCTCAGGAACTGCGCCTGATCGGCACACGATCTCTTTCTGCTTTGATTCAAAATATACTTTACAACTACCGAACCGCCTTCGCCCTGGACGCCGTATCCTTAACCTTGTATGACCCACAGTATGAAATCCATCGCATGCTGGAAGATGAAGGTACCCGGGTTGCGGAGATGACCAATCTTATATTTATCCGCGAGCGCGATTCTCTTGATGAAATGTTTGGCACCTCGAATCAACCCAAACTATTGGAATACGACAAGGATGCGCACCGGGGCCTGTTTTCCAAGAACATCCCCAAACTGCGCAGTATCGCCATGCTGCCCTTAATGCGCTACTACGACATTGTGGGGTCGCTGAATTTGGGCAGCATCGCACGAGAGCGCTTCTCCGAAGAGTCAGCCACGGATTTTCTACAGCGTTTATCCACCATTGTCGCCATTTGTCTGGAAAACACAGCCAACCACGAACGCTTGAAACGGGTTGGCCTAACCGACAGTCTCACCGGCATCAACAACCGCCGCTTCTTCGATCAGCGCATTGGCGAGGAAATTGCCCGAAGCCTACGCACGCTGGAACCTATTGCCTGTTTATTTCTTGATGTGGATTATTTTAAACAAGTCAACGACGTCCACGGGCATCAGGTTGGTGATCTGGCCCTACGTGAAATTGCGATGTTAATCCGAGAACAATTGCGTAACAGTGATGTCTTGTGTCGCTATGGCGGCGAGGAATTTGCCGCCATCCTGACCAACAGCACGGCCGCCACGGCAATGGAAATTGCTGAGCGAATCCGTTTTCGAATTGAAAACCACGAAATCAAGCTCAAAGACCGTAGTGAAACATTACAACTGACCATTTCCATCGGAATTTCCGAGCTCAGCTCCAAAACCATCCCTACTGACGTGGACACATTAACCCAATCTCTGGTCTCACGTGCAGATGCCGCACTGTATGCGGCAAAACACCGGGGAAGAAACTGTGTGGTTGTTGCCGATGGCGTGGAACTGTGTAATATGGACACGGAAAACAGTCAAATTACCGGAGGAACCGCCTAACATCTGACATATCATCCCTTGAAAACGGTTTTATTCAATCCCATATATGCATTTTGCCTGAGCCCTGACATAAGAACGAGAACACCGTCACGAAAGGGATCGAGTAAAAACCGAAACAAATCGATGAACAATAAATAACCAGATCCAATTTGAGAGTTACAACATTGAAACAATTAAACCGTTCACTGTTAGTCAAAAGTGGGTAGAATCAATTAAATTCACTATGTTACAGTCAAGCGGAAGGTTTTTAGGCTCTACATTACCAAACGGGTCGGAGTGGCATGGCAAATCAACATTTCAAACAAATTGACCTACATCGAGTTAGTTTAACTTGAAATCATTGTGTGAATGGGCTGAAATGAATGTTAGCCGAACCGGATCAACCTGTTAATTTCAGATATTTATTGGAGGCGTAACGCGTGAGCGAAAACATTGTTCACCTCACTGATGATACCTTTGAGGAAGAAGTTGTAAATTCTGATGGACCCGTACTCGTGGACTATTGGGCGGATTGGTGCGGACCTTGCAAGATGATTGCACCCATTTTGGATGAAATCGCTCAAGAGTATGCTGAGAAAGTTAAAATAGCTAAGCTCAATATCGATGAAAATCCAGCGACCCCACCCAAATACGGAATTCGCGGCATACCCACGTTAATGTTGTTTAAAGGAGGCAATGTAGAGGCCACTAAAGTAGGCGCTGTTTCAAAATCTCAATTAACCGCATTTATTGACAGTAATATATAGAATTTTATTCGACGGCGTAAAAAAGCTTTACGCCGTCGCTATAAAATGATAGCGTTACCGGCTAATAAAGAGAGTATAAACCAGATTTCGCCAATACTTCGGCAATCCTCCTTTAACTTAAATAATAAGATTTGTTGTTAAGACATTTCAGTCCGCTTTGCGGCTGAAACATCTCTATTTGTTAACTCAAGAGTAAACCCACCATATATAAAGCGTAACAGTATGAACCTTAGTGAACTGAAACAAAAAACTGCATCAGAACTGAATGAGCTTGCTCGCGAAACGGGCGTGGAAGGCACTTCCCGCTCACGCAAACAGGACATTATATTTGCCATCTTAAAAGCCCACGCCAAAAGCGGTGAAGATATTTATGGAGGCGGCGTTCTGGAAATTCTACAAGATGGATTCGGCTTTCTACGATCTGCTGACAGCTCCTATCTGGCCGGCCCGGACGATATTTACGTTTCTCCCAGCCAAATTCGACGTTTCAGTTTACGTACCGGCGATACGGTAGCCGGCAAGATTCGCCCCCCCAAAGACGGGGAACGCTATTTTGCCTTGCTAAAAGTCAACGAAATTAATTTCGAACCGCCGGAAAACGCCAAGACCAAGGTTCCTTTTGAAAGCCTGACTCCCTTGTTTCCCAATGAGCGCTTACAAATAGAACTGGGTAATGGCAGCACAGAAGACTTGACCGCCAGGGTCATCGATCTATGCGCCCCTGTCGGCAAAGGTCAGCGGGGACTGATAGTGTCACCCCCCAAGTCCGGCAAAACCATGATGCTGCAAAATATCGCCCAGTCCATCACCACCAATCATCCTGAATGTTATTTAATTGTCCTACTCATCGACGAACGCCCGGAAGAGGTTACTGAGATGTCTCGTTCGGTACGAGGCGAAGTTGTATCCAGCACCTTCGACGAACCGGCCAGCCGCCACGTTCAGGTTGCAGAAATGGTCATTGAAAAAGCCAAGCGCCTGGTGGAACACAAAAAAGATGTGGTCATTTTATTGGACTCCATCACTCGATTGGCACGCGCTTACAACACCGTAGTACCCAGCTCCGGCAAAGTACTGACCGGTGGTGTGGACGCCAATGCACTGCAAAGACCCAAACGGTTTTTTGGTGCGGCACGAAATATCGAAGAAGGTGGCAGCCTGACAATTATTGCTACGGCGCTGGTGGATACCGGCTCACGTATGGACGATGTTATCTTCGAAGAGTTCAAAGGCACGGGCAATATGGAAATACACCTGGACCGGAAAATCTCCGAAAAACGCATCTATCCCGCCATTAACATTAACCGCTCCGGCACCCGCAGAGAAGAATTGATCACGGACCCGGACGAGCTGCAAATGATGTGGATATTACGTAAACTCATCCATCCCATGGAAGAACTGGGTGCCATAGAGTTTCTGCTGGACAAACTCAAGGACACCAAAACCAACTCGGAATTTTTTGATTCCATGAAAAAGTAACACGCACTGCTTATCATAAACATCCGATTCACATTGTGAGTTTAAGCAAACCAACGTAATACTATGCAAAAATTCCAATGGTTCTTCATCATATCCGCTCTGATGTCAGCGCTCACCGCTTGCAGCGGTGAGCGCTACACCGAGCTAATGAACGCGTCACGCGACGGTGACGAAAAAGCCGTGCGTCGCATTCTGGACGCCGGGGCAAACGTTAACGAACAAACCACGCAAGGCAAAACCGCGTTAATGCTGGCTGCATCCAATAACCACCTGGGCACCGTAAAACTCTTAATTGGTCGCGATGCCAATTTTCAGACTACGGACAGTTTCGGCACCACCGCTCTGATTGTTGCAGCAACGGCAGGTCGGGAAAAAACAGCAAGCTATTTAGCCGAATTGGGATCTGACACCCTGCAACGCGATTCCAGCGGCGGTTCGGCGCTGGGTAACGCGGTGTTCTTCGGTCACAGCGGCACAGTAGCAGCCTTGTTAAAACACACCCCCAAGGACATGGGAGAGCACGGCAAAGAATTATTACTGGTGGCCGCCGGATTGGGTCATGTGGAAATCGTAAAAAACCTGCTGAAACACGGCGTGGACCCCAACGCCAGGGGCATCAAAGATCGCACCGCCTTAATGGCCACCGCCGCTTTTGATAAAGAGCAGACCGCTCAAATCTTGCTGGAAAATGGCGCAGACCCGGCCTTGCGAGATGCAGACGGATACAGCGCCATGGACATCGCCAAGGATAAAAACAGCGAAAAGGTATCGGCGCTGCTAAAAAAACAGTTTTCCTATAAAAAAGCGGGTAATAAAAAATAGACCGGCTTTTATCCGTGGGCAAACCCTCAGCCCCACACCAAACAAATCTTTGTTTAGAATGCGAGCAGGATGTCATCTACCACCATTTGGGACCTGAACCTTCATGGGGCACACTATGACAACGCTCACAGATAAAAATGGCAAATGCCACTTTGTCATGACACACCCCACAAAACTTTCCTCGCAGTACCTTGTTCATACTGATCGAATTGGCATGCTCACGAGGTAGAAAAATCGCCGGATGACAGTTCTCACAAGCCAGCCACTCCGTGTGCTGACGGTGCGGAAACTTTACCCAGGGCATGTATTGGGTGTTTTTCATGATGATGTCCATATCCATGGTGAGCATATTTCTTTCACCTTTCAGATCAGCACGCGGTTCTATCAAGCCCATTTCCAGAGCCGCAACCCAATCCACCTGGTGACGACGGTCTCGTGGAAAATTGGCCATGGCCCGAGTCGGATCCTGTAAAGTGACGAGGGCATTATTGTAGTGATCATGAATACCGTCATTACGCGGTGATTCACTGGCACCCACCTTGGGTATGCTAAGCTTTTTCAAGGGCTCTTTTTCCGGCTTTGGAAGAGTCTTCTTTTGGCTTTGCTCGAAATCCCTTAAGGCTTTTTCCAGAATAGCCTGAGCTTCTTGACTGCTTACTTTTGAAGATTTTCCGTTAGTCGCTCCGCTCTCAGCAGCAGCGGCATCACTGTATTGCTGCATTGAAGCAACCAGAACCAACACCGGTAGCATTACGGTTAACACCCGAACAAGCGTTTTTCGTTTTAATAGTAGATACGTCATAATCCGTTACTTCTTATTCTAGATTGCACTTCATGTTGCATACCCCCGCTGCAACACCCCTTAATTCATTACCAAACCGACGCCCATTTCACCGGTTCAGCGCCACCATTTTTTCGGTGAGTTTTCATGCGGTACGCTGTGGCAACGCTCACAAATCCACAACGCAAACGCTACTTTGTCATGACAACGACCACAATGCTCACCCGCCAAAATACCATCCATAGAAGGATTGTTGGCCCCTTTTTGCGGAATAAAAATTTTGGGATGGCAATTCTCGCATGCCAACCATTTGGTATGAGCCAAATGAGGGAACCTCACCCAAGGCATTTTCCCGGTATCTTTGAATAATATATCCATGTCCATGGTGAGCATTTCATCCTTGCCGGATAAATCCGCTCTAGGCGTAATAATGCCTAAATCCAGTGCTCGAACCCAGTTCACACCACCACGGCGATCCTGCGGAAACGCCGCCAACGCATCTGAGGGCTCCTGCAACACATGAATCGCGTCATTGGCAGGGTCATGAATACCATCTTCCGCCAGCTTCTCTGTCTTTACCCGTGCTGCAAATTCCCGGTTATCGTCCCAGCGCTTGCCCCCACCCACTCCGCTATCAACCACATAATTGGCACTGCGGGTTCCGGAAACATACGTCGTACAGGCCGCCAACACCGCAGCTGCCGCCAAACACAAAATCACCGCTATTTTACTCTTCATCGCGCCCCATGCTCTGAACCAAAAAGTCCTTAGTATTTTGCCCCTGCTTCCCTGAGCAGACGTACAATTTCAGCGTAGCCCTCGGCCTGTGCCACCATGACGGGGGAACGACCATCGTTGGCTTTTACGTTAACATCCACTCCGGCCGCCAACAATCGCTGCACTGCCACCACCTGCTCCTGATTCACCGCCCACAGCAAGGCCGTCCAGCCACTCTTGTCCCGTAACTCGGTATTGGCATTGGCTTTGAGCAGCACATCCAACACGGCCTCATGCCCCTTGGCCGCAGCCCGCATCAATGGACTCCAGCCGGAGGCATCCTGAACATCCACCTGCGCGCCATGATCTACCAATAGCCGGCAGATCTCCGCATTACCCTTGCGTGCGGCGTGAGACAACGCTGTCCATTGATAGCTGTTACGGGCATTCACATCCGCCCCCTGCTCCAACAGTCGCTTGACCTCCGGTAGTTCACCATCAATAACTTGCACCATCAGTGGTGTATTGTTATCACATGCTGACAACAGAAAAAGCAGGGCTGCTGCCACGAGCGATTGAATTGAAAAACGTTGAACCAATGTCATACCTTAATACGCCAAAATGTCTTTATGCTTAAAAAGTTACCGAAAATCACCCGTTACGCCAACCACGGCAAGCGGGTCTCAAACACAACATCCTACCCAATCAACCGGGTTTCGGCAGCTATTGTAACAGGCAAAAACAAACCATAGCCACAGGGGGGCCGGTTCCTGTAACATAACACCCCGTAAAACTTAAAAAAATCTACTAAAACGATAAAGAATTTCATGTTACTCCCTTGCCCTCATTGCAAAGAACCCACACTTTCCTGGTGGGACAAATACAAGGCGGCCAAATGGGCCCTGATCAGCTGCCCAAAATGCGGCGGCACTTCCTGCAGCTTCCCATACCTGCTGGTGTTTTATACCATGCTGTATGTTTGGGACGTACTTTTGTTTGGCGTGGTAGCCTATGAAAGTAAAAATGCCTGGTACATTGTGGTACTGTTGGTAATTTGGCTGATACTGGATTATTTCAGTCTCTATCTGCCCCTATCCGCCATGAAACGCAAACCCGAGCAAAACCAGCAATAATCGGTATCATGACTCGTTCACATCCCGGCACGATCCTGGCGGTGGGCATCGCCGCAGTGGACATCATCAATAGCACCGACGGGTTCCCGGAGGAGGACAGCGAAGTGCGAGCCCTGTCTCAAACCCTACGTCGCGGCGGCAATGCCACCAACACATTGTGTGTATTGAGCCAGCTGGGACATCCCTGTGAATGGGCCGGATGTCTGGCGGAAAACGCCAGCAGCACCCCTATTGCAGAGGACTTAAAGCGTTATCGTATAGACAGCCATCGCTGCCGTCGAGTGAGCAATGGGCACGCCCCCACCTCATACATTACATTGAACCGACACAACGGTTCACGCACCATTGTCCACTACCGTGACCTGGATGAATACAGTTTTGCTGACTTCCGCTCCCATGACCTGGACAACATTGACTGGCTACACTTCGAAGGGCGCCATGTGGAACAGACCCGACTGATGTTGCAACACGCCAGGCGACAACCCCATTTAAGGATTTCCCTAGAATTAGAGAAAGCCAGGGACGACATAGAAACTCTGGTACCCTATGCCCATGTACTCATGTGCTCCAGACAGTTCGTGCAGGCCCATGGATTTGATTCCCCCGAGACTTTTTTAGCGCAATGGCCTGCGTTGAACCAGGCCGGTCACACACAGATTTGCAGCGTGACCTGGGGCGAACGCGGCGCCTTCGCCCAAAAAAGCGGAGAAGCACCTATTTTTTGCCCGGCCCTGGAACTGGACCGAGTTGTGGACAGTATTGGTGCCGGGGATACCTTTAACGCGGGCCTGATTCACGCTATATTGGCGGGTGGGAACCTGAAACAAAGCTTGGCGTTTGCCAACCAATTGGCAGGTGCCAAATGCCATCAGGAAGGATTTGAGAACCTGACGCAAAATCCACTTGCGAGCATGGAAATTGGGAAAACGAACTCATAAACCCAGAGACTTTAAAGGGCTGGCAGCAATTACAGTGAACAATGTTTGACCATATCGTTATCGGCGGTGGCATCAACGGCTTGCTAACCGCCTATTACCTCAATCAGGCCGGCGCCAGCGTTTGTCTGTTGGAACGTGCCATTGTGGGTAAAGAATCCTCCTGGGCCGGCGGCGGCATATTGTCCCCACTGTATCCCTGGCGTTACCCGGAAGCTGTAACCGAATTGGTACAGTGGAGCCAACAAGTCTATCCGGAACTGGTTAATACCCTATATCAATCAACGGGTTTAGACCCGGAACTGCATCGAAGCGGTATGCTGGTGCTGAGTGAACCCCAGATCGACCAAGCCATGAACTGGGCTCAACAAACACACGCTGAGCTGTCATTAATTGATTCTGACCAGATCCGGCACCTGGAACCCAAACTGGGCCCAATCCCAAACCAAGCCCTGTGGATGCCCCAAGTGGGCCAAGTACGCAATCCCCGCTTTGTGGCCGCGTTGCGTGAACACTTGATTCGCCACGGGGTACAAATCCAGGAAAACTCCGAGGTCACGGATTTAATAGTGGAAAACCAGGCTGTGTGCGGTGTCAAAACCGAACAAGCGGATTTTCGTGCCGCCGCAGTCGCCGTCACCTGCGGCGCCTGGAGCAGTCGGTTTTGGCCGGAACAAGAAGATCATCTGCAAATCACTCCGGTGAAGGGACAGATGGTATTACTGAAAACCGAACCGGGATTGGTCCAACGCATTGTGTTATTTGCCGATAAATATCTCATACCCCGTTTGGACGGCCGGGTATTAATCGGCAGCACTCTGGAGCACGTGGGATTTAATAAATCCACCACGGACACAGCTCAAGACAACTTACTCGATTTTGCGCATCATTTGATTCCAGCGCTACAGGATTTTCCTGTAGAACATCATTGGGCGGGCTTGCGCCCCGGTACGCCGGACAATATCCCCCGGATTTGTGAACACCCTACACTAAAGGGTTTGTTCATCAACGCCGGTCATTTCCGAAATGGAGTCGTGACAGCACCCGCATCTGCTCAATTATTAACCAACTTAATGCTTAAACAACAAACAATTCTGGACCCGAAGCCCTATTGTTGATTAAATTACACCATTGTTCTAACATTCACCCGTTGTATTTTTATAGGCCCATTAAAAAGGATAATAGTAGGAACCATGTTGCAAGAAGCACCCAACACAACGAACCATAAACGCCATGTTGTAAAACTGCTCAACGACCATGGCATCACTCCAACCCATCAGCGTGTGGAAATCGGCTTGGTACTCCTAACCAAAGCCCAGCACATGTCCGCTGACTTGGTCCTGGAAAAAGTGAATGCGGACCAAAATATCGTTTCCAAGGCGACCGTGTACAATACACTGGGTTTATTTGCCCGCAAAGGTTTGATTCGCGAAGTCATCGTCGACGCGACCAAAGTGTTTTATGACTCCAATACCCGGCCCCATCACCATTTTTATGATGTCACCAATGGAACCTTGCTGGACATCTCGGATGAATTGGAAATAAAAGGTTTACCCAATCCACCTAATGAAGCAACTATTCATGGTGTGGATGTGATTGTTCGCATCAGCCGGGAATCAGAGACTGAAATAGCCTGATTGTTGGTTTGAGTTTCAGCTTGGGCTTTCCAGCTGTTTCCCACTTAGGGTGTGAACTCAACAAAGCGTGAAACCGTCCATTTGCAGTGAGCAGCTGCAAACCGGAAACGGTTGTTTCATCACGCTTGATCTCTTATACTCGCGCTCTCAAGTTTTGGCGGCGGAGGCTTCCGTTTGCACAAGAAAATGCCGGAATAGCTCAGTCGGTAGAGCAACGCATTCGTAATGCGCAGGTCGGAGGTTCGAATCCTCTTTCCGGCACCACTCACTTCATGCGCCGCTCCTGATAGCTCTTTATCCCTCAGCCACCCGATGCCTGAGTTTTCCCATCTTTCCCACCCAAGGATTTGTACCCCGAGGTTTCCAACTGCTGCAGGTAGTAATTAATCAAACCGACCGTCTCCGCTGCCAAGGCCTTGGATTGGCTCATTAATGGTGAGCGTCGACTGTTGGGCGTGGGCGAGGAATAAGCCTGAATCCCCAAGTCTTTAGCCATCACAATAATTCGCTTCATTTGTATGGCATCGCCGACTACCAGTGCAGAGCCCATACCGTGCTGATCCATTATTTTTCTGGCGTTTTTAAGGGATTCCCCCACAGCCGCACTGGACTCATCGCCTAACACGGCTTCGCTGGGCACCCCTTCGGTCAGTGCATATAACTTAGCGACTTGGGATGCCGCCAAATTACTATCGTCTCCGGGTTTTCCGGTAAAAATCAACTGTTTTACTTTACCGGCTTGATACAGGCTGATGCTATGTTTAATTCTCTGCTCGTATTCCACGGAGGGTTGATCCTGGAGCACTGCTCCGCCAAGCACAATCGCGGCGTCCGCCGATTCGTTCGCCGATTCCTGGGAAAACTGAAAAATACGAAACGTGTTGAACAACACAAATGCCAGGGATAAAAACAAAACGGATATTATTAAGAAATAGCTGAAAGTTCTAATTTTTCGCATAAAATGCCAACTGTGTTATATGATTAAAACTGCTCAACCCCGTGGGTCGAACCGGCAAGGTTAAACCGGGCTGAACGGCATTTATCCAAAGTCCGTCACAATCCCAACCTATAATTAGCAGGAATTTATTAGCATTTCAATGGATTTAACTTTATTGTCAATTGCAGTTGTTGATCGCCTGCAGAAGTGGAAACAACGGTTCGCCGCGTGACACAACTCTTTCTCAAAAAAACCTCCACCCTACAGATACGACTACTGGCACGTTTGTAGGTTGGATTAGTGCAACGTAATCCGACAGGCCCATCTCGCAGCATGAACCGTTGTTAGAAAAGTGATGGCAATGCGAAACAGTTTCGTCCGCGTGGGCATGAAAAGACTGCCCTACAAAACTCTTTCTTTTACCCAGCCCCTTCAGGGCTGAATCCTTTTTTCATCCATCCCGGCGGCTGAAGCCACCGGAGTATGGACGAAATAAAACTCAAGTCCTGAACGACTGCATGGATGCAGGAGGTAGACCATGTCGGGAATTGGTGGTCGAGGGACGACGTTAAATTGTGGGATTGTAATGACTGCCGAACCTACATGGACGTATTCACGGCGTTCCGCGGTTGGGGGACACCCATGGCCCCATTCTAGTTGGCTTACCCAAAAATACAACGATGCTCAGTTGTTTTGGGGCTTGTAACGATGTGAGTAAGATGGTATCTACAAAAACTTAAACGCCTGCAATTTAAGGCATGAACATTTGCAGCAGGTCGTTGAGAAAACGTTGCCCGGTTTCTGTGGTGCGTATGTGTTGCTCCTTGGTTTCAATTAAGCCCCTGCTCTGCGCTTGGGACAATACCGCTTCACATAGGGAAAAATCCAGGCCCGTATGTGCCGTGAATGTCTCTATGGAAAACCCTTGCCGTAAACGTAATGCATTCATCATAAACTCCAACACCACATCTTCCGAAGCCAGTTGTCTTTGCGTGACACACTCGGGGGTGCCGGCATTATCCATATACTGCTTTGGTGCGCGAGATTTGGATAAGCGTTTAATGCTCTGTGCAGCACCCATACTGATTTTGGCGTGGGCGCCCGCACCGATTCCCAAGTAATCACCAAAGGTCCAATAATTGAGATTATGGCGACACAGCTTTCCTTCCCTCGCATAGGCAGATACTTCGTATTGCTCGAAATTGTTGTGCTGTAATAAAGCCACACCGGACTCTTGCATTTGCCACAGCACATCATCCCCAGGTAAAGATGGCGGATCATGATAAAATCGGGTATTGGGTTCCAAGGTCAGCTGATACCAGGACAGATGTGTCGGGGCCAAATCGATTGCGTATTGCAAATCCTGTAATGCCTGCTGCACCGATTGCTGCGGTAAGCCGTACATCAAATCCAAATTCAGATTTTCAAATCCGGCCCGGCCTGCCGCTTCCACGGCACGCCGTGCTTCAGCACTATTATGGATGCGACCCAGGCTCTGTAAATGAGTATCGCTAAGACTCTGCACACCAATGGAAAGGCGATTTATTCCTATGGCACGATAGGCGGAAAAGCGCTCCTGCTCCACCGTACCCGGATTGGCCTCCAAGGTGACTTCCAAATTACTGTGTAAAGCCACCCGGGCCCTGATACCCGATAGCAATGCTTCCAGAGCCTGCGCTGAAAACAAACTGGGGGTACCGCCTCCCATAAAGATACTGTTTACTTTGCGACCCCAAACCAGCGGTAAATCCTGATCCAGATCCCGCAACAAAGCCTCTACATAGGCCTGTTCAGGAACACCGTCGCCCAGCGCATGGGAATTAAAGTCACAATAGGGACACTTTTGCACACACCAGGGAAAATGTATGTACAACGATAAAGGGGGTAATGTGGAAAACTGAAACATCAGACTATGTAATCAAAGACCGGCTATAAACGCAAATAAAAACCCAAGCTATCAAGGCAGCGGACATTATACTATGATTCAGTTTTCGACTTCTTTAGCTACTATTATCTTTAAACGCGGTCTGAGCACGAAAAGTATTGAGCACATTTACTGTTGAAGACTTGCACTTCTTACAATGGGGGCCCATTGGGTTTTCTCTAGTCGCTGGACAGTGCATGAGTATTCGAGGGGCCTCAGGGTCCGGCAAATCACTCTTGCTGCGTTGCCTGGCTGACCTGGACCCGCACCAAGGTCGTATATACCTCAATGGTGCGGAACACTTATCTCTAACGGCTCCACAATGGCGCTGCAAAGTAGGCTTGATGCCCGCCACCCCCGTATGGTGGTACGACACCGTGGGGGAACATTTGGAGAGAAAACATCTGCCCCACTTGGAAGCTCTGGGATTCAGCAGCGATGTGCTTAGTTGGAACATTGAGCGCCTCTCCAGCGGCGAGCAACAACGACTGGCTTTGGTGCGACTATTAGCCCATGAGCCGGAAGTCTTGTTACTGGACGAACCTAGCGCTAATCTGGACCAAAGTAACACGCAACAAATGGAGACCCTGGTATTGTCTTACCTGAAGCAGCGCCAAGCAGTCGCCGTCTGGGTCAGTCATGACGCGGAACAGGCGAGCCGGGTCGCCCAACAATGCTTCGTATTCCAGCAACGACACTTGTTGCCGCAAACGCTATGATCCACCTTTCCTTCTACGACTTGTTGATAGCCGCCGCTTTAATCGCCTTATTGGCAACATTGAGTTGGCATTACCGCCTGGGCCTGACCGGGCAACTCATCGTCGCCTCCTTACGCACCCTGGTACAGCTCTTATTGGTTGGCCTGATACTTAAGGTACTGTTTGAAACACCCAATATTTGGTTGTTAACCCTGATCGCCTGCGTCATGCTGGCTGCCGCCAGCAGGGAAGTCCTGGCACGTCAAAAATACCCCTTCAAAGGCTGGTGGGGCTACGGGCTCAGTAGTGGCTCTATGTTCATCTCCTCTTTTACTGTTACCTTACTGGCACTGACAGTGATCATCGAAAATCAACCCTGGTACTCACCCCAGTACGCCATACCCTTGCTGGGCATGCTCTTAGGCAACACCATGACGGGAATTGCCCTAAGCCTGGACCGCTTAAGCAGTGATGCTTATCGCCAAAAAAACATCATCGAACAACGACTCATGCTGGGCCAAAACAGCCAAACGGCCATCCATCACATTAAGTCTGACAGTTTACGCGCCGGCCTGATGCCCACCATCAACGCCATGGCCACCGCCGGACTGGTCAGTCTCCCCGGCATGATGACCGGACAAATCCTGGCGGGAAGCCCGCCGGTGGAAGCTGTCAAATATCAAATACTGATTTTGTTTCTCATCACAGCCGGCACGGGTTTTGGAACCTTGTGCGCGGTCAGTATCGCCAGTCGCCACTTATTCGACGAGCGCCACCGTTTGCGATTGGATAAGCTTCGTCGCTGAAACTCATTTGGTAATATTTACCTTATTTTTCCCCCGTCACCGTGTTACAAATAATACAGCACTAAACGCCAGGCCAATGCCGGGCAAGGGGTTAAGAACCTCGCCAATAATAATGATAATCTCGCAATGCACAATTTGCACAGCTCAACACAAGAGGTACAGGGCATGACACGAACTCATTACCAATTTGGACACCACGGTATCAGCAAGGACGATATTGCCATGAATCTGGCCACAGACGGATTTCGTTTTGTTGCCTTCGAACAAAACTGGGACCTGGCTCAAGCCACCCAACTGTTTGATCAACTGGGTGACATTGAAAACAAACTGAGCGAAGAAGATTGCTGCGAATTTCTCTCCGGACTGCAAAACAGTCTGCACGACAGTGAATTGCTCTATGAGCACGTCACCAACTTTACCCGAAAAATGCTGCACAAGTGGCAACTGGTCGAACTGACCCGGGTAGCCAATGATGAAAACCCGGCATAGAAAACAACCGTTGCTACGTATACACCATTGCCCCGGTTTGACGGTAAAACCGCTCAAAGAGGACTAAACTTGTATTAGCCTCCGGTACAAAATGGTGCAAAATATGAGCAATCCCCCGTTGCTTGATAAGCGAATGTTCCTCGGAGCCATCCCGCTGTTTGGGTCGCTCAGCGAATCGGCTTTGGATGAGTTACTGCAACAGACCTCAGAACGGAAATTGGCAGCTCACAAAGTGGTGGTCGCCCAAGGCGACCCCGGTTCGGATATGTTTATTATCACCTCGGGCTCGGTCGACGTGAGCCTGACGCTGGCGGACAATGAACAGATCATTGTGGGTAAGCTGGCGGCCGGCGATGCATTTGGGGAAATCGCCTTATTTGACACCCAAATCCGTAGCGCCACGGTGACCACCCGTGAATCCTGTCATTTTTTGGTGATCCACAAGGAAGACTTTATTTCCTACTTAATGCGCCATCCTCAAGTGGCGATTCAACTTTTGGGCACATTGTCCAAGCGCCTACGCGCCGGCAGCGATCTGCTGCAGGACACCATGGCCGGCAAAATTGAACAAAGATTGGCCGTCACTTTGAGCAACATCGCCCGCGCATATGGCCAACAAACCCGGTTCGGTTTGCGAGTGGACATTCCCTTTGGTGACGTGGAACTGGCCCAAATTGCGGAAATACCTACTGCAGTGGCCAAGGCCCAATTGCAGCATTGGTGTAAAGACGGCATTATCAGCCGGGAAAAACACTCGCTCACTGTACTGAAACCCACGGAGCTGGAGTCTAAAATACTTCCTGTCCTGGCTCACTGAGTCAAATTCGAAAATCTATACTATAGTCTTAAGAACGCCAAGCTGGGCACAACCTGTTAACGGAACTATCCATGGCCAATGAAATTTTGAACAAATCTTTGTTCCCCCACAACACCTGTTACGGGTGTGGCCATGACAATATTAATGGCCTTAAAATTGAGATCATCAAAGACCCGGCAAACCCGAAGAGTTTGCTGGCCGAGTTTAACGCCAGGGAGTACATGGAAGGCTTGCCGGGGCTGACTCACAGCGGCGCTATTTTCACCGCTATGGACTGTCTTGCCACATGGACGGCGAAAACATTGTTACCCCATTATAGAGCCATTTGGATGACCCAATCCTGCAATGTTAGCTACTTGAGCCCTGCTTTTATTGATCAACCGTTACTGATGTCAGGAAGGGTACTGGAAGCGGGAAAAGATTGGGAAACGGTGATTATTTATACTGAAGCCAAAGACAGCTCAGGGAAACCGGTCAGTACGGCTGAAACCAGCCTACTCCCCCTAACCGCGGAAAAATACCTGGAAATCACCGACGGCAATCCTCTGCCGGAATATTGGGATGCCTATACAAAGACACAAGCGCAAACCGATATCGCTTAGAGCAGCAGTACCAAACCAGGAGTTGAACCTTTGTAAATGAATGATGAACATGACTTAAAAGCATTACTGCAATCCCATTTCCCTATCATCACCATAGAAACTCACGAAGAGAAAAGAGCCAAGAACCTGCTCGGTAAAGTCGTGGGAAGTATACGTTTGACGCTGTATTGCTGGAGCGTCACTGAAGGACTCAACCTCTTCGGCGCGGACACAAAACAAACCAACTATATCGACGAAAACGGTATTCACTACGCTCCTAAAGAACCGGAACCCATGCTTAAGCATGTGAAACAGTCGCTCACCAACTGTGTGGTGGTGTTACTGGATTTTCACCCCTATTTAAGCGAACCCACCCTGGTGCGCTTGATCAAAGAAATTGCACTGGATGCCACGTTGAGTAAAAACACCCTCGTTCTACTCAGTCACAGCATTGAAACTCCCGACGAGATCCAGAGACTCTGCGCCGGATTTACCCTATCCCTACCGGACGAAAAAAAAATCCGTCAACTGATTTCAGATGAAGCCAAAATATGGGCTTATAAAACCAAAGCCAAAACTCTGAAAGCAGACCCGAAAGCCATTTCCATGCTAACCCAAAATCTTATGGGACTCACCACCAGCGATGCCCGGCGACTGATCCGCAATGCCATTTATCATGACGGCGCCATCACTCAGTCCGACCTCCCGATTGTCATGCAGGCCAAATACGAATTATTAAGTCAGGGGGGAATACTGTCCTTTGAACATGATACGACGGAGTTTGCTGAGGTGGGCGGATTCAACAACCTGATCCAGTGGATTAAAAACCGAAAACACGCTTTTTTGAACCGTGGTGAGAGCCGGCTGGATGTACCCAAAGGAATCATGCTGCTGGGTGTTCAGGGGGGAGGCAAAAGCCTGGCCGCCAAAGCGGTGGCCGGCACCTGGAATGTACCCTTGCTCAGAATGGACTTCGGCGCTTTGTATAATAAGTACTTTGGGGAAACTGAAAAAAACATTCGGGAATCCCTCAAAACCGCCGAGCACATGGCTCCTTGTGTCTTGTGGATGGATGAAATTGAAAAAGGTATTGCCTCGGGAGATTACGACAGCGGTACTTCCCGACGTGTCCTGGGCACTTTACTCACCTGGATGGCGGAAAACGACAAAGCTGTGTTTATCGTCGCCACAGCCAACGATATCTCCTCCCTACCTCCGGAACTGGTGCGCAAAGGCCGCCTGGATGAAATATTCTTTGTGGATCTACCCCAAGGGGAAATTCGGCAGGACATTTTTGCCATTCATTTGCGCAAACGCAACCAAGATCCTGCTCGTTACGATCTGGCCATGCTGGCCGCTAATGCTCAGGGATTCTCCGGTGCTGAAATTGAACAAGCCATTGTCGCTGCGACCTATGCCGCGCATACCCGACGCAGTCCCATGCAAACCCAAGACATTATCCACGAATTGAAAAATACCCATCCTCTTTCCGTGGTTATGTCCGAAAAAATTCAGGATTTACGCCGCTGGGCAAAGTCGCGCACTGTACCCGCTTGAACCACCCAGGTGATTGATTAAACAATCAATAAAACCGTTCGGATAACTTGGTCACGGTCATGTGTTCCAAGAAAGTTAACTCCCAAGGCCTGGATGCCGATATGCATCAGTATCGCTACACAAATCATTGATACTATGGGACTACCTGGCACCTCCATTTCTTCGAACAATGGTGAGGAGACTAATATTCTGGCGTCATTTGCTCAGACGCAGTTAGGTCGCCTGGATTGCCATTTGTATGCGGACAACTCGTTTATTGTGTTGGCGGTGAGCGCGTTTTTTTTCGGGGCCGAGGCACAACTGCGCAAGCAATCAAAAATCAGTTTCCAAAGAGGTCAAATCAAACTCATCAGCTTGATCAAAAACTCCCTTAAACTCAACACCCGTACTGCCCTGCACTTAGTCTTGTCTGTAGAAGAGTACGCCAAGCGCTACTACCTCATCGAAAGTATAGTAAATCAGGGGAAAAAGCAGGCTGATAAATGGCTCAATTGTGAAGATACCGATGACTCATACCTGGAAAAACTGGTATTTCGCTATCAACACCAAAATATGTTCGATCTGGGCATAGATAACATCAGTATCGACTACGAGAAACAAACCCGAAAATTACACCTCTCCCTGGACAAATCCGTTAAAAAACTGCGTACTCGCCTGGTCACCATCGTCACTTTATGGGCCGTACTTTTTACGGCTTTGCTGGTTTACTTGTTGTAATCGTACTCATGTTTGCTAATTCTTATATGGTCAGGCGATCTTATAATAAATTTCGCTTTAACTAACATCTACACTGTGTAAGCCGTATAATGCGGGCTTTTCCAACCCTCTGTTGAGCCCCGTATGCCTTACCATTTTTTTATATTGTTATCATTCGCTTTGTTGATGTCGTGCAATTCTGCCGTAGAGGAACTGGATAAGGATATTCCGTTCTATCACGAACCGGTGGCCCTATATGATTTATCGGGTTCGGACGGTACGGTTTTTCTTGACAGCAGCCCTCTCGACCCTGCGTTGGATTTAACACCCAGCGGGACCGTTACCGCCACAAATCACGGCGCTACCATCAGCGGCGATTCCATTCTACGAACCAAAGTACCGGCCACCAAAATTAGCCGTACAGTGGCGGCCACTAACGCACTCACCATCGAGGCCTGGATCAGGCCTGCGAATCTGACACAGACCGGACCGTCACGTATTGTTTCCCTGTCACAGGGAGCTCTCACCCGAAACTTTACCCTGGGCCAAGACTTCGGCGCCTATATAGTACGACTTAAAACCAGCGACAACGATGCCAACGGTAAACCGGAATGGAGCCTTCCCGGCACCGCCACTCTGAACTTGACCCATGTGGTCTTTAGTTATGACGGCAATGCCCGACCGGAAATCACCAACTTTTATATCAACGGCGAACTCATCAAAGGCAGAACTGATATTTTTTCGGGTCGATTTGCAGGTCACTGGAACCTTGATTTTGAGTTCATGCTGGCAAACGAGGTCAACAATCCCAATAACGTAATCGTAGACCGCCGCTGGAACGGCGACATCAACCGCGTGGCGGTTTACAACCGGGCTTTACTCGCGGAAGAGGTGCGTGAGAAATTCAATTTGGGCTGCCGGATTTACAATGTCTGTCCAAGCGTGATTCAATAGTTCAGCAATATCCGGGTTCTCAGGTATTTCTCAATGAAAACCGCATAAAAAACAAAACCCGTGACAACATCCGTTGCCACGGGCTTTGCTCACTTATCTCGAGGGAATAATCGAGAATCAAGAACCGCTTAAGCTGACCAAGTACTGCATATAGATGCGGTCTTCGCCCATGTGGCCGGATTCATCCGACATGTACTGCAAGCGCACCTTGCTGCTGGGTGAGGAATCCACGTCTACCATCAAGGTCATTCGTTCGGAGGGTTCATGGGCATGCATACCGGTGTCGTCCTCAACCGCAGTCCCCATTTCCACTACATTGCTTAGTGTATTGTCCGCCTCCAGACTTTCCCAACGCAAACCTACACGCCAACTCGGCATGAAAGAGTATATGGCATCCAGATAGTAGCCGGTTTGTTCACCATCATAGTCGGCCATAACCATATTGACCCCACCGCCATCAGCATCGTAATGTAATCCGCCATTCTCATCGCGGATAAAATACTCGAATCTCAGGCTGATTTCTCCGGTTTTGCCCATTCCATTAGGGGCCATAGTGTAGGCAAGATCAAAACCGGTGACATCGGTTTCACCGTTTTCAATATGCAAACTGGATCCATCATCACTGTGGCCGTCTCCGTGACGTTCATCAAACGCAGAAGAGTACATAGACACACCGGCTGACCAGGAACCGTTGGCACCTACTTTACCACCCACTTTAGCAAATACGGCCAAACCTTCGGTGTTGGTTTCGTCAGCATTGGTACCGCCGGGAAAACCCGTACCGGTCGTGGCTTCCACACCCAATTTCACGTTCACACCCACGTTCTGGCTCCAGGTCGCTTGAACACCGGTGTCCTCCAAATGGCCACCGAACAGGCCCAGATATACCAATGGTGCAGTAGCGAAGTCCTGCATGTGACCGTGCATGGAATTCAATATCCCGATTCCGGAATAAAATTGACCCATGCGCACATTGATACCGTTGCCCAGGGCTTTGGAATCCACATAGGCTTCTTCCACATGAACGCCGCCACCTTCATGGCCGCCGCCTGAGATACCCATATGCAACATACCGGATAAATTGGGCGACATTTTGCCAACAAAGTTAATAGCACTGTGGCCGGTACTAAAACCATTGGCAAAGGTCCCTTCACCGCCCGCGTCCTGAAATCCGTCTAAATGAAAATGGGCGTCTTCCTGGCTGGCATAACGTCCTTCCAATTCAACGGAAATAGACGGGTTTTTGGCCATACCGCCACTACCATGACCACCATGGTCATGGCCACCGGCAGCAAACACCATACCGGAACTGAATGCCGCACAAATCGCTGTGCACAAGATTGTTTTTTTCATTGTAGTACCCCCTACTTGAGATTGATTTAACTAAGCACAACGGCAACCGTTGACCAAGGGTCACGGCTACACATACCATGCTATTCTATTTTATTGATTTAAAAGAGATTACTAGACCGTCTGGTCGGGAGGAGCTCTGCTGCTGTAACCCTGTTGGGAAAAGATGGATCGTGAGCAGATTTGAATTTGTACCAAAGGCCATTGCAAGGCAGCGGCGGCTGAAGGTAAAGCGGGTGGAACCAAGGCATCGCCCCAGTGCTCAACGGCCAGGCAAATTTGGCAATTGAGGGATTTACCCATGACTAAATGGTGGGTGGAAACGGACAACAGCAGGTATTGGGTTGCCAGAAACAAACCCAACAACAACATCAACCCCCGAATTTTCAATTTGCGATAGTCCACAGTGCCGTTCTTTTTTATAGCTTATGTTGCTGGAGCCTAAGGAATTAAATCGGGAAAATCAATGCCCATAATTGGTTATTTTCTATACATTTCATTATTGAACATAAGCTTATCGACATAACAAATTTGTGATGCAGCTCTCAAGTTAAATTCCCAGCGGACGATTTTTAACTTATCTGTGACATTTACAGCTTAGGTGTAACATCCGCAATGGCAATTCTACTCACAACTCCAGAACAACGGCTTTCCCAAAACTCGGAAGTTATATTGAACGGCAAGGACATTAAGCTGTGGATTTCACAGCTGCCCACCACCAATATAGCCGCCACAGTGACGGCGCTGGACAAAGCCATTTGCGGCCTCAATGAGCTCCTGCTAAATGATCGCGATCGCTTCGCACTGCTGGAGATCTATCACGAAGCCTACGACGCTATTCTGCAAACTTATGATGAAATGCGCCTAAAACAATTAAAAGTCACTCCCATGGAACGAATGAGTTTGGCCAAACAAATCATGTGGTTGTATGTGAAGCTGGGGCACGGCTATAAGATAATTGTTAAAAGCGCCCATGAAAACGGCATCAACCCGAAAAAAGAAACCTATGTCCTCACCAGTATATTCCGCTCCATGGAGCTCATCTGCCACAGCCTCATGTTTTCCAAGCGCTGTCACACCAACCCTCCGGTAAAAGCCTTGCTGGAAATCAACCAATTGCTGGCGTATGCCGAAAAATTTGATGCCCATACGCTGCCCATACGCGCAGTAAAAGGTTATGCAAAAACGCCGACCGCAGCCTCGTTTCACGCCCTAATCCAGCTAATGGATCTGATCGACCCGGATTCCCTGGATTCCTTACAGATCCAAACACTGTTTTTTTCCCTGCAGCCTTTTTGCCTTTCCTGTCGGTATACGAGAGACTTCGTCAAAGACGCCAATTATAACTACAGTTTCCATTTGGATGAGGACCGCTGTGTCAAACCCTGCGCCGCACCGGACCAAAGTGAGTCCACACGCTATCTGGTCTTAGACGATTGCGTAAAAGAACTGCAGAATTGGCTTGACAGTAACCAGGGCGATGACAACTTCATGATCGAAACAGAACTGCAGCTGTTTCCACAGTTATTATCCCAACTGGAACAAAATCGCCATTCAGCAATAACCGTACAGCAATCCGAATCCCAACCCATACAAGTGGGTCAAAGCGTTCGCATTGCCACCGGGCTGGTTTCCATTCAAAGCTTACTCATTAGTGAATTGGCTCATTTACCGGTTAGTGCCGGAGAAAAGCTGCAACAGTGGACCGTCAACAAGGTGACCGCACACGGTTGCGAACTCATTAGAAAAACCGGTTTGGACGATGAACCCATCTCCTTGGGCGATTGTGTCGCTGTTGTCTGCCGAACCCAAAGCGAAGCCAAACTGACGGTTAAAACGGTTGCCTTGATCCACAAGGCTGAACTGTTAGCCGACCAGCATATATCCATCCACATTGAGTATTTGTCTGAGCATGCCACACCAATCGGTTATCACTTGGACAGAAACAAACCGGGTAATGATGATCTGTACAGCGGTATCCTGATGCCGCGGGGATCCGCCATGTGTCACCAACCCTATTTAATCATTAACAAAAAACACTACCGGGAAAATCGCAATTACAGCATTAAACTACCGGACAAAGTGATTCATATACACCCGAAAAAACTCATTATGAACACTGTTCACTACGCGATTTTTCTATATAATACGGTGAATGAATTAAGCGACGCATCAGAGCTTATACGACATACCGCCTGACGGTGACTCGCTGCGAACGCGCGGGTAACCACATAAAGAGGGCTCCAGCCCCATTCTAAAAGGTCCGCAACTTGAGCATACGGCCCAAACCCATGGCGTTGCCTTACTGGACACTTATCTACGCTGCACTGTTTTGTCTCCCACCCCTGACTCACGCCCGCTGCGATACCACACCAGCCTTGTACCAACAATTTAAAAGTTACCGTGAAAGTCTCAATACGGCGGATCGTTTCGAACAGATCAGCTCTTTTTTCAGCAAAGACCTTAGCCGTTATTACACCGAAAAATTAGACCAGCGATTAAATAAAGGTGACAAGCAACGTTACCTCAACCAATATTGGGATAATCTCAACATAGGCAAAGACATTGTCATTGTGTACCGGCAGCGGGTCACCTGCACACAACAAGGTCCAGTGCTGAAATTATTGGCCATCCTCAATACCAAACCGGACCCCCGAGGCCTTGTGGACTTGTGGGATGTCACGGTTCACTTTGTCTATGAAAATGAACAGTGGCTGATACAGAGCCTGGAATATGAAAAAAATCGCTCCCATACCCCGCTACGAACAGAGGCCATCGTCGATAATTTTATTACACTGCCCTGAACCAATCGGCTATATTCCCGTTAGAGCTGGTTTTCGACCGAAATTGATTGGAGAAAATTGCCCGTTGGTGAATCGGCGGTGAGGGATAAACAGAAGCGCATAAAAAAACCGGGTTAACACCGCTAACCCGGTTTTTAATGTGCGCGTAAACCTCGCGCTATTTCTTGGCGTTACGCTCCCGGGTTTCCTTAATGACCTCTTCCGCCACGTTCTTGGGGCAGGCCATATAGTGGGAAAATTCCATGGAGAACTGACCTCGACCGGAAGTCATGGTACGCAAATCACCAATATAACCAAACATTTCACTCAAGGGCGCTTCCGCCTTGATGCGTACGCCGGTTACATTCGCTTCCTGAGCCCTGATCATGCCACGACGACGGTTCAAATCACCGATAACGTCACCCACATGATCTTCGGGCGTGTACACGTCCACTTTCATAATGGGTTCCATTAACTGCGGACCGGCCTTAGGCATAGTCTGGCGATAACCGGCTCTGGCAGCCAGTTCGTAAGCAATAGCTGAGGAGTCCACCGGGTGGAAACCACCGTCCATCAAATATACTTTGAAGTCCAAACAGGGATAACCGGCCAGAACACCTCGGTCCATGCTCATTTCAAAACCCTTTTGTACTGCGGGCCAGAATTCACGTGGGATATTACCCCCGGTTACCTTCGATTCAAACGCAAAACCGCTACCGGGTTCACCGGGCTCCACCACATAATCAATTTTCGCAAATTGACCGGAACCACCGGTTTGTTTCTTATGAGTGTAAGAATCTTCCGTTCTCTGAGTGATGGTCTCGCGATATGCCACCTGGGGCTTACCCACTTCCACATCAACACCGTGGGTCCGGCGCAGAATGTCGATTTTGATATCCAAGTGTAACTCACCCATGCCTTTGAGGATGGTCTCGCCGCTGTCCTCATCGGTTTCAACTCGAAACGAGGGATCTTCCGCAATCATCTTACCCAGGGCAATACCCATTTTTTCCGAACCGCCTTTATCCTTGGGCGCGACCGCGATAGAAATAACCGGATCCGGAAATACCATAGGCTCCAGTGTGGCCGGGTTTTTGGGATCACACAGGGTGTGGCCTGTCTGCACATTTTTCATGCCAATGACCGCAACGATATCACCTGCCTGGGCACCGGTAAGCTCCTCACGGGAGTCCGCGTGCATTTCCACAATTCGACCGATACGTTCGGTTTTACCTGTGAAGGTGTTGAGAACAGTGGTACCTTTTTCCAAACGGCCGGAATAGATACGAATAAAGGTCAAAGCACCGAAACGGTCGTCCATGATTTTGAACGCCAAAGCCCGCAGGGGTTTGTCGGGGTCAACGATGGCAACATTCCCGGTTTCCTGGCCATCCAGATCCACTTCCGGCTGCGGTTTAACTTCCATGGGGTTGGGTAAGTAATCCACAACCGCATCCAGTACCAATTGCACGCCTTTGTTTTTGAAAGCGGAACCACAATAGGTAGGGAAGAAATCCAGGGCAATGGTCCCCTTGCGGATACAGCGCTTGAGGGAGTCCACGTCGGGCTCTTCACCTTCCAGGTATTTTTCCATGAGATCATCGTCCTGCTCCACGGCAGTCTCAATGAGCTTTTCCCGCCACTCTTCGATCAGGTCCGCCATATCAGCAGGCGGCTCTTCAACTTTGAAGTTCAAAGGATCGCCGGAACCGTCCCATACCCAGGCTTTACGGGTCAATAAATCGACCACACCGACAAAATCTTCTTCTATACCGATGGGCAGGGTCATCACCAGCGGATTGGCACCTAAAACATCTTCCACCTGTTTGACGACACGATAAAAATCCGCGCCCATGCGATCCAGCTTGTTAACAAAAATAATACGGGCGACTTCCGATTCATTAGCGTAGCGCCAGTTGGTTTCAGACTGGGGCTCTACCCCACCGGAGCCGCAGAAAACGCCTACGCCGCCATCCAATACCTTCAGGGAACGATACACTTCAATGGTGAAGTCCACGTGTCCCGGAGTGTCAATAATGTTTAAACGATGCCCATTCCACTCACAAGTGGTCGCTGCAGACTGGATGGTGATACCGCGCTCTTGTTCCTGTTCCATAAAGTCCGTGGTAGCGGCACCATCGTGAACTTCACCGATTTTATGAATTTTTCCGGTCAGCTTTAAAATTCGTTCTGTGGTTGTGGTTTTACCGGCATCCACATGGGCGAAAATACCGATATTTCTGTAAACGTTTAGATCTGCCATGTTAGTACTCTAAAAGTTAAATAATTAAAGTTAATAAAATCCAATTGTCGCCCCGATTGCTTCACCACGAATTCGATGGCTGCGCAATACGAATTCCTGCGAAACCGTATCCGCATTAAACAGCATTCACGCTTACCTTGGAATCTTCTTAAAAGCAAGGTAAGCAGAACACACGATTCAATCGAAGCGAACTTCAGTGAAGGTTGATCACTTAATGGAAGACAAGTGCACCAAACCGGGCATTATAACCCAAAGTGGGGTTATTTGTGCACCTAGGAATACAAAATGTTTGCCAAAAGCTCACCGTTAACTTTATGAAAAGCCAACGGTGAGCAAACAAACATATCACTGGGTTTTTATGTGTCTTTAACTTGAAAAATAGTTTTACTTATTTAAATACAACAAGTTAGACATGATTGAGCTTCCAATTAACACATCCACATCACCATCCAAATCACCCAAGGCTATGGAAGGACCACTGGCAGTACTTAAACTTTGCCAATCGACAAAATTGCCACCATCATTTCGATACAAGAAGCCGCATTGGCCACTGTTTGCGGACACCACATCCAGGTCTCCATCGCCATCCAAATCACCTAGCGCAACGGCGCTAGTGGAATGATTACCGCAACCGATTGGCTGTTAGTAGCACCCAAGTCCCGCCCCGAATCGGCACCCCCCCCCTGACCCATCATTTACATCCATTTACTTGACTTCTCTTGTTTGAACGAACCTAGAAACGGCTGTCCCGTCCCAATACGATTTTTGCTTGCGTATGCCCTTGACGCGCCGCCTCACCATACCATTTTTTGGCTTTCGCTTTGGACCGAGGCAAACCAACACCGTTGTGATACAACTGTGCCAACTCGAATTGTGCTGCCGCATTACCGTCTTTTGCTGCCTCTTTTAGCCAGCGTGCGGATTTGGTGTAGTGCTTTCGCACCCCGAGGCCGGATTTCAACATCATGCCTAAATGATATTTGGCAACAGTGTGCCCCTTCCTCGCCGCCTTTTCGATCCAGGCATAGGCCAATTTTGTATTATTGGCAACATCTTCCCGATTGAGGTACTGCGTACCCAGGGCAAACTGAGCATCCCGAAAACCGTTTAAACTGGATTTCTCCAACCAGGCCAACAGGCGTTCGGCATTGGGGTTTTGGATTTTGCCCTTAAGATACATTTCCACCAATAGATCCAAAGCCTCGGAATGATTGTTAACCGCCGCATTGTCCAACCACTTTATGGCTTCACTGTATTGACCTTGCTGATTATAAATACTGCCAAGAAAATATTGTGCATCCGCGTGCCCGTTACTGGCAGCTTTGGTCAGCCAATCATACGCCGCGCCATTATCCTCAGACTCCGGCTGGTAATAAATCATCCCGGTGTGATACTGGGCCTTGATGTGATTTTGATCTGCTGCCTGCTTCAGCCATTTCAGCGCCGATGCTCTATTTTTTTGTAAACCGTTTTTGCCGTATAAATACATCAAACCCAGATTAAATTGGGCTTCCTTGTCCCCATCCTTAGCCGCCTGCATAAATCCTTTTTGTGTGGGTTTTTTACGCTTGGCTTCAAGCTGTGCCACCAACGGCAACGCCGCTTTACTACCGTTGTTTGCCGCCTCAAAAAGCCACTTTTCGGCTTTTACCGTATCGCGCGCAACCAGTTTGCCTTCCAGATAAATGTTGCCTAGAGAATATTGAGCCTCTGCCCAACCATTCTCCGCCGCCACTTGAAACCAATCTATGGCCTTATGGATATCTTTGGGATGTGCCGCAGAACCTTCCAAAAACAGTTTTGCCAAAGCCGTCTGCGCTTGGCGGTCCCCTTTTAACGCCGAGGCCTGCAAAGCGACAAATTTCCCAAGAGCACTGTTACTGTCTTTACCGGGGTTCTTGCTACCGGCCGCTTGCTCAGTTTCTTCCTCTTTGAGCAGTTGTGCCAGGAGCATAGAAGCGGAGGCAACTTTCTGCTCACCGGCCAGTGATAAATACTTTTTTGCTTTTTGAATGTCTTTCTCGACGCCAATTCCAAAAGCATACATCTTTCCCACTTGGTATAAAGCGTCCGTATGAAAATCATCGGCCGCAGACTTTAACAAACCAAATGCTTTTTCAGGATCTCGTCGGACTTTTTGCGTCCCTTGCACATAAATCATCCCTAACATGTATTGCGCCGCGTTATAGCCGTTATTCGCCGGGTCGCGTAACCAATACAGTGCACTATCGTAGTCCGAACCAGTCCCCAGACCTTCGAAATATATGGCTCCCAACTTCAGCTTTGATCGCAGATGTCCGAGTTTGGCCGCCTCGGTGTACCAATGAACAGCTTTGTCATAAGCCTGACCCAGTGAAAACTTCTGACCCAAAAGAAAGTACGAAGTCGCATCCTGAAACTTGACGGCTATCTCCTTCAAGTCCTCATCGGCGGCCGCATGAGAAGAGTACCAATAAAACAAAACCAAAACCCACAAAGATAAAGCCTTTCTATCATTGCTCATTAGATAACTCCTTCACGGATCAATACCCTATTTCCCTGCACTCAATCAAGGGGACTGCAACGTCAACACTACCCGCAACCCCTTCGACGCCCCTAAAGAACTCTTGGGAATATAGCCGATGGCTTTGGGGTCACGTTTCACCATCTTCTTCACCAGGTTGGCACTTTTAGTTTTACTGGGATTCTTAATGGTATTGGTGATTTTTCGATTCAACTCTGCGGCCGCCTGCTTTTCAGCACTTTCACCGAATATCGCCTGACTGAAAACTTCGCGAGCATCATCATCAACCGGCAAATGGAACACGGTGATTTGTTCGCCATCACTCCAAGCCGCCGTGATATCGGCATAAATGTTTTTAATCTGTTGCTTGCTGACAGACTGAGTGTTGTCGGCATTAACGATGACAACAACGTCTTCCGCCGACTGAACCGCTGAAACTCATAGGGATGCGCTAACGAATAAAGATATTAATACATTTTGATTCATATTCATTTGTCTGCTCCCTAGTTACCCAAATACAAAACGACACTACCGATAATATGCTCATAGTTTTCATTCGCCACCTCGTCGGACACCGAGTGGCGCTCTAATTTGAAAACAATGGACGGGTTAACCTGGTAGTTGACAAACACGGAATTAAATATGATGTCATCTTTCGTATTACTGTCTTCCTGGTAAAAATCGTAGCGGTAACCTAGAGACAATTTGTGCAGCTCATAGATTGTTTGCATATAGTATCCGGTTCGGTAATATTCGGCTGCGGCAGTTGGCAGGTATTGCCCTTTTGCATATTCCCCCTGAAAAGTAAATCCACCGGTTTTAAACTTAAAATGCGCCCCTGCTGCTTTTTTACGGATACTGTTAGTCGCATCCACAAGGATCGTATCTTCATAGCTGCTTAAACCGAATTCCAAATATTTGAACTGCGGGAACAAGAAAGAGATCTTGGTCCCGACCGCTTTTTCGCTGTTGGTATCTTTTTTTCCTGAGTTACCTTCACCGTTACCATAATAGGCATCGTAGTTAATAAATGCGCCGCTCAAAGAAACGGTACCAAACAAAGACAAACCATCCACCACTTGCGGAAAGATCTCGCGAATATGTTCCGGACGTAATTGCGTCGGAGTAAAGGAGGGATAGTGATCGACGGACCAAATGCCGGCCGGCGTAAAGAAACGCCCGCCACGTAAATTCATCTGAGCATAGGGTGAATAAGTAAAATTTGCCGACTCCAAAAAAATCTTCCCATAACACCCTTTACATGGAGAGTCAGTCGCATCGCGGCTAAACTCCACAAAGGGTGCGTCTTCGTATTCGATTTCGGAAAAAAACTTCCATTGGTCTGTGACATTTTTTTCAAAGAATAATGACATGTGGTGCAAACGAAAACCGGGATTGGCATTTGCCTGTGAATTATCGTGGTACTCAATATCCGCGTAGCCGGAGATTTTCATCTCATTAGCGGAAGCAAGATTATTTTCCTCAAGTTGATCTTGAAGTATGGATATTTCCTCTCTTAGCTCGCTGATTAATTCCTGAGTATCCGGGTTTTGGTTTGCCCATACGGACAAAGGCAGAAAGAACACGGCGCTATACGCACCCAGGCTTAGAACATTGGCTATTCGCATACAGTTTCTCCTGGCGTTACGGCATACCAAGCAAAGAAACAGCCAGAGCAAGATCATGAAGCGGCTCGTCCGGAGTAGGACGACAACTCCGAGAGGAAAAACGCCGGGCTTACAACAACTGTTTTCTTACTACTGATACATCGATTTATTTACAGCTAAATTTAATGATTAACATTTCGAAACGGATTCTAGAATACGAATATACCTAAGTATGTCAAGCATGAGATCGGCCTGACAACACAAGAATGTGTGATCAGTCGCAACGATAAACCCCTACTTATTATGGAACTCCAAAACGGATTACGTAGGTCCCGGAATCATCGCATTCTCTGTAGTCCTAATGCCTACGTAGACAGAGCGTTCAGCATGACCGGAACAGGGGTGTGGAAATCCATTCGCAACGTTTATTGGATAACCGCAAACAAGATTTACCGCTTGGAGGGAATTCCCGGGTAATACGTTTTGTGGAAATTGGAGCGGGTGAAGGGAATCGAACCCTCGTCATCAGCTTGGGAAGCTGAGGTAATGCCATTATACGACACCCGCTTGAACCGCGCAGAGTTTACTTGAAAAACAGCCATCAAGGAAATACGCGGCGCTGCCAAATCAAAATCGGCATCAATAAAGCAGTGTCGCGCCATCTTACCCCCAGCTTTCGATAGAAGCACAAACCACTACACAGCCCACAGGGATTGCTGCTCGCAGGAAGGCCTGGAACAAAGCCAAGGCAGCGAGCAACAATTAAAAGAACAAATTTAGTGGGATGTACCGGAATCCGCTGATGCGACGGCAGCCAAAACACCTACTGTAACCGCACCGACAAGCACCATGGTAGTGGTACTCATGGCCGCCCCGGCACTGCCGGCATGACCGGCAACAGCATCATCCGTCTGAACCACAGGCGGTGAATTGATGGCGCCGGCACCGATTGCCGCAGCCAGTTGGATTTCCTCCCCGGCAAAAACGGTTTGAACACTTGTAACTAAAAGAAAAATAACTGGAAATATTACTTTTTGCATTGCCCCTACTCTCACTTCTGTAAAACCCAAGACTTGAATATGCCCTGAGCAAAAAATAATGTCAAATGGGACGTTTGAACGCCTGTGGATTTACGGTATATTCCGCCAAATTCTACGGATTAAGGAAGAGCCCCCTGTGAGCGAAACAATCTACTTAGGCGCCAACCCGCAAATCGGTTCCAGTGTTTCTTTGGCACTGCCCATGGCCAATCGCCACGGCTTAGTGGCCGGAGCCACGGGCACCGGTAAAACGGTGACATTACAAACCCTGGCGGAGGGGTTTTCCCAAGCCGGCGTACCTGTATTTCTGGCAGATGTAAAAGGAGACCTATCCGGTATGGCTCTGCCTGGCCAGGCACATGCGAAAATATCCCAACGGGTAGAGCAATTGGGCCTCAAGGACTACCGTCAACGCCCTTTCCCTGTTGTTTTTTGGGATTTATTCAACCGGCAGGGGCATCCCATTCGGGCCACAGTTTCGGACATGGGACCGGCTTTATTGGCCAATCTACTGCAATTGAATGACACCCAGAGTGGTATCCTGCAAGTCATCTTTAAAATAGCGGATGATGAGGGCCTGTTGTTGTTAGACAGCAAGGACTTACGCGCGCTGTTAAGCTGGGTCATAGAAAACAGCAAGGAACTGAAGTCTGAGTACGGTAGTTTGAGCAGCAGCAGTGTGGCCGCGATTCAACGCAAACTCCTTGCTCTGGAACAACAGGGCGCCGAACAGTTTTTTGGCGAACCGCAAGTGGAATTGCGCGACCTCATGCAAACGGATTTCTCCGGCAATGGTGTCATCAGCATCCTGGATGCCACAGATCTCATGCAACAACCCAAACTGTATGCCATGTTTCTGCTGTGGTTGATTGCGGAAATGTTTGAACAATTACCGGAAGCCGGTGATACAGACAAACCCAAGTTAGTGTTTTTTTTTGATGAAGCGCATTTATTATTTGAAGATGCACCTAAAGAACTGAGTGATAAAATCGAGCAAGTGGTTCGACTGATTCGCTCCAAGGGCGTAGGCATCTACTTTGTCACTCAAAGCCCGTTGGATATACCGGAAAACATCCTGGGACAATTGGGTAATCGGGTACAGCACGCGTTACGGGCATTTACCCCCAAAGATCAAAAAGCCGTTCGTGCTGCAGCACAAACCTTCCGAACCAACCCCAAGCTGAATACGGAAACGGCAATCACTGAGTTGGGTGTAGGCGAAGCACTGGTGTCCGTGCTGGACCCCAAGGGTACTCCCACTCCAGTAGAGCGCATCCTCATTTGCCCGCCCCAATCTCAAATCGGCCCATTAACGGCGGAACAGCGACAACAACAGTTACAGAAGTCACCGTTTAAAGGCCGTTATGATGCCGTGATAGACCGGGAGTCCGCCTACGAACGACTCAAACAAAGAGCCGAATCCACTCATCCGGAGCGACAAGCGACAGCCACTCGACCCCGCGGCCGTCCGCGCCAAAGCGTGTTTGAGGCCATGGCCAAGAGCGCGGCCCGGGCCATCGGCAGCTCTCTGGGCCGACAACTGGTCCGAGGACTGCTGGGATCCCTGCTGAAATAAATAACGATACGTGAATTCACAGCCAGGACAGATCATTTGTAAATTAATTGTTTGCAGTGTTGCTCTAAACATAGCCATATTGGACTCGATATATCCCTAAGCGATAACAATCTTGAGGTCCAATATGAAAATGCGTTTTCTGATGTTTGCTCTGCTCACCTTGATTTGCGCACCGAGTTTTGGCGCCGGTGGTGGTGGTGGCAATTCCTTATACCTGCCTCTGGGCTCGCCCTTTGTTGTCAATATCAAAGACCATTCCGGTATTCGATTTCTACAAATCACCTCAGAGGCCAGACTCACTGACCCCGCTGTAGGTGATGAAGTTAAGCATCACATGGCTTTAATCCGCCATATTATGATCATGTTGTTTAGCCAACAAACACCACAGAGCATTGGCAATCTGGAAGGGAAAGAAAAGTTGCGCGAGCAAACCCTGGCGGCGGTACAAACTGCATTACAGGAAGAAACCGGTAAAGATCTCATTGAAAACATTTATTTTACCGGTTTTGTCGTTCAGTAATTCCCGTTCTACCCCAAAACACGGCGGCAGCTGTTAACGCAGTTGCCGCCGTAATATTTTACCCACATTGGATTTGGGCAGAGAATCGATAAATTCCACCTGTTTGGGAACCTTGTAGGCGGTCAAACCCTGCTTGCAATGTTCACGAATTTGGTTTTCTGTTAAGGCGGGATCTTTCTTGACCACAAATGCCTTCACCACCTCTCCGGATTTTTCATCCGGCACACCGATAACCGCAACCTCCAGTACCCCCGGATGTTCCACAATAACGCTTTCCACTTCGTTAGGATAAACGTTAAAACCGGAAACCAGGATCATGTCATCCTTACGTTCCAGAATTTGCACATAACCATTTTCATCCATAGTACTCATATCGCCGGTATGGAACCAGCCGTCATCCTTAAGTACTTTCGCCGTCTGTTCCGGTCGTCCCAGGTAACCTTGCATCACTTGCGGTCCCCGCACACAAAGCTCACCCGGCTCACCCGGCGCTAACATATTCCCTTGATCATCCTGTATGGAGCACTCCGTTGAGGGAATAGGCAAACCGATTTTACCGTTGTATTGCGCCATATCGATAGGATTGATACACACAGCCGGCGAGGTTTCGGTCAAACCATAAGCTTCCACCAACACATCGCCGGTCACTTCTTTCCAGCGTTCCGCTACCGCGCGCTGCACGGCCATACCTCCACCCAGAGTGATTTTTAACTTGGAAAAATCCAGCTGCGCAAACCCCGGTGTATTCAGCAAGGCGTTAAACAAAGTGTTTACCCCTGTAATGGCCGTAAAAGGCAATCCCGATAACTCTTTGACAAACCCTTTGAAATCCCTGGGATTGGTGATCAGATGAATTCTAGCGCCGATTTTCATAAAATACAGGCAGTTAGCTGTCAGGGAAAAAATATGATACAGGGGTAAAGGAGTCACAATCAGCTCTTTGCCTTCCTCCACATGCGGCCCCAACCAGGCAGATATTTGCTGTAAATTGGCCACGATATTGCCGTGAGTGAGCAATACCCCTTTGGACTCTCCCGTAGTGCCGGCCGTATATTGAATGAACGCAATATCCTCAGCACTCAAGTCCACCGCTTGTAAATTCCGGCTCGCACCTTCATCCAAAGCACGACTAAAAGAAATACTGCCGCTCAATTGAAAAGCCGGTACCATTTTCTTAATGTGTTTGACCACAAAATTCACAATAGCGGATTTGGGAAAACCCAATAAATCCCCAAGACGTGTGGTAATAACCGTTTGAACCGCTGTGTCCGGGATAACTTGCGCCAGGACATGACAAAAATTCTCTAATATGATTATGCATTTGGCACCCGAATCATTGAGCTGGTGCTTCAATTCTCTTGGGGTGTACAAAGGATTGATATTGGTCACTGTCACCCCGGCCCGCAAACAACCGAAAATGGCGATGGGGTATTGCAAAACATTGGGCATCATAATCGCCACTTTGTCGCCGCGTTTTAGCCCCAGAGACTGCAAATAAGCAGCGAAATCCTGAGTCAAACGTCCCAGTTCGGAGTAACTGATACTACGCCCCATATTGGAAAAAGCGGGACTCTCACTGAAACGCTGCGAGCTTTGCTCCAGCACCGCAACAATGGACTGGTACGCGTGAATATCCACTTCCGCAGGTATGCCGTGTGGATAGGACTTGACCCATATGGGCTCGTCAGAAGCCGGTTGTCGTTTTGTATCCATAATTATGCACCCGATTTAGTCAAACGGAGACGCCTCTACACATTTACCTCTACATACCATAAGAATAGCATTATTGGCTTTCCCATACGGAAAGCACGGCTAAACCCGTTGAGCCGTTCCCTTAAATATAGCTCAAAAAAATCAACAAGTTCCCGTCCAGAGCTCGGTGCCGTTATAGCTGCCCCAAACCCACACCACGAGATAATTTCCACACTGCCGGTTTGCAGGTACAATGGCTTTGTTTTCCAAGGTAAGACCGGTTTTTCTTGTCTGCGGATGGAGCGGAAGCGCAGACAAAACCAAGCCATCACAAAAAAATCAAAGTCACCCTGATTGATTCATGAAGAAAATCAGAGGTCTAACGATAACCGCGGAAATGTTTGATTTAAGGGGGCACTTTATGAGGCAAGCGATTGCTGTAAGCTTTACCCTGGCGGTGCTGGTGGGATGTACCAGTGACCCAGGTAACGACACCAATTCAACCGGGAAATCCGCCGGACCCAACGCACCGACATTGCAGGCCATCGGCACTAAAACCATCATTGCCGGAGACACTTTGAATTTCAGTGTCAGCGCCAGCGACTCGGCTAACCGCGCATTGGTATTGACCAGCGACGGTTCCGTGGGTAACGGTCCCGACCCGTATCTGGAAGGAGCCGGCTTTAGCAGCAACAGTGGCACGGGTAATTTTACCTGGCCAACCAACAGTGAGACCATCAGCTACGACTACCAAATCCAATTCAGTGCCACCAACTCTGCCGGTTTTAGTGACAGCGAAACTATCACTATACGGGTACAAACCAACTCTAACTTATACAACCAAGGACGTAACACATTCACCGGCAATTGCGTTGGCAGCACCTGTCACCGGGATGAAGAAAACGCCACTTCCAGAGGTTCATCGGTTCTTTGCAGTTCAGCATCGCTGATAAAAATCTGGACCGACGGTTTTAACCCTACGCTAATGCCAACCATATCGCTGAGTGCGGCTCAAGTGGAATCGGTATCGTATTATTTAAACAATGTACGTCCCAACCCCTGTTTGGGTTTATGATTTAGCAATCCTGCGGGCGCACGTTGAATAAATAGTTGGAGATAGCGGCTTCCTGGTCGGCATCAAAGTTAAACGTAGGCATACTGAGACCGGAGCCAGGTTCCGTTGCGAATTTGATCGCATCCGCTGTAGTACACAAAACACTAAAGCCGTTAGTGACACTATTATCATCTTCGCTAATGTGACAACCGCTTTGAGCGCAATTATCGTTATACAATGCCTGACCGATTTCAAACTGGGTTGGATTGTATGGAGGACGATCATCCTCGCCACCACATGCCGCTATTATTAACACCACCAATACAGCCAGAATAGAAATCCAAGTACGCATACACATCCCCCTAACAATTCAGCTGCCGTAAAATTGCGATGGAAAATAAAATAGAAAGATACTACCGGCAGGAATCTTATAGTAACAACTAAATATAGTTTTTAGAATACGGAGCGCAGATATATTCCCCAAAATGTGCGCTGGTTCTACAATCGTCTTTCGACCGCATACAATTAGCAATTGTAGATACCATCTTGATTACTCTATCGCAACTCCAAAAAAAACAACAGTGATTCGCTGTAATTATCAGGTCAGCAGAAACGGGAGATCATCTAGTTCTGCAGTACTTTTTGCATGGAATAGGCGGCCAATTCCACTTCTTTGGCAGTACCTGCCAAGCTCCCGGACAGTTCAAAATTACTTTGCGCCACTTTTTGTAAAGCGGCCACCGCAAGATTGATTTGCTCCACCCCACCGGCCTGCTCCTGTGAACTCACGGATATATCGCCAACCAACAGCGATGTTTTTTCGATTTGCGCCACCAATTGCTCCAGAAATATCGCGGCATTTCGCGCGACATCCACGCTATCGGAAGCAAGGGCTCGAATATTCTGCGCGGCAACTTGTGACTGCTCTGCCAGCTTACGAACCTCCTCAGCCACCACCGCGAAGCCCTTACCATGATCGCCGGCCCGCGCCGCCTCAATCGCTGCATTCAAAGCCAGCAAATTGGTTTTATAAGCAATATCTTCAATCAAGCTGATTTTGTCAGTGATATGGATCATAGCTTCCAGGGTATTTTTCACCGCTTTGCCGGCCTGGTGCGATTGTTGTGAGGCATCACGAGACATGTTGTTGGTAGTTTGCGCTCCGTGGTTATTATTTATAATAGCCGCTGCAATCTGCTCCAAGGAGGCACTGCTTTGTTCCAGGCTGGCGGCCTGATCTGCCGCACCCTGGTGCAATCGTTCCGCCATGGCGTGAATACCGCCTGCCGCTTCTGATAAAAAAGTAATCTGTGTACCCGCAGTGTTCAGTATTGTTTCCTGACGAGCACTTACATTGCGCAATTCCTGCATCATGGCTTCCTGCAGCAAAGTCTCACGCTCTCCTTTATTGCCGATGTAAATCAGCACAGCGGATTCAAACGCCACATAAAACCCATGCAACAACACCATCCCAAACTGGGAAACATCCGGCATCACATACACAGGAAATCCCGCGGCCTGTAAAAAGAAAAAACAAACATGATGCAGGACAATTAAGACAGCCGCACAAGCCACCGGCAGCCAGTCGCGATAATGCAGTAAAAACGCCAGAAAGACGAAAATCCCGAAATGCATTTCAATCATGCCCTGGGATTGGTTGATTTGCACCGCCGCAAAAAACATAAACAGGCCGGCGACGACCACTCGGCTAAAACGTGTCCCCCTGCGCAACCGGGTCACCGCAGTGATCATGACGGCAGCCGGTAGCGCCAACAAAAAAACCTGCCCCCAAGTATGGTGTATAAACGCTAAAGCCACGCACAGACCCACCATGGTCCAGGCCAACTTTTCGGAAAGCCGGTCGGCGTTATTCCGTTGTTGTTGCAAAGACGCCAGTTTGGCGCAATTCATCATCGTACCCTAACTTAAAATTGGACAAAGTGCCTGGATAAACCCCCAGATAATCCCTTTTCGGCTAAAAAATCCCCATACTGAACCCAACAACGTGACAAAACAGGACACAAAGCACATTTGCTGAATCCATACAGGATGGGCAAACTATATGCATTTGGAACTCAAATTGTGGGCGGATGAGCGGAGAACAACATGGCCAAAATTATTGTCTTGGGTGCAGGTAGGGTTGGTAGCGCCATGGCTCTGGACCTGTCGCAACGGCACCGGGTTACGGCTGCAGACATCTCTACCACCGCACTTTCGACTTTGGAAAGAAACAACCTTAGAACCTTACCATTGGATGTCACCGACCCCGTCGCCTTGGCGGGTGAAGCAAAAAACCACGACTTGGTCATAAATGCTGTTCCCGGTTTTCTTGGATTCCAGACCCTAAAACAGGTTCTGGAATTAGGTTGTCATGTAGTGGATATTTCTTTTTTTCCGGAAGATCCCCTCCCCTTGGCGGAGCTGGCAAAGAAACACGCTGCTATTGCGGTGGTGGATATGGGGGTAGCCCCCGGCTTGAGCAATATTATATTGGGGCATTATGACCAACACTTACAGATCGATCGCTTCCGCTGTCTGGTGGGAGGGCTGCCCAAACAAAGGCTGTGGCCGTTTCAGTACAAGGCACCATTTTCACCCATAGACGTTATTGAAGAATACACACGCCCGGCTCGCCTAATGGTTAACGGGGAAATATTAATCAAACCCGCCCTCTCCGACTGCGAGTTAGTCAGCATTGAAAATATTGGAACCCTGGAAGCATTCAACACAGATGGCTTACGCAGCCTGCTTTCCACTATGCCCCACATCCCTCAAATGGAAGAAAAAACCCTGCGTTACCCAGGCCACGCAAACTTAATTAACGCTTTGATTAAAGGAGGATTTTTCGACAGCACCCCACTCCCCGGACAAGCCATGAGTCCGTTGCAATTCACTTCGCAAATACTGGAAAAACAGTGGCAATTGGATGCGGAGGAGGTGGAATTTACGGTACTGCAAGTAGAGATGAGTGGTACCAGTAAAACCCCCACACCGGTGGCCACTCAAGTCAGCGCTTTTTTGTATGATGAATATGATCCTCAATCCGGAATTAGCTCTATGGCTCGCACCACAGGTTATACCTGTTGCGCCACTGCCGAACTCATTTTGCAAGATTACCTTACTCACCCGGGCCTTTATGCACCCGAACACATTGGGGCTCAACCACGCTGCTACGAATTTCTGTTTAAATACCTACAAGAGCGTCAGGTTACGGTAAGATTTCAACGCCAAGTCTTGGAATAAATGCGGAAATTTCACTTAAAATTGATTTAGCTCAATTTCTTCCGCAATTTCTAAAAATAGAGTAGGAATATGATTACATCGTTCAGCTCTGATTAAGAAAACCCACCCTATAATCTAAAAAACACTACAACATATGTAGAAATTATTCGAAACTTAGGGTTATGGGGTAACATTTATGGATCACAAAATCTGCAAGCATTGCGGATATACCGGCAAAGCACGTAACTACTATCCAAACAGCGCTTTAGGCTACATCGCTGCCATCCTCATAACCATGCTGGCGGGCTTATATTTGGAAATGCTGTATATCACCATTGTACCCTTTCTGGCTGCTCTGCTGCATATGGCAAAATTCAAAGGAATTCAATGTCCTAAGTGCGACAGCCTGGATATGGTTTCCTTGCGCAGTGCAGAAGCCCGGCTGATATTTACCCGCGCTACCGGCCAACCGAAAGTATGGAGTGACGGCGCCGAATTTATCAAACGCTAGAATTTTTTACAGCTCTTTACAGTTGTTCTGTGAGTGAAGCCACCGCCCGGCCAGGAAGGTCGGGAGGTGGCTTTTTTATTCACCCCCCGAATCTGATACACTTTTACATTCCAAAAAAGCGGTAACACCCTTACCAACAGGAATCGCAAGGGCATGATTCAGCTGCTGTTTGTCACTCCCCTTTTTATTGCCGTCATTTATTTGATCACCGCACTGATCTACCGTGTGGACAATGTATTTGCCGGCACGGTGTTTTTTCATCTACCGCCGCTACTAATGCTATTCATTCCTGCAGTCTATGTCTTACAGCGTCTGGGAATGCTGCAGCTGCGGCTACCATCCAACCTCTGGCTCTACAGTGCTTTTTTGGCCCCCTTGGCCTTGCTGTATTCCTGGGTCATGGCAGGGCAACCTTTAACCGCTCAGGGCTACCTGTTTTTCATGGACTGGTTGAGCCGCGATCCCAATGTCGGCCCACTGAACTTCCAAGTGTTATTTGCGATCAGTTGTATGCTGGGTGGCGCCTTCCTCCCTTCCTTATTTGCACTGCGGGCACTCTCCAGCATAGATATACGCGGCCTGTTAATTCTGTTCTTTATTAACATCGTCGTGTTTATTCCCGTGTTTGTAAAAATGGATTTACTATTGTGGTACGCCGCTTTCTCATCACACCCTAACACTTCCTTGAGCCTGGCATACGGCCCCTTATTGCGAACCGGCTCACTGTTTTGCTGTGGACTGTTTATCATTGGCCGCTTGAAATAAAGCCTGAAAAACCTTTCTGAATTCACAAACAAAACACGCACTGAATCACATTTTTTTTTCTCGCACCAGCCCCTGAAAAACCGTTCGTCGGGGAAAACAAACCCCCTGATCCTTTAAAACCCGAGTTCCCCGGTTTCACTCTCATCTTTTTTTAGCCTCCCCCGATATAGGGCAACAGGACGACCTAATGGTTAAAACCTCAAGGACAGGAGGGCAACTATTCAACATTACAATGCGGTAAACAATGATGAAACAGTTTAAAGGCTTTACGCTGATCGAATTAATGATGACTCTCGCCATTCTGGCCATACTCATGTCTGTGGCATTGCCCAGTTTTATCAGCTTGAACAGAAGCTCCAATATCACCAGCTTATCCAACAGCATGTTGTCTTCCATGCTATTGGCCCGGGCCGAAGCCACCAAGTTGCGCGGCACTGTGGCCGTTTGTAACGCTGCCAGCGCCACTGCTTGTGGCGGCTCCAATCAGGATTGGTCCAACGGTTGGCTGGTGTATTCCCTGGGAACCAGTAGAACCAACATGGCCTACGATGCCACCCAAAACGACAAAATCCTGGCCTTGGTGGAGGCCGAAACCGGCATTACCATTAAGACCAACTCCGCCGCCAGTCAGCTCGTCGCATTTAATCGTGACGGCAGCAGTGTATCCGGCAGCATGGCCAGCTTCGGTATTTGCGACAATCGAGGCGCTGACTATGGTCGCCAGATCCAAATTCAGGCTTCCGGCCGTCCCAGTGTCATCACTCCCCTGGATGGCGTGACCTGTGCCCCATAACACCCCCAAGGATACCCCTATGGCTACTTCACTGCATAAACAAGGAAACTCCAAGTTGCATTTGAGCGGGACTTCAGCGTTGGGTACATCTGTGATGGGTACTTCTATGAGTAAACCCAAGCTCGGTACTTCCATGCTGGGTACTTCCATGCTGGGTACTTCCATGCTGGAAGTGTTGATTGCCATTTTTATTTTTTCCATTGGCTTGATCGGCATTGCCAAACTGCAAGTGGTTGCAAAAAAATCCAACTATGACGCGGTGCAGCGCATGACGGCTACCTCCCTGACCAATGAGATTATTGAGCGCATGCGCAGCAACCCCACGGTACTGAACTCCTATACCGGCGGTGCCACCACCACGATTGGCCGTGCCTCACTGGGAACCGAACCGACTCCCCGTTGTTTGCCCCAAAGGGTTGTCAGCGGCACCACCGTATCCGCAGAACCCTGTACCTCAGCACAAATGGCAACTCATGATTTGTGGTACTTAGAACAGATACTGGATGGCGTTACCGAGCAGGTTGCCAGCTCCAGCACTTATGCCGGCGGGCTGAACCAACCTACGGCTTGCATCAGCGGACCGGCAGGGGGCATATCCGGCGCCTACACCGTAGCCATTGCCTGGCACGGTAAAACGGCTCTCTCCAACCCAACCATCAACACCTGCGGCCAGGGTTTGGGCCTTTATGGCGCCAATGACGAGTTTCGCCGGGTACTGGTTGTGGAAACCTTCATTTTCAACCAAATGTAGAAGATTGCCGTTATGACATTGAATAAAGAATCCGGATTGTCTTTGATCGAGTTAATGGTTGCTATGGTACTGGGTTTACTGGTCACCGGCGCCATCGGCACCTTGTTTATCCAAAACAAAATCAGCTACAAGCAAAGCGACGAAATCGGCTACATCCAGGACAACGGCCGTTATGCCTTAAAGGCCCTGGTAAATGAGCTGGAAATGGTACATTTTTGGGGTGGCTACACGGACCCGGCCTTAATTAAACCCGAAGGGACGATTTCACTTCACAGCTGTCAACCGACCACGGAAGCCAGCGTCACAGGACGGGCAGACAATGGTACCGCCACCTACTCACTCATGTATTACAAGCAATTCGCCGGCGCTGAAGCCAAATTTGGCTGCGTGGCCGGTGATTACAAAGTCAGCCCGGTGGCTTCAGACTTTCTGCGTACCAAACGGGTTAAGGGTGAGGAGTTTACCGGCACACACGTGGCCGGGCAGATGTATTTCCGTACTGACTATTCCACTATTCGCCACACCTATATCGCACCACAGGATATGAGCGCTTATCCCGGTAAAGACTGGGAGTACAAGGAACACTTGTTTTATATCGACCAAAACCATCAGCTGGTACGCCAAACTATGATACCGGGAAGCAGCAGCACTCCTTCCATGCGCCGCGATGTTTTGGTGGAGGGTATCGAATATTTTCACATTGTCTTCGGGCTGGATACGGACAAAGACGGTTTTGTCGATACCCACAAATCGGGCAATTTGACCACGGACCTGCGCTATGCCATTTCAGCCCAGGTGTATGTGTTGGCCCGATCCAAACGTGCCGTGGACGGCTACACCAATGCCAAGTCGTACCAACTGGGAGATATTTATTTTCCCAATGCCACCGACCCCAGCGTTGCAACCAACGACGGTTACTACCGTCGAGTCTTTTCCACCACAGCGGTTTTGCGCAATACCTATATTGTCTCGCGCATGGCCGGTGGCGGTTATTAATGAATAAGGCAAGCAATAAGGAACCACTATGAAATCAACTTCCTTCAGAACCGGTAACAAACTCGGACGCCAGCAAAAAGGCGTGGTGTTACTCACTTCTCTGTCTTTTCTGGTGATTATCACCATTATTGCCGTTGCCGCCATGCGTTCCAGTAACAATGAATTACGTATTGCCGGCATTCATGAAGAAAACATGAGTGCACGCCAGCTGGCGCAAGCGGGAATCGACAGTATTGTGGAAAACTATACCACCGCATTCAACGTGACTGGCAATGCCGGCACCATAACCAACAATGTTAGCCCCTCCGGATTGACTGAATTTACCAACACCACGGTTTTAACCTTAACCGAACAGGGCATCAAAAGCCCCCCGCGGGGATTAGGCGTGAGCAAGGACAAATTTGCCACCGCCTTGTTTGACATAAAAAGCGACTATGACGGTACCGCCGGGCGTAAAGGCCGCGAGGTATTACACCAAGGCATGTTGCTGTTGATTCCACGGATTTAATCCAAGACAACGATGAACCAAATACGATGAACCAAATAAATACAACAAAACAATATCAGTACAACTCTATGCAATCGAGGTTGATGATGTTTACCAGCAAGCAAAGCAAATTACTACCGGTACTGCTGTTCAGTATGCTGTTTTTCAGCTTACCGATCCTGGCAGATGACTCGGACATCTACATTAACAATGTCCAGGGCAGCAGCACCAAGCCCTATGTCATGTTTATGTTGGATTATCAAACCAATTTGGGCTCATCGGCCTGCACCAGTGCCGGCCAGTGCGACAGTATTGCCGCTTACTTGCCGACCCTGGCAGCCGGTCAATCCTATACCAAGTTCGACGTCTTGCGCGCAGTGTTGAAAAAAGTACTGGAGCCCTTGGGTGGTTTGAATATCGGCCTGATGATGAGCCATGCCCATGACCAGGGTTGCACCGGCCCCCTGGATTCCGGCTGCAGTGGCGGTGGCTATGTGGTACAGCGCTTTTTGGAAATTCAGCCGGATGTTTTTGACGCAAGCGGCAACTTGGTTTCCCGTGACACCAACAAACAAGCCTTTCATGCCAAGCTTAACAATATCCCCATCCCCGGGGGAACGATTAATCACAGCTTTCAAGCCAAGGAATTGTACTGGGAATTCTATCGTTATCTGACGGCTCAAGGCGTGTGGAGCGGTCATTTGGGGTACCGGGATTTTGGTGACCGAACCGTAAGCACCAATCTCGATGACGCAAGCATTGCCGGCGGTCTGGCACTACGGGATATGGCAGCGGAAACCAATGCAGACGGACTTTACAACACGCCGGGCACCTACATCACCCCGTTCCGCCTGGTGCGTAACGGTAATGTGGTACCCGACCATTGCGCCAAGATTTTCACCGTTAACTTCATGTTTCAAACCACATCCCAGGATGCGGACACCGATACCCAAATTCAAGCTACCACGGGTTTGAATTTTGGGCGAACCGGTGGTGGCGGTCCCGGTGCAGCCGCTTTCAGCAGCGACGATTTTCAGGCCTATTTGAACTGGCTCTACACCACCGACCTGATCGAACCGTTGGCGGGTAAACAAAACGTCACATCCTTTTTTATTGATTCCGTACCAGCGGACAACAGCGCCGACGGTTATGCCAATGCCGGTGGTACTTCATCAGCCTATGAGTGGTCTGACGACCCGGAACAACTGGTAAAAACCCTGAGCAATATGTTCCGTGAAATACTCAGTGTCAGTACCACCTTTACCGCAGCATCAGTGCCGGTGAGCGTATTGAACCGGGCAGAAATCATCGACAATGTGTATATTGCACTGTTCCGCGCGGATGCCGACGGCAAACCCCGCTGGCCCGGTAACCTGAAAAAACTGCGCCTGGACCTGGCCGATCCCAACGCCTTGCTGAAAGACGCGAACAACGTTAATGCCGTCGCTCAGGACGGTCGCATCCACTATGACGCTTTAACTTACTGGACCGACCCAGCCACACTTCCACCCGCCAATCCGGACCGCAACGAAGTGGCTGGCCGTGACGGACGCTCTGTGGCCCGTGGTGGCGCCGGGCAGAAAATTCCGGGTTTTCTGGGTGGAGACCCGGGCACCACCAATGCGGCCGGAAGCCGCATCCTGTACTATGAGGATACCAGCGATGCCACCACGCCGGTGAAAGCACTGGATGCGGGCACAGGATCCAATGTAGCCAGTGACACCTATTTCCAAACCAATATCGGTTCATTGGTTGACAGCACCAAGTATAGCTACACTGATATTGCACTATACATGCGTGGTTACGACCGCTCCGATGACGACGGCGATAACCAAGTCAACGAGGCCCGTCCTTGGATGTTGGGGGACCCGCTGCACTCCCGCCCCTTGCCCATCAACTACGGTCAAAGCAATGGCGCCACCGTCCCGGATATTCGTATCTTCATGGGCGGCAACGACGGCTTTATGCACCAGTTTAAAAACACAGACAGCACCGGCGGCCAGCTGGGCACGGAAGTATGGGGCTATATGCCGCGCCTCACCATGGGCATCCAACAACGATTGCTCTATAACCAGGTAGGAAGTCATCTCTACGGTGTCGATGGTCCTCCCAGCGGCTTTGTTGAGTACGGCACCAATGGGGTGCCCACCACCGCCCGCATTTACTTCGGCTTACGCCGTGGCGGTAAGGGCATGTATGCCCTGGACGTCACCAATCCGGACAGTGCACCGACAAAACTCTGGACCATTGAAAAAACCAGCGGCGGTCAATTTGATGAACTGGGCTTGACCTTTTCAGCACCCAGAGTCAGTTCCCTGGACGGTTATATTAACGTTACTACAGACAATACCGTTGTACCCAACGTAGTGACACGCACTGCGGTGGCTGTCTTTGCCGGTGGTTATGACGTCAATAAAGACACCCGTGCCGTGGTGGGCTCCGACGATACAGAAGGCAATGCCCTGTACATCGTCAACGCGGAAACCGGCGCCTTGATTTGGAAGGCGGTTAAAGGGACGAGCATCGGCTACGACCCCACCACGAAAACGTTTACCCACCCGCAGCTAACCGACAGCATCCCCAGTACGGTAACCACAGCCGATGCCTACTTGAATGACGGTTTACTGGATCGGATTTACTTCGGTGATACCGGTGGCAAAATTTGGCGGGTGGATCTGCACCCGGCCGGTTCCGACTATATCGCACTATGGCCGGTGGCCAGCGTAGGTCGTCATGCCGAGGCCACTCCCACCAATGCAAACGACCGTCGCTTTTTCCATCGCATTGACTTTGTCCAGTTTAAAGACAACACCAGTCCCTATGATGGCATTATCGTCGGCTCCGGTGATCGTACCGATCCTTTAAGTACGGATACCAACAATGCCATGTTTATGATCAAAGACCGGGAGATTTATCCTTACATGTACGGAGCCCCCGGCTTGCCCACGCGGACTTACATCTATGGCCCAGCTGCGAGCAGCCCACCGGCGGCCATCACCACAGCTCAATTGGGTGATGTAACCAATAACTGCCTGCAGGATGCCAGCTGTGGCAACAATGTTCCCAGTCTGTATTACGGCTGGAAAATGTTTCTGGATGCACCGGGTGAAAAAATCCTGGCCACAGCCACCACCCTGGCCGGCCATATTTATTTCACTTCCTATTTGCCTCCGGTACCGGATATCGACACCAATCAGACCGTCATCGATTGCTCACCCAGCGAAGGTGAGGGTCGACTGTATACCGTGTCTATGGAAGACGCTACGGCGGTAATCGATTACATCGTTACTACGGACGGCATCTTGACCACGGCTGATCGGCACCGTGATTTAAGTTCCGCCGGTATTCCAGCCGAAGTCGTGTACCTGACCGGCGACAATATCATGGCACCGGACCTGTCCAAGGCCAAGGTGAAAACCAAACTGCGCTGGAAGACCTACTGGCATCCCGAGGAACAATAACGGTGTCCCCAGCCTTTAACTAGAAACTACAGAAAAGGAAACTAAAGTGAACAGATCGACAAAAGGTTTTACCCTCATTGAATTAATGATTGTCATAGTGATTATTGGCATCATCTCCATGGTGGCACTACCCTCGTTCCAAAAAAGCATGATGAAGGGTAAACGCAGTGACGCCAAATCTTCTTTGATGGACGGGGCATCCAGAATGGAACAGTTCTATCTGGACAATAAAACCTACACCACTAACTTGACCAGCATTGGTTTGGGCACCACCTCCCAAGAGGGTCATTATGCCCTTAGCGTTACGGCAGCTACAACCGCTTGCCCCATTACGTCCTGCTACGAGATTGTGGCCACGGCTCAAGGCGGACAAACCGATGACACCGGTTGTACTCAGTTAACCTACAACTCCATCGGCGTGAAAGCACCGTCGAGCTGCTGGTAGCCAAGCAGTTGTAAGCATGTCAGCGGCGTCTTATTGGACAGTTCGGTACACCCAGCCTGAGGGACAAATCAGGCGCTACGCCCCCAGTGCAAAGTGCAAGGACGCACTCTATGCACGATACTATGGAACGCGTTACCCTGGGGACACGCTGTCAGTTCGCCTCTAATTGCTGCAATTGCTCCATCAGGTCCAGCCATTGCGCTTCGAGATCTTGCAACTGAGTCGAAATATCACTTTGTTGCTGCAGCAGTTGTTTCAGTTGCGATTTATGATTGTCGCTGTATATTTGCGGTTGGGCCAATTCCTCCTGGATTTGCTTCTGCTCCCCTTCAAGATCCCCAATACCGACTTCCAGCTGTTTGATTTTTTTTCGCAAAGGTTCGGTAAGCGTACGCTGTGCCGCAGCCTGGCGCCGCTGCTCTTTTTTATTGACGGTTTTTGCGTCTTGAGCGGATTGGCTCATGTCGTCACAAGTCTGTGCCGTTACCGCTTTGTGCTCCAAGGACCAACGCCGGTAGTCGTCTAAATCGCCGTCAAAAAGATTCACGCTTCTATTAGCCACCAGGTAAAACTGATCGCAGACACTTTCTAACAAATAACGATCATGGGAAACCAGCAACATGGCACCGGTATAACTTTGCAAGGCATGATTCAGGCTGTGGCGCATCTCCAGGTCCAAATGGTTGGTGGGTTCATCCAACAACAACAAATTGGGTTTTTGGTAGATTAACAAAGCCAACACCAGTCGCGCCTTCTCACCACCGGAAAACGGTGCCACCGCTTCCTGTACCCGGTCTCCGTCAAATCCAAAGCCCCCAAGAAAATCCCGCAAATTTTGTTCGGATGCACGCGGGTCCAGACGTTGTAAATGCAACAAGGGTGAAGCCTGAGCATCCAATTGCTCCAATTGATGCTGGGCAAAATAACCCAAACGCAATCCCGGCGGACGTCGCAGCTCCCCCTCAACCCCGTTCGCCAACTCCCCGGCCAATAGACGAATGAGCGTGGTTTTCCCCGCGCCATTGGGGCCGATCAAACCCAAACGATCACCGCTGCGCAGGGTAAAATCAATGTTTTCCAGCACAGTTGTTGCACCGTACTTAACACATCCCTGTTCCAACTGCAGTAACAAGGGCGGTGCTTCAACGGCAGCAAACTCAAAGCGATAGGCGCTGTCCACATGGGCTTGATCGATAAGCTGCATACGTTCCAGTGCTTTGAGGCGACTTTGAGCCTGCCGCGCTTTGCTGGCCTTGGCACGAAAGCGTTGCACAAAGGCCTCCATGTGCTTTATTTGTCGCTGTTGCTTACTGTATAAAGCCGTTTGCTGCGCCAAGCGTTGGGCTCTTTGTCCCTCGTATAGAGAATAGTTACCGCTGAACAACAGCGCCTCGCCTTGCTCCAGCGCCAACACATGATCCACCACTCCATCGAGAAAAACCCGGTCATGAGAAATCAGTAATAAAGTGCCTTGATAGGAACCCAACCACTGTTCCAGCCAAATCACCGCATCCAGATCCAAATGGTTGGTGGGCTCGTCCAGCAACAACAAATCGGAACGACACATAAGTGCCTGAGCCAGATTCAGTCGCATCCGCCAACCACCGGAAAATTGATTCACCGGCAAACTTTGCTGAGCCTGAGTAAACCCCAGCCCATTTAATAATACGGCGGCCCTCGCATTGGCACTGTGACCGCCTATGGACTCCAATACCCCATGCCAATGAGCCAACTGCATACCGTCTTCGCCGGCTTCCGCTAATTGCAGCTCTGCCTCCACCTGGCGCAGTTCCTTATCACCGTCCATTACATAATCCAACGCAGAGCGATTGACAGCGGGTGTCTCCTGGGCCACATGTGCGACGGTCCACGGAGCCGGCACACTGAATTCACCCTGATCCTGTCCCAAGCGACCCAATATAAGCTCAAACAGACTGGACTTGCCGCTGCCGTTGGCACCGGTAATACCCACTTTAAATTTGGGATGAATATTCAGCGACACGTCCCGCAACAATAGCCTGGGTCCACGGCGTAGGTGTAAGCCTTTAAAATACAACATAATAATCGCTGCTTTATGAAGTTGATGAAGCCCTGAAATTTTTTACTACACTATAATCAGGAGTAGAAAACCGGAGCGGTTATTTTAAACCTGAAGAGCTGTGTGTCCAGTCAGCAAATCTGCACGAGGAAGCCATGGTCTTTTGCATCCAATCCAGCGCCTTTAACAACAACGATGTAATCCCAGTACGCTATACCTGTCGAGGTGAAGACGTATCTCCACCGTTGCAGTGGCAGGACCCACCCAGCGGCACGAAAAGCCTGACTCTGGTGGTAGAAGATACGGACGCCGACCCCCAAACCCCGGAAGCCCCTTGGATTCACTGGGTTTTGTACAACCTGCCACCTCAGTGCCAGTCGCTACCCGAGGGAGTTCAGACCCGGTCCTTGCCGCCAGGCACCCAATTGGCTTTAAACGACTGGAAAACATCGGATTACAACGGACCTTGCCTGGTGAACGGCAAACACCGCTATCGCCATACGCTATATGCCCTGAATACCGTATTGCCGGACCTGGGAAAAATCCCGGGGAAAAAACTCTTACAAATAGTGCGACAACACGTATTAGCCCAGTCCACGCTGACCGGTGAATTTGAGTCCAACACGTAAGCATATCGCTATTTCAGAAACAAAAATGCTTCAAGGGAGAAACCTTAACGAAAAATGACCCACGTCAAACAATGCTATAAATCCATAGGATAGAATTTAAAACAGGATAAGAAAAAGGTAAGGCATGCTAACCGCTACACACAAAAAAACCATTCACACCAAACCCTGCACGTTCTGCAAAGACACAAGTTTTACACAATTCTATACACAATCTCCCGTTATAATTTATACACGTCAAAGACGTTTGGTGAATTCTGTACGGGATAAATGAGGTGAATATGAAATTACCCTTGCAAATTACTTATAGAAACATCGAAGCAACCGAATCTCTAGACCAGCACATTCGAGCCAAAGCCGAAAAACTCAATAAACACTTTCCACACATCACTCAATGCCAGGTTATATTTGAGTGTTCTCACAACCACCAACACAAAGGTAATTTGTACCACACCACCATCGATATCACTGTGCCGGGCAAGGAGATTGCGGCAAGCCGTGAATCACACGATAAACATCAGCATGAAAATGCTTATGTAACCATCAGCGATGCCTTCGAAGCTGTGAGACGACAACTGGAAGAACATAGCCAGCGCATGAAAAAACAGGTCAAACATCACGAAAATCATCCACCCACTATTGACCAACAGGATATCGAACCTTTAGGTGACTAAGATTTCACACTGCGTACGCCGCTGATTTTCTGTATAATACCGGGGGCGGTTAGGACTGCCCCCGGGAGTGAAACCGTGCCGGGACAAACCATTCAATAGACGTCAAAGGAGTGAATTAATGAAAATGCGGTACGCCACTGCGTTGTACCACATCACATTCTTATGGATTCCCTTACTGGCATGGCTTGCACCGGCGGTTAGTGCAGAGGTCGAACCACAGCAATATATTTTGTCAGCGCCTCCGAGGGAAACCCCCGATAAAGGCCGCGAAACCTATGCGCCCATCGCCGCCAAACTCAGCGACCTCTTGGGTGTAAAAGTTGTCTATGAAGCACCCGCAGGTTGGGCTGACTACAGCCAAAAAATGCGCAAAAACAAATACGACATTGTCTTTGATGGGCCTCATTTTACCGCCTGGAGAGTCAAACATTTAAATCACACCCCCATCGCAGCCTTGCCGGGTCAGATTGGCTTTTACCTGATAACGAAGAAGAACACCAACATCAAATCCACTCGATCACTGGTGGGCAAACGTATTTGCGGTATCGTTTCCCCCAACCTGGGTACCAGTCTGGTATACGAGTTTTTTCCTAACCCCTTATTACAACCCATTCTCCATGAAGTTTCCGGCGGCATGAAAGAAGTGTATTCCAGCTTTACCAACGGCGCCTGTGTCGCCGCCATATTACGCAATACCAGTTACCGGCAGCTGCCCAAGAGTGAGCGTTTGAAAATCCGTATCCTTAAAAAAACCCGCCCCCTTCCCAACCAGACCCTGACAATCAGCCACCGTTTAAAAGAACAAACCCACAAACTTGCAGATTTTTTAGTCTCTAAAGAAGGCGCCGTGGCAGCCCAAAATCTCTTGTCCCGTTACAGCAAAAAGGCTCGGTATTTTCAACAAACCAAAACCGCTGACTACGCCGGTATCGAAAGATTGCTGGAAGGCGTGGTCTGGGGTTGGTAAGAGCCCTCAGCTAAGAAAGAGCCTTCAGTTGGGTAAGAGCCTTCAGCTGGGTAAGAGCCTTCAGCTGGGTAAGAGCCTTCAGTTGGGTAAGAGCCTTCAGCTGGGTAAGAGCCTTCAGCTGGGTAAGAGCCTTCAGCTGGGTAAGAGCCTTCAGCTGGGTAAAAGCCCTCAGCTAAAAAAAGCCCAGTTGGAATCGGAAACAGCCTTGCGTTAACAAAGAATCTGGTAAATCAGGGGGTAACTTCATCAAGCAAATTCTGCGACTGCTTTTTTTTACCCTGATCCCACTCCTTAATGATAGGACAAGCGCTGTTGCGCTGATCGCACAAATCAATAAGACTGCGGAACTCCTGCCGCAAAGAATCCAACACGGCAATACGTTCTTCGATTTCGGTTAGCTTGGTTGCCGTAAGATTTCGTATGTTCTCGCAAGCGCCCTCGGGGTCCTGGCGCATACTCAACAGTTCCGAAATCTCGGCCAGAGTAAATTTCATTTGCTGGGCCCTTTGGATAAAACGGATATTGGCCAGGTCCTTGTCAGTATATTCACGCAAGCCGCTCACATTACGCTGAATCCCTGGTAACAAACCAATTTTTTCGTAATACCGTAAGGTGTCTGCGCTGATTTGTAACAGTTTGGTTACATTGCCTATTTTAAAGCACTTCCCAGTCATTGTTGTTGGTTCCATGGATTGCCCCCGAAGCGCACCACCATAACACTTTGAGTCGACTCCATGTCAATACCGTTATATTTTTGTTGTTTTAATATTTCTTTATACCGGTATAAATTCCATTCTTGGTCGCAAAATTGCATTGTTTCACCAATTACCGGCTTAAACCTATGTCACGACTGTTTAAAAAACTCAAATCCTATCAACCTTTTGCCAATATGGATCAGCAAAGGGAATACCGACACGCTGTGGCCCGACTCGGCATTTGTTTTGCTGTTACCTGCGCTTTGGCCATTATGGCTTATGCAGGGAAAATCGCAGGCGTTACCGTGTTACTGGGTTTAAGTTACTTCTTATTCGCGCTGGCATGGGCAGTGATCACTCGGCGTTACCCGGGTGAAATCGACATTCGCCATAACACCACATTGATCAGCGACACCGGCATGACCGCTGTGCTCATGTATTTGTTGGGAAGCACGGGAGCCGTCCTGTTTCCCGTCTATTTGTTGATTATCTCCGGATACGGTTCCCACTTGGGAAAGAAATACTTTACCATCGCCGGCGCAGCCACATTAACAGCTTTTCTGATTACGATGACAGGCTCACCATTTTGGTGGCAATACCCTGGAGTCAGCCTGGGGCTTGCACTCAGCCTGGTTCTTATCCCGATTCTTCTTCACAAAATGACGCAAGAAAAAGAACAAACTGTATACAAACTGGACCGTGAACTGCAAAAAACTACATACGCTGCCACCCATGACGCCACCACCGACCTGGTCAATCGGTTTTATTTTTTCCAGCGGGTAAAAGAGGAAATTCAACGAGCCCAGCGTTATGACAAGAACTTCACCATTCTTTACATCGACCTGGATGGCTTTGAACAAATCAATAAAATATACGGTCACAAGTTTGGCGACGAGGTACTGAAAGTGGTTGCTGACCGCCTGCATGCCTTAATCCGGCGCAGTGATCTCATCGCCCGACTGGGTGGCGATGAATTCGCACTGTTACTCTACGATTTATTCCGCACCGAAGATGTCCGTTCTTTCACCCAAAAGCTCATAGAGCATTTATCGCTGCCTATTACCATTCGGCAGTCGGAGGTCTACATTACTGCCAGCGTAGGCATCAGCCAGTACCCCAACCACGGCAAAGACCCGGATGTTTTGATCAACAAAGCCGATCATGCCATGCATCAATCCAAGTCAAACGGAAAAAACAGTTATACATTTTTTCTGGAAGAAGTGGGTGGTGGTCGATAAGCCCCTTTTCCCGTAACGCTGCGTCCGTTAAACTTGGCACCTACAGTATAAATACTATAAATAATAAAAAAGGTGTCTACTATGCAAGCCCTGAGACTGATTCAAATCCTTTTCGTCTGCCTGTACGCTATCATTCTATTGGCCTGCGGATCAGCCACAATCCAAACCAACGATCGAGCCACCAGCAAACCAATCCAGTTGCGCGTTCACAACAACTCCAGCAACATCATTGACAGCATCGATGCCAAACCCTGCGGCAGTGGCCCAGAACAGTATAAAACCCAAATGACAGGCATTAAGCCACAACAAAAAATAATGTTGGAAATCTACATGTCCTGCGTGGACCTGGTGGCGACCGACGGATTTGGGACCCCTTTGGCTGAACTGACACAGTTGCGTCTCAACACAAACACTATTTGGAGTATCCGTTAGTTGAATTCACAGCCCATAGCTGCTGTGGCCGCCTTGGTGCGACGGGATGAGCGCATTTTGTTAGTCAAGCGACGTCATCCACCCAACCAAGATCTTTGGGTGCTTCCCGGCGGTAAAATCCAATGGGGAGAAACTGCAGTGCAAGCTCTGGAGCGGGAAATCATGGAAGAATGCGGCATCTGTATCGACATTCAGCAACCTTTACAAATTCTTGATCTGATTAACACCAAAAACACCCCCCACTACCACTATGTGATCATTGACTATGATGCCCATTATGTCGAAGGCGAACTCAGAGCCGGCAGTGACGCTTTGGAGGCTGAGTGGGTAACACAAACTCAGTGGGCAGAACTGCCTCTGGAACACCACACCCGGGAACTGTTACAGCGACTGTTTTGCTGAGGCCGGCCCGTCAGTCGCCGCTGAGGGCTCTACTATATCGCTGAGGGCTCTACTATATCGCTGAAGGCTCACTGTTGGAGAATACTCAACATTGGCTGCACGTATCCAGTTTTAACAATTTAGACACATTACCCAGGCAATACAATCAGTTAACTAAGTCTACAATTAGCAAACAACACGTATAAGCCGCAAGCCGGCAACTCACCCGAGTTCGCCACAAGGTGACGCGAATAACCCAGACTGGTTTGCTGTTAAAAAAATGAAAGTACTAATCGTAGACGACATACCGGAAAACCTATACATCCTTAACAGCCTGTTGCAAACCAAGGGATACCAGGTTATTGAAGCAACCGATGGACGCGACGCGCTGGCCAAGGCCCGGCTGACTCCACCGGATTTGGTAATTTCCGACATACTAATGCCGGTCATGGACGGCTTTATTCTCTGCCATACCTGGAAAAACTCCGATACTTTGAAACAAACTCCCTTCATTTTTTACACGGCCACCTATACGGATGATAAGGACCGATCGTTGGCGCTGGGCATGGGCGCAGACGCCTTCATTACCAAACCGTGCAGCTTCCAAAAACTGTTGGATACTATCGAAAAGGTAACTCATGCAGATTGCCAAAAAGCCGCAAAATCCACATTGGATGAACGCGACTATTACAAAAAGTACAATACGCGCCTGATTAATAAGCTGGAACATAAACTCGCCGAGCTGGAAATCAAAAATAAAGCCTTACAGAAAAAAGAACTGGAGTTGATGGAAGTCAATCGCCATATGGATAAATCGATGGCTGAAACCACCCGGGAACTGATACGCGCCAACCAGGAATCCCAATCCTTTTCCTACACCATTTCCCATGACTTGCGTGCCCCCTTACGCAGCATTGATGGCTTTAGCGCCGCATTACTGGAGGATTGTAGCGAACAGCTAGGAGACAATGGCAGACACTATCTGCAACGCATTCGTTTTAATGTAAACACCATGTCTGCCATGATTGATGGCCTGCTGCTGTTATCCAGGGTAAACCACACCGATCTGAGCCCGGAGCCGGTCAATCTGGCACAAATGGCTCAAGAGATAATAGCCCGCCTCTGTCAGCAGCAACCCCACCGCAAAGTGGATATAGACATCAGCCCGGATCTGTTTGCCCAAGGCGACCGTCGTTTGATTCATATTCTATTGGAAAGCCTGATCAACAATGCCTGGAAGTACACCAAACATACCCAACAAGCCCAAATCGAGTTTAAAAAAATCGCAGATAAAGATAAAAACAAGTTAGTGTATTACATTAAAGACAACGGCATTGGCTTTGATCCTCGTTACACGCAAAAACTCTTTGACGCCTTTCAAAAAGGCCACCGCGACCGCGAATTTGACGGTACGGGTATCGGCCTGACCACCGCCCAACGTATTGTGCAACGCCATGGCGGTAATATCTGGGCCGAAGCGCAGGACGGTGAAGGTGCTACCATCTATTTCTGTTTGAATTAACCTGCATGCCGATGGTCACCGGCCTGACCTGAATCCCGATATAAATGGGTATGTGGTAAATTCGTGTATAATGATGCGGCGCCTTGACCTTAGCCAAATGAGCACTAAAATCTTGGTAACGATAGTGATGGTGGTTCCTATGAAACACGGTCAGAATCAGTAAACTTTTGCAAGCAAACTTTAGGAATGAGCAGACCATGAAGCCGGTGTTTATGTCGCCCAGCATCGAACAAACCAGGGAAGTGGAAAGTGTTTTGCGCCAGGCCGGCATTGATGTCTCTATCATCGAAAAAAAGAACCACCCCCTACCGATGGATGCACGCAGTAACTGTTGTGAACTTTGGCTGAAACGCTCTTCTGACATGGAGCGCGCCAGCAGCATCATTACTCAATACGAATTTAACACCATTAGACTGCTCACCCGCGGCACAAACCCAAGTCAAGCTCCAGTACCCGCCGTGGCCCAACTGGCCAAGGATGATTTGCGCAAGGTCATGGAACAATCCCATTTACCCATTAACAATCAGCGAGTTTTCAAGCGCTTGGCCAAACTCCTGGGCGTTTCAGAGCAAGAGGCGGAACCCGGTGATGTAAGCAAACTGTATCGACCCTGGAACAACAAATCACTGATGGAAAGGGTCAAAATCCTTCAGGAAATGTGCATATCCACCACCCGCACCCCGCCAGACAACAAACGGCACTAAAACAACTCCACCGTCAAGAACCCGGTTGCTGTTTCCCTCGCCGCCACTGATCCCGGCTCGAATCGGTATAAGTTATGAAGCACATTGGGGTATAATAAGATTTTATTCGGCACACCAGTGAAACATTCAAGTAATTTCAAACGCTTAGAGCGTCGCCTGGAAAGAAACGTAGGCAAAGCCATTGGCGATTTCAATATGATTGAAGCCTCTGACGTTGTCATGGTTTGCTTGAGCGGCGGCAAGGATTCTTTTACCTTACTAAAAATTTTAACCGCGTTGCGGGCCAGAGCTCCGATAGACTTCAAAATCATCGCCATGAACCTGGACCAGAAGCAACCGGGTTTTCCGGCTCATGTACTCCCAGAGTATCTAGAGCATATCGGAGTGGATTACCACATCGAAGAAGAAGATACTTACTCCATAGTCAAAGAAAAAATCCCTGCAGGTAAAACTCTGTGCTCTCTTTGCTCCCGGTTGCGCCGCGGTGTGATATACAGGGTTGCCGGTGAATTGGGTGCCACCAAAATAGCGTTGGGGCATCACCAGGATGACATTGTGGAAACCTTGTTCCTCAATATGTTTTTTGGCGCCAAACTCAAAGCCATGCCCGCTAAATTGGCCAGCGATGATGGCCGCCACATCGTCATTCGACCCTTGGCGTATTGCCGGGAGAAAGACATTGCGCGCTACGCCCGTGGCATGGATTTTCCCATCATCCCCTGCAATCTCTGCGGATCACAACAGCATTTACAAAGAAAACAGATTAAGCAAATGTTGGCGCAGTGGGAACAGGTCGCACCCGGACGTACCGAGATGATTTTCAAATCTCTGCAAACCATTGTACCTTCCCATTTACTGGACCACCGTCTCTACAGCTTCAAACATTTGGCAACCGATTCGGATACCCTGTTTGACGAACCGGAACTGGATCAAGCGGCACTGACGGAGATTTGTGAAACGAAAACTGATCACACAACTATTGATTTTCCCACTGCCCTGGATTTGTCCACGCCGGTGCAGCTCACGCTGTCAAATCCAAAAACCAATACGGAGTAATACATGCCACAATGGATTGTCCCTGCCACCATTGCTTTTACTGCTTGGGGTTTATGGGCCTTTTTACCAAAATTGGCCGTAACCTATATGAGCCCCAAGAGCATTATGGTCTACGAAATTTTGGGTGCCATTATCGTGGGTATGGTTATTTTGTGGAGTATGGACTTTAGAGTAGAAACCCATCCTAAGGGTATCATTCTGGCCATAATCACCGGCGCCTTGGGTTTTGCCGGCTCTCTGGCCTTTGTCTATGCCCTGGCACGCGGACCGGTGTCTGTGGTTTCCATGTTTTCCGCCCTATACCCTATCCTTACCGTAACACTGGCTTATCTGTTCCTCAACGAGATGATTAGCTTGAAACAAGCTGTCGGAATTGCTCTGGCCTTGGTAGCGATATACTTATTGTCCAGCTAAATGCTCAAACCACACACCTACACCAGCCAAAAACCACATGGCTCCAATAGCAACCGTTTATCCGCTCAAAACTACCGCCTTTTGCGCTAAGACCACACGTAAAAAGGGATTAAGATATACAATAAAAACAAACGCTTAAATAACATTGTTTCTACATTGTTAATAATCTTGTGACAGTCGTCACATTTTTTTATTCAAGCTCTGATGAAAACCAACGCCGGCACGATACAGCCTTTGACGAGTATGCGTTAGCGCAGTTGCCCACAGTGGAAAGTGATTCTTGCAGCAGGGGTAAGCATGAAATCGTCTTTTCAATATTTCTGTGGAGGTCAGTATGAAAAAAAATCTATTCCCATGGCTTATGGCATGTAGTCTGGCGACCTTGCCGGGTCTTGCCGCAGCCGATATGTCCGAGGACTTGATGGTTCGCGGTTCCGTTGTTGGCACTGTGAATATCAGCCACACCGATACCGAATTAACCGTTAATGTTAGCGGTGACCGGTTGCGTAAGGTAAGCATTGATGTTGCAGCATCCCCTGAAGCACTAAAACTTAACAAAGCCGGCAAAGCCAAGGTGGGCCATTTTCGTCACAAACGTCATGGCAAAAGCGTGACCGTTAATCGTGCCGAATTGGGAGATGTCGCTTACATCACTGTTTTCGCGAGAGTCAAAGGTAAAGGTAAAGCTTGGTCAAAAGTTATCACCTATGACATGGGTATGGCGACCAGTGCAGCGGCCGTAGTGGAAACTACCCCCGGTAAAGCTCAGTTTATTGCAGACACGGCTTCCGCTTTAGAAGCAAATATGTATGCTACAGTAGAAGTTCACCGCGTGGGTGGTTCTGACGGTGAACTGACCGTTAACCTTGCCACAGAAGATGGTTCTGCGTTAGCCGGTTCCGATTACAGCGAAAGAATGGCTACAGTAACCTTTGCAGATGGTGATGCAGACCCCAAAGTTATCACTATTAGTATCAGCAACGACTGTGTGGTGGAAAACCAAGAAGACTTCTTTGTTAACCTAAGCAGTGACAATGCGGACGCCGTTGGCAGCCCCAGCCGAATTCAAATCATCGTGGGTGATTCCGGCGACTGCGGCAATTCCTGGGGTGGTTGGTAAATCGACCGCTTCTTTTCAGAAGTCAAAAAAGCCGGGGATCTCTCCCCGGCTTTTTTTTGCGCGGCTCAATGAAACCAACATTTAAAACAGTCATCAAACAGGAACTGCTGTTGCGGCTCCAAGCTATGATAAAACCGGCGGATCGGCGGCTGCAGCTGCTGTAATACTTCGGTCAAGGTCAGCATCATGGATTCCAGGAACTCCATTCCGGCCACAACGGTGGCATGGTTCTCCATTAATTCCGCTTTATCAACTGCAAAGCGCAATGCATCGGACTGTGCTTGCAGAGCCTGTAGCACTTCCTCGAACAGCACATGCTGGGCGGGCGTTAGTTCCAATTCCTCCTTGACCGCGTCAATAAAACCGTGCAAATACCAAGTACCGCGTAAACCCTTTTCGATACCACTATGGCCTCGCACATAACCAAACAAACGGCCATACCCAATGCGTTTCTCCCAATGATGGCTTTTATGCAACTTGTGAAAGCTATGTTGCCCTGAAAATCCGCTGCGGCACTCTCTTACAAGGTGGCTCCTTCGGTGCACCCACCCTATCATCAGTAACAAAACGGTGCCCAGCAAGGCCATTGACATGCCGTTCATTTCGTCCTCCTTCAACAGAATTGACCGTGAGAGACACCATAACATGACCGTTTTGCGCTATTATTGCTGCAACCCCTGAGAGTGTAACAATGTGTAACCCGGGCAGTTGCTCTCACACGCTCAACGTTACACACTGTTACAAAGCGTTGCGAGGATTGGTAATAGCTTGACGTATAATCAAACCATGGAAACGACCCATTCAAAAAAAATTCTGATTGTGGATGATGACAGCGAGATCTGCTCACTGCTTTCGGCATTTCTGCAAAAACAAGGCTTCAGTGTCAGCAGTGCGGCCAATACCTCAGAGGCTGACACCCGCTTCAAAGAACAAGAATACGATTTACTGGTACTGGATTTGATGATGCCCGGAGAAGACGGCCTGAGTTATTGCCGTCGACTGCGCGGACACAGCGGTATTCCCATCATTATGCTCACAGCGATGGGCGAAGAAACCGACCGTATTGTGGGGCTGGAATTGGGTGCGGATGATTATCTGCCCAAACCTTTTAACCCTAGAGAATTATTGGCCAGAATCAAAGCCGTACTAAGACGGCAACACCCACCCCAGGCAGCACAGGGTGACCAGGTGCATTTCGAGGGCTGGCACTTGGACTTAGCCAAACGCGAACTGACTCAAACGGATGGAACCTTACTTTGCCTTACCGCAGGCGAATTCGAATTACTGGCTGCTTTTGTGGAGCATCCACAACAGGTTTTGAGCCGGGATCGTTTAATGGATATGACCAAAGGGCGGGGGGCCGGCCCTTTTGACCGCAGCATTGATGTACAGCTAAGCCGGTTGCGGAAAAAAATGGAACACGATCCCAAAGATCCCAAGTTGTTCAAAACCGTGCGCAGCGGCGGCTATTTATTTACCGCACATATCAGCCGTTCCAAATAAGGTTGCCTGGGTCATATGAAGTCCTTATTCCCCAAAAGTATTGTCGCCCGTACGGTCTGGGTTTTGTCCATTGGTTTTGTACTCATCATTATTGATGCAGCCATTATTTCCGCGCTGATATTTCGGGCCGAATCCAAACCGACCAATATGTATGAAATAGGAATCAGCATAAAAACATTGGCGGCCTTAGTAAGCAATACCCCGATGGAATCTCGCGAGCAATTAATTCGTTACTATGAAAACCCCAATCTGACTATGAAGTGGCATGGCTACACGCAGCCCCAACCGCGTAATGACGAACATTGGGGCACCCAACGTTTTCAACAACATTTACTGGAGCACCTGAATAACCCCAACATCCAACAAGTGTTGATACGCCATTTCCACGATGATCAAACCAGTAATTTATTCGTCATTCTGCAACTCACGGATCAAAGCTGGCTCGAATTCGGAGCCAAAACCCCGAACCACCATACTCAATGGCTGTTTACCGCCATTCTTATACTGTTGTGTTTTTTCCTGGGGATCTACGTACTGGCCCTTCTCATTAGCCGCCAAATTGTCACCCCCATTCGCCATTTTACCGAGGCGGCCATGCAATTCAGTACGGACATAAACGCACCACCGCTGCAGTCGTGCGGCGCCAGCGAAGTCAATCAAGCGGTCAACGCCTTTAATGTGATGCAGGAAAGAATTCGTCGGTTCGTCACGGAGCGCCTGGAAATCAGTGCCGCCATCTCCCACGATTTGCGTACCCCGCTCACTCGTCTGCGCCTGCGCCTGGAAACACTGGATGACCCGGTGCAACAAAAAAAATGTTTACAAGACATTGATGAAATGCAATCCATGCTCCAGTCCACCCTGGCATTTGCGCGTGATGACACGGACAAAGAACCCAAAACCCTCGTTGACTTTGCCTCCCTGTTACAAAGCATTTGTAACGATTTTGCCGATAGCGGTGCTGAAGTGAGCTACACCGGACCGGAACATTTAAAAATTCAATGCCGACCCGCAGCGATAAAACGTGCTATCAACAACCTCATTGATAACGCAATCAAGTACGGCCAAATGGCGCGGTTGTCCTTACAACCCACGCCCCAACAAATCGAAATACGGGTGTGCGACGCCGGACCGGGTATTCCGGAACAGGAGTGGGAAAATGTGTTTACCCCATTCTACCGCCTGGAAAAATCCCGAAACCGTGAAACCGGTGGCACCGGTTTGGGCTTAACCGTCACACGAACCATCATTAGCAGCCACGGTGGCCATATGAAATTTTGCCAAGAGCGTCAGCAATTCTGTGTATTGATAACCTTACCTCTTTAGAAATTAAAAGTTTTTCGCACACTTTCCGATAAGTAGTTGTAAAATGCGAAAAATACTCTATGGAAACTGCTCCCTGGAACAAAACAGCCTGGAATCAAGGCAACATCTATGCAGATAGAACCGGCACGTCCTGGTCCTATGTTGCTATGTCACTGATATGGAATGTTTTTTCCTTCCCTTTTTTCTATTTAATGATTTACCGACACTACCAAGGAGGCTGGGACCCTGTCCTGTTGCTGGCATTTTTTCCCCTGGTGGGGCTCTTGTTGGCGTGGTTTTCCGTGATGCAAGTTGCGCATTGGCGCCAGTTAAAAAATCCCATGCTAAAACTCAATCCCTTTCCCGGCTCTTTAGGGGGTGATTTTGGCGGAAATGTTTATCTGCCGGTAGACTATGCTGCCAACCATCAATTTACCCTAAAGCTGCAATGCCTGCGCAACGAGGGAGATACAACCACTGTGTTGTGGGAAGAAAGGGGAATGGTTGTCGCTGAAGCCGGTGACACGGGTAGCATGATCCGGTTTCGCTTCGCCATACCCGACAACTTACCGGAGTCCAGTGACCAGGACCAGTGGAAGTTAACCCTCAGTTGTGACTTACCGGGCTTGAAACTGCAATGCCACTATACCGTACCGGTATACCTCACCCCGGAGATGTTCCACACCACCGGCGTGGTGCGATACACACCGGCCAAGCTCAACCGCGCCACCATCCCCCAGTCTGTGGTGGAAATGAGTCAGCTAAAAAACGCACGCCGTCTCTACTACCCCGGCAGTCGTAACTTGAAGCTGGGCTTGGCTCTATTGTTTAGCGCCGCTCTGTTATTCGGCCTTACGGCCTTTCCCTCGGTTTTGGCCGTATTAAACACTTCGCTGGGATATGGGGAACAAAAGCTGATGTATCTACTGGTATCCCCGGCATTGCTTTTAACCGCGTTCGCGATCTATGCGCTGGGTAATAGCCTGGAAATATTCTTCACCTTCGACAAAATCATCAGCATCCGTCGCGTATTAGGCATACCGTTCGTGCGCAGCATCCAGGTACAGGATATATGTGCCCTGATCTCAAAAAGCCAAAACCGCAGCAGATCCAAAGGCCAAACCTTTTCCCTGCAGGCCCAAACCACTGACGGACACAATATTGTGCTGGGAGACGGCATACATGGACAGCGTATAGCTAAGCGCATCAAGCAATTAATCCGGGAAACCTTGAACACGTCTTTGGAGTGGGTCGAACCCAAACCATAAGCCCCGGCTTATTCTCTAACCAACAGCCAGATCCCTTTCGATGGACCGGGTAACACCCGGTTTGAATTGACGATTTGCCCACAGGAAACCCCCAGATGATGCAGCGTACGCTCCATAAAGCCTCTGTGTTTTTGTAAGGTAGGGCCAATGATAATTACTTTACGTTCCGGTTTGGTCTTCACCAAATCCGAACACTGGCGCAAAGTCTGAAGGTCTTCATAGGTCGCCAAGACTTCGTCCTTAACCTGGATAAAGAAACTGAGACCATCGTCTTTAAAAACGCGTGATTCAATAATATCTGCCTGTTTTGCCGCCATACTCAATACTCCTAAGCCTGAACCTTTACCGAAACCACAGTTAACTTCTACCGCTTAATTACACGCCATTAAAGGGGAGGGGTGCTGGCAAAAAAATGATGAATTCTGACAATCCAGCCGGGAACAACAGGGAAATGCACGGCCCATGCCGGATTTCTCCACGAAAACCTCTTCAGCCGCTCGTGGAGCGCTACAGGCCAATTGCAAACTTTTGTTTTAAACTGTTGTAAAACCTATGTTAATTCCCGAAATATCGTTAATCCACAGCCAAGCGGAGTCGATAACCTCAGGAAGCAACTATCGCTGATGACATTTTCTTGAGACAACACAGGTGACCCCATGGCAGCACGCAATATTTTGGATTTCAGTCAACCCCTACGCATAGCCGCATTTGGATTGGATGACTATCCGCGCAAATCACTGGAAAAAGCATTGCGCAATTCCAAGCATTGCGCCACTTTGGTTGACCAAAAAACAGCCGAAGCGGGATTGTTTGACTACGACAATTCCGATACCTGCCTGTGTTGGAACAGCTACCGTAAACGTTGCCCGGATTTACCCACCATCGTGATTGGCTCCACCGACCCAAAATTGCCCAATACTTTTTATGTGTCCAAACCGGTACGAATCAGCAAACTTAAGGAAGCCATACACGCGATCAAACAATCGCAACCCAACCATTCCACCCATTATCAACCGCCACAAGCCAGTGTCAGCCATATCGATAGCGCCCGCAAAGCAGTAGAGCGTATCCCCGTGTTGGATGCGGAGCACAGTGCCACCGTGCTGCAGTGGAAATAGCTTAAGGTTAAGGTTGGTAAGTGGCGGGGAAACAGAACCGCCGCGTGCTTACAATTTTCTGATTTTTTGAGTCGCCTGAAATCGATTTTTGGGCGGCGCATGATCCTTCATGGAAAACTTCAAGCGAGTGTTTCCTACCCGAATAATGTCCCCGTCCTTCAAAGTATGTTTAGTGATCTCGCGACTATTGACGAAAGTCTGATTGGTACTGTCCAAATCTTCTAATATGTATTCAAACTCGTTTTTGTTGCTGGCAGTGGGGCGAATGGTGATCAAGGCATGATAACCACTGACCGTATCGTCATGGATAACGATTTCATTGTCTTCCTCACGCCCGATCCCCATTTGGCTTTGATTTAGAGCGCAGTAGTTGTCCTCACCCAGAATTTGCAGCGTTGCCACGACTTTTCCTCTATATTTACAAAGAGTTACAACAGAATTGTGTATAAACTGAAATTGCCATACGCGTGTCGAGTTTACAACGATCAAGTACCAAATACCATAATTACGCGGCTACCTCAGGAACTTACCGTTCCAGAATTGTCCCATTGCTGAACACGCCCGAGAAGACCTCATTATGAGATCACGGTACCATTGTGCTATAAAGAGTGCTTTAGCCCGTGAAAATCCACAAATCCGAAATGGACTGTCGCTGACTCCAAGGAGTGATATTTTGCACATTAAGTCTGTTAATTCGCACGGCTGCGGATTGGTCATTTTTTTGTTTGTCACCCAAATTTCTTTAAGCGCTTGTGTCAGCACGCCGAAATCCGGCAAGTTTGAAAAGCCCCTGTCTCGTCTGCAAGTTGCCCGCGCCATCATTGCCAAACCCAAAACCCAAGCCCTGGACATGGAGGGGAAAAATCTCAGTGATTTAAATTTAACCCATATGGATTTTCAGGGCGCTAAAATGAATCACGTGTATTTAAAAGGCTCCAATTTAGAAAACGCCAATATGAAAGGCGCACAACTACAGGGAGCCGTGCTCAGCGGCACCGATTTGACCAAGGTTAATTTAAGCGGCGCCAATCTCAGAGATGCGGACCTGCGCAACACCGAATTGAACGGCACCCTACTGGACGGAGCCGATCTCAACGGCGCCGATTTAAGCGGTGCCACATTAAAACAAGTAAGCTTCCATAACGCCAATGTGTTTGCCACTCAGTTTGTAAATACCAACATCGATGAAACCGATTTCTCCGGTGCGGTTCTGCGCGGCGTCAGTTTTGAAAAATCCACCATCAACAACAGTCGTTTTATACGCTCAGATCTCAGCGAAACCAACTTTTCCTACGCCACGCTGCGTAAAGTGGAGTTTGAGCAAGCTCAGGTCACCCGGTCTCATTTCAAAAAAACAGCATTTCTCCGCTGCAATCTACAAAACACGAATTTTCATCAATCCATATTTAATGAAAGCAGTTTGCAAAACGCCAATTTCCAGGGGGCTACTCTCGACGATGTCAATTTCACCGAAGCCAATATGAGCCAAAGCAATCTGGACCAGGTCAGCGCCATCCGGGCAAACTTCACCTGGGCCATACTGGAAAACGCCACTATCACCAATGCCAACATGAGTCATGGAATTTTCACCAACTCTTCACTGCGTCAAACAGACCTTTCCGGGACTAACTTTAGTTTCGCAAATCTCAATAAAGCGGATTTGTATCGCGCCAACGCCGATCGTACTGATTTCACCGAAACCAATCTGGCCGATACCAATTTGGATGGCACTCAACTGCAAAACGCTAAGAATTTGGAGCTATCCCGAGGAATTAAAGGTAAATAACCCAATAACGCCGCTATGACCCGCCAACCATTGTCTCGTTAGAGTAAATAATATATAAAGGAAACTCTAATAAATGCCTGGAAATCCCGAAAGCAATGGGATTATTCCACTTCCCGGTTTTGTGGCCATTCAGTAACGATCCGGCCCTTAGGTAATTTAAGCCACGATTCTATACAGGCGCAACCACTATGCTTACTAATGAAGCCGTAGTTCCCATTCAATCTTCTCAGCCGCCAAGCGATCACGAACTGATCTACCACGAACAGGTGAAACTGGCATACACACAATTTCACGTATGCAGCCTATCCTCGATTAGCGGCTTGATCATCATCCCCCTGCTGTTGTGGAACCATGTTCCTCACTTCAATTTATTCTTATGGCTGGGTTTGACCGTTTTCGGCCTGCTGATTCCACCTCATATTCTCATTTACAAATACAAAAAAGCGGATGAGGAAACTCGCAAAAAGAAATATTGGGGTCAATGGCTGGTAGGGATTGCTCTGCTGGGCAGCACCGCATGGGGCACCCAGGGAGTATTGCTGTACACACCGGAATCCACAGTACATTTATTTGTAGTTTTGGTGTTCCTCAGTTCCGGGGCCGCTATTTCCACCATTGTTGCCACGCCCTATCCCGCCCTGTTCTGGACCAAAACACTACCTATTTTGGCCCCATTTTCCATTTATGCCCTTTTTCAGGACGATCTGATCCAGATAGTCCTGGGTACGGGAATGCTGTTCTTTTACGGCGGCACCTTAGCTGTCATGTACTCCAATCTGCATCGAAACGTCCTGGATTCGCTTAAGCTGCGGTTGGAAAACACCCACTTGGTCAAACAATTACAAATAAAAAACCAGATCGCAGAAAAAGCCAGTGACGACAAATCCCGATTTCTGGCAGCCGCCAGTCATGACCTGCGCCAGCCCTTACATGCACAAGCGTTGCTCCTGCATGAACTTAAAGATCAACTACCTGAAGCGGACAATATCCAAGCCTTAATAAAGCTGGAAGCTTCCATGAATGCGATGAATGGCTTATTTAATGAGTTACTGGACATTTCCAAACTGGATGCCGGCGTGGTGACCCCTCGCTATACCCATGTGTCGGTCGCAGACATGTTTGCGGAATTAAAAACGGATTTTGCCGTTCTGGCCAAGGAAAAAAGCCTGCAATTACGAGTTCGCAGTTGTGATTGTTATGTACACAGCGATTACCAGTTGCTATCCCGCATACTGCGCAACCTCATCAGTAACGCCATAAAATACACCAGCAGCGGCGGGGTTCTACTGAGTTGCAGAAAACAAAACAGCCGGCTGCTGTTCCAGGTGTGGGATACGGGACCGGGTATCCCCAGTGAACAACGACAACTAATATTCGACGAGTTTTACCAACTCCACAATCCGGAACGTGATCGCAACAAAGGATTAGGTCTGGGTTTGGCCATCGCCCATCGCCTGTCAACTCTGTTGCAACACCCGCTACGGGTTCACAGCCGTGTGGACCAAGGCTCTGTGTTCACCATCTGTTGCCCTATTGCACCCAATGTTCTCAACATCCGCACACAACCGCCTGTCCGCAGTAATGAGGATCTGTCCCTAATTAAAATTTTACTGGTGGAAGACGATGAACTCATCCTCAGTAGCACACGGGAACTGTTATTGAAATGGCAATGTAAATTATTCGCTGCCGGCTCCCTGCAAGGGGCCATCAACCATGTGGGCAACCTGACCGGCAACGGCCCCAAGCTGATCATCGCCGATTATCGTTTGAGAAATAACACCACGGGCATGCAAGTTGTGGATAAGTTGGAGCGTATCCTAAAAACCCGGGTCCCTACTATTATTGTCACCGGCGATACTTCACCTGAGATTCTTAAGGAGATTCATGCGAGCAAGCGATACCTGTTACATAAACCGGTGGCCCCGGACACATTACGCGCCTTCATAAACGAAGTTTTACACCTGGAACGGGAGTCTTTGCTGGAAACAGAGGCCGGCTAATGCCCCATAGCCAGCTTACGTTTACATTAAACCACCTAAAGCAATGATTAAGATAGACGATAAATGGGTATACGCAACTCACCTGTAACACTGTGGAATATCAACAATGAAAACTCTTTTGAATCCAATGTTGAAAACAACCAGAAAAACTTTACTGACAGCAGCAGCGGTTATTTTCAGCGGCAGCCTGCACGCCAACACCCTGACCTTACAAGTCGTTGATGACGGCGAACCCTTACCCATGGCTGAGGTCATTTTGATCGATTCCGAAACCAATCAAATATTGGATTCCCAGTTCACCGACACCAATGGTCTCTATGCATATGCCAAAATGCATGAACGGGTGAACATTCTGGTAACCAAAGACGAGTACGCTAAAAAAGTCGTAAAAAATGTTGCCCTGAACCAGGCACCGATAAACAAGAAATTAAATATGGTTCTTCAAGCATTTGCCGACAATAACCCAGGTTATGGCGACAACGGCGAAGGTTGTGATGACTGATTGGTTCGCGGGCAACGCCACCCGTCGTATGTCGGGTTGCGCTGCGCACCCTACACAACGCTAAAGAAACGCAGCATTTACAAATTCCAAGACGCTCTTTTCGCCGCTATGGCGAATGCGGCTGAGACCGGCGTTCTCCACTTTGATGCGATACATCCCGGCACCCGACGCCCCCAGGACTCCGGCAATGATGGCGCGCATCACACCCGCATGACTGACCAATAACACGTGCTTCCCGGCATGTTGTTGCAACAACTCAGCAAAGGCCGTTTCCACTCGCGTGCGAAATTGATCCAATGGCTCCGCCCCCGGTGGTCGGCAATTTACCGGATCGGCATAAAAATCTTGGTATTGCTGCGGGTTTTCTGCCTGAATTTGCTCGGGGGTACGCCCTTCCCAGTCACCAAAACCCACTTTGAAACGCGCCTCGGTTTGCATGGGTAAGCCCTGGTTCTGAGCCAGCTCCTGCGCAAATTCGCAACAGCGACGCATGGGTGAGGTCACAATGTGCTGCCAAGGTGCCGCCCCCGCCACCGCCTGACGCATTTGTTCCCAACCTTTTTCACTCAAAGGGTCGTCCACCCCATGGCCGCGGTAAGCCCGCCCCCCCTGAGGTTCGCCATGGCGGATTAAATCGATAATCGTCATAGGCAAATCATACCATAAGCGTTTGATTTTGCTTTTTATCCGAAAAAAATGACCGCCGGTCAAACTGAAGGCTTTTTTTGTAAAGGATTTGTGAAATCAGACGTTATAAACAGTAGAAATTTCACACAATTATTACAGTTTACACCTCGGGTAGAAACGATGAAAAAAGTAGTAACTGCAAGTCTTTTGAGTGCGCTGGCATTTTTACCGCAACAACTTTTGGCCAGTCAGGCCACTTGTTCCGGACCTATAGCCTGTAGCGCAGGTGCTAGCGCCAACCTGACCTTGAATGTGGTAATCCCGGCATACATCCGTTTCCAATTGGGTGACTCCGGGTTAGTACCGGCCATTAATTTTGATTACTCGGCTGCACCCGCAACAGTTGGTGACGGCACGACCACGGGTCCCAGCGGCAGTACAGACACCGCTCTGGCAGGAGGCGCCACTGCCACGCACAGCGTAGAAATCGCCGTGGAATCCAATACAGTGGGCGTTAACAACGCCGGCTCTCTCACCATCACAGTGAATCTTACCGATGGCGGTATTCTGACCGGTGTCAGTACCACAAACCCAACGTGGGCTGAATTTTCTGTAGCTTCTGTGGGTGGTACCATCTCACCTCCACTGGTTCTTGATGGCGATACCAGTTTAATCACTGTACCTGGAACCGGGTTCACCAATGTTACCGATAACTGGGCATTCAGTTATGCAAACACCAAAGTGTTAGCCAGCGGCACCTACACCGGCACGCTCACTTATACTGTTGCCGCTTTTTAAAACAGCCGTTGTGATCTAAACTTTCTACAAGCTCCCTGATGCAAATCGAGGGAGCTTGTGCTGTTTAGGGCCTCGAAAAAAGGAGTAGTGCCTGGAGTGCGGATTCGAAAAACAACGCGTTTCATGACAATAAGTTTCCTGACGGTATTGAGTCTGATTCCGTTTGGCAGTCACAGTGACCATATCGGTATCGCCCCAGCTGGACAGCGACCCTCCATTTCCCTGGTGGTGGGACCGGTGGGCAACGAAACCGCTGCCGCCGTGATCACTTACGATTTTTCTCTCACTCCCAATTTGTTGAATACGGGCATTGTTGCCGGTACCCCCAATATTTTGGTGGAAGTGGGGTTTCGTAAAGCCCAGGGCGGTGGTGCCCCTCCCACACAAACCGTGTACCTGGACATCAGCGCACCGACCGGTCTGGAACAAACCCCACCCAACGGTAATACCATCCCCATCAGTGAGTTCAGTTGGACGGTAACCGCACCGGTGGGTAGCATCCATGATGTTACCTTGCCTGCGGGCAGTTTCAGCAGTGGCACCACACCATTTCATTTTGGTGACGCTGGAGCCAACCAGGTGTTCTGGATGGGTGGGGAACTCACCATTAATTACTCCAACAATTCTATTTATGCCAGCGGCAGTTACAGCGGCACTATTACTTACACCGCGTATATTTTGTAACGAGAATGAGTGTGCCTCTCATACGATTGTTGCTGCTTAGCTTTCTCTTCCTTTACCAGCCCGCCTCGGCCTTGGAAGTCCTCAGCGCGCGCTTTTATCCGCAGGAACATTTACAGCTGGAAGCCCAATGGTTGGAACCGCAGTTACGCAGCTCAAAAGACCGGCGGCAGGAGAACCTAATCATTGCCACTTCTTCACTGAACGAGCTGCGCTTGACCATACCCGCTCAATACCTGGGTTCCATCCACAAGATTTATCTGGTGCTACCCAAACAATTTGAAGGCGTTCGGGATCAGGGCGTGGACATTCACTGGGAAACCCGGGGGCGCTTTTTAGCGGGCAGCGCCAAACCAGGGCAACGGGTGCTGCTGTTTCAAGGGCTGATTGACACGGAGTTATTGTGGGACGAAATCGTCTTCACTTTCACCATTGACGCCCGATACATTTATGGCCCTATGGCCTTTCATCCCCAATACGAAATCGAATAAAGTAATCTGCAGGCATGATAAGCTAATGAGAATAACCACCGTTTTTTTGTTCGCTATTTTTAGCCCGACTTTATGGGCCGGTTCTTTTGACGCCACCGTGAGTCCGCCCAAATTTGAAGTTAAAGCTGAGCCCGGCGAAGTCGTTCGCCAGGTCATTCAAATTACCAACATGTCCTCCGAACTCATGAAATTTCGAGTTAACACCGAGGATTGGGATTTTGTGGACAATGGCAAAGTGAAATATCACGCGGGGACACCGGTGGCCGGTTCCTGCCGTCCCTGGACGCGTATCGAACGGCATTTGCTCGCCATTCCCGGCAAACGCCAACGCCCCTACCGCTTTGAAATCCATATTCCCAAAAACACAGCACCCACATCCTGTCATTTCGCCTTAGTCATAGGACCGGACCCCAAGTCTGTACAACCGGCTAGTATGGGTAATGTGAGTATGCCCTTTGTGGGACGTATTGCCGTCATTATTTATGTGACCATCGGTTCGGCGCAACCGGTGCTGAACGTCAAAAGCATCAGCATGCAATCCTTTCAGAACAATCAAATACCGGTAGCGGTTATCAGCAACACGGGGAATGCACACGCTCGCCCCAGCGGCATTTTGAAAGCCAAGGATGCATCCGGCCGCCAAGTGGAACTGTGGGTAGGCGCCATGCCCATTTTGCCTCAGCAAAGCCGAAAAATCCCCTTACATCCCATGGATTGGTCATCCGGCAGTGCCCAAAAAGCATCCTTCACCTTAACGCCGCCCATTCATGTTCAAGGAGAACTGGAATGGGGAGACAACAAGACCAAGCTGGACCAACTTGTTCATTAAACGCCTGCTTAAAATGCGGCAGAAAGTAGGCTTGGGAATTAATTGGTATTCAGATCCACCCAACTAATATCATGCAGCCCAAAATCCACACTATGAGTCTCCCGAGTTTCCACCACAATCACCTCCGGCTCTTCATTGTCCAGCCCCCACGGTAAAGGAACATCCGCAATATTAATGGAGACTTGATGAGCACCACAGCTCACCGGTGAAAACTCATAGCGACCGTCGGCATCGGTTTTTGCCGAGTAAGACGCATCCAGATGCACAGTCACTCCCGCCAGGGGTTTCTCCGTAGAATCCCGTACAGCGTCATTGTTGCTGTCAGCAAACACATAGCCCTGAATCGCGCCAAAGCCGTTACAGGCCCCGGGACCGGCAAAAACAGCGCTGCGCCGCCCCCAATCCTGATTGTATTTCAGCGAGACCATGATGAACTGATTATTACTCACACTGTCCAGTACACTACTGTCCAGCGCATTTTTTTCCCATACCAATTCCGCATTCATAAGGAAGTTGCTGTCTATAAACCAATTGATATTAGAGTTAAGCGAGTAGTTACGCCCGTCATAAGCACTGCCCTGACGATATCCCAGCCCCGCTTTGCCACCTACCGAAAAATCCTGATAATGTCTGGATATAGCGATATTTACACTGGTATCGGATTCGGTTTCACCATTACGGGAACGTCGCTCCGCCAGCAACCCGACATTGGCTTGCATATCCAGTAAACCGGAAAACCCGTGATCCCAACTGAAGCGGACATCACTCACGTCACCACTATTGAGAGACCGGGTAATCGCCGTATTCCAGGAGCTGCGCCCCAGGGAAAACTTATGCCCCAAACCCATATTCAGGCCCAACAAACGGGTCCGGCGTTGATCCAAAACAAGCGACACACGCCCCTGTCCTTGGGTAATACGGGAAAACCGATAAAACCCGTGGCTGGAGAACTGCATTCGCCCCAAATCCGGGTCTGTTAAACTGCGATCCGCATCCAGTCCGAAGCCCAAACCATAACTGCTCCGATTGTATCCTGCCTGCCAATAGGCACCACCGGAATCCGTGCGAACCGGTGCACTGTGGTCCACCCAGCGAAGCTCCGGGTCAAACCGAAAAACCCCATATTGATGAATCCAGCCTCGCAACAACGAGCGATTATCCAACCACAAACCCAGCCCCCCCCCCGGATTAGCCAACAGATGCACCTGACCCGAATAGCCGTACTCAGGTTTGCGGTAACGCAAACCACTGAGGACAGCCTGATGATCACTGGTGTTGTTGTTATAGCGAACATCGTTCAGTTGCCACCATAAGAGACCTCCTTCCAACCCCTCTCCCAGATGACCCGTCACGGAAACACCGGCAACCTCTCCCTGAGTCCGTTCAAACGTCGGGAACGTACTGCCTTTTAAGGTGCCCAGTTTCCCCCCCAAGAGGTGAATTTGGGCCTGTTCAGCGCTTAGTTGACTGCTGACCCCCTCAATCACGGGCAAGGACAAACGAAACCGGGGGGAATTGAGCAACATACCCGGATAACTCAGAAAATGCTGTCCCACACTGTTATCCATAGCCCAAGAACGATTCAAAGCAAAATCTTTTTGCTTTAGCCAAAAAGACGTATCACTGGCATATGGGTCTTGGGACACCGTGGTCTGCACCAATAATTTGCCGTAGCCCAAGCTTTCCTGCTGTAGTGTCAGACTCAGACCCTCATCCTGTCTGGAACTTGAAACAGCTTGAGACTGACTCACTTTTCGATTGATATAACGCAAGTCCACATCAACGGCACCGGGTAACCACTGAGGCATAAGCTGCGGACCCGCCTCATATGCATAGTCATCCGCCACAGCCGTGGGATCGATGAGAGTGTCTGTATATTCCGGTTCAGGCTCTTGACCGGGAAGGGGTGTTTGCAGATTGACCCCGGTGCTGTTCACATCGATGAGCGCCAACTCTTTATCCGACAGCGTGTCTGATAGCTCCAATGCCCGAGTCGAAATCGTGAATAGCAGACACACCAAACCCGGTACCAAAACCGTCGATAGCAATACTGTTAATTTTTTGCTCTCCACCCGGAGTTATTCCCTTCACCCAGGAGCCCCTTAAACTCCTGAAATCACTCAAATAAATAAGGATATTGGTATTGCTGCCGTGACCACCTCTCAGATTCGCCGACAAGGTACGGCTCTGCTGCGAATTAGGGCCTTTTGTTAACTAGATCGGGCAGTCGCTGGTATTTTTTAGGGTAAAAACAAAGATCTGCCTTTGGGCATTCACAAACTGCACCAGAGGAGCTAAAAGGGACAAACCGCAGAGGTAAATGAAAAAGTCTAGGATGGCTTCCCCTGCCGGGCTTTGCGAATCAGGCGCCGGGCACGTTGCACCTTGACCACACAATTTCGATATTTTCCAAACTGTTTTTGTACGGCTGCACCGGTCAACAAGCCGGCAGCTTTTGCAAAGGCAATGGAACCACCAAAACCTTGCACTTTCGCTGCAGCCAGTTCCTTATCAGCCTTCACCAGGCCCTGGGCGCATTGTGACTCCTGAGAGGCAATGGCACCGGCACAATAAAAGGTAAACAACAACGCTAATAAAACACTTCCAGCTTGCTTCATTAAGCCGCTCCTTGCTGCTTCATATGGGGAACATAGGCTTTATCGATTTCCAGGATATGGTGCCTAAGCCAGTTTTTTAGGAATTCCAGCGCCTCTTGGGCCACCACTTGACCTTGCTCGTAGTGATCCAACAGCTGCATGGCTTTCACATTAAAAGCATCATGTTCCTGCTTGTGTTCTGCGGTTTCGGGGTAGCTGAAGCGCTGAAACATCTCCTCTTCCATAATAAAATGGTTCATGGCGTATTCCACCAGTCCTGCCAAGATATCTCCGACCACACCGTTGTCCGGTTGATCTTTACTGATTTCATCGTGCAGTTTATTGGTTGCATCCACCAACCAATGATGTTGCGTATCAACCTCGTTGATTTCGAGAATAAATTCGTCGTTCCAAGGCATAAAAGTCATCTTGCTCTCCCGTTAGGGCAGTTGGGGCTGCCATTGTCAATTGGAAAAGAGGGTTTGTTGTTTACCGTTTTATCACCCCTTATTTATGCTAAGTCGGACAGGACTTAAGGAATTTTGTGACCGCGATCACACTATAGGGTTCAGGGAGACAGATTTTGTGAGTATGAGGGACACGGAGTAAGAATCGACCGGTGATAAGTAAATCACCGGATTGGATATTTAGTTTTATTCCGAAATATGAGTCACTTTGCCGCCTTCAAAGTGTAATAAAATGGTGTTGGTGCGGCTGGTCCAATAGCGCCACTGATCCACTTCCGGTGACGGGGTTTCGTGTGCCGGAGGATAGCCCAGAGCCAGAATAACCTGCTTCTTGGTCATGCCGGGTTCCACAATCCCCTGACGAATATTATTGGCAATGGACTCAGGATATTGATCCAAATCGGTCGGATCGGCGGAAAACATACGGTCAAAAATGGAATTGATATCCGTAACACTGTATTTTCGGATATTATCAATACGCAGCTTCCCACCGGTATCGTGACGCCGAAAGATGAGTACATGGCGATTGTATTTGAGCAAGGTCATACGCGTATTGATAGGTAGAACCTTGCCTTTGAGATAATTGGTGGTGCGGTAACGGCGCTTTTCCACCTTAAACGTGTGGCGGGTATAAAATTCCCCACCGATATCACTGCGCTCCAATGCTTGGGCAAACCCGGGTGACAGCAGGCAGAACGCCAATACCAGAGTGATAAAACGATTCATAGCAACAGCCTTTTTTCCCATAGTGATAAAATACTAATATCCGCAAGAGTCGAATTCAATAGACCGTATTTCCTAGGCGGGTCCAGCCACATGAGAATGGGCGGCAACTAAAAACAAAAAAGCCACAGCGAACTGTGGCTTTTCTGGGGAACAACACGATAACCGATGGTCTTAGAACGTACCCAACAGTTCCAGGCTGATGATGGCGCCATCACCCAAACCGGTTGCGTTGGTGGCGTCATCAATAGAAGCAAATTCACCATTAATGAAAATATTCTTATCCAACTCATACAAACCGGCAAAAGTGACGGAAGAAACACTATCGGTGCCCGGAGCTTCAAAATTCAGCATATTGTAACGACCGGTAACGCTGAACTCACGGTTAACCTTGTAGTTACCCAGCACGCCCAAGCCTTGATCCACAAACTGGCCAGGCATAATCAACTCTCCACCCACCATCAACGGTCCGTTTTTCCAGGTAGCGTTCACATTGATAATATTACCGGCAGCCGCAGCAGCAGTATCATCCATGGTCACCAAACCGCCGGTGATCTCCAGATTGCGAACGGGCGAAGCTGTCACACCGATCAGGATAGAAATCTCTTCCGGCACATAGCCCAGATCATTGACAATACCGCCGAAAATTTTGAAATCGCCTGCATTGTGTTCAACCAAAGTACCTTGAATGTTATTGCCATCGCGACTTGTTTGGTCATCCCAAAACCAGGCAATCAAACCGGCGCTGATGGTATACATATCCGGAGCATCCTGCTTTTCCCAGCCAAAGGGATTATTCATGATACCGACAGACAATTTTGTTTTAGTGTCGACGGAGAAAGCTGCATAGGCTTGCTCAACAACGGCTATGTTAGTACCGCCAAAATCAGGAAAATCCACATCCAAGCGCACATTGGCTTTGGAACCGGCATCCAGTTCGAAATCCAGTTCAGCGCTGGTGAAATAACGCATTTCCAACTGACTTGGAACACCGGCGGCCGTAGTTCCGTCGGATAAAACAAAACCCGTATCAATAAAACCCGACATTTTGGGCCCCGCGGCAAAACTTGCCATGGGAATCAAAGTTAGCATTGCTGCTGCACAGGTTATTTTCTTCATCTTAATTCCTCTCCAAATATATAGGATTCAATTAAATTCAAAGATATTGTAGACCATATCTTCACTTTGTCTCTTAAAGTTTTAATTTTTAAGCCGATTGAGTTTATTTTGTGTGAACCACTTATTATTTTTTAGATATGAATAACACAACACCCTTTCCTTTAGTGGTTGAATTTTATTCATTTTTGACTGCTTCCAATCGATATCCTTGAACTATTCCATCGCGTGTAAAAGCCATGGCCAGAAGCCTGGGAGCATCCTATTGGATTGCAGAACCGAAATCAACGGTATGAGATGAAGGAGAATGCCAATCTGGTCACACGATGAACAATACGATTAATAATCAACCATAAATTTCGTGCGTTAAGATTCTTACGATGAAAAAGATCCAAGTTTATAAAGTCGCGCCAATGAAAAGTTGATTCATTGGCGCGATTTGTTATGGTGCACGTTCAGACAAGGCGCTTTAAAATTCCCAGGTTCCACCTAACCACAAAATACTGCGATCAAACTGGTAGCGCTGATCCGAGGAGTTTTCGTTCCAGTGTTGAAGCTGGGCAAAAAGCATTTTGGTATCATCCCATTGGTAATCATAATTGACTTTCAAATGAGTACCGTAGTATTTCTTTTGATTTTCGTTGGGATCGTCGTATGCAAAGGCATTGGGATAATCCCGGTGCCAAACGGCAAAATCCAGTTTCAACATCTGGCGCGGATCGATTTCATACTTTAAGCGAGTACGCAGTTTGTTTTTGGTGTAATCGTAGTAGCCCTGGTAGGGATCCTGCCGCAACTTATACTGATAATCCAAATGCAGCACCATCGCCTTACTAAGACGCTGACGCAGGTGAACGCCGATGTCGTGGTAACGAAATTCACGCAACACATTCACATAAGCCGCGTTGGCATCTCGCGCCGACAACTCATCGTAAGATATGGTGTAGTAGTGATAGGACATGCCCAATTTGCTTGATCGAGCCATACGAAACTTCACTTCACCGCCCATATTGAAATAACCGTAATCATACTCTTTTATTCCGGCGATTTTTTCATATTTGCGATTATAGAGATCCATGTCAAAAGAGTATTGGGGGCTGGTGGTACGGGATTTATAGTCAAAATTTATACCGGATTGAGTATAGCGATAGCGTTGTGAAATATCGGTTGTCCCGACGAGTTTTTCATCTCCCGTATCGCGATCCACATATGAATCGATATTATTGACATATTTGAAACCCACATAGAACTTTTTATCCAGGCTTCGCTTTCGGGAAATAATGTGTTCGTTGCCAAACTTCATTAAGAACTTGGTGTTGTCCGCATTTCTGTATTTGGAATCCAGATACAAATCCTTGAGTAACAACACGGACCCTTGCAGCCGGTTGTCCTCATTGGTAGAGTGGTCCAGCTTGCCCCGTAAGCGTACCGGCAAAAACAAACCGGACTGCACTTTAGGGTCAACCGGCGCTCCCGCTGCGACATCAAAGTATGGGTCGCTGGGTGCTCGATAGATATTGCTGTCAAAAGCCAGTGCAGCTTTGGCCTCCCATCCATTTGGGGCGGAATCTTCTCCATCATCGGCACCATAGACAGGTGAAACCAATACCGCCAGCAACCCTATCCATGCCAACTTACTTCTATTCATGACAATATCTCCACGTTTAACGACACTAGTGCCTTTATTGCAATTCACTTAATTGTTGATTGATTTCTTTGTTGTCCGGATCCAGTTTCTTTGCCTTCAACAATTCTTTACGTGCCTGCGCCTTGTCACCGGAATCCAATAAAGCCATCGATAAGCTGAAGCGAAGATCCGCTCGATTAGCATCGAGACTTACAGCTTCGCGCAATACCGCCACCGCCCTATTGGGCTGTTTTGCCCCCTGATAAACTGCAGCCAAAGCGCTGCGCGCCTTGACGCTTTCACTATCAAGAGTCAGTAGTTGCAAAAAGGCCTCTTCGGCTTTCTCCCATTGTTTTTGCCTGTACAGGACACTGCCCAGGTTATTCCAAGCCTGAGCATAGCTGGGATCTTTTGCCAAAATTGCTTCATAGGCGGTAATGGCCTTGTTCTCCTGGTTTTTTCGTGAATACTGAACCGCCAGGTTCAGCATGGCCTTCAAATAGTTGGGCCGAATGCTGACGGCTTTCTCGTAAGCCGTAATGGCTTCGTCAACTCTTTCCTGACGACTGAATACCAGCCCCCGGTTAAACCAGGCTTGTGCATATTGCGGCTTAATCTCAATTGCCTTTGCAAAAGCGGCATCCGCTTTAGAATAGTTTTTGTTTTTCAGATAGAGCTGCCCCAGGTTGTACCAGGCTTGCGGATAAGCTTTTTTAGCTTCAATTGCTTTTTTATAGTAGATTATGGCCTTGTCATATTGCCGCATGGCTTTATACGCCAAACCGATGTTTAAATAAGCCTTGGGATAATCCCCTGACTTCATTGCTACTGCTTTTTCGTATTCCGCAATAGCTAGCTTATAATCTTTTATACCGTATGCCACACGTCCCAGATTAAAGCGGGCCGTCGCGTTATTCGGCTCTTCGCTCAGAGCCTTCTCAAACCGAATCCGGGCATCCGACCAACGCTTCTGCTCCAGGAAAACCAATCCTAAGTTTATGCGTGCTTTTGTGTATTGGGGATTGAACTGCAAGGCTTTTTCATAATACTGCAAAGCATTATCCAAATCCGCAGCGTCAAAGTACACCGTTGCAATTCGAAAATACGCCGGAGGATAATTGGGTACCAAATCCAGAACTTTATGGTATTGCGCTATACGTTCCTTGCGCCCTTCAGCGGTCTCTGGCTCCAGCGCTGCCAGAGCAAAACGCGCTTTTATGTAGTCTGGCCGGATACGAACGGCTTGATTGAACACCTTACGCGCAATCGACCACTGCTTTTTACCTATAGCCTTATAGGCAAGCCCAAGGTTGTACAGCGCCTTGGCCTTGCGTTTGCCGCCGGCCATGCTTTTGGCTTTTTCCAAGGTGGTAACCGCCTTGGCGTACAACTTCATCTTTAAGTAAGTCACGCCCATATTCAGGTGGGCTTCAAAGTGATGTGGTACCGCACGGATCAGGCTCTCATAGTCCTGCAGCGCCCGCTCATAATCCCCACGCTTCAGGTAAACCAAGCCCCGATTTAAATATGCCGAGACATCCACCGGCTTGGTTTTCAGGGCTCGATTGAATTGTGACAAGGCCTGTTTGCGATCCCCCTTGCGATAATAAAACAGCCCCAGATCATTGTAGGCAGCTGAGCTCTTGTGTTTCTGCAGTAACTGCTGATAGATGGACTCCGCCTCATCCCAGTGAGATTGGACGATCAACGCTTCGGCCTTTTGCAATTGAACACGATCATCCGAAGGTCGCGCCGGTTGCAGATCTATCGTATTGCCCGCATCGGCTATATCGCCCGCGTCATCTTCATCATCGTTTTGGGCATCTGTACTGCTGATTTCTATGACAACCACTTTATCGGCATTACTTCTGCTTTCAAACTCCACATAGCCCAACAACACAAACAAAGCTAACAACACCAATAACACAGGCACGAAGCTTTCACGCCAGATTTTTAATTGCAGGCTATTCACGGTCACCACCTTCCGCACCCAATGGCGACAAATCCTCCAATAAACCACGCAGGCCCAGCATATTGGCATTTTGTATTTCTATTCCGGGACGCACGTTGATCTCCAATACTTTGGGTCCCGATGACTCCAGAGCAATGTCAATGCCCAAGTATTTCAAAGGTACGGTGTGCGCCACGGTTTGCGCTATTTCTAGAATGTTGTCCCAATAGGGTATTTGTGCGCCAATCAACGACTGGCCGGAATCGGGATGTTGCTGTATCGCGCGTCCGTCATGGATGGCATGGCGGGTAATGCCCGTCTCCATATCAACCCCCATTCCCACTGCACCCTGGTGTAAATTGGCAGTACCGCGGGACGCCTGAGTCGCCAGACGAATCATGGATAACACCGGCTGATGATCACATACAACCACCCGCACGTCCGCCAAACCGTAGGGACTAAGCCGGGTTATCTGATCGTGCTGTTTTAAGCGCTCCTCCACTATTGCTTGATCGTTTAGATCAAAACTGTAAACACCAAACAATATATCCGAAATGTGTTTGCGCAACTGCTCTTCGCTGTATTGCGTACCACCGACACTGATCCAACGATCGCCCCGGCGTTGTGCAATTACAATGATTCCGCCCCCACCCCGGCCTGATGCCGGCTTGATCACAAACTCGTTGTGAGGTGCCAAATCCTGTGACAATTGACTCATGCCGTAGAAGGAGTCATAAACCAAATACGTTTTAGGTACCGGGACACCGTGTTGCGCCAACACGCCTTTTGTTTTGAGCTTGTTATCCGCCAAAGGGAAATGACGACGTTGATTGCGCGGATAAATATAGGACAGATTACGCTGATTGATGCTCAGTACGTCACCCCATGCTTCGCCGGCTTCGCGCATACGTTTAAAGACTTGCTTCAAACCAAACATCAAGCACTCGCCTTGTTGAATATCAGGCCGCGAAAACGGTAGAACTCTGACAAACGCATGCCGACCCATTTACCCAGCCACAGATTCAGTGCCACAATGACCAACAGCAGTTCGGGAAACGCCAATATCATGCTTTGCAAGAATAGTGAATCCATCACAACATAGGCAGCTGCGATGACCATCAAGGTGGAGGCGGTGATTTTAAACGCCTTGCGCCATCCCTGCTCAGTTTCTATGATCGCAAAGCGCTCTGCTGTTATGGCTAAAATGGCAATAGGAAACAAGGTAATATGCGCCAGTTCAAACAAACCAAACTGCACCCCTAATACGGTCATAATTAACATGACAATCACAACAGTGGTCAACATAATCGCCATCTTGGGAGAATGCAGTAATTGCATCGAATCCAAAACCCGCCGAACCAGAGAGGAAATCAGGATAATCAAGGTAAACCCGATTGCACCCCACAACAACCCGGTTTCCCGCGAAGCGGCTGCAATCAAGGCGGGTAAAAATGTACCGAAAGTCTCTACTCCGATCACGTTTCTGAATATCACCACCACAAAAGCACCCAGGGGAATCATGAGCAAAATCTTAAGTAAATTTTGCGAGATGCCCACGCGCTCGAACACCGAATAGATATTTAAAATATTAAACGATGACTTACTCAGAGACTGTTGTACCTCCGCCTGGGGCACAAGACGTTTTAGAATTTTAAAATTGTATTGAAAGTTCACATTGGTCGTGTGCTTAAACAATACCTGATCACCATAATACAAACTGACAAAATTGGCCGGGATTTCTGCGAAGTGATCGTTGATGGTGTCGAAGGGTACCCAGTGACCATTAACATAGACCTCAACCCATTGGTGGCTGGTACGCTTGGAGCCGGGATTGAGAATCAACCCTCCCACCAGACGCGCAGGTAAATTGAGCTTTCTGGCCATGGCCACAAACAATCGGCCCTTGCCGTTGCAACTGGCCTCCCCCAGCTTTAAGGCGGTGAGGGCATCGGTAAAACCGGAGAAATTACGATTGGCAAACTTATCCTGTAAATGCCGATGAATGGCTGTTAAGGCCGGTTTAATATTGGGCTCCGACCCCAGAATTTTTGCCAACTCCAGCTCAATCAAAGGATCATTAACCGGTACGCCCGGCTCTGAGAGCAGATACTTTTGCAGCAATTGGGGGTAGCTGTTTGGAATGGGTGCATTTTCCGGCAATACATAACGTACATGTCGCCCCAATACAGAATAGTTGTAGCGCACGGTCTGATTCCCTGAAACCGAATCCGCTGTCCATTGCGCCATGCGATTTAGTGCGTCAGACTGCAAGCCCAGGGAAAACAAACCCGGTGAACTTTGCTCGTCCATAATTTTTTGCCGCGCATCAGACCGGGGTAAAAAAGTCCCCAGCTGAATATCATCACCATGACCATCCACCTGCAGCGTGATGTCCACATTATAACTCACGGCAGGAATCAACCCGGAAACGGTATAGTCCAGTATGTATAACTTGTAGATCATTAAAGAGGCGGGCAGCAACAGCGATACCAGCAATAGAATGGAATACCCAAGATTTTTATTCATATAAGAAATTACTAAAAGAACAATGTGTTAAATTCGAAAAGAAATGTAACACTTATAATAGCTTAATCTCTGTGGGATTGAATTAAGCTGTCATTAAGAACGTAAAAACCGCCGACCGTTTCGCACAATAGCTATAATTGCCAACCACTTAGAGAACAGCCGTTTGCAACGCCGCGGGAAAACTGGAACTGTCGAGAGGGTCGGTGCCGGAACGCACCTCAACCAGATTGGAAAACCCGTCTATATCGGCGTCATAATCGCGGTTTAAGTCGTTATCCGTCAGGATTATCTCGGATATTTGACCATCCGCCACTGTTACGTCCGTAACAACAGTTGCCAACAGCAGATCCGTGTCCGCCAAAACAATAAAATAGCGCACTATCAAGACATGGTCGCCGGGAGCCACATTATCCATGCGGCCACTAATACTGTTATCGATGTCACTGACGCTGAGCTCCACCACGCGCTGCCCGTCGAGAATCAATTGTGCCCGCAAACCGGCAATTAAAGGGTCCCCCAGAGCCGCCGGCGCCATAAAACTCAAGATCATACGGTCTCCGTCATACTCCACACTATCCTGGCTACAGGCGAATAAGGGCAAACACAAACAAGCCACGCAAAATCGCAAAACGCCACGAAGCGATGTTATCCCCGGTCGGTGAGCACCAAACATCATCAAAAAAACCGCCACGGACTGGGCCCCGAAATTACAATGGTCCCACCATCACTGCTCTCATCATCTTTATTGGCTGCCGCAACAATGGCGCCCGTGACCAGCACCCCCACGGCCACCCAGACCCAGGTGCTGGTCGCCGCCGGCTTCTTGGAGCCGGCTGTAACAGCTGCGGTTGGCGGTGGGCTATCCAACGCCACGGCACCTCGCACGGGAACGGACAAGGGTGAAAAAGGATTGCCGTGCTGCACCGTATTGCCTGCCTGATCCACCGCCTGAATATAGTACTCCAATCCCGGGACGATTAATTCCAGTTCATCCACCACGGCAGTGTAAAGGGCGGAATCGGCTACGGGGTTCATGGTACGAACTCTAAAAGTCTCCGTGCCCTTTACCCGATAGTACAGTTCCACAGTTTTTACGCCGCCGGAGTCCGTCACCGTCGCCGATATAGCCAGCGGCCCGGTTTTTTCCGCCATATCAACAGGAAGATGGTGTTGAACTTGTGGAGCCTGAGTATCCTCATCCGCCGCCACAGAAAAATGCATGGGCACCAGAGTCAACAGGCTGCACAACAACCGGATGGCTCCCCCCATCAACTGCTTCCGTTTCATTAACTTATTCAAGTTTGCACCTTACTGGTTTTGCTATGCATTATAACGCTACTGGCGTCAACGCGCAAAAGACCACCCTGAGCGTCATATTCACGAATTAAACCGCCTTTACGATCTCTCCAATTGTTTCTGCATCAATCGGGCGATGGCAACAGACCCGGCATCCCCTTGTTTGGAGAGCTGCTCAGCCACACGCCGCCTGTCCTTTGGACTGCGATTTTGACTCAACTTTTCTTTGAAACGAATATCCTCAATATCGACTGCAAACGCAGCCAACATATTCAGCATGGATTGGCGCGGGGCAGCATCCAATTGGGAGAGTGTCCAGGCTTGCCCAAACGGCGATTCGTGGAATTGCGTCAAATCTTGAAGCGTCTCCGGTAGTTGAGAATCATCCAGAACCTGCACCGTCCCGCGTATCTGCAATGTCTGAAAATTCCAGGTCGGCACCATATTCCGGCTTGCATACCACTGAGGCGACACATAAGCACCCGGCCCGGAGAAAATTAGCAAAACATTTGCCGCTCCCGCCTGCAAGTGTTCCAGTTGCGGATTCCTGCGACCCACATGACCGAACAATCGTTTTTGTTCACGATTTAAAAACAGGGGATACTTATTGCTCAGCATTACGCCGTCAAAACAAGTCACCACATCAGCAAAATTGACGCTTTCAATAAAGTCGAGGGCTTCGTTTTCATTGGTATTTTGGAACGACGGTAGGATGTACATATTCTCTCCTTCAACAACGACCGGCTCCGGTCAGTATACACACAATAATCCCTATACGAACAAACTCAAGCAGTTATTGAGTTACTGAAACAACAGAGGTAGACTGCTGGTTCACGGAGGTCCGCGCATGGCAAAATTGAACATTAACGGCAAAGAGGTCGATATTGATGTGTCCGGATCAACCCCTCTGCTCTGGGCAATTCGCGAGCAATTGGGCCTGACGGGCACAAAATACAGTTGCGGCATCGGTGTATGCGGCGCTTGCACCGTCCATATCGACGGCAAAGCCGTGCGATCCTGCAGCATCAAGGTTGATTCCATTGGCGCATCGCAAAAAATCACCACCATAGAAGGACTTTCAGAGAACAACAATCATCCCCTGCAGCAGGCCTGGGCTGAATTGGATGTACCTCAATGCGGCTATTGCCAACCCGGCATGATCATGGCCGCCGCTGCCCTGCTTAAGGATAATCCCAATCCCAGTGACGCAGACATAGATGCAAATATAAGCAATATTTGCCGCTGCGGCACCTTTAACCGGGTACGTCGTGGTATTCACTTAGCTGCCGGTAAAGCCCAGGGACGAACCCAGGAACAAACCCAGGGAGAGCCCAAGTGAAACCGGATGATCAGCCTATACCAATTTCCCGACGGGAGTTTCTCGTTCGCAGCAGTGCCGTAGGCGCGGGACTGGCCGGTTTTTCTCTGGGGCTGTATATACCTTTTCACAGTTCCCAACTGGCAGCCGCCGCCGGCGTAAAAGTGGAAGCGATGGTCCCTCCGGAAGTGAACGCATGGGTGGTTATCCAGCCCGATGATACGGTTATTATTCGCATCGCCCGCTCCGAAATGGGCCAAGGCAGCCTGACCGGCTTGGCGCAGTTAGTGGCAGAAGAACTGGAATGCGACTGGTCTAAAGTGAAAACCGAATACCCCACCCCGGGACAAAACCTGGCTCGGGACAAAGTCTGGCGCAGTTTTTCCACCGGCGGCAGTCGCGGCATTCGCGACAGCCATCTATACGTTCGTAAAGGCGGCGCTGCTGCCCGGCATATGTTGATGGAAGCGGCCGCCGAACAATGGGAAGTACCGATGGACGAATGCCAAGCCGTCAACAGCGTTATTACCCATATACCCAGTGGACGCCACACCACCTATGGACAGGTAGCCGCAGCGGCAGCCCAGTTATTCCCACCGGAACATGTCACGTTAAAAGAACCCAAAGACTGGAAACTCATCGGTAAACCGGTCAAACGCCTGGATACCGTTGATAAACTCAATGGAAAGCAAATATTTGGAGCGGACGTTAGCTTGCCCGGCATGCTCAATGCGGCCATTAAAGCCTGCCCGGTGTTTGGCGGCAAACTGAAATCTTTCGACGCAAAAATCGTGAGTAACATGGCGGGAGTGCGACATATCCTGCCTGTAGAAGATAATGCAGTCGCGGTCATTGCTGACACCTGGTGGCAGGCACATACCGCATTACAAGCCCTGCCCATCAACTGGAGCAAAGGCCGTAACTCCAAAGTCAGTAGCGCCTCTATCAGTAAATGGCTCGACAAAGGCTTGAAACGAGGCAAAGCCTTTGTGGGCAACAAAAACGGAAACGCCAAAAAAGCTCTAAAACGCGCCTCCAACCACATAGAAGCCACCTACTCCTATCCCTACCAGAACCACGCCACCATGGAACCCATGAACGCCACGGCTTTATGGAATGAAGACCGATGCGAAGTTTGGTGCCCTACCCAAAATGGCGAGGCGGCGCTGGAGGCCACAGCAAAAGCAGCCGGCCTGCCCATAGAAAAATGCGAAGTCTATAAAATTCATTTGGGTGGAGGCTTTGGGCGCCGTGGCGCTTTTCACGATTTTGTCACCCAGGCCGTTTCCATTGCCAAACAAATACCCGGCACTCCCGTTAAATTATTGTGGAGCCGTGAGGAAGACATGCAACACGGTCACTACCACCCGATTACCAAGTGCAAACTGAGCGGCGGTTTTGACAAAAAAGGTAACTTGACCAGCTTACGCGTGCGCATATCCGGACAATCCATACTGGCCTCAGTGTTCCCGCATATGCTCGCCAAAGGCGCCGATATGATCACTTTCCAGGGCTTATTGCCGGACGGGGATCACGCCATCAGCTATAGTATCCCCCACTTACTGGTGGAACACGCTATGCGCAATCCGCCGGTACCACCGGGGTTCTGGCGCGCGGTCAACATGAATCAGAACGCCATATACATGGAATGTTTTATGGACGAACTGGCTCATGCCGCCGGCAAAGACCCTTTGGAGTTTCGCCGTCAATTAATGACCAAACATCCCAAAAGCCTGGCAGTACTCAATGCCGTCGCGGAAAAAGCCGGTTGGGGCACACCCGCCGGTGAAGGTATTTTCCGTGGCCTGGCCGTATGTAATACCTTCGGCAGCTTTGTGGCCGCCTGCGCGGAAGTTTCGGTGGACCCGGAAGGTAAACTGAAAATTCATCGCATTGTTGCCGCCACCGATCCGGGTTACGCGGTAAACCCGCAGCAAATTGAAGCCCAAGTCGAAGGATCCTTTGTCTACGGATTGTCTGCTCTGCTCTATGGCGAATGCACTATTAACAGTGGCGCGGTGGAGCAAAGCAACTTTAATGATTACCCTTCCTTGTTAATGGCAGAGATGCCCAAGGTGGAAACCATTGTCATGCCTTCCGGGGGATTCTGGGGCGGAATCGGCGAACCCACCATTGCGGTTGCGGCTCCGGCGGTGCTTAATGCCATTTTTGCGGCCACCGGCAAACGGATACGTGAAATACCGTTGAAACACGCAAACTTAAGCCATAGCTGAGCCTGTGACGGCACGATTTTTTAACCGCAATTAGGCACTAAAAAAAACACCAAAACATATTCCCTTCGAACTTAAATTTTGAAATAATCTTCATACGTAACCCGCCCCGGAATACTTACCACCAACTTAAATTTCATCTGGATTTACCATTATGCGCAGTGTTCGCTACTCACTCCTTTTTCTTACAGTACTGATAACTATCATGTCAATTGGCTGTGGCTACGAACCGGAATATACCGAATCCGATAGTTTACTTTACCAACAAGCATTGGCGAACTACCAAGCCGACAACTACGAACCGGCCAAGACCCAATTTTTGGCGCTTATAGATCAATACCCTCAAAGTATTTATATCGACAATGCCAATTACTACATAGCACGTTGCTATCATGAACTGCAGGATTTTGCGACAGCGAGAAATTTATACACAGCCTATCCCGGCCTTTTCCCCGCCAGTGTCTATGTAGACAATGCCGTATTCTACCATGCCAAGTCTTTTTATGACGAAGCAAAACTACAAATCCAACCCCAAGCCGAGTTCGATTTGTTGCAAAACGCGGCGAACGGATTCCTGGACTACATTACCACTTTCAGCCTGGAATCCTTATTGGATGACGCTCAGTATTACCTGGGCCGCAGCCTGCACACACAGGCAGAGATGCTACAAACCAATCCTTCCCTATCCATCACCCTGGCATCTGACCTGTTTATCAACGCAAGACACTATTACGACACGCTGATCGCCGACCCACTGAGCGTTTATAACGACAACGCCCAATACTTTAAAGGACAGAGCTTCCACGAAGAAGGGCTTTATGCGGATGCCAGATTGGAATACATAAAACTGGTCACCACAGGCACCAGCAACTGGTCGGATGATGCACAATACCAGATAGGGAAAACATTCTATGATGAAGCATCGAGCACCGCGGATGCCAATACGGCAACCTCATTGTATGACAGCGCAATTGTTGAATTCACCGCTTTGATCACCTCTATTAACCCAATCTTCAATAACAGCAACCGTCTGGACAGCGCTTACTACTTCGAAGGACGTAGCCTGCAACAACAAGCCGAGCTGATCACTGCAGGGAACGTTAACGGAGATTTTACCAGTAAGTATGTACAAGCACGTACAGCATTCCAAGAATTGGTTAGCCGGTTTCCACTGAGTATTTGGGCTGATAATGCCCTGTATCAATCAGGTTCCAGCTATTACGATGAGGCAACTCTGGCACAGAACAACCAGGATTTTGCCGTGATGAAAGACCGAATCAGTTTGGCTGTCTTACAATTTTCCACTTTATTATCCAATACAGTATATTCGCGCTCCAATAGCGCTGATAACGCCCGCTATTATCTGGGCAAAAGCTACCAAATGATCTATAGCCTGCCGACCGTGGAACGCAGCGGTATTTACAACAATCTGGATTTGGCCCAAGTGACCCTGGACTGGGCCCGGGACACATTCATCACATTAGCTCAGGATTTTCCCCAAAGTAACTGGGTTGATAACGCCTATTATGAAATTGGCACGATTTACCAATTGGAAGCACCCACTGCAATTGACCCGGTCGCAGGCTTTAATCAAGCCTTGCATTACTATAACCTGGTCGTCCGCAACTATGCCGGCAGCATCCGTGAGGACAACGCTGTCTACAATATGGGTGAAATCTATCACTACACCGGTTACTGCGCTGCAGAAAAAGCGACACTGGACTATGCCCTTACCTTACCCACATTGAGTCAGACCCTGGCAGATGATATCAATACCAATCACTTTGCGGAACTAACCACCGCATTGGCCACGGCACCACCAACACCTAACGGTTCACACCTGTGTGATAACACCAATTTTGCTGGAATAGACACCACATATTTCTAAATCAGAATAACCAGCCAGAACAAAACCGGTTTTGTGATTAGCTGCATAGACGCGAAACCCAGCACCTGACAAAGATTACATACAACGAAACCGGTTTTGACTAATGCCATAAAGTGTGGCATAACCTTACTAATCGACTGAGTATGTTAAATATAAACCTAAATACTCAGCGCGCTCTCTTAAATAAGTATCACTTTAAACTTTTTGCAACCATCGACAACAACCGTTTAAGCAGTATGACCCAGGGTACTGGAAGCTTTCCGATGTTACCCAGTGCCAATCTTTTTCGTAGAGGAACCGACTAACAACTTGTATACGGAGTTATAAGAAAATCATGAACATCCTGCACACTCTATTTGTTATTATTTTGGCTGTTTTCATCAGTGGCTGTGGCGGAGGCGGAGACAGCGGCAACGGCGGCGGCGACGCAAACCAAAACCCTGTTGCCGTGGACGACAGCGCCAACACAGAATTCGATTCGCCCGTGACCGTTGATGTATTAGCCAACGACTCCGATGCCGATGGAGATACTCTTACCATCACCGAAGTTTCTGTGACACCAAACAACGGCAATGCTGTCATCAATGGCGGCACCACCATCACCTACACTCCCCACACCGGGTTCAGCGGATCGGACAGTTTTCAATATTCCATCTCGGACGGCAATGGCGGCACCGGCACCGCTACTGTCAGCGTCACTGTCGCCCCCAACACCAATCCGGTTGCCAACGATGACAGCGCCGAAACCGCTTTCAATACCGCCGTGACCGTCAACGTCCTGACCAACGACACCGATGTCAACGGCGATAGCCTTAGCGTTACTGCAATCGCTGTCGCACCGGGCAACGGCACCGCGGTCATTAATGGCGGCGCCACCATCACCTACACTCCCAACACCGGGTTCAGCGGATCGGACAGTTTTCAATATTCCATCTCGGACGGCAATGGCGGCACCGGCACCGCTACTGTCACCGTCACTGTCGCCCCCAACACCAATCCGGTTGCCACCGATGACAGCGCCGAAACCGCTTTCAATACCGCCGTGACCGTCAACGTCCTGACCAACGACACCGATGTCAACGGAGATAGCCTTAGCGTTACTGCAATCGCTGTCGCACCGGGCAACGGCACTGCCGTCATCAATGGCGGCGCCACCATCACCTACACTCCCAATACCGGGTTCAGCGGATCGGACAGTTTTCAATATTCCATCTCGGACGGCAATGGCGGCACCGGCACCGCTACTGTCACCGTCACTGTCGCCCCCAACACCAATCCGGTTGCCAACGATGACAGCGCCAATACTGGACTCAATTCCGCCGTTACAATCAACGTATTGGTCAACGACTCGGACGCGGACGGTGACAGCCTGACGGTAACCGAGGTAACCCAACCCACCAACGGCAGCGCCACCATCAGCAACGACGGTAGCAATGTAAGCTACACTCCCAATAACGGCTATTCCGGTACAGACAGTTTCACCTATACCATCAGCGATGGTAACGGTGGCACAGCCGGCGCCACCGTTAATATCACTATAAACGTGGCAAGCGGCCCGTACAATGTATATACCGCAGGCTCTACGATTTACGCGGTAGACGAAGCGCTGTCACCGGTTCCGGTAGCCCAGGATTTATTTGATACCACCGGCAAGTCCTTAAACCATACTAATTCCAATATTATCGCTATCAACAGAATGTCTTTAGCGGCAGGGACAGTCTCATTCCATGAACCCTCATTGTTACTCTACGCAGGAGCCAACAACCTCTGGAAAATGGATCTGGCCGTCGGAAGCGACCTGACACCTACAGCTCTATTGGCTCAGAACTACAGCGATTTATGCGCCATCGAAACCGATGTTGACAATTTATTGGTCAGAGCCCAGGTATTTTATGAACTACCGGGAGCAGATAACAGTTGCACAGATACCGCTGACAATACCCGCTGGATGTTTGGGGTGACAAAAAGCCAGAACTCCACGCCGGTGGAAATTACCGGCTACGTGGACCAATTGAGCACTACCCGAAGCCGAACCCTAGTCACAGTTGGCTCAATTAACGGAGGCGCCATCTCCGTGTCGGGCTTCATCGCCGTCAGTGGCAATGAAATTCGTCATTACAACACGGATTTCAGCTCACACTCTGTGGTGACTATGTTCTCCGATCTGAATAGTATCGATTTGGAATATGATTTTGATCAAGACGGGGGCTTTATGCTGGTTGATCGAAGTCTCTACTGGTACAGTACTGCAACTTCCACTTTATCTGCATCCCGTTTTGATATGCTGGCCAATACATCCGGTAGCAGTTTAGATTGCGATCACAGTGAATGCTTTTTCTTCAACCGTGACGCCTCCAATGTGAATTCAGACGCGAATTTCTATCGCCTGCCTTCAGATGGAAGCGCTGCAGCATCGACATTTTATACCGTTACCGGAGGCATGGGCGATACACACTCCAGCGTTGTAACAGCCGATGATTACATAATCGCAAAGGGAAATACCGGAGAGTTAATTGCCATCAACCGAACCACTCCTGCTATTCGAACCTTAGATACAGGAACTGACGGTTTCGTCATCGGCGTGAACCAAAAACTGTACTACAACGCCAGAGGCAATGCCGTTATTCGGAATTTTAACGGTACATCTGCCCAAGAGTTTAGCAACGCAGCATGGGTCGGGTCCATTTATAGTGGCTTCAACATTACCAACTCCACTACTCTCAACGATCGGTTAATTCTCGCCAAACAGGCTGCAGGCCAAACCACGCTGGCAAACGCAACCCTTGAAAGCATTAACCCGGCTACCGATACCGTGGACGTACAAATTGGCACCTTGCCTGCGAATACCGATTTTTTCTATAGCTTCGGGTTCAACGCGAACTCCGTTTTTAGTACTTTGTGGACCGCTACCCCAACCCCTGCAGGTGGTATTAGTTATAATGCGGATATCGTCTGGTTCAGGGCTACCGGAACTGCCAATACACTAACCAACGTTACCAACAGCACTGCAATAGAAACACTGGTCGATCCAGATTAAGCAGTTGTTCAAACCAGCAACTCCGGCAATCGCGCCGGAGCTGCTGTTTGAACCGTTTATTGCACCCACCTCAAATCACCTACTTACTGCATACCTAAGCAATGGAATTATTTCCGTTCTAAGACTTTCAGTTTAAGCGCTGTTTTATTAAGAAATTTTCTCCGATTATCGCACACACATGGGCACAACTTCGGTACGCAATTTACATTGATATCTTTGATTGCTACTATTTGTTGATATTCGGGGTAGGAAATCCAATTCACTGGCGTTAAACCGGAAGGTCCGCTGACTCCACGACGCGGCAAAAACACTATTATGCTAAAAAAAATCGCGTGTCAGCCTTTGTGGGTATTTCAACTGGGGGTCGCCGTTTTACTTTGGCCAGGTTTGAACTTAAATGCCGCAACGGATACAGTCGCAAAGCAGCAGCATTCCCAACGACTGGTCTTTGTCAGCCTTCCCGAAGTGGAACTGGACCCCAATCTAAGCACACCGCTGGCCGCGTTACTCAGCTTTCGCACCCTGAACCCTGCACGCGTTGTCGTCAAAGTAAGCAAGAGCAACGAAGAAAAAAACTGGACCGTAGACTTCAACCAATACAATACTCAACATGCTCTGCCGATTTTAGGTTTACATCCTGACAGCTCCTATACCTTACAGGTACGCATTTTCAACAAATCCGGGCAGGGCCGAAGTTTTCATAAAACACTCAGTCTGAGTACTGACCCACTACCGGAGGGCTTCCCCGGCATTGAATTGAAAACCCACATTCCGGAAAAAGTGGAGCCGGGTTTTACCCTATTGGACATCATCCCCGAAGGTGAGAATGCGGAATTTGGATCGGTAATCGCAATTTTGGACAATCTTGGCAAGGTTATCTGGTATCAAATCGGCTCCCGTTATACCGATGTACAACAACTGCCTAACGGCAATCTGCTGTTTATCACCAGCAATAAAATTGTTGAAATGGATCTGTTGGGTAACACCGTATCTGAAATCAAGGCCAACGTTAATCTTCGCAAGCCCGCGCCGGGAGTCGTGAAAACCAGAAACTTTCATCACGAAATTTTCCCCTTAGGTAAAAACTATTTGAGCCTGAGCGTGGAATCCAGACAAATAAAAAACTATCCCGCCAAAATAGAAGCCAAGTCCAAAAAAGAAAAAGCGAACGTGGTTGGCGATTTAGTCATTGAATTTCAAGCCGACGGCACTTTATTGAAGCAGTGGTCTTTGCTGGACATGCTGGACCCATACCGCCTCGGATACGACTCGCTCAGCACCTATTGGGACACCTTGTTTGTTAAAAAAACCCGTGATTGGTCTCATGGTAATGCTGTTATTCACAACCCCGTCAGCGATTCCATTATCGTATCGCTGCGGCACCAGGATGCCACCATAAACTTCAGTCGCAAAACCGGTAAACTACGCTGGATTTTAGGCACGCACGCTAATTGGGACAAAAAGCGCTTCGGACAGTACCTGCTACAACCGGTAAACCACCGCAAGAACTTTTTCCCCTATCACGCCCATGCACCGGCCATTCTTCCCAATGGCAATCTGCTTATATACGACAACGGTAATTGGCGTGCCAGCCCATTTAAACAATGGGTACCGCACAACAAGAATTTCAGTCGCGTGGTTGAATACGAGATAAACGAGAAAACCCGGCAAGTCAAACTGGTGTGGGAACACGGTGAGTTTGTCGAAAACAGGCTTTATTCCGGCGCATTGGGCGATGCCGACAAATTACCAAAAACAGGAAATATACTCATTACCCACGGTAATTTGTATGACAAAAAGCAAAAACTGTATGCCCGCATTATCGAGGTCACACATACCACACCGGCCACAGAAGTTTTCGCCGTGGAAATTTTCGATACCTCTGAAGAAGAAAAAAACGGCTGGCGCAGCTATCGAGCCAGACGGATTCCGTCTCTTTACCCGCATATACCCTCACTGCAAGCCGCCGGATTATAGCCTTTGCTATAATGGATCTATTGCAAACAGATAGATAGGAACCGCTTTTGATAGTCCCCGAATATTGGGCGGAAGCCAAACAAAGAACCCACATCAATGGCAGACAAATCACTATTCAACGCTTTGGCTGGTCGGATATCAGCGAAGCCGATGCCTTGAGCAATGCTCAAAGCCGGGTCGCGGAAGCCATCCAACGGGTCGAGACCGGCGAAAAAGTCCGAAAGCGCGACCACAAACTCAGCTACAACGGTGCAGAAGGCTTGCCCATACGCGAAGAAATCATCAGCCGGCACGGTGATGCTGTTATTACACGCAATGTCTATGGCGCACTTTGTCTAAACACACCGGACGTTTTATTTGCAGACATTGACTTCGCCCGTGAAGCCGAATTCAGCCTTTATATTATCAGCATTGCTCTAATCGCAGCAATCGCGGCTTTCATCACCTTACCCCATTCCTGGGGCCAGTTTCTTACAATCCTGGTAGTTGCGTCCTTGCTCCTTTCCTCCACTTTGGCTCACTTGTTATTCAAAATAAAATGGTCTTTAAGCGGGGGCGAAAATCACTGTCTCCACGTAATCCATAAAGTCGCTGAATCCCACCCTGACTGGCATCTGCGCCTGTATAAAACCCCCATGGGCTATCGCATTCTGGTTATGCATGACACTTTTAATCCCAGAGATGACACAACTTTGAACTTCCTCAACAAAATCCACGCCGACCCGGTGTATACCCGCATGTGCCAAAACCAAAACTGCTTTCGGGCCCGCATCAGCCCCAAGCCCTGGCGTATTGGCATGGATCGACTGAAACCCAGACCCGGTGTTTGGCCCATTAAACAAATACACATGGCCACCCGACGCCAGTGGGTTGCCAACTACGATAAAGCGAGCCGGGATTATGCATCCTGTCGTTTTTTGGAAAAAATCGGCAGCGATTTAGTTAACCCCAGGGCGGAAGAAATTCGGCAAATACATGATGCTTATTGCAAAACCGATTCAGACCTGAAGCTGGCTTAGTTTCTCGGTAATTTTCCTTTTCGCACGTTTTCAACCAATGTACAATATACACAACCCAGTCGATTCGCTAGTGTGAATTATGATATTTAATAGACTTAAACCGATCAGCTGCGTTCTTTTAGTTGGCTTGACTTGCGTCGCTTGCACAGCAAAATTTCAGCACATCCCCAAGTCTGAGGAAGACTTTCAGCTACCCCCGGAACAATTACTGCAAAGCTTTCCCGAAATAAAAGAATATCACCGCGCAAAAAAGGTAGCGGACATGGATGGCTTGATTGAGGCCTGGGGTAAACCGGACTCGGTACGAACAACACTTGACCGTTCAGAATATAATTTTGTAATCCTTACCGGTACCGCCTTATGGGAACCACGAATCCTGGTAATCTCGGCACCCATAATCATGGCGATTTCCGAGCCGGACAAGCTAAATACATGGACAAGGGACAATACACGGTCGAAGCACTGAGCAGCTACATTCCCGCCCCCGTAAGCAAAGAGGTCGTTACGGAATGGGACTGGAAACAGGGTGGAACCAGTATTTTCCCACCTCCGCCGGCTTGGGAGTTTTTGTCGAGCAGCAGCTTTTCCAGAAGTTCCGCAGGCGGTGATTTCGTTGTTTTGGTAGGAGCTGAATACCGTGACATCATTGCAGATATGGATGCGCAAGTTTTAACCGGCATTAATATAGGCGAGATAAATTCCCAACCCAGTTATTTATCCCTGCTAAAACCCTTAGGAAATCGCTGGCGCATAGGCGCAGGCGTCTCCTACCATAGTAACACTAAAATTTCTGAAACCCGAAATCGTCGCAAACCGTTAGATAACGGCAGCGGACTGTTCTTGCAAGTTGACCGCGCTCACACTGTGAAAGCTATGAATGTAGAGCTAAAGCTGGAATATCTGCAACAAAACGACAGCTTGGGAAACAACGTTAACACCAGCCGCACTTCGTTGGGAGTAAGCAACTATTTTTAACCTTTCACACACACCACCTGCCTAAGGGTGTGCACAACATCCACCAGATCACTCTGGTTCCGCATCACTTCGTCAATATCCTTGTAGGCACCGGGTATCTCGTCAATAACGCCTTTATCTTTGCGGCATTCCACTCCGGCGGTTTGAGTTTCCAAATCCGCTTGGGTAAATTGTCGTTTGGCCTTGTTGCGACTCATGCGCCGACCGGCGCCGTGGGAGCAGGAACAAAACGATTGCGGCTCACCCTTGCCACTCACAATATAGGACTTGGCCCCCATACTTCCCGGAATTATCCCCAGTTCACCTGCTCCCGCTCTAATGGCACCTTTACGGGTAATATAGACGCTTTCTCCAAAGTGGGTTTCCAATGCCACGTAGTTATGGTGACAGTTGATGGCCTCTTTGGTAATGCCGAATTTGGGCAGTTCTTTCTTTAGTGCATCAATAATCAAACGCATCATTTCGCGGCGGTTTTCCATGGCATAGTCCTGCGCCCAATGCACCGCATCCACATAGTCATCAAAGTGCTTAGCACCTTCGCTAAAGTAGGCCAGATCTATGTCAGGAAGATTGTGAATGTGCTGTTGCATATCTTTTTGTGCCAGGCTAATAAAGTATCGCCCGATAGTATTGCCGATACCGCGGCTGCCGGAATGCAACATAATCCAAACATTATCGTTTTCATCCAGACACAGCTCAATGAAGTGATTACCTCCGCCCAGGGTTCCCAACTGCCGCACCCAGGTTTGATAAGGCTTTTTCTGCATTTTGAGTATCTTAGGGTGGCGTTCCAATACTCGATCCAGCCCAACACCAACGGAACGCACCGTAGAAGCACGCGCCTTATCGGTCTTATGCATATCAAACCCCACAGGAATCGCAGCCTCGATAGCGCTACGCACCCGGCGTAGGTTTTCCGGTAGATCCTTAGCCCGGATAGAAAGTCGCAACGCATTCATACCACACCCGATATCCACGCCTACCGCCGCAGGAATGATGGCTCCTTTACAGGGAATGACCGAGCCTACCGTTGCGCCAATGCCAAAATGCACATCGGGCATAGCCGCTATATGATCGTGCACAAAGGGTAATTGCGAAATATTGTATAACTGCTGGTAGGCCTCCGGCTCAATATCCTGAGTATATATTTTTACCGGGACTTTGCCTTTATTAATGGTTTGTTTTACCGGCACAAAAGTGTACCCCTTAGGTTCGCCTCAAAACAGGAAAAGCCACACTAACCAATAAAGACTATTTAATCAATGGAATCACTAAAGACCCCGCTCGGCTTCACAGCCGGCGGGGTTCATTGGAGCATCAGCCAACCACTCGATTATGGGTTGATAGTCAGCACGTAGCTGGCCTGCGTTTCCATAAACTGACGATCGGCTGCTTTCACTGCACTTATCGTCGTGGTACCGACGCTTAGCAATGTTACCGTGCCCGCTTGGTCTACAGTTGCGACAGCCGGATCACTGCTGGTGTAAGTCAGCGCCCCTGTTCCAAAACCTGAAGCAACAGCATTACTATAGGTTGGCGTCACAGCCAAACTAACGGGTGTCGGACTCGGCGTGAAAAAAACAATACTTTGTGGCACAAAAGCAATGTTACGCATGGATTTGTCTGTTTGACACAGCACCATTGGATCCAAACCGGATGTCGGACTGGGTATTGCCTGACTGATGGTTGAATTGTTATTTCCTATTACAGCTCTCCCCGCATCCCCTAAGGAAGAAACATTGTAGTTGCGCCGGTTGGTGTAGACATTGGTGTATTGCACGCCTCCAGGAATTATCGTAATTTTCTGGCTTGGACCGCTGCCCGCAATAATGCCATCACTGCCCTGCAAATAGTACGTACTGTTCGTTGAAAAGTGACCATTTATGGTCTTTGGTGCTCCCACATAACCCAAACCGATGCAGTAGTTGTCAACCTGATTATTAAAATCCACCCTATCTGTAAAGCTGATAGGTGCAGACAGATTGACAATGGCCACCCAGGAATTATCCAAACTGCTTACCGAACCATAATATCCCATTGTGTCCGGAAATAAACTTACACCCGTGGTCGCTGTAACATTCCCAACCCCGCCCAACTCGCCAGTGCAGGTTAAAGTGAAAACCGTCGTGCCGGGCAAGCCGTGTAACACGCTGCCGCTTACCGACTCGTTTCTATCCAAGGCCAGTACAATACTGTTTTGATCGTTGCTGATTTCACAGGATGTTGCATATAAGGTTTCCCAACTTAGCTCCACTTCATTGTAAATAACGAAGTTTTGTACGCTGAGAGAACGTGGGATATCGACATTTAACTCATAACTGGCCTGAGCGGATCTGTAATACTGGTCCTGTGCCTTGGTGGCCGTTATTGTTGTCAACCCTACGCTTAAAATAGTGACCTCGCCTGTGACTGCATCCACCATCGCAACACCAGGATTACTACTGCTATAGGAAATCTGTCCACTGCCATACCCATCGACAGCGGGATTGGTGAATAGGGTATCCAATCCAGACACTTTCCGAATCGGCCCCGCTTGGATAAAGCTGATTGATTGCGGCAACAAGGCCGTATTGGCAACGAACAAATTCGTTTGGCACAATACCATTTGATCAAGGCCGCTGGTTGATCCGCCGGTAAAGGACTGAGTAATTCGCGACTCGTTATTTCCCACAACTACCCTGCCCACATCCCCGTTCGAGATATTGATATTTCTCCGGTTCGCATAAACATTTTCCAAAGTCGAATTTCCGGGAATATATGTCACTTTATTAGACGGACCGTTACCGGCAATAATGCCATCAGAACCCTGCAAGTAGTGCAATTCGTGAGTTGAAAAATCTCCGGTCCTTGTTTTAACCACCCCTATATATCCCAATCCGGCACAATAGCTGTCTACCTGGTTGTTAAAGTCCACTCTGTCGGTGAAACTAATTGGCGAACTGAGATTGACAATCGCAGCCCAGGAATTACCAACCCCGAGAGAACCATAGTACCCGACCGTTTGCGGATAATCATTGGTGACAACGGTGGTAACGGACTGATTCAGCAGAGCGCCTGTTTCGTCAATACAACTCAATGTAAGTGTAGTATTGGGCGGATAGAAGTGCAAAAAACTCCCAGCCGCAAGCGACTCAATTCCCAACGTAATAATTTCACTATTCTGATCGTTGGTGATGTCACACGACACCATAAATGAGGAAGACCATCGTAAGGTATTGTCGGAAGTTTTAACAAACTCCTGAAACTGCCCGGGTTGAGGACTATCCACTGTCAACTCATAACTCGCTTGCGCTTCTATATATATGTCCGCTGCCTTTACCGCAGTTATGGTGGTTACACCCAACCCTATGATTGTTATGTTACCGTTAACATCCACAGTCGCCACGGCGGGATCACTGCTGGCATACGTTATACTACCGAAACCCGCTCCGCCGGATGCGGTATTCGCAAAATTCGCATCCACCCCCAAAACTTTTCTTATCGGTCCCGGCTCCAAAAAGCTGATAGTCTGAGGAAGAAAAGCGGTATTCTCTATAGGTATATCCGTTTGACAAAACACCATTTGATCCACACCAGCTGTGATGCCGGTAATATTTTGCGTGATCGACGAAGCATTGTTGCCAACAGTAACTCGGCCCACATCACCGTTGCTGGACGAAGTATTTCTTCGGTTGGCATAAACATTCGTAAACACAGCCCCGCCGGGAATGAGTGTAGCCTTATTTCCCGGCCCGCTACCGGCTATGATTCCGTCATAGTGCTGCAAATAGTATTTGTTATGCGTGGAAAAATGGCCGGTTTGGGTTTTGGCGGAGCCAATATAACCCAGACCTTTACAATAGCCGTCAACCTGGCTATTAAAATGTTCTCTGCTACCGAAACTGATTGGATTGCTTAAGTTAACAATGGCTACCCAGGAATTACCTGTACTGTAAGAACCATAGTATCCCCGTGTTTGCGGAAAAGGATTCGTTCCAATCGCAGTGACAGAAAGATTTCCGGTACCGCCCAACTCCCCCGTACAACTCAACACGAAAGTTGTCGCTGCAGGTAGTGCATGCAAGAATTTTCCTGAAAGCACCTGATCTCGGCTTAAGGGTATCACATTGCTATCCATATCCTGGCTGAGCTCACATGAAACGGCTGCTGCCACGGTCCAGCTCAGCTCCACCTCACTGAATTTTTCAAAACTTTGCATATTCAAGGACTGGGGCACGTCCACATTAAGAACGTAACTCGCCTGCGCTTGTTGAAAAATATAGTCAGCTGCTTTTGTAGCTGTAATAGTGGTGGTTCCCACACCAAGCATAGTGACCAAACCCGTACTGGGATTGACGCTGGCTACCGTTGGATCACTGCTTTCATACGATACCTGTCCTACTCCTGGCCCAAAAGCGGTATTAGTGAAACCGGAATCAAATTGAGGAACTTTTCGGATTGGCCCCGGCTCTTCAAATGCAATGGTTTGTGGAAACAAATCGGTCGTCTTGCTAAGGGATAGGTTCGTTTGACACAACACCATCTGACCGACACCGGAAGTCGGGCTAACCGCTGTTTGCAAACCATAAGCCTGATTATCACCAATTGTTGCCTGCACTACTGTACCGAAGGAATAGTTTTGGTCATTGGTAAAGACGTTGTTGACATTGCCTGAAGGTAAAAATGTGATCACACTAGCACCCATCAAGATTTCCGCACCGCCATGAAGATAATAAGTCGCATCCACGGAAATATTACCGATTCGGGTTTTGACAACCCCTACATATCCCAACCCCATACAGTAACTATCTACTTGACTGCTAAAATCCGATATACCGGTAAATGTGATGGGGCTGGTGAGATTGACGATCGCCGCCCAGGAATTGCCAGGACTGCCGGCAATACCATAATAACCCACAGTTTGAGGATACAAATTGGTACCAACATCCGTTACGGACAAACTGGCAGTCGTTCCCGATTCGCCCAAACAAGTCAAAGTAAACGTGGTGGTTGCAGCCAGTGTGTATAAATATTCTGCGGCAGAAACATCCTCCAACGACAAATTCACTACGGTACTATTTTGATTATTCGTCAATTCACACGAAACGGCATAAGCCGTTGTCCAGCTCAGTGTTTGACTGCTGGTTTTAATTAAACTCTGGATTTGAATATCCCTGGGTATATCCACGGTCAGGGTATAACCGGCTTCCGCTTGAGCAAAAGCATCAGCGGCTTTTGTGGCTGTAATGATCGTTTCACCTAAGGCCACTATGGTCACCACACCGCTATCGGGATCAACCGTTGCCACATTCGGATTGCTGCTGCTGTAGCGGATGGCGCCCAAACCTCTACCCCCGCCCGCTGTGTTGACAAAACTGGTATCCAGGCCCAACACTTGTCTGAAAGGCCCCGGCTCAGAAAAACTAATAGTCTGCGGCAGAAAAGCGGATTCACTGAGCCTCACATCAGTCTGGCACAACACCATCGGATCCACGCCGGAAGTGGGGCTGGGGACATTTTGAGCAATCGTAGAATTGTCGTTACCAATCGTTACCCGTCCCACATCGCCATTGCTTGTATTGGTGTTGCGTCGATTGGTATAGAGATTGGTAAAGGTCAAGTCCCCGGGGATGAAGGTAATCTTATTGCTTGGACCGCTGCCGGCTATGATGCCGTCATTGTTTTGCAGATAGTAGGTGTCGTGAGTTGAAAAATCCCCTCGGAGGGTTTTCACCGCGCCCACATAGCCCAGCTGAGAACAATAACTGTCTACTTGGTTGTTAAAGTCAATTCGATCCACATAGCTTATAGGGCTGGTAAGATTAACGATAGCTGCCCAGGAATAAGTTGGAGAACTGGACCCGTAATAACCCACTGTTTGTGGAAAGGGATTGGAACTGATTGCTGTCACAGACTGGCTGACAGGCCCGCCGGCCCCACCCTGGCAAGTCAATGTTATTGAAGCATCTAAAGGTAATGCCAATAAGTATTTCCCTGCCGATAAGCTATTGGTATCCACGGACACAATCCCGGCACCTTGATCACTGCTAATCTCACACGAAACCGCATTTAATGTTGACCAACCAAGCGTGTAATCGCCGTATCTGTCCAAACTCAGGATCTGGGCCGGCTCCAAATTCGTAAAGGATATGGCAGCCTCGCTGGGCGCTGTCACATCATTCAGGTCTGCAACGGTTAAACTGTAAGTCGGAGCCAAAGAACCCAAATTGTGTACAAATCTAACTTGCTGATCCAGTATCTGCTGGTGCGTAAAACTTGTAACCGCCACGGCAGGGCTGCTGAGCAGTTCGAACTGACCGTTACTCACTGATACGACCTGGTAGCTTAACTGCTGTGGCGAATTGTCCACATCGCTTACCACTAAATTGGGTTGGGCCAAGCTGTTTAGAACCAAAGCTTGACCGTTACTGATCGTTAACTGATTCGTTTCTATTACGGGAAGATCGTTTTGCGCATTAATACTGATCTGTATACGAAGATCGGCAAATCCTCCTTGCGGGTTGCTGACTCGCACATCAAAGCTATCTACACCTGTAGCGTCTGTGTTGGGACTGTACCCCAGGATGGCGCTCACGCCGCCATCGGCTACATTACTGAATACGGGAGCACCCAATTGAGGTTGTGGACTGGGTGCCGGCGCAATACTCCAACTCAATGTCTGCCCTTGCGGGTCAGTTGCAGTTAAAGCGAAAGGCACGTAGGCAATGGGACTGTTATCTTCATCCATAGAAACCGCATGCGAACCTTCTACAGCAACCGGGCTGGTGATCACCGGTGCTTGGACGCTGCCCACGCTTATTGTGCGGCTTAGCTGACTTTGGCCTCCATGTTGGTCGGTCACGGTAAGGGTAACCTGGTAGGTTCCCGCCGTATTGAAAACGTGTATGCCCGGATCTTCTACAGTACTGGATGCAATGCCACTGGTACCGAAATCCCACAAATAAGTCAGGCCACTGGTACCGTCCTCCGGGTCCGTAACAGTCGATTGAAAGTCGACGTCGGAACCTACAGTAATCTGTGCTCCCGGCGCAGGACTGTCGATCTGAATAACCGGAGGTGCATTAACCCGTACAATAGTTGCGGCGGGAGAGGCATCGCTCAGCCCCATATTGTCGGTCACAGTAAACTGAACCACAAAAGTACCGCTGATACTAAATGTCTGAACCCCCGGATTCAACAATGTACTATCATTGATGCCACTACTATTCCCAAAGCGCCAGCGATAAGTCAGAGGTAAATGATTGTCGTTGTCCTGACCTTGACCGCTGAAATTAACCGTATCCCCAATATTGATCAATAACTCTTGGGTGGGTTGCAAAATAGTGCTTTCGGGCGCTTGGTTGGCATTAACCGTTACCACACGACTGATACTGGCAATGGCCCCTTCACTATCCCTCACGCTAAGATTGACCGTAAAACTTCCGGGCAATTGAAATCGCCGTGTGCCGGGGTTTTTCAGCCCGCTACTTTGAATGCCACTGCCTGCACCAAAATCCCATTGATATGATAAAGACAATCCCCGGGCATCATCTTCAGAGTCCGTGGCATTTGCCAGAAACTCCACACCTTGCCCTACCGTAATCGTTACATCGCCTGCCGGACTGACAATTTGCACAACCGGGGGAGTATTGACCACCGGAGCCACCGGGGTAGCAGTAACGGAATTACTGTAGGCGCTGTTCACCGCGCCATTGTGTGCCTGCAATCGATAATAGTAAGTTGTGCCATTGGTCCGACCACTATGCCGGAAGGTACGCACATTCCCCAGTGGTACGATATTGGCGTTGCTGAAATTAGCGACCACATCCCATTGCAGTGTATAGGACTCAGCGTTTTGCGCAGCATTCCAACCCAGATCCACCAATCCGTCACCGGCTACCGCAAACAATCCACTGGGTACTGCCGGTGCCGGCGGCATGGGTTGAGCCACCGCCTCATTCGAAGCCGAGCTTTCCACATCTTCTGTCGCGGTTACCACATAGTAATACTGAGTACCATTGCTCAGACCGTTGTGCACATAGGGACTGACGACGTTGCTTATGGGCGCACCGCTAGTACCGCTTCCCGCGGTGTTACTAACATACAAGGTATAGCGGGTATTGATAGTGGCTGCCGGCGCGGCCTGCCAACTGACAACAACTTGACCGTCGCCGGCCTGCGCCGATAAATTTCGCGGAGCACCGGTCTGATACGCTTGCGGCGTAGCACTGGCCACCGGCCCGGGAGCACTTTCACCACCGGCGTTGACCGCCGTCACCACGTAACGATATACGCTGCCATTGACCAAACCGGTATGAGTATAGGATGGGCGTACATTGCTAATCACCTGGCCTTGGGTAAATGGATCATCGACTGCATTGTTTACCCAATAAACGTTGTAACTCAAACCGGCTTGTGTCGACCAATCCAGAATCACTTGAGTGTTATCCGCTGTGGCAACCAACCCCTGCGGCGCTGCGGGTGCCGGAACCTGAGGGGTAGCACTGACGATTTGACTGGAGTCGCTTTCACCGCCGATGTTTGCGGCAGTTATCACGTAAAAATAGGTAATACCATTGTCCAGGCCGCCGTGTTGATCGCCGGGGTTCAAGCCGGAGAGCCGGTTCCAGGAATCCAAAGGCTGACCTGAATCCACTGTCCAATAAACGAAATACCGATCTGCATCGGGAACCTCGTCCCAGGTCAGTACCACTGCCCCATCGCTGCCCTGCGCTTGCAGTCCACCGACTCGTCCGGGAACATTCGGCAATGGGGTGGCCTGAACTAACTCGCTGACCGGGCCCAAACCGCCATCATTTTTTGCAACAACGCGATAGTAGTAGGGCTGTCCATTGGTTAGGCCCTGATGTACAAATCCCGATTGTACACCGTCAATCCAAGGGCTGTTTTGTAACTCCATGCTGGGTTGGGTACTCCAATACAATCGATACTCAGACGGCACACTACCTTGGGTGGCTATGTCCCAATCCCAACTTAAAGTCACTTGTGAATCTTGCGCCTGGGCAATTAATGCGGAAACCAGACCGGTGGGCGCGATAATATGAGGAACCCCGCCCAACTCTGAGGAACTCAAACCCTCTCCGCCATCATTAAACGCCTTAACCAAAATATAGTATTCGGTATTATTGGTTAATCCACTCAAGGTGTACTGAAACTGGCCGGGGCTGACTTCATTTCCAACATTGGGTATTACAACAGGCTGAGTCCGTTGGCCATTGGCAAGCGTTTGGGACCAATACACATTATAATCCGTCACCAGAATTTCACCGGATGGAGCCTGCCAACTCAAAGTCAGTTCACTGTCCCCTTCCCTGATTTGCAGATTTTGCGGTGCCCCTGGAACCGTTAGTTGCGGTTGCGCCCAAACCTCCCGACTCAGGGGGCTCTCACCGCCTGCATTCACTGCAGTAACGCTATAATAGTAACGTCTGCCATTGGTCAAACCGGAAAATACGTAACTGGCGGTATCACCACTGATGCTTGCAACATTAATCTCTGTGAAACTGTTTTGGTTTACAACACCCGGACTGGTGCTGGTATATATACGATACGCCTGAACTGTTTTTCCCGGCGGTAAACCGGAATAAGCACTCACGCCAAATTTCAATTCCACTTGTGCATCACCCGGTACTGCCTGCACAGCAACGGGGGCAACGACCGGGTCCACTTGGGGCGTTACCAACACCTCGGCGGACCGAGGACTCTCACCACTTTGAGTGTGAGTGGAGGTCAGCTGCAAGTGATACACAGTGCCGTTGGTTAAGCCATTAACCCGGTACAAAGTTTCGGTGAGATTGGGAACCACAACCACACCACCGCCTTCCGGCCAATAATACAAAGTATAGCTTTGAGCATCGCGAACCCGGTTCCAACGTACACCGATAAAACCATCACCACCGATCGCACTGACGTTTCCGGGGACTCCGGGTTGCAAAGCCTCAGGCATTTGGCTAACCATAGGTGAAAGTGTGCTTTCACCGGAATCATTGATTGCACTTATGCGGTAGTAATAGCGCAAACCGTTACTCAACCCGCTATGGGTATAAGGCGGGCTGATATTGGCTATTTTATTGGAGTCGGTGGTTATTACCGGCGGTACACCAGGAGATGTTTCAGTCGACCAATAAATATTGTAACCAACAGCACCTTGACGCAATTGCCAATTTATATCCAGCCGACCGTCATTGGTTTCCAGCATGACACCGGCGGGCTCCTCCGGGGGCGCCCCCTCTGAGGGCAGCACTTCGCTTCCCGCATTTCCGGCCGTCACTTGAAATTCCTGACTTAAATTTCCGGCACCTGCCGCATTCAGGGCTCTAATCCGATAATGGTAAATTTGGCCATTGACCAATGGAGCATGAATATAAGGCGAGGTAACGCCGCGAACTCGGTTACTTTGCAGCGTTATGCCAGGACTGTTACTCCAAAACAGTTCGTAACTGTCACCGTTGCTGACATCGGACCAATTGATATTTATAGAGCCATTTGCGGCACTGGCGCCCAAACCGACCGGCGCAGCCGGCAAGCGCGGATTGGGTCGTGCACTTAAGAGATCACTGGCCACTTCTCCGCCTGGGTTTACTGCCAATAGTTGATAGTAAACCACTTGACCGTTGCTCAAACCGCGGTGAACGTAGGGGCTGCTGATACCCTGAATACGTCGTGCCGACGCTAAAGAACTTGATGTATCCCAGACCAAGTCATAACGCTCCGCTTGGTTCACAGCATTCCAGCGTAATGTGACGCGCCCGTCTTCCGGTTTAATCAGAACAGATTCGGGCTTAGCCGGTGGCGTGCGTTGCGGTTGCGCTTCGGCCAAATTGGACTCCCCGCTTTCCACACCGGCCACAGTGGCTGTAACGACATAGCGATAAACACGACCATTGCTTAAGCCATTGTGCGAATAACTGTTTTGTGTCGTGGAAATGGCCTGGCCGGAATATTTGTTTAAATCTACTTCGGAATTTGTATTCCAATATAACGTGTAAGCCGTGGCTCCTTTTACCTGCACCCATGTCAACGACACCGCTCCATCACCGGCGGTGGCCTGAAGCAATTGCGGTACATTTTGTTGTGCTGGAATGGAACCATCATCACCACATGCGCTGACACCCAAACCAATACTTATGAATGCCACCCACTTTAACCAATACCGAACCTTTCCTGTCGCACGCCACATTATTTCCGCTACCTTCTTATCTATTTTCTTGTTCAGAACAAACCGACTCAAACTTGAGCACTAAAATTCCATACGATATCCGGCGGACACCCCATAATCGCTGTAGTACTCTCTGCCCAAAGTGCTGTCCACCTGCAGGAAGCCCGTACTGCCACCGGGCACAATCATGGAAAATCCCAGGGCCAGCTTAAAATAGTCCTGGTCAGGAAGGCTGGAAAAGAATTGAAACTTTGTTTGATTGGGATCTGCCTGAAACGTACCGCTGATGGAATCGGCTTCGTCGAAGAACTGGTGCACCCAGGACACATCCACTGCGGGAATCAACACCGCTCCCTGCAAGCTGATGGGCACTGTGTATTGCGCACCGATGGTACTGGTACGCCTTTGCAGCTCTCTACGATCCATAGACAGGTTAAAAGCACTGCTCCCAAGCTCGTCATAAGCATCTACCACAGCGCTGACCGAATCATAGCGTCCACTTAAATTCAGAGCATGTCCACCGCCAAGGTTAAGTTCATAACCTGCTCCAATACTAAGAGATTTCAATACACTGTCTGTTTCCGCATAGGCTGAGGTATCGGTCCCCGGAAACACGATTCGACGTTCTATATCAAAATTCTGTGCATTGTGGCCGTAGACCAAGTCCACATACATACCAGCGGCGGGATACCAACTTCCATATATAGATGCTGTATAAGCCAGCAGATCCAAACCGCCGGCATTATCGGCCAAATTCATCTCACTGGAGCTTACCCCGCCGGACAAACCCAGCACACCACTGGAGCCAAAACGATAATCGAACCCACCGGTCAAAGACTGGGAGGAAAACTCAAATGCATCTTCATTAGGGGACACCTCTTGATTTCCCCCTTGAATATAACCACTCAGAAACACGCCCAGGCTGCTACCGGCAGCATCGCCACTGGCAGCACCACCTTGCGCTATGCCGGTCTCCTGTGATCCAAGCAGTTGGGATCCGGATATACTTCTTCCCCCTTCATAAAAAGCCAGACCACCCAGGGAAAAACCTCTGACGCCCTGTCTCAAGGCATTTAGTCGTTTAACAATATTACTGGCCTGTTGTGCGGCAATACTGTTGGCCATAGTCATTTGCGCCGCGGCATCCTTTGGAGCAAGTGCATCCAACAGATCTTTCAGTTCCGCCGGAGCGCCCGATTGTGTGGCAGTACTAAAAGCATCACACAAATCAATTAATTGGCCGGTACGGTTCTGTAAACAAATATCGATTAAGGTATCACTGATTTCCGTTTCCGGCGATTGCCCTTCGGAGATGACGTCGCCCACCGTGACACTAATGGTGGCACGTCCCACTTCTGCAGCCCCGTTGAAAACCACGTAATCAAAGGAATCAATACCCACAAATCCTGCATTAGGCGTATAACTCACCCGTGCGGTAACGATAAGACCTGCGGCCGTGGTAAGCTGCACACTGGCACTTCCCCCCACGGTGACTGCGGGCGCCGGGTCGACTCTGTCCGCCACCATCCCTTCCAACATAGGGGTTAACTCTATGGTTAGTGCCTGGCCTTCCGGCGTGGATACCACGACATCCTGAGGTAAAGCATATACCGATGGAAACACCAAAAATAACGCCAGCCCTACTCCCCAAAAACAACTACTAAACCCTTTCTCCGCCACAACAAAACCTCTTTATTGTTATACAGGTAACATACCGCCACTCAGCACAAGCTAACAGAATAGATCTGTAGACCTGAGAGCAACAAAACAAACGGTAATATCCTTGAAACCACTGATCTGCCGACACAGGCCTGCTGGAACTGCCCAAGATATTTGGGACATTATGATTCAGCGACGCAACGGGCAACAAGGTAAATATTACCAAACACTCTAAAAACAAACGGGACAATATACCCAAACATAATTACAGACGCGCTATATATACAGTTCCGAGATTTATAACCGTTCGATACCGTGTTCGCTATACCAGACTGTGTCCTGCGTGAAATCGCACACTGAGTGTGTGATATCACACACTTTTCCCTACTGTTCAGACAGTATCAATTTTCCATCACCTCGTAACATTGTGATTCTTTAGCTATTTGCACCCGCCCCTCGGTTTGGCACACATGCTGCTAAGTTACTTCTAAACAGGGGAGCGCTGACGGTTATTTTCTGTTGGCGACAACAAAAATTAAATAGAAAAAGAACAGCAAGCCATGCAACACACATCCACTTCAATTGCTCAGCAATTGGGAACCACGCAATCGGCAACCATACGGTATTACAACCCGCTTCAGGCACGCACCTTAATCTGCTACCGAAGCCATCTTTCGAATTATTCATTCGCACCGTTTACTCGAACCCCTTTGCCGAACAACACCGATGCGACGATATGGCCTATTCCATTAATAGCCACCAGTATGAGAGCAATATCAATATGAAAATTTCAACAATTTCACTGACTGCAATACTCACCATCACGCTGTTCGGTTGCGCCAAGGTCAAACCCTATGAGCGGGCACATCTGGCTGATCCCATTATGGAGCTTAGTGAGGGAACCCTTTCCTCACTCTATGAACAACATATGCAAAGAGCATTATCACAGGGCTTGATCGGTATGCCGGTGGCCGGTGGCGGATGCGGTTGTGAACAGTAGCCAACGGCTGCTGATTTTTAAAGTAATCATAAGTGTTAATAACGAAACAGAAGGGGCAATATCCTATGAAAAAACCTTTATTCAAACTGGCTGCGTATGGAGTGCTTTCTGCGCTGGCTTTAACCGGTTGCGGAAATGACGACGATCACAGCGACCCGTCACAAGCACCCAAAACAGCCGTGAACTACATATTTGCAACAGATCATGGCGGCCACGTAAATATTGCCGCGCACAATAGCGACCACTCGGTATCCAACATTGCCGCGTTCCAGCCATTGAATTCCACGGGCGGCAATCTAACCCTGGGTGAAATACACATCGCTCACAATAAGGCCTTTGTGATCATTCAATCCGGTTTAACCAATGAGGCCGGCGAATTCACCGGCGGCGGATTAGGCATCGTCAACTTACAAACCATGGCATTGGAACACATTCAGTCTATGCCCACCACCTTAACTACAGCTGACGATGGCTCAAGCCCCACCACGACACGGTTTGTGCATACGTACATGGACCCTGATGGCATACACTTGTGGATGAACAACGACGGCGTCAGCACCACCGCAGTGGACTCCGTATTTCGTATCAACATTGAACCGGCAGATGCCGCCTACTTGGCATACGATGAAATCGTTGTCGGTCACGGGCACAAGAAAAGTGCTTTTGCTTACCCTGTCGCCGGAGGTGCGCAGGCTTTAAATTTGTTCGCCACACACAATCTGCAACAGGAATCCATTTCCATAATTGACAATGACCCTCTGTCAACCACTTTCCTGGAAGTACTGGCCACGGTCAATCTCAACAACGGCTTACCGTTTCAAAACACCACCCATGGCATGGGTTTCTCAAGTGTCAGCGGACATATCTACACGGGCGTCACTCCCGGCGTCGATATCGGCTTATCCATTATTGATGCAACCGATGCTGCCTTACCTCACAGCACCATTCAGGCGGGCATGGATATGAGTCTGAACCAAATTCCCGCTGCAGGATACGTTAAAGTCAGCCATGACGGTCGCTGGGTAATGACTGCCGGGTATAAGAATGAAGCCGGCTATCTTTCCATCGTTGATGCACAAACGGATACGGTTACGGATGTTATTAACCTGGGCAACCTGTCTTCCAGCAGTATTAACATTGCAGATATTCACATGGATATGGGCAACGGCACTACCATGAATCATGTAAAAGTACTGGTACCCAGCCGCCAAACCACTGCATCCGATAACGAAATAACCAACTATATCGCATCCGTGGAAATCGACCCCGCCACCGGAACACAAGTAGCCGGCTCTTCTGTCCAATACATTGCCGTTGAAAAAGGGCCCGCACATCGTAATGGAAAAACCTCACACGACGGGCTGTTTGCTTACTACCCCAACGGCGGTGATTGCGGCGCAACGCCTGCGGAGCAAGGACCTGGCTGTCATCTCATCTCGATCATTGACGTCATGTCAGAACAAGTTGTAGGTGAAATGCACACCGAAGGACACGAACCCGGATCCATTACCGTGATCAGCGCCACTGAGTTAACGGCTATTGGCAACACGGGCGGTACAGGCGGCGGCGGTCATGTTCACTAATCAAGCTTGACGTAGTATGAAAAATTTCCCGGCACGGTCGCTTTACCGCGCCGGGAACCTCTATTCGCATCCACAACAATAAACTCTTGGGCAATGGCACACATGGCAAAAGCATCACTATTGAGACGAATGAGTCACAGACCGTATTTGTATAGCGGAACGGTTCTCATTTTTGGGGCAATCGCTCATTCATCACTATCTTTCGCTGAAGATGAGTTGGAGCTTTTTTACTCCTACTACACTGACAGCAGCGGACTTGACGTCACCAGCCCAAACATTTACCTATCCAAAGAGATCACTGACCAAAGCAGTTTTTCGTTTTTATACCTGCGTGAAACGTTTGCAAAATCGGCTCAAGGCGATGGTACCGACGCTGTCAGCGGAGCCACCACAGTCGTTGGCGGTAGCGGCAGCGACTTTGAAGAAGACCGTAATGAATTTGGATTTAATTACTCCTACACCCAAAACGATACCACGCTGGGTGCAGGTTACTATTATGGCGAGGAGCCGGACTATAAGAGCAAATCCCTGCTTCTCTCCTGGGACCAAAGCCTGTTTGACAAAAATCTAACCCTATCCACCCGTGTGGCGTCCGGTCAGGACAATGCAGACAGCTCCGGAAACGGAGCCTTCGACCGGAACAAAACTATGAATCGCCTGGTGCTGGCTGCCACACAATTATTATCGCCGCGTTCTCTCATCGTTGGCGGTATGGCATTGGAACATCAACAAGGGTATTTAAGTTCCTCCACTCGCAGAATCGTCATCGAGACCTTTTTTCCGGGTGGCGGCGGAGTCAGGACTGTTTACGATGAAAACCATCCCGACGAACGCTTGCGGCAAGTCTATTTTCTTCGAGCCAAGCAATATTTTGACAGCCGCAGCGCGCTTGATGTCAACCTATCCCACTACGCTGACGATTGGGGTATAAGCGCCCAATCTGCCGAGTTCAGGCTCAGCCGGTATCTGACACCTGAGCTTATTGGTAGAGTGCGTTATCGCTACTACACGCAAACAGCTGCGGATTTTTACCAGGAAAACTACACCCAACAGGAAGCCATCATGACCGCCGACTACCGCCTGAGAGCTTATGACAGCGCCTTGTATGGAATTAAATTGAGCTATTACCTGCGCTGGTTCAACAATGCCTCGGTATCGCTTTCCTACGATACCTATGCCGAATCCAATGAGGGTATCGACGGTAACCTGCTTCAAGTTTGGCTCAATATGCCTTACTAAGAACCCCGGGAAATCTTCGCAAAGTTTTGCTGCAGAAGGTGTGCAAACGCGCTAAAATCAAATTTTCGCAAATCTGCTTAACTAATTTGACTCGAAGTCTCATGCCATGCTGACCAGCATTGAAACCAGTGCTTTTATCGCCTTTTTTGTCGGATTTGCCAGTACCTTACATTGTCTGGGAATGTGCAGCGGCATTGCGGGAGGACTTTCTGCCAGCCTGCCCTTACCGGTCCGATCGGAAAGATCCCAACACATCTCCTTTTTGCTGGCATACAATCTGGGCCGAGTCACCAGCTACGCTATCGTCGGTGGTTTGGTGGGAGGACTGAGCAATACGGCCTTTCAATTTTTTAACCCCGGCCCCGTACACCTGTTTATCCACATATCCACTACCTTAATGTTAGCCCTGATGGCATTGTATCTCATGGGTTTATTTCCTAAATTTTCCAGCCTGCAATACCTAGGTAATCCAGTTTGGAAATACTTAGAGCCTGTGGGTAGAAAATTACTACCGGTTAAATCGCGATTGCGTGCATTTAATTTCGGAATGGTCTGGGGTTGGCTTCCTTGTGGATTGGTATACTCTATGCTATTTTTGGCCCTTGCCAGTGGCAGCGTAGTTACCGGGGCAACTATTCTCGCGGCTTTTGGGCTGGGGACATTACCTTCAATGCTGTTTGCAGGTTATCTTTCCACCTACCTGCTAAGCTTGAAAAAACTTCCCATTATCCGCACCACAATCGGGGGCACCCTGTTGGTAGTGGCAATGGTCTACTTATTTCAGCATAACCACATGACTATGGACATGCTGGCTCACTCGCACTGATATTGAATAAGACAGAACTGCAGTACATACAAAACAAGAAATAATATGGCCGGAAAAAATATGATAAATGTCGGCGAAATTGATTGGCTGTCGCATCAACTGGTAGGCCGCTCACCGGAATTCGAAGCCGTTTTAAACGCTACCAACATCATTTCCAAACTGGATGTTCCGGTTTTGCTATTGGGTGAAAACGGTACCGGTAAAGAGTTGTTTGCCCGCGCGATCCACAACAACAGCTCGCGCCACGACAATAATTTTGTTGCCATAAACTGCGCCGCAATTCCGGAAGCATTATTTGAATCCGAACTTTTCGGCTTCAGAAAAGGCAGCTTTACCCATGCCGAAAAAAACTACGATGGAAAAATACGCGCCGCCCACAATGGCACGCTGTTCCTGGATGAAATCGCCGAGCTCTCCCTGACCAGCCAGGCCAAATTACTGCGTTTCCTGGAGACTTCCGAATGCCAGTCGCTGGGCCAGCAAAAGTGCGATACCGTCAATGTCCGCGTCATCGCCGCCACCAATCAGAATTTACCCGAGCTGGCAGGCAGCAACCAGTTTCGCAAAGACCTTTATTATCGTCTGAATGTGGTACCGGTAAATATTCCGCCACTGCGTGAACGCAGCGGCGATATACCTATGTTAATGGAATACTTTACCCATCAGTTTTCCAATAAACATAAACTGCCTGCGCCAAAATTCGACAAAGCTGCCATTAAACAACTGACACAATACCCCTGGCCCGGAAACGTACGCGAAGCCCGCAATTTATGTGAACGTATGGTGGTTTTCCATTCCGGCAAATCCATCAACCCTGCTTTGTTACCGCCGGAAATCCTGGCATCTGGCAACGGATTGAGCGCTTTCCTAAACGACACTATGTCCCTGGCCCAACACGAAAAACAACTGATTAACTCCGCGTTAAACGCCGCCAAAGGCAACCAATCCAAAGCCGCACGCTTGCTCGGCATTACCCGCGACACCTTGATCTACCGCATCAAAAAATATCAAATAAAACAATCGCTGTAACATCGAAGCCGACCACCGTCCGTCGCCAACCCCCGCCCACTCGCTGGCATCCTGTGAAACGCTTAAGGATGACTTAAGGAAGAAAATAACACTGATTACGCTGACATTTCTTAAGTATTGATGAATTACTGTCCACTTCAGACAAAATCTGTGAATTTTTTCCCGAATTTGTGATAAACTGCACTAACGGTTCACAAAATTGCTTTTAAAATAATCAGCTTAGCGGTCGTTTTAATCAACCGAAGATTTTTACAGCAACCCAATAGATTTTTTCTAAGACTTTCTTCCAGACAGCAGCAAACTGCATGAACAGTTCAAATCAAAATCTCAAATTAACATCCGTTCACGATAATCAGCGATCAAATAACGCCGATGACGTTACCCAAAACACAGCGCTCGTCAATCGCAATTCCAATGAGAAAATCAAAATCGTATTTTATTCTCATGACACCATGGGATTGGGGCATATACGCCGCAATATTCTCATCGCCCAAGCATTGCAGTTTTCTACCGTACCTTACGACATTCTACTTATTTCCGGGGCCAAAGAAGCCGCGGAATTCGTTGTACCAGCGGACACGGATCGTTTAATCCTGCCTTCTTTGTATAAAAACAATGACGGCGTGTATCGTTCCCGCCACTTAAGTCTGGAACTGAACAAAATTATTGAGTTACGTTCGCAAATCATTTTGTCCGCAGTGCAAGCCTTTGAACCGGACTTTATGATCGTGGACAACGTAGCCCGTGGCGCCTGCGGCGAGCTCGACCGAACCCTGGAACATCTGCAAGGCAGCCCTACCAGGCTGGTATTGGGTATGCGAGACATAAAAGACGAGCCTCTCGTCGTGAACCAAGAATGGTTAAAGGAGGATTTTGTACGCTATGCCACCCACTACTATGATGCCCTGTGGGTCTACGGTGATCGTAATGTTTATGATTTGACGCGCGCTTATTCCATGTCACCTGAACTGGCGGCCAAGGTTCGATTTACCGGATATTTTGATCATCGCACCCGTATGGCCTTTGCGGAAGAACAAGGACTGGCAACCCGTCAACTCATTGCGGATCTACACAAAACCCCTTATGTTTTGTGCATGGTGGGCGGTGGTCAGGATGGCTTACAGCTCGCCGAAGCTTTCCTAAAGGTAAAGCTTGACGATGGTTTACATGGCATCCTGCTGACCGGACCGCACATGTCCAGGCAAGACCGGTGTAAATTATTGGAACTGGCTGCCGGATCGAAACAAATGCAAGTCATCGATTTCGTATCGGAACCAACCCTATTACTCAAAGATGCCAATGCCATTGTCTCCATGGGTGGATACAACAGTGTTTCCGAAATCTTGTCATTTAAAAAACGTGCACTCATAGTCCCCAGAGTCAAACCACGCCAAGAGCAACTTATCCGTGCCGAGGAACTATCCAAGCTCGGAGTGGTAGACCACGTAACGCCTGATGACCTTCACCCTGAGTCCCTTGGCACATGGATTCATGACGCCATTAGGGCGGAGGACACCCCGGACAACGATATAGACATGGACGGTTTGAAGCAAATTCAAAGCTTGTTGTTGTCATTGCTAAAACAAGAAAAACCTAAAGTTGCACGAAATCAGCAGGTGTCCCCGCCATGAATGGCAACAGCGTAAACCGGGTTGGATATGTGGTAAAACGCTACCCCAGATATTCCGAGACCTTTGTGGTCAGCGAGATTTTGGCGCATGAAGCAGCCGGCCTGGATATTTCTATCTTCGCTTTGCGCCCGCCGGTGGACACTCACTTTCAAGACATTATTGCCAAGGTACGCGCACCGGTCACCTATTTACCCAGCGGTTCCATTCGACTGGAAGACTTCTGGAAGGAAATCGAAACAGCATCGCAGACCATACCGCAAATCTGGGAACGTTTGTCTTACGCCAAGGGAGAAAACCATAAAAATATTTATCAGGCCATCACCCTGGCAACCCAAATCGTTAATACGGGAATAGAACATCTACATGCACACTTTGCCACATCCGCTGCGAGCGTGGCGCGCTTAGCTGCCTACTTCGCCGATATCAGCTATAGCCTTACGGCACATGCCAAAGACATTTTTCATGAAAGCGTGGAGTCTGAAGACTTAAAAACCAAGATCAAAGAGGCCACACGCGTAATTACGGTAAGCGACTTCAATGTGAAATTCTTACAAGAGCAGTTCCCTCAAGACAGCTCCAATGTGGTGCGCATATATAACGGTTTGGATCTCAACCGCTTCCCCTACAGCAACGCAAACAAATCATCCACGCATATCATTGCAGTGGGCCGCCTGATTGAGAAAAAGGGGTTCATGGACTTAGTGCAAGCTTGCGGGATACTGGCCAATGCAGGCACAGATTTTCGCTGCAGTATTATTGGTGCCGGCCCCTTAGCCGACGAACTAAAACGAAAAGTGGATGAACTGAGCTTATCCGATCGCGTCTTTCTACCCGGCCCTCGCCCACAACAGGAAATTATTGAACTGGTACAAAGTGCAACCATACTTGTCGCACCTTGTGTCGTCGGTTCGGACGGAAATCAGGATGGCTTACCGACTGTTTTGCTTGAATCCATGGCCTTGGGGACCGTGGCGATTTCTACCGATGTCACCGGAATACCCGAAGCCATCAAACATGAAAAGACCGGCCTAATTGTCCCGCAAAATTCACCGGAAGCTCTGGCCCAGGCGCTGCAACGGCTGTTGGATGACAGCGAACTCCGCCAAGAATTGGCAACGCAGGCCCGAGAGCTTATTGAGCACTTATTTGACGTCAACAAAAACGCCGTTCTCATCCGCAATGTCTTTAGTGCTGCCGTTAGCAAATCCGCTGTCAACAAAGAGAGTTTGCTCAACGCTATAGGAATTTCCTAATGCGCATAGCCTACCTATGCATGGACCCGGGCATCCCCGTTTTTGGGAACAAGGGTTGTTCCGTACATGTACAGGAAGTCATTCGCGCTTTCATCAAGCTGGGGGCGACAGTGGATTTGTTTACCGTTCGCAGCGGCGGTTCTCCGCCACCCGGCTTGGAACAGGTTAAGTTGCAGCAACTACCGCTACCGCCTAAAACCGATTCTGCTGCGCGGGAACAAGCGGCCATGGCATTAAATCAGGATTTGTTCAACCTGCTGGAAGCATTGAATAACTATGACTTGATCTACGAACGCTACTCCTTGTGGAGTTATGCCGGAATGGATTTTGCCGCACAAAACAACATCCCCGGCATCCTCGAAGTCAATGCACCCCTGGTTGAAGAACAAGCCAAGCACCGTGATTTGATTCATAAAGCGCAGGCTGAAACCATCACTTCAACGCTATTGCAAACTGCAGCGGCGATTATTTGCGTGTCTCAAGAGATTGCAAACTATATTATTAACAAAGAAGGTTGTACCACCTTAAGCAAGCTTCATGTCATTCCCAACGGCATCAACGCTGACCGGTTCCCCAACGCAGGGACTGACAAAAAACCACAAGCGCCGTTTGTCGTCGGCTTTGTAGGAACATTAAAACCCTGGCATGGCCTCCCCGGCCTCATCGAAGCATTTGCAGCATTTCATCGGCAGCAACCAAACACCCGCTTGATGGTGGTAGGTGACGGGCCACAAAAATCCGAAATACAGGAACTGTGCACGAAATACAACATTGAGGCCGCCGTCGACCTGATCGGCGCAGTCGCTCCGCAGGAAATACCTGCGAAACTGGCCTCAATGGACATAGCCGTGGCACCATACCCGAACCTAAGTGAATTTTATTTTTCGCCACTAAAAGTCTACGAATACATGGCCGCGGGCCTGGCCGTTATCGCCAGCGAAATCGGTCAACTCAAACAACTGATCATCCCCGGCAAAAACGGATTGCTGTGTACACCCGGTAACGTGGACTCACTGTTACAATCGTTGTTGCGACTGTATAACGACGAAAAACTGCGCCAAACCTTGGGAGCCGAAGCCCGTAAAACCGTAATACAAAACTATACCTGGGACAAGGTAGCCGATAGAATCATACAAATTGCTCAACGCATGGAAGATAAAAGCGGGCTTAAAAGAGGCACCGCTTAAATGGCCGGCTCTTCGAAAAAGCAGCTTAACCCTGGCTTGCTGCGCATACTGCGCCGGTTTCAACCGGAAATCCGCCAACATTTAGGGCTCATATCGCTTTCCTTTCTCGCCTTACTGGGAGAAGTGCTGTTTCGTTTGCTGGAACCCTGGCCTTTGAAATTTGTGTTCGACAGAATTATTCCCGTACAAGCGCCCGACGCTACACCACCTGAATCGGGATTGTTCCAATCCATGAGTCCGGAAAATCTGCTGATAGTTGCCGCCATTGCGGTAGTGATCTTTGCCGGATTACGCGCACTGGCCGCCTACGGCAGCACCGTGGGATTTGCTCTTGTAGGCAACCGAGTCCTCACGGAAGTGCGACGCAAATTGTACAAACATCTACAAGCACTATCACTATCGTTTCATACCAAATCACGTACCGGCGATTTAATTGTACGCATGACCGGAGATGTGGGGTTGTTACAGGAAGTCACCGTCACTGCGGCTTTGCCATTGCTGGGTAATGTATTGGTGTTGATTGGTATTATCGCCGTCATGTTTTGGCTGCACTGGCAACTGGCACTGATTTCCATCGCCGTAGTACCATTGTTTTGGTTTGCGACTTTGCGCCGCAGCCGCAGCATTCGTGAAGTTTCCCGCAAACAACGTAAAACCGAAAGCGCGCTGGCCGCAACCGTCGCCGAGTCCTTTAGCGCAATTAAAACCGTTCAGGCTTTGTCATTGGAACAAACCTTCAACGACTCCTTTTCCAGCAGCGCGAAAAAGAATCTGCGCGAAGGTGTTAAAGCTAAAAAGCTCGCCGCAGGATTAGAACGATATGTGGACGTACTCGTAGCCATTGCCACTGCCCTGGTACTTTGGTTCGGTGTATCCCTTGTCATGAAACAGCAACTCACCCCCGGTGACTTGATTGTATTTTTGGCCTATTTGAAAACAGCATTCAAACCGCTGCGCAATTTCGCCAAGTTCACCGGACGATTAGCTAAGGCGGCGGCGGCGGGTGAGCGTGTTGTGGAAATACTGGATCTGCAACCCGAGGTTCGTGACCGAGATGACGCTCGCCCCGCCCCGGCCCTGCATGGCGACATCGTCTTCGATAAAGTGGCTTTCTTCTACGAACCGGAAAAACCGGTGCTCAAAAATATCCAATTTTCGATCCGAGCCGGTCAAAGTGTCGCTTTAATTTCACCGTCAGGCTCGGGAAAAACGACCTTAACCGGCTTACTGTTACGCCTTTACAATCCTGTAGCAGGTCGAATTCTTATCGATGGTGTAGACATACAATCCTATACCATTGACTCCATACGCTCTCAGATTGGGGTAGTACTGCAAGATACGCTGCTTTTTGCCGGTAGTATTCGCGAAAACATTGCTTTTGCTGCACAAGATGCCTCCGAGGAACAAATTCAGGCGGCGGCACGCCTGGCCAATGCGCACGACTTTATCACGGCAATGCCCGACGGCTATGACACCTACGTCGGTGAACGCGGCGTCACTTTATCTAACGGACAAAGGCAACGTATTGCCATAGCCCGCGCAGCGATTTGTGAGAACCGGATACTGATATTGGATGAACCAACCACCGGCTTGGACAAAGAGAGCGAACGCGAGGTCATTACTGCGCTGGAAAAACTCGCCGAAAACAAAACCACGTTCTTAGTTACCCACGATCTTAAAATCGCATCGCGGGCAGACATCATTCTGCATCTGAAAGACGGCGAAGTGCACGAACTGGGTTCGCACGAAGAGCTCGTTGCCAACAGTGGCAGCTATGCCTCGCTCTATCGTTTACAAAACTTGTCCTGAAACTTTAAACGGAACCGGACAATGTTATCGAAACCAGACCAAGCCTTTATCGATCGCGATCACAAACTACCGGGTTTGCGTTTGCTGCTGGACACGGAACAATTAACTACGGTTATACAAGCCAACCTGCCTGCGGAAACGGTAATCCGCGTAGACCCCATATACATTCGCTACAAACCCGGAACCAATTGCCTGGTCGCCTATCATGTACACACGTCACGACGGGTACTGAATGTCTACGCCCGTGCATTCGGCGATGATGCTTCTGAAAAACAAGAAAAATTAAATAGAGACGACTGGAAACTGCGCAGTGACACCTCCCATAGCTACGCGCAGCCAATGATTAACCTGGAAAAGGAAGCTGTAGCCGTCTATTTTTTTCCACTGGATAAAAAACTGAAAAGAATAGGTAAGTTTGACAAAGCCTCACGACGTTTACGCCTGTTAGAGAAGTTGTTTCCGGATCTTTGCGTATCAAAAGAACAACTGCAGTTTGTACAACTACGCTATAAGCCGGAAAGACGCCACGTAGTTCGGGTAGAGATAAACCAGCGAGCTTTTGCTGTTCTAAAGTGGTACGCACCACAGGGCTATGAGCAAGCTAAAGCCTCAGCACAGCGTTTTTCCAGCACAGAACGCTTACACATACCGGAGATTCTGGCCTGGGACGACGACAACCAAATACTGGCGTTTGAATGGCTGGGCTCCACGGAGCTCACCAAGCTCATTGAGAAAGGCAATGCCGCTTTGACCTCTGTAAAAGAAACGGGACAGGCCCTTGCCGAGCTACACCGACAGAAGATCAACACAAACCGTTTGGAGCCATTCGACGATTTGGTGGATATACGCCAAACCTTTGAGTCGGTAATTGCAATTTGTCCTCAATTGCAGAACCTGATTGACAAGATAGGCGCGTCATTATCCCATTACATTAAGAAGCTGGAACCCATAACCACACCTATACACGGTGATTTTTATTCCGACCAAGTGTTAGTTCGGGAAAACCACACGGTGAGCTTCGTCGACTTTGATCGCGCCGGCCTTGGCGATCCTGCCAGGGACCTGGGTAACTTCATTGCCCATATTGAGCGCCAGGTTATCGCAGCGAAGCTTTCGCGAACGCTTGCCGACGCTATTTGCAAAACGTTCATTGAAGGTTACCAACCCTCGCACCAGGTACGCTCCCGTATTGACCTATATACCGCATTAGGCTTGTACCGATTGCTACCGGAGCCATTTCGGCATCGTCAACCGAACTGGGACGTATTAACCCAAAAAATTCTTGCAGCGACAGAACACTGTTTGCAACGATACATATCCGGCATATACAACGTTCTAACCAACACCCCTAAAGAAATTGTTCTGCTGAATGACGCCGCTTTACCCTGTATAAATCTAGCGTTGAATGGCAGGTATATGGAAACCAAGTTGGAACCGTTACTTAGACCCCATTCACAAAATGCACCGTTGCGGGTAGCGCAAACCCACATCATCAGACACAAACCGGGGCGCCGTTGTTTATTGCAATATCAGATTACTTTAACTGACGATCGCGGCGACCCGGTACACCTATGCATTATGGGCAAGGTCCGCGCCAAGGGCGCAGACCGAAAAACCTATAAGCTCAATTCCGCACTGTGGGAAAACGGATTCGGCGAAAGCAGTGACGATGGCCTTATGGTACCTCAACCCATCGGACTGATACCCGATTTGAATATGTGGCTGTACCACAAGGTCGAAGCCTCATCCGTCGGTGAATCACTCGACTCAAATGACAACCACACCCAGAGTCGAATCGCCACATTGATTCACAAACTGCATCATTGCGGCCAGACACCAAGAAAAACTCACAACATTAGCGATGAACTGGCAATACTTCGCAGCCGCATGGACACCTTATGTAAAGATTTTCCGCACTGGGCGGAACGTATTAACCGCCTGTTTTGCGCCTGTCAGGAACTTGCTCAAAACATTCCGGATTCCATACCACGATGTATTCATCGGGATTTTTATTTTGATCAAGTTTTAGTGAGCGCGAAAAAACAACTTGCCCTTATTGACCTGGATCTTTGCAGTCAGGGAGATCCGGCCTTGGACTTGGGTAACTATATCGCCCACCTAATGGAATATGCTTTGAGAATTCGCGGTGACATCAATGCGCTTTCAAGCGCCTGCTTAGCCTTTGAAAGAGCGTATGTGCAGTTATCGCCCCTACCAAAAGAAACAATAGACGCTTATGTATCTTTAAGCTTAGCCCGCTTAGTACAAATAAGCACGCTGTTGCCGGAACGGAGAGCCTTTACCGAACAGCTGTTGATGCACACAGAACAACGACTTGGAATATCTGCAAACACAAATTGCGGCAGATTGATTATCAACACAGGTAGAACCCTGTAATTATTAGAGGAAATACGGTGATGTGTACCGGAAAAAAGAAACTAAGATTCGCTACTAGCAGTGTCTGCTTGGTTTTGATGGCAACAATACCTTTGGCATGGGCCGGATCAGACAAACCACCCAGCACCAACAACCAAATCTCCGAAGAGCTGGCCTACGGTGGACGGGTAGAATTTGAGTCAAGAAAACAAGGCAATTTTAATCTTGACGACACCAAAGCAGAAGATGAAACACGAAACCGACCTCTGGTATCGCTGGCGCTGCGCTACTCGCCAAAAGAAAATATCTCTGCCTACTTAAATGCCGACTTCGCCAGATATATGTACGATGACGAAGCGCAAAAAAAAGTCGACAAAACCGAGCTTTCTATTGTGAATGCTTACTTACAGCTGGACAATGTGTTCAACACCATGAATATCAAACTGGGCCGAATGCGCACCAAAGACGAACGCGAATGGCTTTTCGATGAAGAATTGGACGGCGCCAGATTCGAACTTATGATCCCCGATGGCGCTGTGGAATTTTTCGCTTTTGAAAAGAATCACAAAGACACCATGAATACCGGCGCCAATGAAGGCATTAGAAACTACTTGCTATATGGCCGCTACGAATACATCAAAGACAACCAATTAATGGCCTACTATTTGATTCAGGATGATAAAACCGCAGGGCAACGCAATGCACAGTTTTTTGGTCTTCAAGCCCAAGGTGAATTAGGCGATATGGACTACTGGCTGGAAACCGGTTTAGTCGGAGGCGATGAAGCCGGTCAATCAATTGATGGCTTTGGCTATGACCTCGGTTTTTACTATACCTTCAAGTCATTACCGGCGCGCCCCCGATTGATTATGGGCTACGCTTACGGCAGCGGTGATAACAACCTTACGGACAATGTCGACGGTAACTTTCGCCAAACCGGCTATCAAGACAATGACTCCAAAAACGGTGGAATTGAGCGCTATAACATCTATGGAGAAATGGTCGACATGGAGTTAAGTAACGTCAAAGTCACCACTTTGGGCTTGGGATTCCGATATCAGAGAAGTTTCTCCTTTGATGTAGTCCATCATACCTACACGCAGGACGTCGCCAGCAGCAATATTCGCAATTCAGAAATCGACGAAATTCCCAATGGGACCAGCACCGATCTGGGTAGCGCCTTGGATATTATTGTCGGCGGTCGCCCCACTAAGGACACAAAAGTTACCTACACCGTGGGATACTTCTACCCAGGCCAGGCTTTCCCTAACGCCGACAACGCCTTGTTCACGGAATTGGCGTTTAAATACAATTTTTGACGATTTGTTTGTACACTCAAGCACAAACGGCTAATACCGTTTGTGCTTGAGGTATTTCCAACACTTTGAGCGGAATCACTTTTCTCTACCGCTACGCAGTTGTACTCGCAGAAACCGAATCCTCACTCACTTCAAATATTTCATAACCGTGACACCGGCCCTTGTAATGTCCTGATAATTCGCGTACGGTGGGCTGGCTTTCCATTCTCCCCTTCTGCATAACCTTTTCCGCTTGTTGTGTCGTCGGATTTCCGATCCCATACCCACGAGACACAACGTGCCCGATTATGAGCTTAAGTACCAAAAAATAACTGTCAACCATGAGCAATATGTTATTCGGTCTTTAAAAGACCGACAACAGTTTGACGATACCGGAGAGCTGGCGGCGGCAGTGGGAATATCCTCCGCTTCCTGGCCCTTATTTGGACTTCTATGGCCATCATCAAGGGTTTTGGCCAATCACGTCAGCCAACTGGAGCTAAAGGATAAGCGAGTACTGGAAATCGGTTGCGGCCTGGGCCTGAGCAGCCTGGTATTACAGCGCATGGGAACGGATATTACCGCCAGCGATTATCATCCACTGGCGCAGTCTTTTCTAGATGAGAATGTGCGTGGCAATGATTTGGAGCCGATACCGTTTCAAGCAGGAAACTGGGAAACCGACAACCCTACCATGGGCAACTTTGATTTGATTATCGGCAGTGATGTTTTGTACGAACCGGCCATGGCATCGACAGTCTCCCGATTTATTGATCGTCACTCCAAGGACGACGTGGAAGTCATGATCGTCGACCCGAATCGCGGTAATCGCAACCACTTCACACGCAACATGGCCGAATTGGGATACAAACATCACTTTGAACGTTTCAATGTAGACACGCCAAAAGAAGCGCGCTGCAAAGGACGGATACTACATTATCAGCGCTCCTTTCCCACTGCGTCCTCTGAGCGCAACCGATAAGTCATAGCGCGCAATTATTCAGCCACGGTATAGAAAGCACAGCATAGAAAAACCACAGACAGCTTGCGCTGCCTGTGGTTTGATTTGCCGAACCTAACTCTAAGTATTTTAGGCAGCGTGACGATACTCCTCTCTGTGCTCACGGTGGTCCGGTTCATGGATAACTGACTCGAACTCTTCCTCGCGAGAGACCTGTTGAGCAAACAGTGCACTTAACGGTTCTTCTCCCAGTATGGCAGCAAGTACCGGATAGATGCCAATCAAGGGCAGTACAGCCAAGGCGCCCAAAGGAGCGGAAGCTACATATACGCTGCCGATTGCAGTGGCACCGAAAGCACCTAACAGTACCCGTGTATAAGTAGACAAGCGCGTATCTGCCACCGTGTTGGTTTTCAATTTTGCCACCAAGGCTATCACCGGGCTCCAACCCGTGATGGCGCTGAACACCGGGAAAATAGCCAGCAGCGGTAGTACAGCCAACCAACCCAACGGGCTGACCGTCGTTTGCATGGTATACCCAATTAAAACGGCACCGAACATAGCACGAGTTAAACGTGAAGTGCGGCTCAGATTTTCTACTGATCCAAAACTCTCTGAATTATACATAACATCCCCCTTCTCATCTGGTGTGTAAAGCAAGTTTTGTTATGTGTAATTAAAGACCTTGCAACTGAATTTTCTCTTACTACTTTGTTAATGGAGTCTTAAAGACCCTATCGAATAGAGATTTAACCAAAACTTCAAACACTTAGTTTGCAGACCAAATCCCAGGTTTTATCAACATAACCTTTCCTTCAGCCGATCTTCATATAACCTTCAGACAGGCTTCAGCTTGACTTCATTAATGCTTCAGATAGATATTAAAAACACTTTAGAGAATAGGCATGATCCGCTTTTAGGACTTTGTTGGCGGTGGCAAATAAAACCACAACAAAACCACAATCCCTATCAAAGACAGTTGCCCCATAGCCATCCAGGCCGGAGAATGGTCCAAAACAGGCACCACCACACTGGCAATGAGTGCGTTACCCATCATTTGCACAAAACTTTGTACCGCCGCCGCAGCGCCTCTGTTACCGGGAAAACAATCCAAAGTCAAAACGGTCATTGGTGGCATAGCAATTCCGATTCCGACGGTGTAAAACGTTAATGGAACAATGGTGGTCAATACCGTCGGGGAGACCGCTAAAGCCTGCGCACTATTCAGCACAGCACCCAACACCATTAGAACCAATGCCAATGCTAAAGTTTTCTGCATAGGCCACCGGTGAGACAAGCGCCCACTGGTCCACGCCCCCACGATTAAGCCCCCCACCAAAGGGATAAATAGGATGCCGAAATCACCAACACCCAAATTCAAAAAATCAAAAATAACACTGGGTGCGCCGGCAATATACAAAAACATACCACCGAAGTAACAAGCCAGCATAAACACTAAAAATTGAAACCGACGATGAATCAAGGTACGACCATAGACCCGCGCCACATTAATCGGGTGAAAGGACTGACGCATGGACTCGGGCAAGGTCTCAGGCACCCACAGCAAAACCAGCACCAATACCAAAGAACTGTATATGGCCAGAAAATAAAACACACTATGCCAACCCAAGCTATCTTGCAGCCAACCACCAATCACCGGCGCTATGGCGGGTGCTATGGCAAACAGCATCATAGCCTTTGATAAGGCGCGCTGCGCCTCCTCCGGTGGATAGGCATCGCGCAATATCGTCCGACCGGCTGCCAAACTACCGCCGGCGGCCGCCCCTTGCAGCACGCGGAAAAACAGAAACCCGGCGTAATCTTCGGATAAAGCGCAGCCCAAAGTGGCTAACACATAAAAACACAAAGAAGACAAAACCACGGTTCGCCGTCCCAAACGGTCCGATAACGGCCCCCATACCAGAGTAGAAACGGCAAAGGCTGCCAGATAAAAAGCCAGACTCTGCGATAACACGGCACGACTGACCCCAAACTCCGCCTCTATCGCGGCAAAGGACGGTAAATAGGTATCGATGCTGAATGGACCGATCATGGTCAATAGTGCAATGACCAACGTCAGGTGTTTAGGGGCCGTTTGACTGGGTGACAATGTCATTCCATCACATGATTATGAATTAGAAGTATACATAGAAACCTGAATAACACTTTTGTATAAGGTGAAATTTACGGTTTTCTACCGACGCTTGTATCCTGACCCACCGCTTGTAAATGTTCGACTGCAATAATTCACTGATCACTGTTAGCAGGCTTGCTCATATACCAAACGAATTGGACTGAAAACACGTAACTATAATTGAACAACGGTGAAGCAACAAAAAACTACGGAGCCTGTGCCGTGTACCCGAAAAATGTATTTGTGACTGTATCAGTTCCTACACTCTCTGTGCTTGTCATTGTTGCCAACAGCCGTCAAGCGCATGCAGAGGCGACACAAGGTAAACCTCAACACTTTTTCTGTTTTGGCTGTGGGAGCACAATGCAGCCACAAAGGTATAGGATACAGAGGAGAAAACTACTTTAGTTTTAGCCTTGGCTTGCTGTATTGATGTCAGTGCAGCGGCGGGGTCAATCAAAACCCTATCGCTGTCACATCGAATACCCAACGTTACTCTCTCAACACAAACTGCATAACTGTTGTATTTGTATTTCCATCAATTCTGCCGCTGTATCCCGCAGTCACGATTTTGTTATTGCCACCCAAGGCAATAGCGCGGGCTGAATCGGAGTTTCTGGTGGTATGGTTACCCGCTATGCCCTGAAACAATCCATCGGCGCTGAATAACCAGATTTCATTGTTCCATATTCCACCCCTGACCAGGGTGCCCCCGGCCAACACAATTCTACCGTCGGCCAGTATCAAGATATCGTTAATATAATCATTTCCATAAACACCGCCAGATCCGTATCGGTAGTGGTACCCCGCACGTGAGTTCGCATCGATGTAACCGAACCCGCTGACCGGGTCCGTGTCGATTGCTCCGTCTTGCGTAAGGCGCACCAGCGAAAATCCGGTCAATAACGAGTCGCAAGCAAAAACCACCTTATCTTCTGCGGTAAGGGCCAAGCCCGTGGCACGGACCGAGCCGACATTTTGTGTTACGCTGAATGGATTGTCCCGTTCATGATAGAATCCGGTTTTGACTCCATTGGCATCATTAACTCCAAAATTACCTACATCCAATTCACCGCTTTGGGTATAGCGCCACACCACTGCACGTAAGTTCGCAGTACCGGCAACCAATATGCGTCCGGTTGAATCCAATGCAATATGAGTCGCGTCGTTATTACCCCAATCCGGGGCATTGGCCCGATCCGTGTCTTTCAGCAAAACATAACCCAAGCGATTACCCTGAACACTGTCCCCAAAGCCGGTATCCAATTGCCCCTGTGGGTTGTATTTCCAAATCATCATGTCGGTGTTGCCGTTACCAATAACATCGCGATTACCGGCAACGATGATGCTGCCGTCTGCTGCAATAGCAACGGCTTTGCCTGTTGCAAACTTGGCGTTAACCAGGGTTGAGTCAAATCTCACATAACCTAAACGGTTTCCGGGGCTGGACGGATCCGGATCACCAAAACCGGTATCCAGATCGCCGTTGGTCGTATAGCGCCAAACCACAGCATCACCGCGATGGTCGGGAGTAGAGGTGGCGTAGCTTGAGCCGACAACAACAATTTTAGATTCACTGGTGATTGCGAGCGCGTATCCTCTGTCCCAGAGCTGACCGCCGCCGGCGTTGTGATGAGTGAGATAACCCAGACGTTTAGTATTGTCAGTGGGGTGTACAGGACCAAATCCCGTAACTAAATCCGTGTTCAACTCTCCTTGTGGCGTGAACTGCCAAATCGCCATGTCCTGGTCATTGGTCTGCCTGTTCCAGCTGATACCGACAGCGACAATATTATTGCTCACCGGTAAAACGGCCACGTCGTTCGCCTGTTCTTCTTGGCCTTCTACAAACGTGATGATTCTACGGGCCGTATAACCTTTTCTCAGGCCGGTGTTGCTATCCAACTCACCGAAGGAGGTATCTGCGTCGGCAATGGTTTTGGAGACATGAATCGTAGGGTAAAGGGAATCCCTCAGTTCACCATCACTCACATGAAAGGTAGATCTATAGTAGTTGTTGTCGTTGATGTCGTTTAAAGACGGCATTTCAGACAACTCCACCAAACCCGACGCGGAAACGGTCAGGGCCCCGCAACACACACTATAGCTGAGTTGCGTGTTCACATCCTCATCAGTGGCCACTATTTGCGCTACAAAGGGGCTACCCATCTCCACTTCAATGTGTTCGACGAACGGCCTAGGCTCAAGCATCACCGGCGCTTCATTCACGTTCAGTACGGTAACCGCAACCGTGTAAAACGTGGAAAGCTCGCCATCGCTGACGTTAAGTCCAAACTCGTAGACGTTGTCGCCGTTAGCATCCGTTGGTTGCTCAAAGTTGTGCGCGGTAAAACTCATCACTCCGGTATTGGAATCAATAGCAAGTCCCGAATCCACTCCTCCGCCGATACTGAAGCTAATGCTGTTCTCTTCCAGATCGGTGGCCCGAACGGTTCCCAACTCACCGCCAACGTTTTCGTCTACCTCAAACGAATAAAACTGAACCAAACGTGGTGCAGTATTGGATGTATTTGCCGTTGCTGCATTAATGACCCGAATATCCAAATCAAATGTTTCGGTTACGGTTCCATCGACAATGGTAACTTTGGTCAAATACACATTGTCCAAATTGTGGTCTTGTGGATTTTCAAAATCCGGCGCGGTAATAAAAGACAAAACCCCGGACGCCGAATCAATGGCCAGCCACTGGGAATCCGGCATACCCTGATCCAGTGAATAACTGAGGGAACGAGCACCGGCTACAATCTGCGCATAGTTGGCAACAAAAGTGGTATTTTCCAACACGTCGATGCGTCGCAGCTGGTTAACAATGGGCTCACCCGTGGGAGTGCCTGGATCGGTGCCTGGATTAGTACCGGGATTGGTCCCCGGGTCGGTTTTATCGGAATTATCCGAGCCCCCGCAAGCCGATAAGCTCATGATTAACAATAAAATAATTAGCCTGCGCAACATTTTCACCCCCCCTAAAATCCAACTCGCCCGTGCCTCAGTGAACCCGCCCAGATAGTAAAGTGTACCAAGATACTCGGCTTGAGTGTTAGTCTTGGGGGAGGAAGTTTGAGAGAAATCGTATTGGAGGAGGTGGTTTTGAGAGCGACGAGGAGAGAGTCGCTTTAAGCTAATTTGTAACTGCATAACGGTGTTTAAACTCCTGCTCAAATATAGTTACAATATTGATCGCTCCGTATGGCTATTGCCCTTCAGGCGGCTCCCACAACTCCACTTTGTTCCCTTCCGGGTCCATGACCCAGGCAAACTTTCCGAATCCTGATTCCTGAATATCACCATCCCCTTCAACGAGTACATGACAACCCTCGTCACGTAGTGCTGCCACTAGTGCGTGAAGGTCATCAACTCGATAGGTGATCATATAGGGCGTCTTGCTTGGCGCAAAACCGGAGCCGTCCCCAATGATCCAGGCGGTAGTACCATTGACCGGATCTCCCGAATCGTCAACCCAACGAAAGGCGGTCCCGCCCCACTCTTGGACATCTACTCCCAGATGATTTTTATACCAAGCCCGTAGCGCTTCGGGGTTCTTTGCACTGAAATGAATTCCACCAATGCCGGTAACACGCTTCATACTCAACTCCATGTGACTTATTAGTTATTCTCGGCTCTACTGCCCGACCACAACATACCCTTTCTTCAGTTTCTGGGCCAGCAATTTAGTTGCACTGCCCAATGCCGCGGTGGTAGTTTCAAATTGTTGCACTTTACCTTGACCTTTGGTGCCAATGCGACCAAAACACACTTCATGTTGTTTGTCACTGACCGTGATCGACCAAAATTTAGCAGAACTTGCTGACACAAATTCCAAATAGACTGTTTTGCCCAACACCACTTCCGGAGGATCAAGCGTAGACGGGGTCGGCGTTGGAGTCGACCGGGTCGACGGGGATGAGCTTGGCTGGGGCGCTGTGGTACTTGGTGTTTTCACCGAGTCGTCCAGCGATTTTAGCGGCTCGCTCTTGTCCTTCAGTTCCTCAGGAACCGCTGCATTGTCTCCTATTGGCTTTTGTACGGGCTCTTGCATAAACTCTTGCACGGGCTCCGCGTAGACTGGTGCGACAGTATTCGTCGACTCCGGTTGAACCGGTCCTAATTCAATCGTATCCTCTACGGCTTCCTCCGCCTCGGGTTGCGTTAAGGCTTTATCAATCTGAGCCAAAACAGATTCAGGATCGTCGTACCAGTCTTTGAGAAGCACATGTACAATGCGCCAACCGAAATTACGTAGTAACTGCGGTTTTAATAAGTCTCGCTCGATGACGTCTTGTTGTTGATAGAAGTGATCGCCGTCTATGAAAATCCCCAGACGATAGTGAGTTTCTTCAGGCCGACGCAATGCCATGTCGCATTTAAAGCGCGAATGACCGACACCGGCGTCCACCACCCAACCTTGCTGCTCCAAGGCTGACTGAAGTTGGATTAAACAAGGATTGACCGCGCCGTCCGTTGCTGCGTTTTCACTGCCGCTGCCCAGGTCGCTATAGCTGAGACCGAACAGCACCCGATTGGCCGATTCCTCATCCCCCACCGACACCGCCTCGGTGTAACGCAAATAGGATTTTAAGGCATTGGCGCCTTCGTTATAGTCATTGGTGATATCGGCGTGTTGAATGGAACTGATGACCACCATGTGTTGCTTGGCACGCGAAAAAGCCACATTCAACCGTTTCTCGCCGCCTTTTTGATTAATCGGGCCAAAGTTCATACGCATTTTCCCTTGCGGGTTATGGCCATAACAAACACTCAAAATAATAATGTCGCGCTCATCGCCTTGGATATTTTCCAGGTTCTTTACCAATAGCCCGACGAATTCACCGTCTTCCTCGCGCTCGAACTCCGCATCCAACAAATTGCGAAAATCGCGATCGTGTTCAGCCAGCGCATTCAGCGCGCGCTCAATCTCCGTCTGTTGCGCTTCGGAAAACGCCACAATACCAATGCTTTTATGCGCTTGCGATGTTAACAGGCCGCGCACCAGTCTGGCGATATAGTCCGCCTCACGCCGATTGCGTCTATTCTCATAAATTCCTTTTTCAATACGATGAAAGCTTACGCCTCGGTCGAGAATCCGGTTATGGTTTTGATCGCCCTGTTGCGAGTCAAACACAACAATGGCTGCCTTACTATCCGAATTGGCCACCACATCGGGGACCGTCAACAAAGACCCCTGGTAAAACGCCCAATTGGAAAAACTGATCAAAGCTTCCGAACGGCTGCGATAATGCCAGCCCAAACGGCGGGATTCGAGATTATTGGCCACATGGGTAAGAAAACTGTTGCTGTTCAGATCGTATTCGACCAGTTCATCGTCTTCGTAAAACTCCAAGACCTCTTCCTCACCTCCGCCACTTTTGGCTGAGAAAAAATTGGTGGGCGGCATTTGCATTTGATCGCCCACCACCACCGATTGATTGGCACGAAAGATTGAAGGGATGGCCTCTTCCAAGGTTATCTGGCTGGCTTCGTCGAAAATAACCACATCAAAATCGTCACTGCTTAAGGGCAAAGTGTCGGAAACGCTTAAGGGGCTCATGAGCCAAACCCGTTTTAGATCATTGATCACTTCACCGGAAGCGTTGGATACCATATCGCGAATGGATTTGTAACGAATGGACTTTCCAAACTCGTGCTCAAGCTCCCGTCGCCCGCGCGCATAACGTTTCTTAAATTCTTTCTGCTCCGACGAGAGTTCCGCTGCCGCTAAATTGCTCACATGTAGATTATGCAAAAAATGACTGCGGACTTGGTCCAAAATCGCATGGGCGTTTTGCTTGTATAAAGCACCGTGATATTTGCCCAAAGTTTTAACATGCTGCTGTTTCACTGTCCCCACAATCCGGTTAAGCGCCGGTTGGGTTTTAATCAAGGCCGTTACGGTTTTGTGAGCAATGGCCGTTTCGATTTGTGAGCTGGTGAGTTTATGGGTTCGAAACAAAGCGGACAAACTCAACGGCAAACCTGCCAATGCTTTTAAGCACAGTAGAAATTCCGGCACCTGATGCAAGGCGTCTTTCATTCCGGCCAAAATCAATTTCAGCTCTGAATACGGGATTTCTTCATAAGCTTGCACTAACTGCGACAGCGTTTCGCCAAATTCCACGAATGAAGGTTTCAGTGAGGCATATCCGGCGATAATATCGCGAGCGTCCGCATGAGTGACCAAATTTTCGTGTAGCCGCTGTAAGCTTTGCGTGTAGTCGGGTAAATCACGGCTAACCGCTTCCAGTGTGGTATTAAGTTCCTCCAACTCACAGTCAAAACCGAAGTCGATTTTCATGTCATCGACAAAATCCTCCAACACGACCAAGGCTTTGTGCTCGTCCAGCAGCCAAGTCAGCACCTGAACCCACTTCGGTTTGATTTGATGCGCCGAAAAATCATAATGCAGATTTAATACTTTTCGCAGCTTCCACCAAGTAGGACTTAGAAAAGCCAGAACCCCTCCCACACCGGATGCCTGTGCCAGCGCAGCTTCCGTTTCCTCCGGTGCCAGTTTATTCCGCCAGTGTTGGGTTTTGTCTTGAGCCTTCTTATACTGTTCCAGCTTTTTCAGGTACTTTTTCCGCGCACTCTCAAAACGCTGGGTCAGCGCATGGCTATCATCAAACAAACAGTTCAGTTTTGCCTGCGCCAGTGGTTTTATGGATTGCGTATACGCCAGCAGTTGCTGCAGTTCCGCCACGGTCGTAAAATCCGCCGCGGCAAAACCGGCCTTTTGATTGTAGCCGGCTAAACGCTCTTGTAAGGACTGCAGTGTACTCAGAGCCGAGTCGATCAATTGTGCCGCAGTATTCATAGGCTCCGCATGATCTATGAATTGCTCGTGCAACAGTACTAGAGGATGTTTAGCGAGAATACCGTCCTCTTGAATTTCGCCTATAGCCGCTTGCAACTCTGTCAATGGGGCGCGATGCATCTCCCATTGGGCATACTCCGGAAACCTCTCAAACTCCAACACACTGAATTGGGGTAACAGATGCTTGTTCCGTATCGCCAATTCCAACAGCTGATTCAAAGGGATACCCGCCGAATCGTAAACTTGCGTCATATGGCTATCGAAGCGCTTGAGCGGCTCCAAACTTTCATTGAGACGAACGACAATGTCCTTTCTTTGCGCCTGCGCATCTGCGTTCCCGGCGCTATCAAACTCCAGGAAACCTTCATATGTCGCCCTTAGGTCGAGAATGAAACGTTTTTTATCTGTTTGCGAGTCGTGAATCAAGCTGCAAATAGCACCCAAGCCCTGTTGTTTTAAACGCAAATAAACAATATCAATGGCTGCACGCTTTTCGCAAACGAATAATATTTTTTTACCTCTGGCAATAAAGTCGGCAATCAAATTGGTAATGGTCTGAGACTTACCGGTACCGGGCGGCCCTTGAATAATATAGCTTTCCCCCCGTTTGGCCAGAGCGATGGCCTCGGATTGCGTGGGATCGCAGGGTACGATATGGAACTGTTGACTAAGGTCAGCCTCTTTTTCACTGTGATGAGATAAGGGCCTGGGGTTAAGTGAAAACGTGGCTTCGAAGGCTTGGTTGTGCTGAGGCGATTCCAATAAACGGGTATAATCTTTTACCAAAGACATTTTTCGGTACTTGAAATTCCCCAGAGTGACATTACAAATATCATACTGCCAGCGATAAGGGTTGGTTTCATCGTTTTCTCGCAGCGAGTAAAAGGCTTTGGTTTTCTTTTGTTCCGACCCGACCGAAGCGCCCGGTAACTGCACCATATATTGCATATCCACACTGCTTACATCGCCGACGATGCGCTGTAAATAAGTGGGGGTTTTGCGTATTCTTTGATTAAACAAACGCAAACCCAGCGGGTGAAAATTGCCCGCCTTGTAGCTGTAATCAATATCTTCGTATTTGACAATACCCCGCCCGGAAAGACCGGCGCGACGGTTGTAATGATCCAGGCGGCGTTTGGCGGCGGCATGCACAATATCCACTTTGGGCTTATCGATAAGCTCCAGTGTTATGGACTGATCGCTGGATTCAATTTGTGCTCTAAGCCACTGGTGAAATTCCACCAGATCGGTCTTTTTCAAATCGATGCTGTCGGGCAGATGAATATCATAAAGCTCACCAAATTGGTGTCGCAACACCGGATTGATTTCCGCCTCGGTACTAAGGGACTGCAGCCAGTATTTGTCTTTCACTCCTTTTTTCTTGCTCAACTCTACCGGGAGCAATACCAAAGGCGAATAAAAACGCTCTTTATTGGATTCTTTCAAATTGGTCCACGATAAAAAGCACAACACCAAACGCAACTGAGCAAACCCGAACTCCTGCTGATCTCGATTGGCTTCGGTGCGCAAACGATCCAAGGAGCCCGGCACGTAAAGCGCCTCAAGCGTGTTGACGTACTTATTCAACAAAGTCGGCTTTTCTTTCAGGATATCCTCTTTGAATGAATGACCCCAAGTCAGCAAAGAATCGGCTTTTATATTCTGCACATCGCAGGACAATGGCACAGAAGCCTGAGTGAGATTCACCATGTTCTGTGTCGCGGAAAAATGTAACAGCTTATTACGTTTGGAAATTTCAAACAGCCTTTCCTGAAGTTTCCCTAAAATGATCTGCTGTTTTTCGTCGACTTTCTTTTTATCAAAGCCGCCGACCCTAAGCAGTTCAAAATCTATATCGCTGTCCTGATCCCGATAGTTTTTTAGCGAACGGTACAAAGACTCCAGGTCGGCAAGACGCACATGTCGGCTAAGTTCCGTTGTTTGTACAATCACCTTAGCGATAACCGGATTGAGATCTGAGTTTATGGCAAACAGATTGTGCCGATTCTCCACAAACAGTTGCAAATCTTCACTATTGTTTAAATCCAGATTGCAGGCCAGGGAAGCCAATATAAGCCCGATGACAAATATGTCACTCAATGGATCGTGATGCTCCAATTGGTGTTCCCAGCAGATATAGCCAGGCAAATATACCGGCGCGGTAATTTTATCCGTACGTTCGGCAATGGAGTGATCTCGATGCACTTCCGAGCCTTCGTTCAGATCACTGAGATGGGATGATTCGCTCACTATGCGCAACGCGCCTTTGTGGGGCGGATCGACCCGTCGCAGCGCGCTCTTGGCATAGCTCGGTGGCTTGGCGTCCTTGATCGCGTACCAAATTCCGGCATTTTCGATATGAAGCTCACCCAGACCCTGCAACGGTGCCACCTGACCCGCTTCATGGGTTTCAAGCAACTGCTTAATCAAGGGCAGCATGGCATGCACCACCGCGTCACTGGTGAGAAAAGGCTGATCGGTTTGCTCGTTGAGATAATGTTCTAACTTACTCATGAGTCTCCCCGGAAGCCGCCAACTTATCCAGCAAATCGGCAGCAGAGGCGCTTAGCGTATCGAGCGCTTTTTTGGTAAGACCCAGTTCTTTTCGAACCATTTCTGAAAAATGCGACATAACGCCTAAACTCTCCGACAACAGCAAACAATGCGCCAAGGGTGCCTCATCCAGGGACTGATCCACTGCAGCAAAGTCCAACATCACATAGCATAAGTAATCCTTCACGCTTTTATGACCGGCTTTTAACGCCTGATGCAGTTGTGTCTGATTCGTGTTAATGAATTCCTGATTGTCGGTAGTCTGAAAGTCGTGAAAGAACTGCCGTGCATGAGCCAAAACGGCTTCGGTTCGCATCCAGGGATATTGCAATAACAGCTCAATCAAAGCCCGAGTCTGCCGCGACAAGCTTTCTTTTTCCAACACGTCGAGCTGCCCCAACGCAACCGGCCCTCGAATTAAACGCATAACCAGACCTTCATCTTGCTGCTCTTGCCACACCGCCAGCGCTTTGGTCCGCAAGAAACTTTCCGGATGGGTAACATGCATGCTGCCTTTGGCGTGTTTCTCCAAAATCTCATCGGCTTGCTGCAAATAGGCTTCAGCACTCACCGCGTCCAAACCGGTGACCATTTTGACCATGGCACTCACAGCCACATTCAGATTGTCCGTCGCCAAGTAGGCACCGCGGTCGCAATACACCTCAGTGAACAAAGAAAACAAGCGGACACTTTCCAGATAACAAGCGTCTGCTTGATGATCTTGGGCCAAAGCCTCTAGAATTTGATATGCGGTGAAGTAACGCTGCTCATCCCGCTCCCACAGCTGGAAGTGATACAGCTCATGACCTAGAACTGCTGCAATTTCTTCATCCTGCAGCGTTTTTAACAAGGGGCCATAGAAAATAACATGTGGCTCATCTGGAATATAGGCAAGCGAAGCATTCAGCTCATTGATTTGTTGTCCCTGGTATAAAGTGATGGGACGTTCGATACCCAATTTTTCGGCAACACCTTGGGCAATAGCATACAAATGGGACTGAGTTTGAGGGTCAATTCGGTAAGTGGATTTCAATAGCTGTAAACGGACATTGTCCCCGTGCTCGGATTTCACTTTTGCCGAAGCAAACCAATCCCACAACTGTGGTTCTTCAGTTTCCAGATAGTGTGTAACATCAGCAAGATAAGTAGGCAGCAAACTTTCTGACATCATGTCCGAGTAACTTTATTCATGGGCATAAGGATTATATGCAAAATTCAGCATCAATCCCAGCAACAACTATTCATTGCGTCACATTTTCCTGAAAGATCACTGATCATTAGTTACTCTATTTGATTTTCTAAATACGAGCCCCCAGCACATCCCCTCGCGACATGGAGCTGCGGTCGCATAAGGCTAATCCAAGCTCGTTGCCAAGGACGTTACCCGCATTGTCTGCGTCTGCGCCAAAGGAGATGCGAGACCCAAAGCCGAGCACGATATCGGCTGGTTCGCGCTCGTCTTCTTTGCGGCGACGCTGCAAAGATTACCCGGCACATAGAGAAAGACCGTATAGAACCCCGCACCATTGTGCGGGGGTTTTTTCGCATCGGAAACACACACTAATCTACAAATTATATAAATTGTTGATGATTTGTGAACTGGGGCACAAACTGTTTTACCGACCCAGCCGAGTTAAGTATTGAGCGGATTGGGACTATTCATTGAAGACATTACAAAATATTTTCGAGAATGCTTGCTCGGAATTTTGTAAAAGTGTCCGAAACTCCTTGGGCTACCCCGTCACTATCCATACTTTAGTTAGGGCTTTACATGAACTTAGGATTTAGCCTGGCTTCAGGAAATACTTTATTTATAACGCTTAGGTCTGGGCCGGAATAATATGAGCAAACATCTTTTCGCAATCATTAAAAGCGGCAACCGGGAATACAATGCCAGGCCCGGCAAAGTGCTCAGATATCATCGAATTGAAGCCGAACCGGGTGAGACCGTTGAGTTCGAAACCATTTCCAAAGTAGTAAACGGAGACAACGTCATTGTCGGCGAACCCTTGATTCAAGGCGCTATTGTACGCGCCCGCGTGGTCAAACACGAAAACCGAAAAGGCACCATCGTATTTCGTTTAAAACGACGCATTCTCTATCATAGAAAAAGTAAGCACCGATTTTCCTTTACCAAAATCAAAATAGACGAGATCATCATCAATGATTTGGTATTAAATATCAAAGACGCAGATTCCAGAAAGATTAAGCGGGCACTGAGCAGTGCTCGAAAAATCTTTGAGAAAAACAAGAGTTCCAAACCGTTTGAACCTGCTCATGCTGTCAGTTCAACACAAACTACACAAACCAATCCAAGTGATTCCGGCTCAGTGAATAGCGACATCGCCGCTGCTGCAATCGCCACAACCGCCGTCAGTGACCTGCCAACCGGCACCCACCAACCCGGCACTACCGCAGCGGACGCGAACACGCCGTTTACGGCGAAGGAACCCGCTGCGCTTAGCGATACCAATGCGGCAACGGAATCGCCGGAAGCGACAACGGCTAACAGCAATACCGGCTCGGAGTTCACGGATACGGTTAATATCGATGATCACAGCACCGACTCATCACACAGCGAAGCTACAAGCGACTCACAGGTACAAAACGCCGTCACTTCGGACCGCTCAAACGATCAAAGCAGCGCAGCCGACGCCTTTAACGATACCGTCGCCCTGGATGCCAACCCTGCGAAATTGGCCTTAGAAGGATCCGCATCGACACCAACAAAACTGGAAGCGGACACTGATAATCTAAACCATAACAGCACTGCCCCCGGCGCGAAGACTATAAAGCCCTTAGCCGGCAAAATGCCCTTAGCCAATAAAGAGCCTTTAGCCGGTAAAGAGCCCTCAGCGAGCAAAGAGCCCTCAGCGAATAAACAGCCCTCAGCGAGCAAAGAGCCCTCAGCGAATAAACAGCCCTCAGCGAGCAAAGAGCCCTCAGCGAATAAACGGCCCTCAGCGAGCAAAGAGCCCTCAGCGAATAAACGGCCCTCAGCGAGCAAAGAGCCCTCAGCGAACAAACAGCCCTCAGCGAACAAACAGCCCTCAGCGAATAAACAGCCTTCAGCGAGCAAAGAGCCCTCAGCGAACAAACAGCCCTCAGCGAGCAAAGAGCCCTCAGCTGGTAAAGAGCCCTCAGCAAATATACAACCCTCAGCAAATATACAGCCCTCAACAAATAAACAGCCCTCAGAAAATAAAAACAACGCAGACTTAATCGCCAACAAGACCAGCGCCAATTTCACCCAAACCGTGGATCCGGAATCGCATACCCATACAAGCGAGCCGCCAAGACAGATCGACAGCCATTCCCGCTCCGGTTTTACTGACACAGTGGCTCTGGATTCCAGCATCGATTCCCCATCGGCAGTCGGTGGAACGGCTAAAGACGACACGCACAAAAACGAAGCTCCAAGCCCCTCGTTTATAAGCACCGATACGGTGGTTTTACCGCGAGGGGAAAACGACACGCACAGCAGCACCAGTGAAATAAACCAATCCGGTAACGGCTACAGCTCCACACAACGTGTCGGGGAACAACCCCCCCTTATATTGCCAGGCATGATTTATTCAGATGAAGAAACAAAACTGGAATATGAAGAAGACCCCATCCCGGCCAAGTGGATTATAGCCGCTGCCATTTTGGTGGCCTTAATGCTGCTCATGCTCTTTTGGGATCCGGGCACTACGGATCAAACACCCCCGGTTGCACAAACGCAGCCGCCACTTAGCAATGATGCGCCGGTCGTAAATAGCCAAACCATTGATGCAGATGACGCAAATCAAGTGGTCGCTTCACTGGATGATGGTAATGTGCGCGATACGCTGGCCACCAACGCGCCCGACAACCCCATCTTTGCAACGGCAGGTCTGGAAGATGTTGGTCTGCGCGATACCCAAGCGACTAACGCCCCCAGCAGGCCCGGCATCGAGGCCAAACCCATATTGCATGACGTGCTTTTGCTTCAAACGCAAGAAACCGGCAACCCCAGCGCTCCGGCACAGCCACCGGATTGATAAACGGAGTACTCAATGAAATATAAGTTAACTATTGCTTTCCTGATCACGTTTTTTCTGTACGCTTGCGCCGGTGATGGCGGGCAAAAACAGGCGGGCACGTCACCCGCAGCATCTACTGAGGTTACTTCAAAAGACGTAGCTTCAATAAACGTAACTTCAATAAACGTAACTACGTCGCTGGTCACGCCTGAGCCCATGGAAACATCCAGCACCAAGGATTCAACGAAAACAACCACGGCCAAGCCTGCTAAGGAAGCGACAACTAGACCGGCAAAACCAAGCCCAAGCAAACCTAAGCTGGCTAAACATAAGCCGGCTACAAAAAAAGCCAAAAAGAAAATAGCAAAAAAACCCAAACGTGTTGCTAAAGCCAAGCCAAAGACCCCAAGCAAAACCCAACCGGTCAAACCCAAAAAAGTTGCAGCGAAGAAGCCCTGCAAAATCGTCGATCTCAAGCATAATTGGGAGTTGATCAAGGGTGAGTGTAAAAACGGCTATGTACACGGCAAAGCAGAAGCCAGAACCCGCGATAGGGAACGAACCTATATCGGTTATTTCCTTAAAGGCAAGTTTCACGGCGAAGGCGTTTATACCTGGGCCGACGGGACCCGCTATAACGGCAATTTCAAACAGGGCCTAAGACACGGTAAAGGCACTTTAGAGTATCCGGATGGGCGTCGTTATACCGGCCAATTGGCCAACAATGTCTATCATGGTCAAGGCAGTTATACGGATACGGATAATTCCAACTACACCGGCCAATTTAATAAAGGTCAATACCACGGCAAAGGTACGTTTCGTTGGCCCAACGGCAATCACTATGTCGGCAGCTTTCGCAACGGCGCCATGTCAGGACAGGGCCAATACTTTCACGCCAACGGTGAAGAGTACAAGGGCAGCTTTAAGAACAACGAAATGAACGGTAAGGGCGTTTACACCTGGCCCAATGGTGAAAAATACACCGGCAGCTTCAAAGACAATAAAATGCATGGCAAAGGCATCTATCAAAATGCAGACGGCTCCAGCTATAGCGGCGAATTCCGCAAAGGCAAGAAACACGGCCAAGGGAAACTGGCAGGCAAGGGACAGGAAATCCAGCAACGCTGGGATAACGGTACAAAGATATCAGATTAAATATCGATTTTTTTAAGCAATAAACAAAAAAACCCCGCGCCATTCATGGCGCGGGGTTTTTTATAGGTTACAACCGAATCAGATTAGATCTGAACGTTGGTCGCCTGCGGGCCTTTGGGGCCATTTTCAATATCAAAGCTCACGGACTGACCTTCAGCCAGAGTGCGAAACCCTGAGCTGGCGATAGCAGAAAAGTGTACGAATACGTCTTTGCCGCCATCATTAGGAGTAATAAAGCCGAAGCCCTTGGATTCGTTAAACCATTTAACGGTACCGGTTGTCATGATAATTACCTCATCAATAAATATTAATAAAAATGTGTTACAAGTCTTACGAGGTAATTAACAGTGGAAATCTTGAAAAGCACGCTGAGAATACCAGAAAAGAATGTAGCATTAAGCAGTATACAGGGTTGTGCCCCCGAACACCACACAATCCTTAATATAGGTTTAATAAACCCATAATACAAGTCCTCGGAGTAAATAATATGAAAATAATCCACATAAACCCATTTACTTGACGGGATATCTGCTATACTCGCGCCCAGATTACATCTACAAGACACACTTCAGTCTGTGTCTACTTCGTGGATTTCCCTCCCACTGGGCAGGTAACCCCCCGAATACACAAAAACAGTTCCCACCTGGACTGTCTCAGGCAATGCCTGGGCAGGCGGAAACCCAAACCCACTAGGGAAAAACCATTTATGTCATTTGAATCATTCGGCCTATCGGCCGCGTTGTTGCGTGCCGTTAGCGAACAAGGCTATAGCGTACCCACCCCAATCCAAACTCAGGCCATCCCGGCTATATTGCAAGGCCAGGACATTTTGGCCAGCGCCCAGACCGGTACCGGCAAAACCGCAGGCTTTACCCTGCCCCTGTTACAGCGCCTGAGCGCAGTGCCCGACAAGGGCAAAGCACGCCGACCACGGGCTCTGGTCCTGACTCCCACACGAGAACTGGCGGCCCAAGTGAATCTCAGCGTTAAGAATTACTCACGTCACTTGCCCATCAGCAGCGTGGAAATCTATGGCGGTGTCAGCATCAATCCACAGATTAGCAAGCTGCGCCAGGGCGTTGACGTAATAGTTGCCACCCCCGGCCGCTTGCTGGACCACGTCAATCAACGCACTGTGGACCTGTCCGCCATTGAGATCCTGGTGTTGGATGAAGCCGACCACATGCTCGACATGGGCTTTATAAACGATATCAAAAAGGTCCTGGCGCGCCTGCCAAAACAGAAACAAACCCTCCTGTTCTCCGCTACATTTTCTAATGAAATCAAGCAATTGGCCAGCGGCTTACTGAAATCACCGGTGCAAATCGAAGTGGCCCGTGTCAATTCGGCGGCGGAAAACATCGAGCAAATCGTGCACCCGGTGGACCATAAACGTAAACCGGACCTGCTCTCTTATGTGATCGGGAAACACAATATGCACCAAGTGCTGGTCTTTACCCGCACCAAACACCGCGCCAATCGCCTGGTGGATCACCTGGGCAAGGACGGCATCCACGCAGCGGCCATCCACGGCAATAAAAGCCAGGGTGCACGCACCAAGGCTTTGGCCGATTTTAAAACCGGCAAAGTACGTGTATTGGTAGCCACTGACATTGCCGCCCGCGGCCTGGACATTCGACAACTGCCCCATGTTATCAACTACGAGTTGCCCAATGTGGCGGAAGACTATGTCCACCGCATCGGTCGCACCGGCCGCGCCGGTCATGACGGCGAAGCCCGTTCCTTGGTCTGTGTTGATGAACACAAGCTGTTGAGTGACATTGAGCGTGTATTGAAACGCAAGTTGCCTCAGGACGTCATCCCCGGCTATGAGCCTGACCCCAGCATTAAGGCTGTTCCCATCCAGAATGGGCGCGGCGGACGCAGCAGTAGCGGACACAACAGCAATCGTAACAACAACCAACGCAACAGTGACCAACGCAACAACCAGAGCAATAAAAGCGAGCGCCAAAATGCTCGCAGCAATAGCGGCCAGAACAAAAACAGTCGCAACAACAATAGTACGCCCAAAGCCGGTGCCGGCAAGCGGAGCAAACCGCAACGTGACGGTTCGGCGGCTGCGCCTTCTCTGTACAGCAAAGCACCGCGTAACCGTCGCAGTGGCAACCACACCAGCCCATGACCAAACGCATTGCCCTGTTCGCTGACATACAGAACATCTATTACACCACCCGCCAAGCCTACGGCCGCCAGTTCAATTACCGTGAACTGTGGCAACGGCTTCGGCGGCAGGGTGAGATTGTCAGCGCCACGGCCTATGCCATTCAGCGTCATGACGACAAACAACTCAAGTTTCAGGAAGCTCTGACCCACGTTGGTTTTACGATAAAGCTCAAACCCTATATCCAACGCAGTGACGGCTCTGCCAAAGGCGACTGGGACGTAGGGATTACCATTGATGTGATGGAAACCGCCCCGAAAGTGGATACGGTGGTTTTGCTCTCCGGAGACGGTGACTTTGACTTGTTATTGGAAAAGATCAAAACCGACTATGGTGTAAGCGCCGTAGTCTATGGCGTGCCCTCGCTCACGGCGGGCAGCTTGATCGACGCGGCTTCGGTGTATCATCCTATTCAAGAAGATTTGCTACTCTAAACTCATCTGTAAGACCCCTATTATTATGAAAACCGACTTTGCCAGCCTGCCCCTGTCCGCAGAATTTCTAGACAATATTACCGCCCTTGGCTATGAAAAAATGACACCTATTCAGGCCCAAAGCCTGCCCGTCATGCTGCAGAACAAAGACCTGCTGGCCCAAGCACAGACCGGCAGCGGCAAAACCGCTGCTTTTGGCATCGCCTTATTGCACAAGCTACACACCCAAGCCAACCAAACCCAGGCGCTGGTGCTATGCCCTACTCGGGAACTGGCCGACCAGGTTAGCAAAGAACTGCGACGTCTGGCCCGGGCCATTCCCAACACCCGCATTCTTACCCTGTGCGGCGGCAGCCCCATCAAGGCACAATATGCCTCGCTGGAACAACCACCCCATATTGTCGTAGGCACCCCCGGCCGCACGCTCAAGCACTTGGAAAAAGGCAGCCTGCAGCTCCATACACTAACCACGCTGGTGCTGGACGAAGCGGATCGTATGCTGGACATGGGATTTCAAGAAGATATGTTACGTATCATCGACATGACACCATGGCAACGTCAAACCCTGCTGTTCTCCGCCACGTACCCGGAGCAAATCCAAACCATCAGTAAAACAGTGCAAAACCAGCCCGAGCAAATACGCCTGGAACAGCTGCACGATAATAAAAAAATCAAACAAGTCTTTTATGAAATCCAAAAAGGCGAACGTACCAAAACCCTGGTGGCCGTATTACACCACTACCGGCCTGAATCCACTGTGGTATTTTGCAACCGCAAATTTCAGTGCCAGGAACTGGCCGATGAGCTTTGGCAACAGGGCTTCCATGCCTTGGCCTTACACGGAGACTTAGAACAAAAAGAACGCGACCAGGTGCTGACCCAGTTTGCCAATAAAAGCAGCTCACTGCTGATCGCCACCGACGTGGCCGCACGTGGGCTCGACATCAAAGAGCTGCAGGCGGTGATCAACTTTGATATGGCCAACGAAGCGGAAGTCCACGTGCACCGTATCGGCCGCACCGGCCGCGCCGACAAAGAAGGCTTGGCCATTAGCCTGTTCATGGCCAACGAGATCCATCGGGTCAAAGCCATTGAAGACTATCAAAACAGCCCCGTCACCATGGAAAGTACAACCCAACTCAAACTGCGTGACAACTTCCGCCTCAGCCCGCCCATGGTGACACTCAGCGTTAACGGCGGGCGCAAAGACAAACTCCGCCCCGGCGATATCCTGGGCGCTCTTACCGCCAACACCGCAGCAAGCAACACCCAACTCAACGGTAAAATGATCGGTAAAATCGACCTCTTCGACAACATTGCCTATATCGCCGTAGAGCGACCCATCGCCAAACAGGCAGTGAAGATCCTCACTGAAGGGAAAATAAAGGGGAGAAAGTTTAAGGTGAGAAGGTTACGCTAAATCTCAGCAACCCTTTGATCTTAACTGCAATATCAACTTCGATATCAGCTGCGATATTAACTACATCTACATCACCGAACCCCCGAGAACATTACAATTAACGAACACATCAGGCCCCTGTTAATAGATCACAAACCTAACGTGAATATTCACGTTTTTTTATCTTCCCCCCCTAATCGATTCGCCTACAATAGCTGCACAAAAGATTTCGATAATCATAAGTTGGTTTCTGGAGGGAAACAATGAATTTGGGAGCGATAGTCACTTTAAAGAACGATGGCGCAGTATATCTTCTGGACAGTCTGTCACCGGACCAATATTTTACCCGTCAAAACCTGGCTTGCGCCCTAATTTCGCAAAGCACATACGACAACATGTCCTATGAAAACGAACTTCACACGGACATCAGCATGAATGTGTACAACCTCTCCAACGGAACCAGCGTTGGGCGAATCAAATACAAAGACACTCTTTACCATTTGGTTTGGGGTAACGAAGCCAAGGCAAAAGAAACAGCCACGGTAATTGGAAAATTTATTGCACAAAAATCTCACAGCCGCCAACCTGCACTGCAAGTGGTTTTTAATGGCTTCAATAAACATACTCATGACCTGGGAACGGTGGATTACAAAACAATAACTATTTCCGACCTGGCCCATGACGTTATAACAGGCTAAATTGACGTAGCCAGAATGCTCTAATAGCGCCCACCGGTAGTGTAATTTGTAAAAGAAAGGGAGAGTTATCTATACTCTCCCTTATAATTTGCGATGAGTTTTCGCTACTAATCACTCAACTGTTTTTGAATTTCTTCGCGCAATGTAGCCGGGCGAAAAGGCTTGGAAATGTAGAAATCCGCACCTGCCTCAAAGCCCCTTGCAATATCTTCTTTTGAAGCAAAACCTGACAAAATAATTACGGGAATATGCCGGGTTTTATCATTATCATGCAGTTGCTTACAAACTTCGAGACCGGTCATACCGGGCATCGCCACATCAAGCAGTATAAGATCCGGCAGCCTATCCTCAACGCTTTTTAAACATTGCAGGCCATCTCCAACACATTTGATTTCATACTCATCCATTAGCATCTCTTCTATGAGCAAAAGATTCACCGGCTCGTCATCAGCTGCAAGAATATATTTCATATGGCCTCTGCATATATTGGGTTTTCACCGCTCACGCTGAGCACAGGTATTCTGAATACAAATTCTGCACCCCCTGACTCCGACTCCTGACACCAAATGATTCCATTATGTGCTTTAATCAGTTCACGTGATATTGCCAACCCCAACCCCGTACCCGTCATTTTGTCATTGACGGTACTGGTCTGGGAAAATTTGTCGAAAATGCGTTCTCGACTTTCTTTCGGTACACCAACACCCTGATCCGCCACGCTTATCTGCAATGCGTTGACTGCATTACCCTCTATTTGTGTTACTGATGAAATTACGATTGTTATCGTTGAATTTTCCGGGGCGAACTTTATGGCATTATTAAGCAGGTTTAGGATCACCTGAGACAAACGTCCAATATCACATTCAGCATTAAAATAGGACGTATTTTCAACCACTGTTATATTCAAATGATACTGATTTATCAGCCCCTGCTGCTCCATAATACAGTCATCGATAATGGCCCTTACATTTTGATTGGTGAAACTCAACTCCATTTTACCGGCTTCGAGCTTGCTGAGATCCAACAAATCGTCGAGCAGTGTTTTCAGCCTACCGCCACTTTTGCTGATGGTATCAAAGTACTTCTGCATTTTTTCAGTCTCAGCCTTTTCAAAACCCAGCTGAGAAAACGCAATTATTCCATGCAGCGGAGTGCGTAACTCATGGCTCATTTTGTGAAGGAATTCACTCTTGGCCCTATTCGCAGCCTCTGATTTTTCCACCAGGTTATGCAGCTGTTTTTCTTTTTGTTTCTTTTCAGTGAGATCACGGATGATGGTGGAGAATATCCTTTCCTTCTTGTTCAGAATAACTTCAGTGACCGATATTTCTATTGGAAATATCTCACCGTTTTTACGCTGGGCATAAAACTCTTGCGTGTTATTGGTTTCTTCACCTTCGCCCAATTTGTAAAATGAAGACAGGAAATTGTTGGATGCGTTGTCGATACTGTTTGCGATAATAACGTTTACATTGGCCCCAACAATTTCATCTTCCGTGTAACCAAACATTTTGTGGGCCGAGTCATTAAAGTCAGTCACAATACCTTTATCGTCCGTGGTAATGATTGCGTCCACCGCAAGTTTAACCAGGGATCTTAGTTTCTCTTCATTGGCTATAGTTTTGTGAGTTTGAATCTCCAGACTCTTTGCCCATCGTCGCGTATGAGAAATAAACACGCCCAGAATTGGCGCCGCAAAAACCAAAAATAACACAGAGACAATAAGCGTTAACTCCAACTCTTTCTTGAGCAATTCATCTATATAGCCCGTGGTAATATCAGCACCAACTACAAACTTTGTCCCGTCCTTGGACACATAAGGAATCACAACGCTGCGAAAGCTTCCCCAATGATCGGTGGTATCGTGAAACAAGGGCTCAGTCACTTCAAAAGATTTAAAAAAATGGGGTTGGGCTTCTTCATAGGGATAGAAATAGTAACCCCCACCATCCAGCTCCGCCATGTCTTTTTCTGTACCGTTACCCATGGTGAAGTAGATTTTATTGTCTACCTTGATCGCTGAATATAGGTAATAAACGTGATTTATTCTGGCGTATTCATTGGAACGCAATACAAGCTCACGATCCACTTCTTTCGTTAAATCACCTTTTTTCATATTTTTATTGTGTAGATCAGCAGGAACAATATTAAGATAATTACGCGCTGCCAGCTCCAACCTCGCGTCGAGGTCCGCCAGGAGTTCTTTCTTTGAGACCTGATAGTTGTAAAAGGAAAAAACAAAAACCCAGACGACATATACTGATGCCGCAATAAGGAAATACTTATAATTCAGACTATTGGACACTTTTCGATTTAACTCTTCCATCAACAAGGGCATATCCCCGGGGTACAGTATTTGTATCGGTAGGACCCATGGGGACTTTGTTAATAATTGTTAAATATAGACGTGTTTTTGGTAAAATTCTGCAACCCCTTACGCCTCTTAAGTCCCACAAAAAGTGCGCTTTACCACCTCCTCAGGCTCAGGTGGTCGCTGGTAATTTTCTTTGCCCGGCTGTAACACAAACGGATCTTGCAATACTTCGTGCAACTTATGGAATAAGGAAAAATCATTGCCGTCCTCCGCCGCCCGGATCACAGCCTCTACTTGATGGTTACGTGGAATATAAACCGGATTTACCGCTTGCATTGCGGCCTGTCTTTCCTTGTCGCTGCGCGTCTCTTTTTCCAAACGCTCACGCCATTGAACGGCCCACTGATCAAACGCAACAGGAGCGGTAAATAAGGTCCTGCAATCTCCGTCCTGCTCCGGCGACTTTCCACCCACTCTCGACAAATGGAAAAACGTTAAAGTGAAGTCGGCACTGTTTTCGTGCATCTCAGTCAACAACGATTCAATAAGCGCTTTATCCGATGATGCCAGTTCTTTCTGCTCCGTTAAACCGCATTTGGCTCGCATACCTGATAACCACTGACTTTCATACTGCTCGATAAAACCGGTTAAAACCTGCTGCGCCAACTCAATGGCAACATTGGTATCGTTTGCCAGCAAGGGGACCAGACACTCGGCAAACCGAGAAAGATTCCACAATCCTATGGCAGGTTGATTGTGGTAGGCATAGCGCCCGTGTCTGTCGATTGAACTAAACACTTTGTCATGCCTATAGTCATCCATAAAGGCACACGGTCCATAATCGATGGTCTCCCCCGCCACTGACATATTATCCGTGTTCATCACACCATGAATAAACCCCAGATGCATCCACCGGGCTATTAGAGCCGCCTGGCGTTCAACCACGGCTTGTAGCATGGATAAATAGGGATTCTCCGTTGCAGCAAGACCGGGATAATTATGTTCAATCACATAATCCGCCAAACCTTTGATTGCCTCCACATCACCTCTGCTGCGGAAATACTCAAAGGTTCCTACACGAACAAAACTGGACGCCACCCGCGTAATCACCCCACCCGGTAAAAATTGTTCCCGCGCCACACCGTCACCCGTTGTCACGGCGCACAAGGCTCGTGTGGTAGGTACATTGAGACAGGCCATGGCCTCACTCAACAAATATTCTCGCAGTACCGGCCCCAAAGCCGCGCGACCGTCGCCATTACGTGAGAAATAAGTTGGTCCCGAACCTTTTAGTTGCAAACCGTAAAGAACACCATCAATACCGTTCACCTCACCCAGCAAAATCGCCCGCCCGTCCCCTAACTGAGGTACAAAATTGCCAAATTGATGCCCGGCATAGGCCATAGCGATGGGCTCCGCACCTTGCGGTACAGTATTCCCGGCAAACACCGCTGCTACATCATTGTCTTCCCAATCAGCCGCAGAAAAACCCAGGCTATTGGCAAGGGTTTCGTTGAATCGAATCAGTGCGGGCTGGGATACAGGCGTCGGGGAAGTCTTAACGTAAAACCTATCATCCAGTGTGATATATCGATTATGGAAGGGAATATTCATCTACACGCCTCAGGGTCAATAACCATCAGAGCAGGAGCCACCATAGGATCATTACGTATTATTGCTCATCTGCATGTGAAAATCAGTGCCATAATACAACGGGGTTTACAACATAGCATTTTTTCTGCAAAAAAAGATATTTTTCTTCTTTTAGAATTTTCCGAGTTAACAGTATTCCGCTTATCAAACCAAAGACCAAGGGAACCACAAATATTACATTGACATTAATTCGATCGATGCAGTTTCCGCCGGCGAGTTGATGTTGATACATAATCCAACAATCATATAGCACATACACCACCACAGCTGTAGTCAATTCAAACCCTATGACACATAGGGCGACACTAATAATACCCACCAGCAGAGTTTTATCTGAAATAAATGTGCTTCTAATTCTTACCATTCGGATGCCAAACTCTGTCACTTCTTAAGGTTGAATTGAACCAATCGCATGTTTTCCCCTTTAACCACCAAAAAGAAATGCTCCGTCACAGATACTATTCGTTATGGGTTACTTTATCAGCCCCGTTTAGAGATACTCTCAAAGACTTTCCCACCGTCAAACCAATCACAGAACCCGACTCTCCGGTGCGAAGACTGCGGTCTTGTACATTTACCGGCTTTTCACTTTTTCCTTCGTCCCCGGCTTTGTCATATCTTCGAATTTAGTCCGTGCGGATTTTATCATCGTGGCGTAGTATATGCGCAGGTGATTCTCTGGCAGAGAATACTATACGCTACGGTCCGTATGAACCGGCAAAGACCGGCCGGTAGAAGGTACCCTGAAGCGGGGTTAATACAACAAAAAAAGGGAGTTACTATGAAGCGAAAAGTTGTGCTTTTGTCTGTCTTGTGTTGTTTGAGCGTTTTAAGCGGAGTGGGTGTATTGCAGGCCGATAGTTTAACTGTGGTGCCGTCTCACGAAGAGGATTTAGCCAAGAAAAGCAAATTTAAAGGACCGGACAAAACCCATGGCGTTAAATCGGTAACCATACTGGGCGCCATCGATCTTGGCAAGGACTTTAAAGATATGGCGGGCATCAAACTTCGGGCGCGAGAGTTGATTATAGAACCCGGAGGCGTAGTTGCCATGCACCAGCACGATTCGCGCCCGGGAGTGGCTTATATCCTTGAAGGCGATATCATCGAACACCGAAATGATCAATCCGGCCCCATTGTTCGGGCTGTAGGGGATGTGGCTTTTGAACAGTCCGGTGTTGTGCACTGGTGGGAGAACCTTTCCAGAAAACCGGTTCGGGCCTTGGTTGTGGACATCGTTTCGCCTAATTAACCAATAGCACAATCCGAAGTCACGCAGCCCGGGGTCAGAGCACAATAAACACTAACACTGGAGTATTTGGCTCTGATCCCGACCCCCAACCAACTTGCTATTTTGATTGAAACCTGGATTACCCAAACCGGTTCAGCGTTTAGCTAGTACTCAAAATACTCCGCCGATTGCCCAAATAACAGCTTATTTTTAAAAACCAAGTCCTCCCAAGTATGAAATCCATCAGGCGGTAAATAACAATGAGACACCGTGTCATATCCCCCTTCATGGCCCGTCATACATCTCATAATACTGCTCGCCGCCGCCTTCACTCCGTCGTCCGTCGCTCTGGAACCACCGTAAAAATCATTCCCCGGCCAGGACACATGATCCCAGGCCACCACACTAAACAGGTCGCAGCCACTAAAGTCATCCCCCGACTCCTCATACTGCACAGGATGACACAGCTGACCTTTGGGATGATTGCCTTGAGTTAATGGACGGACCAGGACGCTGATAGAGCCGAGCTGTAAACGTTCATTTTCGCACTGACTATATGGATCGAAATATACTGCTCGGATATTGGGTAGCTCGCTGTGATAATTCGACAACAACTGAACGATCGCGTCTCTTAAATAAGACCCAAGGATGCCTCGAAACGGCCCCGCAAACTGGCCGCACCCCAGACCGGGGATAGTAACAAACGCCTGTCTGCCTGTTTTCGCACACATACAATCCGCATGCAACAGCAATGGCAACAAACGTCTCTCGTATAGCGCCCTATAAGCGACCGGATTAATATCCCCATCCTGGGTAACTTCATCCCAGTCCGCCGCAACACCCCCAGCGCTGCGCAATAGCGCTCCGGGTATAAACATTAAGGTCGCATCCAGTGGCGTCGAATGGACGATAGGCTGGGCATGAAGTCCGTTATCAAATACCTTGACGCGACTTACAATGCCAATATCTCCCAACATGGACAGCTCATCCAGCGTCCAATCAGAACCATCTCCGCTCACAGCACTTTCCGCAAATATCAACGGTACTTTGGTGGCAAGCAACGCCCGTATAAATTCAAGCTCAGTCAATTTTGATATAGATGATCCATTCAATCGACATTCCAAAAGCTCGCCCGCCTTTATCAGGCCTCGACTCAATTCATCCAGATATTTTCGCACCCGGGCAAACAGTTCCTTCGAAAACACCAGTTCATAGGGTTCCGGTACCTGACGTGAATTGAAATCCGTTCGCAGCCGCTGTTGAGCAATCGTTACCGACATATTACGTTCTTTTAAGGTTACATTGAAACACTGCTAAAACAGCCATCCGGTGATGATATACTGCAAACACAATACATTGCCAAGCATCTTACTGTGGTACAGCAGCCCCAATATGCATCATTTTGCACAACAATATAACATATAGTGAATTATTATTTTACAAATAGACCGTCTCCAAATAGAAGATTTCACATTATAATCTTCTTATGGACAACGACCTGCCTATGTCCCCACAAGGATATTGAAACCATTGTAATTCGCTAATACTGAACCATGATTTTCAACTTCAACCAACATATTTCCAGACAAATTGGCTTATGGTTTTTTTTGCTAGCCATCCTGCCGTTGTCTATCAGCTCGGTTTATGTTTACTATAAAAACAAGCAGCTCATTATTGAATCGTCAATTGCCAATCTGAGCAATCTTCTCAAAGAAAAAGGCGACCATATAGAATTGTATATTGAAGAAAGTAAACAGGCGACAATCAGTTTAAGCACTCATCCCCACGTCGCCGAAGCAGTTGAACATCTCCGTATTGAAGCAAACCGGCTCACCCCTGCTAAAAAGGTTGACTATTGGGAAAACACATTAAAAAGTATCGTGGACCGATATGGCTATCACGATATTCTAATACTAGATACGGCCGGCAATATAATATTCACTGCCTCCAAAGAAAAATACAGTCGAACCAACCTGAATACCGGCACATACAGAAACACGGAGCTTTCCCGGGTTGTCGAAAAAACTTTACGTGATGGAACCGTAGAAATATCACAGTTTAACTACTACGAACCTTCCAAAAAATCTGCTTCATTTATATCCGCACCTGTATTTAAAGAAAAACAACTCATTGGCGTGGTCGCGGCCCAGCTGAACCAGGATAAACTATTCAGTATATTTACAACTCACACGGGCCTTGGCAAAAGCGGAGAACTTGTTGCCGGTAGGCTGATCGATGATGGAAGAGTCGTTGCCGCCGGGCCTCTGCGTAATGTCCCGGATGCGTTGGAGAGCGGTATGGTGTTTTCCGAACACGACCCCATACCCATTCTGCTTGCAGTACTTGGAAAAAGAGGCTCTGGAGTCGCCGTAGACTATCGGCAAAAACCCATAATTGCCGCCTGGACATATTTACCGTTGCTGCAGTGGGGCATGGTATTAAAAATAGACCGTGATGAAGCTCTTAACCCCCTGTATCGTCAGGCAACGGTTATTGCTGCCGCATTCATTTTGGCCATTCTCCTGGTAGCCGTTATTGCCGCTTATGCCACCTCAAGGATTACTACACCTTTAAGAATCTTGACCCACAACGTTAAAGAGTTTGGATCAGGGAATTATAGCCCAAAAGTCCAGATAGACACGCAGAATGAAATCGGCCTGCTCGCCAAAACGTTCAACAAAATGGCAGACGAAATCAGCGAACAACAAATCAGCTTGAAGCAATCCAACAAGGAAATCCAGTTTAACCTTGAGAAGCTACAACAGGCAAATAATCACCTGGAAATAAGCGAGCATAAAAATGCTACCATTTTGGAACGTTCTATTGAGGGCTTTTGGATAGTCGACTCGAATGGAAGTGTGATAGAAGCCAATCAGGCGTTTTGTGAAATGCTGGGCTATGAACGTAGCGAAGTACTCACACTGAATATTAGAGACATTGAGGCAACGGAATCCAATGCAGAAATGGAAGCCCATATGCAACGCGTATTTGCGCAAGGGTATGACCGATTCGAGACAAAACACCGCCATAAAGCGGGTCACCTCATTGATATTGAAATCAGTATCAATTATGAGCCGTCCCTGAACAACATTTTCTACTGCTTTCAGCGCGACATTTCGAGACGAAAGGCAACAGAGGAAAACCTGCGATTGCAGGAACAAATTGTAAATACAATTAGTGAAGGTGTGAACCTTGTCAGAGGAGCAGACGGCATTATTGTTTTCACCAGTAAAAAATTTGACTCCATGTTTGGCTATTCACCCGGAGAACTCATTGGGAAGCACGTTTCCGTCATAAATTGTCATGACAACATTAACTCCGAAGAGATCGCCAATGAAATCATGACAATCCTCATTCAAAAGGGATACTGGCAAGGTGAAATTAAAAATGTAAAAAAGGATGGAACAGTCTTCTGGTGTTATGCCAGGGTATATCGGTTTACACATAGCATTCACGGGGAAGTAATGATATCTGTCCACACTGATATCACCGCACAAAAACAGGCCATTGAAGAGCAGCAAAACCTGGAAACGCAACTACGCCAAGCGCATAAAATGCAATCCCTGGGCACCTTGGCCGGCGGTATTGCACATGAATTTAACAACCTCCTTGGAATCATTTTGCTCAACGCAGAGCTAATAATGGATAAGTATTCTGATGCTCCTGACACTAACAAACAACTGACAAGAATATTGAAATCCAGCAATCAAGCCAAAAAGCTGGTCAGCCAGATTTTATCCTTTAGTCGCCAAAACGTCGAATCAAGAGAGCCTCTCGTCTTTCATCGTGTGGTCAATGATGCGGTCAGTTTTATCACCACGTACATCCCGACGTCAATATTGATTCAACACAGCATTCAAACCGACAATATACTCGTCAAGGCAGATACCGATGAGATCCATCAGATCCTGATCAATTTATGCACCAACGCGGCACATAGCATTTCCAACTCCGGCAGGATTGACATCACACTGGATACAACAACCTTTCCTGACACAAACCTGAGTTTCATTAGCCTCAATCCGGGCGACTACGCCCATTTGTCAGTGAGCGATACAGGCTCCGGTATGGACAAGGCTACACTTGAGCGCGCCTGTGATCCTTTCTTTACCACCAAGGATGTCGGCATAGGAACCGGCATGGGTCTCGCTCTTGTCTATAAGCTCATGCGGAGCTATGACGGCGCACTCCACATCGAAAGCGCAGTGGGCAAAGGGACAACCGCCCACTTGTTTTTCCCCATATACGAAACAATTGAGCAAAACGACAGAGGACACAAATATGTCAACCATACTCGTTATTGACGATAACGTAGATTTTCGAGAATCCTTAGCGGACCTACTGCGACTTGATGGCTACGATGTTCTTGAAGCACCCGACGGCGATGAAGGTATCAATATATACAAACAAAATCCTATTGATCTGGTCATCACCGACATTGTCATGCCAAATAAGGAAGGGATCTCCACCATCATCGAACTTAAGAAAATTCAGCCCGATGTAAAAATCTTTTCAGTATCCGGCGGCGGTAGATCCACGCTCGACCCTGCCGCCTGCTTGCAGCCGGCCAGCAAGCTTGGGGCGATGTATACGTTTCAAAAACCGATTGATCGCACTGCCTTTATGGAGGCCGTCCACAAGGCTATTCCTCACTAACGACCTTTGCAGAATCTAGGGATTTTTTAGGCCCGCTAAACGAAATTATTTTACGATACCTGACCTGAACGGCGATAGGTAACCGGCGTTTCATCAACTCCAGTATATGGGAATTCGACCAACCCATTGTTTGGATAGAAAAAACACCTTCAACGGCACCAAACTTTTATAGACTTGCATAATGTATGCCTTTAGCTCTTCGCGCATCGCCTCCCCACCTGTGGCATAATGCCCGACCTTTTAGCCACTAAGTAAAGCACCGGGACTTCTCTTGATTACAACAGCCAACATCACCATGCAGTTTGGGGCCAAACCCCTGTTTGAAAACATCTCCGTCAAATTTGGCAATGGCAATCGCTATGGCCTTATTGGCGCCAACGGCTGCGGCAAATCCACCTTTATGAAAATCCTTGGCGGTGAACTGGAACCCTCTTCCGGCAATGTCTCCATCGAGCCTGACAAGCGCGTCGGTAAACTGCGCCAGGATCAGTTCGCATTTGAAAAATACGCCGTACTGGATACGGTCATCATGGGCCACGAACAACTGTGGCAGGTGAAGCAGGAACGCGACCGAATTTATTCACTGCCGGAAATGAGCGAAGAAGACGGCATGAAGGTGGCCGAGCTGGAAGTGGAATTTGCGGAGCTGGATGGCTATACCGCCGAGGCCCGTGCCGGTGAGTTATTGCTTGGCCTGGATATTCCCCTGGAACAACACAACGGCCCCATGAGTGCCGTGGCCCCCGGCTGGAAATTGCGCGTACTGCTGGCCCAGGCCCTGTTTGCCGACCCCGACATCCTGTTGCTGGATGAGCCGACCAATAACCTCGACATCAACACCATTCGCTGGCTGGAAAATATTCTCAATGAACGTAACAGCACCATGCTGATCATTTCCCATGATCGCCACTTTCTTAACAGCGTCTGCACCCATATGGCCGACATGGACTATGGAGAGTTACGCCTCTACCCCGGTAACTATGACGCCTTCATGACCGCTTCCACCCAGGCCCGCGAGCGACTGTTATCCGACAACGCCAAGAAAAAAGCCCAGATCGCCGAGCTGCAAACCTTTGTCAGCCGTTTTTCCGCCAATGCCTCCAAGGCCAAGCAGGCCACCTCCCGCGCCAAACAGATTGAAAAGATCGAGCTGAATGAGATCAAACCCTCCAGCCGCCAATCGCCCTATATCCGTTTCGACCAGGACAAAAAACTCTATCGCAATGCACTGGAACTGACCGAACTTGGTAAAGGCTTTGATGACGCACCCCTGTTTAGCAATCTCAACCTGCTGGCCGAAGTGGGCGAACGCATTGCCGTCATCGGCCCCAATGGCATTGGTAAAACCACCCTGTTACGGTTGCTGGTGCATGATCTGCAACCCGACAGCGGCAGCATCAAATGGTCAGAAAATGCCAACATCGGCTACTACGCCCAGGACCACTCAGACGATTTCAGTAACGACATGACCCTGTTTGACTGGATGAGCCTGTGGAAACAAAAAGGCGATGACGAACAGGCTGTGCGCGCTATCCTGGGTCGTATGCTGTTCTCGGCCGACGACATCAACAAATCCGTCACCAAGATTTCCGGTGGCGAACAAGGCCGCATGTTATTCGGCAAACTCATCATGCAAAAACCCAACATACTGGTAATGGATGAACCCACCAACCACCTGGACATGGAATCCATCGAAGCCCTTAACCTGGCTCTGGAAAACTACCCCGGCACCCTGATCTTCGTCAGCCACGACCGCGAGTTTGTCTCATCACTGGCCACCCGCATTATCGAACTCTCCCCCAGCGGCATCACCAACTTCAATGGCAATTATGAAGACTATCTGCGGAGTATTAGTGTTTAATTTTTACGAAATCCGTAGGGTGGAATAGCGTCTTTTTGCGTATTCCACCAAGCAGGTCAAAACACAGCCCCATACATGACCACTAGCACTAACCATGGTGCCACACCGAACCTTTCGCACGTCGGAATACGCTGACGCTATTCCAACCTACACTGATAATGCGAGACCCGCCACCGTGCTCTAATCCCCTAAACCTATTTAAAAAATTGGATAGGAACCGTAGGGTGGAATAGCGTCTTTTTGCGTATTCCACCAAGCAGAGTCAAAACACAGCCCCATACATGACCACTAGCACTAACCATGGTGCCACACCGAACCTTTTGCATGTCGGAATAGAGAAACCTGTGCTCAAACCCCCGGTTTTCCGTATACTGCCCCGAACGGTATCTCGCTGGACACCCATCCCGGATAACTCCCTTGGAGCACATTCATTGCTTTCCCAAACCACTCACCACCTTTATCCGTTCCCCTACTTTCTTGATGCTTGCGCATTCTCGCAGGAGCAGTGCGCAATGCTGGAACAATTGTTTAACCACAGCGCGGATTGGCAGCAACGTGATGCCGCGTTTTACCGATGCGAGCTACGCGATGTAACCCCAGAGTTAGCAACGGCATTTCTGCGGGAGGTCACCGGGAGAATGCGCACAATCACAGGGTTACCATTGACAGATCGGGTGGTAGTCACTGCCCAACAGATGCAGCCCGGACAGTTCATTGGCATACACAGCGACCGGCCCTTGCTGGGCTATGAGAGCGTGCGCTTAGTCGTACAACTCAACAAGGACTGGCAGCCCGCGCACGGCGGCGTGCTGGAACTGTTCGCATCGCCCTCCGGCGAAGCGGTGATGCGGGTGCCGCCAGGCTACAACGAGGCCTTTGGCTTTGTGCTACACAAAGATTCACACCATGCCGTCACCCAGGTGAGCCGGGCGCGCCTGTCCGTCGTCTTCAATTTCTGGCACGCCGCCAATACCCCCGAACTTGCAACTCACGTGCAGACCTTGTTTACCAAGCTCCACTTCTCCGAGTTATCGACCACACTGCATCCCGTCATGACAGCGGCAGAAGAAACCCTGCCGGAAGACACAACGCTGCTGGCCGGCACCACAGCGGTGGCGCTGCAGCGTTGGGGTTATGACGACGCAACCGTAATGGCCGGCTATCAATACAGCGCGGGGCAAAGCAGCCACCGCAACAGCGACAAAGAGGCATGGGCCGCAATACGTCTGGCAGATTGGGTGGCGCGCCTGCACCGGGATTCATTTGACTTGGCACGTTGGGAAGAGCTGCGTAGCGAACTACATAGAGAACAACAAGGGGGCGCAGAATTTACGCGTTTGGTGCCGACCTGGCGGCTGTGTCTGCCAGAACAGGACCGCGCTTGAAACAATCTTGTATGGACCGGCAGCGTATCTTCCTAAACCTTTACCTTCACCCCTTAGGCAGTTCTCCCAGCGTATCGGTCGGCACTTTTTCCCAACTCTCACCCCAGCCGACGAGCCAGCTTAGACCGTAATTGCGCTGAAATACGATATCCGGGTCCAATTCCGCAGGCATGGTTTTGTTGGTGATATGAGCGTCCCTTATACGCCAGTGCTGCTGATAGAGTTCGGTTTCCTTGGCTTCAATTTCTTTTTTACTTCTCAATTTTGCTTCGGCGATAAATTTTGCCGGATCATCGACAATGGCCAGCACTTTTTTGTAGTTAAAGATATAAACCTGATCTTTTAGGCTGGGATACGGATCGATCATATTCAGCGCCCAGAACAAGGATACCAGCGCCTCAGATTTCCAACTGAATTCGATCTTTTCCTGGTGCATCAGTTCTTTTTGATGGAAGACGGCTTTTTCTTTCTCGGTGAAGTATTCGTTCACTTTGTTTCTTTCCACCCAAGCCATCAGGTCTTGCGGGTTTTCCTCATGCACTCTGGACACCATCACCATCAGCGCCAGGGCTCTTTTGGCCACCTCATCGGCTGATCTTATTTTTATATTCTGCTCCGCAGCCAACTTCTGCCGTTTCTGCATGGCTTCATTTATGTCCAGCGACCCCGCGCTTGCGGTGTTTGACAGGAAAAACAGGAATAAAAGTATGGAATAGCTGATCCGTACGATTTTGAGCGGTGGCAAATTTAAATTATTCATGGACAATCCGATGGTTTTAGCTGCTTATAGAGCCGTTTTGGCCTTGTTACCGGATATTAAACTCAGGACACCCGAAGTGGTTTGTTCTGCGCCTTTACACCCTGCGGTAGAGTTTTTGATTTTACTGTAAACGCGCGTGAGTTTACAAACCCGACGCAAGCAGGATATCTGTCGCTAACCTCAAGTCAAAGGTTCCCAGAATGGGAACGGTAGTACAGCCGCCGGCGTCAGCCACCGGTAAGTATCCTAAAAAAGATTTTCAGCCCTGACGGGGCTGCGTAGCAATGACGTGACCAAGCCCAGAACGGCGCACGCAAGGATCAAATTGACCACGCTTAATTTAAACCGAAACAACGCCACAAACGCCGCTATTCCTATCAACAAGGACCACCACTGGAATGTGCCCGCGAATCCCTGTGGCCACAACACATGATAGGCAAAAAACACCGCGAGATTAAAAATCACTCCCACCACCGCGGCTGTAATACCACTTAACGGCGCCGTGAACTTTATATCATGCCGGGTGGCCTCCACCGCGGGACCACCCGCCAATATAAACAAGAACGATGGCAAAAAAGTAAAGAACGTGGCTACCACGGCACCCGCCACACCGGCTAAGACTAGAGCCTCCGCTCCGAAGACCTCCTTCACCCAAGCACCGACAAATCCCACAAACGCCACAACCATAATCAACGGACCGGGGGTGGTTTCGCCCAAAGCGAGCCCATCAATCATTTGCGTTGCGCTTAACCACGCATATTGCTCCACACCACCCTGGTACACATAAGGTAAAACGGCATAAGCGCCGCCAAAAGTCACCAACGCCGCCTTGGTGAAAAACCACCCCATTTGCGTAAGAGTTCCTTGCCAACCGTACGCTAACGTTAGCGCCGCCATTGTCCCGCCCCACAGCAACACTGCGCATACTAAAATACCCACCAACCGCAGCCAACGGAATCGCGCATAATCCGGAATCGGGGTATCATCATCAATAATTGCCGGACCATAGGAATTACCCGAGCCACCGTGGGCACCCCCGACCTTAAACAATTCCGGCGCCACACGGGAACCCACATAGCCAATGACTCCGGCCATCAATACAATGTAAGGAAACGGAACCTGTAAAACGAAAATAGCCACAAATGCCAGCAAGGCGATGGCACGCAACACGTGATTGGCCAAGGCTTTGGAGCCAATGCGATAAGCGGCAAACACAACGATGGCTATCACCGCCGGTTTTACCCCGTATAGAACACCTTCTACAATCGGAGTATTACCGAAGGCAAGATAAATCCAGGTCAACGCGATCAGAACAAACATGGAAGGCAGCACAAACAGAGTCCCGGCAACAATACCGCCCCACATCCCATGCATTAACCAGCCGATATATGTTGCTAATTGCTGAGCTTCCGGCCCCGGCAACACCATGGTGTAATTTAAGGCGTGTAAAAAACGCGCCTCGGAAATCCAGCGACGCCTTTCCACCAATTCATGATGCATCATACTAATATGGCCGGCCGGCCCACCGAAACTGATAAAACCCAGCTTTAACCAATATAAGAACGCCTGCCAAAACCCTACCGCGGCGGGCCGTTCCGATGCGGGTAAAACTTGGGAAACTGTTGGCATACGGTTTTCATCCTAGTAACAAGGGAGACCGTTACAGTTTAGTGCAAAAAACCGTTCCGAAAATTATTTGTTTCCCGTATAAGCCAACTGGACAAAGCATTGCTCTCTAAGCGGAATTGTGGACCCGCACAAACCAGCATGTGTGCAAGCCCCTATTCATAGGCTTCTGCCAACACACTCCCTTCGCTGCATACTTCTCCCGGCAATTTAAGCTCATAACTCCAGGGTGCTGTATCGGGAATATCCCCATTGATATTGTCAATTTCGCAAATGGTGTAAGCCTGCACATCCGCCTGGCTGAATTTCAACCTTCTATAAAAAGTCTCGTCGCCGCAATCTTCTTGGCGCCCGTTGATGTAACTGGCGTTTTTTCTCTCCAAAAGAATATCATGATCAAGCTCTGCGGTAAGTTCAACGCTGATTGGGGCTTCACTGGTGTAAAAAGTTTTTACGGACAAGACCACGTCCGCTGCTGTTTGATTAACAAAAACGGCTCGATGTTCCTCAAAGTTATTAGGACAGTCCCTCACGTAAGAGGTCGCCATAACGGCCAGAAAGGACACACCATAAACCGGAATCAACAGTATCTTTCGCGGTACAATATAGGCACAGTGCCTGTCGTACACACGGGCCACATACAACATCGGTATGGCCAACAAATCCCAATAATCCACAGTCCGATGTACTTGCCAAAAGCCGATATGATTCCAGGCATCAATAAGTGGTTGAGAATAGACAGATTTCCAAAATACAAACAAACAGGCCGCCAGCGCCAGATAAAACCCTTGCCTCCTAACGGAAAAAGACATCATCAGGCATCCGACCACAAACAGACCCGTAAAATCAGACAGCTTTCCGGTTACCAGGCCGGGAAAAGCCGCCTTTAAGAAATGATCGTTCACTAAAAGTAGCGCCAGGCTCACCAGAAAAAGCGGTGACATAACAATACTGAATGGGTGTTTTTCTAAAGACATAATATGCCGCCCCTGTATCAGTGGCTAAAGCTACCGCTAAGGACACAAAATAGGTTAATAACGTTATTTAGGTAATCGCGATACCGCAATACTGGCCAGTTTCTTCAAACCATCCACCGAGCAAAAACTATTGGATTCAAGATACAAATAATGTTTACCCGCTTGAATATGAATAGAGTCACTCGTGCCAAAAATATCTTTTCTGCTGTCTAAAGCAGACCGGTCGCCGATCCCGGATATTTCCTTTCCCGTCATTAGAATCTCAAAGGAACTTACAGCCTGTGCCGATGTAGATATCGTCGAAGGTTCCATTAACTGCAACTTGGATTCATCTGACCCTTTTGTAGCATACGCCAACGCGCAAGCAAAGTGTTCAACATACTTGGGATGACTCACTGTTAAATTATTTTTGTCGCAAGCAGACTCTATTTCCGAGATTTTTAACAGCTTAGTGCAATACGCCACGTTATCTGCAGACCAGACCGGAGAGGTCAACGCCATTACTAATACAAACAATATACAGGTTCGCATAGCAAACTCCTTCGCAAGTATTCAATCTTGCCTCAACTTAACAATAAACGGAGTTATTCATTGAAAGCATACCAAAAATGCACTTACTAAAGGCTTACAAAGAGTTGACAGACATCCTGCGTATTCGGCGTCCGAGCATGATAAATGCTAGAATTAGAGTCACTATACCTATGGAATTAAAGGTAAAGCCGCGCGCCTAAACCACCCTACTCACAAGCATAATTCAATTTCACCAAACCAAGAGTTCCCTATCGGGGAACGGGTAGACCCCTCTCAATTTTTCCCGTAACCGGCGTAACCGGGGTCAGAGCACAATAAACGCTAATATTAGAGGAAACTTTGCTCTGACCCGTATTTCTGTGACCCGTATTTCTGGTCCTTATATAAGGCGCCAACAAATTACGAAATTACTTCATCCCAATATCGGTAGTGCCAATTTTGTCATTGAATATCCATAAGTATGGTACTATAAAGTATAGAAATGTATAACAAAAAGCAAACTCTAATGTCCTGTACAAACCAATTTTGGAAATTGTGGGTCGGTATTGCGGGTATGGTCGTGGTAAATTTAGTAATGATAGCGAAATTGCTATCATCTGTGCCGTTCACAGATCTTTATTTAGAGTGTATTTTTTTACTATTTTTCATATCAATACCTTGTATGTTTATACAATGCCCTAAGTGCGGATCTCGTTGGTTTTGGAACAGAGTTAATAATCTGTCCAGTAGTAATGGTCTATTTAGGCAAGTAGAGTGTCCAGAATGTGGTGCATCATGCAAAGATTACTCTTAACGTATACTTATTATATGCCCACGCACATCGTACAGGCCTATCAATGGGTGAAAGCAGTTAGCTCTTGGTATGTCTGAGGGAACAATCCGGAAAGCCGGGCTAGTTATGATGCGTGAACCAGCGATGAAATATGTGGCACTAAATGGCCCTATTTCCTCGTATATGGGGAGATAGGACCGGATTGGAGTCTGAGCAAACTTGAAGATTTGTATTATTGTAATGGTGCTGTTCTATCAAACGGTTGCTTTTGGGGCGGACGAAATGCCTAAAAATGTAACCGAGGCCGTAAATTACTTAATCACAACGCTAAGCAACGAGCAAAAACTTAAATTAGTACAGACACCCTCATATGGGCTTTCTGAATTTCATTACAGTATTGGTATGGGAACGAGGAATTTGTTTGGGTTACACGGTTCAAACAAAGAATTGCTTAAGGATATTGGTTGGGAAAACATGAATGCTGACGAGGCATCTGAAGCGATATTGTATGCACTTTGGGCTAGACTTCGATCTGAGTTACTATCTAACGAGTTAAAGAATCTAGAACGGATGGATGAGGCTCTAAATCACATAATCGTACAGCCATTTAATTTAGTTCCTACACCGGTTCTCTCGGTTCCGCATAATAAGACCAGTATTTCCGCTGCGATCTCACATGTAAATAAAGCAATAAAGAGACAGGAAGAGTATGGAGTCCAAATCGTTTTGGATAGATCTGTAAATCCCAATCATAGTTTTTATTATTCGGAAAAAAAGAGTATATCACTCTACTTATTTTTGTTGAGAATGGAAATGAGGGGTCGTGTTCAGCACATATATAATGAAACTAAAATTATTATTACGAAATTCGTACCAGAGAGTAATTCTTTCTAATATAAGCCAACCTGAATATTAGAAAGTATTGCTCTCTGACCCGCATTTCCATTATGAGGCAAGCGACTTGGCCTCTATGCCTTTTTCTGTTATTTCAATTCCTGATTTAATATTTCTATGTAAGCAGTATACGCGAACACACGGTTGCGCTTTTGGCCGGTGATTTCTTTAACGATGCCGTATTGATGTTCCAGGGTATCCAGCACCTTGCCGACCGTGGCAGCTGTGAGCCCGGTAAGTTCGATCAGCTTGTTGATGCTGGCAATGGGCTGCTGAAACAGGGCATCGATGATTTGGCTGGCCGAGCCTTGTTGGCGACCCAGGCCGTTTAAACGGGCTTTGTCATGTTGTCTGAGGGCACTGAGTTGTTGCGCAGTATCGGCGGCTTGATTGGCCGTTGCAACCACGGCATCCACAAAGAACAATAGCCAGGCTTCCCAATCTCCACTAAGGCGCACCTGATTCAAAAGCTCGTAATAGGTTGGACGGTGTTTTTTAAAAAACACGGATAGGTATAGCAAGGGTTCTTGCAGAACTTTTGCTTCCACCAAGATTAAAGGGATCAACAGGCGACCGATGCGACCGTTGCCATCCATGAAGGGATGAATGGTTTCAAACTGCACATGAGCCAGCGCGGCCTTGATAAGTGGGTCGGTGGACTCGGGCACGTTGTTAATAAAACGTTCCAGTTCGGCCCAACAATTATTCAGTTCGTTGGCCGGTGTGGGTACAAAGGCGGCTTCGTCGGGGCGGTGGCCGCCGATCCAAACCTGAGTTTTGCGGAACTCACCGGGGCTGCGATTACTGCCACGGCCTGAGGTCATGAGTGCTTGATGCAATTCCGTAAGTAAACGATAGGCGATCGGTTGTTGTTGGCGAATGCGCGTGATGCCTAAATTGAGCGCGTTAACATAGCAGGAGACTTCTTGCACGTCATCCATGGGTACACCGGGAACGCCATCCATTTCATAGAGCATTAAATCGCTAAGGGAAGATTGGGTGCCTTCGATTTGGGAGGACATGACCGCTTCTTTACGAACGTAGCTGTATAAGAAGAGATGCGCATCCGGTAACAGATTGCTGGTGGCATCCAAACGCCCCAAGGCGAGCATGGCCTGGTTGATGCGGCCCTGAAGTTTGCCATCCATTTCCAGTGGGGGTTGTGGGGGCAGTGATTTGGGCACAAAAGCCTGGCAAGCAATGCCACCCGCTATGGCAGGTGTGTATTGGCCGGTGACTCCCCTTTTCATGCTTAAATTTGAAACCTATAAAGTTGAGCTGTTATTTTATTTTAACAGTTAAATTATAATAAGGAAGCGGCTTATTTTAACTTTGCGACACATGCCAGTTATGACCTCTTATCTTGTAGATTATTCAATATTTTATATAATTTCCTAGTTCCGTTGAGCAAAAACCGAGATCAGCCGAAATTCGTACCAGAAAGTAATTCTTTCTAATATAAGCCAACCTGAATATTAGAAAGTATTGCTCTCTGACCCGCATTTCTGTGATCTGAACGGAGGTCACCATGCGCCCAATTTAGTTTCCATCAACTAAGTGTACCGATTAATTCCAACATTGCTCTGTGCGGCCATAAACATTCTCTATTTTTCATCCCCTTCGTAGTCACCGGCCGCTGGTTCAATTGCGCGGAAACGGAATACATGGGTAAGTCCATTACGTTAGGCACGTGCATCAAAAACCCATAAAGGTCTTGTGATTCTGCTACGCGTAATGAGCTTTGTACCGAACGATCACAGACCGTATCAAAACTAAGTTCATCTACGTATGACAATGCTTTGTCAATCACCGCCGGTTCGTAACCCAACTTCAGCATGGTATTGGCAAACAAATCATTAAACCAAAAATCCATATTGGCAAAATCACTCTCTTTCCAACCCGGCTTGAACAGAACAAAACGAGTTTTGTCATGGCAAAACATCACACATTGGCGACGATCAATCACATACAGATTTGCATGCCAATCTCCCAGTGGATTGTTATCCTCAAGCTTTTCCGGACTGACATTTTTCAATTTAGCCGCGAGTTTTTTCGTGCAATGGATAATCACTTTATTTCAAGCTCTCAACTTAATTTCGGGTTCTGCGCGCACATCACACCAATTTCCGCAATTTACTCAAAAAGAATCTTTCACTCCACAAGGTCAAACTTTTTTGCTCAACCGGTTTCAAAAAGCGTTCAACATCTTGAGCCGCTCTGTCCCACTTAATCTCAGCAATTTTCCCTTCCAACTCCGCAGTCAACCAAGCTTTATCTATATTGAGATTTTTCCCCTTCCATGGGCCGTATTGAATAAGTGCATTATTGAGCAAACCAATATTCGGAGTAACCCCCTTAGCCACATACCAATTAAAATCGTACCAATCTCGACCTTTTAAGTACGGGCGACATAACAGCGCATGAATTTTTAATGCAAAGTTACTACTCATATCCTGGTGACAGACTTCGTAGTCAACCGGGAAACTAAGATAGTTATATTCAAATCCTGACCCTACCGGCGGATTACAATCGACTTCCAACTTAATAGTCAACTTGCGCCTGGATTGGCTACCTAAGAAATTCAAGTTTAACTGGTTAGCAATGGAAGTATCCTTAATGACCGCGGCCCTGACGTTCCTGTCCATTTGCTTTCTATCCAGCGCTTCAGGTTCTATACCGAACTCCATACAGGTTTCCGTCAAACTATCCAAATAAGGTTGCCAAGAGAAATCAGAGTCGGGCTGTTGCAGAACAAAATCAATGTCTTCTGAAAATCGTGGTAAACCGTATAAGATACGCAAACTGGTGCCACCTTGAAACGCAGCCACTTCAAAAAACTCCGCTCGCCATAAGGCAAACAGGATGATCTCCTGCACTATTTCCTTCAGCGCATTCTCCTCTTCAATTGGCCCAATCGTTTTGTATTCCCTTAACCTCTGTTGAATCAATTGGATCACAACGCCAGCTCCCGCTTCAAGCCTTGAATAAACGCCAGTTCACGCTTTCCTTTGTATACATCCAGTAGACATGTGATATCCAACTCATTCACTAACTGGAGTTTTTGTTCATCAACACGCAATCCCTGGTACAAAAAATCCAAGCCTTGCCATTCAAACTTACATAAATAAACCAAGTCCAGTAAAGCCCTTAAAGGTTCGGCAATCAATGCGACCTGTTGCTGCAATTCATGCCGCATTACCGCCTGCAAAAAATAACCGCCATTAACCGTCATACGACGAAATTCAAATCGCCCCAAACGATCATTCTCGTAATTCACCGACTTACCCCTTGGCGTCATACTCAACACAGTATTAACGGCTTCTGGAATCCAGCCGTGAAAACTCAAAGCAGACTCAGCACTCACATAACTACCCGGCTCAATCTGTTGTGCCAAAGTAAAAGGGTGAATGGGTGTTTTTCGGAAAACAGGATTTAGCACATACAAACCCCGTCGGGCCCTCAGCAATTCACCGGCTTTAAGTGCACGATTCACCTGACCATACCGCCGGGCATCCCCCCCACCCAACAAACGAGCGATCTGACAGGCAGATAAGATGCGGTCGGCCTGGCCGGTCGTGATGATCATTTCAGTGAGTGGAGTCATGTAATAATATTTACAGATACTTCCATAATATGCAAGTTTCTGCAATTTTTTTAAAACATAGCATAACTAACTTATTGTTATATTTGGCTAATATATTTTTGTTCCAAAACTAAAATAAGAAACATTCTTATTTTAACTTCGAACAACTATTATCCAATTCTACGAACCATGGACCAGTTCTCTGAAAGGGGGACCGTGATACAGCCGGTGGCTTCAGCCACCGGTTAGGCGCACAAAATAATTTCAGCCCTGAAAGGGCTAGGTTGGATCGTTTGAAACCAGAGAATAGTTATTTTTAATACTAGTGGTGAATACAGCGCTGCTTTCATCACACTGAAATCCACTCTGACCCGGTTCTATTTTATCCCCAGTAAGCTCGCCCCTCCGAATAGTTCACATATAGTGAACGATCAAGTTCTACAAAAACCGGATAGCTTGTCACCATTCCCCCGACTCTGGAAAATCTATCAATATTATGAAACAACCAACCTGCCCCCCACCCTAGCTCTGGCCCTATTTTAGCGCCAAACGATGTTTCCAATAAGCAAATTCTCCATGGCTTTATTAGTTAGTATCTTTTTAGTTATCCCACAATCCTCCAAATTAACCCCATTCCCTTTATTAAACACATACCCTTTAAATCCCTCATCGTGATGGTAATCTAACTTGTACCCGAAATCACTAAGCGAACTTACCCCCTCGGCTAACGGTGGAAACGGTGTCAGCACATCCTCCAAAAATTCGACATCATTAGGAACCGTAGGGCGGAATAGCGCCTTTTGCGTATTCCGCCAAGCAGAGCCAAAACACAGCCCCTTACATGGCCACTAGTACTGCCTATAGTGCCACACCGAACCTTTCGCATGTCGGAAGAGAAACTATCGGGCTCTTTGCTCTTATTAACCTAAGCCGACTTCATAAAAATGTTTGAATCTTCGAGCGGTTCATGTAATGGCAATAAATCGTTAAACAAAGCAACAATGTCGGACCACACGCCCTGATCAGGCGTTATGTATTCTCGATACTTATATTTGTAAAATTTTATACAATCGATCCCATCTACTATCAAAAATACCGTTTTGTTTTTATGCGGTCTATCTTGTTGCTTTACCCTGATCACTGTTTGAACGTCTTGCGTGTGATAAAAACTTGCAAGAGACTGGATATCGCCGCTATGTGAAATCCATTTCACATAACTATGTTTTTTCATGACTTTTAGCATGGCGTTTTTCTCAACCCTCACCCCCTTGTAGTTCGTTATGTGAGTAGACAAATCTTCATTCAAAACAGGCAAGACTGTCGGCAATACTAGCTGGCGTGAATAAATACTTTTTACCTTATTATCGCTACAATATTTCCGCCAGTATAGGTTTACATCACCTGGAGTTAGGCTGGGATCCCACACCTGAACCAACGAATCCTCGGGCGGTACAAATCCCTTTCCTGATGAATCTACGATATCCCCGTTTCGTTTGACGACAAAGGTCTCTAACTGGTTTTCCTTTAATGAACTACACAACCAAACCACACCTTCAAGTAAGGTTAACCTATATTCATCGGCGCAAAATAAACTTTTCCATTCTGGATACTGCCATTTGTATTGTTCTGCTCTTCTATTATTTAACCACTTTGTTGCGTTTTCGCAATATAGCTTAGCTCGCGTCTTCAATTCTTTTACCGCGTATTGTAGTGTTGCAGATTCGGGTCCGGATATTTTGTTTATAGAATTTGAGGTACTCTTCTGTGAAAAGCGAATTTTCAATTCAGAGTTTAAATGTACCTGGTAGCTGCTTTCCAGATTGCCAGCAAACACGGCTCTCAGACCACTCGTATCCAAAACCAATTCATCAATTAGGCTGTACAACTGCATACTTTGTTCATATGCATACTTATCAAGGTGGACCAATATGTCACCAACATCGAAAAAATCGGAACCCAGCCAAAGATAGGTTAATTTTTGCAGGGCACTTTTTGAACCCAATTTCCCCAATTCCCATACAAGAAAATTTGATTTTTCCCCCCGTTTCTTACTTGCGCCAGCCAATAGCTCCTCACAACCCGGAGTCAGTATTGCCAACGTTAAAAGCCAATTGCTGTTGTGCAGCTTACTGTCACTCATCCAAATAGTGGCAAAAAAACACGCTAGATTATAGACATACAAACCACATAACCCACGAACAATGCTGGTTGCACGATGAGACATGACCCCCATAGGCGTTTCGCTGAATTCTTGCAAAAGCTCATAAACGCTTTCTTTTGATAGACCAATAGCCTCAAAATCGAATTTTTCAGTTAATACATCCATAATATCGTCCAACAGAATACCTTGAGGACTTACGGCTTCTGGTTTTTTGAGGTCGATGTCTTGTAACACTGTTTTGATCATCGTTTGGCTTACGTGTTTTGGAATCGCACCATCACCTAGTATGCTTTTCAATTTTTTTGTGTTTTCGGGTGTTATTTGTTCCTTAAAGGTAAGTAGTAATCGCCAAACCGGATCTGTCACTACCCTATTAGAATTGATTACCATATTTTTTTCCACAACCGTATTCGGCGACAAGTTGAAAATGCCTTCGTAAAATCGTTTCTGCGAATGACTAGAGTTATTAAAGCATGACACCAAACATTCTCTATTCTGCATTACAATCTGATCATTCAGCAGAAAATAGAGGTACTGATTATCGATATCCATAGTAAGAACAAATTCGTCCAGCATAACTTGCTGGCAAAATTTGACAAAATCCTGTCGTATAGGGTATGTGAGAACCGGGTACGTTTCGAAGCCATATGTTGGAGGTATATATCGTAGATAAGTATTTTGGTTCATGGCAATATATACCCGTAACTCTTCTCGTATTTCCGATACTCCCCAAGACCAAAGCATTGAGGCCAATCGAGGATGAGGGTTATCATTTAAAGTTTGTACCGCCATTAGAAAAAGTTCCGGATTGTCTTCCCCTGCCTCGTCATAATAAGCTTGAATCTGAATAAGGATGGCATCTACCGAGGCTTCGCCCACATCTAACAATTTCCACATGAGGGCACTAAGAACACCTACACGCCGGCCAGGGAATTTACTCCAGAGTGGAGTTAGCTGCTCTACACTTAATTTGGGAATGGGATACTGTAGTAGTATATCGTGGTGTTGCTCCAGGACTATAGAACTCCAATCAAGATCGCCAACAATAAGACAACGCACTACACCACGTTTCGTTTCTTCATCTTTTACATTCCTGGCTATATCTAGCAGTGCGTTAACATCCGTAATCTCACAAAAATGATAGATTTTCAATTCAGGATGACTGTACAATTTTGGATGCCGTTTAAAAGCAATAGTCTGCAGTTTGTCACGCCTTTGAGACAGAAGATGTTTCAAATCCGACTCAGACTCTGGACAATTTCCGCAATTTATAATGACCAGCACATCATCCAAACGAACTGCAGAACTCGCTACAAAATCATACATAATACTCCAACTGGAATCAT